>Ga0209042_1000005_pt1 | contig 416296 bp, 410 predicted proteins | sample SaaInlV_200m_DNA_6_FD_184649 | JGI IMG/M metagenome (GOLD analysis project Ga0209042, IMG submission 184649) | Marine microbial communities from expanding oxygen minimum zones in the Saanich Inlet - SI037_S2LV_200m_DNA (SPAdes) (version 2) | ecosystem: Environmental > Aquatic > Marine >... | reverse complement strand
ACCGCGTTCCAACCCCATCGGGGTACCTCCTGCATGCCTGAGGAACGGCCTCAGTAGCCTTACAACCACCTGGATAGCGGCGACCGGCCATTTCGCGCCACGAACCGCACCACCCAAGCCCTCGTAGCTCAGTCGGATAGAGCGACCGCCTCCTAAGCGGTAGGCCACAGGTTCGATTCCTGTCGAGGGCGCAACTTCTTGAAGGACACCATGACCGAAACCAGCAGCCCAGACCCGACAACACCCGCCTGGTACACGGCCGCCATGGCAGTGCCGTACACGGACCGGACAGTCAGCGTTGGCGGCGTTGACATCCACTACCTGGTCTGGGGCGAACCCGGGTCTCCGGGCCTGGTATTCGTCCACGGTGGCGCCGCCCACGCTCACTGGTGGACCCACATCGCCGCCCAGTTCGCCCGCGTCTACCGGATAGCGGCGATCGACATGTCGGGCCACGGCGACAGCGACAGGCGCGACAGGTACTCACTGGAGAGTTGGTGCGCCGAGATCGTCACGGTCGCCGAGGACGCCGACATGGCCGGCCCGCCTATCGTGATCGGCCACTCCATGGGTGGCTTCGTGGCCCTCGCCACGGCTGCCACGCGCGGTGACCAGATCGCCGGGGCGGTGATCCTGGACTCACCGGTGCGCAAGCCGGACCCGGAGATGGAGACCACCACCCGCAGCCAGTTCGCCAACCCCAAGGTGTACCCGGACAGGGAAGCCGCCATCGCCCGCTTCCGGACCGTGCCCGAACAGGTGCAATGTGAGCCCTACGTCATGGCCCACGTCGCAGCCAACTCCCTTACGGAGGTCGAAGGCGGCGTCACCTGGAAGTTCGACCCCCGCATCTTCCTGTCGCCACGCTCCACTGCCAACGAACTTCTCCGCCAGGTGACCTGTCGCATTGCCCTGTTCCGGGCCGAACACGGCCTCGTCACCGCCGACATCGGCGCCTACATGTACGAACAGCTGGGCCGGGTGGCGCCCGTCATCGAGATACCACTCGCCGGCCACCACATGATGCTGGACCAGCCACTGCTGGTTGTCACGGCCCTGCGGACCCTCCTCGCCGACTGGGAGCACTCGGTCCCCTTCGAGCGGGCCTGAAGGCCACACCCGGCCGCAGGACCGGGCACGAACGAACTGCGGTGCGCCCGCTACCGTGCGGCCCCATGACGATGCACCTGTTCGACACGGCCCGCGACGAGGTCGTTCCGTTCGAACCGGGCCCGACGGTCACCATGTACGTGTGCGGCATCACCCCCTATGACGCCACCCACCTGGGGCACGCCTTCACCTACCTGACCTTTGACCTGGTGATCAGGCGCCTCGAGGACCTGGGCCACGAGGTGCGCATGGTCCGCAACGTCACCGACGTCGACGACTCCATCCTTGGCAAGGCACGGGCGCTCGGCGTGGACTACCTGGAGCTGGCCGCCAGCGAGGTCGCCAGCTTCCACGAGGACCTCGCTGCACTCGACCTTCGACCCGCTGTCGCCGAACCCAGGGCCACCGAATCCATCCAGTCCATGCTCGACCTGATAGGCCGCCTCGAAGTGGCAGGACACACCTACACCGTCAAGGGAACAACCTTCTTCGACGTCTCCACCTGGGACGGGTTCGGGTCGGTGTCCGGCTACGACGAGTCCACCATGGTCGCCTACGCCGCCGAACGCGGCGCCGACCCCGACGACCCCCGCCTGCGGAACCCACTGGACTTCATCCTCTGGCAGGCCAGCGCCGACGACGAGCCGTATTGGGACTCGCCATTCGGCCCGGGCCGGCCCGGTTGGCATATCGAGTGCTCGGCAATGGCCATGGCCGAACTAGGGCAGACGATCGACATTCACGGAGGTGGCGACGACCTGGTGTTCCCCCACCACGAGTGCGAGGAAACCCAGAGCGGCGCCGCAAACGGTGCCCCCCTGGCACGCCACTGGATGCACGTTGCCATGGTCGCCTACGAGGGAATCAAGATGTCCAAGTCGCTCGGCAACCTGGTGTTCATCCGCAACCTGCGCCACCTCCACGATCCGAGGGCAATACGCCTGTCCCTCCTGGGCCACCACTACCGGGCCGGCTTTGAATGGTTCGACCACGACATAGACGACGGTGTCACCCGCCTCGACCGCCTGATCGCCGCGTCTGCCCGACCGACCGGGCCCGACCCGGCACCCACGCTTGCAACGATCAGGAACGCCCTCGACGACGACCTCAACACGGCCGCTGCACGCGATGCCCTCGACATGCTGGCCGGAGCCATCCTGGCCGGGGCCGGCAATGACCCAGCGTCGGCGGCGGGCCTGGCCGAAGCCGCCGGCCTGCTCGGCATCCGCCTCGATGAGAGTGTGCCCGAGTCCTGGGTGCGGACAACCTGATCTGCGGCAGGCACCCCCACTCCCGGGCCACCTTCCGCGTATCCTGACCCGGTGCTGCGCTTCACCGACAACCTCACCGGCGACAAGACCGAGTTCGTCCCCCGCGACCCCGGGAAGGCATCTGTCTACTGGTGTGGGCCGACCGTCTACGACCTGCCACATCTGGGCCATGCCCGCAGCACCCTGGCCTTTGACGTCCTGGTCCGCTACCTGCGCTGGTCCGGTTACGAGGTCTGCTCAGCGTCCAACATCACCGACATAGACGACAAGATCATCGCCAGGGCCGCTTCGGAGGGGTCTACCGAGCCCGAGTTGGCAGCCCGTTTCGAGAAGGCGTTCATCGACCAGATGGACCTCCTCAACATCGCCCACCCCGATCTACGCCCCCGGGCCACCGAGTACCTGGAGCAGATGATCGCGGTGGTTGCCGATCTGGTCGATAGGGAGATGGCCTACACGACCGACTCCGGCGTCTACTTCGCAGTTGACCGCCTGCCCGAGTACGGCGCCCTTGTCCACCGGTCTGTCGAGGACCTGCGCGAGGGGGCTGGTGCACGCGTCGACGTCGACGACGACAAGGCCGACCCCTTGGACTTCGCCCTCTGGAAGGCAGCCAAGGAGGGTGAGCCGTCCTGGGATTCACCGTGGGGGCCGGGTCGCCCCGGCTGGCACATCGAGTGTGTCGCAATGTCTCTCGACCTGTTGGGCGACGGCTTCGACATTCACGGTGGCGGCGACGACCTCATCTTCCCCCACCACGAGAACGAGCGTGCCGAGGCCCTCGGCTGCGGGCGTGCGTTCGCCAACCACTGGGTGCACAACGGCATGGTTCAGGTAGGCGGCGAGAAGATGTCCAAATCGTTGGGCAACTTCACCACCCTCGTTGACCTTCTTGAGGCCTGGGACCCAAGGGCCCTCCGGCTCCTGGTACTGCAGACCCACTACCGGCGCACCATGGAGATCGGGTCCGACACGCTCGACCAGGCGGCGGCTGCACTGGGACGCCTCGACACCTTCGCCGACCGGGCGGCACAGGCCGACCTCCCTGCATCCACACCGGACCACGCCGTCGTGGAGCGGTTCCGCTCGGCCATGGACGACGACCTTGGCACGCCTGCAGCGGTGGCGGTGCTCTTCGACGCCGTGCGAGACGCCAACAGGGCCATCGACATCGAGGACCACGCCGGCGCAGCCGCTCTTGCCTGTGCAGTGACGACCCTGGCGTCCGTGCTCGGCCTCGACCTGGGTTCCCGCGGGTCGACCACCCCTGACCCTGAGGCCACTGAGATCGACGGCCTTGTGGCAGACCGGAGCGCAGCAAAGGCTGCCGGTGAATACGCCGATGCCGACCGCATCCGCGACGTCCTCACCGCCCGCGGCATCCAACTGGAGGACAACCCTGCCGGCACCACCTGGCGCAGGGCCTGAGACCTCAGGACACCTCAACCAGCCAGGTACTCCTCGCGCAGCACGCGTCTCAGGGTCTTGCCGGCCACGTTCACCGGGAAGGCGTCGACGGCGTAGACCACGCCCACCTTCTGATAGCGGGCCTCGACCCGCTCGTTCACCCATGACATGACCTCGGCAGGGTCGACCGGCCCGTCGAGCACCACGGCCGCCACCGGCTGTTCACCCCACTGTGGGTGGGGCACGCCGAACACGGCCACATCCCGGACCGATGGGTGCGCCACGGCAAGCTCCTCGATGTCGCGGGGATAGACGTTGACGCCGCCCGAGATGATCATGTCCTTCTTGCGGTCCACCAGGTAGAGGTAGCCGTCCTCATCAAGTCGCCCAAGGTCCCCGCTGTGGAGCCAGCCATCACGGATCGCCTCGGCGGTCAGATCCGGGCGCTTGTAGTAGCCGGGCATCAGGACCGGGCCACGGCCAACGATCTCACCCACCTCGCCGACCGGTACGTCGTTGCCGTCGTCATCCACGATCCTCAGCTCGTAGAAAGGCGGAGGTACCCCGACCGACCCCAACTTGGAATGCGGCGCATCACGGTCTAGCACTGTGCAGAGACCCTCGGTCAGGCCGTAGAGCTCGTAGAACCGCTTCGGCATGCGACGCACGAGCTCCTCCTTGTGCTCCAGGTGCAGCGGCGCACCAACTGTCAGGACCATCTCGAGAGAGGGGATGTGGTCCTCGTCGAAGCGGGGATCGGCCAACAGGTGGATGATCTGGGAGGGCACCAACACCGCATGGGTCACGTCGTTGGCGATCATCACGTCGATCAGCTCCGCCGGATCGAATGCCTCCATGAGCACGAAGGTGCAACCCATGTACATGGCCGGCATGAGCGTCAGGAACGCCCCGTTGAACACGAGCGATCCCGAATGGACCGCAACGCTCTCAGGGTGGATCCGACAGCCGGTTGCGTGACCGGTTGCATACGCCTTGCGTATTCCGTGGGTGTGCACAATCCCCTTCGGCAGCCCGGTCGTACCGCTGGAGTAGATGATGTTGTAGAGGTCGTCGTCGGTCAGGTCGGCTGCACGAACCGGTTCGGGTGGCTCGACAGACGTGTCTGGATACCGGCGGTATCCATCCGCCTCTCCGTCAACCAGGAAGAACCGGTCCCCTGCCACGTTCACAAGCTCCGAGCGAACCGGTTCAAGGTGTTCGACCATGCGCCGCATCGTGACAACGGCCACGGCATCGGAGTCGTTGACCAGCGTTGTCAGGCCGCTACCGCGCAGCATCGGGCTGAGCGGAACAACGACGAACCCGGCCTTGGCGGCTGCGTGGTACATCTCGAGCACCTCGAGGCAATTGTCGAGGATGAGGGCCACCTTGTCGCCCGCCCCCATGCCCTCATCCCTGAGCTGGTGGACGAGGCTGTCGACCCTGCGGCGCAACTCGGCCCAGGTGACCTGCTGTCCGTTGAAGACCAGGGCCGGGTGGTCGGGACGGTAGGCGGCGTGCCTGTCAAGCAGGGTGTTCAGGGGCATCAGGTCACCGACACGGTCCGGTCAGTTCCGGGGAACCTCGGACCAAGGGAGTTCCTTGTCGACCCGGACATCGCCGGGGAGGCCCAGGACCCGCTCGCCCAGGATGTTTCGCATCACCTCGGAGGTGCCGCCCTCGATGGTGTTGGCCCTGGCACGCAGGAAGGCGTACCTGATATGCGAGTCGGGACCGCGCAGGCCGTCGGGCCGCTTGCGCTCGTAGCCGGCCTCGTAGAGCATCCCGCCTGCGCCGATTACATCCATGCAGGTCTCGTAGATGTGCTGGTTCATCTCGGCAGACATCAACTTGGTGACAGATCCCTCAGGGCCGGGGTTCCCGCCGCGGCTGGCCTCTCTGGCCCGCCAGTTGGTCAGCCGCAGGGCCTCGGCCTGAACCCACAGGTCCGCAACCCGGTCCCTCAGGACCGCAGCTGTCACGGGATCCAGGCTGTCCCTTGTCTCGGTCCAGATGTTGACGAGGTCCTGGATGGGTCCCGAACCCTTCTTGGGCACACCGCCGCCGAGAGCCACCCTCTCGTTCATGAGCGTGGTCACGGCTGCGCCCCAGCCACCACCAACGTCACCGAAGACGTTGTCGTGGGGAATGCGGACGTCGGACAGGAACACCTCGTTGAACTCGGCCTCACCGGTGATCTGGTGCAGCGGCCTGACCTCGACGCCGGGCGATTCCATGTCAAGAAGGAAGTAGGTGAGGCCCTTGTGCTTGGGTTGGTCGGGGTTGGTTCGGGCCACGAGCATCCCCCACCGGGAGACATGGGCGAGGGTCGTCCAGACCTTCTGGCCGTTCACGATCCACTCGTCGCCGTCCCGTTCTGCGCGGGTTGACAGGCCGGCAACGTCGGAACCCGAGCCGGGCTCGCTGAACATCTGACACCAGATCTCCTCGCCGGTGAACATCGGCCGGAGCAGGCGCTGCTTTTGCTCATCGGTCGCATACGTGAGAACAACCGGACCGCCCATACCGATGCCGATCGGATTGATGAGCAGGTCGTTGTAGGTGACCCCGGCCGAACGCAGTTCAGAGTCGACAGCCGTCTGGAGGCGCCGGCTGGAGAGACCCAGCCCGCCGAGACCCTCTGGGAACTGGACCATGGCGAGGCCCCGGTCGAACTGGGCACCCCTGAACTCGAACTGGTCGACCTGATCGGGGGGCACGTCCTCGACCAGCTGCATTGCAAGGGCTCGGACCTCTGCTTCTGTCAGTTCGGGCATCTGCGGCTGCTCTCTGGTTCAGGGTCTGTGGGCCGACGGAAAACCTACCAAGAGGTCGTCGTCAGGAAGAATCCGGGACAACTCGACCGCAACGACCTCAGGACGGGTCGCGGAGTGCGTAGAGGTGCCCGTCACGTGATCCGACGTAGATGGTTCCGTCCCAGACCGCAGCCGACGACTCCACACAGACTCCCGTTGGAACCTCCCAGATCTGTGTTGGCACGGATCCGGCTTCGGAAAGGTCGAACGCACGCACTGTGCCGTTGCAGTCTCCTATCACCATCACATCGTCGACGATGGTGGGAGACGACCAGACAGGGCCGGGAATCTCCAGCCTCCAGCGCACCTCTCCGTCTGCACGCGAGATTCCGAGGACCTCGCCGTCGGCCGTCGGGACAACCACGAGGTCGCCGTAGATGGCCGGGGTGGCCCACACGCCGGTGCCGACCTTCGTGTGGGCCTCCACGGCCCAGACCAGCGGGTCGTCGGGCCTCGACGGATCCAGCTTCAGGATCTGGCCCAGTTCCAGCGAACGCACGGTTTCCCGCTCGTACTCGACCCCGACGTAGAGCATCCCGTCATCGTCGGGCACGAGCGTCGCGTCGACGTCGTCTCCCACCCAGAAACGGAACACACGCGTCGGTTCGACGCCATCGGCCAGGCCGGCGATGTCCCAGCCCTGCACCAGACCGCCGGAGTTGGCGAAGTAGAGGGTGTTCCCCACAATCAGGGGCGAGTTCTCAATCGAGACGTTGGAATCAACCTCGGCCAGGAGGTCGTCGTCCCAGCCTGCGACGTCCCACACCAGTTCCGGGTCTACAGCGACGTGGCCATCGTCGTCGTAGGAGCGGTTCAGGCGAACCACGTGGAAGCGGCTGTTCTCTCCGCCCTCGAAGAGGTGGTCATCGAGCACAAGGGGTGAGGCGTCCCAGTCGTTGTTCCACATTCTGGGTCCGGTGTCATCGGCGTCGAGCCCCCACAACTCGGTGGGCCTCACCCGGTCGATGGCCAGGATCCTCAGCCTGTCATCGCGTGAGCCCACGTACACGAGCGGGTATCCGTCGGGGTCCACGGTCACGGACCCCTTGATGATGTCAGCCGTGGCGAAGTCGGGAATGATCTTCTCGCCGGTTCCGCCGTCGAGGAAGTGGACCCTGGCGTCGAATGCCCCGAAGACGACCCAGGTGCGGCCCTGCCTCTCAAAGACCGCCGGTTGGCCGGTCCAACCCATGCCGCACCACTCCTGTTCCACCCCGGCGACGCTCGACATGGAACACATCTGTCCCTCTGTCGGAAAGCGCCAGGCCACGGCCGGGTCGGTTGGCACCGGGCCGGTGCCGTGCCACCGGCGCGTGGGGGAACCCCTGAAGGTCAACACTCCGGGCACGATGTCGCCCCAGGGATCACCCATCGATGCCGGATCAACCCATCCGTCGTAGGAGACCCGGGAAACGGGCGTAGCCACTGGGGCCAACGTGGGAGGCGGTGGGCTGGTGGTGGCCAGTAGCGGCGCGCTTGAAGAAGGTGACGGAAGTGTCGTGGTCGGGTGCAGCGTCGAGGTCGTAACCGTTGTCGGTGCAGCCGGCGGACCCGACTGGTCGGGCACTGTTGCCGTTGTGTCAACGGTCTCCACAGGCGGAGTTGTCGAAGTCGGCCAGACCAGCGTTGCTCCCAGCAGCAGGGTGAACAAGGCAACGCCAACCGCAGACAACACCCACCGGAATCTGGTCATGTCAGGCAGCCCGGTCCGGGCGCTCTGTCCGGCCGAGAGGTCGGTTCAGGCGATGTGTTCGGGCTCGTGGGGCCCGAGCGACAGTTGCTCGTCGTCGTACTCGTCGAGGTGCTCACGCTGGTCCCAGTCTGTGTCATCGGACGGGAACGCGTCGACCACCTCGGCATCGCCCCGGTCGCCGGCCGGAGACTCCGAGGTCGAAGGGTGACGGTCGACTCCGAGAAAGGCGCGGGCCAGCAACGGCATCTCGGCCGGCTCGGACACGTGGGGCTTCTCGGGTCTGGCCAGATCCAGGGGATGTACGGCGGCGTCGACCGACCGGACCTGTTGAGGAGCCCTGCCCGGCTCGTTGCCACGCTGAAGCGCTGTGACCGAGGCCTCCTGACGTGTGTCCTCACTACCCAGACCCGCCTCGGACTCTTCCGGAGGTGGCCGATCAGGAAATACCAGGAGGCTGGCATCGGAACGCTCATCGATCAGGGCCCAACCCCTGGGTGCACGCATGCGGTCCATGTGGACCGCACAGAGGACAACCCGACCCGGGCCATCGACCTCGGCGAGGTCGCGGATGGTGAAGCTGAGTTCGACTGCGTTCATCTCGACCAGCACGGAGGCAGAGCCCGTGCAGGCGGACCGCATACACAGGTGCCGCATGACCGAAACGGTAGTTCCGCGAACCCGACGGATCGGGGACACCCAGCGACCAGGCGGCGGTCCCTGCGACCTGACCGGTCACCTGATGTAGGCGCCTCCCGACACGGCAGCCTCCATCACGGCGGCAACGTCGACGACACGTGGGCCGTCCCGCCGCACCGTCAGCACCGCGTAGGTCCCATCCACCAGGTGGCGCTTGCGCTCGCCGTCGAAGGCCAACAGGACGGGTCCATCGATGCGGACCTCCTCACCAAGATCCAGTCGGCGAACCTCAGCAAGGCCCAGGTTGTCGAAGTGGCCGGGAGCGGTCGGCGCCCGCACGACAGTCGGACAGCCTTGCGCCGAACTGAACCGGAGTAGCAGCCCGGCATCATCTGATGACGACACCGGGTGCACCCGGCCACCGACGCCGGCGAAGCCGATCGACATCGGGTCCGCCCTGGTGAGAACCGCCAACACCAGCGTCTCCGGGTTGAACAGTTCGAACGAACCCACGTACGGGTCGTCGACAGCGACAGCGTCGATCAGGGCCATGTCGTTGAGCGGCTGTTCGGCACCGGGACCATCGACTGTGAGGCGTACCACCTTGGCGGGCAACGAGACCTCGTCGACGTCGCACACTCCGCAGGCCAGGTGTCCTGCGGCCGAGCCGGCGACCGTCGCCTCGACGAACACGGGAAAGGCGTTGTTGGTTCCCGTGGACACGGGGATCACGGGAATGTCCCGCCAGGCCCTCGCAGCTGCCCGGTTGGTTCCGTCGCCGCCCAGCACGACAACCACGGCGGCATCGCTCTCCCTCATGGCGGAGACAGCCGAAACGGTGTCCTCCTCGGTGAAGACCCTCGGCTCGTCCACCCAATCGAGGGTGATGCCCCGGATCGTCTCGGTGGCCCGCCGCACAATGCCGTGTGGGTCCTCCTGGACCACGAAGCGGTCCGCTCCCGCCTCCATCGCACCCAACACGACCCTGCGAACGACGTTGGCCTTGGCCTCGACGGTCACGTTGGCTGCTGCCGACACGGCCCGGCGCACGTCGGTACCCGCTCGCGGGTTTACGACAATTCCAATGGGGGCACATCCAGCCGGCACGGCCAACGACCGTACCGGCAGCCGCTGCTGGGCTCGCAGCGGGCCCGCAATAGGTTCACCGTCAGATGACCGACGACACCGACAGGCCTGACACCAGCCTTGGGGCACGGCGGGAAGCGCTCAGGCAGAGACCCGACTACCCGAGGCTCGTCCTGATAGTGGCCCTGTTCGGTGCTGCGGCCGGGAGCTACCCGGTCACCGTGCTCTCGGCATCGCTACCGACGATCGCACAGAGTCTCGGTACCAGCGACAACACGATTACGTGGGTAATCGCCGCACCGCTGTTGGCCTTTGCGTTGGCGACCCCGATCGCCGGAAAGATGGGTGACCTCCACGGCCACCGACGCATCTACCTCTCCGGCTTCATGGCCGGGTGCGTGCTGTCCTACGCAACCGCCCTGGCATGGGATGTGACGTCGCTCATCGTGCTCCGGACCCTCGCACAGACAGCGATCGCCGTTTCGGGACCATCGGCAATGGCCATGATCCTCTCCATCTACCCGAAGCGGGATCGGCCGCGTGCCCTCGGAATCTGGGCGGCCGTCGTGGCGCTCTCCCCCGCAATCGGTGTGGTCTCAGGAGGGCCGCTCATCGAATGGGTCGGTTGGAGGGCACTGTTCGTGGTGCAGGGCACAACGGTCGTCATCGCCCTCGTTGCGGCAATCCAGATCGTGCCGGAGACCCGGGCCCGCCCGGACACCCGCTTTGACATACCGGGATCGGTCCTCCTCGGTGTGGGTACGGCCAGCCTGCTCATCACCATCAACAGGGGTCTCAACTCGGGCTGGGACAGCCCCCTCGTCCTCATCTGTCTCGCCGTCTCGCCCATCGCCCTCATTGCCTTCGTCGGGGTCGAGCGACGCGTCGCCAACCCGTTGATCGCACCGCGGCTACTTAGACGACGAACGTTCATCCTCCCGATGGCCGCCCAGGCGGTCCTGCAGTCGGGCTACATGGGAGCCATGGTCATGGCACCGTTCCTGCTCGAGAGGCGATGGGGTTTTCGCCCAACGATCATCGGACTCCTGATGCTTCCGAGGCCCCTGGCTTTCGCCTTCTCGGCCAGAATCGGGGGAATCCACGACCCCCGCCACGGCGCCCGTCGAGTCGTGATGACAGGCATGTTCACCTTTGCCACGGCAATGGTTCTGGCTGGGATCGGGGCTCAGCAGCGATGGCTTCCCGTGTTCATCCTGGGCGCCGCGGTGGCCGGCGCCGGAAGCGGCTATATCCGTCCGGCCGTCGCCAACTCGGTGACGCTCGCAGCCGGCGACGACGACCTCGGCATAGCAGGTGGGTCGCTGAACATGCTCCAACAGATCGGTGCAGCCGTCGGCATCACCGTGCTGACCTCGCTGATGGGCGACTCGGTGAGCGGAACCAGGTTCCTCGTTCTTCACCTGTTGGCCGCCGCCACTGCCCTTGTGGCAGCCGGCCTGGCGTCACGGATGGACGACGGTCGACGTCAGGAGTAGTCGTAGAAGCCCCGGCCGGTCTTTCTGCCCAGATGGCCGCCGGCGACCATGCGCCGCAGCAGGGCCGGAGGGGCATATGCCGGATCGCCGTACTCGGCCTGGAGGGTTTCGCCCACGAGCAGCATCGTGTCAAGGCCGATCAGGTCGCTGAGGGTGAGAGGGCCCATCGGGTGGCCCGCACCCAGGGTCATGCCGGTGTCGATGTCCTCGGCGGTGGCATGACCGTCCTCGAACATGCGCATGGCGCCGAGCAGGTACGGCACGAGCAGCATGTTCACCACAAAGCCGGCCCGGTCCTTGGCTGCCACCACGGTCTTGCCGAGCACGTCGGTGGCAAAGGCAGTGACCTGTTCGGTCACGGAAGGATCGGTTCGCACTGAAGGAATTACCTCGACGAGTGCCATCACCGGCGCCGGGTTGAAGAAGTGGAGGCCCACCACGTGATCAGGCCGGTCCGTGGCCATGGCGATGTCGATGATCGGAATCGACGAGGTGTTGGTTGCAAGGATCGCATCAGGCGAGGTGACGATGGCATCCAGCTCGGCGAAGATCTCGGCCTTCAGGTCGAACGACTCGATGACAGCCTCCACGACAAGGTCACAGTCAGACAGGTCTGACAGTTCCGTGGTGAACGTGAGGTTGTCGAGGATCGCCTGATGGGTCGCCTCGTCGATCTTGCCGCGGTCGAGAGCCCGGCCGAGAGACCGCTCGATCCCGGATCGGCTCCTCTCCGCAGCCTCGGGGCTGACCTCGCGTACCACGGTCGCCAGGCCCGACCTGGCCGTGACCTCGGCGACGCCGCCGCCCATCTGTCCACCACCGACTATTCCAACTCGCTGGATTGCCACAGTTGCTCCCTCTGTTCGATCTTGGGGTCAGTCGCCGACGGTTACGGTCACCGACTCGATCACCACGTCGGTCAGCGGTCGGTCGCCGGGACCGGTGGCCACGTTCTGGATGGCATCGGCAACCTCGACGCCGGCTACCACCTGTCCGAACAGTGAGTAGCTGGGGGGCAGGCCCATGCCGCTGGCTCCGGTAACGATGAAGAACTGGCTGCCGTTGGTGTCTGGCCCGGCATTGGCCATTGCGAGGGATCCGATCTCGTAGCGCCCCGGTGCCGGGAGTTCGTCTTCGAACCTGTAGCCGGGTCCACCCCTGCCGGTTCCCTCAGGATCGCCACCCTGGACCATGAAGCCGTTGATCACCCGGTGGAACACGATGCTGTCGTAGTACCGGCAGCCTGCCAGGAACACGAAGTTGTTGACGGTCTTTGGCGCCCTCCTGGGATCCAGGTGGATCGTCATCGACCCCAGCGAGGTGACCATTTCGGCCGTGTACGTCTTGTCAGGGTCGATGGTCATCGGGGGCGGACCGTCAAAGGATGTTCGACGCTCTCCTGATGAGTCGGCTGCGGGCGTGTTGTCTGTCATTTGGGGTCTCCAGTCGGGTGGGGCACCGAAACGACAGGCCATCGCAACCGGCACTTCTGACATGGAAAGGCTACGGGCAGTTTCGGGGGGTCACCCCCGCGCGCGCGGGGTCTGGTTAGGGTGCCGCGCATGGCACCGGTGCCGAACCTGAGTCGACAAGGGGCCCTCCAGCCGACCACTCAACCGGGCCCTTCAACCGGGCCGGTGGTTCACCCGATGCTCTCTGCAACCACCACCGTCGTACCCGATCAGGTACCGGTTGACCACGTCACCCTTACCTGTGGGCGCTGCGAGGTGACCTGGCACGGTCGCCTCTCCGAGCCGTGCTGGTCGTGTGGCGAACCGGGTCTACGCCCGGCAGGTACCACGCTGGTCCACGACTGAGCCGTCCCCGCTACCGGTTCCAGCCCGCCAGCCGCCGGTCACAACTCCAGGGCCAGCATCTGGACACGCTTCGACCCACCCTCGGTGTCCTGTTCGCCCACCGGCACAAAGCCGAAGGCCTCATGAAAGGCCAGCGAGCGGTCGTTGCGTGGCAGCAGGTTCACCTCGGCACACAGGACGGGGTGGCCCTCGGCGGCCGAGATGAACCCGGTGTACAGGGAGCGACCCAGGCCAAGGCCCCATGCCTCGGGAGCCACGACGACACGGTCCACGTAGATGAAACGCTCGTAGCGCTCGCTGAACCACCTGTAGTTGTCGCTCCGGTAGGCCAACCCCGGACCCTCCAGACCGATCAGGAACCCGGCGGGGTCGCCGGTTTCCGCGCGACATGCCACCAGAAAGGTATGTGCGACTCCCGAGAACCAGGACAGATCGCCGGCATCGAGATGGTTCACCGCCGGCACCGCCTCGTTGTTCATGGCCAGCACGGTCGTCAGGTCAGCCGGTTCCACCGGTCGCAGCAATACCTCTGTCGACATCAGATCTCCCAATTCCGCGGATGGTTCCCTAGTGGCGAGCACCTAGTCTGACGGGATGAACGACCTGAGCGAAGCATCCGGATCAGGCACAACCCCCTCTCCCACGCCACCCGCTGCTGCGAGGATGGCAGACGGCGCCAAGGTCTACGGGGCAGGCGACACCGAGGTCCGGGCTCTCGACGGGGTCAGCGTCGGCTTCGAGACAGGCCAACTCACCGCAATCATGGGGCCGTCCGGCTCCGGGAAGTCAACCCTCATGCACTGCGTGGCAGGCCTCGACGACCTCACCTCGGGCAAGGTCTTCATAGGTGACACGGAACTGGGAAGGCTCACCGACCGCGACCTCACCCTGCTGCGCCGCGACAAGGTCGGCTTCGTGTTCCAGTCTTTCAACCTGATCCCCACGCTCACGGCAGCCGAGAACCTGACCCTTCCCCTGGACCTGGCCGGCCGCAAGCCCGATCGGGACTGGATGGACAACCTCGTCACCTCTCTCGGAATCGGCGACCGGCTGCGCCACCGTCCCGACGAGCTCTCGGGCGGCCAGCAGCAGAGGGTGGCAATCGGCCGGGCGCTGGTCGGCAAACCGGAAATCGTGTTCGCCGACGAGCCGACCGGAAACCTCGACTCCACCACCGGTGGCGAGGTGTTGGACTTCCTGCGAACGGCGGTCGACGATCTGGGCCAGACGATGGTCATGGTCACCCACGATGCCAACGCTGCGGCGACAGCCAACAGGGTCCTGTTCCTGGGTGACGGCAAGATCGTCTCCGAGATGGAGGACCCCACCCCCGACGCCATTTTGGACCGCGCCAAGCACATCGGCGGCTGAACCGGTGTTCCGCCTGACCCTCCGCAACATCAGCCGGCAGAAGCTCCGGTACGCCCTGACCACCCTGGCAGTGGTTCTGGGGGTGTCTTTCCTTTCCACGGCGTTCTTCCTGACCGACCGAATCAGGGATACCTTCGACGAGTTGGCAGTCGACATTACCGGTGGCCTGGACCTGGAGATCAGGACCTCGATAGGTGACGGCGACCGGCTGAACCGCCTGCCCGTTCCAGCCGACCTGACAGAGGTGATCACGACCGAGATTCCCGGTGTCGCCGCTGTTGAACCCCGTATCACGGCTTTCAACGTGGTTCCCATCTACACGGACGACATGGGCCAGCCAGCGGCGGTCTCCTCCAACGGACCCAAGTTCGGCATGAACTTCTCCAGCGTCGAGCCGCTCAGCCAGCTCTTCATCGCAGAGGGCCGCCCCCCCGAACGGACCGGGTCACTTGACGACCCGGCAACTGTCGGAGAGTTCGTACTCGACACCAGCACGGCCTCGAAGAACGGGTTCGAGGTAGGGGAGACCTATGTGGTCAGTGCCGCCGGCGGCAACAGGAAGTTCAGCCTGGTCGGCCTGGTGTACTTCGGTTCTCCCGACGAGAACAAGACGCCTGGCGCCGTCATCAGCGCCTTCGACTCCGCAACTGCCCAGGAGTTCCTCGGACGCGAAGGGCTCTACGACTCGATCGCTGTCGCGCTGACCAGCGGTGCCGACGAGGGCGCCGTGATCGCTGACATACAGCAGCGGCTGGATGTGGCGACGGCCGGGTTCCTCGCAGAGCTTGCGGCGCTGCCCGACGATCAGAGCGAGATGCTGGCACCGTTCGCCGAGGCCCAACTCGAGGTTGTGTCGGCGACCACCACCACTGATGAGGACCGCGAGGACTTCGACCAGATCGTCTCGGTGCTATCGAACGTGCTCTTGGCCTTCGCCGTGATAGCTGTGGTGGTGAGCGCCTTCATAATCAACAACACGTTCTCGATCGTGCTGGGCCAACGGGTCCGGGAGCTGGCCCTGCTCAGGACGCTGGGGGCCACAGGCCGACAGGTCAGCCGATCAGTACGGCTGGAGGCCCTGGTCATCGGTGCGGTGGCAACCGTGCTGGGCCTGATCGGTGGCTACCTGCTGGCCACGTTCCTTCGTTGGGTTCTGGTGGCGATCAACTTCGGGAACCTGCCGGGAGGCATTCCGATCCGGTTGAGGACGGTCGTGGTCGCCGCAGTGGTAGGAATCGGCGCCACCGTGCTGTCGTCTCTGGGACCGGCCCGCAGGGTCCGCAGCATTCCCCCGGTGGCAGCCCTGAGGGACCAGGCCAGGATGACTCCGACCGGGTTGCGACAGCGCATCTGGGTGGGAGGAGCAGTGACCCTGGCAGGGATCGCCCTGCTGGCCTTCGGCATGAACGCCGAGTTGGACACCCGCCCCCTGCTCCTCTCGCTCTCGGCCGGAGCCCTCGGAACCTTCATGGGCATCTACCTGCTCAGCCCGGCGGTGGCACGCCCGATTGCGAACCTGGTTGGAAAGCCCATTGAACGCGTCTACAAGGTGCCCGGTCGTCTGGCCCGCGAAAACGCTGCGAGGGCTCCCAGGCGCACTGCCGCCACCGCGGCGGCCCTCACAGTGGGTCTTGCACTGGTCAGCCTGGCCGCAGTCGTCAGCGACTCGATGAAGGCGACCCTCGTGCAGGCCCTGGACGACAGCGTCGAGTCCGACCTCTTCATCTACTTCGACACCTTCAACCCCACGGCGGGTTTCTCAGGCGAACTGGCCAGTGGTCTCGATGCTCTGGCCGAGAGTCGACCGGATCTGGTGAAATCAACGGTCCGTTACCGCTTCGGGCTGAACGGGATGAGCGTCGACGGCACCGGACGCGACGTGGTCAGTGCCGACCTGGCACTCCTCGACGACCACATGGACCTGCAGGTGGTCGAGGGATCAACCACCGGGTCGGCGGCTGCCGGAACTGACGGGACGGTCCTCGTCCACGTCGACCCGGCCCTGGACCTGGGCCTCGAGATCAACTCGATTGTCACCGCCGGGTTCCCGGGCGACCGCGAGGCCACATTCACGGTGGCGGCGATAATTGCCGACTCCTCAATGCTCGGCAACTGGGTGGTCGACACCACCACCTTCGACCGGTTCTTGCCCAACGCTCCCGACAGCTTCGTGTCTGTCGTCTACGCGGAGTCCGCTCCACGCGATGAAGCAAGGGCCGCCGTCGAGTCCGTTACCAGCGGCTTCCCGCAGCTCACCGTTGAGAACAAGGCAGAGCTGCGGGCTTCCACAGAGGCGCAACTGGACCAATTGCTGGCCATCATCACGGTCTTCCTGGGGCTGTCTCTGTTCATAGCGGTACTCGGCATCACCAACACCTTGGCGCTGTCAATCTTCGAGCGCACACGTGAGCTGGGCCTACTGCGGGCCATCGGCATGACCCGACGTCAACTGCGCCGCATGATCAGGTGGGAGGCCGTGATCATCTCCCTGTTCGGTGGCCTCCTGGGGGTTGCCATGGGAGTGCTCTTCGGCCTGGCGGCAATAGCCGCGATTCCGGAGACGTTTGTCGACATCGTGTCGATTCCGGTGCGGAGGCTGGGCTTCTACCTGCTGGTGTCAGGGGCGTTCGGCATGGTGGCGGCCATCTTCCCGGCGCGTCGGGCATCTCGCCTGAACGTGCTTGACGCAATCGGCTACGAGTAGGCCACCGGGCTCAGCCGAACCCGAGGGCAGCGAACAACAGACCCCAGGTGCTAATGGCGATGCCGAAGCCTGTGAACACCATTGTCCTCGTCTGTTCGGCGATCCGTGACTCGAACCGGGCATCCAGTTTCTCGAATCTGGCATCAACCATCTCGAACCTGGTATCCACCCGATCAAGACGAAGGTCTATGCCGTCCAGACGGGTATCTATGCCCTCCAGCCGGGTATCCACCCGATCCAGACGGGTATCTATGCGGTCCAGACACGTACCGATTGCGAGCACGTCGTCTCGAGTAGCCAGATCCTGACCAGCGGTGCCGTCCAGCATGCCCATCAGGACCTCGGCCGGGTGCTCACCGAGCACCATGTCGAGCCGCTCACGAAGCGACTGCCGATCTTGTTCATCAACCTTCATTGTCCATCTTCTTCCTGTCGGTGGCAAGCCACTCCATGGGAGTGGCGAGTTGACGAGGGAGAAGTTGTCTAGAACCTATTGGGACGGTGTGACAGCCGAGATGGCGTTGGACGGTCTCGGTAACCGCGCAACTCAGCCAGCCAACACCGATGGGAGGGGCTCGGCGTGGAGGATCGTGAGCCGCTTGGTGGCACGGGTAAGGGCAACGTAGAGGGCCCGCATTCCCTGGTCCTGCTCACGCACGATGCGCGACGGCTCGACGACCAGGGCGGCATCCACCTCGAGACCCTTGACCAGCGACACCGGCACAACCGCCACCCGCTCGTCGAGACCCCTCCGGGTCGGCCGGCCGAACTCGATGCCCGCACCAACAAGGGCCTGTTCCACCTCGGCCACCTGTGATCGGGCGACGACCACAGCCAGGTTGCCCGTCTCGACGGCCTCCAGTTCGGCCAGAACCGCTGCAGCCAGATCGGCAGCCATGTCTACGACCTTGACGAACCTGGGTGGGTCGCCATCGGACCTTACCGACACTGGCGGAGCCAGATCTGGCGCCGCCTCGCTGAGCACCCGTGCGGCGACGTCCATGAGAGGTGCAGGAATCCTGTAACCGACGGTCAACTCGTTACGACGGGCTGGACGTCGGTCAGGGAGGTGGTCGAGGATGCTGTCCCAGTCATGGTGTGCCCACGCACCGGTGGCCTGGGCAATGTCGCCCACGACGGTCATCGAGCCGTTGAGGGACCGGCGGTCAAGCATGCGCAGGTCCATGGGCGACATGTCCTGGATCTCATCGACCACGATGTGCCCATAGGTGCGGATCATGTCCTCCTCCCTACGTCCGGGCCGCGGTCCCAGAACGGCTCGGGCCTCGTCGAGCAGTGGGGCGTCCGAGGCGGACCAGAGGAGATCCTCGGGCGACTGTGCCCTCGGCCTGTGCAGGGCATCGACCTCTGCGTCGGTCAGGGAGGGATCGGCGGCACGCAGGAGTGCATGGGAACCAAAGAGGTCGTTCAGAAGTTGAGCAGGTGTCAGAACCGGCCACATCCACTCAAGGGCCTCGCGTACCGCTATATCACCACGCAGGCGCTCACGGAGGCCCTCGGGGTCCAGGTCGCCACGGCCACCCTCGGCCATCACAGCGAAGAACTCGGCCTCGACGAAGCGTCTGGCAGCGTTGTGGGTCCGGAAGCGGCGCCTGGCCTCGGCGACGATCGATGCGGTGGCAGCAGCGGGAACGGTGAGCCACTGCAGGCCATGACCTACGCGCACGTCGTCACGAAGTGGCTGCTGGCGGGTACGTGCCGCCCGGGCGACCATGCGGACCATCCGGAGGTCGCCCTTCAGGCGGGACACGTCCTCGTCGCCACGGTGGTCAGATATTCGCACACCGCCGACCATGTCCCCGAGAGTGGCCAGCTGCACCCCGGCCTCTCCGAGAGACGGGAGCACCTGTTCGATGTAGGCGAGGAACAGGCGGTTGGGTCCGACCACCAGTACGCCCTGACCCTCGAGCGGGAACCGGTGCGTGTAGAGGAGGTAGGCGGCCCGGTGGAGAGCCACGACCGTCTTACCGGTTCCGGGGCCACCCTGGACGGCAAGCACACCCGGCAACGGCGATCGGATGATCTGGTCCTGTTCGGCCTGGATCGTGCCGACAATGTCTCCAAGGCGGCCTGTCCGGGCCGACTCGAGGGCTGCGATGAGGGCGCCCTCGCCGCGAAGTCCGCGGCCGTCATCGGCACGGAACCGCTCGAGGTCACCGAAGAGCTCATCCTCGAGGCCGACAATCGTGCGGCCGCGACTCACGAAGTGACGTCGACGTCGCAGGCCCATCGGCACAGGTCCGGTGGCGCGGTAGAAGGCCTCTGCCACGGGTGCCCGCCAGTCGACCACAACCGGTTCCTGGTCATCGTCCCAGACTCCGACACGGCCGATGTGGAAGCTCCCGTCGCCTACCTCTGGTTCCTGGTCTATGCGGCCAAAGACAAGGGATGCATCGCCGAGGTCCAGTTGCTCCAGACGGAGCGCCACGGACCCCCAGATGGCCTCGCGCTCGAACCTGGCCTGATTGGTTCCGCCGCTGCCGACCTCGACCATTGACACCAACTCAAGGGCACGGTCGCGCGCCTCGTCGAGGCACCGGTATGCATTGTCGACGTAGGCCTGTTCGGCCTCGAGTTCCGGATGAATCGCTACAACCTCCTGCGCCGTGATCGGCCGCTGCGGGCTCCCCGGAGGGGTGCGTATCCCGATTTCGGCCGAAGATTGATTCTACAGCGCATGTGACCGACCGAACCCGCGGGCGTATCTCCACCTGAGGGCAGGAAATTCCGGATTTGCGTGCGACGATGGCGGCAATGAGGTCCAACCCGTGACGAGCATCGGCCTTGTCCTGAGCGCCGGTGGCATGCACGCCGCCGCATTCCACGCCGGGGTTCTGGCTGCCATCTCGGAGGCCACCGGCTGGGATCCCCGTACCGCCGACGTGCTGGTGGGCACCTCGGCCGGTGCATCCACCGCTGTCTCGCTCAGGGCCGGCCTCGCCGCTACGGACCTCGCGTCGAACTGCACGGGTTCGCCACTCAGTGCCGATGGCCAGGGCATCGCCGGACGGGTCACCACCAGGCTCGACATTCCACCACCGACTGACCGGACCGGTGCGTGGTGGCCGGCCAATCCGATGCTGGTCATCCGTGAGATTCTCAGCTCAAGGCGACCCAGACCCGTGGTGGCCATCGCCGGTGTCCTGCCCGAGGGGACCGTGTCTGGAGTGACGATCGCCGAGCGCGCCAGTCAGGTACTCCCGGGCCCGTGGCCACGGGCGGCGACCTGGATCTGTGCCGTCGACCTCGACTCCGGAAAGCGGGTCGTGTTCGGCCGCGACGACGTCGACGCCGGGATCGGCGAGGCGGTGCAGGCCTCGTCGGCGGTTCCAGGTCACCTCACCCCCGTCGCCATCGATGGAGACCGCTACATCGACGGCGGCTCACACTCGACCACGAACGCCGACCTGCTGTCCACGCTGGGGCTCGACCTGGTGGTCGTCTCCTCGTCGATGACCGCCGTTCCCAGCGCCTCGGCATGGCCTGACGGGCCGGTCGGTCGGGCATGGCACAGCCGAACACTCCGCCGCGAGATCGAGGCAATCCGCTCCCGGAACACTCCCGTACTCGTCGTGCAACCAACGGCCATCGACCTCGAGATTCGCAATGGTGGCGACATGGACCGCTCCTCGATGGCCGACATCTGCGAGGGTGCGGCGCTGTCGGCCCGGGCATGCCTCGCACATCCACGCTCGGTAGCGGCTCGCGGCATCCTGGAACGGGCAGCGCAGAGTGCGCCTCGGTAGCGTCGGCACGTGACCAGCACCGACCCGTTCCTGGCGGCCTGTCGGGGCCTCCCCCATGAACGCACACCCGTCTGGTTCATGAGACAGGCCGGAAGGTCACTCCCCGAGTACCGGGCCGTGCGGGGCGCGGGCAGCATCCTGGATGCCATCGCCGACCCTTCCCTGGCCGCCGAGCTGACGCTCCAGCCGGTCAACCGCTACGGCGTCGATGCTGCGATCCTCTATTCCGACATCGTGGTCCCGGTGAACGCCATCGGGTTCGGTGTCGACGTCAGGCCCGGTGTCGGCCCGGTGGTGGAACAGCCCTTCGCCGACGAGTCAGACCTTGAGAGGCTCCGCCCGCTGGAACCCGAGGCGGACACCCCGTACGTGCTCGAGGCCGTGAAGATCCTGGTCGACGAGTCTCCCGTGCCGGTGATCGGCTTTGCAGGGGCCCCGTTCACTGTGGCTTCCTACCTGATCGAGGGGTCACCCTCACGCACCTACGGGCGTACGAAGGCCCTCATGTCCGGCAACCCCGACCTCTGGTTCAGGCTGATCGACCGTCTGGCAGACCTGGCGATCTCGTCGCTGCGCTCACAGATCGACGCCGGTGTCGCAGCGGTGCAGCTGTTCGACAGTTGGGCCGGGGCACTCAGCCCGGCCGCCTACGAGCGTTTCGTACAGCCGGCTACCCGACGCGTCTTCGAGGCCGTACCAGACGTGCCACGCATCCACTTCGGGGTCGGTACAGGCGAGATCCTCCACCTGATGGCCGACACGGGCTGCGACGTTGTCGGCGTCGACTGGCGGGTACCTGTCGACGTTGCCCGCGAGCGCCTCGGCCCCGACACGGTGCTCCAGGGCAACCTTGACCCTGCCGTCTGTCTGGGGCCGATTGATGTGGTCGAGGCCGAGGTGGCAGACATCCTCCGTCGCAACAACGGACATCCAGGGCACGTCTTCAACCTGGGCCACGGCGTCCTGCCGGAGACTGACCCGGCAGTGCTCGAACAGGTGGTCCATCTCGTGCACGAGATGTCACCCAGCCTGAACAGCCAGCTGAACCGAGGATGACCGGATGAACACGACTACAGGGAGACGTGTAGTTGTGGTCGGCGCAGGCATTACCGGCCTCGCCACCGCCCACAGGCTGATGGTCGACCGCCCCGGGCTTGAGGTATCGGTTATGGAGGCAGCGCCGGTGGCAGGTGGAAGGCTTGTCACGACGCCATTTGCCGGGCTTCCCGTCGACGAGGGCGCCGACTCGTTCCTGGTGCGTGTGCCATGGGCGGCAGACCTGTGCGCCGAACTGGGCCTGTCCGACGAACTCGTCGCTCCCAGTGCACGATCGGCGTCGCTCTGGCTGGATGAACGGCTGAGGCCGATTCCAGCCGGCAGCGTCCTCGGGCTGCCGCTCGACCCGGCGATGGTCCAGCCGGGCCTCCTCCCCGAGGCCGACCTGGAGCGGCTTGCAGGCACTGGGATACCTGACCAGCCCCTTCCGGCCGGAGACGGCCCGGCGGGCGACCTGAGCATCGGCGAGGTCATCAGGTCATGTGCCGGACCCGGGGTTCTCGAACGGCTTGTCGATCCGCTGCTGGGTGGCGTCAACGCCGGCCTGGCCGACGAGATGAGCTGCGCCCTTATGGCACCACAGTTCCTCAGGGCGGCACGCAGCGACGAGGGGCTGCTGGCTGCCCTCCGCCTTGCAGCGGCCGGAGCCGACCCGACCGCACCCGTCTTCAACGCCCATCCGGCCGGCATGGCCCACCTGGTCGAGACGCTTGTCGAGCACCTGGCTGACCGCATCCGGACAGACCAGCGCGTGCTCTCCATTACGGCCGATGGGAACCGCTGGAAGATAGGTCTCGACAACGGCACCGAGACGGCAGACGCCGTTGTAGTTACGACACCTGCTCCCGTTGCGGCCACGCTCGTCGAGGCCGCCTGCCCCGGGGCTGCAACGACCCTCAGGGGGATACGTCACGCCTCGGTCTCGCTCGCTGCGATCGCCTACCGACGCCCCGACCTCGAGGTTCCCTCCGACCAGAGCGGCTTCCTCGTTCCCAGGGGGTCTGACATGTTGATGACAGCCTGCTCGTTCGCCGGCAGCAAGTGGAGTCACCTGGACGACGGTGAGCACACGATCCTGCGGGTCTCGGCGGGTCGCATCGACGATGACCGCTCCAGCCACATGGGCGACGACGCCCTGGTGACCACACTGCGACGCGACCTGGCCACAACCCTTGGAGTCGAGGCCGATCCGACTGCTGTGCGCGTTACCCGCTGGCCCGACTCGCTGGCACAGTTCCCGGTGGGTCACAGGCGTCAAATGGCCCAGATGCTCCTGGCCCTCAGCCATGACGCACCGGGACTGTTTGTAACCGGGTCGGCCCACAACGGGGTCGGCATACCCACATGTGTCCGGTCAGGCAACGACGCTGCTGCGGCCGTCTCCGAACTCCTGGGCTGAGGCTCCACCACTGATCTGATGTCTGGACCTCCGTCTCTGCGCACAGGGCTGACGGCAATCGGCGCCGGCCTGCTCCTTGCTGCGGCGGTTCCGCCGTGGGGTTGGTGGCCCACCGCATTCGTCGGCATCGCCCTCCTGGATCAGCTCATCGCAGGGCAACCGGTGATCGTCCGGTTCCGCCGCACGGTGCTGGCAACAGCGGCGTGGAGTCTCCCAGCAACCCTGTGGATGCTCGACCTGACGCCACCGGGATGGGTGTTCGCCGGACTTCTCCATGCCACCTTCTTCGGCCTGGCGGCCTGTGCCGTCCCATCGGGGCGCTGGCGCAGGATGGGCCTCGTCGGATCGTTCACCGTCGCCGAGTTCGCCCGCTGGAGCGTGCCATTCGGGGGTGTTCCGCTTGCAACCATCCCGATGGGCCAGGCCACCGGTCCGCTGGCACCGGTCGTTCGCGTCGCAGGGTCGCTGCTCCTGGTTGCCGTTGTGGTGGCTGTCGGATTGTCCCTTAGCGCCCTCGCCGACGTGTGGCGGGGTGACCGACTGTCCCTCCGTGAGGCGGTTGCCGGTGGTGGCGTCCTGCTCCTGGCCGCTGTTCTGGCAGCCGTGGCCCCGACAGGCCACGTTGTCGGCAGCCTGGATCTGGCTGCAGTGCAGGGTGGTGGCCCGCAGCGGACGAGGGCGTCGCCGACCGGTGCGGCCATCGTGTTCGCCAACCAGTTGGCCGCATCGCAACTCGTGGAAGGCCCCATCGACGTGGTCCTCTGGCCCGAGAACGTCGTCAACCCGGCGCCCCTTCCCACCGCGGGAAGCCGCCGAGCGGACAGGCTCTACCCCGACGATGCCGACCTGGCGCTCACAGCCGAGGCCCAGAGGCTCGGTGCGGTGCTGGTCCCGGGATGGTTCCACCGTTCACCCAGCGACCCGAAGGCCAACGTCAACTACTCCACCGCCATTGAACCCGATGGCGCCGTCGTGGACCGCTACGACAAGGTTCGTACCGTCCCCTTCGGCGAGTTCGTACCGCTCCGGTGGATGCTGGACCCCATCGCGGGCGACATCCTGCCGACGCGTGACCTCCTTCCCGGGACGGGCGACGCGGTGCTCGACACATCGGTAGGCCGCCTGGGCGTGACCATCTCATGGGAGGTCTTCTTCGACCATCGCACCCGTGACCCCGTGCTCGACGGGGCACAGGTCATGTTGAACCCGACCAACGGGGCCAGCTACTGGCTGACCCAGGTCCAGACCCAGCAGGTCGCGTCCAGCCGCCTACGGGCACTCGAGACCGGACGCTGGATGGTCCAGGCCGCGCCCACGGGATTCAGCGCCATCATCGATGCCGACGGAAGCCTCCTCGAGCGCACCGGTGTGGGCGAACAGGCGGTGCTCCAGGGAACGGTCGAGCTCCGCGAGGGCCTCACGTGGGCCACGAGGCTCGGTCCGATTCCGATGCTGGTGCTGTCGGTGTTGCTCGTGGCAGCGGCCCACGCCGCCGCCGTCTGGCAGACTCCCAGCGTTGACCGCACCAACCCAAGGAGAACCGATGCCACAGGTTGAGGCAAACGGGATCAGCATCGAGGTCGAGACCACCGGAGACCCCGCCGATCCTGCGGTGCTCCTCATCATGGGCCTCGGCTTCCAGTTGATCCACTGGCCGGACGGCCTCGTCAACCAGTTGGCGGCACGCGGCTTTCACGTGATCCGGTTCGACAACCGCGATGTCGGCCTGTCCACCTGGTTCGACGACGAGCCCGATCCGAACATGACGGCTGTCTGGCTGCGCTCGAAGCTCGGCATCACGCCGAAGGTCTCCTACACGCTTTCCGACATGGCCGACGACGCCGCCGGGGTGCTCGACGCTCTCGGGATCGAGGCGGCCCACGTCGTGGGTGTCTCGATGGGGGGCATGATCTCCCAGCGTCTGGCCATCGAGCACCCTGACCGGGTCCTGTCCCTCTGCTCCACCATGTCCAGCCCAGGGCAGCCGGTGGGCTCGGCACAACTCACGCTGAAGTTGATGAGGATGGAGCAGGACCCGGACTCCAGGGAGGGACGGATCAGGGTCGGGATGGAGACGTTCCGCCTGATCGCCGGCAACGGCTTCGACTTCGACGAGGACCACCTCCTGGAGGTGGCCACCGCCGCCGCTGACAGGGCGTGGCACCCCGTGGGGACCAACCGTCAGATGGCGGCGATCATGGCCGACGGCGACCGCGGACCTGTACTTGCCGGCCTGAGAGTGCCCACAACCGTCATCCACGGAACCGACGACAGGCTCATGCTGCCGAAGTGCGGTAGGCGCACGGCCGACGCCGTGCCGGGCGCAGAGTTGGTCCTCATCGAGGGCATGGGCCACGAGTGGCCCGAGGGAGCCTGGCCTGAACTCCTCGACTCCATTTCCGATCTGGTTGAGCGAACCACCAGCTGAGGCTCAGGCCGCCGGCGGGGTGGCCACAATCGCCCAGACCCGGTGGGGGGTGTGCACCTCCGGTCCCGGAAACCTCTCTGCCAGCATCTCGGCAAGGTCCCGGTCGAACGCTGCGGCCTCCTCAGGCGGCAGGTTCACGATGCCCGCGCTGGCTGCAATTCGACGCCGCCAGGCCGGCTCCGCATACACCACGTCCAGGTCGAACCGGAACGTGACAACCACCTTGAAGTCGACTCTGTCCAACAGGGGGAGGAGGCTCGGCTCGTAGTTGCGGATGCCCCCCAGGTCCCATGCCGGGTTGTAGGCCTCTATCAGGGCCTCGGTGGCTCCGGGGACGGTGTCCGGCAGCGGGAGCCAGTCGAAGCCACAGACGGCGAACCTTGCGTTCGGTGCCAACAGGCGACCGACCTCGGTGATGGCCTCATCCTGGTTGAACCAGTGCCAGCTCTGCCCGGCGACTATCGAGTCGAATGACCCGTCAGGCAGGCCCGTCGCCTCTGCCGGTGCCTCCACCCAGTCGACCTCGACGCCATCGGCCAGGGCCATGTCGTCGGCGGCTACGAGCATCCGGGAGTCGACGTCTAGCCCGACGACGGTGCAGCCACGAGCGGCCATCTGACGTGCGATGGTTCCAGTGCCGCACCCGAGGTCAAGGATGTGCTGGCCGGACAGGCCGATTCCATGTGCTTCCAGGCGGTCAAGGGTCTCAGGTGGAAAGCCCTTCCGGTGCCGGGCGTAGTCGGCGGCAGCGGCCCCGAACGAGTCGCCGGGTACTCCGGGCACGCTCAGACCTCCAACATGATCGTGGCGGGACCGTCGTTCACGAGGTCCACCGACATCAATGCCCGAAAGCGGCCCGTGGCCACGACGATGCCCCGGTCCCTTAGACCCGAGACCACGCGCTCGACGAGCGGTTCAGCCTGTTCGGGGCGGGCTGCGGCCGACCAGGTGGGCCGCCGGCCCCTGCTGGCGTCGCCGTAGAGGGTGAACTGGCTCACCACGAGGACCTCGCCACCCACGTCTGTGACAGACCGGTTCATCACACCGTCGTCGTCGTCCATGATCCGGATCCCAGCCAGACGATCTACGAGGCGATCGGCCTCGGCCTCGTCGTCATCATGGGTTACGCCGACGAAGACGCACAGGCCGACACCGATCGCACCGACAACCTCGTCGTCAACGTTCACCGCCGCCCGCTCAACCCGTTGCACCAGCGCTCGCACGAACCGACCCTATCGGGGACCCACCGGACGGCCGGGCCCGGAAGGTCCCACCTGTTACCGGGTGGTAATCGCCGCGCAGGCGGCCAGACTTGTCGGATGCCCGAACCCGCCACGCCCGACGAGGGACCGCTGCGCATCGCCTACCTCGCGTACCGGGGCAAGCCCCACTGCGGCGGCCAGGGGGTCTACACGAGACACCTCACGAAGGCACTGGTCGATCTGGGCCACCACGTCGAGGTGCTGGCCGGCCAGCCGTACCCCGAACTGGACGAACGGGTCCCGATGGTGCGGCTTCCCAGCCTCGACCTCTACAACGACCACTTCCCCATGCGCAAGCCCCGCATCTGGGAGATGAAGACCCGGTGGGACGTCGCCGAGGCCATGTCGTTCGCCACCGGCAACTTCTCAGAACCGATGGCGTTCAGCATGCGCGCCTGGGACCACCTGCGGAGGCGCCGCGGCAACTTCGACCTGATCCACGACAACCAGTGCCTCGGCTGGGGCCTGCTGCTGCTCCAGAACCGGGAGCACTTCCCGGTGCTATCCACCATCCACCACCCGATCACCGTCGACCGCCGCCTCGAGATCCAGCACGCCCGGTCGCTGATAGAGAACGCTGGAAAGCGCCGCTGGTACTCCTTCACCCGCATGCAGACGAGGGTGGCGAGCCGCATGGAACGTGTCATGACGGTCTCCGAGTCGTCGAGGGGCGACATCGTCGCCGACCACGGCGTCAACCCTGACCGCCTGCACGTCGTTCCCGTCGGGGTCGATCCCGACCTGTTCCGCCCACTGGACCACGTAGAGAGGGTTCCCGGCCGCATCGTCACCACCGCGAGTGCCGACGTGGCGATGAAGGGCCTCAGGTTCCTCCTGGAGGCCGTGGCCAAGCTGCGAACCGAACGTCAGGTTGAGCTGGTCATCATCGGAAAGCCGAGGGAGGACAGCGAATCCACCGACGCCTTTGAACGGCTGGGCCTCACCGACTGTGTCAACTACGTGCACGGCGTACCCGACGAGCGCATCGTCGAGCTCTACAGCGAGGCGGAGTTGGCGGTGGTGCCGTCGCTCTACGAGGGCTTCTCGCTTCCAGCCATCGAGGCCATGTCGTGTGGCGTGCCGCTCGTGACCACCACCGGTGGCGCCCTTCCAGAGGTGACCGGCACCCACGCAGAGACCTGCTACCAGGTTCCGCCGGGCGACTCTGATGCCCTGGCGGCGATGCTCAGGACGGCGCTGGACGACCCCGCCGCCCGCGACCGGATCGGGGCCGCCGGCCGCCGCCGTGTGGTCGACAACTGGAGTTGGCGTCACACAGCCGTTCGAACCGTTGAGCAGTACCGGGCCCTTCTGGCCGGGCAGGACACCTGAGGATCCTGGTCGTAGTGCTCACCGTCGATTACGGGCGTCTCGGCCTGAAGCCGGGCGACAGGGTCCTGGACCTTGGATGCGGTTTCGGCAGGCACGCCTACGAGGTTCTCCGCCGGGGTGCCGCCGTGGTGGCCTGCGATCTGGGGATCGACGAGTTGAGACAGGTACGGGGCGTGGTGGCGGCCATGTACCTGGATGGCGAGATCCCAGAGACGGCATCGGTTGGTACGGCCGCCGGCGACGCAACGTCGATGCCCTTTGACGACGACTCCTTCGACCACGTCATTGCCTCTGAGGTTCTCGAACACATCCACGACGATGACGGCGCGCTCGCAGAGTTGACCAGGGTCCTGCGGCCCGGCGGAACCCTGGCGACAACCGTGCCGGCGGCCCTGCCCGAGCGGATCTGCTGGGCGCTCTCCGAGGACTACCACGCCCCCAACACGCCCGGTGGCCACGTCCGCATCTACCGACGCTCAGAGCTCCACTCCAAGATGAGCGGCGCCGGCCTGGTGCCCGTCGGCTCTCACCGTGCGCACGCCCTCCACAGCCCCTACTGGTGGCTGCGCTGCGCCGTCGGCCCCGACCGCGCCATCGAGGACAGCCGGCTCGTCAGCCTCTACCACCGTCTGCTGACATGGGACATCGTGAAAGCGCCCAGGGTGACCCGGCTGACCGAACGCCTCCTCAACCCCGTACTCGGGAAGAGCCTCGTGATGTATGCAACCAAGCCGGTGTCCGCCGCGACCGCCGATTCGACAGGGCAGGCCAGGGAGTTGTCACATGTCTCTACCTGAGGTCCCCGGGGTGCTGGACGTCGCCCAGGTGCATCGCACCGCTGCGGGCATCGCCGAGTGGCAGCTACCCAACGGCATGATCCCATGGTTCCCGGGCGGCCACGCCGACCCGTGGAACCACGTTGAGGCCGCAATGGCCCTGGCCGTGACCGGCCACCTCGACGAGGCCGAGGCCGCCTACCGCTGGCTGGCCGACACACAACTCCCCAACGGCGCCTGGCACCAGTACTACACGGCAGAGGGAATCGAAGACCACAAGCACGACGCCAACGTCATCGCATACGTGGCTACCGGTGCGTGGCACCACTGGCTGATGACCCGCGACCGCGGATTCCTCGAGACGATGTGGCCCGTGGTGGAGCCGGCCATCGACTTCGTGCTGGACCTCCAGACAACCAGGGGCGAGATTCTCTGGGCACGTCACGCCGACGGCACACCGTGGTCGTTCGCCCTGTTGACCGGCTCGGCCAGCATCTCCCACAGCCTCCGCTGCGCCATCGCTGTGGCCGAGGAACTGGGCCACGAACGGCCCGACTGGGAACTCTCGCTCGCCTACCTGGCCCACACCGTGCGAACCAGGCCGGATGGCGCCTTTGCCCCGAAGGACCGGTGGGCGATGGACTGGTACTACCCGGTCCTCTCGGGCACCGTTGACGGAGCCGATGCCGTCCCGCACCTGGCCGGGCGCTACGACGAATTCGTCATGGAGGGCCTCGGCGTGCGCTGTGTCAGCAACCGACCGTGGGTGACGGCAGCCGAGACCTGCGAGTGCGCCATCGCCCACCTGTTCGCCGGCGACCGCCTGACCGCTGAGCAGATGTTTTCGTGGATCCAGACGATGCGCTGCGATGACGGCACCTACATGACAGGACTGGTCCACCCCGAGGGTGTGACGTTTCCCGACGGTGAGCGAACCACCTACTCGGCAGCGGCCGTTGTCCTGACCGCCGATGCTCTCTCAGGTGCAAGCCCGGCCTCGGGCCTGTTCACCGAACACACGGGGTTGCCTGACATCATCGAGACCGGCGCACCGGTACACGAGTCAGACTGAGGCTGGCAGGGCTCAGATGCCCTGACCCGTCCTCTTGAGCCCGCGCAGCGAGCCCGTGGCCGCCACCTCGGCGAAGGCACCCGACTCGAGGGCCCTGTTGTAGATCTCAAACGGTGGTCGACCGCCGTCGGCCGGGTCGGGAAACACGTCGTGGATCAGGAGGGTTCCGCCGAGGGCCAGGTGTGGCACCCATCCCTCATAGTCGGCGTGTGCCGGCTCGCTGCCATGGCCGCCGTCAATGAACAGCAGCGCCAACGGGGTCGCCCACGAGGCCGCCACCGCCGGCGAGTCGCCGATCACCGCTACGACGGTCCCCTCAAGGGAGGCCTCATGGAGCGTCCGTCGAAACAACGGAAGGGTGTCGACGAGGCCGGTCGCCGGATCGACCAGGTCTGGCTCATGCCATTCCCATCCCGGCTGATTCTCCTCGGATCCGCGGTGGTGGTCGACCGAGAAGAGGACCCGACCGCGTGCCTCGGCGGCTGCTCCCAGGTAGAGGGCCGACTTGCCGCAATAGCTGCCGACCTCGAGGAACGGTCCGTCCAGGGTGACCTCTGATGCACAGCGGTGGAGGGCCAGGCCCTCGTCGGTCGGCATGAAACCCCTGGCCTCCTCGGCCCGGGTGATGAGATCCCGGAGGCGTTCGTCCACCGGCAGGTCCACCAGTCAGCCTGAGGTTTCGACCAGCTCGTCGTCGGACCGGTCGCCCCAGAGCAGGTGTTCGAGAACGGCAAAGCGGACCAGCCACAACAGGCCGAAGGCGATGGCGTTCGCGGCCTGCACGGCGATGGTCCGGTCGCTGAAGCTGTCTACAACACCCACAAGGGCAGTTGAGAGGACCAGCCCCACAAAGGCCAGCGACCAGAACGGCAGGATCTCGCCGATCTTGTGGTCGCCCTTGTTCTTTTCCCAGACGTAGTGCCGGCTGAGGTAGTAGGCGGGCATGCTGCCGATGGCTACCGCTGCGGCATTGGCTGCCATTCCTGACCATCCCAGCCGGCCGTACAGGATGACGAGAAGGGTCTGGCCGGTAACGACGTTGACGATCGAGACTCCGGCGAACCGCATCAGCTTCTGCCCGTAGTCGTGCCACAGGCGCGCAGGAAGCGCAATGATGCGAGGGATCATGACGGGGAAGCCTACCCGTGTGGCCACAAATGGGCCGTGCCTGTGGTCACGTACCGGGTCAGCCCAGGAGCTTCCGGGCCAGCCTCCTGGCCGCCATCATGGGCGATTCGGAGGCCTGAACGGGCAGTAACCCCTCGGTTGCAAGCGCCTCGTCGGCGGCACCGGCGAGCAGGTGCTCCAGGTGGGCCCGCACCTCGGCGATCCGGCGCTTCTCACGGCGCCGGTCCAGCTCACCCCCCTGACACAGCAGATCCAGGTGACCGGCGACAGCGGCAGCAAGCTCGCCGATCCCATCTCCCTCGGTGGCCGTGGTCATGGTTATCGACGGCCTTCCGCTTCCAGGCCGAGTTGCGACCGTTGACAGGTCGAGCATCAGATCCAGGTCCCGACGGGCATCTGTGGCACCGGGCCTGTCGGCCTTGTTAACCACGAACAGGTCGGCAACCTCGAGCAGGCCCGCCTTGTTGGCCTGGACGGCATCACCCCAACCGGGAGCTACAACGACGACGGTGGTATCGGCGGCATCGGTCACGTCTACCTCCACCTGGCCCACACCGACAGTTTCGACCACGACGGGGTCGAAACCGGCAGCGTCGAGCACCCTGACCGCCCCGGGGACTGCAAGCGCCAGACCTCCGGCATGCCCGCGGGTGGCCATCGAGCGGATGAACACACCTGCCTCGGAGGCACCGCTCATACGCACACGGTCTCCGAGGATCGCACCGCCCGTTAGGGGCGACGATGGGTCAACGGCCAGCACGGCGGGCCGTCGGCCTGCCTCGGCCAGCAGAGTTGTCAGCGAGTTGGTGATGGTGGACTTGCCCGACCCGGGTGCGCCGGTGATGCCAACCACGTGTGCTCCCCCGACATGGGCATGGGCGGCCGACGCCACCTCGTCTGCAGGATCGCCGCCCCGTTCAACGAGGCTGAGGAGCCGGGCAGTGGCCCTGCGGTCACCCGAGCGTGAGGCGTCGGCCAGTTCGGCAACTGCCGACGACCCGGCCCCGGGTTCAGGTGCTTCCATCTCGACCCGCCGCTGACCTGACAGTGGAGACGACCTCTTCAACGGATGCGCCGGGTCCGAGCACCGCCGCAACCCCGGCAGCCTCCAACTCTGGAAGGTCGGCGTCGGGCACGATGCCACCGATCACGACCGGTACGGCCAGACCCGCCTCGTCAAGTGCCTTGACTATCAACGGCCCGAGGGTGAGGTGTCCTGCGTTGTGCATGGAGATGCCGACCACGTCGGCGTCCTCCTGTTCGACCGCGGCAACGATGTTGTCGGTGGTCTGGCGGAGCCCCAGATAGACGACCTCCATGCCCGCATCGCGGAGCATTCGTGCCACCACCTTGAGCCCGCGATCGTGGCCGTCCAGCCCCAGTTTGGCGAGAACCACCCTGATCGGGAGGCCGGTGTCGACCATCAGATGACCGCCGTCTCCACGTAGGTGCCGAACACTCCCTCGAGCGCCTCGACGATCTCGCCAACGGTGGTGCGCGCCCTGACAGCTTCGATGAGCGATGGCATCAGGTTGACCTCGGGATCGGTCGCATCGGCAACGACACGCCTCAGGGATGCTGCCACCGCTTCGCTGTCGCGCCCCGACCGCACCGCGGCCAGGCGGGCCAACTGGTCGTCTTCGGTCTCCTGACCGACCCTCAACAGGTCGGCCCCAGAGCCACCGTTGCCCTCGGTGAATGCGTTGACCCCGACCACGATTCGATCGCCGGCATTGACCTCGCGTTCGAAGCGGTAGGCAGACTCGGCGATCTCACCCATGAACCAGCCACTCTGGATGCCCTCGTGGACCCCCTCCAGGATCGACCCGCCGCCGATCTCGTCGAGGTGGGCAAAGATCTCCTCGGCCCGTCGCTCAACCTCGTCTGTCATCCACTCCACGTAGGCCGAGCCACCGAGTGGGTCCGCCACGCCGGTTACTCCGGTCTCGTGGGCGATGACCTGCTGGGTTCTCAGAGCGGTGCGCGCTGCAGCCTCACTGGGAAGCGCCAGGGCCTCGTCGTGGCTGTCCGTGTGAAGGCTCTGGGTGCCACCCAGCACACCTGCAAGGGCCTGGATGGCCACCCGGGCGATGTTGGTCTCGGGCTGCTGTGCGGTGAGGGACACTCCTGCGGTCTGGGTGTGGAAGCGCAGCTTGAGGCTGCGCTCGTCGACTGCGCCGTAGCGGTCGCGTAGCCACCGGGCCCAGATCCGTCGGGCGGCCCTGAACTTGCCGATCTCCTCGAAGAAGTCGACGTGGCTGTTGAAGAAGAAGCTGAGGCGTGGTGCGAAGGCGTCGACGTCGAGGCCGGCTGCGACGGAGGCCTCGACGTAGGCGAACCCGTTTGCGAGGGTGAAGGCCAGTTCCTGAACGGCCGTGGAGCCGGCCTCCCTGATGTGGTAGCCGGAGACCGACACCGGGTTCCAGCGGGGCATCTCGGCAGCGGTGAACCGGATCACGTCGGTGACGAGGCGCACCGATGGACGGGGCGGGAAGATGTACTCCTTTTGTGCCTGGTACTCCTTGAGGATGTCGTTCTGGAGGGTTCCGGCCAGCCGATCCCTGTCGACACCACCCTGTTCGGCGACCACCACGTACATGGCCAGCAGAATCGCGGCAGGGCCGTTGATGGTCATCGAGGTGGACACCCCGCCCAGGTCAACGTCGGCGAAGAGGTCTGACATGTCCTCGACCGTGTCCACGGCCACCCCCGCCCGGCCGACCTCGCCCAGCGACCAGGGGTGGTCAGAGTCGCGTCCCATCAGGGTGGGCATGTCAAATGCGGTGGAGAGGCCCGTACTCCCGGACCGGAGCAGTTCCCTGAAGCGACCGTTGGTGTCGGTGGCCGTGCCGAACCCGGCGAACATGCGCATCGTCCACAGGCGGGACCGGTACATGTCGGTGTGCACGCCGCGCGTGTAGGGGTACTCGCCGGGAAGCGGCCCCTCGCCGTAGACCGGTGAGAGGGGAATGCCAGACAGCGTCAAGCGGGGGTCATCCACACCAACACCCTAACTTTGGCCGGGAACCCCCACCCCACCGGTCGTCGGCGCCTTGTCTGTGCCGCGTGGCCGTAGGGTCACGAGCATGGTCGTGACCACGTTTGTAGCCATTGGCGTGCTGGTGGTGGGCCTTCTCATCGGCTGGCCGGTGCTGGTAGCGCTGTCGGCCATCTTTGTGGCGGTTCAACTGCTCATGATCGGCGCCCGGGCCGCTGTCGAGAGCAACGACAGACGTCTCGCAGCGCGCCTGACCGCACGCCAGGAGGCCCACAACGACGAGGGCTGAACGCCAGCACGGCCCACCTTCACGGTGCGGCCGGCGCTGGTGAGCCGCTACCGTTCCCGTGGGCACACAGAACCGGGGAACTTCCCGTTCCGTACCCACCCACCACGATGAACAGCCCCCACCCAGACCCCTTCTCGCTGGCCGACGAGGCCGCAGCCGCCCTTGCCGAACGCACGGGGCAGGCGACCCACGATGCCGTCGTGGTTCTGGGCTCGGGTTGGGCAGCGACTGCCGACGGTCTGGGCGAGGTCCTCGCCGATGTGCCTCTCGACGACCTGCCCGGCTTTCCGGCCCCAACTGTTGCCGGGCACCGCAACAGCGCCCTGTCGGTTGCGGTGGGTGACACGACAACCCTTGTGCTGGGGGGCCGTAGCCACCTCTACGAGGGGCATCCGGTGCCCACGGTCGTGCATGGGGTACGTACCGCAATCGCAGCCGGTTGCGGGGTGGCGATTCTCACAAACGCCGCAGGAGGCCTCAACCCTGCCTGGCCTGTCGGCCAGCCGGTGGTCCTGCGCGATCAGTTGAACCTGACCGGAGCATCACCCATGGCAGGTCCACCGCCACCACCCGACCGGCCGGCACGCTTCGTTGATCTGACCGAGGCCTACTCCATGCGGCTTCGGGGACTCGCCCACCAGGTGGACAGCTCGCTTCCCGAGGGCATCTACGCGGGTCTACTCGGCGGTGCCTACGAGACACCGGCTGAGGTGCGAATGCTTGGCGGCCTTGGTGCAGACCTGGTCGGAATGTCGACCGTGCTCGAGACGATCGCAGCCCGGCACCTCGGAGCCGAGGTGCTGGGGATCTCCCTCGTCACCAACGCCGCCGCCGGGATGGGCAACGAGAACCTGGACCACGCCGAGGTCCTTGAGGCAGCCAGGGCAGCGGGACCGCGCATGCTGGCGCTCCTGCGCGGCGTGCTGGAGAGGCTGTGACGACCCTCACCTCCACGGACCGCTCAGCCGAAACTGCACGAAGTTGGTTCGAGGTCGACCCCGACCCCGAGACGCGTGCGGAGACCGAGGCACTGCTCGCCGGCGGAGGTAGCGCCCTCGAGGAACGCTTCGGCGACAGATTGGTGTTCGGCACTGCAGGCCTCAGAGGAGAACTCGGCACAGGCCCGATGCGAATGAACCGTGTGATGGTGCGGATGACGGCCGCAGCCATAGCCAGGCACCTGCTGACCGGATCCGGCCCGAACGGCAACCCGGCCGACTCCGACACGACACCGGTGGTTGCCGTCTGCTTCGACGCACGTCACATGAGCGACGTGTTCGCCGAGGACACGGTGAGGGTGCTGGCGGGCCGGGGGGTCGCAAGCATCCTGCTCCCGGGGCCACTTCCGACACCCCTTCTGGCGTTCACCCTGCGCAACAAGGGGGCCGATGCCGGAATCATGGTCACGGCCAGCCACAACCCACGTGCCGACAACGGCTACAAGGTCTACTGGTCAGATGGCGCCCAGATCATCTCTCCTGTCGATGCTGAGATCTCAGCCCTGATCGACGACTCGCCCCTGCCCACCGACGACGACCTTGCCGGTGGGGAGAGCCCTCTCATCACCCGGGTAGGGCAAGACGAGGTAGCGCGCTACGTCGAGGCGACAGCCTCGGTCGTACAGGTCGATTCGCCACGGGGCCTCTCTGTCGTCTACACGCCTCTGCACGGGGTGGGCCGCGACACCCTGCTCAGGGTCTTTGAGAATGCAGGTTTCGACAAACCCCTGGTGGTCCCCGAACAGGGTGACCCCGACCCCGACTTTCCGACCGTGGAGTACCCGAACCCCGAGGTCCCAGGTGCCCTGGACCTGGCCATAGCCCTGGCCACCGAAAGGTCGGCCGACATCGTGCTCGCCAACGACCCCGATGCAGATCGGCTGGCGGTCGCCGTTCCCGACGGAGCAACATGGCGCACCCTCACCGGCGACGACGTCGGGGCACTGCTCGCCGACCACGTGCTCACCGGGGGCTCGGGCCACAACCGCCTTGTAGCCACCACCGTGGTCTCCTCCAGGATGCTGGAGTCGATCGCCGCCCACCACGGGGTGCGCCACGCCGAAACCCTCACCGGCTTCAAGTGGATTGTCAGGCCCGGCCTGCTCGACCCGGCAGCCGACTTCGTGTTCGGGTACGAGGAGGCGGCCGGCTTTGCCGTCGGTGATCTCGTACGCGACAAGGACGGCATCACAGCAGCCCTTGCATTCGCAGAGTTGGCTGCAACCGAAAAGGCGACAGGCAGAACCGTCATCGACCGACTACATGACCTGTGGCAGCGCCACGGACTGCACAGGACCGGCCTACGAACCATTCGCTTCGAGGGACCGGGCGGTGCGTCACGAATGGCGGAACTGATGGACAACCTTCGATCCAGGCCTCCCAGGACCATCGCGGGCATGGGTGTGGTATCGGCGACCGACCTGGCCGAACCCGGTTCGGTGTTACCGCCAACAGACGCAATCGTCTTCAATCTGGACGGTGGACGCCTCGTTGTCCGACCCAGCGGTACCGAGCCGATGCTGAAGACCTACGCAGAGGTGACCGACACCTCCCCCGGCGACGATCTCGTTGCAGCCGAGGCGGCTGCAACCCGACTGCTCGACAACCTGCTGGACGGCGCAGGCCTCATGTTGGCCAGGGCGGTCACATGACAACCTCGACTGCATTTGTTCCGAGCACCGGCGGTGGCCCCGTGAGCACGACGCCCGTCGACGCGGTTTCTCTGGAGGCACGGGCCGCAGCCCTGTGCACACGCTCGATCAAGACCACCAGCAAACGGGCGGCCCTCCACACCACGATCAGGTGCATCGACCTGACCACCCTCGAGGGCACCGACACCGCTGGCAAGGTGGCATCCCTGTGCCAGAAGGCGATCCGGCCCAGCCCGGGCGACCCGACGATCCCGTCGGTGGCGGCGGTTTGCGTCTACCCCGAGATGGTGGAACACGCCGTGGCGGCTGTCGCCGGAACCGGTGTAGCAGTGGCAAGCGTGGCCGGCGCATTCCCGGCGGGTATGTCCGCACCTGCCGTGAGGGTCGCCGACATTGCCGACGCCGTAGGCCGAGGCGCCGATGAGATTGACATCGTCTTGAACCGGTCCGCGTTCATGGCAGGGGACCTGGGACGCGCACACGACGAGATCGTCGCCGCCAAGGAGGCCTGCGGTTCAGCACACCTCAAGGTCATCTTGGAGACCGGCGAGCTGGGTTCATACGATCAGGTCCGGCGGGCCTCGATGCTGGCAATGGCTGCAGGCGCCGACTTCATCAAGACGTCCACGGGCAAGATCCCCAGGGCCGCCACCCACCCGATGGTCCTGAACATGGCCGAGGCCATCCGCGACTACGCCGACCAGACCGGTGTGGTCGTGGGCCTCAAGGGAGCCGGTGGAATACGCACAGCCAAGCAGGCGTGGCACCACCTGGTGATCGTGGGTGAGACGCTGGGCTCCGAATGGCTCAACCCGGAACTGTTCCGCCTTGGAGCCTCCAGCCTGCTCAACGACGTCCTGATGCAGATTCAAAAACTCGACACTGGCCGTTACAGCGGCCCCGACTACGTCACGGTGGACTGAGACCATGGCCCCAACAGACAACCCTCCTGAGACCTTCGGCATCGACTACGCCCCGGCGCCCGAGTCAACTGCGGTGGTCGACATCGCCGACAGCTACGGCCACTTCATCAACGGTGACTTCGTCGAACCCTCTTCCGGGGCCACGTTCCCGACCGTCAATCCGGCCACCGAGACGCACCTGGCCGATATCGCCGACGGCTCAGCCGAGGACGTCGACCGTGCCGTCACCGCTGCACGCGCTGCGTTCGAGGGGCCATGGGGCCAGATGCCGGGGAGCGAGCGGGGCAAGTACCTGTTCCGGATCGCCCGTCAACTCCAGGAGCGGTCCCGTGAGTTCGCCGTGCTCGAGACCATGGACGGCGGCAAGCCCATCACTGAGAGCCGTGACCTGGACCTGCCGATGTCGGCCGCCTGGTTCTTCTACTACGCAGGCTGGGCCGACAAGCTGGAATACGCGTTCCCCAACAGGACCATGGCGCCCCACGGGGTGGCCGGCCAGATCGTGCCGTGGAACTTTCCGCTCATGATGGCTGCCTGGAAGTTGGCACCGGCCCTTGCTGCCGGCAACACGGTTGTTCTCAAGCCGGCAGAAACCACGCCCCTGACAGCCCTCCTGTTGGCCGACGTGCTGCAGGACATTGACCTGCCACCCGGGGTTGTGAACATCGTGACCGGTGCGGGCGCCACTGGCGCAGCTCTCGTTTCCCATCCCGGCATCGACAAGCTGGCCTTCACCGGATCGACCGACGTCGGCAAGGCCATCCAGCGGATCGCTTCGACCCGCCGCATCCCCCTCACCCTGGAACTTGGCGGCAAGGCCGCCCACATCGTGTTCGAGGACTCGGCAGTCGACCAGGCCGTCGAGGGGGTGGTGACCGGCATCTACTCCAACCAGGGTCACGTGTGCTGCGCCGGGTCGCGCCTGCTGGTTGAGGAGTCGATCGCAGACCAGTTCGTCGAGCGCCTGAGGCGCCGGGTCTCAACACTGCGCCTGGGTGACCCACTCGACAAGAACACCGACGTGGGGGCAATCAACTCGGCTGATCAGTTGCAGCGCATCACAGACATGGTCGCAACCGGAGTCTCTGAGGGTGCCGACCTCTTCCAGCCCGAGGTCGACCTCCCCGACAAGGGCTACTGGTTCCCGCCGACGGTGTTCACCGGGGTGCAGCAGAGCCATACGGTGGCCCGCGAGGAGATCTTCGGACCTGTGCTCACCGTCCAGACCTTCCGCACTGCCGAGGAGGCCGTGGAGAAGGCCAACAACACGCCCTACGGCCTGTCAGCCGGCATCTGGACCGAGAAGGGCTCCAAAATCCTCTGGATGGCAGAGAAGTTGCGGGCGGGTGTGGTGTGGGCCAACACCTACAACAGGTTCGACCCGGCCAGCCCCTTCGGCGGATACAAGGAGAGCGGCTTCGGCCGCGAAGGCGGCCTTCACGGCCTGTCCCCGTACCTGCGGGAACGAACGGGCGGCACCAGGGGAGGTGCATGATGGCTGAACACATGCCGGTCGACAAGACCTTCAAGCTGTTCATCGGCGGGGCGTTCCCCCGCTCGGAGTCAGGAAGGACGTTCCAGGTCCACTCGGCCGACGGTGACCTTCTGGCCAACGCAGCAAAGGCTTCCCGCAAGGACCTCCGAGAAGCGGTCAAGGCGGCACGCAGCGCCCAACCGGGATGGGCCGGCCGCACCGCCTACAACCGTGGTCAGGTTCTCTACCGGGTTGCCGAGGTAATGGAGTCCCGTCGGTCCGAGTTCACCTCGGTGCTGAGAGCCACGGGCATGGCTGCCCGTGCCGCCCGTACCGAGGTGGACAGGTCGATCGACAGGTGGGTCTGGTACGCGGGGTGGGCCGACAAGCTCCACCACGTGCTCGGCACGGTCAACCCGGTCGTCGGCCCCTACTTCAACTTCACCTTCCCCGAGCCAACCGGCGTGGTGGTCGTTGCCGCACCCGATGACCCGCCGCTACTCGGCCTGCTCTCACGGATCGCCCCGGTGATCGTCTCGGGCAACACGGCCGTGGTGGCCACCGGTGGCCCCTCGACTCTGGCAGCCGTGACGCTGGCCGAGGTTCTTGCAACCTCCGACGTGCCGGGTGGGGTGGTCAACGTCCTCACGGGTGAAAAGGGCGAGTTGCTGCCGTGGGCGCTTGGCCACATGGACGTCAACTCTGTCGACCTGACCGGTGCACCTGACGGCCTCGAGAATGAGGCTGTGGCTGCGGCCGCCGACAACGTGAAGCGCATCGTGCGTTCCGACCCGGCCGGTGCCAGCCCGTACATGATCGGCGACTTCCTTGAGATGAAGACCGTCTGGCACCCGATCGGGCGCTGAGGCGGCCTCAGGCCCCTATCCGGTCGACAACCAGCGGCAGAGGGGTTGGGGCCTCACCGACAACCTCAATTGCGCCTTCGAGGGCATCGCGGGCAGCGTCGAACAGGTCGGAATCTTCTGCGTGCAGTTCCAGGACAGGCTGGCCGGCCTCGACAGAATCACCCGGCTTGGCCAGGCAGACCACGCCGGCCGAGGCGCTCACGGTGTCCTCCTTACGGGCGCGTCCCGCCCCGAGACGCCACGCAGCAACCCCTACCGACAGGCAGTCGAGGCGGCCCAGCCAGCCGGCCTCGTCGACCGTGACAACCTCGACGTGTGGTGCGGTGGGCAGGTCGACCGACAGGTCACCTCCCTGAGCGGTGACCATCTCGTCGAACACCTCGCGGGGACGACCAGATGCCAGGACGGCTGCCGGGTCGGCGTCCAGACCCGCCAGGGCGACCATCTCGTCTGCCAGAGCCAGGGTGACCTCTACGAGGTCGGCCGGGCCGCCTCCCTCCAGGACCTCGATGCTCTCGACCACCTCGAGGGCATTGCCTGCAGTCCTTCCGAGGACCGTGTGCATGGCCGTCAGGAGGGCGACGGTGCGTACGCCGTTGGTCTCCCCCAGACCGACCATGGTTCGAGCCAGCTCCCTGGCCCGGTCCAGCTCGGGCATGAACGCCCCCGAGCCGAACTTCACGTCCAGCACAAGCGATTCGGTGCCCTCGGCGATCTTCTTGGACATGATTGAGCTGGCGATCAACGGTATGGAGTCGACCGTGGCGGTCACGTCGCGTAGCGAATAGAGGCGCCGGTCGGCCGGGCTGATGTCTTCAGTGGCCCCGGCTATCACACCCCCTACACGGCGCATCTGGTCGACCATCTCTTCGATGCTGAGCGATGCCCTCCACCCGGAGATCGCCTCCATCTTGTCGAGCGTGCCGCCGCTGTGGCCGAGACCCCTTCCCGACAACTGTGGAACCGCAGCACCGCATGCAGCGACCAGAGGAACGAGGATCAGCGAGACCTTGTCTCCGACTCCCCCGGTGGAATGCTTGTCGACCGTGGGCAGACCCACTCCGCCGAGGTCCAGCCGACTCCCGGAGTCGACCATCGCCCCGGTCCACACCGCCAACTCATCGGGCTCCATGCCTCGGAAGAAGATGGCCATTGCGAGCGCAGCAGCCTGCTCATCGGCGATAACCCCGCCGGCGGCGTAGTTGTGTATGAACCAGGTGATCTGTTCGTCGCTGAGGCGGTGACCGTCGCGTTTTGCCCTGATGATCTCGACGGTGTCCACGGCTCAGTCCCCGTCTGAGGAGGTGTCCAGGTCTTCTGGTGAGAACGGGTCGGCCAGCAGTTCGACGATGGAGCGGGGCCCGTTGCGGCCGTCGACCAGCAGTTCGGTGCCGCCGGCTTCCAGAAGCAGTTGCCGACACCGCCCGCACGGCGCCAGTGGCTGCCCTTCGGGGTTGGTGGCGACCACGGCCACCAGACGGCCACCGCCGGTGAGGTGCATGTCTGAGACCATGCCGCACTCGGCACACAGGGTGAGGCCGTAGGAGGCGTTCTCCACATTGCAGCCGGACACGATCCGGCCGTCGTCGGTGAGGCCCGCGGCGCCCACCGGGAACCGGGAGTACGGGGCGTAGGCGTTGGCTGCGGCCTCGGCAGCCACCGAGCGCAGCGCCTGCCAGTCGATGTCGGGGTCAGCGTCCATCCCACCATGCTGCCCCATACGGCGGTGATTGCACAGGATTCGACTCCGGCAGGAGCATCCGGCGTGGCGCTACGGCTTCAGGCGGTAGACGTTGGTGTCGCGCTCTTCAAAACCGAGGCGGCTGTACAGCCGGTTGGCTGCCTCCCTTGAAGGGCGGGATGTGAGGTCGATCGTCGTGGCGCCGACCTCGCTGGCACGCTGGATTGCAGCCCGGTTGAGGGCCTCGCCAACGCCCCTGCCCCTGGCTTCCTCGTCGACGACCACGTCCTCGATCCATGCCCGCACTCCCGTTGGTATCCGAAAGACAACCAACGTCATCATTCCGAGAACCGCTCCATGCTCCTCGGCCACCAGCAGGATCGAGGCATCCGAGTCCACGAGCGCGCAGAGTTCTCCACGATCAGGAGCGGGGTTGGAGTTGGACAACTGTGGAACAAGCCGGACCATCGCCTCCACGAGGGCGTCGTCCACCTCGGTGGCTTCACGAATCTCAATCATCGAATCATCCATCCGGACAGATTGTAGGAGGCCCCAGCCTGCCAACCGGATCGCCCACCTGCCGGGCGCGTGCTGCACCGGCCACCGGTAGCCTCCGATGATGGTTGGCTCTCCGGCACCCCACCTGCACTGGACCGACGCAGCGAGGATCAACGACCTCGAATCGCCGATCCTGATTGCGGCCTTCGAGGGCTGGAACGATGCTGGCGAGGCATCGTCCACGGCAACCCGCTACGTGCGCGACCACTTCGAATCGGTTGAGGTGGCAACAATCGACGCCGAGGACTTCTTCGACTTCACCGTGGCCCGACCGAGCGTCCACCTCGACGAGGACGGCAGTCGCCACATCGCCTGGCCCTCAACAAGCGTGTACGCGGCCCACATCCCGGGAACCGGGCACGACCTGATTGTCCTGACCGGCCACGAGCCACAGTTGCGCTGGCGGACCTTTGTGGACCACGTGGTCACAACCGCCAACGAGGTCGGCGCCAGCCTTGCCGTCACCCTCGGTGCCCTGTTGACCGACATTCCCCACACCCGGCCCGTGCAGGTGTACGGAACTTCCGACGACGAGGCGATCGCCGAGCACCTGAGCCTCTCGCCGTCGACCTACGAGGGGCCCACGGGCATAGTCGGTGTCCTGGGAACCGGCCTTCGGGCAGCCGGGATACCAACAGCGTCCCTGTGGGCGAGTGTTCCTGCCTATGTGTCGAGCGCCCCCTCCCCCAAGGCCGCCCTGGCACTGGTCGAGAGCCTCGGCACCGTGCTGGGAACGGCCATCCCGTGCACCGACCTCGAGATAGCTGCCGCCGCCTACGAGCGCCAGGTCAGCGAACTGGTGGCCGAGGACGACGACACCGCGGAGTACGTCGAGCGCCTGGAGGTGGACTTCGACGAGGAGCCCAACGACAACCCGGAACGTCTGGTGGCCGACATCGAGGATTTCCTGCGAAACCAGCCGGGTAAGCCCTGACCCTCAGGCCGACTCATCTCCCCGCCACGGCGGGTCACGGGGAGCATCGAAGCGAACATCGACGTGCTCGCCGCGGATTGCCCTGAATGCCTCGTCAGCCCACTCATCGGGAAGGATCGTGTCCTCGGGGAGGTTTCCCTCGGCGAAGAACCCGACGTCACGACACTCGAGCGGGTGAGCCTCCAGCTCACCACCGGTCATGCGGCAGTGAAAGACCAGCGAGTAGAGCGGGATGCCGGTGAAGCCCAGCCGGAAGCCGTCGAGGATGGCAATGGGCCTGACCACCTCACAGTGGATTCCGGTCTCCTCGAGGACCTCCTTGATAACCACCTCGGCGGGTGAGTAGCCGACGTCGGCCCATCCGGTTGGGTAGAGCCACAGGCCGGACTCGGCCCGCTGCACGAGCAGCAGTTCTCCGTCGTCGTTGCCGACAACGGCCGCCACCGTCGACTTGGGGGTCACGTAGCCGGGCACCCCCTCACCTACCGAGGCCAGCCACCCGTCCATCAACTCGCCCACGTCGGGGGACTCGGCACCCGACTCGGCCCGAACACGGATGTCGGCGGCCACCTTGAGCACCTCCTCGAAGCGCTCCTGCTCGTAGAGAACCTCGGTGAAGCCGAGGCCGGTGCGGGCAATTGCCGCCAGCGACTCCGCCCAGCGAAGCAGTTCCTGACGGGTCGGTGGCAGGTGGTCAGGGTCGCTCATGGCACCGGACCGTAGGCGATCACCGTCCGAATCACAGTCTCAGAGGTCGACCGTCACCCATCGCAGTACCGACAGCTCAATCTCCGCGAGGTGGTCTGGATCGGTGAGTCTGGAACCGGAGCCGTCGCGGAGATAGAAGGCATCAACCACATCGGACCCGATGGTCTGCACCCGTGCGCTCACGAGGTCGAGGTCCAGCTCGGCAAACGCCCGGGTGATCCTGTAGAGAACACCGACCCCGTCGGGGCAACTCACCTCCAGGACGGTCGCCACATCCGAGGTCTCATTGTCCACGGTGACCCGCGGACTTGCAGGCCTCGCCGAGGTGGGTGCCTGCCTGTAGATACGGGAACGCTCACCCAGGCGGGCCGCGATCGCCAGGCGTCCTGCCAGCGCCCTCTCGACCTGGTCGGCAACTGCCGCCCAGTCGGGGGCCTGCCCGAACACGCCAGTTACCCGAAACACCGACAGGGCCCGGCCCCCCTCGGAGTGAGCCGAGGCATCCAGCACGTCGAGGCCGTTGAGGGCCAGCACACCGGCCACCTTGGAGAACACGCCGGGTCTGTCCGTGGCGACGACCGTGAAGGTCGAGCCCTCCCCTGATGCCACGTCCTCACCGCCCTCGAGCAGCACCCGCTGTTCAGGGCTGGGGAACAACCCGACGACCAGTTCGGAGACGTCGCCGCCGGCCAGCACGTAGTCGACCCGCGCCACCAGATCACCGACCAGATCGGCCTTCCAGCGACTCCATGCCGAGGAACCGGTGGCAACGGAGTCGGCCTCGGTAAGGGCTGCCAGCAGTCTGAGAAGACTCTGGCTCTTCAGCGACTGTGCGACAGCCAGGATCGTCCCGGAATCCTCCAGGTCACGCCTGGTGGCCACATCCGGCAGGAACAGGTGGTGTTCGACCATTGCGACGAGAAGGTCCACGTCGGGGCCGGGATAGCCCATCCGGGTGGCAATGGTGCGAACCAGCCCCATTCCCACCTCGGTGTGGTCGCCGGGGTAGCCCTTTCCAATGTCGTGCAGCAGCGCACCCACAACCAGCAGGTCCGGTCGATCCACCTTATGGCGTAGACGTCCAGCCTCGGCTGTCGCCTCCAGAAGGTGGCGGTCAACGGTGAAGCGGTGGTATGCGTTGCGCTGTGGCCGGTGCCGACACGGCCCCCACTCGGGAACCAGGCGGACGAAGAGCCCAGCCTGGTCCAGATCCTCGACCACCTGAACGAGGTCTGGCCCCGTCGACATCAGGGCCTCGAGGTGTTCCCGGGCCTCGTCGGGCCAGGGGTCGGGCATGGGTGGGGAGCCGGCGGCGAGGCGCTGCAACATCAGACGGTCCATGTAGGCACCCCGGGCGGCGGCCGCCGCTGCTACACGCAGGGGGAGAACCGGGTCATCATCGACCGGGACATCTTCGGCAAGGAACAGCCGGTCGTCATCCAACATGATGCCATCGCCGAGCTCGACCACCTCGGGTCTGGACCTGCCTGTCGACCACCTCCAACGTCTGTCCCGGAGTGCTCGGCGAATCCGCCGGTAGGCGCCATCACCCACCCATGTGATGGCGGCGGCGGCCGCTGCGACGTCGGCCATGAGCCGGTCGGCATCGCCGTGGCTGAGCCTCTCGGCCACCTCGTCCTGCAACTCGAGGAGAAGCCTGTCTGAACGCCCACCGGTCACCCGGTGCAACTCCACCCGGACGGTGAGGAGCACCTCGAAGGCATGTGACAGGCCCGCCGCCTCAGAGGCGTGCAACACCGGTTCGGTGGCTTCGGCCCATGCCAGCGAGTGGACATCGCGTAGGCCGCCACGCCCCTCCTTCAACTCGGGTTCCAGGCGAAATGCAACCTCACCGTGTTGCCCATGTCGCTCCTCGACCCGGGTAGTCAGAGCCTCCAGGTTCGCTTCGGCGCTACCCATCCACTGGTCTCGGCCCCCGTCGGCCAACTCAGTTGCCAGACCGGTGTTGCCGGCGACATATCGGGCGGCCAGAAGGCTGGTCGCGGTATCCAGATCTCCGTCGGCCACATCGAGGATCTGTTCGACGGTTCCCACCTGGTGGCCCAGTTTGAATCCGGCGTCCCACAACGGATACCAGAGGCTCTGCGCAAAGTCTGAGACATCGACGTTCGGGCCGGTGAGCAGAACCACGTCGATGTCGCTGCCCGGACAGAGCTCTCGCCGGCCGTATCCACCGACCCCCACCAGTGTCGTTGCGTCAGGTGGACCGCCGGCCTCGAAGACATCCACCAGAAAGGCGTCGGTGCGCTCGGTGAGAGCCCGGCAGAACTCTGAACCGGTCAGGGTCCGATCAGCCAGCAGGTCGGAGGCGCTGAAGGCGAAAGCGTTCACGTGGCCCTCTGTCAGCCACCGTCAGCGGCAACCGACACGGCGCAGCACCACGTCGATGTCGTCGACCATTCCCGTGTAGAAGGGCCCGAACTCGGCGTAGTTGGCCGAGGCCCGGTCGTAGCGCATCGTGTACACGACCTCCTTGAGGTCGTCGGGGTGTTCTCCGAACAGGGTCACGCCCCACTCGTAGTCGTCGACGCCCGTCGAACCGGTGACCACCTGGAGAATTCGACCAGCGAAGGTCCGTCCCGAGGCGCCGTGCTCGCGCATCAACTCCATCCTCTCCTCAAACGGAAGGGTGAACCAGTTGGCGCCCACCACCCGGCTCTTTGACATCGGGTAGAAGCACCACGCCGGCTTTCCCTCGGGGGGAAGCTGTGGATAGAGGCGGGCCTGCCTCATCTCGTCGGGTACCCCAGCGGCGTACTCGGAGATCTCCGTCATTGACACGTAGCTCTCGACAATCTCGAGGCCTGCGGCCACCACGGCCGTCTGCAGGTCGCGGAGCCTCCAGAGGTCGTCGCCGAGTGCCATCAGGGCCACGTCGGCCTTGTGCCCGAGAATGGCCACGGGAACCACCTGGTCGCCGGCATCCCTGGCTGCCCGAACCGCCTTCTCTACGGCGCGGACGTCGACCGACCGGCCGATCAGGGAACGGCGCACCCTGAAGAACAGGTGCAGGACGCAGAGACCCTCAGAGGGTGAGACTGGTTCGGTCATCGCAGCGGATTCTAGGTAGCGCTGAGCCCACCCGGCGCCTCGGAGGCCACAGGGACCCCGTCAGTCGCCGGTGTACAGGTTCAGGCGTCGGCCCCTTGCGAATCCGGCCAACTGGAATCCGGCTGTCCGGGCTGTCTCCACAGCCAACGCTGACGGGGCACTTACGGCGACGAGGGCGGCAAACCCTGCTACCCATGCCTTCTGCGCGAGTTCAAAGGAGGCACGTCCGCTAACCCAGAGGCCAAGGTCAGTGGCGGGCAGCAGTCCGTTGAGGTGGAGGTGGCCGACCACCTTGTCGACGGCGTTGTGGCGTCCGATGTCCTCGCGCGAGACGACCGGCATCCCCGAGCGGTCAAATGCCACAGCGGCGTGCACTGCACCTGTCGCCCCGAACAGGGGCTGGCCACCGTCTATCAGGTCGGTCAGCCCGGTCAGGACCTCAAGGTCGAACGGCTCCGCCTCGAGCGGATCCAACCGGTCGCATAGTTCGTCGATGGCCATTGACCCGCACAGACCACATGACGAGGAGGCCGGGCCAAGGCGCGGGGTGGGGGTCGGTGCCAGGCCTCCGGTGTCCACGCTCACGTCGTTGAAGGCTGATTCCGTGGCAGGTCCCTCGGCGCAGTAGCGGACGCCTCTGACCGCTGAGCCACCCAGCACCCCCTCGGTCACGCAGAAGCCCACAGCCAGGTCGAAGTCGTCACCGGGCGTGCGCATTGTCGTGGCGACCAGATTGCCATCAAGGCGAATCGACATCGGTTCTTCGACGATCAGGTCGTCGGGTACGCGCCTGCTCTCGGTGCCGTCGATACGGCGGGTCAGGACTCTGGCGGTTCGTCCCCTGGCAGCCACCTCAACGGCCCCCGGTGTTGAATGCATGCGTCACAGCCACCAGTGAACACGCCTGTAGTCCCAAAACGCCACGGAGCGCCCCGAGGGGCGCTCCGCAACAGATCGGTCCGGTGGACCAGCCGGATCAGAAGTCCATGTCCGGCATTCCACCGCCACCCTCTTCGGGTGCGTCGGCGATGACCACCTCGGTTGTGAGGAACAGTGCCGCTATGGAGGCTGCGTTCTGCAGAGCCGAACGGGTGACCTTTGCGGCATCGATGATGCCGGCGGCGACCAGGTCCTCGTATTCGCCCGTCTCGGCGTTGAGGCCGTTGGGGCCATCGAGGGCCCGCACCCTCTCGACTATGACGCCGCCCTCCATTCCGGCGTTCACGGCAATCTGGTACAGGGGCGCCTCGAGAGCCTTTGCGACGATCCGTGCACCGGTCGCCTCATCGCGCTCAAGACCCTCGCCAGCAGCTGCAGCTGCCTCCTGGGCACGCAGCAGGGTCACGCCGCCACCGGCGACGACACCCTCTTCGATGGCTGCCTTGGTCGTGGAGACGGCATCTTCGATGCGGTGCTTCTTCTCCTTGAGTTCGACCTCGGTGGCTGCTCCGACCTTGAGGACGGCCACGCCACCGGACAGCTTGGCGAGGCGCTCCTGAAGCTTCTCGCGGTCGTAGTCGGAGTCCGTGTTGTCGATCTCGCCCTTGATCTGGGCGATGCGGCCGGCGATGTCGGCCTCGTCGCCGGCACCCTCGACGAGGGTGGTCTCATCCTTGGTGACCACCATCTTGCGGGCACGACCCAGCATCTCGAGGGTGACACCGTCGACCTTGAGGCCGACCTCCTCGGAGATGACCTGGCCTCCGGTGAGGATGGCCATGTCCTGGAGCATTGCCTTGCGGCGGTCGCCGAAGCCCGGGGCCTTGATGGCAACCGAGGTGAACGTGCCGCGGATCTTGTTGACGACGAGCGTGGCCAGGGCCTCGCCCTCGACGTCCTCGGCGATGATCACGAGGTTGCTACCGGCCTGCATGACCTTTTCGAGGGCCGGGACCAGGTCGCGTACCGCCGAGATCTTGGAGCCCACCAGCAGGATGTAGGGGTCCTCCAGCACGGCCTCCATACGGTCGGGGTCGGTCACGAAGTAGGGCGAGATGTAGCCCTTGTCGAAGCGCATGCCCTCGACCAGGTCCATCTCCATGCCGAAGGTCTGGCCTTCTTCGACGGTGATGACGCCGTCCTTGCCGACCTTGTCGATCGCCTCGGAGATCATGGCTCCGATCTCTACGTCTGCCGACGAGATGGCGGCCACGTTGGCGATCTGCTCCTTGTCGCTGGAGACGTCTACGGAGGCGTCGCCAATGGCCTCGACGGCGGCGGCGACGGCTGCCTCGATGCCCTTCTTGACAGACATCGGGTTGGCGCCGGCGGCGACGTTGCGGAGGCCCTCGTGGACCATCGCCCAGGCCAGGACGGTTGCCGTGGTGGTGCCATCGCCTGCCACGTCGTCGGTCTTCTTGGCGACCTCCTTGACCAACTCGGCGCCGATGCGCTCGTAGGGGTCCTCTAGATCGATCTCCTTGGCAATGGACACGCCGTCGTTGGTGATCGTGGGGGCGCCCCACTTCTTGTCGAGCACGACGTTGCGGCCCTTGGGGCCCAGGGTGACGCGGACTGCGTCGGCCAGCTGGTCCATGCCTCTTTCGAGAGACCGGCGGGCCTGCTCGTCGAACGAGATGATCTTCGCCATCAGCGGATGCCTTTCATCGGTGGGTCATGGTGACCCGTGGTGTGTGAGATGGCCCGGGGACGGGATACGCCACGCCGTTGGCACTCTCATGGTGAGAGTGCTAATCCAACCAGCAGCAGCACTGAATCACAACCTGCCATGCCGCCCGGTTGGGGCGTTGGACTCTCTGGAGGCCGGACGTAGCCGACCGGGGTTCAGCCTCCGGCTACAGCCGGGACGATGGCAACCGTGTCGCCATCGGGTACCTGGGTTGCGAGACCGTCGAGAAAGCGCACGTCGTCGTCGCTCACGAACACGTTCACGAAGCGTCGCAGGGCTCCGGCCTCGTCGAGGATCCGCTCACCGAAGCCGGGATGGGACTGCTCGAGAGCAGTCAGTGCCTCGCCCACGGTTGCGGCATCGACAGCCACCTCGGGTGCCCCGCCCGTGAGCGGTCGAAGCGTTGTCGGGATTCGTACGGTTACAGCCATTGGTTCCACCTGTTCGTCGTTCCGGGGGGCGGGCTGAACGGCAACCGCCTCATCAGGAGTAAACCCTACCAAAGCAGTCAGGATTCCGCACCATCAGGGGAAATCCGGCTCAAGCCGGCCAGCGGGACCCCAGGTTGGATGCAACGGCCTCTTCCACACAGGCGAGGGTGTCGGCAATCGCCCGTTCCTCACCGAACTCCTCGACCAGTGAGATGGCCTCGACCCGACCGGCCACTCCCGGATCCACCTGCCCGGCCACCACCAGCAGGGGCACGCCTGCCGCCGCCGCATAGGCAGCGACACCTCCCACCACCTTGCCCTCAAACGACGCCTCGTCGAGGCGCCCCTCTCCGGTGACCACCAGGTCGGCACCTGCCACGACCTCGTCAAGTGCCACCTCTTCGGCGACCAGGTCGAAACCATCGACAAGGCCTGCACCCAACGCCGCCAGACCGCCAGCCAGACCACCCGCAGCCCCGGACCTGTCCAGGCCAGCCACATCGACACCGTGTTCCCCTGCATAGACCTGGGCGAGCCTCTCAAGGCGACCGCGCAACATCGCCACCTGCGCCGGGCTGGCACCCTTCTGGGGACCAAAGACCTCGGCCGCATCCACGAAGCGTGTCCTCACATCGCAGGCGACAAGCAACTCGATTCCCCGGAACCGCGCCGGCGAGCCCATCGCCCTGAGAGCGCCCAGCCCACCGTCGGTGGTAGCCGACCCGCCCAGCCCGATGATTACCCGCCGCGCTCCCTTTTCGACGGCTGCCAGGATCAGCTCGCCCGTTCCCGCTGTCGTGGCATCAAGGGGACTGTTCCCGGCCTGCCCTCCAACCAGATCGAGGCCTGAGGCCCTTGCCATCTCGATGACAGCGGTGTGGCCGTCGAGCCGCCACTGCGCCTCCACCGGTTCGCCCAGCGGCCCGGTCACGGTGGTCGACCGGTTGGGCCCTCCAAGGACGTCGAGGGTGCCCTCGCCACCGTCAGCCATCGGGACCATGTCGGTGCTGCCGCCCAGCCCCGAGACCGCACCTGCGATGGCCAGGGCGACCTGCTGCGCGGATCCGGTACCCCTGAACTTGTCAGGTGCGGCCACCACCCGCACCGGTGGAACCTCAGCCCGAGTAGATGATTCCATCGGCGCCGAGGATTACAACCACGTCGGCGTTAGCCAGGCGCTCAAGGGTGCCATCGGGAACCGACAGGCCCCCGGTGGGCATCTGGGACAACAGGTCAGGGTTTCCAGGTGCCACCACCTCCATGACCATCCGGGCATCGTCGGCAAAGCCGGACCGGTAGAAGATGCCCGACACGTCGGTGCGGCTGGCGTTGGCCGGCGATTCAAGGGCGTAGCCCCTGGGGTTCAAGATGTCGGTCACAGCACCTGCTGCACCGCCAAAGCCCGAGCCATTGGCCACGAGGACCTTGACCTCACTGGGCGACCTGCTCGGGAACAGGACCGGCGCGGTCGTGGTCGCCAGAACGGGGGCCTCTGTGGTGGGCACCACATCAGCGGAGTCGTCCGGGGTATCTGTCTCGACCACATCAGGGGCCTCGTCGACCTGAATCTGATCATCGCCACCGGCCGGCTCGGTTACGGCCACGGTGCCGACATCGCTGTCGACCGCCTTCCACAGGAGGACCAGGCCGATCACGAGCGCCACGGCAATAAGGAGAAGCGCCCTCGGTGTAGCTGCCGGGTTGCTGGGGCCCAGCCCGACGCTACGACCGCGACCCCCGACGTTCACTTGGTGTCCTCGACCACCGGGCTCTCAAAGCGTGCGCGGCGGCGACGCTCACGCTGCCGCTGGAGTCGCCTCACGACAAGCGGGTCGTAGACCATTGCCTCTTCGTCCTCGAGCAGCGTGGTCAGCAGCTGCTGGTAGCGGGTGGCCGACAGCTCAAAGCGCTCAAGTATCTGTACGTCCTTAGGCGCAGGGGAATCCCACCAGGTGCGCTCGAAGTCCAGGATCTCCCGGTCTCGTTGGGTCAGGGCCATGTGGTGATCATCATCCAGCCAGAAGGGCTTTACAAGCACCCCCCCGGGGGGATGGAACTGTGGCGCCCGATCTCCAAACGCATACGGGGCAGCCGGTCCCCCGTCAGTCCCGGTAGCTGGGGTCCTCGAGGTCCAGGAGTGTCTTCTGCTCGTTGAAGTGGGCCACGCTCTGGTCGGTGAAGCGGTCCCACATCCTGACCACGCTGGCCGCAAGGGCGTCGTCCATGACCCGCAGCGGCCTGCCCGAGCTGAGCGCCAGAATCACGTTTCGACAAGCACGCTCCAGGTAGTAGAGCTCCTCGAAGGCATGGGCAACCGTCTCGCCGACCACGGTCACGCCGTGGTTACCCATCATCATCACCGTGTTGCCGACCATTGCCTCAGCCACCCGGACACCCTCTGCCGGCTCGTCGGGTGGACCACTGATCTCCATGTCGTAGACGGTGCGTCCCCAGAAGCGGGCCGTGGCCTGATCGATCGGCGGGATGGTCGGATCGGCCAGACCACACATCGCCGTGGCGTACGGAGGGTGGCAGTGCAGCACGGCCCGAGCGGTCGGAATCCTTGCGTGTATTGCGCCGTGGATACACCAGGCGGACGGATCCGGCGCATCCGGCCGGTCCATGGTCGCCGGGTCGTCGGCATCCAACAACAACAGCTCGCTGGCCTTCACGAGGCTGAAGTGCCGCCACTTCGGGTTGCAGAGGAACCGCCTGCCGTCCGGTGAGACTGTTGCGCTGAAGTGATTGGCAACCGACTCGTGGAGATCCATCCTGGCGGCGAGCCGAAAGGCGGCGGCCAGATCCACGCGGATCTGATCCTCGTCAAACTCGACTCTGGCGTCTTCAGCAACTGTCATCGGGCTGGACCTCCCCGGATGCCACGGTGAGCGCAGGGTAGTTCAAGATCCCGACCGTGGTAGCTGTCAACACCCGGAATTCATGGTGACCTACTTCTGCTGCCGTCCAAATGGTAGGCCTCACCGCCGAGGGGCGTCAGTAGCCTTACGGGCCAAGGGATCGCTTCCCGTGGACATTTCGCGCCACGTTCCGCTCCATCCCGCCCGAGTAGCTCAGTTGGTCAGAGCAGGCGCCTTGTAAGCGTCAGGTCGTCGGTTCGAATCCGACCTCGGGCTCAGCTCTCCCCGCCGGCCGGGGTCCTGTGGCGTGCAACCTCAAACAGGGCCACCGCTGCCGCAGCCGAGACGTTCATCGACCCCAGCACCCCCCGAAGCGGAATGTGCGCCAGAGCGTCACAACGCTCCCTCACGAGACGCGACAGGCCCGCACCCTCAGCACCCATCACCAGCGCCAACGGCTGGTCAGCGACCCTCAGGTCGTGGATCAACTGGTCGCCACCCACGTCGAGGCCCACAGACCAGATACCGGCGTCGGCCAGACGGCCCATGGCCTTGGGAAGACCGGACACGCTCGCCATGCGAAGGTGCTCGACCGCCCCGGCTGCAGCCTTTGCAGCCGTGGGTGAGACCCTGGCGGCACGATGCCTCGGCATGATCACCCCGGTCACCCCGGCGCACTCGGCGGAACGCAGGATCGCACCCAGGTTCCCGGGGTCGGTGATGCCGTCGAGCATCAGCAGGAACGGATCGACACCCGAGGAGTCACGGTGCAGCAACTCCTCGAGGCCGTAGTCCCGCAGAGGTGCAGCCATCGCCAGGACTCCCTGGGGGGCATCGGTCCTGGCCATCGACTCGAACTTGGAGCGTGGCAGTTCACGGATCGTGACCCTCGCCTCATCGGCCAGGTCGATGATGTCGTCGAGAATCGGCGCCGAATCCATCTCGGCAGCCAGCACCACCTCCCTCGTGCGACGGGTGCCCGCCAGCAGCAACTCGCGTACGGCGTGCCTGCCCTCGACCTGATCGCCGCCGAGTCCCTTGGGAGGCTCTGGCCCCCGCTTCCTGACCGGGGTTGAACCACGCTGTCCGCCACCGCTCCGAGGCTTGGACTCACCCCCGGGCCCGCGACCGCGTCCTCCGCCCTGACCGCCGCGACCGCCCTGGCCGCCACCCCGAGCGGACCCACGTCGGCCCTTGGGCGCGCTCACCCTCGCTCCAACAGGACCACTGCCATTGCAGCGATCCCCTCACGGCGGCCCAGGGCACCGAGGCCCTCGGCCCGCTTGGCCTTCACCGAGACCGGTGCACCAACCACCGAACTCAGACGATCCTGAATCGCGGCCCGGTGCGGTGCCAGCCTCGGTGCCTCCAGCACGACCGTGCAGTCCAGGTTGACCACCCGCCAGCCCTCGGCACCCAGTACGGCGACGGTCTCGGCGAGCAGGCTGACGCTGTCGGCACCCGCATGGGCCGGATCCGTGTCTGGGTAACGCTCCCCGATGTCACCCATGCCCGCTGCACCCAGCAGGGCGTCGATGCAGGCGTGTGACACCGGGTCGGAGTCGCTGTGCCCAACGAGGCCCGGGCCCTCCAGCACCACTCCGCCCAGCACAAGTTGCCGAACAGGATCGTCGGAGAACGGGTGGACGTCGAATCCCTGCCCCACGCGCACCTCAGGCATCCTCGAGTCCTTCCGCCAGCAGGCACCTGGCGACCTCAAGGTCGACCGGTCGGGTGATCTTCACGTTGTCAGTCTCACCGTCCACGACCACCACTGTGCCACCGTTGGCCTCCACCAGCGTGGTGTCGTCGGTGGCATTGGCTCCTCCGGCGTGCGCAGCCCTGATTGCAACGGCCCGAAAACCCTGGGGGGTCTGGACCGCCACAACCGCCTCGCGGTCAACCACGCCACCCGATGTGGACCGCAGCGAATCGGAAACGGCTATTACCGGAACCACAGCATCGGCTCCGGCTCTCACGGCGGCGATCACACGCCCGTAGACGGCCGCGGTAGCAAGGGGACGGGCACCGTCGTGCACAAGCACGACCTCAACAGCACCGGGAACCGCCGCCAGACCCGCCCTCACCGATGCAGAACGGGTGGCTCCACCGCTGACCACCTCGACAACGCCGACAACGCCGGCGAGGAGCGTCCGGGCCCCTTCGACCCGACTCTCTCCGACAACGACAACCACACCGTCAGAGACATCTGATGCAGTGGCCACCGAGCGTTCCAGCACGGACACTCCCCCCAGATCGGCCGACTGCTTGTCGGAGCCGAAGCGAAGGCCGTCACCGGCGGCCACAACAACCGTCCAGAGGCTCACAACAACCACCCGGAGGGAGTCGGAAATGTGGAAGAGCCAGCCGGCGATGCTGAAAGGAAGTGGTGCACGTCACTAGCATGGCCAACCGACATGCCAGACACCACCCTCCTCAGCGAAACAACGCTCTTTGCCGGCCTCGGCCCGGCCGACCTCGACACCATCGCAACGCTCTCAACTGACCGTGACCTGCAACGCGGAGACGTCATCTTTGAAGAAGGCGGCACCCCCGACGAGCTCTACGTGGTCGTCTCGGGCCGCATTGCAATCGCCAACAGGTCCATTGACGGCCGCGAGTCCATGGTGGCCCTGATGGAGCCCGGTGACCTCTTCGGCGAGATGGGCCTGTTCAGCGGGCGGGGCCGATCCGCCGAGGCCCGTGCCCTCGAGGCGTCGGTGGTCACCGCAGTCCCGTACGAACCACTCAACAACCTCTACCAGGGAGACCCCTCGCTGCTCTGGCCCGTGGTCGAGATGCTCGCCGGACGGCTACGCAACATGGACGAGGCCCTGGCCGACTCCGTGTTCCTCGACGTCACGGGCCGCACCGCCAAGAGGCTCCTGGAACTGGCTGGAGAATCCGACGAGTTCTTCCTCCCGATAACCCAGGAGGAGCTGGCCGGCATGGTCGGGGCATCACGTGAACGTGTCAACAAGGCCATCGCCTCGTTCATCAGGCTCGGATGGATCGAACAGATCGACCGCACCTACCGCGTCACCAACCGAGAACAACTGACCATCAGGGCCCGCTGACCTGAGCTGACCGGTTCGCTCAGGGACCCAGCCACTCGAGGACCCGTTGCCAGGCATCGGCTGCATCGGCCTCCCGGTGCGAAGGCCGGGAGGGATCGTGGACGAACCCGTGGCCGGCATCCTCGTAGCGCACCACGGTCGCACCGGTTGCCTCGAGGTCGTCGACATCGTCCGGAGGGGTGTAGGGGTCGTCGCACCCGATGATCGCCAGCACCGACGAGGCGTCGCCCTCTGACAGGGCGTCGAGGGGCTCACCCTGGCCCGCGCCGTGCCAGCGTTCGGGCACCCTGATCATGCCGTAGAAGGGGCAGTGCCGGTCGAACCGCCCCGTGGTCACGGCCTTGAGCACGTACATGCCACCCATGCAGAAGCCCAGGACCCCGACGGTGTCGGCCCCGGTGGCATCGGCTGCGGCAACGGCATCGGCGAGGATCCGCTCGTCGCTCAGATCAGCGGCAGCCTCGTGACGCCCCTCGAGGTCGAGGTGCTCCTGACCCGGGTAGAGCTCGAAGGCGCACACCGACCAGCCGTTGGCCTCGGACAGATCCGCCACGATGCCGTCGCACAGCGGTCGCAGCCCCATGATGTCGGGTACAACCACCAGACCATGGGTGCCAGGCCCCGTAGCCGGGTAGACCAGTTCTGCGGGGGTTCTGGAGGGAAGTTGGATTCTCATTACCGTGTTATAGCCCAACACAACCGGTGCGCCGCGGTTGCCTTCCAGGCGCCGAGCAGGCTCTCAGTTCTCTGAATACGCAGAGATCCCCGCCGACCTACCCGGGGGGCAGGTCGGCGAGGATCTGCTTGGTCAGATCAACCAGAAGGTCAGCTGACTACGAGCTTGCCGACCATACCAGCATCCACGTGGCCCTCAAGGGCGCAGACGATCTGGTAGGTGCCCGGTGTGTCAAAGGTGAATGATTCCGTCACGGTGACACCTGCGTCCTGCTTCTCGATTTCCCAGAGAACGTGATCCTCAGTGAAATCGGACCCCTTTTCGAGGTCCATTCCAAGATTGATTACCGCCCACTCGTGTTGAACCTTTCCCTCGTTCGTCAAGGTAATCGAAATCGGCTTACCAGCCGGGACAGTCCATTCAGTATTGTCAAACTCGAAATCGGTTGCCTTTACCTTGAACGCGGTCACAGGATCAGATCCTCCGCCACTGTCACCACAGGCTGCTGCCACAGTAGAAACGAACAACAACACCCCCAGCAACGAAACGGCCTTCCGTACTCCGTGTTTCATAAACACTAGGCAACCTACAGATGTCAATTGATGGAAGTCGTCAAAATAGGGGATGGGAAGAGAGAGTGTCAAGTGTCCGCAACTTTCTCTACCTCATACTTGGTGCGGAAACCCTGACCGTCCCTGCAAAGGGTTAGTCGCTTCCATTAATCAATCCAGATTCGGGTCTGGCATGCCGTCCCACCTGCCACCGACAGGACCGGTTGACAGGCCGGCAGCCACCACGGCGTCGGCCAGGGTGGCTACCCGCACGGCGGTCATACCCACCGGCGGCTCCGGAGACGACGCGGGAAGAATCGCCCGATCGAACCCCAGACGGTGGGCCTCGTGCAGACGCCGCTCGAGCCCCGCCACCTGACGGACCTCGCCCCCGAGACCCACCTCTCCGCAGGCAACCACCTGAGCGGCCATGCACCGGTTTGTCGCCGCCGAAACGACCGCCAGGGCCAGAGGCAGGTCGGAGCCGGGTTCGGTCACCTGCACACCCCCGACCGCGGTGGCATAGACATCGACCTGGGCCAGGTCCAGGCCGACACGTCGCTCGAGGACCGCCAGCAGCAGGGCCAGGCGACGCTGGTCGACACCCTGTGACGAGCGCCTGGGGTGGGGCGTGGTTGACCTTGCCACGAGTGCCTGCAACTCAACCAGAAGGGTCCTGTGACCTTCCATGGCCGGAAGCACCACCGAACCGGACGTACCGATGGACCGGTCGGCAAGAAACAGCCCACTGGGGTCATCGACCGGCAGCAGGCCCGCAGAGGCCATCTCGAACAGGCCCAACTCGTCGGTGGGGCCGAACCGGTGCTTTGAGACCCGGAGCAGGCGCAGGGCGTGATGACGGTCGCCGGCCAGCTCGGTGACGGTGTCGACCACGTGTTCGAGCACCTTGGGTCCGGCCAGCGAACCGTCCTTGGTCAGGTGCCCGACAAGCACGGTCGTCAGGCCACGCTCCTTGGCCTCGACCACGAGGCGCTGGGCACACACCCTGACCTGGCTGGTACTTCCCGGGCCTCCACCGGTTGCCGATTCAAGGTGGACGGTCTGGATGGAATCCACGATCAACAGGTCGGGCCGGTGCCGGTCAAGCAGGCCGACGATTCCCTCGACCGAGGAAACCGAGGTGATGAGCAGGTCATCGTGGAGGCCGCCCAGCCTCTCGGCACGGCCTCTCACCTGGGTGGGTGACTCCTCGGCACAGACCATCAGGACACTCCGGCCACAACACACCTGCTCAGCTGCCAATTGCAGGGTCAGCGTCGACTTTCCGATACCGGGCTCACCACCAACGAGGGTTACCGACCCAGGCACGAGACCTCCACCTAGGGCCCTGTCGAGCTCGCTGACACCCGTGGGAACTGCCTGGAAGGATGTGGAGGGCACCTGTGTCATCGGCACGGCCTCGCCGCTGTGGGCTGCCGGTGAGGCGACCACAAGGACCTCCTGGAGGGTGTTCCACTCGCCGCACCCCGGGCAACAACCGACCCACTTTGGCTGGGAGGCCCCACAGCCGGAACACACGAACGAGGTACGACCGGACCGGCCGGCAGCCCCTCTGGGAGGCCTGCCGGCGGTCTGAATGCTGCCTGAGCGGGTTACATCAATCGACATGCCGGCGACCCTAGAGAGGGCCTGTGACAGGGCAGGAGGAGTACCGGCCGGTACCCCCTACTGGTCCGGGGGCTCACCACCCTCTTTGCGGAAGAGACCCGAGAACGAGTCGACGGTCGGGTGTGCGAAGCCCTCGGGGATAAGCGCCGTGCCGGTCATCAGCACCGTCGACATACCCATGGTTCGGGCTGCCTCGAGCGTCGCAATCTCAGAATCGATCAGCAGCATGTTGGAAAAAGGCACCCCTGACATACGGCGTAGTGCCTCGAACATGGCCTGACCGGGCTTGCGGGCCCCAACCTCACCGCTGACCACCCAGTGGCTGATCAGGCCATCCAGGTCGAACCTGCTGCGCAGCAGCACTGTCCACGGGAGCACAGCGTTTGTAAGGCATCCGACCGTCATCTCCCGCTTGTGCATCTGGTCGAGGAACACGAGAACATCGGGCCTCAGCCTGACGCCGGACAGGTACCGCGCGTCCAGGTCCGCTGCATCGCCAACCACCCCGACAGCGGACCAGAACTCCGCCGCCGAGACCTGACCCAGGCTGGCGGCACGGTACCTGTCGGCCACCTCGCGCGGGTCGGCTATACCCCCGTGTTCCCTTACGAACGAAACGAGCAGGCCCTCCGGATCGGTTCCCCCGTCCCAGACCACCCCGATCCCCCCGAGCACGACGAGCTGCAGGCGCTGCTCGCCGGACTCCTCGGTCCGGGGCGGCCTCTGTTCGATAATCTCGGCGGCGCGTCCACGCCTTCGGGTCGGCCTGGGCAGGTGCCGCACCCGGCGACCAAGGGGATTGTGGCCCAGGCGATGTCGAACCAGCCGGAACAGACCCAGCACAACCAGCAGCGATGCCAACGTCAGCGACGCTCCCAACCAGAGCCGCGGGGCCCGGTCGGCGACAGACCCCGACACGTCGACAAGCGTCGGCGTCGAATCCCCCAACGCCACGGCCCACACGGCTGAACCTTCATCGACCCTGTCGGCATTGGCAACAACCTCACCGGGCAGTGCAACGACCAGCTCCAGGCTGAACATGTCGGCCGGATCGCAGCCGACACAACCGGCCAACTCCGCCAACTCCTCTCGGGTGCGCCCCAGCGGCAATCCCGACAGAGTCTCGCTGAGGGCCGGGTCGCTGAAAGCCTCAAGGCCACCCGACAGGTCGACCCTTCCCGACAGGCTCCATGTCGTACGCGCAAACGACCGATTCCGCACGAGACCCATATCGGTGAACACTCCCGGCCCGGCGATCTCATCCAGGATCGGTGGAAGCCTGTCGGGCACCTCAAAGCCCTTGGTTGCAACCACCGACGTGAGACCGTCATCGAGGGAACGCTGCGGCCCGTCGACCTCCCACCCCGCGTTCTCAAGGTCCTCGAGGCGTATCTGATGGTCGATTCCACCCACGGCCTCCACCGCCTCGTCATCAAGCACCAGGGCAACCTCGACCACGCCCGATCCGTCCTCACCGAGACGAACCGACACCGTTGCATCAGCCCGACAGGCCGACGCCGAAACGACAGTGAGCACCATCAAGAGCAGCAGTCGAAGGAGGTGGGGCTCCACCGGGGCGAACCTGAGCCGCGACGGCGGGCGGAGCAGCGGCAACGACATGGTCACGACGCTAGCCAGCAGGACGTGGGGGCGGGAACGGTACGACAGCGGCGCTGTCGGCCGCTGGTCTACTCGGCGCCCTCTACGGCCATCTCGACCGTCGGCGGCTCGAAGCCCTCGATGGAGCGGAACACCAGCACTGGGGCATCGTCGTCGGCCTCGGCCTTCTCCTCGTCGGTGGCCACATCGACAATGACGATCTGGCCTGCCGTGAAGTCCTTGTTCAACAGACGCTCGCTGAGGGGATCCTCGACCAGGTGCTGGATGGCACGCCGCAGCGGCCTCGCACCCATCGTGGGGTCGTAGCCCTCACGTGCCAGGTGGGCCTTGGCGGCATCGGTCAGCTCAAGGCCCAGCCCCTGGCCTGCCAGCTGCATCGACACACGACGGATCATGAGGTCGACGATGCGGGTCACCTCGGGAATGGTCAACTCGTGGAACACGATGGTGTCGTCGATGCGGTTCAGGAACTCGGGCCTGAAGTGGTCCTTGAGGGCATCGTTCACCTTGACCTTCATGCGCTCGTAGGACACGGCCTCGTCTGACTTGGTGAAGCCCAGGCTGGCCTTTCGCAGGTCGGCCGTACCCAGGTTGGAGGTCATGATCAGGACCGTGTTGCGAAAGTCGACGGATCGGCCCTGCGCGTCGGTGAGGCGTCCCTCCTCGAGGATCTGAAGCAGCGTGTTGAACACATCGGGATGGGCCTTTTCGACCTCGTCGAACAGAACCACAGAGAACGGACGCCGACGGACAGCCTCGGTCAGCTGTCCACCCTCGTCGTAGCCGACATAGCCGGGGGGTGAACCCACCAGCCTGCTCACGGTGTGCTTCTCCATGTACTCGGACATGTCGAGCGCAACGAGGGCGTCCTCATCGCCGAAGAGGAACTCGGCGAGGGTCTTGGCCAGCTCGGTCTTGCCGACACCCGACGGACCAAGGAACACAAACGAACCCGATGGCCGCTTGGGATCCTTGAGGCCGGCACGCGTGCGGCGAATCGCCTGGCTGACCGCCTTGATGGCGTCCTCCTGGCCGATGACCCTCTTGTGAAGCTCGTCCTCCATGCGGAGCAGCTTCTGGGTCTCCTCCTCGGTGAGCTTGTAGACCGGGATTCCAGTCCAGAGCGAGAGGACCTCTGCGATGGCCTCCTCGTCGACCTCGTCACACAGGTCGACGCCGGACGAACGGATCTCGGCCTCCTTGGCCTCCTTGGCAGCCAGAATCTCCTTTTCGCGGTCTCGCAGACCCCCGGCCTCCTCGAAGTTCTGGGCCTCGACAGCAGCATTCTTTTGCATAACCACCTCGGCCAGCGCCACCTCGAGGTCACGCAGGTCCTCGGGGGTGTGCATGCGCCGGATGCGCAGCCTTGAACCGGCCTCGTCGATGAGGTCAATGGCCTTGTCAGGGAGGAAGCGGTCTGAGATGTAACGGTCGGCCAGGTTGGCTGCAGCCACGAGGGCCTGGTCGGTGATGGTCACCCGATGGTGGGTCTCATAACGCTCGCGCAGGCCCTTGAGGATCTCGATCGTGTGCGTGACCGCCGGTTCCTCGACCTTGACCGGCTGGAAGCGCCTCTCGAGGGCGGCGTCCTTCTCGAAGTGCTTGCGGTACTCGTCGAGCGTGGTGGCACCGATGGTCTGCAACTCGCCGCGGGCCAACATGGGCTTCAGGATCGAGGCTGCATCAATTGCGCCCTCGGCCGCACCGGCACCGACGAGGGTATGGATCTCGTCGATGAACAGAATTATGTCGCCGCGTGTCGTGATCTCCTTGAGGACCTTTTTGAGACGTTCCTCGAAGTCGCCCCGGTAGCGGCTACCGGCAACCAGTGCGCCCAGGTCGAGGGTGTAGACCTGCTTGTTGGCGATGGTCTCCGGCACGTCGTCGTTGGCGATCATCTGGGCCAGGCCCTCGACGATGGCCGTCTTGCCGACGCCCGGCTCACCGATCAGCACCGGGTTGTTCTTGGTGCGACGCGACAGGACCTGCATGACGCGTTCGGTCTCGCTCGCCCTGCCGATCACGGGATCGAGCTGTTTGTCGCGGGCAGCCTGGGTGAGATTGCGCCCGAACTGGTCAAGCACCAGCGAGCCCGAGGCCGAGTCTCCGCTGCTGCCACCGGTACTCGCACCGGCCTTCTCGCCGGAGCCCTGACCCGGCCCGGCACCCGAATAGCCAGACAGCAGCTGTATGACCTGCTGGCGCACCCTTGACAAGTCGGCTCCCAACTTGACGAGAACCTGGGCGGCAACGCCCTCGCCCTCGCGAATGAGCCCCAGCAGGATGTGCTCGGTGCCGATGTAGTTGTGCCCCAGCTGCAGTGCCTCGCGCAGCGACAGCTCAAGCACCTTCTTGGCACGTGGGGTGAACGGGATGTGACCGCTGGGTGAGCTGCCGCCCTGGCCGATCAGGTCCTCGACCTGACTGCGTACGGCCTCAAGCGAGATGCCGAGGGATTCCAGCGCCTTTGCTGCGACGCCCTCGCCCTCGTGGATGAGCCCCAAGAGGATGTGCTCGGTGCCGATGTAGTTGTGGTTGAGAAGGCGCGCCTCTTCCTGGGCCAGTACTACGACCCTGCGTGCCCTGTCCGTAAACCGCTCGAACAACCGGCTTCTCCTGTCCTGTCTTAACCCTTGTGGAATGTGCGGGCCGATGCCCACCGGACCGCCTGAACGACCCGCTGACACCAGACTCGTCCACAAAGTGTACCTGTACAGGTGTGTCAGCGACCGGTCGACCCCCCGACTCTGGAGACAGGCAGTTTCGGCCACGCCGCCCCGCGCCCTATCCTCCTCAGGTGGCGAACCCGACACCCCTCCTGGACCCACCGGGCATGGCAGCCGATCTGGATCGGATTGAGGCCGGGCTCCGGCACGTCGTCGAGGCCGACGACCCCTTCCTGACCAAGATGGCCAGGCACCTCATCGACGCCGGCGGAAAGCGGATCCGACCGGCGCTGGCCATCACCGCCTCGCTCGTCACGAGCATGGAACCGATCAGCGCCACCGACGACGTCATCTCCGGCGGAGTCGCCGTCGAGTTGGTGCACCAGGGCTCGCTCTACCACGACGACGTCATGGACGGTGCCGACACCAGGCGCACCGTCGAGAGCGTCAATGCCCGCTGGGGCAACCTCGAGGCCATCCTCGCCGGCGACTACCTGCTGGCACGTGCCTCTGAGATAGCCGCACGTCTGGGAACCGAGGTGGCAGGCCTGCTGGCTTCCACGATCGCTTCCCTCTGCGAGGGACAGATCCGCGAGATGCAGCATGCATTCGACGTGGACCGCTCCCGCGACGCCTACCTCACCTCTATCTCCGGAAAGACCGCCGCCCTGCTCGCCACCTCGGCACGCGTAGGCGCAATCGTGGCAGGCCACCCGCGTCAACTGGTCGAGGCGGTCACCGACTTCGGCTACCACTACGGAATGGCCTTCCAGGTGATCGACGACATCCTCGACGTCGTAGCGACCGATGAGCAGTTGGGAAAGCCGGCTGGCAACGACCTCGTCGAGGGCGTCTACACCCTTCCGGTGATCCTGGCGCTGGGCGGCCCCTCGGGCGACGACCTGCGCGGGCTGCTGGGCGGCCCAATCGACGACGCCACCCGGGACCGCGCCCGCATGATCGTGCGCTCCGATGCCGCCATCGACGCTGCCACCAAGACAGCCATGGACTTCACCGACCGTGCCCGTGCCTCGCTCGATGACCTACCCGACACACCAGCCGTGTCGACGCTGCGCTCAACCTGCGACCTTCTCCTGGCACGGGTGGCGGACCTGTCCGCCTAGAGGCCGGCTGGCCCGGGTCAGACCTGCTCTGACGAACCCTGTTCTGGCCGCAGCGTCGGAAACAGGATCACGTCGCGGATCGCCGAGACCCCGCCAAGCAGCATTACCAGCCGGTCCACGCCTATCCCCAGGCCGCCCGTCGGGGGGAGGCCGTACTCGAGGGCACGGAGGTAGTCCTCGTCGACGACCATGGCCTCGTCGTCGCCGGCGGCCCTGTCGGCCTCCTGGGCCCCGAAGCGGGCCCGCTGCTCATCGGGGTCCACCAGTTCGCTGAAGGCGTTGCAGATTTCGCGTCCGGCCACGATCCCCTCGAACCTCTCAACCAGCCCGGGGCTCGTGCGGTGGTCGCGTGCCAGCGGCGAGACCTCCTTTGGGTAGTCGGTCACGAATACCGGACCCCAGAGCTCGGCCTCGGTGGTCTTCTCGTAGAGCTCCAGCATGAGCTTGCCCACGCCGTGGTGGTCCTCGACGGGGATGCCACGCTCCTCGCAGTAGCCGACCAGCTCGGAGCGCGGCGTGTCCATGTCGACCCGCAGCCCGCTGTGCTCCTCGAGGAGGTCGAACATGGTGGCACGCCTCCACGGTGCTGAGAGGTCCAACTCGCGTCCGTCGTAGACGACAGAGGTGGTGCCCAGGAGCTCCTGAGCCAGGTGGGCCACGAGTTCCTCGACGAGCACCATGATGTCGCCGTAGTCGGCATACGCCTGGTAGAGCTCGAGCATCGTGAACTCGGGGTTGTGCCGGGTCGACAGCCCCTCGTTGCGAAACACCCGGGCGATCTCGAACACCCGCTCAAAGCCACCGACGGTGAGCCTCTTGAGGTACAGCTCGGGGGCGATACGCAGGTACAGGTCAAGGTCGAGGGCGTTGTGGTGGGTGGTGAACGGGCTTGCGGCGGCACCACCCGGTATCGGGTGGAACACGGGGGTCTCGACCTCGATGAAGTCCCGATCCTCGAGCCAGCGGCGCATCAGCGATACGGCCCGGCTGCGCAGCGTGAACACCCGACGGGCCTCGTCGGTAACCCACAGGTCCACGTAGCGCTGACGGAAGCGTGTGTCGGGATCAGAGATGCCGTGCCACTTGTCGGGGAACGGCAGGCGGGCCTCGGCCAGACGCACCCACGAACCGACGCGGACCGAGAGCTCACCCCGCCGTGTCTTGATGACCTCGCCGGTGACCCCCAGCCAGTCGCCAATGTGAAGGCTGGTGAACCCGTCGAAATCAGGTGTCGAGGCCTGGGTGGCAAACAGCTGGATGCGGCCGGTCTGGTCTGCGAGCACCCCGAATGCCAGCTTGCCCTGGTCGCGCCGCAGCATCAGGCGACCTGCGACGGTCACCTCGACACCGGTCTCCTCGCCGTCCTCGAGCTGGCCGTAGCCCTCGAGGAGCTCCGCTACCGCTGTGGTCGGCCCGAATCGGTAGGGCGTGCTGTCTTGTGCCGGGGTACTCATGTCGGCAGGTCCTCCCGGTTCAGGTCGTAGACCAGGCGCAGCCCGTGGAGGGTCAGGAACGGCTCGACGTGCTGGACTGACATGGCTACCGGCGAGATCAGCGACGCCAGGCCACCGGTGGCGATGACCGTGCAGTCGCCCAGCTCGCCACGGAACCTCTCGATCATGCCGTCGATCTGGGCTGCGAAGCCGTAGACGGCCCCCGACTGCAGCGACTCGACGGTGCTCTTTCCGATGACGCTCCGAGGCTCGACCAGCTCGATCGCCCGCAGCGCGGCGGCCCGACCGAACAGGGCATCGAGGCTGATCTCGATTCCGGGGGCGATGGCGCCGCCGACGAACTCACCGTCGGCTGAGATGACGTCGAAGTTGTTGCCCGTACCGAAGTCGACGACAACGCTGGGGCCCCCGTAGAGGGCGTACGCACCCACGGCGTTGGCAATCCGGTCGGCTCCGACCTCCTTCGGGTTGTCGTAGAGGATGGGCATACCGGTCCGCACACCGGGCTCGATCACCACGGGAACAGCGTCGGTGTAGCGGTCGATCATCTCCCTGAGGCTGGCCAGCACCCGGGGCACGCCTGAGCAGACGCTCACGCCGGGTACGTCGAGGTCGTAGCCGGCCGACCGCAGGAGGTTGCCGATCACCACGGCGTGCTCGTCGGCCGTGCGGGCGTCGTCGGTGGCGATGCGCCAGTGCTCCATGAGGCCGGCCTCGGCCGTGGACCTGTCGCCGGCGTCGTCGTAGAGGCCGATGACGGTCTGGGTGTTGCCCACATCGATGGTCAGCAGCATCGGGGGCCTCCCGGCCCGGTTGTAGAGGTCATTCGGCCAAGCCTTCCAGATCAGGGACCATGTCGAGACCCACATCGAGGGTAGGGGCCGAGTTGGTCAACACACCACTGGAAACACAGTCGACCCCCGTCGCCGCGTAGTCGGCCAGAACGTCGAGGGTAATGCCACCGGACGCCTCCAGCAGAGGCTTCTCCCCCTCATGCCCAGCTACAAGGTCGACACATTCCCGCACCCTGGCCGGAGCCATGTTGTCGAGCAGAATGGCATCAGCGCCCGCATCGAGCGCCTGGGCCACCTGGCCGATCTCGTCGCACTCCACGTGGACGATGCGACCGGGCCACCGTGACCTGGCCGCCTGCACGGCAGAGACCATGTCGGTGCCGAACAGGTGGTTGTCCTTGATCATCACCCACTCGCTGAGGTTGGCCCTGTGGTTGGCACCTCCGCCGGCCCGGACCGCAGCCTTCTCGAGAACCCGCAGACCCGGCGTGGTCTTGCGGGTGTCCCAGACGACGGCACCATCACCTGCCACGTCAACCCAGCGGGCAACCAGGGTCGCTATGCCCGAGAGGTGGCCGACGAAGTTGAGGGCGGTCCGCTCCGCCGTGAGCACCGATGTCAGGGGACCCGACACAGTTGCCATCACCTCACCCTCAGCCAGCACGTCGCCGTCGGCCCGCCGCCAGTCGACACGTATGTCTGGATCAACCTGTCTGAACGCCTCGGTGGCACAGTCGGAGCCGGCCAGGACACCTGCACTTCGCGCACCCATGCTGGCGGTCACCACGACGCCCTCCGGTAGAAGCGCCGCTGTCAGGTCACCGTCGGGGCTGAGGTCCTCGTCGAGTGCCCTCGCCACACACTCCGCCACGACATCAGGTGGCGGGGTGGCAGATGTCTCGGCACGCCGACCCAGACGGGCATCGATCAAGCCGACCCTGTCTCCTGCATCAGCACCCATGGTCACCAAGCCTGCCCCCGGGCCTTCGGCCAGCCAACCCGACCGTCGACAACGTCATGTCGGCACCGCGGCCATGTTGTCGATGAGCCTCGCCCGCCCGAACCGGCAGGCGACCAGCAGGCGCACTCCGGCACGGGTAATCCGGGGCGGCGCCTCGAAGGTGTCCGGGTCGATGACCGCCGCGTAGTCCAACTCACCGGTCGTTGCACCGCCAATCACCTCGGCCATCAGGGAGGCAACAGCGCCAGGGTCCGCTTCGCCGCCGGCAACCGCCGCTGTCCCGGCCAAGAGGGCCCGGCGTAGCACCGGAGCCTCCCTACGCTCAGCGGCGGTCAGGTAGGCGTTGCGGCTGGACAATGCCAGCCCGTCGTGCTCGCGGACCGTCGGGCAGCCGACAACCTCGACGGGAACGCCGTGGTCGGCCACCATCTGTCGGACCACGGCCAGTTGCTGGAAGTCCTTCTCTCCAAAGTAGGCACGGCTGGTGCCAACTATGTCGAACAGCCTGGAAACTGCCATGGCGACACCACCGAAGTGCGTCGGTCTGCTGGCTCCCTCGAAGCGAGATGCCAGGTCGCCGACCTCAATCTCGGGGACACCGGGTTCGGGATACATCTGCGCGACCGACGGAGCGAACACCAGGTCTGCACCATGGCGACCACACACATCCATATCGGCTTCCGGGTCCCTCGGATAGTCGGCCAGATCCTCGTCGGGAGCGAACTGGAGAGGGTTCACGAACACCGACACAACCGTCACGTTGTTGCCGGCCACGGCGGCGTCGATCAGCGAGGCATGGCCGGCGTGCAGAAAGCCCATCGTGGGCACAAGGCCCACCTGCCTTCCGGCGGCCCGCTCCGCTTCCAGCCTGGAGCGCAGGCCTTCCACCGTCGCCACCACCTCGACGTCGGTCATCGGTAGTTCCGTCCAGCCAACCGGCGAGCCAGCTCCGCCACAGCCGCATAGGAATCGCGTTCGGCGGGTTCCAACGCTTCCAGATGGGCACGGATCGTGTCCTCGTCACCTCGAGCAGCCGGTCCGGTGAGCGCACCGGCTGCACCCAGCCTCCGCACGTTGTCGACCGATCCCGCCGCCAACTCCAGGAATGCCTCGAGTGGAACTCCGACCGATTCGGCGATCCGCTCGGCCTGACCCAGCAGTGCCACGAGGTGGTTGGACGCGATGACCGCCGCCGCATGGTAGGCAGCCCGGTCCTCAGGGGAGACGACCACCGGCCTCCCTCCGAGGTCCTCGACCAGCCGTCGTGCCAGCGGATCTCCGGATACGGCGAACCATGAGCCGGCGAACAGGGGGCCGGCTCCGGCGCTGTCGCCTGGAAGGGAAACGAGCGGATGCAGGCTTGCCCGTCGACCGTGTGGAGCCAGAGCCTCGAGGCCCAGCACGCCAGACAGGTGGGCCACCACGGTCTCCTCTACCGGGGCTACAACCGAGGCGGTGTCGGCGACCGCCCGGTCCGGAGTGGCAATCAGGAGCAGGTCGACTCCGTCGGCAGCACGGTCCTGTGCATCGTGGCGTCCCAACACGTCGACAACCGTCCATCCTGACTTCTCCATTGCCCTGGCCATTGCCGTCCCCGCCCGACCGGGGCCGATGACACGTACCCGACCTGCCACGGCTCAGGCCCCTGTGGTGCCCACCAACGGGCCTACGGGCACGATGTCGTCAACGATCGACCCACCGGGGATCTCGTCGACCAGGTCCGGGGCCACATCGCGCAGGGGAATCAGCACGAAGGCCCGCTCGTACATGCGTGGATGTGGCACGGTCAGGTCCTCATCGTCGACGCTCTCACCGTCGACCCAGAGGATGTCCACGTCGAGGGTGCGGGGGCCCCACCTCACCCGACGTACCCGTCCGGCGGCCATCTCCCGCTCACGACAGAGACCCAGCAGGACTCTCGGGGAAAGGTCGGTCTCGAGGCGGACGACACAGTTCAGGTAGGGCCCCTGCTCGGGACCACCGACGGGTGCCGTCTCGTAGACGGTTGACACCTCGACTACATCGGGCATGCCGGCAACCGCCCCACGAAGATGCTCCCAGCGGTCACCGACGTTGGAACCCAGGCCGAGCAGCGCCCTACGGGAAGGGCCTCCACCGCCACTCATGAAAGGGGGTCGGTAGCCGCCTCAACCACCAGGGCCACTATGCGACGACCCGGATTGCCGAGGGGTCGGCTCAGCAACTGCTCTGTGATCGAGATCGCCCGGGGACCCGTCGGGACGAGCCCCCGCCAGAGCAGGAAGGCTCCCATCAGGCCACAGACCACATCGTTCAACTCGTCGCGGTGCACGATGATGCGACGACCGTCCCTTGTCATCTCCTCAAACCGCTCAAACACGTCCACGAGCCGCTCGAGACCGTCGTCGGCGCCGCTGAACGGCAACTGAACCCAGGCGACATCCAACTCGTCGTAATTGTGGAGGTTGTGGTCGCTCGCCAGGAGGGACACAACCGTGTCGAAGTCGTTCTCGCGGATCCAGATGATCTCCTCCTGGCGCCGAACACGTCGGTGGCTGGTGCCGAAGCCACCTGGTCGCTCACAGACCGCAATCTGGTCCTGGATGATCCAGGCGAACGCCGTGGGAACAATGCCCTTTGCCCACTTGCCCCTCATCGGTCATCCCCGAAACTGGTGGCTGCGCTCATGCGACCACCCTCGCAGCATCCAGGGTCGCTCGCACATCGTGGGCCCTGACCATGTCGACGCCCTGTGCGTACGCCCACGTGGCCAGTGCCACCGATCCCTCGCGGCGGTCATCGGTCGCTGTGAGCCCAACCACACCGTCGCTGGCAGCGGTCAACTCTCCGAGGAACCTCTTCCGGCTCACCCCGACGACTACCGGCCATCCTGTCTCAACCAGGTAACGCAGGTTGGCCAGAATCTCAAGGTTGTGTCCGGTCGTCTTGCCGAAGCCGATTCCCGGGTCGATCCATACCTCCTGGACCCCATCGGCCCGTGCCTTCTCGGCCCTGTCGACCAGATAGTCACGAACCTCTGTAACCACGTCGTCGTAGTGGGGATGTTCCTGCATTGTCCGCGGGTCACCCACCATGTGCATCGCCACCCACGCGACACCCAGATCTGCAGCAACGGAACCGAGGCCGGCGCTCACATCGTTCACGATCGTGGCTCCGGCTGCCACAGCCGCCCTGGCGACCTCCTCGTGTCGGGTGTCAATCGAGACCCTCACCTCGTTGGCCAGGCCCTCCACAACCGGAAGAACGCGCTTCAACTCCTCATCAGCGCCAACGGGGTCAGCCCCGGGACGTGTTGACTCGCCACCCACGTCGACAACGGTGGCGCCCTCGTCGATGAGCCTTCTGCCGTGTTTCAGGGCAGCCGAGTGGTCCAGATAGAGGCCCCCGTCCGAGAAGGAATCGGGGGTCACGTTCAGTACTCCCATCACGGCACCCACATCCTTGAATCTAACGGTGTGACAGGCAGCGCAAGGGGCCGACCAACGATGATTATGGACCATTCCCGATTATTTCTGATGATTCCCACCCGAAGGGGGTTACGAGGCCTCGGCCACCTCGACCCCTGAAGTCGACTCGACGACCCGTATGTCGGGAAGGTTCCGGTAGCGCTGGTCCACGTCGAGCCCGTATCCGACCACGAACTCTCCGGGGATCCTGAAGCCCTCGTAGCGAAGGATCGCCTCATCGACGCTGTGGTCCTCACGAACCAGAAGTGCGCAGACCTCGAGGCTTGCCGGGTTTCTGGCCAACAGGTTGCGCCGCAGGTAGTTGAGCGTGAGCCCGCTGTCGACGATGTCCTCGACGAGGATGACATCGCGACCAGCCAGATCCAGGTCCAGGTCCTTGACTATGCGCACGACACCCGAAGAACGCGTCGAGTGCCCGTACGAGGAGACCGCCATGAAGTCGAACTCGACCGGCAGGTCGATAACCCTGGACAGGTCGCTCATGAACATGAAAGCGCCCTTGAGCACCCCCACCAGCAGGGGTGAGCGGCCCGCGTAGTCGACGGTGATCTCAGCCCCGAGTTGAGCGACGCGTTCAGCCAACTGCTCGGCACTGACGAGAATCTTCCCCGGGACCAACTCCGGTCCGGCATCACCTTCGAGCTGGTCGTGACCCATGGCGACCGACCCTAGCCGGGCAGGTAGGTGAGTCGGCCAGCTGATCGCTCGACACGATGCCCGCCGACGACCTCTGCTGCCCGACGTGATCCACGGGCAACCTCGAGAACCCTGTCGACCGACGCCAGGTCGGGTGGTCGACCACCCGAGCAGTCGGTCAACCACTTCCTGAGGGCCAGGCGGGCGAGGTCATCTGAGAGCCCGGACAGAACTGAGACATCAGTTGCGTCGATTCCGGCGACGAGGGTGACGAGGAGGCCGACAGCCTCACGGGCCCGGTCGGCGTGACGGGCCAGCAGGGGAACAGGGTCACGCCCCGAGACCTCGGCCATCAGGGGCACAATCTCATGCCTCACCCTGTTGCGGAAGAAGCGTGGGTCGTCGTTCATCGTGTCGTGAGCCGGGGTGATGCCCGCAGAGGCACACACCGCGGTGGTCTCGGCCCGACGGATAGCCAACAGGGGTCGTCGGCCGGGATCCCCGATGCCAGCCGCACCCTGGATTCCCGCACCGCGGAGGATGTTCATGATCACGGTCTCGGCCTGGTCGTCGGCGGTGTGGCCTGTGAGAACCCCTGCCGGCAGAACGGAGATGCGTGCCTCACGGGCACGGGCCTCCAGGTTCGGACCGTGCTCCACGGGGGCCTCCAACCTCATGACCGCAGCACCGACCGAGACAGCTGTGCGGGCGACGAGTTCGCCCTCGGAGGCCGACACAGGCCGCAACCCGTGATCAACATGCCAGGCGGTGACGTCCAGGCCGGCCTCGACTGCAAGGACCATCAGGGCCATCGAGTCGGGCCCTCCGGAAACCGCGCAGTCGACCGCCGTACCGGGTGGGGCGAAGGTGCACCGGGCCAACAGGTCCGACAGGTCGATGCCGCTCACTGTTCCAGCTGGTCGACCTCACCCATACGGGCGATCCAGACCTCGGGTGAGTTGATCTCGGCCAGATCAGGAAGGTTCGCCGGAGCGTCCCAGACACGGTTCAACAGGTTGCTCCCACCGGCCTCCTCGACCTTCCCGATGAAAGCCTCGCCCTTGGCGTACTGAGCCAACTTGGCCTCCAGTCCCACAAGTTTCTGGAAGATCCTGGTGAAGCCCGAAGCCGACCGTCGCCGCTCCCGGAGGACCCTTCCGAACCGGTCGGCCCCCACGACGATTCCCTCGCCTGCCCGGTCCATGGTCACGTCGCCGTGCCCCTCCAGCAGACTCATCAGACCGGCAATGCCATCAAGGGCCACCTGTTGTTCAGGTGAGGCCACAGCAGTGAGAATGCCGCCGCCGGCATCAGACCCGTTACGGCGTCCCTCCACCAGTGACCTGAGGGACTCGACCAGATGGGTGGGCTCTACGTCGGAGTCCTCGAGGAGCGACCGCACCAGGCCCAGATAGTGCTCCCTCATCCACGGCACCCCGGTGAACTGCGCCCTGTGGGTCACCTCGTGGAGAGCCAGCCACAACCTGAACTGGTGCGGGTCAAAGGCGTAGCGACGTTCAAGTGCAACCAGGTTGGGACCCACGTAGTAGACGAGGTCCTGATCCTCGGCGGCCTCATCCTCGAGCACCAGCAGGTCGTACTGCCCCAGAACACGTGTTGACATCCAGCCCAGGACAGCCCCCAACTCGACACCGGCCACTCGATGTGTCAGCGGAGCAAACGAGGTGGAGGAGCGTTCGGCCATCTTGTCCAACAGGGGCCGCAGCAGTCGCTGCAACGACGCCAGGTTGGCCCGGATCCAGTCATCCCTGTCGACGACCCGCGCCCGGGCCTCGCCGTGAAGGGCTCGCAGGCCGGTGGTCTCGGCAACCAGCCCCTCGGCCCTCGCCGTGTGGACGTCGAACTCCTCGACGAGACCGTCGAGGTGGTGGGCTCCAGCGAATGGCGCCCTGGCGGCGATACGGGTCGCGACCTGTTCGGCCACATCCCAGTCGATGGCCGACGGTGGCCGGTCTGAGACGTCCGCGGACGGCACACCGGCCGCCACGGTCAGGCCTTCAGCGCTTCGGATAGCGGGTGGCTGACACCTTCTGCAGGTAGCCGGCCAGGGTGGCGATGCAGAGCAGAATGCCACCACCCACGAGGGGCACTGCCAGCCAGTAGTGCCAGATAACGCCAGCTAGAACGTTCATGGTTCGCATCCTATGAGTTGGAACAGTCGGCGCGGACACGTGCCGACAAATCGGCTGCTGACTGGGCCGGCCCGGCAGACCACCACGAGCCCGCGCGGGGATTCGAACCCCGGACCTGCTCATTACGAGTGAGCCGCTCTTCCGACTGAGCTACACGGGCAGTTCCCACCGTGAGGTGGGATGCGATCGGCAAGCGTACTGGAGCCATCTGGTGCTTGAACCCACCGCACTGCGGTCGGGCATCAGGGCCGAACGAGAGGCGCCCAGGCCAGCAGGAGGCGCTTCTCGCCCACCTTCGTGAACCGGACCACGGCCTCGGCCCGGTCGCCGGTGCCGCCCACCGATACGACGACGCCGTCACCCCACGCCGAATGGACCACGTCGTCGCCTGCCTGGAGGCCGAGTTCATGGGCACCCGTCGACGACGATCCTGTTGACCTGGTCCCTGTCCCCCGGCCAAAGATCACGCCGCCGGGCTCGGCGCCGTCATTGTCTCCGTCGTCATCAGGCGTCCGGGTGGGGCCGAACCAGCTGCGATCCTCGGAGCCACCGGTGCGGCGCGAGCCTGTTCCCCAACCCGTTGAGGTGCTGTGTGAGCCTGCGGCTCTTCCGGCGTCGACCTCCTTGACAAGGCCATCCGGTATCTCCTCGAGGAACCGGCTCGGCGGGTTGTACTGGGTCTGGCCGTGCAGCATCCGGCACCGGGCATGGCTGAGGTGAAGTCGCTGGCGGGCCCGGGTGATGCCCACGTAGGCGAGGCGCCTCTCCTCCTCAAGCTGGTCGGGGTCACCCAGGGACCGCATGTGTGGGAACACCCCGTCCTCCATGCCGATGATGAACACCACCGGATACTCGAGTCCCTTCGCTGCGTGCAGCGTCATGAGGACGACCTCGCCGTTGTCAGGCGTCCCCGAACCGGACTCGCCACCGTTCGGGTCGTCGGCCGGGTCCGGAATGTCGTCGGTATCGGCGACCAGCCCGACCTGTTCAAGGAAGTCGGCCACGTCGTCGAAGTCTCTCGCCACCCCAACCAGTTCAGCCAGGTTCTCGAGCCTTCCGTCAGCCTCAACCGAGTGCTCGGCCGTCAGCTCATCGAGGTACCCGGAACCCGCAAGTGCAGCCTCGAGAACCGCTGCCGGCCCGTCGTCGACATGGCCGACCAGCGTCTCATGCAGATCCAGAAACGACCGGACACCCCCGACCGCCCGACCGGACACGCCGGCCTCGGAACAGCGGTAGAGCGCCTCGAGGAACCCGCAACCCGTCGCCTCGGCCAGAGCGTCGATGCGTCGTACCGAGGTGTCACCCACGCCCCTCTTGGGCACGTTCAGGACCCTCTTGGCCGCCACCTCGTCGGAGGGGTTGGCGGCCAACTTGAGGTAGGCCATGGCGTCACGAATCTCACGCCTCTCATAGAAGCGTGTACCACCGACGACCTTGTAGGGAACCCCACTGCGAACCAGCCGTTCCTCGATCGCCCTGCTCTGGGCGTTGGTCCGGTAGAAGACCGCCATGTCCGACCAGCGGAAACCACCGCCGGAACACAGTGACCTGATGCGTTCAACCACCCAGCGCGCCTCATCCTCCTCGTCGCCGGCCCTGTAGGCCACGATGGACTCACCGGGCCCGGTGTCGGTCCACAGTTCCTTGGGCGTGCGACCGGCGTTCCGCGTGATCACGGCGTTGGCGGCATCCAGGATCGTCTGGGTGGACCGGTAGTTCTGGTCCAGCACGACCACTGTGGCATCGGGGAAGGCGGTCTCGAAGTCCAGGATGTTGCGGATGTCGGCTCCGCGGAACCTGTAGATGGACTGGTCGCTGTCACCCACCACACAGAGGTTCCGGTGCTCCTCGGCCAACAGCATCACCAGTTCGTTCTGGACCTGGTTGGTGTCCTGGTACTCGTCGACAAGGATGTGCTGGAACCGCCTACGGTGCTTTTCCAGGACATCGGGGTTGGAGCGCAGCAGGTGAACGGTGTTGGCCAACAGGTCATCGAAGTCCATGGCACCGGCTCGCTGCAATCGCTTCTGGTACTCGACGAACACCTCGGCGATCCTCTTCTCGAACGGGCCGGTGGCCCTCTCGGTGTAGGCCGACGAACCGACACCCTCGTTCTTTGAGGCCGAGATGGACGCATGGATCGCCCTGGCGGGGAACCGCTTGCTGTCGAGGTTCAGGTCGCGGATCACGTAGCCGGTCAGGCGGACAGCGTCGCCCTGGTCGTAGATGCTGAACCGGGAGGGGAAGCCGATGTGTTCGGCGTCGGAGCGCAGGATGCGTACGCACGCCGAGTGGAACGTCGACACCCACATCCGGTGGGCAACGGGGCCCACCAGGGCCGCCACCCTCTCCTTCATCTCAGCGGCGGCCTTGTTGGTGAACGTGATGGCCAGGATCCCGAACGGCGAGACATCCCGCTCGGCGATCAGGTAGGCCACCCGTCTGGTGAGCACACGGGTCTTGCCCGACCCTGCACCAGCCACCACGAGCAGAGGTCCCATGGGATGGGTCACGGCATCTAGTTGTGCCGGGTTGAGGCCCGTCTCGGGGGCATCTGGATCGGACGGGGCCATCAGTTCCACCCTACCGCTGGGGTGTGGCCGGCTCCCTTGCTCCAACCACTCCTTGGGTAGTGTTGCCGGCCATGACCAGACCCTTCCGCTTCAGCATCCAGGCGTCGGTTCCAAGGCCGGCTGCAGAATGGCGCGAGCTGGGCCGACGCGCCGAGGACCTCGGCTACTCGGCCCTGTCGGTATCCGACCACCTTGATACCGAGATGGCTCCACTGATCGCCCTGGCCGTCACCGCCGAGGCAACCCGCAACCTGCGCCTCACGACCCTCGTGTTGTCAAACGACTTCCGCCACCCGGCCTTTCTGGCAAAACAGGCTGCCACCCTAGATCTGTTGTCCGACGGCCGCCTCGAACTAGGGGTGGGAGCCGGCTGGAAGACATCCGACTACGAGCAGTCGGGAATACCCCTGGACCGTCCCGGCATACGAATCGAGAGGCTGACCGAGGCCATCACAGTGCTAAAGGGATGCTTCGCAGACGGCCCGTTCGACTTCGACGGCGAGCACTACACGATCCGCGGCCTCGACGGTCAGCCTGCCTGTGTCCAGCGGCCGCACCCACCGATCCTGCTGGCCGGAGGGGGCCGGCGAATGCTCACCCTCGCTGCGCACCAGGCCGACATCGTGGGCCTCAACGCCAGCCTCCATGCCGGCGTGATCGACCACAACGCAGGGCCCTCGGCCACGACGGATGCAACAGACCAGAAGATGGAGTGGATCAGAGAGGCCGCCGGAGACCGGTTCAACCAGATCGAACTCCAGACCAGGGTGCACGTCTCCTCAATAACAGATGACCACGAGGGAATCGCCGACCTGATGGCACCGGCCCTCGGTATCTCACCCGAGGAGGCCCTGGCATCTCCACACGTCCTTGTCGGCTCCGAGGGTCAGTGCGTCGAGACCCTGCTGGCCTGGCGGGAACGCTGGGGCCTCACCTACATAGGCCTCAACGAGGACTCAATGGTCGAGTTCGGGCCTGTGGTCGAGGCCCTGACAGGCGTCTGACCCACTCGGGGGCTTCAGGCAGAACGGCCCAGCAGCGCCAGCAGGCGAATCCCCGCCGGGGCATCCTCGGGCGGCATGACCGGTTCGGCAAAGTGGCCGCTCATCGCCCCCGTGCCGGCCACCGGTCGCCAGAAGTCCAGGCACCTCTCGGCAAGGGATGCAGGCAGTTCCACCCGGCGGCCACACGCAGTTGCGAGGTCCCAGCCGTGGATCAGGTTGTCGGTGACCCTGAAGCCCAAGATGACCGTGCCGGGGAAGTCGCCCGAGGGGTGGCTGTGGGTGCGGTCCAGGACATCACCGACCGACGCCGCCTCGAGAGCGGCCACAGCAGTGCCCCTCCAGGTCGCCATGGGGTTCGGGCCGAGCACCGAGGTGTCCACCTCGGGAGCCGTGGTCACCTGCCCACCGTTGAACAACTCCACGACCATCGCCTCACCCAGCACCACATGGGCCACCAGAGAACGGACATCCCAGCCGTCACATGGAGTGGCTGCATCCCAGCAGTCGTCGTCGACCAGCGAGAGTTGCTCACCGAAGAAGGCGCACGCCGTCGTGTAGGCGGCGAGGGTATCCATGGCCACCGACGACGCAGCCGCGTCGGAAGGGACGTCGCCTACTCCCACTCGATCGTTCCAGGCGGCTTCGAGGTGATGTCATAGGCGACCCTGTTGACGCCGTCCACCTCGTTGATGATGCGACTCGACATGGTCTCGAGAAGGTCGTACGGGAGACGTGCCCAGTCGGCGGTCATGGCGTCCTCGCTGGAGACCGCCCGAATGATCACCGGACGGGCGTAGGTGCGCTCGTCGCCCATGACCCCGACAGACCGGATGTCGGGTAGCACGGCGAACGCCTGCCAGATCTCACGCTCGAGACCGGCACTGTGCAACTCCTCACGGACGATCAGGTCGGCAGCCTGGAGCACACCAACGGTCTCAGGTGTCACCTCGCCGATGATGCGTACCCCGAGCCCGGGGCCCGGGAAGGGCTGACGCATGACGATCTCCTCGGGCAGACCCAGCTGGCTGCCCACCGACCGGACCTCGTCCTTGAACAGGTTGCGCAGGGGCTCCACCAGCTCGAAGTCCATGTCATCGGGCAGACCTCCGACGTTGTGGTGGCTCTTGATCTTGGCGGCATGCCCGGTGCCTGACTCGATGACATCGGGGTAGAGCGTTCCCTGCACCAGGAAGCGTGCATCCTCGATTCCCCCCGCAGCCCCCTCGAAGATGCGAATGAACAGCTCACCGATCACCTTCCGCTTGGCTTCGGGTTCGGTCACACCGGCCAGGCCTGCAAAGAACCGGTCGGCCGCTCGAATGTGGATCAGTTCGATCCCCTGGGTCTTCTGGAAGGTCTCGACGACCTGCTCGCCCTCGCCGGAACGCATCAGCCCGGTGTCAACGAACACGCAGGTCAACTGATGGCCGATCGCCTCATGGACGAGCGCTGCAGCCACGGCCGAGTCGACACCACCGGAGAGGCCACAGATGGCCCTGCCGGTGCCCACCTGCTCGCGTATCGCGGCCACCGACGACTCGATAATGGAGTCCATGTTCCAGTCTCCGGCACAGCCACACACCTCGTGGACGAACCGGGCCAGAAGGTCCTGCCCACACGGCGTGTGGTGTACCTCGGGATGGAACTGGACCCCGTAGAGACCCTGCCCGGGAGCCTCGAACGCCGCCACGGGGGCATCGGCGGATGATGCCGTCACCACTGCACCGTCGGGTGCAACCGTGATGGCGTCGAAGTGGCTCATCCAGACCCCGTGCACCCCTGCGCCGGCATCAGCAAGCAGCACCGCAGGCTCGGCGACGGTCATGTCGGTTCGGCCGTACTCGCCCCGCTCGTTGCGCCCAACCGTGCCGCCCCGTTGGTGGGCTATCAGCTGCGCCCCGTAACAGATGCCGAGAATCGGAACCCCGAGGTCGTAGACACCGGGATCGATCCGGGGCGCCCCCTCGACGTGCACCGACGCAGGGCCACCGGAGAAGATAATTCCCGAGGGCCTGTGGGCTGCCAGGTCGGTTGCCGAGATGTCATGCGGGACGATCTCGCTGAACACGTTCGCCTCGCGCACCCGCCGGGCTATCAACTGCGCGTACTGGGCACCGAAGTCAACCACCAGGATGCGATCGGTCGCTGCTGCGGCACCGCCTATGGAGTCTGAGACCCCTGTCATGGACCGGTGCTCATGGTGTCAGGGTCAGTGTCCCATCCCCACGCCCTGGGACTTCTGCAGCGACTTTCCCTCGGTCTGGAGCGCCGGAGCCACCATCACCTCGGCCTTCTGGAACTCCTTGATGTCGAGGTAGCCACAGGTGGCCATCGAGGTACGCAGGCCGCCGAACAGGTTCAGGCGACCGTCGTTCTCCCTGGCGGGGCCAAGGAGTATCTCGCTGAGCGTGCCCCTCGTGTCGGTCTTGACACGGGCACCCCTGGGCAGGGTCGGGTGGAACGTGGCCATTCCCCAGTGGTAGCCCCGTCCGGGTGCCTCGGAGGCGGCTGCGAGCGGTGAGCCGACCATGACGGCGTCGGCACCACAGACGATTGCCTTGGAGATATCTCCACCTGTGGCCATACCGCCATCGGCGATCACATGGCAGTAGACGCCGGTCTCGTCGAGGTGGCGCATCCGTGCCGCCCGGACGTCGGCTATGGCCGTTGCCTGTGGCACGCCCAGGCCAAGTACGCCCCGGGTGGTGCAGGCGTGGCCGGGGCCGACTCCGACGAGGATGCCGGCGGCACCGGTTCGCATCAGGTGCAGGCCCGCCTTGTAGGTGGCACAGCCGCCAACGATCACCGGAATGTCGAGCTTTCGGATGAAGGTCTTCAGGTTCAGCGGTTCGACCGTGGTCGACACGTGCTCTGCGGACACGACCGTTCCCTGAATGACCAGGATGTCGAGCTCGCCGGCGAGGATGTGGTCGAGATATGCCTCGGTCCGCTGCGGGGTGACCGACGCACACGCCACGACGCCAGCATCCCTGATCTCCCTGATGCGGGCGGTGATCAGCTCGGGCTTCACGGGCGCCTGGTAGAGCTCCTGCATCCGCTGGGTGGCCTGCTCGACTGGAAGCGAGGCGATCTCGGCGAGAACGGCATCGGCGTCGTCGTAACGGGTCCACAGGCCCTCAAGGTTGAGCACGCCCACGCCGCCCAGCCGGCCCACCTCGATGGCCGTGGCGGGGCTGACCACGCCATCCATCGCCGATGCCATCAGGGGAAGGTCGAACCTGTAGGCGTCGATCTGCCAGCTGATGTCGACGTCTTCGGGGTCGCGGGTACGGCGACTGGGCACGATTGCGATGTCGTCGAACCCGTACGCCCGACGACCGCTCTTGCCCATGCCGATGTCGATCTCAGCCATGTGTCGCCGGCCCTTCGTCTGCCAGGTGGAAAGAGCAGACCTTAGCGGCCTATCCAACGGGTCAGAGGCCCAGCCACACCATCTCTGACAGCTACCGGCCGCCTTCTCAGGCCAGCTCGTCGAGGAGGTCGGCCAGCCTGTCGACATGGTCAGATGTGGTCCGGCTTCCGCCAATGGCCACACGCAGAACGTGGCGGTCCGACAGCCTGGTATGGGTGAGCAGGACCTCTCCAGTTGCGTTAAGGGCTGCCAGCAACTCCTCGCTGGCGGCGTCACCGTCAACGTGGGAAAAGCACACCAGCGCCAACGACACCGGTGCGGCAAGCCTCAGCCGTGGATTCGAGGAGATGCGCCCCGCCAGCCGCTCGGCGGCCTCGACGTGGTGGCGGATGTGGGCCCGCAGACCCTCCACGCCGTAGCTGCGCAGAACGAACCAGAGCTTCAGGGACCTGAAGCGACGTCCCAGCGGCACCTGCCAGTCCCGGTAGTCGATGACATCTCCCGAGTCGCTGGCTGTGTTGCGCAGGTACTCGGGGAGCACGGACAGCGAGTCGAGCAGGGGTTTCCTGTCGGCAACGAAGAAGGCGCTGCAGTCGAAGTTGGTGAGCAGCCACTTGTGCGGGTTGAACACATAGCTGTCCGCCTGCTCGAGACCGGCCAGGATCCCGCGGTGCTCGGGGCACACAGCGGCCGAGCCGGCCCACGCCGCGTCGACGTGCAGCCAGGCACCCGCAGCCGTGGCCACCTCGGAGATCTCGGGAAGAGGGTCAAATGCTCCAGACGACGTCGTTCCAACGGTTACCACGACCAGACACGGGATCAGGCCGGCGGCCACATCGGCCTCAACCGCCAACCGCAGTGCAACCGGGTCCATGGCGTAGTCGTCGTCGGTGTCAATGGACCGCAACTGGTCGGCACCGAAGCCGGCCACAAGCACATCCTTCTCGATTGAGGAGTGCGACTGGCTCGACGTGTAGACACGCAGGTCGGGCAGAGCCGCTGCCCCTCCAGCCCGGTCACGGGCTGCCAGCACGGCGCACAGCGACGCCGAGGATGCCGAGTCCTGGATCACACCGCCACCGGGTCCGTCCGATCTGAACCGGTCAGGCAGGCCACACAGATCGATCAGCAGGTCGAGCACGTGGCTCTCCAGTTCGGTGCACGCCGGGCTGGTGGACCAGAGCATTCCCTGCACGCCGAGGCCGGCAGAAAGCAGTTCCCCCAGAACAGCCGGGGGCGACGAGTTGCCCGGGAAGTAGCCGTAGAAACCAGGGTGCTGCCAATGGGTGATGCCCGGGGCGATCAGGCGCTCGACGTCGGCCAACAGGTCGACAAAGGGTTCGCCGGCCTCTGGAACCGTGTCGGGCAGAGATGCACGAATCTGGCCCGGCTGAACCCCCGGGGCCACGGGCTGGTCCTCGATGCCGGCCAGATAGTCGACGATCCAGTCGATGGTGGCGTGCCCGGCGGCACGAAACTCCTCAGGGGTGAGGTGGCTTGGTGGGTCAGCTGGCACGGTTGCCCACCCCGGTCGGAAGCGTCCCTGGGAACATCGTCGGACCCTACCGCTGCCGGTCCTCGACACCCAGACCCAGGCAGAGCAGTTGGCGCAGCATCGCGGCCGTGGCCCCCCAGACCGTGTCGCCTGCCAACTCGAAGAACGTGACGGCTCTGACGTTCCCGTCGATCGGCCAGAGTTCCTCAGCGAACACACCGTCCTCCAGCAGGTCCGACAGCGGAACCCTCAGGATCACCTCCACCTCTGCGGGATCCGGAACGAGGTCGGGTGGAGCCGAGAGTTCCGCCACGTAGGGGTGGATCCAGCTCCGGCTGCCAACCGTCATCCACCTGTCCAGTTCGCCAATGATCCGGGGAAGGGAGGGATCCAGGCCGATCTCCTCATGTGCCTCCCGGAGAGCGGTGGCCCAGTGGTCATCATCGTCCGGGTCGTGACCGCCACCGGGAAAGCTCACCTCGTGGCCGTGGGAGCTGAGGTCCGGTGAACGGCGGGTGAGGATCACGTTCACCGATCCGTTCGACTCGTAGAGGGGTACCAGCACAGCCGAGGTCCGCTCGGGCAGGGGTACGCCGAAGCGGTCGACGGTGACCGGGTCGTGGCGGTCAAGGGCACGTGAGAGATCGGCAATCGTGGGGGCCCCACCGTCACGACCAGCCCAGGGGGCCGGTCCACCCTCCCTCCAGCCGTCGGGCCGTCGGACCACCTGTGGCCCGCGGCCGGGCCGCTCGACAGTGGGCTCCATACACCGAGGCTACCGGTGGCACCCAAAACGCCGGAAGCCGGGCCCTGCGGCCCGGCTCCAGGTCAAACTGTCCCGAGGGACCGTTACATCATTCCGCCCATGCCACCCATGCCGCCCATGGGGTCCATGCCACCACCGGCCGGCATCGCTGCCGGAGGTTCGGGCTTGTCGGCAACGACCGCCTCTGTGGTCAGGAGCAGAGCAGCGATGGACGCCGCGTTCTGCAGTGCCGCACGGGTCACCTTGGCCGGATCAAGGATGCCTGCGGCAACCAGATCCTCGAGCTCGCCGGTCAGGGCATTGAGTCCGGTCGTACCCGATGCCTGCTCGACCTCGCGGACCATGATGGATCCCTCGAGGCCGGCGTTGTCGGCGATCAGCCGTGCCGGAGCCACAAGAGCCGTGTGCAGGATGCGGGCGCCGGTCTCCTCATCTCCTGACAGGTCCTCAATCACCTCGGCAACAGCACCGCGTGCCCGGATCAGGGCCGTGCCACCACCGGCGACAACCCCCTCCTCGATAGCCGCACGGGTAGCCGAAAGGGCGTCCTCGATGCGGTGCTTCTTCTCCTTGAGCTCCACCTCGGTGGCAGCACCGACCTGAACGACGGCAACGCCACCGGCCAGCTTGGCGAGCCTCTCCTGGAGCTTCTCGCTATCCCAGTCGGAGTCCGTCTCGTCGATCTCACGCTTGATCTGGGTGATGCGGGCATCAACATCGGCTATGTCGCCTGCACCCTCGACGATCGTGGTGTCGTCCTTGGTGATAACGACCTTGCGGGCGGTGCCCATCATGTCGAGGGTCACACCGTCGAGCTTCAGACCGACCTCTTCGGCAACAACCTGACCACCGGTGAGAATCGCCATGTCCTGGAGCATCGCCTTGCGACGCTCACCGAACCCGGGAGCCTTCACCGACACCGAGTTGAAGGTGCCGCGGATCTTGTTGACCACCAGGGTGGCCAGGGCCTCGCCCTCGACATCCTCGGCGACGATCAGAAGCGGGCGACCTGCCTGCATGACCTTTTCGAGTACCGGCAGCATGTCCTGGACAGAGCTGATCTTGCCCTGGTTGAACAGGATGTACGGATCCTCGAGGATGGCCTCCTGGCGCTCGGGGTCAGTTACGAAGTAGGGCGACATGTAGCCCTTGTCGAACTGCATCCCCTCAACGAAGTCAAGGTCCATGCCGAAGGTGTTGGACTCCTCGACGGTAACGACGCCGTCCTTGCCAACCCTGTCGATGGCATCGGCGATAACAGATCCGATCGCCTCGTCGGCTGCCGAAATGGCTGCCACGTTGGCGATCTGCTCCTTGGAGTCATCGACCTGAACGGCCTGCTCGGCGATGGAGTCAACGGCCGCACGGGTCGCCTTCTCGATACCACGCTTGAGGCCCATCGGGTTGGCACCGGCGGTCACGTTGCGTAGGCCCTCGCGGACCAGTGCCTGTGCCAGCACTGTGGCCGTCGTGGTTCCGTCGCCAGCGACGTCGTTGGTCTTGGTGGCAACCTCCTTCACCAGCTGGGCACCCATGTTCTCGAAGGTGTCCTCCAGCTCGACCTCACGGGCGATGGACACACCATCGTTGGTGATGGTCGGTGCACCGAACTTCTTGTCGAGCACGACGTTGCGACCACGCGGGCCGAGGGTCACCTTCACTGCATCGGCCAGCTTGTTCACGCCGGCCTCGAGGCCGCGACGGGCCTCCTCGTCAAACTTCAGAATCTTTGACATGGGCGCCTACTTGACGATTGCCAGCACGTCGCGGGCGTTGAGAATCAAGAGGTCCTCGCCGGCAACGGCAATCTCGGTGCCGCCGTACTTGCTGTAGACGACGGTGTCGCCGGTGGCTACGTCCATCGGGACGAGCTCACCGCTCTGGTCGGAACGACGACCGGGACCGACGGCCAGGACCTCGCCCTGCTGGGGCTTCTCCTTGGCTGTGTCGGGAATGACCAGGCCGCTGGCCGTGGTCTCCTCGGACTCGCTGGGGCGGACCACGATGCGGTCCTCAAGTGGTTGAAGATTCATAGAAAACGCCTCCATTTGGCGGTTAGCAGTCTCCTTGGACGAGTGCTAACGATAGGGGTGGGCGGTGTGGCCCACAACGTGGCGGGCGGGGTTTCGCCAGAGCCCGTCGGAGATTGCCGGCCCAGCTAGCCGATCAGGTTCAGACCCAGGTTCGGATCGGCACCCGTGTCGAGCGGGCTGGGCCCCTCACGCCTGAACTGCCACCAGCCCGCAGCAGCAACCATCGCGGCGTTGTCGGTGCACATCGCAGGCGGGGGCAGGAACGCCCGTGCACCTGCACCATTGCAGACCTCGACGAACCGTTCCCGCAGGCGGGAGTTGGCTGCCACGCCACCACCCAGACAGGCGGCCCTCACACCGGTCTCCTCGATCGCCCACCGGGTCTTGGTCACGAGGGCATCCACCACCGCCTCCTGGAAGGAGGCAACTACATCGGCTGTCGACGCATCGGGGTCGGACCGGAGGTGGTTGACAACAGCCGTCTTCAGCCCGCTGAACGAGAACGCATAGCGCCGGTCGTCGGCCAGGGTCGCCGGGTTCTCCTGAACCAGGGCACGCGGGTAGGAGAACGCCGACCGGTCACCATCGACAGCCAGGTGGTCAACGGCCGGTCCCCCCGGGTAACCGAGACCCAGGTAGCGGGCCACCTTGTCGAAGGCCTCACCGGCGGCATCGTCGAGTGTCGACCCGAGCAGCCTGTACCGACCGTGATCCTCCATGACGACGAGCATGGTGTGTCCACCTGAGACCAACAGGACGACCATGGGCATCTCGAGGTCGGGCTCCTCGAGGAGGGCCGCGTAGAGGTGGGCCTCGAGGTGGTTGACCGCAACGAAGGGAACATTCCACGAGAGCGACAGTGCCTTGGCGGCGCTCACCCCCACCAGCAGCGAGCCGACCAGGCCCGGGCCGGTGGTTGCCGCAACGGCCGCAAGGTCACGGCCCTCGACCCCGGCTGCGACCATCGCCTCGGCCACGACCGGAACCAGCAACTCGACGTGAGCACGGCTGGCGAGTTCGGGAACCACCCCGCCGTACCTGGCGTGCTGGTCAACCTGACTGCTGACGACCGATGAGCGCACCACCCGCGCAGCCTCGACCACCGAGGCGGCGGTCTCGTCACACGAGGTCTCTATTGCCAGAACCAGGTCAGACATGGTCACCACCGCCACATGTCGCCCGGGTGGTGGCGCAGGCCGCCTCGACACGCTCAATGAAGGACGGGTCGGCAACGTCGTGTACCCACATGACCAGGGCATCCTCGCCGTTGTCGGAGTAGTAGCCGGGCCGAACCCCCGAGGGGGCGAACCCGAACCTGGCGTAGAGGCCTCTTGCCGGCATGTTCGAGGCCCTCACCTCGAGCGTCATCGCCACAAGGTCGAGCGACACCGACCGGCGGCAGAGTTCGGCCAGCAGGAGGCAACCGATGCCGGCCCCCTGAGCCGTCGGACTGACAGCCACCGTCGTGACGTGACCCTCGTCGGCCACCACAGCGAGACCCGCATGGCCGACAACCTCTCCACCGGCCTCGGCAACGACATGGAACCTGGTGTCGACTCCAAGGATCTGGTCGCGGAGAAAGCCGGTGGACCACGGTCTCACGAAGACCATCTCGTCGATAGCCGTCACAGCATGGATGTCAGCCTCGCCCATCCTTCGCAGGACCACCGGGTCACCAGCCGTAACGACGCTCACGCCCCGCCCTCCCTCGTCGTCCAGTTGATCTCGGCATCGGGCCTGCGAAGGTAGACCGGCTCAAGCTCCCAGGGCCTCACGAACTCCTCACGCATGGCCCTCGCATGTGCAAGCTGAACGAGTGCCCTGGCACTGGGGTTGGCCAGGCCCTGCTCGGCCAACTCCACCCCCCTGATCCCACCGAACACCTCCTGGTACCGGAGGGCCCCGTCGCCGACGAGCAGGCTCCTCTCCTCGGTGACCTCCAGTTCAGAGGCGAGGTCAGCCGGGCTGCACACGCGTGGATCCACCACCCGTTGAATCCCACCGGGAACCTTTCGGAACATGGCCACGAACAACTCGCCCCTCCGTGCATCGAGGGCAGACACGATCAGGCGACTGGTCCAACGGGCCGGAAACGCCAACAGGTCGAGGCTTGAAACTCCGATCACCGGGATACCCAGCGCGTATGCCATCGAAATGCCCGCGACGATGCCGACCCGGAGGCCCGTGTACAGGCCCGGGCCCACATCGACAGCCACGGCACCCAGTTCGGTGAGTTCGATACCGGCCTGGCGCCGCACAAAGTCGATCTGGGGGCCAAGCGCCTCGGCGTGGCGACGGCCCTGACCGGAGTGGGCCGAGGCCAGCACCCCCTCGTGGCCTCCGACCGCGCATCCCACCTGACCGCTGGCACTCTCGATGGCGAGGATCAGCACGGCTCACCGCCGCCCGGCGTCGAAACGTCCATGGCTGCAACTGTGGCCTCACGGTCGGCCCAACCATCGCCGACCGTACGGAACTCCAGGAATCGGTCGTCGGGGCCGTCGCCAAGGACCATCCGGATCTCGAGGTAGCCACCGGGCAGCGCACCTGCGATGGCATCGCCCCACTCGATGACCGTCACGGACCTGTCGTCGAGCAGTTCATGAAGTCCCAGGTCGCGCACCTCATCGATGTGGACGAGTCGGTAGACGTCGATGTGGTTCACAACGAGGTCGCCCTCGTAACGGTTGGCGAGGGTGAACGTGGGCGACGTGATCGGCGTGGTCACCCCGAGGGCCCGTCCGAGTCCCTGGGTGAACGCTGTCTTGCCGGCACCGAGATCGCCGCACAACACGATCAGGTCACCGGCCCTGACCGACCCGGCCAGAGAACGCGCAACGGCCATGGTCTGGCCAGCGGAGTGGGTTGCTATGACCGTCAGTGCGCCCATACCCGCTCCATCAACTTCTTCGCCCGGACCAGGTCTGAGCGCATGCGGGCCATTACCTCAGCACCGCCGCGCAGGGCCGCAGCCGGGTGGAAGGTGGGCACGAGCTGGCGGTCGCCGAACGGGTAGGACCGACCCCTCAGCTTCGTGATGCCTGTGTCGGTCTCAAGGAGCAGCTTGGATGAGAAGTTTCCGAGGGTGACCACGACCGCTGGATCAATGGCCCGGATCTGCCCACCCAGATAGGGACGACACGCCGCTATCTCGTCGGACCTCGGGTCACGGTTCTCGGGAGGTCGGCACTTGACGACGTTGGTGATGTAGCAGGCTGACCGGTCGATTCCCAGCTCCTCGTCAAGCAGGCGGTCCAGCAGCTTCCCAGACCGGCCAACGAACGGAACGCCCTGGCGGTCCTCCTCGGCACCGGGTCCCTCACCGACGAACATCAGGTCTGCGGCAGGGTCACCCGAACCGAAGACAACGCTGCTGCGACCATCAGCGAGGCCACACATGGTGCATGAACCAGCCTCGACGGCCAGCAGTTCGAGCGAGTTCGACACCCCTGAAGCGTACAGACCGGGGCTCTCCAGAACGGGTGCAACCGGCTTCAGCAGGCGTTCCCTATCGCCCTCTCCACGACCGCCACGGTCAATACCCGCAGGATGTCGAGTTCGGCGCCCCCAATGGAAACCCCACCGGTCGCTGCTGCCACCACGGCATCGCCGTCGGACCGCGTGTGAGGGGGAAAGATCGCCCGAGCCAGGCCGTCATGGGCCGACTGCGCCAACAGCAGGCATCCGGCCTTGTCGACAGCTCCGTTTGTGACCACCACACCGATGGTCGTGTTGTCCCTGCCCCCATCTGCGAGCGAACCGGCGCCGGTCCTCTCAGGCCACGAATCGAACACGCCATCGGCGATCGACTGCGAAACCAGACCGTCATCGACATCGCCGGCTGCGTTGACCGCCATGGCAGCTGCCACAACCAGATCACCACGCCGGGCCGAGGCGAATCCGAATCCACCTGGAGCCGATCGGTCCCGTCCCCGCCACGTTCCTACCGTGGCGCCTGCACCGGCTCCGACCCGACCAACCTCCACGGTGTCTGACGCTGCCGCATTGGCCGCCAGGCGCCCCTCGGCGGCGCCGGGCCTCACCGAACCGTCTCCCACCATGAGGTCAAAGAGGGACATCCCGACCACGATCGGCACCGGGCCCGCCGGCGTGGGAAAGCCGACACCCTGCTCCTCAAGATGGGCCACGACGCCATCTGAGGCGGCAAGGCCGAAGACCGACCCACCCGAGATGACCACGGCATCCAGACGGCTGACGCTCCGCTCAGGAGCCAGCAGGTCAAACTCGCGGGTTGCCGGTGCGCCTCCACGGACCTCACCGGAGGCCACCGTGCCCTCTGGGAACAGGAGCACCGTGCAACCGGTGGCTGCAGCCTCGTCGGTCCAGTGGCCCACCCTGACACCATCGATCGGGAACTTCACGCCGCCGACGCTAGTTGCACGCCCCTGCGACCAGCACATCAATGCGGTCGTCGTAGTCCTCGACCACCCGTCGCCAGTCGAACCGGCGCATCATCACGTCCAGCCCCGCCACCCGATCACGCCACCCGGGAAGGTCACCGAGAACATCCCTGAGCCGGCTGGTGAGCCCTTCGTCGGGGTACAGGGCTGCCCCGTGCCATCTGTCCGGCACCAGCTCGGGATAGCTCTGTCTGGTCGGCAGAACCGGCACCGCACCCGCAGCCATTGCCTCAACCACCGCGATCCCGAAGAACTCGTGGGTGGCCGCGCTCACCACCACGTCGCTGGCGCCCAGCAGATCTACGTACTCCGACCTCGGGAGGTACCCGAACTGGACCACCCGGTCGCCCAACTGCCCCCTTGCCTCGGTCATCTCCCTCGGGTCGACACGCGTGTTCTCGCCAGCCACGGCAACCCGGAATGCAAGGCCCTCACCGGCCAGCTTCAGGAGGGCGGCCATTACCGCTCCGGGATTCTTGTCGTGGTCCCAGCGCTGGTTCCAGAGAACCGTCGGCACCTCCGGGCAGGTGGCGGCGTCACGGACCGGTACATCCGAGAGATCGACTCCCACGGGGACGACACGACATGCAGAGGCGACCGCTTCCAGCCACGGGGCATGGGCCTCGTCGGGAGCACGTTCGAGGAGGGCCGGCAGGGCCTCGAGGAGTCCGTCGCGCTGGAACGCCGAGTTGAACCAGACCTCGTCGGCCGCGGCCATCCCCAACCAGTTGATCAACGGCAGCGAATCGTCGACACGCTGACCGGGGGCCAGGGGATACATGAGCTGGTTCTCGTGCAGGTACAGGACCACCGGCGGATTGCCCAGGAACCGGCGGCTGAAACCCAGCCACGCCGCCAGGTCGATCATGCCGCTGACGATCACAAGGTCAGGAGGTCCCGTCCGCTCCACGGCAGCCCTCGCCTCTGCTGCCAGCGTCAGCGACGAGCCCCGCATCCGCCACCTCCAGAACGCACCCGGGTGGCTTACGGTCACGACCTCGTGACGGCTGTGGGTGGCGAGACCGTCAGCCCACGCCGCATGGGAGCCACCGTGGTACGGCTCGACAAGAAGAACGCGGCTCACGGGTCTGTTCCTGATCCGGCTCAGTACCTGCGCGGCACCCGGTGCCCGATGGTGGCAAGCACCTCGTACCCGATGGTGCCGGTCGCATCTGCCATCTCCCCGACGGTAAGGAAGTCATCTCCCTGGCCACCGAGGATCACGGCCTCGTCACCCACGGCCACCCCGTCATCCACCTCAACGACCGTCTGGTCCATCGTGATAACGCCCCGTATCGGCCGACGCCGCCCTCCGATGAGCACCGCTCCGTGTTCCCACCATGCCCTTGTGAGGCCGTCTGCGTAGCCGATCGGCAGGGTGGCCAGCCTCGTTCGACGATCGGCCATCCACCTGCGGCCGTACGACACGCCCTCTCCGGTCTCCACACCGTGGAGGTGAACGACCTCGCTACGGAGGCGGAGTGCCTGTCGGAGCCCCAGCTCGCAGCAACGGTCGCGCAGGGCTGTCGAGGGTTCCACTCCGTAGAGGCCGATTCCGACCCTGACCATCGACCTGTGGCTGTCAGGTCGGGTCAGGGTTGCCCCGGTGTTGGCCATGTGGACAACCGGCGGGTCAAGACCGGCAGCGGAGAGGTCCGCCAGGGCTTCGTCAAGCGCTGCCATCTGGTCGCCGGTGAACTCATCGCCTGGCTGGTCGGCCGAGGCGAAGTGGGTGAAGATCCCCTCCAGGGTGAGGCCCGCTCCCCCGATCCGCTTCGCCAGTCGGACCGCATCAGAAGGATCTGCACCCACCCGGTTCATCCCCGTGTCGAGCTTGAGGTGAACCGGTGAGCCAGCTGGTGCGACAGTGGCGAAGGCGTCTATTCCTGCCTCTGAGTAGACGGTGGGCCTGACTCCGGCCAGTTCAGCCAGACCGGCCATCTCGGATGGCCGCGGCTCGGATAGGACCAGAACCGGTATGGCAATGCCCGCAGACCGGAGTTCGGCAGCCTCGTCGACCAGTGCCACCCCCAGCCATTTCGCGCCAGCCTCGACAGCGACCCTGCCCACCGCGACAGCCCCATGGCCGTAGGCGCCGGCCTTGACGACGGCACACAGGTCGCTCTCGCCGACGATTCCCTGAAACACACCGACGTTGTGGGCAATGGCCGTAAGGTCGATCTCGGCCCATGTGGGTCTCATCAGAGCGAAGCCCCCTCGGCGGAGTCGACCCCGAGACCCACAAGTACCTCGACGAGGTGCGTGGCCAGATCTCCGGCAAGCACACCGGTTTCGGGGCAGGCGGCCACCAGCCTGCCGTGCACGTGCGCCGCTGCGGCCGCTGCGTCAAACGGGTCGGCCCCACGGGCCAGGAAGGCCCCCAGGATGCCTGCCAATACGTCGCCGGTACCCGCTGTGGCCAGGCGACTGTCGCCGGCCGTGACCAGCCGGACCCGTCCGTCGGGTGCCGCCACGACCGTCGTAGGACCCTTCAGGAGCACAACAGCATCGAACGAGCGTGCCAGATCCGCTGCTGCACCAATGCGATCAGGCCCCGGACGACTACCGGTAAGGCGCTCGTACTCGCCGTCATGAGGGGTCAGAACCACCGACGCCATCCGCCCATGCTCCGCATCGACATCCACGAGGGCGTTCAGGCCGTCGCCATCGACGACGACCGGAACGGTCGAGCTGGCAACAAGGCGTCGCACCCCTGACCACGTGTCACGGTCAGTACCCAGCCCCGGCCCCACCACCAGGGATCCGAACCTCTCAAGATCGCCGGAAACCTCGACCAGGCCGGCATCCACCGGGTGTCCGACCACCTCGACAGGAGCACCGGTGCCGGTTCCACCGGGAACCGAGAGGCGCACGTAGCCGGCACCGGCCCGTTGAGTGGCCGCCGCTGCCAGGTTGGCGGCCCCCTCCATGCCTGGAGATCCGGCAACGACCCAGCACGCACTGTTCCACTTGTGGGCATCCGGTTGCCGTGGTGGAACCAGGCTGGAGATGTCGCCGTCCTCGATCAGGAATGCTCCCGCCCCCGAGACATCGAGGCCGATATCCACCACCTCAACCCGCCCAGCCAGGCCGGGCCCCTCACCAAACAGCAGACCCGGCTTGAGGGCCGCAAACGTGACGGTCCGAACGGCGCTCATTGGAACGCCCATTGCAATACCGGTCAGGCCGTCAAGGCCAGAGGGCAGGTCAACGGCCAGTACGGGCGAGGACGTCAGAGGTGGCTCGAAGGGACGCCGCAACCCGGTGCCAAACGCCGCATCCACGACCAGGTCCGCCGGAGGAAGCCGCTCGGGTGCATCAAGGACGTCAACGATCACGGTCCGCACACCACGCTGCTCCAACCTCTCGGCGGCCACACGGCCATCGGCGCCGTTGGAACCCGGGCCTGCGAGCACCACCACACGCCTGCCATAGCCACCACCCAGTTCCTCGAGCACGGCCCGTGCCACCGCCGCACCGGCACGTCCGACCAGAACGTCAACGGGCTCGGGAGACGCCGCATCGATCTCGGCCATCTCGACCGGGGTGACAACCGGAATCACGATACGGCCACCCCGTGGACCCGATCCATCACAGGGCCACCGCCGTGGCCGTGGCCATCAGGTCGGTGTGGCTGAGGGTCAGGAGCCAGCGCTCCACACCGGCAGCGCTGGCGGCATCGGCCGCTCCGCCGTGCAGGAGCAGAACAGGTCTGCCAGACGGCTCGCGCACAACCTCGATGTCATACATTGCGACCCCGCCCAGACCGAGACCAAGTGCCTTCAGCACCGCCTCCTTAGCCGCGAACCGGACCGCATACCTCTCCGTCGGATCTGCCCGCAGGTCGGCGTAGGCACGCTCGGCCGGCCGGAACAACCGTTCCCTCAGGCCTGGGGTGCGTTCAAGGGAGCGGCGAAAGCGCCCCATGTCGACCAGGTCCGTTCCGATACCTATCAACGCGGTGCCTCCACCGCCCACATCAGGACGAACCCTCCCCACGAAGGCGACCGGCTATGCCTCCGACAGGGTCAACAAGGAGGTCCTCGACGGGCAGGTCGGCCAACCGGTCATCGCGCAACTGGGTCTCTGTCTCACAGACGGCGTCGCGGATCTCGTCGTAACGGTTGCGGTAGCCGTGGAGCACGCCACGCAGGTCATCGGGCGGCAGGTGGTCGTGGAGCACCACATGCAGCAGGGTCAGACCAGTCGCCTGACCGTCCTTCACCTCGGGGACCAGCACGATCGTTCGGCCGTCCCTGGCTCCCCGGGTGACGAGAACCTCACGAGCCACGACCACGCTGTGCTTGGTGCCGCGAAGCGCAGGATCACGATCGGAACGAGACTCGATGCCGGTGGAGATCCCACCCCTGTCGACGATCGCCACCGTTGGCGTGCTCCCCTCGAGCCCGTCGACCCGGTAACGGGTGAACCCGACAACATCGGCCACCGCAGCATCCAGGTCGGCCAGCAGCCGCAGGGTCCTGTAACTGAGCGAATCACGCGGTGCGCCGGCATCGAGAACCTCGCGGACCAGGCCAGCGGTCAGGAGCATCTCGTCGGTTCTGGAGATCCCCACCGTCACCGTCTTGGCCTGGTGCTTGATGGCATCAATCGGTCGGGTCAGTTCCTCGATGGCCTGCGTCAGTGCCCCGGCCAGGTCATCGAGCACCAGCGCCGGTGTGCCGACCGGACCAAACTCGAGCTGATAGGACTCCAGTGGCAGGTCACCCGTGGCATAGCGGAACTGCGCCGCCAGGCGGACCGCTGTGGAAGCCTCGAGGTGGCCGTTGAGGCGTCCCGACCTGAGCTCGTCAAAGAACCGGGATGCCAGCGGCCTCAACTGCAACCTGAGGTCCTCGACCGGGCCGGCGGAGGCACCCGCTGTCAGACCGGCCGCCGCCAGGCGTTCGATGGCGGCATGCGCCTCTCGCAGCGGGGCGGCCTGGGCGTCGATGGAGCGCGCCGCCTCGTAGCCGAAAAGGTGCCCGACCATTGTCGAGAGCACGAACGCCAGACGCGGGTGCACCCGTGGGACGGTCACGACGTCGAGGGCGTCAGGGAACCTGCCCAGGCCTGGATCTGCGTCTGTGACAACTATCGGCGCGGCCTTATGGGCCCGGTAGATGGCCACCTCCTTGGCCACGTCATCAGCCGTGGAGCCCACCATGCCGGTTGCACAGACCAGCACCATCGGCTCGGCCGACAGGTCGATGTGCTTCTTGTCCTCGGTGGCGTCGGCGGCAATGGACTTGTAGCAGAGCTCGGACAGCTTGATCCTGATCTCGCGAGCGGCGATCAGGTTCGCACCAGTGCCCACGACGGCCCAGTGGCGACGCCCTGGCCCGTATCTGTCTGCGACGTTCCCGATGTGTTCCTGCAGGGCCAACACCTCGACCATGGCCTCAGGAAGGTCACGCAACCCGTCGAGCAGGTCCGCCCGGTCATCGGCACCGGGAAGACCGGCGGCGTCGGCGAGTGCCGCTGCCAACAGGATGCCTGCCACCACCTGGGCGTAGAAGGCCTTTGTCGATGCGACGCTCATCTCAACATCGCGGCCATCGGATGTGTAGAACACGCCGTCGGCCCGGTCTGTCAGATCGCTGTTCCTGCGGTTCACTATCGCAAGCACCCTGGCGCCGCGTGCCCTCACCAGGTCGACGGTGCGGTTGGTGTCGGTGGTCGTACCGGACTGGCTGATTGCGACGATCAGGGTGTCGGACATGTCGCGGCGCAGACCGGAGCCCGACAACTCGGTTGCGGCCCTCGCCTCGGTGATCATGTCGGACCCCGTGAACTCTGCCGCAACCGACAGTGCAACCGCCTCGCCCGCTACCGCTGCGGTTCCCTGCCCGATGATGGTCACCCGGCGGATCCGGCCAGCAGCCAGATCGGCACGCAGATCAGCTCCGAGGGCACGCTCTCCGAGCCTGACCGTGGACGTGCCGTCGACATCTACGAGCCTGCCCCGCAGGGTGGAGCGGACCGACGCCGGAGCCTCGCCGATTTCCTTGATCAGGTAGTGCGGGCTGTCGCCACGGTCAATGTCGCGTGTGGTGATCCCGGCCTTCACGAACTCGTGCTCTGCGACCGGGAGCAGCCGGCCGTCGTAGGACCGCCGGTCGATACCGGCCGGGTCACCGGCCAGCGAACCATCCAACCCGACGATCTGGCCATTACCGGCAACCGGTCCGGCGCCATCAGACACGGCACCTCCCTCCATTCGAAGGTAGGTGTCTGTCAGCTCCACCACGCCGTAGGGCTCACTCGCAACAATGAAGGCATCTTCGGCAACGCCTATGTAGAGGGCCTGGCCACTTCCCCGCAGCGCCAGCCAGAGGCGGTTCGGGGAACCACCCATCGACGCAGCCACGGCGACCGACCCCTCAAAGGCGGCGACGGTACGTCGGAACGCCTCGTCCTCGGACTCGTCTGCCGCAAGGTGACTGGCACAAAGTGCCGGTACGACCCTCGTGTCGGTCGTGATCTCGGATGCGACCGAGAGGTCCTCGGATGCGACCAGGTCCGCATGGTTGTCGACATCACCGTTCTGGACGGCCAGCACCAGCGGTGAATGCAGTCCGTCGGCGCGGGTGGAGTCCAGCGGATGTGCGTTCGCCTCGGAGATGAGGCCGACGCTGGCCCAACGGGTGTGACCCAGCACGGCGCCGCTGACCGACGGGCTGACAAGCAGTCCGGTCAGCACCGCGTCGGTGGCAAGTGCCGTTCGCATTGCAGCGGTGTTGTCGCCCAGCTCTCCGATCTCCGCTGCAGCCTTCACCACGAACGAGAAGCCTCCACCGGGGAGGCGTCTGACGGCTCCGCTGCGGAGGAGGGAGTCCTCGTCACGGCCCATCAGGTCGACATCATCGAAGCCGTGGTCCCAGACGGTTACGACGAGGCCCGCCGAATCCCGGCCACGGACCTCCAGCCTGTCAATCGCGGTGAGGGCCTGGTGGACCGAGAGCAGCACTGCACGGCCGGCCTCGCTGGGTGGCTGGCGCTCCGAGGCCAACGAAGCCACACCGGCATGAGCACCCAGCCGGTCACGGCGCAGCGACCATGCAGCGTCCCTCGCCCTCACCAGGGCGACGTTCGCCAGTTCCAGGTCGGCCCGCGCACCTTCAAGGACCTTCTCCATCCGAATGAGATGCTCAGAGACCTGTTCCAGAAGTGGATCCAGAAGCCCGATCAGAGAACCTCCGGCCTCCATCGCCGCCAGCCCGGAAACGCCGCCCAACAACTGATTGGCCATCTCGAGCTGGTCGGCCACCTCCGCCAGGCCAACTTCGTCGGGGGCGACCACCAACCCCCTGAGAAGGTCCAGAGCCCGACCAACGGGTCCGGTGACATCGGTGACCGTCGGTACCGGCCGAACTGACGGCCGCCTGAGGACCGCGATAATGCCGCACATGCCCTGGTCCTCGCCCTTTCTCGCCTGATCAGCAGGCCTCGTTGGTCGTATCTGAACCGGTGGATCCGGATCCGTGGAGCGCCCTCCAGAGGCGCCCTCCGGCCAATTCTAGGACCGTTCGGTCAACTGCCCGCCGCGGCACCGGTCCCGGTGCCCGCATCAGCGTTCCTGACGGCCTCACAGAGCCTCTCTGCCACGGACTCGGCAGTACCGGCGTCAACCGCCTCGACCATCACCCTCACCACAGGCTCGGTCCCCGAAGGTCTCACCAGCACACGCCCATCCGAGCCGAGGCGACCCGCCTCCTCCTGGATCAGGTCTGCGACACCGGCCACAACGGCAGCACCGCTCCCCGACACCGGGATGCTCTCTAGGACCTGGGGCGTACGGCTCACCAACTCGGCAGCCATGTCTCCGATCGTGCGACCCGCCCTCACCACTGCATCAAGAACCTGAACTCCGGTCAACAGGCCGTCGCCTGTGGAGGCGAACTCGGGAAACACAATGTGGCCGGACTGCTCACCACCGAGAGACCAACCTCCATTGTCGAGCGCCTCAAGCACGTTGCGGTCCCCGACATCGGTTTCGTGAACCAGGATTTCGTGATCAGCGAGGCCACGGCGAAGGCCCAGGTTGGCCATAACGGTAACGACGACGGTCGACCCGGTTAACAGCCCCCTGCCGAGACGGTCAACCGCACAAATGGCCAACAGGTGGTCACCGTCCAACAGCGACCCATCGGAGGCCACAGCCACAACACGGTCACCGTCGCCATCAAACGCGAGGCCCGCGTCGGCACCCGACGAAACCACTGCATCCTGGAGGCTCTCGGGCCTCGTCGAACCGCACCTCTCGTTGATGTTGCGGCCGTCGGGAGAATCGTGGATAACGGTCACCTGGGCACCGAGCCTCGACAGAACCCCGCCGGCGCTCAAAGAGGTGGCACCGTTAGCGCAGTCGACAACGAGACGCATCCCGGTAAGGGCCCCAGGGGCAACTGAGCCCACAACCGAGTCGGCCCACCTTCGGTCCGCTACCTCGGCCCGGGAGTAGTTGCCGGTCGGGTCGAGCCGGGGGCGTCGGTGCCATACCTCCTGGATCGCTACCTGGGTCTCGTCACCCAGCTTGCGTCCACCCGCAGCAAACAGCTTCACACCGTTGTCCCACCAGGGATTGTGTGAAGCCGAGACCATTGCACCGGCAACAGAGTCCAGGGCAGCCACACAGGCCACGGCCGGAGTCGGCGCCATACCGAGCGAGACCACATCGACCCCACCGGCGACGAAGCCCTCGGCGAGGGCATCCACGAGCTCGGGGCCGGACTCGCGTGGGTCGTGACCGACAACCACCCTGTCTGAGCCCAGGTGGCCGGCCGCTGCGAAACCCAGACCCCGCACCGAGGCCGCGTCGAGTTCGGTGCCTATCCGTCCACGGACCCCGTCGGTTCCGAAACTGAGATCCATATCTGAAGACTACGGGCCGGGCCAGAGCCGGACCCCGCGGGGCTCAGCGCTTGCTGTACTGCGGAGCCTTGCGGGCCTTCTTGAGGCCGTACTTCTTGGATTCCTTCTTACGGTCATCGCGGGTGAGGAACCCGGCTTCCTTCAGTGCAGGACGCCTCTCGGACTCGAGAGCCTCAAGGGCCCTGGCGATTCCGAGGCGAAGGGCTCCAGCCTGACCGCTGATACCACCACCGTGCAGGGTCGCGTCGATGTCGTATACACCCTCTGTGGCGGTGACCCGAAAGGGCTCCATGAACACGAGGCGGTGGCTCTCAGAAGGGAAGTAGTCGACGACAGGACGCCCGTTGACCGTCACCGTGCCGGTCCCCTCGCGAAGGCGTACACGTGCTACGGACCTCTTGCGACGGCCTGTGGTCTGGATGATCGGCTTTGACATCAGCTGTTCCTCGGTCAGGCCCTACGGGCCCGGGTGTGTTCGAGGGCCAGCGGCTGCGGCTGCTGTGCCCCATGGGGATGTTCGGCGCCGCGGTAGACCTTCAACTTCTTGAGCATCTGGCGACCGAGACGGTTACGGGGAAGCATGCCCCTGATGGTGCGACGGAGGGCCTCTTCGGGCTTGTCGGCCAGAAACTGCCCATAGGTACGGGAGCGGAGACCACCCGGATAGCCGGAGTGGTCGTAGACGTTCTTGTCGGACTCCTTGGCACCTGTCAGAACCACCTTGCCGGCGTTCACGATGACGACGTGGTCGCCTGTGTCGACATGGGGGGTAAAGGTGGGCTTGTGCTTGCCGCGGAGAACCGAAGCCACCTCGGAGGCGAGGCGACCGAGTACCAGGCCGTCAGCGTCGACGACGTGCCACGCACGCTCAATCTCGCCTGCCTTGGGTGTATAGGTGGACACGGGTGTTCCTCTCGAATGTGTAGTCGTGAAGCCCGGTTCCGGGTCACGGCCCGGTCCGGATGCAGGCAACCGGGATAGGCCCCGATCACCACATGGACCGGGGGTAAAGGCTATGCCCGACACCCCCTCCCGGCAACCCGCCGGGCGTGGCACAGGGTCGGATCAACCCACCGGATAACGAACAGACCATAGGGACAGGCCCTGAGGTGGAGCCGGCTTGCCTGCAGCCTGACGGTCAAGTGCTGCGAGCACCGCCGACATCCCCGTAACCGGGAGCCAACCGGCCCCGATCGGCACCAGAACCCCGACTATCGATCTCACCATCTGGTGGCAGAAGGCCGACGCCGTGATCTCGAAAACCAGGATGTCGTCGGCCGGACCGCTCCATTCGGCTGCCTCTATCCGTCTGACCATCATCTTGGCGCTCTCGCTGAGTGGGTTCTTGCGCCGCCTGCAGAAAGAGGTGAAGTCATGCTCACCGATCAGGTCACCACACGCCGTGTTCATCGCCGACACGTCAAGAGGATCAGGAACGTGCCAGGTCGTTGGCGACAGGAGGGGATCTGGAAAGGGACGGTTCAGAACGCGGTAACGGTAGGTCCGACCGGTTGCGTTGAAACGGGCATCAAAGTCATCGTCGGCCGACTCGAGGGTCGACATGACGATCGAAGGAGCACATAGGCGGTTCACCGACCGGCGCAACTTCGCAAGGTCGACATCGTCTGGAACGTCAAAGCTGAGCACCTGCCCCGCAGCGTGAACACCACGGTCCGTGCGGCCGGCACAGGTCACGACAACCTCGGACCCGACGACCCGGGACAGGACTGCCTCAAGGTCACCTGCGATGGTGCGCACATCCCTGTTCACGGCAAACCCGTGGAACGGTGCCCCGTCGTATGCGATCTCTGCCCGGACCCGCACGACTACCTGGCCGGACTACCTGGGTGGCTGGAAAAGATCAGACCAGTTCGATGCGGGCCATCGGGGCATTGTCACCGCTGCGTGGACCCACCTTGAGGATCCTCGTGTAACCACCCGGCCGGTCCTCGTAGCGGGGGCCGATCTCGTCGAACAACTTTGCAGCCATCTCGCGGTCACGCAGGAACGACACCACCTGACGGTGGTTGTGCAGGCCACCCTTGCGGGCCTTGGTGATCATCTTCTCGGCGATCGGACGCAGGGCCTTGGCCTTGGCCTCGGTAGTCGTAATCGCCTCGGCGGCAATCAACGAGGCAACCAGGTTGGCCATCATCGACTTCTGGTGCGCAGAGCTGCCGCCGAAACGGCGACCCTTCCTGGGGGTTGCAGGCATGGTCTCAGCCCCGAACCCGCAGGGACAGACCCCGCTCGTCCAACTTCTCGATTACCTCGTCGAGGGACTTCTGACCGAAGTTGGTTACAGCCAGGAGGTCATCCTCGGACTTCTCGAGCAGCTGACCGATGGTGTCGACCTGGGCCCGCTTGAGACAGTTCCGGGGACGCTCGGAAAGGTCGAGGTCCTCAATTGGGAGAGCCATGTCTGGGGAACCCACGATTGTCGACTCGGCCTCGCCGAGCTCAAGACCCTGGGGCTCGTCGCTCATGTTCTCGACCAGCTTGATCAGGGACCCCAGCGTGGCGCCAGCCGAAGCCAGGGCCTCCCTGGGGGAGATGGTTCCGTCGGTCTCAATGTCGAGCACGAGCCTGTCGTAGTCACTCGACTGCTCGACCCTGGTGGGTGAGACGTCGAAGGCGACCCGGCGGACCGGTGAGAAGAGGGCATCGACAAGAATGACCCCGATGACCGGCTCCCCGCCGACACGCTCGGCAGGCAGGAATCCACGACCACGCTCGATCGTCAACTCGAAGGCCAGACGGCCCTTGGAGTTCAACGTCGCCAGGTGCAGATCGGGGTTCACAATCTCGACATCGTCGTTGGTGGCCAGCACCTCGGCGGTGACATCGGCGGCACCACGGACATCGGCACGGAGGGTCACGGGCTCATCGCTGTGGCAGCGGACCTCGAGGTCCTTCAGGTTCAAGATGATGTCGGTGATGTCCTCGACGACACCATCGATCGTGCCGAACTCATGGAGCGCATCGTCAAAGCGAACCTGTGTGACAGCCGCGCCCGGGATGGACGACAGCAGGGTGCGGCGCAGGGAGTTGCCGAGGGTGTGGCCGAAACCCGGCTCGAGCGGACCCACAGCAAACTGCTGGCGGTTCCCATCTTGTTCGGTTTCGACCTCAACGGTCGGACGCTGAATGACCAGCATGGCTATCCACCTTCTCGCTGCGCTCGCAGCGTTTCCTGGTACCGGCTCCCGGAGGAACCCGACCAACTGTCTGTGTTGTTCGAATCGTCTGTCTGCAGGTCCCGGGCTGGCCAGTGAAGCCGCGCCGGAGGCCCCTGTCGGTTACTTGCTGTAGAGCTCAACCACGAGTTGTTCCCGGAGCGGGATGTCGATCTGGTCACGGAGAGGTAGTTCCTTCACGGTGACCTCGTGACCGCCGTCGGCGACCTCGAGCCATGCCGGAGCCTGACGGTCGAGAACGTCCACGTTCCACTGCACCACGACCATGTTCCTGGCCTTGTCACGCAGGGCCACGACCTGGTCCTTCTTGACACGGAAGCTGGGGATGTCGACACGACGTCCATCGACGTTGACGTGGCCATGGTTGACCATCTGGCGGGCCTGCGGTCGGGTCGCTGCCATGCCGGCCCTGTAGACGACGTTGTCGAGGCGCAACTCGAGGAACCTGAGCAGGTTGTCGCCGGTGACACCGTCGCGACGATTGGCCTCGTCGTAGAGGCGCCTGAACTGTCGCTCTGTCAGACCGTACGAGAACCTGGCTTTCTGCTTCTCCTGAAGCTGGGCCAGATACTCGGAAGGGTTTCCGCGGCGACGGGTGCGACCGTGCTCGCCTGGCGGGTAGGGGCGCTTGTCGAGGGCAACGGTTTCACCCTTGGTCCCGAAGATGTTCGTGCCCAGGCGACGCGAAATACGCGCCCTGGGACCCGTGTAACGCGACATCAGACCCTCCGCCGCTTGGGGGGGCGGCAACCGTTGTGGGGGATCGGGGTGACATCTTTGATGCCGGTCACCTCTATGCCCGTGTTCTGGATAGTGCGGATGGCTGTCTCGCGACCCGACCCGGGCCCCCTGACAACCACATCAACCTTTCGGACCCCGTGCTCCATGGCCTGCCGGGCACACTGCTCGGCGGCCATCTGGGCGGCGAAGGGTGTCGACTTACGGGAGCCCTTGAAGCCCACGTTGCCGGCAGTTGCCCAGGCAAGGGTGTTGCCCCCCTGGTCGGTGATGGTGATGATCGTGTTGTTGAAGGAACTCTTGATGTGCGCAACGCCGTGTGGGACGTTCTTGCGCTCCTTCTTACGGGGACGACGGCCCCCTGCTGACGGTTTTGCCATTACTTCACTGCCTGCTTCTTGTTGGCGACTGTCTTACGGGGACCCTTGCGTGTCCGGGCGTTCGTGTGGGTGCGCTGCCCGCGGACCGGAAGCCCACGGCGGTGGCGTAGACCCTGATAGCAGCCGATGTCCATCTTGCGCTTGATGTTCTGGGAGACCTCTCGTCTCAGGTCGCCCTCGACCTTGAGTTGCTGGTCGACGAAGGCCCTGATGTGGGTGATCTCCTCGTCGGTGAGGTCCCTTACACGTGTCGACGGGTTGACCCCGGCACCCTCGCACACCAGACCTGCAGTGGTGCGGCCGATGCCGTGGATGTAGGTGAGAGCGATCAACACCCGCTTTTCGCGGGGGACGTCGACGCCGGAAATTCGTGCCATGTGGTGTGTTCCCCTAACCTTGGCGCTGCTTGTGACGCGGGTTGCTGCAGATCACCTGCACGCGACCGTGGCGCCGGATGACCCGGCACTTCTCGCACATCCGCTTTACGCTTGTTCGGACCTTCATAGTCTTCTCATTCGATCTTCGTGTCGGCCGGTCGGATCGACCGGCCGGTGTTGGCTACTTGTAGCGGTAGGTGATGCGTCCCCGCTGGAGGTCGTAGGGAGTCAACTCGACCTGGACACGATCGCCCGGCAGGATCCGGATGTAGTGCATCCGCATCTTGCCGGAGATATGGGCCAACACGTTGTGGCCGTTCTCCAACTCGACACGGAACATGGCGTTGGGCAACGGCTCCAACACCGTGCCCTCCATCACGATCGCGTCTTCCTTGGACTTCGTCAGGGTCATGCTCCCAGTTGTGTTCTTATGCTTAAATGTTTCGGTCTGACCGTCTTGGAAACGCCGTTGGCGCACCAGACGATCAAGGTCATTCGTACCCGAATGCCCACCAGCGACGCGGGCAACAGCCCGGCCGAGGCCGAGGGACAACGCTATCGCAGGCCCCAGAAGGGTCCAACCCGCCGACCCGGCCCAGCCAGAAACTGTCCGTCATGCCAGAATCCCGTCAACAATGGTGCACAGCCGACCAAAGACCTCATCCTCGCTACCCAGGCCGTCCACCACCCTCAACATGCCGCGGTCCTCGAACCACGAGAGCAGGGGCGCTGTCTCCGACTCGTAGAGGTCCAGACGGAGGCGGATCGCCTCCTCGGTGTCGTCGACACGGCCACGCTCCAACATCCGACCGATTACCACGTCGACCGGTACGTCCAGGTTGAGCGCACCGGCCAGTGGTGTTCCAACCGAGCCCAGGATGCCCTCGAGCGCCTGAGCCTGAACCGGGGTCCGGGGAAAGCCGTCGAGGATCACACCGTGTTCGACCACGTCTGGCATCGCCAGCCTCTCGGCCACGATCCCGTTCACCACCTCGTCGGGAACGAGGTTCCCGGCATCCATAACTGCCTGGGCCTCCCGGCCGAGCTCGGTACCGGACGCCACAGCGGAGCGCAGCATGTCACCGGTCGAGACGTGGACCATGCCGTAGGCCTCCACCAGACGTACGCACTGGGTGCCCTTACCGGAGCCCTGACGGCCCAGGATCACCAGGTGGACTGCAGCCACGATGTCAGATCCCGCCAACCACAGGGGCTACTTGAGGAAGCCTTCGTAGTTCCGCATCGTCAACTGTGAGTCGACCTGCTTCATCGTCTCAAGCGACACTCCTGCAGCGATCAGGATCGAGATACCGACGAACCCGAAACCCGCCGCACCAGCGCCGGAGGAACCACCAATCCCGGAACTGGTATCGAGGAACACGTTGATGAGGATCGACGGAATCAACGCAACCGCCGCCAGGAAGAGGGCCCCAGGGAGGGTGATGCGGGAAAGGATCTTGGCCAGGTACCGCTCGGTCTGGTAGCCGGGGCGGATACCGGGAACAAACCCACCCTGCTTGCGGATCGTGTCGGCCTGCTTGACCGGGTCAAAGGTGATCGCCGTGTAGAAGTACGCGAAGCCCACCACCAGCAGGCCGGTGATACCGAAATAGAAGACGTTGTCCGGCTGAGCCAGGTTGTCGTCGATCCAGCGTCGAAAGCCGTCCCACGGCAGGGCTGCAGCGAGCAGCACCGGCAGGTACAGAACCGATGAGGCGAAGATGATCGGGATCACACCCGACTGGTTGACCTTGAGAGGGATATAGGTGTTCTGGCCCCCGTACATGCGGCGACCCACCACCCGCTTGGCGAACTGCACCGGGATCCGACGCTGCCCCTGTTCCACGAACACGATCGCAGCGACCAACCCGATGAGAACAACAAGAACTATTCCCAGCGCAATAGGCCCGTTCTCGGCATGAATCAGTGATCCCTGCGCGGGGAAGGCGCTAACAATCGAGATCATGATCAGAAGCGACATTCCGTTGCCGATTCCCTTCTGGGTAATCAGCTCACCCATCCACATGAGCAGGGCGGTACCGGCGGTGAGGGTGAGAACAACCAGGCTGACCGTGCCGATGTGGAAGTTGGGAAGCAGGTTCGCACCCGACGAGCCGCTGATGGAGTTTCCGCCGCTGTTGAACAGGAAGGCGAAGCTGGTGGACTGGATTACGGCAATGGCCACGGTCAGGTAACGGGTCCACTGGGTTATCTTGCGCTGCCCAACAGCCCCCTGTTGCTGCCACTGCTCGATCTTGGGGACGACCACGCCAAGGACCTGCATGATGATCGACGCGGTTATGTAGGGCATGACGCCGAGGGCGAACACGGCGAACGTGGTGAGGGCGCCACCCGAGAACAACTGGAGAAACGCCAGAACACCACCCTGGTTGGCCCTGTCGCGCAGCAACTGGACCTGCTCGACGTCGATTCCCGGAGCGGGCATGAACGCGCCGATCCGGTAGAGCAGGATCATGAGCAGGGTGAACAGGATCCGCTTGCGCAGATCGGCGACCCTGAACATGTTCAGCATGCTGGAAATCAAGTTGGCTCCCGGTGGTCGGGTGTTCCCCGGTTCGACCCGGGGTGAATGGATGTGGTCAGCGGTTCATTAGGGCGTTGCCGCTTGCAGGCGGCCTCACGGCAAACGGCAGAGGCAGCTGCTCGATGCTCCCACCGGCAGCCACAATCGCCTCCTCGGCGGACGCCGAGAAGGCGTGAGCCTTCACGTTCACCGCTCGTGTTACCGCGCCCCGGCCCAGAACCTTGACGAGGGACTTCTTGCCTACCAGGCCCTTGGCGAGCAACGTCTCAGGGGTCACATCGGTCAGGCCGGACTCCTCGATGGAGTCCAGGTTGATTGCCTGGTACTCGACCCTGAACGGGTTCTTGAAGCCACGCAACTTTGGAATCCGCTGGTGGAGGGGCATCTGCCCACCTTCAAACCCGAGGCGGACCGTGTTACGGGCCCGCTGGCCCTTCATGCCGCGACCGGCGGTCTTGCCGCCCTTTCCGCCGATTCCACGCGCCACGCGCTTGCCGCGCTTGCGGGATCCCGGCGGCGGTGTCAGATCATGGACCTTCATCTCACTCGACCTCCTCTACCTTGACCAGGTGTGGGACCCGGGCGATCATGCCCCGGATCTCGCCCCGGTCAGGCAGGACGTTGCTGCGACCGATCCGGCCGAGCCCCAACGCACGCAGGGTTCCCCTCTGCTTGGGCTTGGAGCCGATTGCGGAACGTACCTGGGTCACCTTGAGGCTCCCGGAAGCTGCTGCGCTCATGCGGAGACCTCGTCGGCGGCCAGACCGTCGATGCCCGCCTCGGTGCGACGGTAGGCGGTAAGCAGTGCCGCAGGCACGAACTCCTCGGGATCGAGGCCGCGCAGGCGTGCGATCTCGTCGGGCCTACGAAGCGACTTGAGACCGTTGATGGTGGCCCTGGCAACGTTGATGTGGTTGGAGGATCCCATCGACTTGCAGAGGATGTCGTGAACGCCCGCCTCCTCGAGGATGGCCCTGGCTGCCCCACCGGCGATCACGCCGGTTCCCGGAGCGGCAGGCTTGAGCATGACACGCCCACCACCCATGACACCGAGGACCGGATGAATGATCGTGGAACCTGTCAACGCCACGTCGAACAGGTTCCGCTTGGCCTCTTCGGTTCCCTTCTGGATAGCGAGGGGCACCTCCTTGGCCTTTCCGTACCCGAGACCGACCCGGCCCGCGCCGTCGCCGATGACCACGAGGGCGGTGAACGAGAACCGTCGACCACCCTTGACGACCTTGGCGACCCGGTTGATGTGGATGACCCGTGACTCCCGAAGTTGGGAGTCGTCGGTCTTGTGCCTCTTCTGTGCCACTAGAACTCCAGTCCTGCATCGCGGGCGGCATCGGCCAGAGCCGCCACCCGTCCGTGGTACCGGTAACCGCCCCGGTCGAATACAACCATTTCGATTCCGGCCGTGCGTGCCCGTTCGGCCACGACCTTTCCAACCTCGGTGGCCGCAGCCATACCGGTGGATCCATCGGCGACCCCGGCCTGCTGGCTTGAAGCCGACGCCAGGGTGGTTCCGGTGTGGTCGTCGATGACCTGTGCCGAGATGTTGCGGCTGGACCGGAACACGGCGAGGCGCGGTCGGGAAGCGGTGCCGCGAACGGCCTTGCGTACCCGACGGTGCCGGCGAATGCGTCCGGTGCGTCGATCGATGGCGCTCACTTGGCCGCCTTTCCGGCCTTGCGGGCCACGTGTTCTCCGAGGTACCGGACTCCCTTGCCCTTGTATGGCTCGGGCTTGCGGTAGGACCGGATGACAGCGGCCGTCTGGCCTACCGCCTGCTTGTCGACCCCGGACACGATAATTCTCGTGGGTTCAGGGACGTCGAAGGTGACGCCCTCGGGGGCCTTTACGTTGACCGGGTGGCTGAATCCCAACTGCAGTTCAAGTGCATCGGCGCCCTTGGCCACGGCCCGGTAACCGACGCCGACAATCTGGAGTTCACGGCTGAACCCCTCTGATACGCCCAGCACCATGTTGTTCACGAGGGACCTGGCCAGGCCATGCAGTGCCCGGTTCTTCCGCTCATCGTCGGGGCGTTCCAGCACGATCGTGTCACCGTCCTTGCGGACGCTGATATCGCCCGGGACGGTCATGTCGATGCTGCCCTTCGGGCCCGTCACCTCGACGTGCTGGCCGTCGAGGGTCACCTCGACGCCGGATGGAACGGTTATTGGAGTCTTGCCGACTCTGGACATGTTGTTCCTCCCCTACCAGACGTAGCAGAGCACCTCGCCGCCCATATGGCGGCGACGTGCCTCACGGTCGCTCATCAGGCCCTTGCTGGTACTGATCACGGCAACGCCGAGACCACCCAGGACACGGGGAATCTTGCTTGAGTTGGCGTATACGCGAAGGCCCGGCTTTGACACACGCTGGACACCGCTTATAACCCGCTCCCGTTCAGAGGAGTACTTCATCTGGATCGTCAGCACCTTGCCGGGCCCGCTGGCGGACTCGGCCACGCCAAAGCTGGCGATGTAGCCCTCGTTCTTGAGGACTCCTGCCAGTGCGACCTTCTGGTTGGAGGACGGCATGTCCAGCCCGTCGTGCATCGCCTGGTTGGCGTTGCGGATACGGGTGAGCATGTCGGCCACCGGGTCTGTCATCGTCATCTCAGATCACCCCTACCAACTGGCCTTGGTGAGACCAGGAATCTCACCGGCATGGGCCATCGAACGCAGGCATACCCGACACAGGTTGAAGGCCCGGTACACGGAGCGCGGGCGCCCACAGCGGCGGCACCGCGTATAGGCGCGGACCTTGAACTTGGGCGTCTTCTGTTGTTTGTTGACGAGTGCTTTCTTTGCCACTACTGCCCCTCCTTGCGGAACGGAAATCCGAATGCGGCGAGAAGGGCACGGCCCCCAGCGTTATCGGATGCGGATGTCACGATCGTTATGTCCATGCCTCTGGTGCGATCGACGGTGTCGTAGTCGATCTCAGGGAAGATCAACTGTTCGGTCACACCGAACGTGTAGTTCCCGTTGCCGTCAAACGACCTCGGGTTGAGGCCCCGGAAGTCACGAATACGGGGAATCGCAAGGCTGATCAGGCGATCCAGGAACTCATACATACGTGGACCCCGGAGCGTGACCTTGGCGCCGATCGACTGCCCCTCCCGCAACTTGAAGTTGGAGATGGACATCCGGGCCTTGGTAACCAGGGGCTTTTGCCCGGTAATCAACTCAAGGTCAGCCAGAGCACCGTCGAGCAGCTTCGCCTGCTGGGCGGCGTCACCGACACCCATGTTGACGACGATCTTCTTGAGCTTCGGCACCTGCATGATGTTGGCCAGACCCAACTCGGTCTGGAGGGCCGACTGGACCTCATTGGCGTACAGGTCGCGGAGTCGGACGGTGGTTGATGTAGTTGTCTCAGCCATCGAGGTCCACCCCCGTCCTACGACAGATCCGGACCTTCACGCCGTCGGCGTCGAAGCGGTAGCCCACCCTGGTCGGTTGACCGTCGCTGGGGCTGATGATCGCCACGTTGGACACGTGGAGCGGCATGGCCTTGTCGATGATGCCTCCCTGCATGGTGGCGCTGGTTGGCTTCTGGTGACGCTTGGCGATGTTCACGCCCTCAACGATCACCTTTTCCTCTGACGGAAGCGCACGGGTCACCTCTCCCTCGCGGCCCCTGTCCTTACCGGCCAGGATCCGGACGGTGTCGCCCTTCTTGATCTTCATCTCAGAGCACCTCCGGCGCCAGGGAGACGATTCGCATGAACTTCCGGTCACGCAACTCGCGACCCACAGGGCCGAAAATGCGGGTTCCGCGCGGCTGGTCCTGTTCATTGAGAAGCACCGCTGCGTTCTCGTCGAACCTGATGTATGAGCCGTCTGGACGCCGGCGTTCCTTCTTGGTGCGTACGACTACGCACCTGACGACCTCGCCCTTCTTTACGGCTGCGCCCGGTGTGGCCTCTTTCACCGTGGCGGTGAACACATCGCCGATGGACGCGTAGCGCCGCTTCGAGCCGCCCAGCACCTTGATGCAGAGCACCTCGCGGGCACCCGAGTTGTCGGCAACCCTGAGTCGGGTCTCCTGTTGGATCATCTACCTGGCCCTCTCGAGAATCTCGACTACCCGCCACCGCTTGAGCTTGGAGAGCGGACGGGTCTCCTGGACCCTCACCCGGTCACCGACCTTGGCGTCGTTGGCCTCGTCGTGGGCGTGCAGGCGCTTGGACCTCTGGATGGTCTTGCCGTAGCGGCGGTGCCGCACACGGTCGACCACGAGGACTACCGCCGTCTTGTCCTGGACGTCTGACACGACCACGCCTTCACGCACCTTCCGGCGGTTCGGCCTTGCCTCGGTCCCATCGATACTGGTTGCTTCGGTCTCGGCCATCAGCCGTCCACCTCCTCGCCAGCAGTAGCCATGGCTTCTGCTGCTTCGATCTCACGTGCACGCAACTCTGTCAGGAGGCGGGCAATGGACCGCTTGACCTCGCCGATACGTGCGTGGTTCTCCAACTCGCCGGTGACCAACTGGAACCGCAGGTTGAAGAACTCTTCTTTTGACTCGCTCAACTGCTCGAGCAACTCGGTGTCACCGACCTCGGTGAGCGCCTTCTTCTTGGCCATGACTAGAAGCCCTCCTCACGCTCGACGAATCGAGCCTTGATCGGGAGCTTCTGGATGGCCCGGTCGATCGCCTCTCGGGCAACGACGATGTCGCTGTAGGAGAGTTCGAACAGGATCCGACCGGGCTTGACCACTGCAACCCACTTCTCGGGGTTTCCCTTACCTGAACCCATGCGGGTCTCAGCAGGCTTCTCGGTGACCGGCTTGTCTGGGAAGACGTTGATCCAGACCTTGCCACCGCGCTTGATGTGGCGGGTCATGGCGATACGTGCAGCCTCGATCTGGCGGGCGGTGATCCACCCGGGCTCGAGCGCCTGGATTCCGTATTCACCGAAGGTGACCTCGGTCATCCCCTTGGAGTTACCGCGCATCCGACCACGGTGCTGCTTGCGGTGCCTGACCTTCTTTGGCATCAACATGATCAGTCACCATCCCCGGAGCGGAAATGGGGGGCTTCGTGCTGTTCGCGGGTGGATGCCTCGATGGCCTCCTCCTCGGCGAGCAACTTCTCGAACTCGGCGTCGCCCTCCTTGACAAGCGGAGCCGGCTCGGCCTCGGTTTCGCCGGCCTCGGCGGCTACCTCTGACGGCACCTCTTCCTTTTCAGGCGCTACCTCTTCAACGGGACGGCGATGGGCCGCTGCGGAAGAGGAGACCACCTTGCCGGGCTTGGTCTGTCCCGAGGTCTCCCCGACGGCCATGGCGGCCTCTCTGGTTATCTTGTCCTCGAGCTGGCTCTTGTAGGGAAGGATGTCGCCCTTGTAGATCCAGACCTTCACGCCGATACGGCCGTAGGTCGTGCGGGCCTCGCGAAACCCGTAGTCGATGTCGGCCCTAAGGGTGTGAAGCGGCACGCGACCCTCGCGGTACCACTCGGAGCGGGACATCTCAGAGCCCCCTAGGCGACCCGAACACTGCACCCTGATTCCCAGGGCGCCGGCCTTCTGGGCGTTCTGCACAGCGCGCTTCATTGCCCGTCGAAAGGCAATTCGGCCGGCCAACTGGTCGGCGACGCCCTGAGCAATGAGAGCGGCATCCAGCTCAGGCTCCTTGATTTCCTGGATGTTGAGCTGAATCCTGTTGTTCCCGGTTATCTCACCGAGGCCAGCCCTCAGGCGGTCGGCTTCGGCGCCCTTGCGTCCGATGACGATCCCGGGCCTGGCGGTGTGCACATCTATCCGGAGGCGGTCGCGGGTGCGCTCCACCTCGACGCGGCTGATTGCGGCGTGTGGCAACTCGGTCATCAGGTACTCGCGTACCTGCCAGTCCTCGATGATGTTGTCGGCGTACTCCTGCCGGGTCGCGAACCACCGCGATTTCCAGTCGGTGGTTACGCCGAGGCGGAACCCGTACGGGTTTACCTTCTGGCCCATCAGCCCTGCTCCTTCGGGGACTCTGTGGACCCGTCTTCGTCGGCGGCTTCATCTTCGGGTTCTTCGACAGCCTCTTCGGCTACCTCAGCGACCTCTTCCTCGACAACCTCGGCATCTTCGATGAGAGCCTCCTCGGCTACCTCTTCAGCCACATCGACTGTCTCTGATCCGGCCTCGACGCCTGCCTCTTCAGCAGCCTCAGCAGCCTCAGCAGCTTCGGCTTCGGCTTCGGCGGCACGGCTCTTCTCAACGCGTTGGCGACGTGACTCGGCTGCCTGCTCACTGGCTCCGGTACGGCCCCGGGACTCCGCCCGCTCGCGCATCGCCGTGAGCTCAGCGTCGCTGTAACGGCTCACGATGATCGTGATGTGACAGGTCCTCTTGTTGATGCGCGTGGCGCGTCCACGTGCCCTCGGACGCCAGCGCTTGAGCGTGGGGCCCTCATCGGCGTAGCAGGCCGAGACGTAGAGCTCCTCGGCGCTGATCCCGTCATTGTGTTCAGCGTTGGCGACGGCCGAGTCCAGACACTTGGATACAACGTCGGATACAGAGCGCTCGGAGAACTCCAGGATCTCAGAGGCCCGCCCGTAGGACTCACCGCGGATCAGGTCGAGCACGGCACGCGCCTTTGACGCCGACACACGGATGTGGCGTGCAACGGCCCGGGTACCCGGCCGCTCATTGGTCTTGGTTGCGACCATCAGCGATTGACCGCCTTCTCCTGGGTCGAATGGGACCGGAAGGTCCGTGTCGGAGCGAACTCGCCCAGCTTGTGTCCGACCATCGACTCGGTCACGTAGACGGGCACGTGCTTGCGGCCATCGTGAACCGCGATCGTGTGGCCGACCATGTCGGGGACGATCGTCGAACGTCGTGACCAGGTCCTGATGACCTTCTTCTCGCCAGACTCGTTCAACACATCGACCTTCTTCAAGAGATGGTCGTCTACGAACGGTCCCTTGCTGAGACTCCGTGGCATCTCTGCCTACCTCCGCGATCCGCGGCGGCGGCGCCGGCGCACGATCATCTTGTCGGACTTCTTGTTGCGCTGTCGGGTACGGCCCTCGGGCTTTCCCCATGGTGAGACCGGGTGTCGGCCACCCGAGGACTTGCCCTCACCGCCACCCAACGGGTGGTCGACCGGGTTCATCGCCACACCGCGGGACTGCGGGCGCTTGCCCTTCCAGCGATTGCGACCGGCCTTTCCTATCTTGATCAGCTCATGTTCCTGGTTGCCGACCTCGCCGACTGTCGCCCTGCAGTCGATCCGGACCCTGCGCATCTCGCTGCTGGGCAGTCGGAGTGTCGCGAAGTCGCCCTCCTTGGCAACCAGCTGAACGCTGGAGCCGGCGCTGCGGGCCATCTTGCCGCCGCCATCAGGCTGCAACTCGACGTTGTGGATAACGGTACCGACCGGGATGTAGCGGAGCGGCAGGGCGTTACCGGGGCGGATTTCGCTGCCCTGGCCGGACCTGAGCGTGTCGCCCACCTGGACACCCTTGGGAGCAAGGATGTAGCGCTTCTCGCCGTCGTGGTAGTGCAACAGGAGGATCCGGCAACTGCGGTTCGGGTCGTACTCGAGGGCGGCCACCTTTGCGGGCACGCCGTCCTTGTTCCGTCGGAAGTCGACGACCCTGTAGCGCTGCTTGTGACCACCGCCACGGTGGCGTGAGGTCTTGCGCCCGTAGTTGTTGCGACCGCCGGTGGAGGTCTGCTTCTCGAGGAGGGACCTCTCAGGGGTTGTACTCGTAATCTCCGAGAAGTCGGCGACGGTCTGGAACCGTCGGCCGGGACTGGTCGGCTTGCGCTTGCGTTGTGGCATGGCCCTATACCTCGAACAACTCGATCGAGTCGCCCTCGACGAGGGTGACGTATGCCCGCTTAACGTCGGGACGTGAGCTATAGGACATTGTGCGACGGTTCCGCTTGCGCTTTCCGCCGCGGTTGAGCGTATTCACCTTCTTGACGGTGACATCGAAGATGGCCTCTACCGCATCGCGGATCTCAGGCTTGGAGGCCGAGTTGGCGACCTCGAAGGTGTAGACGTGATCCTCGAGGAGCCCGTAGGACTTCTCGGAGACCACTGGGCGTCGGATGACGTCGCGTGCGTCCTTCACTCCTCTTCCTCCTCGTCGGTTGCCGGCTCGGAGTCGACAGGTGCAGATGACCCGGTCGAGGCGGAACCGCCCGGCAGGGTTGCCTGGGTGAAGACAACCCAGTCGCACACCAGAACGTCGTATGCATTCAGCTCGCCCGGCGAGATCACGTGTACGTGCCCGAGGTTGGCGAAACTCTTCCAGGTGTTCACGTCGCCACGATCAGCCACCAGCAACACGCGTCCCTCGACGTTGAGGGCCTCGAGGGCGGCGACGGCGTCACGGGTGCGTGGAGCCTCGAAATCCCAGGCGTCGACAACAGCGACCCTGCCCTCAGATGCCCGGTCCGAGAGTGCCGAGTTGAGTGCGAGGCGGATCATCTTCTTGGGGGTCTTCTGGGCGTAGCTGCGGGGCTTGGGGCCGAGCGCCACACCACCACCGCGCCAGATCGGCGACCTGCTGGAACCGTGTCGGGCACGACCGGTTCCCTTCTGAGCCCAGGGCTTTGCACCACCGCCACGGACCTCGGCCCGGGTCTTGGTGCTCTGGGTTCCGCTGCGGCGTGCCGCCAGCTGGGCGGTAACCACCTGATGCAGGACGGCGGTGTTGGGGGTGATACCAAACACCGAGTCGTCTAACTGCAGCGAACCGCTGTCGGAGCCGGTCATTGTGCGAACGGTTACGTCAGCCATCGTCAGGCACCCTTCACGGCGTTGCGGATTAGGACCGTGGCACCGCTGGCTCCGGGTACCGAGCCCCTGACCAGCAGCAGGCTGCGCTCGGAATCGGCCTCGACGACCTTGAGGTTCAGCGTTGTGGTGCGCTGGTTGCCGAGACGACCGGGCATCTTCTTGCCCTTGAACACGCGAGATGGTGTGGCGCACTGTCCGATGGCTCCGGGCTTACGGTGCACCTTGTGGGCACCGTGTGAGGCCCGCTGGCCGGCGAAACCGTGACGCTTCATGACGCCGGCGAAGCCCTTGCCCTTGCTGACAGAGGTCACGTCGACCCGGGACTCGTCGGCGAGCGAATCGACGGTGATCTCCTGGCCAAGTTCGTATCCGTCGACATCGTCTACCCGCAACTCGACAAGGCGGACACCTGCATCCACACCGGCACCATCGAAGTGGCCGGCCTCGGGGCGGGTCAGCTTGGCTGAATCGCGCTGGCCGAAGGTGACCTGGAGGGCGCTGTAGCCGTCGGTGGCGACGGTTTTGATCTGGACGACACGGTTGGGGAGCACGCGCAGAACGGTGACGGGAACGACGCGGTTCTCGTCGTCCCACACCTGGGTCATGCCGACCTTCTCGCCGACTATTGCCTTGCTTGCCATGATGGCTCCTGCGACTGGAACCGGTGGGTGCCTCCCACCGGTAGCGACCTCTGGCGGCCGCTCACGCGAACGCTCCGCACGGAAAACCCGGCGGAGCGATAATTTCGGTTTTGCCGTACGGTTCCGCTGCGCTGCACCGGTTTGAATCGGATCGGCAGACGGCCTTAACGGACATCGGTTTTCTCACTCCGGGCCCTCCGGAGCGTTGGGGGTAACGATACGGCCGAAGCGGCCGCCCCACAACCGGGTGGCCATCCCTCAGGGGTCATGGGTCTACCGGTAGCGTCGGGATCTGAACCGGCGATGGTCAGGAGCGCTACCCGGTGAACAACCCGAACGAGGGAATTCCCGACGAACCCCCAGTTCAACGCATGTTTTCGGGTATCCCGACTACCCCGCCGGCATGGGCAGTCAGGGCCCTCCTGACACTCCTGGGCGGCCTGGCCACCCTCTGGTACCTGCGCGGAATCCTGGCATCGTTGAGGTCCCTCTTCCTCATTCTCCTGGTGGCGATGTTCCTCTCATTCGCCCTGGAACCAGCTGTCAACCGACTGGAGCGGTTGGGCTTGCGCCGAGGTCTCGGAACGGCGCTCGTATTCCTGGTCGGGATGGGTGCCCTCGGAGGGTTCGGCACGCTCGTGGGAACAATGCTCGCCGAGCAGGTAACTGCCTTCAGCGAGAACGTTCCCTCCTACCTCCGAGACATCGACACGTTCCTGGAGGACACCTTCGGCATCTCAGGCGCAACCGCCGACCTTCGAGCCGAGTACGACGAAGGAATGGCCCGCCAACTCGGTGCCGTCGCCAACGACATGGCACGCTTCGGGACCACCATCGTCAACGTGCTGTTCCAGATCTTCACGGTCGGGCTGTTCGCCTTCTACATGCTGGCCGAGGGGCCGGCCCTCCGCAGGACCGTGTGTTCCCTGCTGCCACAGCACAGGCAGAGGGCTGTAATCGAGGTATGGGACCTGGCAATCTCCAAGACCGGTGGCTACATCCTCTCCCGCACGGTTCTGGCAGTGGCATCCACCATCGTCCACTGGGTGGCCTTCGAGGTGATCGGCCTCCCCTCCCCCCTGGCACTCGCCCTGTGGGTGGGGGTCATGTCGCAGTTCGTTCCCGTTGTCGGCACCTACATAGCGGGTTCGGTCCCGATCGTCATCGGGTTACTTGAAGAACCCATCCACGGCCTCTGGGCACTGGTGGTCATAGCCGTCTACCAGCAGGTCGAGAACTACCTCTTTGCTCCCCGGATCACATCGCAGACCATGCAGCTGCACGCCGCTGTTGCCTTCGGGTCCGTCATCGCCGGTGCCGCCATCCTGGGAGTTGTCGGTGCACTGCTGGCCCTACCGGCTGCAGCAACCGTTCAGGCGGTCGTGTCATCCACCGCTCCGCGCCACGAGGTGGCCGAGGATCTGTTGGACCAGAGCCAAGTGCGGCGCGGTCGCCGGCAACGGCCCGAGCGACAGGCGATCGCCGAGACCGACGCCGAAGATCGGGAAACCTGAGCTCACTCTCTGGTCAAAACCCGGAGGACGCCCCGCAGGGCGTCCTCCAACTCGTTCTGTTGTACCCGTTCGGGACCCGGCCGGGCCCCTTGATCAGGTCTGTTGAATCTTGATCTCGACGTCGACCCCTGCCGGCAGGTCAAGGCGCTGGAGCGAATCGATCGTCTTGGGCGACGGTTGCATGATGTCGAGAAGACGCTTGTGGATGCGCATCTCGAAATGCTCTCGAGAATCCTTGTCCTTGAAGGGCCCCCGGATGACCGTGTAGCGGTGCTTCTCGGTCGGAAGCGGCACCGGACCACGGATATCGGCCTGGGTGCGAAGGACGGTCTCTACGATCTTGCGTGTCGACTGGTCGATCACCTCGTGATCGTAGGCCTTGAGCCGAATCCGAATCTTCTGGCCAGCTGGCATCCGCTGATCCCTGCTACTTGAGGATCTTGGTTACAGCGCCGGCACCGACTGTGCGGCCACCTTCGCGGATGGCGAACCGGAGGCCGACGTCCATGGCGATTGGAGCGATGAGCTCAACGGTCATGGTGGTGTTGTCGCCTGGCATGCACATCTCGACACCTTCGTCGAGGGCGATGTTGCCGGTCACGTCGGTGGTCCTGAAGTAGAACTGCGGACGGTAGTTGGAGAAGAACGGCTTGTGGCGTCCACCCTCCTTGGTTGTCAGCACGTAGACCTCGGCCTCGAACTGGGTGTGCGGTGTGATCGAGCCGGGCTTGGCAAGAACCTGCCCACGCTGGACCTGCTCCTTGTCGATACCCCGCAGGAGTGCACCGATGTTGTCACCGGCGATTCCCTCGTCGAGCAGCTTGCGGAACATCTCGACACCGGTGCAGACCGTGGTCTGGGTGTCCTTGAGGCCGACGATCTCGATGTTGTCGCCGGTGTTCACCTTGCCCTGCTCGACACGACCGGTGACGACAGTGCCGCGACCGGTGATCGAGAACACGTCCTCGATGGGCATCAGGAACGGCTTGTCGACATCGCGGTCCGGCTGGGGGATGAACTCGTCGACCTGGTTCATGAGGTCGACCACCTGATTGGCTGCGGCCTCGTCGCCCTCTAGGGCCTTCAGGGCCGATACCCGCACAACCGGTGTGTCGTCGCCCGGGAAGTCGTACTCGTCGAGCAGCTCGCGGACCTCCATCTCGACCAGTTCGAGGAGTTCCTCGTCATCGACCATGTCGCACTTGTTGAGGGCGACGATGATCTTGGGCACACCCACCTGGCGGGCCAGCAGCACGTGCTCACGTGTCTGGGGCATGGGGCCATCGGCGGCTGACACGACAAGGATCGCACCGTCGACCTGGGCCGCACCGGTGATCATGTTCTTGATGTAGTCGGCGTGACCGGGCATGTCGACGTGGGCGTAGTGGCGGTTCGGTGTCTCGTACTCGACGTGCGAGACGTTGATCGTGATGCCACGCTCACGCTCTTCAGGCGCCTTGTCGATGTTGTCGAACTCGGTAAATGCCGTTGAATCGGGATCACGGTCCGAGAGGACCTTGGTAATCGCCGCGGTAAGGGTTGTCTTACCGTGATCGATATGTCCCATGGTGCCGACATTTACGTGTGGCTTGTTGCGTTCAAACTGGGCCTTGGCCATGACTCTTCCTTGGATTTGTGTTTCTGGTTCTTCTGCTCAGTGGTCATTCACCGCGTATGCGGCTCACGATTTCTTCCTGCACCGACCCTGGTGTCTGCTGATATGAGTCGAATTGCATGGTGTAGGTCGCGCGCCCCTGGGTGCGCGAACGCAGATCGGTAGCGTACCCGAACATCTCGGACAACGGTACCTGTGCGCTCACCACCTGGTTTCCGCTCCGGGCCTCCATCTGGCCGACCCTGCCGCGTCGAGAGTTGAGGTCGCCGACGACGTCACCCATGTACTCCTCTGGGGTCACCACCTCGACACCCATGACAGGCTCGAGCAGAACCGGCTTGGCCAGGCGGACAACTTCACGGAACCAGGCCTGTGCGGCGATCTTGAAGGCCATCTCAGACGAGTCGACATCGTGTGACTTACCGTCGTTGAGGCTCACCTTCATCCCCAGCAGGGGGAATCCGGCAAGAACTCCGGCGGTCATGGCCGACTGGATACCTGCGTTCACGGAGGGGATGTACTCCTTGGGCACGCGGCCACCCCTGATGTTGTCCTCGAACATGTAGGTCTCGTCGTCTTCGCTCCAGGGAGCGATCGAGGCAACGATCTCAGCGAACTGTCCGGAACCGCCGGTCTGCTTCTTGTGCGTGTAGCGGTGGTCGGCGACCTCTCTGGTGATGGTCTCACGGTAGGCCACCTGTGGCTTGCCGACGTTGGCATCCACCCTGAACTCGCGTTTCATACGATCGACAAGCACCTCGAGGTGAAGTTCACCCATGCCGCCGATAATCGTCTGTCCGGTGTCCTCGTCGCTCTTGACAGTGAAGGTGGGGTCCTCCTCGGCCAACGCTCCGAGCGCCCTGCCCATCTTGTCCTGATCGGCCTTGGAGCGTGGCTCGACTGCGACGTGGATGACAGGAAGGGGAAACTCCAGCTGCTCAAGCACGATCGGGTGGTCCGGTGCACAGAGGGTGTCTCCGGTTCGGGTGTTCTTGAGGCCAATGCCCGCCACGATGTCTCCGGCACGGACATCATCGCGGTCCTCACGGTCGTTGGCGTGCATCTCGAGGATCCGGCCAATCCGTTCCTTGGAACCGGTACGGGCATTGAGCACCGCCGATCCCTTGTCGAGGGTGCCGCTGTAGGCCCGGAAGTAGACGAGCTTGCCAACGTGGGGATCGGTCATGATCTTGAATGCAAGGGCGGCAAACGGCTCATCGTCGGCGGCGACCCGTTCGACCGTGTCGCCAGTGCGGGGGTGGACTCCCTCTACAGGGGGAAGGTCCAGGGGCGACGGAAGGTATTCAACCACCGCGTCCAACAGGGGCTGTACCCCCTTGTTCTTGAATGCCGAGCCCGTGAGGATCGGCACGCAGTCACCAGAGATCGTTCCAGAGCGCAGCGCCGAGCGAATGTCGGCGGGGGTGATCTGCTCTTCGGCAACAAACTTCTCGAGGATGTTCTCGTCGAACTCGGACAGGCAGTCAAGTAGCTCGCTGTGGTACTCCTCGGCCGATTCGACCATGTCCTCGGGGATGTCCACGACGTCCCACGAGGCACCAAGGTCCTCGCTCTGCCACACGAGGGCCTTCATCTCGACAAGGTCGACCACACCGGCGAACCCGGCCTCGGCACCAATCGGCAACTGAACTACCGCCGCGTTGCAACCAAGTCGCTCGCGGATGGTTCCCAACACGAAGTAGAAGTCGGCACCCGTGCGGTCCATCTTGTTGACGAAGCACATGCGGGGAACTGCGTACTTGTCGGCCTGGCGCCAGACGGTCTCGGTCTGTGGCTCTACGCCGGCGACACCGTCGAACACGGCCACGGCGCCGTCAAGCACACGAAGTGAACGCTCCACCTCGACGGTGAAGTCGACGTGACCGGGGGTGTCGATGATGTTCACCCTGTGGTCGTTCCAGAAACAACTCGTGGCAGCCGAGGTGATCGTGATGCCCCGCTCCTGCTCCTGTTCCATCCAGTCCATGGTGGCGGCACCGTCGTGGACCTCGCCGATTTTGTAGTTGACCCCGGTGTAGTAGAGGATTCGCTCGGTGGTCGTGGTCTTGCCCGCGTCGATATGGGCCATGATCCCGATGTTGCGGGTCTTTGCAAGTGGGTGTCGCTCGGCCATGTCAGTGTCTCGATGCTTGGTTGTTCAGATCTTGGTCCGGGCCCGCGTGGGCCCTCTGGTGTTTCTGGTGCACCCGTGGTTTCGCCTTCGTGACTACCCCTACGGCGGCACGGGCTCTGGCCCGCGCTACACCCCGGGGTGGTTCACCAGCGGTAGTGGGCGAACGCCTTGTTTGCCTCGGCCATCTTGTGAAGGTCCTCGCGGCGCTTCACCGAGGCACCGATGCCATTGGAGGCATCCATGATCTCGTTTGCCAGGCGCTCAGCCATCGTGGGCTCACGACGGTCACGCGAGTAGTTCACCAGCCACCTGACGGCAAGGGTGTTGGCACGGCGCGGGCGAACCTCGACGGGAACCTGATAGGTGGCACCGCCTACACGACGGCTTCGGACCTCGAGCTGGGGCCGGACATTCTCGATGGCACGCTTCAGGGTGCCGACCGGCTCACTACCGGTCTTGGACTCGACCATCGTCATCGACGCGTAGACGATTCGCTCCGCTGTGGAGCGCTTGCCCTTCTGGAGAACCTTGTTCACCAACTGGGTTATCGCAACCGACCGGTAGACCGGATCGGGGGTCAGTTCGCGGCGTACCGCTGGGCCCTTCCGTGGCACGATCAGCCTTCTTTCTTGGCGCCGTAGCGGCTTCGGGCCTGACGGCGCTGGCTTACCCCTGAGGTGTCAAGGGTTCCACGGACGACCTTGTAGCGGACACCGGGAAGGTCCTTCACACGGCCACCACGAACCAGAACGATCGAGTGTTCCTGGAGGTTGTGGCCCTCGCCCGGGATGTAGGCCGTGATCTCGGCACCGCTGGTCAGCCGGACACGGGCCACCTTGCGCAGGGCCGAGTTCGGCTTCTTGGGAGTGGTCGTGTACACCCTCGTGCAGACGCCACGGCGCTGGGGTGCGCCCTTGAGGGCCGGTGTGGCCTCCTTGCGACGCTTTGAAGAACGGCCCTTGCGGACCAACTGCTGAATAGTGGGCACTTGTCTACCTCGTTGCGGAACCCGTACAGGTCCCTGAATGGAGAAACTCGAAACATCGTCGCGGCGACACTGGGGTCACACCGCAGCCAGCGACTGAGTCTACGGGTGGAAAAACGCTACTCACAAGCGCGACCCGCACGACATGCCGCTGAGACCTTCACTCAACCGACCTCTGGTGACTCTGCCGGGGCAGCGGTGGCCAGGTCGATTACATCGGCCTCGTAGGCACCTTCGAACTCGTCGCCCGAGATCGCCTCGACGGCACCAAGCTGGTCGGTCTGGCCGGCCAGCCACTGCGCAAGGTCCTGTTCCTCGTCGGCTGACGAGTAGAAGTCCATTGGCTTGTAGTCGGGAGCATGCGTGGCCACTCGGCTGTACCTCTCCATGCCGGTACCCGCCGGCACCAGCTTGCCGATGATGATGTTCTCCTTCAGGCCGATGAGCTTGTCGCTCTTGCACTCGATGGCCGCCTCGGTCAGAACCCGGGTGGTTTCCTGGAAGGAGGCCGCTGAGAGCCACGAGTCGGTCGCCAACGAGGCCTTCGTTATACCCATCAACTCAGGGCGACCCTCGGCGGGCCGCTTGCTCTCGGTCACGAGCTGCCTGTTGGTCTCGGCGAACACCCGCTGGTCAACCTGTTCGCCAGGAAGGAAGTCGGACTCACCGGGGTCATTAATCTTCACCCGGCGGGTCATCTGCCGGACGATCAACTCGATGTGCTTGTCGTGGATTGACACACCCTGGTCCCGATAGACCTTCTGGACCTCTTCGACGAGGTACTGCTGGGTTTCACGGACGCCCTTGATCTCGAGCAGTTCCTTGGGATCTCGCGGACCCTCGACAATGGCATCACCGGCCCGGACCTCCTGGCCGTCGGTTACCTCCAGCCGGGCGGCGCCCTGAATGGTGTAGACCTCTTCGGTGCCGTCGTCGGCAACTACGGCAATCTCACGGCCCCTGCCCTCGTCCTCGCCGATCCGGACAACTCCGGAGATGCGGATGAGGGTGGCCTTGCCCTTGGGGGTACGGGCCTCGAACAGCTCCACGACCCTCGGCAGACCACCGGCGATGTCCTTGCCGACCACGCCACCGGTGTGGAAGGTACGCATCGTCAGCTGGGTGCCCGGTTCGCCGATTGACTGTGCGGCGATCACGCCGACTGCCTCACCCACCTCGATGGGCTTGCCGGTCGCCAGAGACATGCCGTAACAGGCAGCCGAGACGCCGACAGCAGAGTCGTCCGTGAGCGGGGAGAGCACCCTCACACGCTCGACCGAAGCGTCGTCGCGCAGGGTCACGAGCTCATCCTCGCCGACGATGGTGCCGGCAGGCATGGTCGAACCGTCCGACAACTCGACGTCGTCGGCAAGCGTCCGGCTGTAGAGCCGGTTCTCGATGTAGTAGCGCTTCCCGGGCTCGTCATCTCGAACTCCGTCGATCCAGACACCACGCACCGGGCCGTCGGCCTCGAACGGGTCGTACTCGTTGATGATCAACTCCTGGGAGACATCGACGAGGCGACGGGTCAGGTAGCCCGAGTCAGCAGTACGCAGAGCGGTATCGACGAGGCCCTTCCTGGCGCCCGGTGTGGCGATGAAGTACTCGAGCATCGTCAGGCCCTCGCGGAAGTTGGACTTGATCGGGCGGGGGATCATGTCGCCACGGGGGTTGGCCACCAGCCCACGCATACCCGCGATCTGGCGGACCTGCATCATGTTCCCACGGGCACCCGACTTGACCATGATGTCAATCGGATTGAACTCCTGAGCCTCGAGGGACTCGACCATGCGCTCCGTCACCTCGGCGGTGGCCTTGTTCCAGATCTCGACCTCTTTCTGGCGTCGCTCACCGTCGGTGATGATGCCGCGGCGGAACTGTGCATCGACCTTCTCGGCGTCCTTTTCGTGACGATCCAAAATGGCCTGCTTCTCGACCGGTGTACGAACGTCGTCGATCGACACGGTGAGGCCCGACCTTGTGGCGTACTTGAAGCAGATGTCCTTGAGCAGGTCAAGGCTGATCGCCACATCCTTCTTCGGGTAGTGGCGGGCCAGATCGTCGACGAGGACTCCCATCTCCTTCTTGTCGATCTGGCGGTTGACGAAGCCAAAACCGGCTGGGAAGGCCTCGTTCAGGATCACCCGACCGGGCGTTGTGGTCTTCCAGACGGCAGGTGAGCCGTTTGCGGCGGTCTCCACCATCTCCGGGTACTCGTCGGAGCGGTACTGGATGCGGGCGTGCAGGTGCACAGACCCGGCCTCGAGCGCGTGCTCGAGTTCGTCGATCCGGCGATAGGCCCTTCCCTCGCCAACGGCCCCGTCGGCCTCGTCGGTCAGGTAGAAGGCACCGATGATCATGTCCTGTGTGGGCGTCACGAGCGGTCGGCCGTGTGCCGGACTCAACACGTTGTTGGCCGACAGCATCAGCACCCGAGCCTCGGCCTGGGCCTCGGCGGACAGCGGAAGGTGGACAGCCATCTGGTCGCCGTCGAAGTCGGCGTTGAAGGCGGTACAGACCAGCGGATGGATCTGGATTGCCTTGCCCTCGACCAGCACCGGCTCAAAGGCCTGGATGCCCAGACGGTGCAGGGTGGGTGCACGGTTCAACAGCACCGGGTGTTCCCTGATCACGTCATCGAGGACGTTCCAGACCTCTGGCTTGCGTCGCTCGACCATGCGCTTGGCCGACTTGATGTTCTGGGCTACCTCCTCGTCGACCAACTTCTTCATCACGAAGGGCTTGAACAGCTCGAGTGCCATGATCTTGGGCAGCCCGCACTGATGGAACTTGAGGGTCGGGCCGGCCACGATGACCGAACGCCCCGAGTAGTCGACGCGCTTGCCGAGCAGGTTCTGACGGAACCGACCCTGCTTGCCCTTGAGCATGTCAGAGAGGGACTTCAGCGGACGGTTGCCCGGCCCGGTGACGGGTCGCCCCCGGCGACCGTTGTCGAACAGAGCGTCGACGGCCTCCTGGAGCATGCGCTTTTCGTTGTTTACGATTATCTCGGGCGCACCCAGATCGAGAAGCCTCTTGAGCCGGTTGTTGCGGTTGATGACGCGTCGGTAGAGGTCGTTCAGGTCGGAGGTGGCGAAACGGCCACCGTCGAGTTGAACCATCGGTCGCAACTCGGGCGGAATCACCGGGACCACATCGAGGATCATCGCCCTCGGCTCGTTGGCACGCCGCCCGTACTTGTCGCGGCGGTTGAACGCCGCCACGATCTTGAGGCGCTTGATGGCCTTCTGCATTCGCTGGGCAGAAAGCGGCTTTTGACCCTCGGGAGGATCAATCATCGCCCGGAGCTTGACCTCTTCGTCGTCGAAGTCGATCTTGTCGATCAGCTGCGCCAACGCATCGGCGCCCATTCCGCCCTCGAAGTAGTCGCCCCAGCGGTCGACCAGCTCACGCCAGAGCAGGTCGTCGTCGACAATCTGGCGGGCGAACAGGGTGCTGAACTCGTCCCACGCCCTGTTCAGGACATCGAGCTCGGTCTCGTACTGCTCGCGGATGAAGGCCAGGTCCTTGTCGGCTGCCCGCTGTCGGGCACGCAGATCGGTGTCCTTGGCGCCCTCGGCCTCGAGTTGAGCCAACTCGGCCTCGAGGTCCTCCTGGCGGCGATCAAGCTCGCGGTCACGCTCCTCCTCGATGGCGGTGCGCTCCTCGACCAGTTCCTCCTCGAGCTGGGGGAGGTCCTCGTGACGCTTGTCCTCGTCGACCCAGACCACGAGGCTGGCAGCGAAGTAGATGACCTTCTCCAGCTGCTTGGCCTTGAGCTCCTCGCGGGGCTCGGTGCCCATCAACAGGTACGCCAACCAGGACCTGGTTCCACGCAGGTACCAGATATGAACGGCCGGTGCCGCCAACTCGATGTGGCCCATGCGTTCACGCCGGACCTTTGAGCGCGTCACCTCGACCCCGCAGCGCTCACAGATGATTCCCTTGAAGCGGACGCGCTTGTACTTGCCGCAGTAGCACTCCCAGTCCTTGGTGGGACCGAAGATCTTCTCGCAGAAGAGCCCGTCCTTTTCAGGCTTGAGCGTGCGGTAGTTGATGGTCTCCGGCTTCTTTACCTCACCGTTGGACCACATACGTATGCCGTCGGCGGTGGCTAGGCCAATCCGAAGCTGGTCGAAATCGTTGACGTCGAGCACTCGTCTACTTCCTACGTCTTGTCACTGGGTACATGTCACTAACTATCGGTCTGAACTTGGATGGATCAGTGGAGAAGGCCAGCGCTGCGGCGTGCATCTTCTTCGTCTGACCCACGCTCGGGCCTTGAGATGTCGATGCCGAGAGACTCGGTCGTGCGGTAGAGGTCCTCGTCGAGTTCGTGCATCTCGATCTGGTGCCCCTCCTCGGACAACACCTCGACATCAAGGCAGAGAGACTGCATCTCCTTGATGAGCACCTTGAAACTCTCAGGGATGCCCGGCTTGGGGATGTTGTCGCCCTTGACGATCGCCTCGTAGACCTTGACCCGGCCGAGCACGTCGTCGGACTTGATGGTGAGCAGTTCCTGGAGGCAGTAGGCGGCCCCGTAGGCCTCAAGTGCCCAGACCTCCATCTCGCCGAAGCGCTGGCCGCCGAACTGCGCCTTACCGCCCAGCGGCTGCTGGGTGATCATGGAGTAGGGGCCGGTGGACCTTGCGTGGATCTTGTCGTCGACAAGGTGGGCCAACTTCAGGATGTAGACGTAGCCCACCATGATCTCGTGGTCGTAGGCCTCGCCGGTGCGACCGTTGTAGAGCGTGGTCTTGCCGTCGATCTTCACGAGGCGTTCGCCGTCGACTGACTCCGGGTTGATGTTCTGGAGGATCTTCTGGATAGTCGGATGCTCGCCAGAGAGGTCCTCTTCGTCCCAGTGGGCGCCGTCGTACACCGGTGTGGCGACGTGCACCGCAGGTGGTGTTGACGTGCGGGTCTTGCGCTCAATTCCGGTGACGGGCTCCTCGCCGACGCTCTTACCGTCGATCTCCCAGCCCCACCTTGCGCAGTACCCGAGGTGGGCCTCGAGCACCTGTCCAACGTTCATTCGGGACGGAACACCGAGGGGGTTCAAGATGATGTCGACGGGGGTGCCGTCGGCCAGGTAGGGAAGGTCCTCGACAGGTAGGATCCTTGAAATAACACCCTTGTTGCCGTGCCTACCGGCCAGCTTGTCGCCGACGCTGATCTTGCGCTTCTGGACCACGTAGACCCGGACCAGCTGGTTTACACCCGGTGGCAGTTCGTCGCCGTCGTCGCGGTTGAACACCTTGACGTCGATGACCTTGCCGGTCTCACCGTGGGGAACCTTCAGGGAAGTATCGCGGACCTCGCGGGCCTTCTCTCCGAAGATCGCCCGGAGAAGCCTCTCTTCGGGGGTCAGCTCGGTCTCGCCCTTCGGCGTGACCTTTCCGACGAGGACATCGCCGGGTGACACGTCGGCGCCGACCCTCACGATTCCAAGGTCGTCGAGATCGGCCATGATCTCGTCGGACAGGTTCGGGATATCGCGTGTGATCTCCTCGGGCCCCAACTTGGTGTCACGGGCGTCGATCTCGTGCTCGTGAATGTGGATCGACGTGAGAACGTCGTCCTTTACCAGGCGTTCCGAGAGGATGATTGCGTCCTCGAAGTTGTAGCCCTCCCACGACATGAATGCCACGAGGAGGTTCTTGCCGAGCGCCAATTCTCCAGCGTCTGTCGAGGAGGCGTCGGCCAGCAGTTCGTCCCTCTTGACCTTCTGGCCCGGGACGACCCTGCTCTTGTGGTTGATGCAGGTGTCCTGGTTTGAACGTTCGAACTTGGACAGGTCGTGCGTGACGATTCCGCCCTTGCCGTAGTCGACGGTGATCGACACACCGTCGACCTCTGTGACGGTGCCGGCAGCATCGGCGAGGATCATGCTGGCCGCGTCCCTGGCTGCGCGGGCCTCGATGCCGGTGCCGATGTAGGGCGCCTCGGATCGGATAAGTGGTACTGCCTGGCGCTGCATGTTGGCGCCCATCAGGGCCCTGTTTGCATCGTCGTGATCGAGGAAGGGAATGAGGGCGGTGGCTACCGACACGATCTGCTTCGGGGAGACGTCCATCAACTGGACCTCGTCGGGCGGTACGTAGGAAATCTCGGTGGTGGAGCCGAAGAAGACGTCCTGTTCCAGCTGGAGGCGCAGATCCTGGAGAGAGGCGGCCTGCGGCGACCGACGCACGAGGACACGCTGGTTGACAAAGGTGCCGTTGGGGTTGAGCGGCGCGTTGGCCTGCGCCACCACGTACTCCTCCTCCTCGTCTGCAGCCAGGTAGATGATCTCGTCGGTGACCTTGCCGCTCTTCACGATCCGGTAGGGCGTCTCGATGAAGCCGAACGGGTTGATCTGGCCGTAGGTGGCGAGACCACCGATGAGGCCGATGTTTGGACCCTCAGGGGTCTCGATCGGGCACATGCGGCCGTAGTGCGAGAAGTGGACGTCTCGGACCTCAAAGCCGGCGCGCTCGCGGGAGAGGCCACCGGGGCCGAGGGCGGACAGGCGTCGACGGTGGGTGAGGCCCGACAGCGGGTTCACCTGATCCATGAACTGGGAGAGCTGGCTGGTGCCGAAGAACTCCTTGATGGCTGCCACGACGGGTCGAATGTTGATCAGGGTCTGTGGCGTGATGGCCTCAACGTCCTGGGTGGTCATGCGCTCGCGTACGACCCTCTCCATTCGGGACAGGCCGATACGAACCTGGTTCTGGATCAGTTCGCCGACCGAACGGATGCGACGGTTGGCGAAGTGGTCCTGGTCATCGAGGCGATAGCCGGGCTCGCCCTTGGCGAGGTGTAACAGGTAGGTGCAGGTGGCGAGTACCTCTGACCGGCTCAGAACCGACTGATCGGGGTCGGGCTTCTCAAGCTCGATTCCGAAGAGTTCCTCACAGCGCTCGATCTCGGGACCCAGCTTGCGGTTCAACTTGTAGCGACCGACCCTCGACAGGTCGTAGCGACGGGACTCGAAGAAGGCATTGCGGATGTACCCACGGGCCGCCTCGAGTGACGGTGGCTCGCCTGGGCGTACGCGCTTGTAGATCTCGAGCAGAGCCTCGTCCTGTGGCGACTTGCGCTCACCGGCCTCGACGGCTTCTTCCCAGCCCTCGGGGAGCCGGTCCTTTTCCCACTGACCCTCGAGGTAGTCGAAATGGTTCACGATCTTTTGAAGGAAGCCGGGGTGGTTCTCCTCGTCGTAGCCCAGGGCTCGGAGCAGAACGAACATCGAGAGCCGGCGCTTGCGGGCGACCCGCGTGCCGGCGGTGACGTCCTTGCCGGGCTTCTGCTCGACGTCGAACTCGATCCACTCGCCTCGGTAGGGGTGGATGGTTCCGGTGACAAGCTGATGCTTTGAGAGATTCCTCAGGCGGTACCTCTCGCCCGGCTGGAAGATGACGCCCGGTGACCGGACGAGCTGGGAGACCACAACCCGTTCGGTGCCATTGATGATGAACGTACCCTTGTCGGTCATCACGGGGAAGTCGCCCATGAATACCGTCTGCTCCTTGATCTCTCCGGTGTTGGAGTTCATGAAGCGGGCCCGGACGAACATCGGGGCCGAGTAGGTCATGTCCTTTTCACGACACTCCTCGACGGTGAACTTCGGCACGGGCCGAAGGTCCTCGTCGTTGGGGTCGAACTCCAGCTCGAGAGAGAGCGTCTCACTGAAATCGGTGATCGGGCTGAGGTCGCGGAACGTATCGGCAATGCCCTGATCGAGGAACCACCGGAACGAGTCCCGTTGGATGGCGATCAGGTTGGGCATTTCCCGAACTTCTTCGAGAGACCCGAACGAATAACGTTCCCGGACGAGGGGGCGAGCAGACACTAGAACTCCTGGCCAGGGTTTACGGACAAGGGGCAAACCGGGGAACGACCATTACCGATCCGAAAACGGAACATGCAACAGGCGCGACCACGGCAACTGCGAAGCCTAATGCGAGCGCGCAGGGCTCCGCAACCCCCAAACCATCATCGGCCCGGGGAGGAGACACCACTACGTGATGCCCTCCGGGCCCAAGGCTAGGGAATCTGAACCCGCGGGTCAAGGTTCTCGGGTCTCCGATGGAGAGAGGGCCCAAAACGACCGATGCCCCCGGGAGTTACCCGGGGGCATCGTGAAGGACGGTTTCCCGTCGCTACTTGAGTTCGATTGACGCGCCGGCAGCCTCGAGGGACTCCTTGGCCTTCTCGGCGTCTTCCTTCGAAACACCCTCCATCACGTTGCTGGGGGCGCCGTCGACAAGCTCCTTGGCGTCCTTGAGGCCCAGGTTGGTCAGTGCCCTGACCTCCTTGATCACCTGGATCTTCTTGTCGCCGGAGTCAGTCAGAACGACATCAAATGCGTCCTGCTCCTCTTCTTCCTCGCCATCACCGGCAGCGGGGGCGGCGGCGGCCGCAGCCACGGGAGCAGCGGCTGTAACACCGAACTTCTCCTCGAACTCGGTCAGCATCTCGCTCAACTCGAGAACGCTCATCTCAGCGATGGCGTCCAGTATCTCTTCTTTGGTTGCCATGATCAGGCCTCCTCGGTGTCGTCGGCCGCAGCCGTCTCTGTGTCGGCATCTGCCTCTTCGGCAGCTACCCCATTGTCATCAGCCGGCGCCTCTTCAGCAGCAGCATCATTGTCATCAGCCGGTGCCTCTTCAGCCACGGCATCAGAATCTGTTTCCTCGACCGGAGCCTCATCGGCAACGGCCTCACCCTCATCAGCCGGTGCCTCTTCAGCCACGGCATCAGAATCTGTTTCCTCGACCGGAGCCTCATCGGCAACGGCCTCACCCTCGTCGGCGTCGTCTGACGACACCGGTCCACCCTGCTGCTCGATCAGCGCCTTGAGCCCGTAGGCCAGGTTCTGTGGGAGTGCATTGAGAAGGCTTGCGAACTGCTGCATCGGTGCAGCCAATGCGCCGGCAATCTGGGCGAGCAGAACCTCACGCGGTGCGATCTTGGCCAGGGCCCTGATCTGCTCGACGCTCAACCGCTCAGAGTCCAACAGGCCACCCTTGATCACCAGGGCCTCGTGGACCTTGGCGAACTCGTCCAGGGCCTTTGCGACCGACACCGCATCGCCGGCTGAACCATCGGGCCGCTCGCCGACCAGGGCAATGGCTGTAGGCCCGGTCAGCAGGTCGTCAATATCGAAGTCCAGATCGCTGACCGCCAGCCTCACGAGGGTGTTCTTGTACACCTTGTACTCGCCACCGACTGCACGCAGTGCAGCACGCAACTCGGCCAGGGCAGGGACATCAAGGCCCCTGTATTCGGTTAGCACCGCGGCTTCGGTGTTGGACAGCCGCTCGCGAACCTCGTCTACGACAGCAACCTTGTCGGGGCGGGGATTCTCCACGCTCCTACCTCCTGGTGTTCCTCGGGTCAGGGGCTGCCGGTTGCACCGGCCTCCCATGTACGTCTTCAATCTGGCGTGACGGACGTACACCGATGACCCGGTCCGGACATGGTCCGGAGCCGATCAGGAGACTCGCCTGCTCGGGCGGCTGGTAGGCGCGTTCTGTGCCATCTGGCGGCACAACCCGGAGGTCTTCGGTGAGCGTGTCAGTTGTGGCGGTCAGGGTAGCGGTGCATCGTCACACCCCCACCTCGACTGCTGCGGTAGGCGTCAGTCGGCGACCTGTTGTGGATCGATCCTGACACTCGGCCCCATCGTTGATGAGATGGCGACCTTCTTGAAATAGCGGCCCTTGGTAGACGCCGGCCTGAGACGCTCCAGCTCCTCGACCGCTGCCTTCAGGTTGACTACAAGTGCCGGAACCTCAAAGCTGACGCGTCCGATCGGTAGATGGACGTTTCCGAACTTGTCTGTACGGAACTCGACCTTGCCGCCCTTGAACTCGGCTACTGCCTTGGCGACATCGTCGGTGACGGTGCCGGACTTCGGGTTTGGCATCAGACCACGAGGTCCGAGCGAGCGTCCCAGCTTGCCGACCGTCGGCATCATGTCGGGGGTAGCTATGGCCACATCGAAGTCGAGCATTCCGCCTTCGACCTCTGCAGCCAGGTCATCGGCACCGACATGGTCTGCACCGGCCTCGCTGGCAGCCGTAGCCGCCGCGCCCTGGGCGAACACGGCCACACGGACGTCCTTGCCGGTTCCAGATGGCAGGCTCACGGTTCCGCGGATCATCTCCTCGGTCTTGCGTGGGTCAACGGCAAGACGCACCACCAGGTCGATGCTCTCATCGAACTTGGAGCCGTGGACCGACCTGACCATCTCGAGCGCATCTGTGCCCGAGTGGAGTTCCTGTGGGTCTATACGGGCCGCCGCATCGTCGTAACGCCTGCCCCGGCCACTGCTATTTTCACTCTTCGCCATGGTGTTCCTCCCGGCTTCCTCGTGTTCGGCTCCTGTGTCCGGCGGGGCGAGGTACTCCCCTGTCCCGGAACCACCCATTGCGGGTGGTGGCCATTCGGTCTTCGGTCTGGTCAGGCGACCTCGATACCCATGCTGCGTGCAGTACCTGCAACCTGCAGCTTGGCGCCTTCCATGTCGATGGCATTGAGGTCGGGCATCTTGGCCTCGGCGATCTCTTCGACCTGAGTCCACGAGATCGACCCGGCAACCTCACGGCCAGGATTCTCAGCAGCCTTGTCCAGCTTCGCCGCCTGCCTGATGAGAAATGAGGTGGGCGGGGTCTTGGTGATGAAGGTGAAGGAGCGGTCCTCGTAGATCGTGATCTCGACGGGGACGATCTGACCGCGCTTGTCCTCGGTCTTGGCGTTGTACTCCTTGCAGAAGTCCATGATCGCCACACCGTGGGGGCCGAGCGCTGTACCGACAGGCGGTGCCGGGGATGCCTGACCGGCAGGGATCTGGATCTTCACGATCGCCATTGCCTTTTTCTTTGCCATGTCTGTTACTCGTAGTCGGTAGTCGGTTGGGGCCACCTTCGGTGGCTGGGTCGAACGGTCAAGTCTGGAGGTGGGTCAGGTGATTGGCAACCCTGACACCGGTCACCTCTCGGCAACCCGGGCAGGATCGGCCGCTCAGAGCTGTGCCACCTGTGAGAACTCCAACTCGACCGGGGTTTCCCGGCCGAAGATGTTGACCAGCACCTTGACCTTCAACTGGTCGACGTTTATCTCGATGATCTCGCCTGAGAAGTCTGCGAACGGGCCTTCCTTCACCCTCACGGTGTCGCCTGTGTCGAAACCCAGCCGGGCCTTGGCCTTGACCGGTGCCTCGGCTGCGGTTTCGTCGGCGCTCGGAAGGAAGGTCTCGACCTCGCGCCGGCCCAGACGGGATGGCTTGCCACCGGCGCCCACGAAGTTGACGATGCCCGGCGTATCGCGGATGGCGGCCCAACTGGCGTCGTCGAGGTAGCAGCGCACCAGGAGGTAGCCGGGGAACATCTTCTTGGCGACCGTGACCTTCTTGCCATTACGGAACTCGACGACGTCTTCCATGGGGATGACGATCTCGAGGATGCGGTCCTCGAGGTTCATGGATGCCGTGCGGGCATCGAGGTTCTTGCGGACCTTGTTCTCGTAGCCCGACTGGGTGTGGACGACATACCAGTTGCCCGGCCTGTCATAGGCGCTCTCCAGCTTGGGGGCCGGTTCACCGTCGTCGGGTGCGAGGAGGGCTTCCTCGTCGAGCACCTCGGCTTCCTGGTCCACAGCGGCAGCGGTCTCGGCGACTACCTCCTCATCGGGCTGGGCTTCGTCTACAAGGTTGCCGACTGGCAACAGGTCGGCCGGGGTCGGCTCGGCTACGTCGTCACCAACTGGCTCGTCGGCAGCCTCGGCACTGGAGTCGGCGAGGTTCCCGGTGGGGAGCAGGTCGGCAGCGGCCATGGGTGTCTCGGTCTCTTCGGTGGTGCTCATCAGATGTCAAACAGGTTGAGTACGGAGTTGGAAAATATCCAGTCGAGGCCGGACACGATGGAGGTCACGGCGACGATGGTGACGACCACGACCGTTGCGTAGTTGGCGGTCTCGGCACGTGACGGCCACGCCACCTTGCGAAGTTCGGCCCTGACCTCGCGGGAGAACTGGGCAACGCTGGTCCGCTCCTCGGCCTGGTGGGACGACTGCTCACGGCGCTGGCGGATCGGCTCGCCGTCGGCGTCAACCTCACCCTGACGCTGCAGGAGTCTCTTCTGCTCGCGGTTCATGGACATGGACAGGCCTCAAGTTGGAATATCTGTGGATGGATCAGGCTAACGGTGTCTAAATCACCGCGCGCCCCTGATGGACAGGTTGACGGACGAACCGAGAACCCGGCAGTCCGACGGTACCGCCGACCTACCTTGCAGGGCAGGAGGGACTCGAACCCTCAACCGCCGGTTTTGGAGACCGGTGCTCTAGCCATTTGAGCCACTGCCCTGTGTTCCCGACCTCCGGCTCAGTGTCGGAGTCGGGGGGCGGATCCGGCGGCAGGATACCAGCCGACCTGACCTGATCCCGCAGAGAATAAGGGGTCCACGGACGTGCCTGCCTGTGGACATGGGCCCCACAGGGTGTCAGCGGGTCTCCTTGTGGTCGACGTGGGAACGACACCACCTGCAGTACTTCTTAAGCTCGATGCGTTCGCGGGTGTTCGCCTTCGACTTGGTGGTTATGTAGTTGCGACGTTTGCACTCCTGGCACTCCAGGGTGACCTGAACTCGCTTGTCGGATGCCATAACAGTTTCTCACTTCCGGGTATATGTACGGCCCACTTGTCTCTTCGGCGGGCCGGGTCGCCTTTTTGGCTGGTAGCGACGGACAGATTCGAACTGTCGACCTCTCGATTATGAGTCGAGCGCTCTCACCAACTGAGCTACGTCGCCAGCGAGCTCCCTGACAGAATCGAACTGTCGACCTTCTCCTTACCATGGAGACGCTCTGCCGACTGAGCTAAGGGAGCACAACCACCTGCCGGTGGCCGGGCAACAGGATGCCACGCTAGCCCTGCGTTCCCCAACGTCCGCCATCTCATCAGATGTGGTGGTGAGGTCATTACAGTCAGCCCCATGCCTCCACTCAGGACGCGGCTGGCCCAACCCGGTGACTCCGAGGCCATTCGTCGGATCTACAACGTCGAGGTCCTGGCCTCTACCGCCACGTTCGACCTCGTGGAGCGAACAGCCGAGGAGCAGGTCTCATGGCTGACCGAGAGGTCCGGGGCGTTCAGCGTGCTTGTCGCGGAGTTGGACGGAGTCGTCGTCGGCTTTGCGTCGTTGTCCCCCTACCGGGAGCGTGCCGCCTACCGGACGACCGTGGAGAACTCCGTCTACGTCGATGCCGGGCACCGCGGCTGCGGTGTCGCCGATGCGCTGCTGGGTGAGTTGATAGAGGTTGCGCGCGGCAGTGGCTTCCACTCCGTGGTCGCACGGGTCGGGGGTGGCAACGAGGCAAGCATCGCCCTACACGCCAAGCACGGTTTCGAGATGGTCGGTACAGAGCGGGAGATAGGTCGCAAGTTCGGCCGCTGGCAGGACGTGGCTGTCATGCAGACGATCTTGGACACCCCCTGACCTGGCGGGCACTGTGCATCGACAGTTAGGAGTCAGGGACCGACCGAACCGATCGGCACCGGATGCTCAACCGACACCTGTGTGGCCTGTCCACTCATGCCCGGCTGGCCGACTCCTCCACCACCCAGCCAGCGACTACCAACCCAAGGAACCGAGAACCGGAAAGGCCCGGAACCGTTGTGATCCCGGGCCTTCAACTTGGTAGCGGGGGTGGGATTTGAACCCACGACCTTCGGGTTATGAGCCCGACGAGCTACCAGACTGCTCCACCCCGCAGCGAGGAGGCTAACGGTCGGCGCGGGCGGCTCCTACCCGACAACGACGTCGCTCAGGTCCTTTGGGTGGTTGGTGATCTGCTCGTAGCCGTCGTCGGTGACGATGAAGCTGTCACCCACCTGTGCTCGGAAGGTTCCCGACACGCTGACCGATCCATCGACGGCCAGCACCATGCCCGGCTCCAGGACCGTCGTGTCGCCGAACACCAGCTCGGGCTTCTCCAGGTAGCTGTAGCCGGTGGCCCGGCCACAGCGGAACGGGTAGTCAAAGCCAGCATCGCTGATCACCTCTGCGTAGGCCGCATGAACTGAGTCCGCAGTTGCCCCGGGGCGGAGTGCCGAGAGGGCGGCAGCCTGGCTGGCGAGGGCCACCTGGTAGACGTCGGCCTGCTGGCGGTCCACGACCTCTCCGATCCAGAACGTGCGGTCGAAGCCCAGCTTGAAGCGGTGGAAGTTGGTCATGCCGCAGAAGCAGAGGAACACCGGCTCGCCGTGTCGCATGACCCGGGTCGAGGCCCTGTGATGCGGCTTGGTGATCTCGCTACCCGAGGCCATGATCTGGAGGAAGTGCGTGTTGGGCGACATGCAGGTGTCGTCGTAGTGGGCGTCGAGGAGTTCGGCCGCCTTGCGGGTGCCGGCATCTGAGGTTGCGAGAGCCACCTCGAACTCCGGTACGCCTGCGCCAATGGCCGCGCGGCCAGCATCCATCATGGCGTCGGCCACCTGACCGGCATGGCGCGCCAACTGCAGTTCTGCAGGCGACTTGACCATCCGCATGGCCCCGACCACCGGGGTCACATCGGCCAGCCGGCCCTCCTCGACCAGCGTGTCCACAAAGTTGCGTACCAGCGGAGGCATGCGGTCCGGCTCGACTGCCACCCGGTGAGCGCTGGCTAACACTGCCAGCAGTTCCTGGCGCCATTCGTTGCCAAGGCCGTCGTTCCACACGGCGATCCGGTCCACCCGAGCCGCCGCAGCGGCCATGTCAGCCTCCATGTTCGGCGTGATGAGCAGGCTCTCGTCCTGATGCGGTACGACCAGGATGGTCGGTCTCCCGAACTCCATGTGCAGGTAGTCGTAGTAGCCGGTCAGGTAGTAGACGCTGTCATCGTCGGTGATTAGCGCCACGTCGATGCCCTCGACAGCCAGGCGACGGCGAAACATCTCCATCCGCTCGGTGAACATCAGACAGGCACCGCCTTCAACAGCCGATGACCGACAGGCCGATCGACCGTGCGGCCTCGGCCTGTCGCTGGTCGAAGGTCAGCACGGTCGTCGCCGATCCGGCACGACGTGCGGCAGCCAGGTGGATGGAGTCGAGTGAACGGCAAAGCGTCTTCTCGGCGATGCGGGCCGCCTCGGCACAGACCTGAGCATCAAGTGGGATAACCGCGAAGGCATCAAGGTCCACTACAAGGCGGGCTCTCAGCACCTCAAGGTCGTCGGTCAGGATCCTGGTCAGGTTCCGCCTCACCTCGATCGCCGTCAGCGCCGAGGTCACCAACACCGGATCCGAGGCCATGTGAGCCACAGCCTCCGCCGCACCGTCCTCCTTCAGGTAGCGCTTGATCAGTGCACTTGAGTCGACATAGAGGGTCACCGACCACGATCCTCGTCGAGCGCCTCTTGGCTACTCATGGCGGCACGCACCCGAACCGACGGCTGAAGGCCGGTTCGCAGAGGTGGCTGAATCCAGCCCTCGGCGATTCCCCGCTCCACAGCCGAACCGTGGTCGTACGGAACGAGGCGGGCCACGGGGCGGCCACGGTCGGTGACCACGACAGCCTCTCCATCGGCCACCCGGCCGAGGTACTCGGACAGCTTCGCCTTCAGTTCACGGATACCGACGTTCATGTAGTCACTATAACAACCTTTTGTGACTACATCAGTGCAGATTCCCCCTCCGCGAGACGGTCAGGCCACTACCGGGTAACCACCAACCTCGGCGGCTGCCAGACGGTCGGCAAGTACCTCGTAGTCAGAGGTGGACCTCACCCGGTAGCCGTACAGGTCAAGAGGTCGACGCACCTCTTCACCCAGCAACGCCACTGCCTCTGACACCGCGGCGTTAACGGTCTCCCGCAACCCGACGTGAGCCCAACCGATAACCAGGGGAGGAGCTGGCATCGGCTCGGTCCACCCGATGATCCTCAGCTCGTCGACCGCGGGTTCATGACTGGTTGCCAGGCTCCAGGCCACCGCGTCGATGGAAGTCAGGTCGGCTCGCCCCTCTGCCACGGCACGGATGGAAGCGCGGTGCGAGCCGGTCTCAACCACCTCGTCGAAGAACCTGCCACCCTCAGCCAGCGGAGCTATCAGGTCGACGAGCGCAGCATGCCCCGACTGCGACTCCCGACCGTTGATCGCCGCACATCTGCCGCGGAAGTCGTCCAGGCCGTCAGCCGGGTCGCCAGCGTGGCACGCGACCACGGACCGGTAGTCGCCCGGCTGACATCCCTCCACCCCGTAGTCGAGCGCCCCGAGCACCTCCACCCTGCCGCGCAACGAGCCCACGACATTCAGGCCACACACCTGGGCGGCCAGCAGGTTCGGCGCAACCCAGAGTTCAGACACGTGATCCGGCCTCCACAGCCCAACTGGCGCGTCCACTCCGACCTGACAGAGGCGCCTGGCGATCGCCGCCCAGAGTGCGTCGACCTCGTCGCGGACCTCGGGCCAGTCGTACATGGGCAGCCCGGCAACCCAGCCGCCAACCGGGGCAGCGGAACGGATCAACAGATCGTCTGTCGGACGAGCGGCACGCCCGGACGGTAGGCGAGATGGTGGTGGCTGGGGGCGTCAAGAATGGCCAGGTGTGCGGCCGAACCGGGGGTGAGTCGACCAACGTCGGTTCGCCGCAGTGCTGTGGCACCGCCGAGGGTTGCCGCCTGGACCGCCTCGTCAATCGTCATGTTCATGTCGCGCACCGCCAGCGCGATGCAGAACGCCATCGAGGTGGTGTAGCTGGACCCCGGGTTGCAGTTCGTGGCCAGCGCCACCGTGGCGCCGGCGTCGATGACCCGCCGGGCATCCGGATACGGCTGACGCGTGGAGAAGTCCGTCGCCGGCAGGAACGTGGCAACCGTGTCGCTCCCGGCGAGCGCCTCGACATCGGCGTCGGCGAGGTAGGTGCAGTGGTCGACGGAGGCGCAGCCTGACTCAACTGCCAACTGCACGCCCGGGCCGTGGTCCAACTGGTTGCCGTGGAGCCGTAGGCCCAGACCGGCCTCCCGGCCGGCATCCAGAACGGCCCGACACTGATCGACGTCAAACGCCCCCTTCTCACAGAAGGCGTCGATCCAACGAGAGTGCGGCGCGCATGCCTCGAGCATCGGACCACAAACCAGGTCGATGTAGTCGTCGGCCCGCCCCTCGAACTCGGTGGGCAGGAGGTGCGCCCCGAGAAATGTGGTTTCCTCGGTGAACTCGGAGGCCAGGCGGAGAGTACGGGCCTCGTCGTCGACGTTGAGGCCGTAACCGGACTTGACCTCGACGGTGGTCGTGCCGCCCGCCCGAAGTTCAGCAATTCGACTGGCAGTCAGAGCCCGCAGCTCGTCGCCTGACGCTGTCCTGGTCGCCTCGGTCGTCACGCGGATTCCACCACCGTCATAGGGCTGTCCGGTCATGCGTGCCGTGAACTCCTCGGCCCTGTCGCCAGCAAAGATGAGATGGGTGTGGGAATCCACGAAGCCCGGCAGCACACAGGCACCGTCCACGTCGATCCGCTCGTCGGCCACCTGTCCGGCAGGCCCAACGGACAACACGAGGCCGTCGGCTATCACCACGGAGGCGTCGCGTACGAGGCCCAACGGGCCCTCGCCCAGAGCCGGGTCATTGGTGACGAGCATGCCGATCCGGTCGACAGCCAGCGTCACGAGGTGACCTCCCTCACCGCCTCGGCCAACTCGGAGGCGACATCCACCGACACGTGGACCCTGTCACGCACAACCACCTCGCCAGCAACCACCAGATCCGTGACATCGGCCGCTGAGGCGGCAAACACGATCGACGCCATTGCAGTCTCTGCTTCGGCACCCGCCAGACGCACCGAGTCCAGTGCCACGGTCACCATGTCGGCCAGTGCTCCCGGCTCAAGTATTCCACCACCAGTCCAACCCAGCGACCGGTAGCCGTTGACGGTAGCCATTGCCAGGAGGTCGTCGACCCCGTGGGTGCCACGCTCGAGCGTCGCGAGCCGCTCGTCCAACTCAACCGCCCTCGCCTCCTCGAACATGTCGATGACGGCATGGCTGTCGGATCCCAGGCTGAGTGGGGAACCGGCGGCCGCCAACGCCCCGGAAGGACCGATGCCGTCGGCCAGATCGCGCTCTGTGGTCGGACACATGCAGATACCGGCCCCTGCTCCACCGAGTAGACCGATGTCGTCTTCAGTCAGGTGGGTGGCATGCACGGCCGTGAGCCGATCGGTCAGCGCACCCACCGAGGCCAACAGCCCCGTGGGCGTGCATCCGAAGTGGGCCTCGCACTGCTCGTTCTCCTCTGACCGCTCCGAGAGGTGCACGTGCAGGGGTGCCTCCCGGCCTTCAGCCCATGCCGCCACCTCCGCGATCGCCGCCGGATCGACGGCGCGGACCGAGTGCACGGCCGCCCCTATCTGCGCCCGTGGCCCCGGCTGCAGTTCCTCAAGCCGCTGTGCCCAGGCATCCGCCGATCCGTCTCCGAAACGCCTCTGGTCCTCTTCGAGCGGAAGGTACCCGTCTGCCGACAGGCCACCGTGCAGGTAGGAGGCATCCAGCAGGGTGATCCTGATGCCAACATCGGCTGCCGCCGCCAGGATCGCCTCACCCATGGCATTCGGATTTGCGTACGGCGTACCATCGAGCTGGTGGTGGAGGTAGTGGAACTCCCCAACGGCCGACACACCGGATAGTGCCATCTCTCCGTAGGTGGCCCTCGCAAGTGCGTAACAGGTGTCAGGGTCCAGCCGGCGGGCCACCTCATACATCTGCTCCCTCCAGGTCCAGAAGGTGCCGGCCCCTGCATGGGTCCGTCCCCGCAGGGCCCGGTGGAAGGCGTGGCTGTGGGTATTGGCAAAGCCGGGAAGGGTGAGGCCCGTGAGTCGCGTGGCGCCCGGTGGTGGTGCGCCCACTCCGGCGACAACGGCGGACACGAAGCCATCAGCAGTATCTATGAGGATGCCGGGTTCCACCTGTCCGCGGCCCAGCCACGCCGCCTCACACCAGTAGGTGCTCACGACCCGACACGCTCCACAAAGGCGGTGATGCGCTCGACGAACTCATCACGGTGGTGGGCCTCGAACTCCTCCCATGTCGACAGGGTCGCCGGATCAACCACCCTGTCCACGAAAAGCACCCCGTCGAGATGGTCGCACTCGTGCTGCCATGTCGCCGCGGTGAGGCCCCTCACAACCTCATCATGGTGGTTTCCGCTGCGGTCCTCGTAGCGGACCCGAACGTTGACGTAACGCTCCACCTCGCCACGCAGTGGGACCGACAGGCAACCCTCGTTGTTCACGAACACCTCGTTGTCAATAGGCTCGACCACGGGGTTGACGGCCACGGTCAGCGGGATCTGGGGTTTGTAGGGGTACCGGGGATTATCGGTCACCTCAAGCACAGCGACCCTAACTGGTTCACCGATCTGGTTGGCGGCGATGCCGGCACCTCGAGCGTGGCGCATCGTGTCGACCATGTCGTCAATGAGGCCCTGCACCTCGGGTGAGGTGATCTCGTCGTCGGTTAGTCGGCGTGTCGCACTGCGAAGCACCGGGTGGCCGATCGACAGGATCGTGCGTACGGCCACCGGTCAGGTGCCTTCCCTCATGGGAATCCTGACACCCCGCTCGTCGGCGACGTCGGTGGCAAGGTCGTAGCCAGCGTCAGCGTGGCGGATAACCCCCATGCCCGGGTCGTTGGTGAGCACCCTTTCCAACTTGGCAGCAGCAAGGTCGGTGCCGTCGGCCACGCTGACCTGACCGGCATGGATGGACCGCCCGATTCCAACCCCGCCACCGTGGTGGATGCTCACCCACGTGGCACCCGACGAGGTGTTCAGCAGGGCATTCAGCAGCGGCCAGTCGGCAACCGCGTCGGAGCCGTCGAGCATGTCCTCGGTCTCCCGGTACGGGGAGGCGACCGACCCGGAGTCGAGGTGGTCACGGCCTATGACGATGGGTGCCTTCAACTCACCGCTGGCGACCATCTCGTTCAGGCGCAGGCCGAGGCGGTGGCGCTCGCCATAACCAAGCCAGCAGATACGAGCCGGTAGCCCCTGAAAGGCGACACGCTCGCCAGCCAGTCGAATCCACCTGGCGAGGTCCTCGTCGTCGGGGAACTCCTCGAGCACCGCCCTGTCGGTGGCGGCGATGTCGGCCGGGTCGCCTGACAGCGCCACCCAGCGGAACGGTCCCTTCCCCTCGCAGAACAGCGGTCGTATGTAGGCGGGTAGAAAGCCCGGATAGGCGAAGGCCCTGTCATAGCCGCCCAGTTCGGCCTCGGCACGCAGGCTGTTGCCGTAGTCAAATACCTCGGCGCCGGCGTCCATGAAACCGACCATTGCCTCGACGTGGGTGGCCATGGATGCCCGGGCCCGGCGGGTGAACTCGGCCGGGTCGTTGCGGCGGAGTTCCTCGGCTGCCGCCTCGGTGAGGTCGGTGGGGAGGTAGCTGAGAGGGTCGTGCGCCGAGGTCTGGTCGGTGACGATGTCGGCTTCGAGACCGTCGGCCAGCAACCTCGGCAACAGGTCGGCGGCATTGCCGACGAGGCCGACCGATAGAGGCCTACGAGCCGCCTTGGCCTCGAGGCAGCGCTTGACGGCGTCGTCGTAGTCGTCGGCAACCTCGTCGAGGTAGCGGTGTTCGACCCGGCGCTGTGCCCGTTCGGGGTCAACCTCGATACAGAGCGCAACACCGTCGTTCATCGTCACTGCAAGGGGTTGGGCCCCTCCCATGCCGCCGAGACCGGCAGTCACGGTGAGGGTTCCGGCCAGGGTGCTGCCGAAGCGGAGGCGGGCGATCTCGGCAAAGCACTCGTAGGTGCCCTGGAGGATTCCCTGGGTCCCGATGTAGATCCAGGAACCTGCGGTCATCTGGCCGTACATCATGAGGCCTGCGTCCTCGAGGCGCCGGAACTCGTCCCAGTCGGCCCAGTCCGGAACCAGGTTCGAGTTGGCCAACAGCACCCTGGGAGCCCACTCGTGGGTGCGGAACACGCCGACCGGCTTGCCGGACTGCACGATCATGGTCTCGTCGTCGGCAAGCGTCGTGAGGGTGCGAAGCATGGCGTGGTACGCGGGCCACGATCGGGCGGCCCTGCCGGTGCCGCCGTAGACGACAAGGTCGTCGGGACGCTCGGCAACCTCGGGATCCAGGTTGTTCTGGAGCATCCGGAAGGCGGCCTCCTGGCCCCAGCCGCGACAGGTCAGGTCGGTTCCACGCGGTGCACGAATCTGGCTGTCTGGGCTTGTCATCGGGGTTCCTCGGCCTGAACGGGATCTTGTTGCAATGCTGCCCGACTGAACCTAAGTTGTCAACAGACGACATCTTCTTTCATCTAGTGAAATCATCATGACCTCATCCACACTGCACAAGTCCAGATCCGCCGAGCGGGCACTGCACCTGCTCGATACCGTCGTCACGGCCGGAAGTATCAGCCTCGGTGATGCCGCACGGGCCGTCGACCTACCCACCAGCACCGCTCTGCGCCACCTCAGGGCCCTCGAACACGACGGCTACCTGGACCGCGACCCCCACGGCATGTTCAGCGTCGGACCAACCTTCCTCCGCCTGGCCCTCACCTCGCTCCGCGAGGGGCCGGCGGCACACCTCACCACCGCGGCAAGGCCACATCTTGACCGACTGGCCGAGACCACCGGCGAATCGGCCTACCTGGCGGTGCGCGAGAGGTCGAGGGCCGTGTACATCGCAACTGCCGAGAGCACCAGGGCTATCCGCCACGTGGGCTGGGTCGGAAGAACCGTTCCACTCAGCGGCACCGCCGTGGGAACCACCCTCACCGGCGACGGAGAGGCGACCGTCCTACGAAACACCGGAGGCGTCGAACCCGACGTGGCCGCAGCCGTCGCACCGGTAATGGGCCCGGACGGAACGGTCGTCGCCGCAATCTCGGTGCTTGGACCCTCCTCCCGCCTCGACGACACCTCAACCGACACCGTGACCACCGCCGTGCTGGTAGCGGCCGAGGCCCTAAGCCGCGATCTGCGGGGCCCGACATGACCATCAGGCTGGATGGCCCCGGCGTCACCATCGCCGATGTCGTGGAGGTCGCCCGCAACCACGAACCCGTGGCCCTCACCGACGCTGCCCTTGAGCGCATGGACAGCGCACGAGCCATTGTCGAGACACTCGCCGATGCCGACCCCACCTACGGGGTCTCAACGGGCTTTGGCGCCCTGGCCACCGTGACCATCGCCCCTGAGCGGCGAGCGGACCTTCAGGCCGCACTGGTTCGCTCACACGCCGCAGGCATGGGTCCGCCGGTGGAGCCCGAGGTGGTTCGGGCAATGGTGTTCCTACGGGCACGCACGCTGGCACTCGGCCACAGCGGTGCCCGGCCGATCGTGGCCGAAGGGCTACTGAACCTCATCAACGCCGGCATTGCCCCGGTGGTTCCCGAGCATGGCTCGCTGGGAGCCAGCGGAGACCTGGCACCCCTGGCCCACGCCGCACTGGCTCTCATCGGCGAAGGCAACGTCGAAGTCGACGGTGCCGTCATTCCGGCCGCCGAGGCGCTGGCAGGTGCCGGCCTGTCAGCACTCACGCTGGCCGACAAGGAGGGCCTCGCCCTGACCAACGGCACCGACGGGATCCTCGGCATGCTCTGCCTGGCCTGCCACGATGCCGGCCACCTGCTCACCCAGGCCGACATCGCCGCAGCAATGACCGTCGAGGGTGTCCTCGCGACCGACCGGGCCTTCGCCGCCGACCTCACCGCGCTGCGTCCACACCCCGGCCAGGCGACCAGCGCAGCCAACCTGCGTGCGCTCCTGGCCGGGTCACCGATCGTGGCCAGCCACCGCACCGACGACCTGCGGGTCCAGGACGCGTACTCAATCCGCTGCACCCCCCAGGTCAACGGAGCGGCACGCGACACCCTTGCCTTCACCACCACCACAGCAGAGACAGAGCTGGCATCGGCCATCGACAACCCGATGGTGCTCCCCGACGGCCGCGTCGAGTCCTGCGGCAACTTCCACGGTGCACCACTCGGGTTCGCCGCCGACTTCCTGGCAATAGCCCTGGCCGAGGTTGGTGCCATCGCCGAGCGGCGTATCGACAGGGTGCTCGACCACACCAGATCACACGGCCTGCCGCCGTTCCTGGCCGACGACCCGGGTGTCGACAGCGGGATGATGATCGGCCAGTACACGGCTGCTGCGATGTGTGCCGAGAATCGTCGTCTGGCGGGTCCAGCCAGCGTCGACTCTCTCCCCACGTCGGGCATGCAGGAGGACCATGTCTCAATGGCCTGGGGAGCGGTCAGAAAGCTGCGGCGCGTCGTCGACAACCTACGGCGCATTCTGGCCATCGAACTCACCGTCAGTGCCAGAGCAGTCGACCTGCGAAGCCCGCTCCTACCTGCGCCCGGAACCGGGGCGGCTCTGGCGGCGATGAGAAGCACTGTGCCCGGGCCCGGTCCCGACCGGTTCCTCTCTCCCGAACTACAAGCCATCGAGGACCTGCTTGCCTCGGGCGGCCTCCTGGCGGCGGTCAACGAGGAAGTCGACCAACTCGCCTGAGTGGTATCCGATCAGATACCATTTTGTTAGTATGCAGACATGGAAGCCGCAACGATCCTGAGGTTGGCCCGGACACGGGCAAACCTCAGCCTGCGCTCACTCGGCCGAGCGGCCGGCACCTCCCATGCAACCCTTTCGGCCTACGAGGCCGGCACCAAGACGCCGTCGGTGGCCACCCTCGATCGCATCGTGCGGGCCGCCGGGTTCGCCATGGACGCCACGCTCAGCACCCGAGTGGACATCGGATCAGGATCATCAAAGGGTGAGGAGTTGGAAGCCGTGCTGGACCTGGCGGGAGCCTTTCCAGCAAGACACTCGGCGACCCTGACCTACCCCCCGTTTCCCCAACCGGTTGAAACATGACATCCCTGGTCGATCAGATAGTCGCCATCCACCACGCCCTCGATGAGTCCGAGGTCCCACATGCCTTCGGTGGCGCCCTCGCTCTGGCCTGGTGCACGCAGCGCGCCAGGGCGACGACCGACATCAACCTGAACCTCTTCGTCGGGGTCGACGCTGCCGAGACAGCACTGACCGCCCTCCCGCCCGGGATAACGGTCAGCGACTCCGACCGGGAAGCCATTGCCGCCGACGGCCAGACGCGGCTCTGGTGGGACCACACCCCCGTGGACGTCTTCTTCAGCACCACCGCCTTCCACGCCGACGTCGCCATGCGGGCGCGGACCGAGCAGTTCGGCGGCACTACCGTCCCGTTTCTGGCGTGTCGTGACCTCGCCGTGTTCAAGGCGTTCTTCAACCGCACGAAGGACTGGGCCGACCTCGAGGAAATGGCATCGGCCGGCACCCTCGACAGGGCTGTCGTGCTGGGAGAACTCGTGGTCCTACTTGGCGGCCACGACGAACGGATCGAACGACTCCGGTCCCTCTGATCGTGGCCGGGAGGCAGGCCTAACCCGACCGCCCCAAAGCCGCCCACCGGCATCTGGGCTACCTTCGATGCATGACCGGCGGACTTCTGGATGGCTACGACAGGGGTGGATTCTTTGACGAGGCCATCGGCGCGGATGGCGCGGCCAGACCCGGCCAGGAGAGCCTGGTCGGCTGGTTCGACTCCCTGTCTGCCGATGACCTGCGCTACCACTCGACCCTGCGCGACGATCTGCTCCTGAGCCGGGGAATCACCTTCACCGTCTACGGCGAATCCCAGGGCATTGAACGGACCTGGCCCATGGACCTCTTTCCACGGGTCATTACCGCCGCCGAATGGACGGTCCTCGAACAGGGCCTCGCTCAGAGGGTCAACGCCGTCAACCGCTTCCTGGAGGACCTCTACGTAGGCGAGCAGGCCATCCTCGAGGACGGGGTCGTGCCGCGTTGGCTGGTCATGTCATCGGCAGGCTTCGAGCGCGAGGCCTTCAACGTTGCGGTACCGAACGGCGCCCGCTGCCTCGTCTCCGGTATCGACATCGTGAGGGGAGCCGACGGCCAGTTCCTGGTGCTCGAGGACAACCTGCGCAACCCCTCGGGCGTCAGCTACGTACTGGAGAACCGGGCGACCATGGCCAGGGTTCTCACCGGCGCCTTCGAGGAGATGGCGATCCGCTCAGTCGACCACTACGGCCGATCCCTGCTGGCTGCCCTGAAGCACGCCGCCCCTCCTGCCGCCGGCGACGACCCGGTCGTCTGCGTGCTCACGCCCGGCATCTACAACTCCGCCTACTTCGAACACGCATTCCTGGCCCGACAGATGGGCGTCGAACTGGTCGAGGGCCGCGACCTTGTCGTCGACGACCACATCGTGGCGATGCGAACAACCGGTGGCCTGCGCAAGGTCGACGTCATCTACCGGCGCATCGACGACCACTTCCTCGACCCTGCCGTCTTTGACACCGGCTCGACCGTCGGCGTACCCGGCCTCATGGCAGCGGTGCGCGCCGGCACGGTCACCGTGTCAAACGCCGTGGGTAACGGGGTGGCCGACGACAAGGCCGTGTACCCGTACGTACCGGCCATGATCGACTACTACCTGGGAGAAGAGCCGATCCTGCCAAACGCCACCACCTACGTGCTCTGGGACAACGACCAGCGGGCCGCCGCCCTGGAACGGGTCGACGAGCTGGTCTGGAAACCGGTCGCCGAGTCAGGCGGCTACGGCATAGTCATCGGCCCGTCAGCGACCGACGAGGAACTGGCCGGAGTGCACACGACCGTCGAGGCCGACCCCCGCGGATGGATAGCCCAGGAGGTCGTGCAGCTCAGCCGGGTACCCAGCTGCATCGACGGAGGCCTCGAGGGTCGCCATGTCGACCTGCGTCCCTTCATCCTCACCGGCGAGTCAATCGAGGTGCTCCCGGGTGGTCTGACCCGCGTCGCCATGCGAAAGGGTTCGCTCATAGTGAACTCCTCCCAGGGAGGCGGCTCAAAGGACACCTGGGTGCTCGAAGACCAGGCCACCGGGGCTGCGGGCTGATGCTGGCCAGACACGCCGAGAGCCTCTTCTGGGCCGGCCGCTACCTGGAGCGTGCCGAGGACACCGCCAGGATCCTCGACGCCACCCAGCACGCCACCATCATCAGGCCCAACGCCGCCGAGCAGTGGGGCGACCTGCTCACCGTCCTGCGCATCCACGAGGAGTTCGAGGCAACCGAAAGTGAGGTCGACTGGCGCGGCGTCGGCAACTTCCTCGTCGCAAACCCGGAGAACCCCGGATCAATCGCCTCAGCCGTCCAGACAGCGCGGGAGAACCTGCGAAGCGTCCGGGAGCAGATACCCAGCGAGGTGTGGGAGACCGCCAACCGGTTCCACCTGGAGTTGTCGTCACATGACCTTGCCGCCGACCTTGACGGCGAGCCCTACATCCTCTTCGACCTGGTCAAGACCCACTGCCAGACGGTCTCGGGCGCCATCGAGCAGAACATGCCCAGAAGCGACGGCTACCGGTTCCTCACCATCGGGGTGCTGATCGAGCGGGCGCTGATGACATCGAGGTTGCTGAGCATCAGGTGGGGACACATGGCCGCGGGCACCTTCGAGGATGCAATGCTCACCCTCTCGTCGGTGTCGGCGGCAGAGGCGTTCCGGCGCCGTCACCAGTCAGCAACCGACCCCGTGGCAATCTCGTCGTTCCTATTGCGCGATGCCCTGTTCCCGCGCAGCACCCTCTACTGCCTGTCGCGTGCAGAACTGCTGCTCGACAACCTGGTCGACCGTGTTCCGGGCAGGGGACGGACCGAAACCGTGCTCGGGCGGGTGAGATCCAGCCTTGAGTTCGCCGAACTGGACGAGGGGTCCGTGGACATCCCCGCCTTCTGTGCCGAACTGGACGACGGGATCCGTCAGGTGGCCGACGCCATGGCGCACCAGTACTTCCGCAACGTCGACCAGCTCAGCATCAGGCCCCAGGCCACGGTGGTGTCCATGGGAGGGCACCGATGAGGCTCGACATCTCCAACCGCACGCTCTACCGCTTCGACGACATTGTCCGGGAGTCCCAGAACGAGGTTCGCACCTGCCCCACCAGCGACACCCACCAACACCTCATCGCCTACCGGCTGAGCCTCGCCCCGGCGAGCCGTTCTCTGGCCTTCTACGACTACTGGGGCACCCGCGTCGACGCCTTCGGCATCCGTGAGCCACACATCTCCATGGAGATCGTCGCCGAGGCGGCCGTCGAGACCAGCGAGGCCGGTCCCCGGCCGGAACCGTGCGGATGGGATGGACTTACCGACCCCACCTTCAGGGACCTGCACCTCGAGTACCTGGAGCGCACACCTCACGCCGACTGGGGAGACCACCTGACCGAAGCCGGCATGGAGGCACGTGTCGGCGATGACCTGGTTGCCACGGTTGTCGGCATCCACGACCTGGTCCGTGAGCGGATGAACTACGAGACCGGTTCGACCCACATCGGAATCGACGTCGAGAAGGTTCTCTCCGACGGCCACGGGGTGTGCCAGGACTTCGCACACCTGTCGGTCGCAATCTGCCGGAGCCTCGGGGTTCCGGCACGGTACGTGTCGGGCTACCTGTTCACAGCCAGTGACGAAACCGGCGAGGACACCGACAACGACGTGGTCGACGTGGAGACCCACGCATGGTTCGAGGCGGCTATACCGGGGCAGGGCTGGATGGCAATGGACCCCACCAACGGCCGTGAGGTCGGGCCCAGACACGTCAAGATCGGACACGGCCGCGACTACGACGATGTGCCACCGCTGCGGGGTTCGGTGTCGGGTGAGGCAGGCACCGAGGTCGAGACGAGTGTGGAGATTCGCCGTATGGATCCGTCACATCAGGCAACGGTCGTTCAGCCGCCGCTGACCCATACCGACATGGAGTACTCAGGCTTCCAGTCCCAACAGCAACAACAGCAGTAGGACCGGTCAGCCGGCTGAAATACCGCCGTCCACCGGCAGGATGGCACCGGTGATGTAGCGGGCCTCGTCTGACGCCAGGAACAACACCACACCGGCTACCTCGTCGGGCTGGGCCAGGCGCTTCATGGGGATGGTCGCCTCGGCCAGCTGATCAAGGTCGGCTGCGGTGGGTGGCCTGTCGCGTTCGGAGACCAGCATCGGGGTGTCGATGTGCCCGGGAGCCACGGCGTTGATGCGGACGCCCTCGTCAGCGTGGTCGAGTGCCATGGCCCTCGTCATCTGGTGCACGGCTCCCTTGGATGCGCAGTAGGCAAGCACCCCGGCCGCACCAATCCCACCCCAGATGGATCCGAAGTTGACTATCGAGCCAAACCCCCGTGGGACCATGTGGCGCACCGCTGCGCGGGACATGTAGAAGACACCGTCCACGTTGACCGACATGACCCGTCGCCAGTCGTCATCGCCGGTACCCGGGGCGGCCGCCCGGTGGATCACTCCCGCTGCGTTGACGAGCACGTCGATACAACCGTGTGTGGACACCACGGTGTCGACCGTGCCGTCACAGAACACCGGGTCACTGACATCTCCGACCACCACCGCAGCCCCTGTCTCATCGGCCACGAGGGCCGCACCGGCCTCGTCCCGATCCAGCAGCGTGACCAGGGCACCAGCCTCGACGAAGGCCCGCACCGTGGCCGCGCCCATGCCCGAGGCCCCACCGGTGACAACGGCGACCTTCCCGGCGAGCGTGCCATCTCTCATTCGTCCCGTCCCTCCAGGGGATCGAAGTTGACGCCCCCATATGTCTGTTCCGTCGGTTGCAACTCCACCCGGGCCACGTTCACGTACCAGGGTGCATCCAGTGCGTACGAGATCGAGGCGGCAACGTCCTCGCTGGCTATCTCGGTGATTCCGGTCTCCTTGAACCGGTGCCGCAGGTTCGGGTCGTCTATGGCGGCGTCGTAGAACTCGGTGCGTACCCGCCCGGGACAGATCTCGGTAACCCGCACGCCGGTACCCGCCAACTCCAGGCGCAGGTTGAGAGACATCAGGTGGATTGCCCCCTTGGAGGCCCCGTAGACCCCTGACAGGAGTGGGTAGAGGCCTGCAACCGATCCCACGTTGACGATGTGGCCCCGTCCCCGCTCGATCATCGGTCCGAGAACCGAGCGGACCGCATGCAGCGCCGCTGTCACGTTGGTTCCGATTGTCTGGTCGATGTCGGCCGGGTCTGCATCGGGAAGCGACTGAATGGCCCGACCCACACCGGCGTTGTTGATGAGCACGTCCACCCCGAGCGAGCCGAACAGGTCGTCCATGGCGGCGGTGTCCCTCACGTCGAGGACGTGGGTGGTGCACCCTGTGGACTCAGCCAGTGCCTTCAGCCTGTCCTCACGGCGGGCTACGGCGTGAACGGTCAGGCCACGGGCGCAGAGGTCTGCCACAACAGCAGCCCCGATGCCTGCCGAGGCACCCGTAACCAGTGCGGACCGGTAGTCGCTGATAGTCATGGACGACAACCGTAGACTGCCCGGATCACGTAGACCACGAGCCTGCACGGGTGTAACTTCTCGCCCAGCGAACCACCGGGAGGCGGCGTATGCGCGACGAGGCACAGTGCGTGATCGTGGGTGGAGGCGCCATGGGCGTGGGCCTGCTGTACCACCTGGCCCACGAGGGCTGGACCGACACCCTCCTCATAGAAAAGGGAGAGCTCAGCTCCGGCTCAACATGGCACGCCGCAGGCCTCGTCACAAACCTCATCGGCAGCCTCAACATGGCCAAGGTCCACGAGCACGGCGTCAAGCTCTACCAGCAACTCGAGGCCGAGACCGGCCTGTCCACCGGCTGGCACTCCTGTGGATCCATCCGTCTGGCCACCAACCAGGACGAGGTCGACTGGTTCCACTACGTCAAGGGAATGCTCAACTCCATCGACGTCGAGGCACACCTCATCGGCCACGATGACATCCGCCAGAAGCAGCCACTCGTAGACGACCTCTCCGACGTCATGGTCGGACTCTGGACACCCGACGACGGATGGACCGACCCCACCAGCGCGACCAACGCCATGGCAGCAGGTGCCCGCCAACTGGGCTGTGAGATCGCCCGCCACACCCTCGTCACCGACATGAACCAGCTACCAGACGGTCGCTGGCAGGTCATCACCGAACACGAGGGTGAACGCGACGAGGTGATAGCCGAACACGTCGTGAACGCCGCAGGCCACTACGGCCCCCAGGTGGCGGCGATGGTCGGCATGGAGGTACCGATCGTCTCGATGATCCACCAGTACCTCATCACCGAACCACTCCAAGAGATGGTTGACCTGGACTTCGAACCGCCCGTGCTGCGCGACCCCAGGGCATCGTGTTACTACCGCCGCGAGATCAACGGCCTCCTGGTGGGCCCCTACGAACGGGCGGGCGCACGCACCTACGGAGTAGAGGGCATCGACTGGAACCTCCACTTCCACCTCACACCACCAGATGTGGACGTGCTCGCACCCTGGCTGGAGTTGGCCGCACAACGCATCCCGGTGTTCGGCGAAGCCGGTATCAAGAAGGTGATCAGCGGCCCCATTACCCACACACCCGACGGCGGCTACCTGATGGGCCCGGCACCGGGAATGCGCAACTACTGGATGTGCGTCGGCTCAGCCATCGGGGTCGCCCAGGGCCCCGGCGACGGAAAGTACCTGGCCCAGTGGATGGTGCACGGCCAGACCGAGGTAAACGTCCGCGAAATGGACCCACGCCGGTTCGGACCATGGGCGAGCCTCGACTACACGATCGACAAGTCGACCGACGAATACCACGAGATGTACCAGGTAGCAATGCCCGGCGAATACAGAGACGCCGGGCGGCCCCTGGGAAAGACCCCCATCTGGGCCGAACTGGAGGCCCGCGGCGCCCAGTGGCAGGACGTCTGGGGCTGGGAACGGGTCAGGTACTACGGCCAACCCGAGAAATACTCGTGGCGCCGCTCAAACGCATTCGACCAGGTCGGTGAAGAATGCAGGGGAGTACGCGAACGGGTCGGCATCATCGACCTGACCGCGTTCGCCAAGTTCGAGGTCGCCGGTTCCGACGCCTCGGCCCTGCTGGACCGGTTGTCAGCCAACCGCCTACCCAGCCGGCAGGGCGGCACCCGCCTGGTGCACATGCTCACCGACCTGGGTGGCATCGAGTGCGAGATGACCATCACAAGGCTGGCCGACGACCGCTTCTACCTGAACTCGTCGGTTTCGGGCGAGACCCATGATTTGGACTGGCTCGTACAACACATCCATCCCGGAGAACAGGTGACCGTCACCGACGTGACCGCCAACCTGGGTCTGCTCGCCGTGAGCGGCCCCCGGGCACGCGATGTGCTGGCCGGCCTGACAGACGCCGACCTCGGAAACGACGCGTTCCCCTGGCTGACAGGTCAGGAAATCACCGTCGCCAGCGTGCCCTGTATTGCCCTGAGGGTGTCCTACGTGGGGGAGTTGGGCTGGGAACTGCACCATCCGATCGACAAGATGCCCGAACTCTACGAAGCGCTGATCGAGGCCGGCACCCCCCATGACATGGTCCACTTCGGCGCCTACGCAATGAACTCGATGCGCATGGAGAAGGCCTACAAGGCCTGGGGCGGTGAACTCACCACCGAGATCACACCCGTCGAGGCCGACCTGGGTCGCTTCGTGGCCCTCGACCGTGAGTTCGTGGGGCGTGAAGCAGTCGTGGCCCGGCGGGAACTGGCCGGCGATGACAACACCGGCCTGACCATGTTCATCGTCTACTGCGAGGTCGATGCCATCGACTCTGACTGCCGGGGCAACGAGCCCGTCTTTGAGGCGGGAACCGACACCATCATGGGCATTACCACCAGCGGAGCCTGGGGCCACACGGTCGGGAGGTCGCTCTGCTTCGCCTATGTAGATCCGGCATTTCGGGAGCCCGGCTCGACATTCGAGATCGGTTTGTTGGGGGAACGCCACATGGCGACCGTGCTGGACAGCCCGGCCCACGACCCGACGAACAAGCGGCTCAGAGCCTGAACCAGCGGCCGACAGGGGGGCGCAATGACAACTGGGGGAACAATGACAACTGGGGAAACAACGCCAGCAGAGGGAATCCGATGAGCGACACCGCCACCACCGAGGAGGTACCACGGCGCAGGTCCGGTGGTCGCGCTGCCCGGATCGCAGCCCGGGCCGCCGGACCCACCGAGGACGAGAGGGCAGTGCGACCCGGCTATCCCGGTGGCCGCTACGCCCCCCTCACCGAGTCAGACTGTGCACAGGTCTACGAAACCGCCCTTTGTCTACTCGAGGACATCGGCATGGCCGGCGCCGTCGAGGAGTTCGTCGAAGTGGTCACGGCTGCCGGTGGTCGACTGGACGAAGACGGGCGCCTCCTCTTCCCCCGTTCGGTCGTGGAACATGCCATTTCAACAGCCGCCAAGACGTTCACCTGGTACGGCCTCGACGACGACCGCTCCATCGAGGTCGGCGGTGACGGAGTCCACTTCGGTACAGCCGGTGCAGCCGTTTCGGTATGGGACCATGAGACCCGCCGACACCGGCCGTCAACACTCCTGGACATCTACGACACCTCCCGTCTCATCGACACGCTCGACCACATCCACTTCCACGGCCGCACCCTCGTCGCAAGAGACATGGTCGACAGCCACGACCTGGACCTCAACACCTCCTACGCGGTGGCCATGGGCACCACCAAGCCGATCGGCATCTCATACTTCCAACCTGAGCACGTCTCCGAGGCGATCGAGATGTTTGACACCATGCTCGGGCGCCGGGGCGCCTTTGCCGAACAGCCCTTCTGCATGGCACACAACACCTTCGTCGTGCCGCCACTGCGCTTCGCCAACGACGCAGCCCGATGCATGGTCGCCCAGACCAGACTCGGAATGCCGATCAAGTTGGTCTCGGCCGGGCAGGCGGGCGCCACCTCGCCGGCTGCACTGGCCGGATCGCTCGCCCAGGGTCTGGCCGAATGCCTCGGGGCGCTCACGTGCGTCAACCTCATCAGGCCAGGGCACCCCTGCATAATGGCCCTCTGGCCATTTGTGTCCGACCTGCGCACAGGCGCCATGAGCGGAGGCTCAGGCGAGGAAGCAGTAATCAACGCAGCATCGGCCCAGGTCTGCAACTGGCTTGGGCTGCCCTCAGGGGTGGCAGCCGGCATGACCGACTCCAAGCTTCCAGACGCCCAGGCTGGATACGAAAAGGGACTCACCGTGGCCCTTGCGGGCCACGCGGGCGCCAACCTCGTCTACGAGTCGGCCGGGATGCTCGCCAGCCTGCTGGCATGCTCATTCGAGGCCCTCGTCATCGACAACGACATGCTCGGCGCCATCAACCGGTCCATCCGGGGAATCGAGGTCACCCCCGAAACCCTGTCAACCGAGGTGATCCACGATGTCATACACGGACAAGGGCACTTCCTGGGCCATGGCCAGACCCTCTCGATGATGCAGTCCGAGTACCTCTACCCCGAGGTCGGCGACCGCCTCAACCCCGACAACTGGTATGACGCCGGTTCCAAGTCGGTCGACGAGCGGGCCAGGGAACATGTCCAGAAGGTGCTCTCGACGCACTTTCCCTCCCACATCCCACCCGCTGTCGACGCCGCTGTCCGGGAGCGGTTCGACATTCGCCTGCCAGTTGAGGAACTGACCTCGAACAGCCGCTGGTAGCCACCCGGCAGACCAGATGCCATGCTTGAGGCGATGGCAGCTCCCAGCGAACTCGAACTGATCGCCCGCCTGGCCCTGGCACTCGCCCTGGGGGCGGTACTCGGCCTGGAGCGGGAAACCCGCCACAAGACCGCAGGCCTTCGCACCCACAGCCTCGTCGCCCTCGGATCCGCGCTGTTCACCATCGCAGGAGCGTTCGCTGTAGTGGGCATCCAGGCCGACCCATCCAGGGTTGCCGCACAGGTGGTGACCGGCATCGGCTTCATCGGGGCCGGAGCCATGATCCGCAGTGGCCTGACCATCACCGGCATCACAACGGCCGCCACGCTCTGGATGGCTGCCGCATTTGGGGTGGCCGCCGCAATGGGCATGTACCTCGTGTCGCTGGCCTCCGGAGCGATGGCACTCTTCATAGTCCTGGCCTTCGGGCCGATGAAGCCGTACGTCCTCTCCCCGCGCTCGCGACGGCGTCTCGACATCAGCCACCTACCGGGCCACGACACCCTCGACGCCCTTGTCGCAGCTGTCGGAGATGCCGGTGGGCGCCTCAGCGTCATAGAGACCGGCGACGATGGCGACCTGCGACACACCAGTGTTGTTGTCTGGGGGATCGCCAAGGCGAATCTGGATGGCGTGTTACGGAACCTGGTCGCCCGCGAGGACGTTGTCGAGATAAACCCGCCGCCGCCACCAGCTTGACCTCCGGTGACAGACCCGTTCAAGGCACCTGACCCACAGCCGTTCGTGGACGGCTCGGGTCCGCGCAACGTCGTGGTCATCCTGCTCGACAGCCTCAACCGACGAATGCTGGGCTGCTACGGAGGCACCGAGTTCGACACCCCCAACCTTGACCGGCTTGCAGCCCGATCCCTGCGCTTCGACCGCCACTACTCGGCGTCGCTGCCATGCATGCCTGCACGCCACGACATTCTCTGTGGTGCCTGGGACTTCCTGTGGCGGCCATGGGGATCAATCGAGATCTGGGAGTCCAACATTGCCCGCGAGATGCGGATGAACGGTGTTGCCACGGGCATCATCACCGACCACCCCCATCTCTTCGAGACCGGTGGCGAGAACTACCACACCGACTTTGGAATGTGGGACTACGTGAGGGGGCACGAGGGAGACCCCTGGAGGCTCAGGGAGGACCCCTCCTGGGTAGGAACCCCAGCGCTACCGGCCACAGAGGGATGGGTTCACAGGGGCTACGACACCTCCCGTACATGGTTCCGTGACGAGGCCGACTTTCCCGGTCCGCGGACCATGCAGGCGACCGCCAACTGGCTGGATCGCAACGCCGGACACCATGACAGGTTCTTCCTGTTCGTCGACGAGTTCGACCCGCATGAGCCGTTCGACACCCCCGAACGCTGGGCCTACCGCTACCACGACCAACGCGACGAGCCGCTCGAGATCTGGCCACCCTACGGACGCGCCCTGATCGAAAAGGGGGTCATCACCGCCCGCCGGGCCGAACAACTTCGCGCCAACTACGGCGCCAAGCTCTCAATGATCGACCACTGGCTGGGAAAGGTCCTCGACTCCATGGACCAGAACGGCCTGTGGGACGACACGGCGCTGTTCCTCGTGACGGACCACGGCCACTACCTCGGCGAACGTGACGAGATGTACGGAAAGCCGCTGGCCCCCATCTACGACCTTCTCGGAGGCATACCAATGCTCGTGGCATGGCCCGGGGTTGCACCTGGCAGCAGCGAAGCTCTCACCACCAGCGTCGATGTCCACGCCACCCTCGCCGACCTCTTTGACCTGGAGATCGAGCACCGCACGCACGGTGTGTCGCTTCGAGATGTCATCGAGGGAACCCGGCCCACGGCACGCGACCATCTCCTGCAGGGCTACTTCGGACGCGAGGTAAACGTCATCGACAGGGACGGCAAGTACATCCGTGGCGTCGAGGGCGATCAGACCGACGTGAGCGTCTGGTCGAACCGGTGGTCGACAATGCCCGTCCATTCCTTCCCGCGCCTCAGCCTTGCCAGGCCCGACGACAGGGCGACGCTCGACCACATGCCGGGAAGCAACGTGCCGGTCATCCGACAGCCGTTCACCGCCGACGACCTGAACAGCGGCGCTGTCTACCCTGCAGGACGCACCGCCGGAGCCGTGTCCGAACTCTACGACGCCTCCGACACCGAGGAGTCCGAGGACCTCGCCGGCTCAGGCCGATCCGCCCACTACGTGGACCTGCTCCGCCACGCCCTAACAGAGGTGGAGGCCCCTGCCGAACAGTTTGTGAGGCTCGGCCTGAACTGAGCCCGACGACCTCAACCTGCGACCAGGTGTCCGACAGGCCCATTTGGGTCGACAAACTCTCCAATCTCTGACCACGGAACCGTGACCCTGGGTGCCCCGAGGACACCCGGCCCGACCTGGTAGCGGTCAAACAGGAGAACCACCCCTTCTGCACTGAGTGCCAGGTTCTCGAAGTTGGATTCCTCAACCGCAAGGCCATCGGGCCAGACCACGCTCTCGCCGAAGCGTGCCCCAAGGTCGGCGGTGGCCACCCTCGCGAGCGCCTCCAGCCACGGGCTGTCGTCGTAGAAGACATCCAGTGGACCCAGAAGGCTGCCGTCGGCCAGATCAACCACAACCGCGTCCACCCACTGGTCCCCGCTCGCAGCGCCGCCCCATTCGACGGTCAGGTCGTACTCGACGCTGACCACCCGGGTATCAAGTAGCGACACGATGCCGCCTCCGAAGAGATGGCTCGGCTCCACATCAGCGGACTCGTCCTCGAACAGATCGGCAGCAAACAGGGCCCTGGCGTGCTCTACCGGCTGGCGGAGCCGGGCGTCGACGCCACGTGCCACGCCATCGCCGTCCACGCTGGGAAACGCCATGTCGAAGGTTCCGTCGGGTTCGATTGTGCCGGTCAGTCGCTCGACTGACAGCAAAGGTGTAGCCGGAAGGAATGTCCATGAGCCGGCGGACGATACCGCCGGGGCTGCGAGCGTGACAGTGGCAACTCCAGCTTGAGGCGAGGTGGTGGCTGGTGCGACAACCGTCTGGTCCCGGGCCTCTGACAGCCCCCGGCCAGCATCGGTTGCACAACCTGTCGTAACCCAGACAAGCACCACCACGGCTGCTGTGAGGATCGACCTTGCGGACCAGTTGGGCACGGCCGCAGGGTACCTACAGGTCGATCCCGAAAGGGGTCGGCCCACGGTTGCCCCACATGGCTGTCAAGCCGGCCAGGACGGCGGCACCCACCCCCGTGAAGCTCTTAGTACCATCACACCGTGCGACCAGGAAGAAAACGGCTGTCCGCTGACCCGGGCCCCGACCAGACGCTGCTTGACCTGGTGAACGGCCTCCGCGACGTCGAGGACCGAGTCTCCGTCCTCGAGAACCGCTTCGATTCGCTTGGTGAACATGCCACCGGCAGCGACGACGACGCCGTAATGGAACTTCGCCTTCACGCCGCTCGCCTGTCCGCTGAGCTCTCGAGGGTGACCGTTGAGCTACGTGGCCGAATCGCAGAACTGGGAAACCAGGCCGGCCTCACCTTCGAAGACGAACCGTCCACACCAGCCCTTGCCGACGACGAGGCCTTTGAGGACCTCAGCGCAGACTCACCGGCCCGGGCACCTGCCAGCCAGCGCACAAGCGGCTGGCAGCCGGCCAGCTAGACCTCGGCCAACCCGACTCTGGCGTCAACCGGCCCTGTCGGCCAGGGCAGAGACGAGTTCTTGAATGCGGGCCTGGATGCGCCCGAACTCCAACCAGTCGGCCGGATCTTCGGCAAGTGCGCCCGCTGCGCCCGCCTGGAGCTGTTCGATCTCGGCCACGATGGCGGCAACATCGCCCTCTATGACCTCGGAGACGCCACCTGACGGTTCGACAGAGTCGACTGGCGTGGCTCCGTTCTCACCGTCACCTTCGGCAGGCTCCGCTACGACGACTCCGCCGAACACGTCGCTCAGGTCGGAACCAGTCAGTTCCTCGAGGGCCTCCTGGAGTGAGTTGGCCATCACGACCCGCTCACCAACCGAGGCGATCACACGCTCCAGTTCGGGAACAGTTCTATCGCCCTCGGCCTGCACGTAGAGCGGCCTCACATACATAATCGAGTTATCGATCGGCACGAGCAGAAGTTCACCGAACAGAACCGAGGAACCACGCTGGCTCAAGAGGGTCTGGAGGCTGGCGACCTCCTCGTCGTTGCGAATCCGCTCCTCGGCCAGGGCGGGGCCGTCGAAGTTGGAGGTCGGCGGGCGGTAGACGATTGCCTCGCCGTAGTTGTCGCCGTCGCTTCGACCAACCATGTAGGCGGCGAGCTCCTTGCGGGCATCGTCATCGTCGAGGGGGACGAAGGCCCTCATGATCACGAACTCGGCACCGTCACCGGCCCCGTTGGGAAGGTCGACCATTGTGCGGTACGGGGACATCCGGGCGTCACGGGTTCCAGAGGGAATGCCCTGCTCATCCCTGAAGGTCAGGTTGGCTGCGCCCTGCCCGGTCCGACCGGGATCCTGGGAGACAGCCCACTCCGCAGCCCGCTGGTAGAAGTTCTCGGTGTCGTCAACGTGGTAGGCGCCCCAGAGTGATGTCTGGATCCGGAAGTAGTCCTCGGCGTATCGCATGTGCTCGACAAGGGATGCGGGCATCTCTGACATCGGTGTGAACAGGCCGGAGAACGCAGCCTGGTAGACCCTGATAAGCGGATCGTCGGACTCGGAAACGTAGAAGGTGACCTCACCGCTGAAGGCGTCAACCACCGCCTTGACCGAGTTACGCATGTAGTTGAATCGGCGGGGAAGATCGTCGTCCGCCGGAAGGTCCTCGACCGGCGCCCGCTGCGAATACGGATACCTGTCGGTGGTCGTGTAGCCGTCGACGACGTACTGGATTCCACCATCGACGAGCACCGGGTACGGATCGGCGTCGAAGTGGAGAAACGGTGCCAGCTTCTCGACCCGCTCATGCACGTCCCGCACGTAGAGGACCCGGGAGTCGTCGGTGATGAAGTTCGAGATCAGTGGCTCGATCTGGCCGAACCTGAGGGCGAAGGCCACCTTGCGCAGCATTGACCCCATCTGGACGCCGCCCTCACCTCCAAGGTCGGAGTACCGGACCGTCCTGGTCTCCTGGTTCTCGTCGGTGAAGTCAACCTCGTCACGGCTGGCTCCGACTACCGCATAGCCCTCAAGGCCCTCACCGACGTAGATCTGCGGGGTGTCGAGGACCACGTCGACCCCATCGTCGATCGCCACCGGAAGGTCGCCGATCACGAAGTCGGGGTCACCGGAGCCCTTTACCCGGCTGGCCGGTGCCATCGCGACGCCGTAGCCGTGGGTGAAGGCAACATGCTGGGCCTCCCATGAGCGGGTTGTGTTGAGGTCCAGTTCACGGGCACCGAGGATCACCTGGGTCAACTCGCCGTCGATCTGGTACCGGCCGTCGTCGAGCAGGTCGCTGAACTGGTAGAACTCGCGCTCGCCCTGGAGACGGTCGAAGGTGGCCTGCACGATGAGCGGGTCGAGTATCCGGATGTTCCGCACGGTCGACACGTTTGCCCGCAGGTCGCCAGCTGTGATCTGGGTGTCGAAGTCGTCGAGCATCACCTCCTGGATTTTGTCGAGCCCGAAGGCAGTCCTCGTTGCCTCGATGTTGCGCTCTATGTAGAGCGCCTCCTTTTCGGACTCGGCCGGTTCAACCCTGAGGCTCTGAACGACCGCCGGGTAGATGCCGCCCATGACAAGTGCCACGAACGACCAGAGGCCAACGGCCAACGTCGGCAGCATCCAGCCCCGCCGCCGGATATTCACGAGGAGCAGCACGACGGCCAGCAGGGAGATCAGGATCAGCAGATTGGTCGCGGGCAGTTCAGCCTTTACATCGGTGTATGAGGCGCCGTCGACCACCCCCCGGGTTGATGTCGTCAACTCGAACCTGGCCAGCCAGTAGTCGGCGGCCTTGACAAGGGCGATCACGCCGAGCAGCACCGAGAGGTGGGCCTTGACCTGAGGCTTTACCCTCTCGCCGACTGTCTGGAACCTGATGCCACCGTTCAGGTAGTGGGAGATCGAGGTGACGACGAGGGTGACGAGAAGCGTCGAGAAGAGCCAGCCCACAACAAAGGTGAGCAACGGCAGTTGGAACACGAAGAACCCGATGTCGCGCCCGAACTGGGCATCGACGGTGCCGAAGTCAACGCGGTTGGTGTACAGCAACCACTCCTGCCACCGGCCCGACACTCCGAGCCCGGCGATCAGAGCGAAGAGGCCTGAGACGCCCAGGCGCAACAACCTGCCCCGGCTCCCAACGATGAGGTGGTAGTGGACCAGAAGGTCCTCTTCCGGTCCGGGCGGTCGTACAGGCGGGGCCAACCGCTCCGCAATTACCAGGTTCCCGAAGAGGATCCCGAAGAACAACACTGCAAAGAGGACAATCAGGACCACCTGGGCGCCGAGAACCGACGTGAACACGTTGCTGTGGCCAAGCGAGTCAAACCACAAGAAGTCGGTGTAGAAGGAGGCCAGTCCCCGCAGCGACACCGTTGCCACGAAAAAGATGGCCACCGCACCGAGCGCCATGGCCCGGAACTTTCCGGACCGGACAGGTTGACCCCTTCGGGGCATCGGGCGGGGCCGCGGTGGCGGTGCATCCTCGGGGCGCATCGCGGCAGCCTAACGGCGCATCCGGTTGGCCCTACCGACAGCCATGCAACTAAACCGGCACCTACCCGGACAAAGTTGGAAGCGCCAGGGTGTCGGCGTTACCACCCAGTTCGGCCAGCACGTCCAACGCGTCGTCCAGGTTCGCGACGCCCTCGACCCTGAGGTCACCTGCGACGTCGCGGGCGTCGGATGCCTCGTGTTCCGGAACCAGGAACAGGTCGATCCCGGCCCGGCGGGCTGCAACCACCTTCTGCCTGATTCCACCAATGGGGCCGACCACACCGTCAATGTCGATTGTGCCGGTGGTGGCTACGCGTAGACCCGCTGTCATCTCACCGGGCGTAAGCACCTCGAGGATCGCCAGGGTCAGGGCGAGGCCTGCCGAGTTGCCACCCACCTTGTCGGTCCGAACACCCACGTCGATCGGAAGGTTCTCGACGTCCTCCCAGCGTGTCTGAGGACCAATGCCGAGAAACCCGACCGTCGGGTCGTCGTCTCGCGCTGCCAGCTCCACAACCACGGTCCTGGGGTTGTCGCCGTCCAGGTCCTCAATGAGGATCTCGATGCTGTCGCCTGGCGAACGCCCCTTGACGATGGTCACCAATTCCTCGACGCGCATGGTCGACACACCGTCGATTGCCACGATCACATCATCGGTGGTCAGGTGGCCAGCGGCAGGATCACGAACCGAGGCCATGCCGACACCTGTGGCAACGAACGGATCAAGGCCGAGGTGCCTCAACGCAACGGCCTCGGCCGTTGACTTGGAGACCCGCATCAACTCGATGTTGAACTGACGGTTCTCGTCACGGCTCCGGTCTCCCAGTACAGACTCCTGGCTGACCAGGAGGTCGGCATCGTCGACAGTTGCCCACAGATACTCCCAACCGTTTACCGTCGAGTCCTGACGGACGGTCGTGAAATACACCTCGCCGGCAGCCGGAAAACTCTCGCCCCTGAACACCACGATGCGATCAGACAGTGCGTTGACGGTTCCCGGCCGGAAGATGAAGTACGGCAGCCTGACGAACGTCATCGCCATGACCGCCAGGCCAACGAGCAGCACACCCGCCGCAACAACAGGCCGTACGCGTCGGGGGGCGCCACCGGGTGCATCGACGCCCGGCTGTAGCCTGTCTTCTGCCGTGTTCACGCTGTTAGTCGCCACCCTGTTCCCGGGCCTCGTCCTGATTGCCCTGCTGGTTGTCCACGCCCGGATGGTCAACGGTTCGACAATCTGGGCCAGAACAATCCACACAGCCGATACTGCCCAGCCTGCCACGACAACACGCGGGTCATGGTGCGGGCCGTCATGAACACCCAACAGGACCATGAGTACGCAGTTGACCGACCATGGGGAGCAGCTGCCCTGTCCGGCCTGTGGTTCCACCCGCCCCACAAGGTGGTTACCGGGCAGCGGGCCAGAATCCGATGGTGGCACCGGTTGCGCTCGCTCATCCTGCTGACCGCGTTCGTGGTCGTCGGCGGCATCGCACTTGCGACCGTGATTGGCGTGATGGTCATAGGAGCCGGCTTCCTGCTTGAACAGGCCATCGGCTGACCGGTGCCAGCCCGCCACGAGCACACCGAACCGCCACCGACCGCTGAGAGCGCACCCCGCCGCCGGCAGGCAATCCTTGCCGGACACGCAGGAGACCCTGCTGAGGCCCGACGCCACCTTGTCGATATCGAGCCCTCGGTCAGATCCGCTGCAATCGGCGCCCTCAACAGGTTGGGCTGCATAACCGACGCTGAACTAGGTGCCTCTCTTGGTGACCCGTCGCCAGCAGTTCGGCGACGGGCTCTCGAAATCGCCGCCACCACCACCCACCCATCCGGAACTACGGGCATGTTGGACCTACTCTCCGACAGCGACTCCGGAGTCGCCGAGGCGGCCTGCTGGGCAGCGGGTGAGAGATCCGACCTTGCCGACCTGACCGTCGCGCTGCTCATCGGCATCGCCAGCGACCACGAGGATGCGCTGTGTCGCGAGGCGGCCGTGGCCTCCCTCGGGTCCCTCGGCCACGAGGCGGGGCGACCGGTGATCCTTGCCGCCCTGCTGGACCGACCACCGGTTCGGCGTCGGGCGGTGCTTGCGCTCGCCGCGTTCGAAGGTCCCGACGTCGAAGCAGCCCTGGAACGAGCGCTCGACGACAGGGACTGGCAGGTGAGCCAGGCAGCCGAGGACCTGCTTGGAGAGTCGGCGCGGTAGTGCCCGCCGGCTAGCGCCGGGGATCGATGAACATGGCCCGCATAGCCTCGAAGGACTCGATGCACTGACCGGCACCCATTACGACACACTCCATGGGAGCCTCAACATGGGTGACCGGTATTCCGGTCTCATCGGCCAGACGCTTGTCGAAACCTCTCAGGAGACTGCCACCACCAACCAGATGAAGGCCCTGCACAAGCAGATCCTGTGCCAACTCGGCGGGTGCCTGGGCAAGGCATGAGACCACCGAGTCGATCATTGCCGAGATGGGCTCGTCGATTGCCCGACGGATCTCGGCGGGGGTCAGGACGATCGTCTTCGGAAGGCCGGAGACGAGTTCGCGACCGCGCACCTCGGCACGCATCTCACCTGCAGTCTCGGCGGCGGACCCGCAGACCAACTTGATCTCCTCTGCGGTCACCTCTCCGATTGCCACGCCGTACTCCCTGCGGACATGGGCCTGGATTGAGGCGTCAATGTCAAAGGACCCGACCCTGAGAGCCTCAATTGCCACAACCCCTCCGAGAGAGAGCAGCGCCGACTCGGAGGTCCCACCACCAATGTCGACGACCATGTTGCCGACCGGCTCGCTGATCGGCAGGTTGGCACCGATCGCCGCTGCCAGCGGCTGCTCGATCAACTGTGCATCAGCCGCGCCGGCGCTCTTGGCGGCTTCCGTTACCGCACGTCGCTCGACCGCAGTGATCGCAGAGGGCACACATACGAGCACCTTGGGACGGTTAAGCCGGCTCACACCGACCCGTTCGAGCAGTAGCCGCACCATCCTCTGGGTCACGTCGAAGTCCGTGATGGCACCCTTCCGGAGTGGCCTGACGGCCACGATGTGAGCTGGTGTCCGTCCGATCATCTTCCAGGCCTCACGACCCATCGCCAGGACCTCACCCGACTGTTGGTTCATGGCGATCACCGATGGTTCAGCCAGAACAACACCCTCACCCCGCGTGTAGACGAGGGTGTTCGCCGTTCCGAGGTCGATTGCCAGGTCGCGTGCCATCTCAGGCCGAACCGCCGGTCTTCCCGGACTCGTCGTCTCCGATCATCCGGACTGCGCTGGAACTGTGCGCACCGGGGTGCTGATCGCTGTTCAGATTGCGCAGGGTCCTCCGGAACTCGTCTGGGTCGACGCTCTGCTTCCGGGGACGGCTCAACAGCCAGACCAGGGTTGACCCCAGTCCCGCCATGATCACGGCGCCGAAGAGGAACACGAGGCTGGAGTTCATTTCTGGTCTCCAGAAACGTCGCCAGATCCAGACCCGGTGGTATCGGGAGGCCATTCCAGGTCGTCGAGGTCGACAAGATGCTGAGCATCGGTTCCCCAGTGCTCGCCACCGTCCCAGGTCTCAAGTTTCCAGATGGGCACGGTTGCCTTCACGGCATCGATGCAGAAGCGTCCCGCCGAGAACGCCTCACCGCGATGGGCGGAGGACGCGACGACCACTACGGCAGCCTCGCCGATCGGGACAGAACCGACCCGGTGCAGCAGCGCGATTCGGGCGACTGCCGGCCATCGCCTACGTGCCTCGTCGGCCACGCGAAGGAGCCTGGGTTCTGCGTGCTCCTCGTAGGCCTCGTACACGAGCCCGGTCACATCCGCGCGTCCCTCGGCATGGTCCCGTGCGTTCCCACTGAACAGAACCACGGCACCACAGTCGGGTCGGCCCGCCCACCTGAGGACCTCCTCAACGGGGAGAGGTTCCTCAGTTAGGCCGAGCCAGGTATCAGATTCGACTGGCGCCACGGATGACATCGCCGTCATGGTACGACCACCACCCGGCTGATCGACGGCAGCCCCTGCGTACTGTCGATATGACAACAGAACCGATGTGAGCGCACCGTGACATGGCCCTACGATGCCACCGTGGACCTACCTGAGATGCCTGAACCCGACGACGAAGATCCCTCACTCGAAGACCTGATGGCTCAGGTCTTCGGTGGCTCCTTCGGAGACATGTTCGGAGGGGCTCTGAAAGCCATGGAGAATCAGGGCACAGACGCGTCTGCTGCACGCCAGCTGGCAATGACGATCGCTACCGGCGGTGAGAGCGAACCAAACGTGGATCCGACGGTTCGAATGGAGTACGAGGCCCTCGCACGGGTCGCAGAACTCCATGTCGCCGACCAGACCGGCCTCCCGGCAGGACGGAGGGGACCGGTGACTGTCGAACCGGTCTCCCGGGCAGTCTGGGCAGGGCGCATGGTCGACACGCTTCTACCGCTGCTCGGTCGGGTGTCCGGGTCCCTACACGGCGGGCCCGACACCCACCACGAACCACAGGCCGACCCCGGCGGAGACCCGACTGCCGCATGGCTGTCCGGGTTGATGGAGGCAATGGCTCCTCTGCTGTCAAACCTGACAACGGGAACGATGGTCGGTCGCCTCGGCTTCCGGAACCTCGGCACCTACGACCTGCCGATCCCCGTGGACCCGACCTCGCCTAATGCCGACCGCCTCATGTTGATCGTCCCCAACATCGAGGCCTTTGCAACCGACTGGAGCATCCCGGCCGCCGACCTGCGGCTCTGGGTGTGCCTGCACGAACTCACCCACCACAGCGTCCTCAGCGTCCCCCACGTGGGTGAGACCCTCACCGACCTACTGACCAGCCACGCTGGTGCATTTCGAAACGACCCGTCCGAGCTGGAACAGCACCTGGGTGACATCGACCCGATGGCTGGACCCGATGCCATAGCGCAGCTCCAACAGATTCTTGATCCCGAGATGGTCCTGGGAGCAGTCAGGTCACCTGATCAGGATGTGCTTCAGCCGAGAATCGAATCGCTGGTATCGGTCATCATCGGCTACGTGGACCACGTGATGGACGAGATCGGTGGTCGCCTGATCGCGACGTACCCGATGGTTACCGAGGCACTTCGGCGAAGGAGGGTCGAGACCAGCAGTGCCGACCGGTTTGTCGAACGGATTCTGGGCCTGAACCTGACCCAGACCCAGGTGGATCGCGGCAGTGCATTCATCGCCGGCGTTGTCGAACGGGCCGGGCCCGACGCCCTGGAGCGTCTGTGGGCCAGGGAGTCCCACCTGCCGACACCGAACGAGGTGGAGGCACCGGGCCTCTGGCTGGCCCGGCTCGACCTGGACGTGGACACCGACGGCCCGGACGCAGCCGCCACCCAGCCGTAGCCCGCCCTCACAGGTGAGGCTCGTCTCCGTCCTCCTGGTGCCAGAAGCCGAGCTGGCCATCTGGACGGTCGGGGTCAACCGGCGTGTCGGTCCTCCTGGCTGCCCGTGACCCTGCCAGGTACCACACGAGGGCGAGTCCAGTACCCAGGGCCACGAGCCCATAACCGATCTCGGTCGGCAGCGGAACCACAACCGCCACGAACGCACCAACCGCCCAACTCAACTGGAAGCGGCCCTCGAACCTGCTGAACGTTCGGCCATGGTTCGCATCAGGTGCATCACGTTGTACCAACGAGTCAAAGGCCAGCTTGGCGGCGGCCGACGAACCCGCCACCATCAGCGCCAGGACCATCGCCCCCCTGAGAGCCCCGAGCCAACTGGCCGCGACACCACCAAGCATTGCGGCCACGAGAACACCGGTGATGATCATCTCCTCGCCGGCCGTCCGGCGAAGGCGCGGTGCGAACCATGCACCGAACAGTGCACCGACACCTGCACACACGAGAACTACTCCAAAGTGCCAGACCGGTGCACCGGGACTACCGAGGATGTCTTGACCACGCGCCACGCCGACCGCAGCTCCCACGGCCCTACCGGGGCCATCAATGCTGAGGCCCTCCTCGCCTCCCCGGAACTCGAATGCCAGCAGAAACGTCATGAAACCCACCGCTGCACGCAACATCGCCATAGCGGAGGCGGCCATGAGAATCCCGGCCTGTCTCAACTCAGCCCGCTCATCTGCCGAAGCCGGTTGATCCGCAACCGTTATGCGCGGCAACTGAACGGCGAACAGGGCGGTGGCCACGAAGCCGACCATCGCAGCATTGGCAGCCCACGAGGACGCACCGAGCATCGCGAGGCCGCCAATGCCGGCTCCGACCATGCCACTGATAGCGCTCAGCAGCGCCAGCTTGGAGTTGGCCTCAACCAACTCCAGATCGGACCTGACGAGCTTGGGAACAACGGCGCTCTTGGCTACCGAGTAGCCCTTCTGGAGTATCAGGAATCCGAATGCCTCGGGGAACAGGAGCAGACCGTCAATGTGTCTCGCCATGAGGTATGCAAGGGCGGCCCGGCCGAGCACGGTGAAGAGGATCATTCCCCTGCGACCACCACGGATGCGGTCCACAAGGGGCCCGATCAGCGGGGTGACCACGGCAAAGGGTGCGATCGTGAGCACCAGGTAGAGGCCGATCCTCCAGCGGGCGGCATCAGGGGAAATGGAAAAGAAGATCGACCCGGCAAGCGCAACGGCAATCATGGCGTCCGACATCGCCCCCAGAGCGTGGGTCCGGGCCAGCCTCGTGAACGGGCTGGCTACAGGGCGAGGTGCGGGCTGGGCGGCTGAGTCCACGGCCCAAGGCTACGGGACGGGCTCTCAGGGCCGCCCGGGTTCGTACTTGTATCCGAGGCCCCTGATGGTGACAATGCGCTCGGGCTTCCGGGGATCCACCTCTATGCGGCCACGGACCCGCTTCACATGGACGTCCAGGGTCTTGGTGTCGCCCACATAGTCGTCGCCCCAGACGCTGTCGATCAGCACTTCCCGGGTCAGCACCCGACCAGCGTTTTGAATCAGCACGGCCAACAGCTCGAACTCCCTCAGAGGCATGGTGACGGCCTCTCCGCGCACAATCACCTCGTGGCGTTCCGTGTCGACGCTCACGTCACCCACGACCACTGCCGTTGCACCGCCCCACTCCGGGGATTCCTGTTCGGTGCTCTCTCCTGTGCGCCTGAGCACCGCCCTCATCCGGGCGACCAGCTCTCTCAACCGGTACGGCTTGGTCACGTAGTCGTCGGCACCGATCTCGAGGCCGACAACCGTGTCGATCTCTGCCCCCTTGGCCGTGACCATGATTATCGGGACATCGGAGCGCGAACGGATCTCCCGGCAGACGTCGATACCGGAGACCCGGGGCAGCATCAGGTCCAGCAGAATGAGGTCTGGCTCATGCCTGGCGAATGCCTCGAGGGCGGCCACGCCGTCCGATGCCACCTCAACCTCGAACCCCTCGCGGTGCAGGCCAACCTCGAGCGCGTCGGCAAATGACTCCTCGTCCTCCACGACCAGAACCCGGACGCCGGTCATCAGGCCACCGCCGCCGCGGTCGGCAGCCGAACCAGGACAGTTGTGCCGTTTCCCTCGGTGGAGGACAGGTCGACCTGCCCGCCATGGGCGAGTACGACGTTTCGGACAATGGACAGGCCAAGCCCGGTACCACCGGTTTCACGGGTTCGGGCACGGTCCACGCGGTAGAAACGTTCGAACACACGCTCAATGTCGCGCTCTGGAACCCCGATGCCATCATCGGCCACCTCAAACCGGACACCACCGTCATCGGACCTGAGGCTGACCGCGACCTTTCCTCCGTCGTCTGAGTACTTCACGGCATTCTCAACCAGGTTCCGCATCATGCTCACCATCTGGTTTCGGCTGGCCTCGATGTGGACACCCGAGTTGGCCTCCACACGGATGCTGATGCCGCGCTGTTCGGCTATAGGCAGCACCCGCTCGACCACCTGGGCAGCCAGCCCCGCCAGGTCCAGCAGCTCAACCCTGTCAGGTGACTCCCCCTCGATGCGGCTGAGGTCCAGGAGGTCCTCGATTATCGAACCCACCCGCTGCGACTCGGTTTCGATGCGGGCCGACAGGCGACCTACGACATCCGGGTCGGTCTCGGCCACCAGGGTCTCGGCCAGCAGGCTGAGGGCCCCGATGGGGGTCTTCAGTTCGTGGCTGACGTTGGCAACGAAGTCCCGCCGGACCGACTCCTGACGGCTTCTCTCGGTGATGTCCTCAAGAATGGCGACCGCTCCCACGACGCCCGCACCGCTGTCGTCAGATTGAAGCGGTCTGGCGACAACCTGGAGGATGTGGCTGGATGAGCCGGGTGTTCGTACCTGTTCAGAGGAGGACTCACCGGCAGCCGCTGCCACGAGGCGCTCCGCCACGAGGCGCCCGACCACGCCGTCGACCCAGGTGTCCACCAGCGCATCTGCCGTGGTGTTGCGGTAGACGATTCCACCGTTCTCGTCGGCGACGACGATTCCGAGGGGAATGACGTCGAGCACCCTCCCCTCGTGGCTGTCACCCAACCCCGTGGGAGCCACGGTCGTGTCAGTGCCGGCGGAAGGATCCGGGTTCCGCCGGTCACCTCGCCGTCCCAACAGGAATCCCAACCCGAGCGCAACGAGCGCGAAGGCCACGGTCAAGAGCATCGTCCACCCGCTGTGCTAGAGGCCTCCCGCCTGTGCCGGGTCGGAGGCCCCGTGCTGGGAGTGTCTGGGGGCGTTGCAGAGATCAGGCTCAAACCCGTGTGTCGTCGTCCTCGTCGAAGTAGTCGAGTCGGTCCACGGGCATGATCACCGCCGAGGCCACGTTCAGTGCATGCCCGGTAACGCGCTTCAGGAAGCGGAAGAGCAGGGCACGGGGCACGGCCGTCAGGGCGGTTTCCGACGAGTGGATCAGGTCGTTGATTCGGCTGTCGTACTCGCGTCGCAGTTCGTCGCCACGCTGGATGTAGGCGCGGGTGCGGTCCTCGTCCCGGACCGAGAGGATCTCGCCAACAAGGGCAATTCGTGTCGATACCTCGTCACGGTAGGCGAGTATCTGGTCTATGTCGTCTGATCCGGCGAACGACACGCCCTCCTCGGCCATGTCGAAGATGTTCTTGTTGTAGTCGCCAATCCGCTCCAGGTCCTTGATCATGTTCATGACCACCAGCACCTCGGGTGTGTCGGCACCACCGTGGACCGAGGCGTGCACAACCAGCTCACGGCGGATCTCCATTTCGGTGACGTTGATCTGCCGGTCGGTTCGACGCACGTCATCGGCGACGGTCTCGACCGCTCCTCCTGTCACGGCGTTCATCGCCAGATCGAAGGTGTGGCGGGCATCCGTGATCATGCGCTGCACCTTGGCGTCAATGGAATCGAAGCCGGACTCACCGGAGCCACGGAAGAAGCTCATCACCATGATTGTGGATTCCTTCCAGAGTGGTTGGGTGGGTGGTTCATCGGAGAACCATGACGACTACCAGTGGCAGCACCACGAACATGCCGATCGTATAGAGAAGAGCCGCACTGCGCCGTTCGGCGGCTGCGTCGGCCAGCGCGGTTGCAAGGCGGATAGGCAGGTTACGCATGGCCGATATTGGGTAGAAGAGCAGGATTCCGCTGATGTTGAACAGGGTGTGCACCACCGCAACAGTGACCGCAGCCGGGCTTCCCGTAGCCAGAGAGGCCAACAGCGCAGTGACCGTCGTGCCCACGTTGGCGCCGAGGGTCACGGGATAGATGTTCGGCAGGGTCAAAACACCCGACGCAGCCAGGGGCACGAGCACCGAGGTCGTGATCGACGATGACTGGACGGACACGGTGATGACCATGCCGATCATGATCGCCACGAACCCCGAGCCTGCTCCGAGTGCCCTGTTGATCGCCGCCTCGACACGGTCGGCGACCAGAAGGCGCATGTTCCTCGTGATGTAGGCGAGGGCCAGGAAAATGAAGGCAAGGCCGACAACGATCATCAACGCGCCCTTGAGGTCACCGTGGGCGCCCAGGTCCGAGAGCCAACCCGTGACCCAGCCTGCGGGCATCTTCACCGCAGTCTTGAGCGGGCTCTTGAACGAGGCACCAGAGCTGCCGATGACCATGTCTGTGATCCAGCTGGCCGACCGGGACAGGAAGCCGGTGAGCAGTTCAATCGGCAGGAAGACCATTACCGCCAGGATGTTGAAGAAATCGTGGACCGTGGCAGCGGCAAAGGCCCGTCGGAACTCGTGGTCACGGCGGAGGTGACCGAGGGAGGCGAGCGTGTTGGTGACGGTCGTACCCAGGTTGGCTCCCATGACCATGGGAACTGCATCGTCTATTCCGACCACGCCGCTGGCGACCAGCCCGACTATCACCGAGGTGGACACCGACGAGGACTGAACCAGCACCGTTGCCAACAGGCCCACAAAGAGACCACCAAGCGGGTTGGACACGCCCTCGAAGAGGCCGTCCACGAAGTCCTTTCCGAGGCCCTTGAACCCACCTCCGAGCAGGCTCACACCCGTCAGGAACAGGTAGAGCAGCAGGAGTACCAGGACGGCCCTTACAGCGGTGGGGACACCCCCCGACCCACGGTCACCGGTCTCGGTTCCTGCTGCGGTCGTGTCCGGGTTCCAGCTCGTCTCGGACATTGCCGAAAACCTAGACACCACGTGTTGCCAGAGCCTGAACCTCAGATGAACAGAACAGTAATTGTGCGGTCGGTCCGGCTCTTTACGGTGCTTTTCGGTGCCGTGTGGGAGAAATGACGTACCGAGAGCGGGAAACAACAGATTCGGGGCCCCATGAACACGATTCAACTTCACGACAACTGGATGACCCGGGCGAGGTGTGCAAACACCGATCCGTCTCATTTCTTCCCCAGCGACGGCGTAGGGGTGGAGCTGGCAAAGAAGACATGCGCCGGTTGCCCGGTTGCAGAACAGTGCCTCGAGTACGCACTGACCCACCGGGTCGAGCACGGGGTCTGGGGCGGCTGCTCAGAGAGGCAGCGGCGCCGGATCCGCAGGCAACGGCGGGAGGTCGCAGCCACAGCGGCCTGACCACCAACGGGGGCGGCCCCCTCAACGCCCCCTTCTCGGCAGTGGCCCCGACCTAGTCGGGGCTGCTGTCGCGTACCGGGGCCGGAGGTTCAGGCCTCCTGTTCCTCCTCGTAGCCGAGGTCCCAGAAGACCAGCACGTTCTCGCGTTCGGCATCACGGTTGATGCGTTCCCGGTTGCGTCGGAACTGCGGGTCGTGGGGTGGCAGAAGCATCAGCCGTGCGTTGATGCGGTCGCGGAACGACTCGATCAGCTGTCGGTCGCCAAAGGTGGACCTGACCTCCCAGTGGGGGGCCACAGGTCCGAGGTAGACGACCGTGACGTCACCAGCCGGAGGCTGGGGTTCCAGTTCAGTTGCGACGTCGGTCATGTGTCGGTGCTGGCCTCAGGATCGGCGTCTGCCGCATCGGCCTCCTTGGCGCCCTCGGCGAGGCCCTTCTGGAGTTCCTTCTGGGCGCGGCCCAGGTTGCGTGCCAACTTCGGGAGCTGGCTGCCGCCAAAGAGCACGACGCCGACTACCAGAACAATGAGCAACTCGTTTGTGCTGAGAAATGCGAAAACGTTCATGTCGGCACTCTAACCGCCGTTGACGCAGGTGGGTCAGCCAGCCTGGGCAGCCGCTGCCGCACGTTCGAGCGCACGCTGGCGCCGAATGCGACGACGCTCCCGTTCGCTCATCCCACCCCAGATGCCGAACTTCTCACCGTTCTGAAGTGCGAACTCGAGGCAGTCCATTCGGACTACGCATGCACGGCATACATCCTTGGCCTCGCGGGTGCTGGCACCACGCTCGGGGAAGAAGAGGTCTGGATCGACTCCGAGACAGTTTGAGGATTCCTGCCAGTCGATGTCGAGGTCTGGTTTGGCGAAGATGCCCATCTTGTTCTGCCTTCCGTCGCCCGGTCCCTCGGACGGTTGCCTGAACCCATGGTCAAGGGTCTGGGTGTCCACAATGACTCCCAGCCGTGTAATTACATCACTGTCATTCCCGAAAAAGCAAGAGGTAGGACAGAAAACCCTCAATTTTCTGGTCAGGCCGAGATCACCAGGAAGCAGCCTCATTGATCAACTCAGACGCACGGGAGACCCGGTCGAGAACCGCATCGACCAGGAAGAGTGTGACCTCACGGGTCGGATCATCGAGCACCAGACCATCAACGAACTCCATTACGTAAGAGACCGCCTCGATCACCTCTGTGTCCATACACAGGCCAGCGGCTTCGCATGGGGCACTCCCGACCCATCCAGTGCGCCCTGGAACCGGTATTCCCGGGCCATGATCGTGTTGGCCCCCTCAACCGACAGGGAGGGCGGCGCGTTATGTGGCGCGTTACTGCCGATGACGGTCTTCCTCGCTGTGAAGGTTACCGGTGGGCCCAGTTTGGCCTCTTGGGATTCGACTTTGGAGTGGGTGGCTGCCAGACGAAGCTCTCATCCAATGCCCACGATGGGTATGGCGATGACCTGTGGAAGGCGTCAGCGTCGTAGGTGTAGCCCGGCCCGGCGACACCCGACCTAGGCGCCGAGTGCGAACAGAATCACGGTGAGCACCCCGAAGGCCCCACCGACCATCTGCAGGGCAGCTAGCCGTTCATGGAAGAACTTCCAGGCGATGACTATCGACACCCCCGGGCAGAGGCAGATCAGCGCGGTGACCACCGCCGCCGAGCCCCGCTGGTAGGCCAGGGTACTGAGCATGAACGCAATGGTGCTAGTGGCACCGAGGATCGCCCCGAATCGGGTGGTCACCCGGTCAGGAAGCCCCCTTCCGGGCATCAACACAGAGACGACCGGGAGAACAACAAATCCGACTGCCAGTGTCATGAACGCCGGGAAGACCCCTGCCGAGTCGTCGACGAACGACAGGAAGAGCCCAGCAACCCCGATGCAGGTCCCAACCACGACAGCCATCCCGAGCACCGGGCTGTGGAAAACCTCGCCTATGGTCGGAACGCGACCCTCTCCAGAGAGAAGCACCACCGCGGGGAATGCCGCCACCAGTCCGAGGAGTTCCCACGTACCGAGGTGTTGTCCAACCAGTGGGCCGGCCACTGCGGGGACGGTAATCGCAGTCAGCCCAAAGGTCGGGGCGAAGACAGCGATCGGTCCCCGAGCCATACCCAGATAGAGCAGGGGGCGGGTGGCCGACATCGAAAGCCCCGCCAGAACCGACCAGCCGATGTCGGAGCGGGCCAGCGACTCGGGGGGGCTAAACAACAGATAGACGCCGATCACCAATGCTCCGACGCTGGTAGCCACAATCGACATTCCCACCGCGGCCCCCGACCGGCCAGACTTCCGCACACCGATCCCGCCAAGTAGGTCACCAATGCCAAAGAACACCGCCGACAGGACACCTAAGAGAACAGTCACCGACCCATCCTGCCCGGAAACGTTTATGAACTTGTTTGCTGAACTCTTAGTTTCCGCTCCGTCAACCAAACCGGTGCCGGTTGGCCGCCAGAGTCAGGCGGTCACCTCGACCCATGAGGTCGTGTCCTCGTCCCAGTCGTAGAACGGTGCCTGCGCCTTCCTGGAAACTTGATTTGGTCCCGTGCGGAGCAAGAGAGAAGGTAGTTAGCTGTGATCGTGAACAAGGTTCTGACAAGCGTGGTTACTTTGGCGTTCTTTGCCGCTGGATGTGGCGGGAGTACGGATACATCTGCCCCCGCAACTACCGTGGCGCCTACGACGACTGTGGCGCCTACGACGACTGTGGCGCCTACGACGACTGTGGCGCCTACGACGACTGTGGCGCCTACGACGACGACTGCTGGGCCGCTTTCGTGGCCAAACGATGTTGGTTCCAGTCGCTTCGGTGTACTGGGCCAGGAGTTCGACGTTCCCGGTGGATGGATCCGTCCGCATCCTGGCGAATTCCTCTGGTCAGAAATCCAACCCACACCTGACCGGTGGGACTGGGGTCGGGTCGATTGGCACGTCAACACCTGGCAAGACCGTCGACTGGCGATTCTTGGCACTCTCTGGCCCTTCGCCCAATGGGATCAGGAGAACTGCCATGCGAACGACCCAGAGGTCCAGCCGGTACTGCACAGATTGCCAACCAAGTTGTTTGCTCCCTGTGATGAAACGAAGTTCGTTGGTTGGCTGACCGCAGTGGTAGAGCGTTACGACGGAGATGGTGTCGAGGACATGCCGGGCCTCGCATATCCGATACGCCACTGGGAGGTGGCCAACGAACCGTCGATGCAGGGAGGCCATGGCCACTTCTTCCAAGGGACTTCAGCCGACTACCTGTCGATGCTTCGCCTTGCATTCGAAACGATCACAACTGCCGATCCTGAGGCCACGGTGCTGACGGGCGGACAGGCAGGTATGCAGCCGTCCTTTACCGACTTCTGGACACCGGTTCTCGAGTCGGCTGCCGGGTTCTTCCACGTAGGCAACATCCACTCGATCGGCTCTGACCATTCTTTCTTTTCCGATGGCTACAGGGCCCTTCTCGACGAGACGGGCCATGCAGGTGCCGAGTACTGGATTACCGAGGCCCTCGTCTCGACTTGGCCTGAGCCAGGACAGATGAGTCCGACAGGTGATGAACTTGGACGAAATACTCTCACCGGCTTTGCCACGGCTTTTGCCGATGGGGCCTCCCGAATCTTCAATGTCGGTCCCCACGACCCGACCGGTGGGCCAGGCCCGGAGTCGGATTCTGCGTTCCTTCTCCTAGCCGAGACGGTCGGCGACTTCACGTCTGCGTCCTGGGCAGGGGAAAGCCTGGTCCGATTCGACATGCCGGACGGCAGGACCGTCTATGCAGCCTGGGACGGCGCCGGTCTTCCTGACACCGTTACTGGCGTGGTTGAAACCGTTGGTTACGACGGGACGGCCGGTTCCGCCGATGCAGCTGGATTCTCAGCCGCAACTCCGACCTTGGTAACAGTTGGGTAATTGTTTGTCGATAGTGACACGCGCCTCGGTGGGTGACGCCGAGTGACTGGCTTCAGTGCTCCCACGGAAGTGATCTTGTTGTCGTGCAGCGGTTGTCCACGGAAGCTACGGAGTCCGGGAATCGTGGTACGCCCCCCAGGGCAGGTCACATTGTGCAAAACTCGACCTCAGGAGGAGGGATGTCTGCGGACTGGGACTCACCCCTATAACCGGAACGGGCCTTTGGCCGCACGTCCTGACATCGCCTATAGCAGATCAGCCGGGGCGCTACGTCAGGTTCCTAGTCGGCGGACCAGTCGGGGACTGGTGCCGGGTCCTGGATCATGAGGAGCCATGACACTGAGAGCGATAGGAGGTAGGGCCCGGCATTCACAGGGAAAGTTATTCGCTGGTCTCGGAAGTGCTCGGCTGAGCAAGCCAATATAGAAGTACCAAATTTCCGAAGGGCACGAGCCCAAGTAGGAGCCATGTTCCTTTTCGACCCATGTCATGTAGGCGACGTACACCCAATGTGATCAACACCCAGGCATAGGCAATGGCGTACACGACCTCCGGTCCGGTCTGATCGGTACTGAGACCCAAAATGGCGGCGAAGATTCCCCCTAGAACCAAGAACACAATGGGGTGAATGAGGAACGGCCACCAAAATGCGGGTCGTGTGGTCCTGCCTTGTAGATCTCGGAAACGACGCCAGGACTCCAGGTAGTAATCAATAACTTTCATCGGCGGATAGTAGCCCTCTTCCATGCCAGATTGGTGGGGACAACCGAGCCACCGCCCATCAGAGTGGTCTTGCACAATGTTGTCCGCCCCCGGGGCTCGAACCCAGAACCTGCATATCAAGGGCCCGATGCACTGCTAACTGGGTTTGCGTCGCCCTTCGCGCGTTCCCAATCTGTCCGAAACGCGTTCCTGGCCTCATCGGAGTTGCCTTGAGAACCCCTTCGTTGCAGGGGTTTGGGGGTTTCGCGCCACCCTCACCGACAGGGGAACCGCAGAGGGCCGTCGCAACGCCCGGGTTGAACCACCCCGGCGGACAATGAACACCTCGTTGGACTCACCGGCGGCCACCCGCTCGAAACTGATGTCGGGCCCCATTCCAAGGCCCTCATCGTCGAACAACCGCCTGAGCGACCCGACCCGGATAGGTCAGCCGGGTCGCCGCTGTTCACACCACCCACCCCTCTCTGTGACACTCCATGCCGGAACCGCGGCTACCGGGACCATCGGCCCGCTGTTGGCTCCGTCACTCGGGTTCAAATAGCGTCGTCGACAACAGCAACCCAGGAGCATGAGATGCCGATCAACCCGGACGCAGCAGGAACCACAGGTGAACCATCCGAGTTCTCCTGGACCTCAGCCGAGACCCTGCTCTACTCGCTCGGGGTCGGCGCCGGAATTTCTGACCCCACAGGGTTCGAACTGGAGTTCACAACCGAGAACAGCAATAACGTCACCCAGGCGGCCCTGCCAACCCAGGTCGTCGTCATGGGCGGCGGCAACAGACCCGGCTTCGGCGACTTCAACCTGGCAGCACTGCTGCACGCCGAACAGCACATCACCCTGCACCAACCGCTGACCGCCGAGGGAACCGCCGTGTCGACGGGCAGGGTCGCAGAGATCTACGACAAGGGAAAGGCTGCGCTCGTCTACATCGAGGCCGACGTGGCCGACACCGACGGAAATCCACTCTGGTCTGTCAGGTCGGGCCTGTTCATCGGCGGCGAGGGAGGTTGGGGAGGCGACCGCGGTCCGGCAAACACCTGGGAACTACCCGACAGGCCCGCCGACAAGGTCATCTCCTACGAGACACGCACTGACCAGGCTCTCCTCTACCGCCTCAACGGCGACAGAAACCCGCTCCACTCCGACCCCACCTTCGCTGCTATGGCCGGTTTCGACAAGCCGATCCTCCACGGCCTGTGCACCTACGGCTTCACCGGTCGTGCGCTCCTGCACGGTGCCTGTGACTCAGACCCGACCCGCTTCACGAGCATGGGTGGCCGCTTCAAGTCACCCGTGATGCCCGGTGAGACCCTGGACGTCCACATCTGGGCGGACGGCAGCGACGCCCTCTTCCAGACCCGGGTCGCCGACCGGGTCGTGTTCGACAATGGAACGATGACCCGGAGTTGACCTGCACCACCGGCGGTGCCCAACCTTCACTGCACCTATCGGAACGCGCGGAGACCTGATCTCCCCGCTACCTTCTGAGGCAGGTCTGGCACCCGTCCGACCGCCAGAAGACCCGGAGAAGCCAATGGCGCAGAGCACCCGCGAGCGATACCGGGTCGACCCGGTACGTACCCGCAGGCGCGCCTGGCCGTTCCCGCTCAACATCTACCAGAGCGCCGTCGGCCGCAAGTGGGTCATGGCCCTCACCGGTATCGGCCTCGTCGGTTTCGCCCTCATCCACATGGTCGGAAACCTGCACGTGTACGAGGGCCCGGCCCGAATGTACGAGTACGCAGAGACCCTCCGCACCCTCGGGGGCGGCCTCGTTCCCAAGAGCTTCGTCCTCTGGCTGATGCGCCTCGGCCTTACAGGAATGTTCGCCCTGCACCTGCATGCCGCGATCACCCTCAAGGACATGAGCCGCCACTCCAGCGACAATGCCGGCCTGATGAGCGGAGCCAAGAAGTACGCCGGTGGTCGTGACCACATAGCCGCCACCTACGCCAGCCGCACGATGCGCTGGACCGGCCCGATCATCGCCCTCTACCTGCTGTTCCACCTGGCCGACCTGACGTGGGGATGGTGGCTCGGCCCCGACTTCATCCGGGGCGATCCGTACCACAACGTGGCCACATCACTGTCAAGCCTCCCGGTGGCAATCCTCTACGTGGTGGCCAACGCCGCTCTGGCCCTCCACATATTCCACGGTGCCTGGTCGATCTTCCAGAGCCTCGGAGTCAACAACCCCCGCTACAACCACCTTCGACGAGGCCTGGCAGCCGGCATCGCCGGGCTGATCCTGATCGGCAACCTGTCCTTCCCGATACTCACCCAGACCGGCCTCATAAGCGAAGACAACCGGGCCTGCCCGATCAACGACAGCGACGGCCTTGTCTGCCTCGCCGAAGAGGCCGAGGGACACTGATGGAACCCGGCACCACTCCCCAACCGAACCCGACGGTTCTGGACTCAAAGGTTCCCGACGGACCCATCGCCGACCTGTGGGAGAACCACAAGTTCTCGATGAACCTGGTCAACCCCTCAAACAAGCGGAAGTTCGAGGTCATAGTCGTCGGCACCGGCCTCGCCGGAGCGTCGGCGGCGGCAACCCTGGGTGAACTCGGCTACAGGGTCAAGGCATTCACCTTCCACGACAGCCCGCGCCGGGCCCACAGCATCGCCGCTCAGGGAGGCATCAACGCAGCCAAGAACTACCCGAACGACGGCGACTCCGTGCACCGCCTCTTCTACGACACCGTCAAGGGCGGCGACTACCGCTCACGTGAGGCCAACGTCCACCGCCTCGCAGAGGTGTCGGTAAACATCATCGACCAGGCCACCGCCCAGGGGGTTCCGTTCGCCCGCGACTACGGCGGCCTGCTGGACAACCGGTCCTTCGGTGGTGCCCAGGTCTCACGAACCTTCTACGCACGCGGCCAGACCGGCCAGCAACTCCTGTTGGGTGCCTACTCGGCCCTCATGCGACAGGTCGCTGCTGGCACAGTCGAACTCCACAACAGGTCCGAACTCCTCGACGTCGTGCTCAAGGACGGTCGGGCCTGCGGAATCGTCACCCGCGATCTGCTCTCGGGCGAGGTAACCCCACACTCCGCACATGCCGTGGTCCTGGCAACCGGCGGATACGGGAACGTCTACTTCCTGTCCACGAACGCGATGATGTGCAACGTCACGGCAGCCTGGAGGGCCCACCGACGTGGAGCTCTGTTCGCCAACCCCTGCTACACACAGATCCACCCGACCTGCATTCCCGCCAGCGACGACTTCCAGTCCAAGCTGACCCTGATGTCCGAATCGCTGCGCAACGACGGCCGAATCTGGGTTCCGTCCGGTGCAGGTGACGGCCGGGCTGCCGGCGACATCCCCGAGGGCGAACGCGACTACTACCTGGAACGCAAGTACCCGGCGTTCGGGAACCTCGTACCCAGAGATGTGGCATCGCGCAATGCCAAGACGGTCGTCGACGCCGGACACGGCGTAGGTCCGCTCAACAACGGCGTCTTTCTCGACTTTGCAGCGGCCATCGAACGCGACGGCCACGACGCCATCGCCACCCGCTACGGAAACCTCTTCGACATGTACCAGCGCATCACGGGCGAGAACCCGTACACGAGCCCGATGCGCATCTACCCCGCCAGCCACTACACGATGGGTGGGCTCTGGGTCGACTACCACCTGATGACCAACGTGCCGGGCCTGTACGCCGTCGGCGAGGCCAACTTCAGCGATCACGGTGCGAACCGCCTGGGTGCCAGCGCTCTCATGCAGGGCCTGGCTGACGGCTACTTCGTGCTTCCCTACACGATCGGCGACGACCTGGCCGGCCTGCTGGGAGACTCCGTCGTACCCACCGACGACCCGGTGTTCACAGCAGCGGTCGCTGGTGTCGAGGATGAGACAGGCAGGTGGCTGTCAACCAACGGAAGCAGGTCGGTAGACCACTTCCACCGTGAGCTGGGTCGCATCGTGTGGGACAACATCGGAATGGCCAGGACCGAATCCGGCCTCAGGAAGGCCCTTTCCGACATCCCGGCGCTCCGCGATGAGTTCCACCGCGACGTCCGGGTTCTCGGTAGCGCCGACACGCTCAACCAGTCGCTCGAGAAGGCAGGCAGGGTCGCTGACTTCTTCGACCTGGCCGAGTTGATGGCCCGTGACGCACTTGAACGCGAGGAGTCGTGCGGCGGGCACTTCAGGGAAGAGCACCAGACCGCTGAGGGAGAGGCCCAGCGCGACGACGACAACTTCTCCCACGTTGCCGCCTGGGAGTGGAACGGCCCCGACACCCCGCAGACCCGCCACGTCGAGGAGCTCACATTCGACAACGTTGCGCTCTCACAGCGCTCGTACAAGTAGGAGCCAGCCGTGAGCGACACCATCTCCGTCACCGTCAAGGTCTGGCGCCAGAACGGCCCCGACTCCCCTGGTGGCTTCGAGACCCACCCACAGCAGATCAGCATCGATGCCTCGTTCCTCGAGATGCTCGACCTCCTCAACGAACAGCTCAACGATCGCGGCGAGGAACCGATCGTCTTCGAATCCGACTGCCGTGAAGGCATCTGCGGAACCTGCGGTGTGATGATCAACGGTCGTGCCCACGGCCCACAAAAGGCCACGGCAACCTGTCAGCTCCACATGCGCGAGTTCGCAGACGGCGATGAGATCGTCATCGAGCCCTTCCGTGCAGCGGGCTTCCCCGTCATACGCGACCTTGCCGTTGACCGATCACCGCTCGATCACATCATCGAGAGCGGTGGCTATATCTCGGTGGGCTCCGGAGCCGCACCAGACGCCAACCTCACACCTGTTCCCAAGGATGCCGCTGAGCAGGCGTTCGACGCCGCTGCCTGCATCGGTTGTGGCGCATGCGTGGCCGCCTGCCCGAACTCGGCAGCGCAGCTATTCACGTCGGCCAAGGTCGGCCACATGGCGCTGTTGCCTCAGGGCCAGCCCGAGCGCTGGAGTCGCACCGAGGCGATGGTCGATGTGATGGAGACCTATTTCGGCTCCTGCACCAACCACGGCGAGTGCCACGAGGCATGCCCCAAGGAGATCAGCCTCGACTTCATCGCCTACCTGAACCGTGACTACGTAAGGGCCAAGGTCAAGAACCGCGCCCTCTCCGGCCAGCGCTGACCTCCGCTTCACCGGTCACCCTCACCCGGGCCGGATCGCCCTTCCCCCGAAGAGATCAGATAGCCAGAGGGCCGCTTCTGTCCCCGAGAGGCCAGAGGAACCAAAAGCCCCCCCAGGAAGACCGAATCTGCGCGACCGGCAACCTGATGAGACAGCCGGTCCCATGAAGTCGACAAGGCCGGGTGTCGGTTACGGCGGAGGCGAACGTCCTGTGAGCCGAGGCCGTGCCCGGCGACCGGTCGGGGATAGGACACGAACAGGTTGACAAGGGGTGGGGTCGGCGCGACAGTGAGGTCAGCACGTTTGGTAGTCACCACCAACAGGAGGACAGGCCGTGCGAGACGACCGGTACGAGGAACACAGCCGAGCCCCGCCTGGCGGGTGAGCCCGAGGCCCCTGACCGAGCCGGTCCCCTCACGCTCTCGCGACCAATGCCCTGCTGGGCCATGGAGAACGTTGACGCGCGACGACCCGATCAGGGACTCAGAGGAACGGCGCCCTCCCGGTCGGGACGGGCGCCGTTTCGCGAGAAACCTCAGACAGCCAGATGGTCGAGGAGCCTTGGCAGCAGGTCTGGTAGGCAGGCATCGGGAACCTCGTGTCCCAGGCCTTCGACGAGCCAGAGGTGTGCACCGGGTACTCCGTCAGACAGGGCCAGGGCATGTTCGACCGGAAAGACGGGGTCAGCTGTTCCGTGGACCACGAGTGTCGGAACGTTGATCTTGCCGAGGCTGTCGAGCCGTGACGGCGAGGCCCCCACGGCGGGGCCGTGGCCCGACTCTGGATACCAGCAGCGCTCAACCTCGAGTTCGGCCACAGATCTGGAAGCCTCATCGTCAAACGGGTAGCGGTGGCCTGCGAAGAGCCGATCCAGTTCCACGACCCAGGCCACCCGCTCAGCCTTATCTGCGGGAGGCGGAGCAAAGAGCCTCTCAGCCATCTTGTCGAACAGCCAGTCGGCCGCCGACGGGAGCCGTTCATCGCCAAGGCCCGGCGACGAACAGAACAGTGCCAGCGACCGGACCCTCTCAGGACTCGTGAGAGCCAGCACCTGTCCAACCATGCCGCCCATGGATCGACCGATCACGTGGGCAGAGTCAATCGAGAGACCGTCCATGACGGAAAGGGAATCGGCCGCCAGGTCGTCAAGCGTGTAGCCGACGCTTGACGGGACCTTGGTTGAGAGCCCGCTGTCCCTGTTGTCAAAGCGCACAACCCGGAAACCGGCAGCCACAAGGGGGTCGATCAGCGCCGGGGTCCAACGGGTGCAATGGGCGTCAGCACCGGAGATGAGCAGAACCGGTTCGGCGTCGTCATCGCCGAACGCCTCGACAAACAGGTCGACTTCGATTCCCCCGGACATGGGATCGGAGGCTAGCCACGCCAGAGCTGTGTCGACCCGTCCATGGCAGCGGTTGACAAGGCACTAGCGTCAAACGGGTGCCAGCACACCTACATCAGGTAAAGGTTCGCTTCTACGAACTGGACCCCTACGGACACCTCAACCATTCGGTCTACGTCCAGCTCTTCGAGACGGGACGCATCGAGTTGCTCGCTGCCGTCGGTCTGGGCCTCAGCGACCTCGACAACCGGGGCTATCGGTTCGTGGTCACCAACATTGAGACAGCTTTCGTGAAGTCGGTCGAGGCCGGCGATTCGATCATGGTCGAGACCGAGGTGGTCGAGACACGACGAGCGTCATCGATCTGGCGCCAGCGAATCCTCCGGGGCGATGACGTGATGGCCACCCAGCAGGTCCGGGCAGCGATTACCGACTCGAACGGAAGGCCGACCAAGGCCCCGGGGGAGTTGGCTGAAGCGCTCGCTCCGTTCACGGCGGACTCCGACACGTGACCAGATGCCGCCGTACGGCGGTGCACGTGCTCCGCGGGCTGTGCATGGGGGCCGCCGATGTGGTCCCGGGGGTGTCGGGTGGGACAATCGCCCTGCTTCTCGGCATCTACGACCGCCTCATCGATTCGGCCAGGAACGGATCAAGGTCGCTGGGCCTTCTCCTCCGTGGCGACCTACGGGCTTCCCTGACCCGTGCAGCAACGGTCGAATGGGCGTTCTTGCTGCCTCTACTGGTTGGGATCGGCATAGCGGTGACGGTGCTTGCCGGCCCGATCGAAGCTGGCCTGGCCGACCATCCTGAATCCATGGCTGGGCTGTTTCTCGGGCTGGTACTGGCCTCGATCCTGATTGCCTGGCGGATTCCCGGCTCCTGGTCCAGAGGGCGGGTGGGCCTGACGGCCGTGGTTGCCGTCGTCTTGTTCGTGGCGCTCGGCTGGCAGGCCGGCCCGGTGGCAGATCCGTCGGCCGCAATCCTGTTCGCGTCCGGAGCAGTCGCCATCTGCGCCATGATCCTCCCCGGGATCTCAGGCGCCTTCCTCCTGTTGATGCTCGGCATGTACAGCCATGTCCTGGCAGCGGTAGATGACAGGATGCTCGGTGATCTTGCCCTGTTCGGCCTGGGTGCCATCGCCGGCCTTGCACTCTTTTCACCCCTTCTGGGGCGCATGTTGGAGCGCCACCACGATCTCGTGCTGGCAGCCCTGGTCGGCCTCATGATCGGCTCACTACGGGTTCTCTGGCCCTGGCCCAACGGTGTCGGTGTGATCGACAGGGACAGCACCGAGGTGATCTCGGGTGCATCTCTGGATTGGCCGGCCACCTCGGAGATCTCGGTGCCGCTGCTGCTGGCAACCGCCGCCATGGTCGTCGTACTCAGCCTCGACACCCTGTCACGTAGGCACCTCGGCCCTACACCCGGGAAGACCCGGTGACCACTGCCGCCCACCTGTCACCTGAGTGGCCAGCCGCCCTGAACGAGGCCGCTGCCCTGCACCCCGGATTCTCTGCTGGCGTGGGTGACCTTCCTGTCACCATCGGGTACCTGATCACCGACGGCCCCTCCTGGTACATGGTCATTGGCACCGACCGAATACGGGTGCTACCCGGAAGCGTGTCATCCCCGGATGTGTCGTTCAGCACCGATGCCGCGACCGCCACAGAGATCTACGAGGGTCGCATCGATCCGCTGAGGGCAGTTGTCGACGGGGCCCTGGAGATAGGCGGTGACCCGCGGCTGCTCATGGCCAACCGGGATGTGCTGGAGGCCATGGGCGATCTGTTTGCCGCTGTCCGCAAAGGCCTCGGGGAAAGCCGCTGATCCTCGGCTCTCAGATGAGGCCGAGACCCCTGACCATGTCGCGTTCCTCGGCCAGTTCGGCCACAGAGGCATCGATGCGGGCCCTCGAGAAGTCGTCGATCTCGAGGCCCTGAACCACCGACCATTCACCTCCGGAACAGGTCACCGGGAACGAGGAGATCAGCCCCTCGGGAACGCCGTAGCTGCCGTCGGACGGAACGCCCATCGACACCCAGTCACCGTCGGGTGTTCCCAACACCCAGTCGTGTACGTGGTCGATTGCGGCGTTGGCGGCTGAAGCGGCACTCGAGGCACCGCGTGCCTCGATAATCGCTGCACCACGCTTCTGGACGGTCGGGATGAACTCTCCCTCCAGCCACGCCTGGTCGTCTATCGCCGCGGCAGCCGAGGAACCGGCCACCTCGCAGCGGAACAGGTCGGGGTACTGGGTTGCCGAATGGTTCCCCCAGATGGTCATCCGGGAGACGTCGTTCACGGACACGCCCAACCTTCCGGCAGCCTGGGTGAGAGCCCTGTTGTGGTCAAGCCTGGTCATCGCCGTGAACCGGTCGTCTGGAACGTCGGGTGCATTGTTCATGGCAATCAGGCAATTGGTGTTGGCCGGGTTGCCGACCACGAGCACTCGGAGGCTGTCGGCAGCGTTCCCATTGAGGGCCTGGCCCTGAACCGTGAAGATGGCCCCGTTGGCCTCAAGCAGGTCCTGGCGCTCCATGCCCTTCGTGCGCGGTCTGGAGCCGACAAGAATGGCCACCTCGGCACCGGTGAATGCGGCATCGGCCTCGTCACTCAGGTTCATGTCGGACAGCAGTGGAAAGGCGCAGTCGTCGAGTTCCATGGCCACGCCCTCGAGTGCTCCCATGGCTGGAGGGATCTCAAGGAGACTCAGCGACACGGGTTGGTCGGGGCCCAGCAGTTGGCCGCTGGCGATGCGAAAGACGAGGCTGTAGCCGATCTGGCCGGCTGCACCTGTGACAGATACACGAACGGGTGAGGTTGACACGAGGACTCCTGGGTGGCCAGCGGGTTACTCCGAGGGTACCGAGGCACTCGTGCGGTAGCGCCTCCGGTCCATGTGACGAACGGCTCAGGCCGGTGAGCTGTTCACCGTGTCAGGCCTCCATCAGGCGGGTGTTTCCGAGCCACGATTCGTACAGGGCCGCATAGGTGCCTCCGGCTTCAGCCAGCTCGGCGTGGGAGCCGTTCTCGACAATCCGACCACGGTCAAATACCAGCACCAGGTCGGATCGCTCTGCAGTCGAGAGCCTGTGGGCGACGCTCACGGTGGTGCGTCCCTCAGCCAGATGCTCGAGGGCCCTCTCGAGTGTCTGCTCGGTATCGGGGTCGACGGCGGAGGTCGCCTCGTCAAGGATGAGCAGACCCGGATCTGCCAACTGGGCCCTCAGCAGGGCAACCAGTTGCCGTTCGCCGACCGACAGCGATGACCCTCTCTCGCCGACCCGGGTATCCAGACCTGCAGGAAGGCCCGCCACCCATGTACAGAGCCCAAGCTCGTCCACAGCAGCCTGAACATCGGCTTCGGTCGAGTCCCTGCGGCCGAACCTGATATTGGCACCAACCGTGGTGTCAAAGAGAAAGCCGTCCTGGGGGACCATCCGGACCGATCGCCTACGGTCGTCGGCTGAAACCATTCTCAGGTCGACGCCACCGAGCATGACCTGTCCGGCCGTGGGGTCGGCCAGGCGGGCGAGAAGCATCGCAAACGTGGTCTTCCCTGAGCCGGTCTCGCCGACCACGGCTACCGATGAGCCGGCGTCCAACTCCACGTCGACGCCGTGGAGGACCCGGTCGCTGCCCCTGTAGGAGAACTCAACACCCCGGGCCTCCACCGCCAGTGCACCCTGGGGTAGTGGCCTGGCCACCCCCGGAGATGGTTCGGCGACCTCCACCTCGGTGTCCAGCACGTTCAGGATCTTCCACCACCCTGCCAGGGCGGTCTGGGTCTGGTCGAGGGTCTCGCCGAGCGAGGTGATCGGGGTCACGAGCATGTTGACGAGGAACACGAATGCCACCAGCTCACCGGAGGTGACGCCCCAGCCGGTCCCCCAGTGGACACCGGCACCGATCACGGCGGCAACCGCGGCAACCCCGAAGATGTCGGTACTCGGCAGCACCAGTGAGAAGTATCTGGCTGCACGCATCTGCTGTCCGTACTGCCTGTCCACGACCCTGTGGAGGCGACGCCGGACCGCCTCGCGCTGGCCGTACGTCCTTACCACCTCGATGCCGTGTACGGCCTCGGCCAGGGCACCCATGGTCTCGCCAACCCGTGTGCGGAGCAGGTCGTAGGCACGCAGCTGGCGCCTCTGCATGTCACGTAGGACCGGCAGGAGCGGAAGGTGCACGAGCACCGTGACGAGGGTCAACTGCCAGGAGTAGACAGCCATTACGAAAACCACCCCGATGATCTGCACAGAGTTCACGATCCAGGAAATGGCCCCCCACTGTGCAAACTTGGCTAGCGCCTCGACGTCGCTTGTGACCCGGGCAGTCAGGACACCGGTCTTCGTGGACGTGTGCTCAGCAAGGCTGAGCCGGTGGAGGTGCGCAAATGTCCGCAGCCGGAGTCCCAACAGGACGGCCTCGGCAACCCCGACGAGTCGCTTGTACACAGCCTGGGATAGAAAGATCGAAGCGATGGTCAGGGCCAGCGCACCTCCTGCTGCTGCCATGACGAGGCCGAGGCGTACGGCTCCACCGACGAATCCCCGGTCCAGCACGAACTGGATCACCAGCGGAACAACGAGCCTGCCTCCGGCCACAGAGAGCGTCATCAGGGCAGAGAGCGACAGGCCTGCACGGAGTTCCGGTGAGGCTGCAAGACCCCTCCGCAACACCGACAGCGCGCCGGCTCCGTCAATGTCGTCGAGAGCCCGTGGCTCTGGTTCCTCGCCAGGCCCGAGGACATCGTGACCGTCGAAGCTACTCACCCGGTGGCCTCCTCGTAGGCACGAGCCAGCGCCGAGTACCCGGGCACGCTGAGCAGCTCCTCGTGGGTCCCCTCGGCGACGATGCGACCCTCGTCCATGAACAGAACGCGGTCGGCCAGGCGGATGGTGGCGAGGCGGTGGGCAACCACCATGAGGGTCCTCCCACTATGGGCCCGCAAATTCTCGAGAATGGTTGCCTCGACGACCGGGTCCACAGCCGAAGTGGCATCGTCGAGCAACAGCAGGCGGGGACGGCGCAGCAGGGCCCTGGCTATGGCCAACCGCTGTCGCTGACCGCCTGAGAGCGTCACACCCCTCTCGCCCATGACGGTGTCGGGGCCATCAGACAGCTCGGCAACGAACCGGTCGGCTGCGACAAGGCTCAACACCCTGTGCAGTTCACCTTCGGATACCTCGGCATCGAGGGCCAGGTTTGCCCGCAGCGTGTCGGCGAACATGAAGGTCTCCTGCAGGACCGGTGCCACCAGACGAACCACCCCGTCGGGGCCGAGGTCGGAGACGTTGGCGCCTCCTATGGCTATACACCCACTGTCGGGCGGCATCATCCCCGACATGAGCCCAACGAGGGTGCTCTTGCCACAGCCCGTAGCCCCCACGAGGGCGACCACCTCGCCCGGTTCAATCTGCAGGGAAAGGTCGTTGAGCACCGTCGTGCCGTCCGGGTAGGCGAACGAGACTTCCTCGATCACGACACCGACCGAGTCGGGAACTGCGGCAAGTGCCGACTCAGGGTCAGGGCGGTACTCCGGTTCCACAACCAGAACCGAGTCGATCCGGTCCATCGCGACCACCGACCTCGGCATCTCCTGGAACAGGAATCCCAGAATCTGGACTGGCAGCCAGAGAATGCCGAACAGGGTCATGGCCTGCACCACCTCACCGATCGTCACGGCATTGCGACCCACGAGCCAGACGCCAATGAGAAGGAGCACGAGTACCCCGATGCCTGGCAGGGAATAGAGGATGGGCTCGAACCGGGACCTGATGGCCCCCACCTCGAGGCGTTCGCTCCGCAACTGCTCGGAGGCCACGGTCAGGCGCTCGACCTCGTCTGATTCCCGTCCTAGCGTCTTGACAACCAGAACTCCCTCGAGGCTCTCGTGTGCCACCGACGAGACCTTGCCGACCATTGCCTGGGCCCGCGCCGCGGGTGCCTCGACCGCCCTCGTGTAGGTCTGGTTGATGATCGCCAGGGCAGGGAACAACAATAGAGCGACCAGGGCGAACAGCGGATGAACCACGAGGAGGCTCACCACCGCCAGGACGACGAGCACCACAACCGTCACAGCGAACGCCAACGGCATGAGCATCGAGGATGCAGCCTCGATATCGGCATCGGCATGGGCCAGGAGTTCGCCTGCCGGCCGCGTCCTGAAGAAGTCAAGAGGAGCGTCCAGATAGCGGTCGACGATCGACTGGCGCCATGTTCGTTGGGTCAGCATCGCCCCCATGAAGTTGAAGAACCGCCGGACCATCACCGAGAGGCCTCGGATCAGCCCGACCACCGCGATTACCGCCATCGCAGCCCAGATACCACGGCCGCTGACGCTTCCGGGTTCATCGAGGCCGGGAATAATTACCTCGTCTGTGACCCGGCCCACCACGATCGTGAACCCGACAACCGTCGTCGCAAACATCGTGCCACCGGTGATGCCGCCGGTGTGGGCCCACGGATGGGCACGCAGCGACCGCCTTACCAGGCTCCAGCCACGGCGGTAGATACCTGAACCTGTGGTGGAGGCACGCTGTTGGGGGCCTCCCGTGGCCGTCGCGTCGCCGGCCGTTGCGTCAGATGACAGGGGAACTACCGGTGAGGAGCGATCTGACCAGTGGAGACGACCGGTTCAAAACCGGTCGACGATCGCCTGTGCAAACTCGGAGCACTTCACCTCGGTCGCACCGTCCATCTGCCTGGCGAAGTCGTATGTAACCACCTTGTCGCCGATGGTGGCCTCGAGGGCGGTCACGATGTCGTCGGCCGCCTCCTGCCATCCGATGTGTTCGAACATAAGGACGCCTGAGAGCAGCACCGACGAGGGGTTCACCTTGTCCTGACCGGCGTACTTGGGTGCAGTTCCGTGCGTGGCCTCGAAGATGCCGTGCCCGGTTACGTAGTTGGCGTTGCCACCGGGGGCGATTCCGATGCCTCCGACCTGGGCAGCCAGGGCGTCGGACAGGTAGTCGCCGTTGAGGTTCATGGTTCCGATCACATCGAACTCGGCGGGACGGGTGAGCACCTGCTGGAGGGCGATGTCGGCGATGGCGTCCTGGACGAGAATCTTGTCACCGGGGTCGCCACCGCAGTCGGCCCAGCCGACGGCTACGTCGCTGAACTCCTCGCGGACCAGTTCGTAGCCCCACTTCTGGAAGGCTCCCTCAGTGAACTTCATGATGTTGCCCTTGTGTACCCAGTGGACGCGCTTTCTGCCCTTGGCCACGGCGTACTCGATGGCAGCCCGCTGGAGTCGCTGCGACCCGGTCTTGGAGATGGGCTTGATACCGATGCCGGAGTCCTCACGGATCTTCCAGCCGAAGGCGTCCTCGAGGAGGCCGCGCAACTTGAGTGCCTCGGGAGACATCGCCTCGACCTCGAGACCAGCGTAGATGTCCTCGGTGTTCTCACGGAAGATGACCATGTCGACCAGTTCGGGTGCCTTCACAGGTGACGGCACCCCCTTGAACCAGCGGACCGGCCGGAGGCACACGTACAGGTCCAGGATCTGGCGGATCGCCACGTTGAGGCTGCGGAAGCCTCCACCTATTGGTGTGGTGAGCGGGCCCTTGATTCCGATCAGGCATTCCTGGAATGCCTCGATGGTCTCCTGGGGGAGCCAGTCGCCGACCTCGTTGTAGGCCTTTTCGCCCGCAAGCACCTCGCGCCAGTCGACGCTGTGGCCGTGCCTGGCAGCAGCGGCATCCAGAACCAGCCTGGCTGCCGGCCAGATGTCGACACCGGTTCCATCACCCTCGATGAAGGGAATAACCGGTACTTCGGGGACGACAAGCGTGCCGTCCGGAGTCATCTTGATGTTCTCACCCATACTCCGACCCTATCCACAAGCAGGTCGAGTCCCAGCCCCGGGATCAGAGCCCGAACTGCTGCACCGGTCGGTCAGGCTGTTGCACGTTCGGCGGCCTCGACCGTGTTTCTCAGGAGCATTGCGACGGTCGTGGGGCCCACCCCGCCGAGGCGGGGGGTGATCCAGGAGGCGACCTCCCCGACCGACTCGTCCACATCGGCCAGGAGGCGCTTTCCTTCCCATGAGATGCCTCCGCTGACTACAACGGCACCGGGACGGACCATTTCGGGTGTGACGAATGAAGGGATTCCCACGGCGGCTACGACTATGTCAGCGGCCCGGGTCAGGTCGGCAAGGTTGGGAACCGCAGAGTGGACGACGGTCACGGCAGCATTGGCACCGGGTGCCTTCGTGGTCAACAGCAGCGAAAGCGGTCTACCCAGGGTCGGTCCTCGACCGATGACGACGACGTGCTTCCCGGACACCTCGATTCCGTAGTACACGAACATGGCCCGGATACCTGCCGGCGTGCATGGCACGGGCCCGTCTTCCTGGAGTACCAGCCTGCCCAGGTTCGTCGGGTGAAGGCCGTCGGCGTCCTTTGCCGGGTCCATCGCCGAGAGCGCTGCGTTGAAGTCGAAGCCGTCTGCAACCGGGTGTTGGATGATGTAACCGTGGACCCCGGGGTCGGAGTTGAACTGTGCAACCGCCTCGTCGAGTGCTGTCGGCGGTGCATCTGCGTCAACGTGGATGTTGTGGGAGGCCATTCCCACGGACTCGCAGGTCTCGTGCTTCTTTCGCACATAGCCGGCGCTGGCACCGTCGTCTCCGACCAGGATGGTTCCGAGGCCGGGAGTGGTTCCTGCATCCTTCAGCCGCTCGACGCGGATGCGGACATCTTCGAGCACGGCTTCTGCAACGGGACCACCGGCAAGGAGTTCTGCTGACATGGAGCCGAAGGCTACCGGTGCGTCAGTGTCTGAAGTGCCTCTCACCGGTGAAGACCATGGCAATCTCGGCCTCGTCGGCTGCGGCAATCACCTCGTCGTCGCGCACAGACCCACCGGGTTGTATGACGGCCGTCGCCCCAGCTTCGGCAGCCGCCTCGAGGCCGTCGCGGAACGGGAAGAAGGCATCGCTGGCACACGCTCCACCAACTGCCCTGCCGTCGGCCTTCTGGGCGGCGATCCGACCCGCATCGCGCCTGTTCTGCTGGCCGGCCCCGATTCCCACGGCACAGAGATCCTTCACGAGAACGATTGTGTTCGAGGAGACGCGTGCAGCCACACGCCACGCAAACTCGAGGTCGGACCACTCGGCTTCGGTTGGCGACCTGCGGGTCGGCACGGTCCACTCGGAGCGGTCCAGTGAGACAACATCGGTGGTCTGCATGAGCAGGCCACCATCGACGCTGCGGATCTCATGAGCGGGCCAGTTGGGTGTCGGTGCCTCAAGGATCCGGAGGTTCCTTCGTTCCTGGAGATGGGCCAGGGCATCGGGTTCGTAGGAGGGTGCCACGACCACCTCGGTGAACACCTCTGACATCGGCTCTGCCATGGCCATCGTGACGGTGCGGTTGACCGCCACGATCCCGCCGAATGCGGACACGGGATCGCATTCGTGGGCGGCCACGTACGCCTCTGCGATGTCTGCACCGACCGCCGCCCCACAAGGGTTGGCGTGCTTGATGACCACGGCGGTCGGCTCACCGCCGAGGCTGTGCACAAGCCGCCAGGCGGCCTCCGTGTCGAAGACGTTCAGGTACGACATGGCCTTGCCGCCGTGGACCACGGCGCCATCCCACCACCCGGACCGCCCTGCCTGCAGGTAGCGGGCGCCAACCTGATGTGGGTTCTCCCCGTACCTGAGGTCCTGCACCCGCTCCAGGGCGAGGTGGATCGATTCAGGAAGGGCATCACCGGCTTCCTCGTCGAACCAACCCACGATCGCCGCGTCATAGGCGGCCGTGTGGGCAAACGCGGCCCGTGCCAGGCGACGACGGGTGCTGTCACAGAGGGTGCCATCGGTCTCGAGTTCGGCCAGGACCGGCCCGTAGTCTTCGGGATCGACCACTACGCCGACGTGGGCATGGTTCTTGGCCGCTGCACGAACCATTGTCGGGCCACCGATGTCGATCATCTCGATGGACGGGTCAGAGGTGAACGGGTACAGGTTGGCCACCACGAGGTCGATCGGCTTGATACCCCGGCCGTCCAGGTCGGCCACGTGGTCAGCGTTGGAACGGTCGGCGAGGATCCCACCGTGGATGACAGGGTGGAGGGTCTTCACCCGACCACCGAGCATCTCGGGTGCCTGGGTGATCTGGGCGACCTCGGTTACGGGAACCCCTTCGTCGGCCAGGAGTCGTGCCGTGCCACCGCTCGACACCAGATCCCAGCCGAGCTCGACGAGGGCACGACCCAGATCGACTATTCCGACCTTGTCATAGACAGACAGCAGGGCACGTGGGCTCATACGGGTTCTCCCATCAGGACCGCCCTGTTCTCCATCACGGCGCGGATCGTCTCGGGGTAGAGGTGTCGTTCGACGGCCTTGATCCGCTCGTGGAGGCTGCCTTCATCGTCATCGGGCAGTACGGGTACAGCCTCCTGGGCGAGGATCGGTCCAGAATCGACCTCGAGGGTCGCGATGTGCACCGTGCAACCCGTGACCTTGACACCGTGGGCCATGGCATCGGCCACGGCGTGCCATCCGGGAAAGGAAGGCAGCAGAGCCGGGTGGGTGTTGAGGATGCGACCGGCAAACCTGTCGTAGGCGGGTTGGGCAAGGATTGTGCCGAAGCCGGCCATGGCAACGAGGTCTGTCCCGGCCTCGGCAAGGACGTCCACCAGATCGACGGTGTAGGTGTCGCGGTCGAAGTCATCTCCGAATGAGGCACGTTCAACGACCCTTGTCGGTATTCCCAGGGAGGCAGCCAGGTCGAGCGCCCTGCATGGTCTGTCGGTCACCATCAGGTGCACCGGGAGGCCGGCGTCCACGATGGCCTCGAGGATCGAACCAGTTCCGGATGCCAACACGGCCAGACGCATGGTTGCGACCGTACCAGCGGCCTGTGGTTCCAGAACCTGCCTAGAGCCCTGCCACGATTCCGGCCATCAACTCGCCTGCCTCGGTTGGGTTCAACCCGACCTGCACCCCGGCGCTCCGGAGCGCATCCATCTTGGCTGCGGCGGTCCCCTTGCCGCCGGAGACAATGGCCCCGGCATGGCCCATCTTCTTGCCTGGTGGTGCGGTCACGCCGGCCACGTAGCTCGCCACGGGCTTGGTCATGTTGTCCCGGATGAAGGCTGCGGCCTCTTCCTCGGCGGACCCGCCGATCTCACCGATCATCATCACGGCCTTCGTCTCGGGATCTTCCTCGAAGGCTGCAAGGCAGTCGATGAACGACGTACCGGGTACCGGATCTCCACCGATGCCAACACAGGTGGTGCAACCGATTCCCTTCTGCTTGAGCTCGTAGAGGGCCTGGTAGGTGAGGGTTCCCGAGCGGCTCACGATTCCGACCGGGCCACCCGGAAGGGCGATGTGGCCTGCCGTGATCCCGATGTTGCACTTTCCAGGCGAGATGATTCCGGGGCAGTTGGGTCCCAGCAGTTGGACGTCGGGGAAGTCGCGCCGCAGGCGATTGTAGAACCGGGCCTCGTCGTGCGCCGGCACTCCCTCGGTAACCGACACGATGAACTTCACACCGCCCTCGGCTGCCTCGATAACCGCGTCGTGAACGCCGGGCGCCGGGATGAAGATGCACGAGGCGGTTGCGCCGGTCTCGGCGACAGCCTCGGCGACGGAGGCGAAGATGGGAATTCCGTCGACGTCCTCGCCGGCCTTTCGGGGGTTGGTACCTGCCACGACCTGGGTTCCGTAGTCACGGTTCAAGAGGCCGTAGTAGCGGCCCTGGCTACCGGTAAGCCCCTGGTAGACGACCCGTGTGGTCTCGTCGACGAAGATGCTCATCTCAGGCTCCTGTGCTGGCGGTCGTAGCCAAACCCACGGCACGTTCTGCGGCCTCAAGCATCGTGGAGGCCATCTGCAGGGAGTCGGAGAAGTGGGGCTCGAGAATCATGCGTCCCTCGTCGGCGTTGGTTCCGTCCAACCGGATCACAATGGGAGAGTTGATGGTTACGCGTTCGAGAGCCTCGACGATCCCGTTTGCGACCACCTCTCCCCTTGTGATTCCACCGAAGATGTTGATGAAGATGGAGCGCACCGCCGGATCGTTGTTGATGACCTCGAGGGCCCCGGCCATTGTGTCGACATCGGCACCACCACCGATGTCCAGGAAGTTGGCGGCGGCACCACCTACCTGGCTGATGACGTCGACGGTGGACATGGCCAGGCCGGCGCCGTTGGCGATCACGCCGACCGAGCCGTCCAGACCCACGTACTGGAGTCCGATCTCGTGTGCTGCGGTCTCACGTTCGTCGCGGCTCTGGGTCTCGTCGAATGCTGCGTAGTCCTCGTGGCGGAACACGGAGTTGGCATCAAGGGTGACCTTGGCGTCGAGAACGTGGACCTGGCCCTCTGGCGTGAGGATCAACGGGTTTATCTCGACCATGTCGGCGTCACCATCGACGTATGCGGTGTAGAGCTTCAACAAGATGTCGACCGTTCTGTCAACGGCGGCATCGGGAAGCCCGGCTGCGGCAACCCAACTGCGACACTCGGACTCGCTCAGACCGTCGACGGGATCTATCCAGACCTTGGCGATTGCATCGGGGTTCTCCTCGGCAACCGTCTCGATCTCGACGCCACCCTCGACTGAGAGCATTCCCAGGTGCTTCTTTTCGGACCGGTCGAGCGTAAAGCTGGCGTAGTACTCCTCGGCGATGTCAGAGGCCTTCTCGATCCAGACCCGGCCGACCACATGACCCTTTATGTCGAGACCCAGAATGGCCGAGGCGTGGGTACGGACATCGTCGACGGTGGCTGCGAACTTGACGCCTCCGGCCTTACCCCGCCCACCGGCGTGGACCTGGGCCTTGACCATGACGGGTGTTCCAAGCCTCTCGGCTGCGGCCACCGCCTCGTCGACGGTGAACGCGATCTCGCCGGGTGAGACCGGCATGCCGTAGCCGGCGAAGAACTGCTTGCCCTGATACTCGAAAAGATCCACCTCGGCGGCCTCCTGTACCCGTCGTGACACCCACCCGCCGGCCAGCTCCACCGGTTACCGAGGTCTCCGGCGATACTAGACAGGTGATGTTGCCGTCCCACCCGTTGGGACCATGTCCATGACCATTGCGACGACTGACCGGAGCTGACCGTGACCGACCGCCTCTACCTGCGAGACGCCGACCTCAGAGTGTTTGAGGCCACGGTCGTCTCTGTCGACGACGAGATGGTCGAGCTGGACCGCACGGCGTTCTACGCCACCAGCGGTGGTCAGCCCCACGACACGGGACACCTCACATGGGAGACGGGAGCAGCATCGGTCGTCGATGTCCGTTCAACCGGTGCCCAGGTGCTGCACCGTCTGGCCGGACCGGTTCCGGCAGTCGGCACGGTCGTCACCGGCGAGGTAGACGACGAGCGACGGCGGCACTTGATGAGGACCCACACGGCCATGCACGTGTTGTGCGGTGTGATCTGGCGTGAGTGGCACCGGCCGGTTACCGGCGGAAACATGGAGCCGCTCCAGGCCCGCATGGACTTCGAGTTGACCGAGTTGCCTCCGGATTTCAAGGATCGCGTCAGCGAGTTGTGCAACGCCGAGTTGGCAGCCGACCGCCCTATTGAGGTGTCGTTCCTCGCCAGGGACGAGGCAGTGCTCGACAGCGACCTGATCCGGACAAAGGTGAACCTGATCCCCGAGTCGGTAACCGAGATCCGTGTGGTCGACATTGTTGGTCTGGACCGTCAGGCAGACGGTGGGACCCATGTCTCGTCGACAGGTCAGGTGGGTCGCATCGAGGTCGTCAAGACAGAGTCAAAGGGCAAGGGGTTCAAGAGGGTCCGCGTCCAGGTTCACGACGCCTGACGACATCTGGCCGGTTGACCTTCCGAGGGCTCCCTCAGGCGACGTCGAAGCCGGCCTCGTCGATTGCTGCAACCACTGCGGCATCGTCGCCACCGGTGACGGTGACGGTCTTTGCGTCGAGGTCGACTGCCAGGTCCGTAACCCCCTCGATGGGTGTCACCTGTCCTGTGATCGCCTGGACGCAGTGGTCGCAACTCATGTCTGGAACTGAGTAGACGCGGGTCGTTGTCATGTGGTCACCGTTTCCTGTGTAGGTGTTGTGGATCGACTCTGCGCAGGTCCGCGGTAGCCCGCAAAGCGCATTAGGCGGAGACTGTTGGTGACCACGAACAGCGATGACACGCCCATTGCGCCGGCGGCGATCATCGGGTTCAGGATGCCGCTGGCGGCCAGTGGAATCGCTGCGGCGTTGTAGGCGAATGCCCAGAAGAGGTTTCCCTTGATGGTGCCGAGCGTGCGACGTGACAGTGCGATTGCGTCGGCTACGGCCCTCAGGTCACCGGTGACGATGGTCAGGTCCGAGGCCTCCATCGCCACATCTGTTCCAGTACCCACGGCTATGCCGAGGTCTGCCTGAGCCAGCGCGGGTGCGTCGTTGATGCCGTCACCGACCATCGCCACCCTGTGGCCCTCGGCCTGTAGTCGTCGCACCTCGGCCGCCTTGTCGTCGGGCATCACCTCGGCGATCACGTGGTCAGCTCCTACGGCTGCCCCTACGAACTCGGCTGTCCGCAGGTTGTCGCCTGTCAGCAGGGTCACGCTGAGACCCTGGTCGTGGAAGGCGGCAACGGCGGCGACGGAGGTGTCCTTGAGCCGGTCGGAAACCACGAGGATCGCCTCGGCCTGAGGTCCCCGTCCGGCGAAGACAACGGTGGCACCGGTCGCTTCGGCTGTAATGGCCAGGTCCTCGACCCGGGTGGGCACGGTGTCGAACAGCCGGCGCCGCCCCACCCGTACCTCGGTGCCGTCGACCGTTCCGGTCACGCCTACTCCGGGGGTGTTCGAGAAACCGACGACGTTTCCGTGTTCCTCCACGGCGCTGCTTACGGCCTGTGCAATCGGGTGCTCAGAGCGGGCCTCAAGAGAGGCCGCAAGCCTGAGGATCTCCTCGGATTCACCATCCGGGGCCTGGACCTCGGTCAGGTCCATGCGTCCCTCGGTGAGCGTGCCGGTCTTGTCGACGACCACGACATCAACTGCCCGCGTGTCCTCGAGCACCTCGCCGCCCTTGATGATCACGCCCAGCTGGGCACCCCTGCCCGTCCCGACCATGATCCCCATGGGGGTGGCCAGTCCCAGTGCGCACGGGCAGGCGATGATCAAGACTGCTACCGCTGCCGTGAAGGCCGCGTCGGCCGAGTTCCCGGTCAGGAACCAGACTCCGAGCGTTACCACCGCCGTTGCAATGGCGAATGGAACGAACACGGCTGATACGCGGTCTGCCAGGCGCTGCACCTCGGCCCTGCTTCCCTGGGCCTCGTCGACGAGCCTGATGATCTGGGCCAGCACGGTGCCTGCACCCACCCGTGTGGCCTCCACGATGAGGGAGCCGTTGGTGTTGATCGTGGCACCGATGACCTCATCGCCGATGGTGACGTCGACGGGGACAGGTTCGCCTGTGACCATTGACGCATCGACCGCCGATTGGCCGTCGACGACCAAACCGTCGGTCGCGATCTTCTCGCCTGGCCGGACCACGAAACGCATGCCGACCATCAGGTCGTCGAGGGCCACCTCGGTTCCGTCTTCGAGTCGTGCCGTGCGGGCGCCGAGGTCAGCCAGGGCGCGAATGGCGTCGCCTGACCGCCGCTTTGCGCGGACCTCGAACCACTTCCCCAGCAGGATGAGTGCCACGATCACCATGCCGGTCTCGTAGTAGACGTGCCCACCTTCGATGTCGCCGACGAGGACTACCGTCGACCACAACCATGCTGACAGGGTTCCCATGGAGACGAGGGTGTCCATCGTGGTTGCACCGTGTCTCAGATTCATCCAGGCCGCCCGGTGGAAGGTCCATCCGGACCAGAACACGACGGGTGTTGCCAGGACCGCCACCAGCCATTCCCATCCCCGGAACTGCAGTGGTGGCACCATCGACAGGAGCACAACGGGTACAGCCAGCACTGCAGCCACGACGAAGCGGCGCAAGAGGTCGGCGGCACGTTGCTCCTCGGAGTCGTCCGGGCTGTCGGTGTCGACAACCCCGTAGCCGAGGCCCTCGATGGTCGACCGGAACTCGGTGTCGCCCACCCCGGAACCATGTAGCACTGTCGCCCTACCGGTCGCGAAGTTGACCTGTGCCTCGTCGACGCCGTTCAACTTCCCAAGTGCACGCTGGATCCTGCTGGCACAGGCCGCACATGTCATACCCTCGATCGCCAGGTCGGCGCGGGCCGTGTGTGAGGGTTCTTCCAACTGCTGGTCAACCGTTTCGGTGCTCATGCGACCATTCTAAACCTTCCAGTCAACTGGAATGTCAAGGTCTGGACAGGTATCTCCACAAATCGCCCTATCAGGCCGGCGAGGAGGCGATCACCTGGCACCGGTTGGGATCGGTGCACGACGAGGGGTCAAGGGACGCAGCACGGCCGGCCAACGCCGACAGGTCCTCCCGGGCCTGTTGAAGTCGGAGGATCTGATCATCCAGGTCCGTCATGTGGCGCTCCAGCAGGGCAGCCGTATGGCTGCACGACGTCGAGCCCGTGTCCTTCAACTCCAGGACCGACGAGATCTCGGCGAGAGACAGCCCCGTTGCCTGCGCATCGCGCACGAACCTCAGACGCTCCACGGCATCGACGCCGTAGTCCCTGTAGCCGGACTGTGTCCGCTCCGGTTCGGCGATAAGGCCGATCGACTCGTAGTAGCGAACGGTCTTTGTCGTCACGCCGGCCAGACCAGCCAACTCCCCGATCTTCACAGCCAACACCGTACCTGGGCGATCCTACTGTCGGCTGGAAGGTCTAGGCCCCTCTACCCGATCGCCGGAAGGTCCAGGAACAGCGCCTGTAGCAACAGCGGCTCGTTCGGGTTGCGTGTCAGCTCGGCGGTAGCCCCGGTAATCCGCTCTGTCGCCTCGAGACCAGCAGTGCTCCCGACACTCGGATCACAGACGGTGGCCCAATCCAGATAGCGGCGGCTGAGGGTTGCCAACCCGAACCGGAGCTCGTCATCACGCAGCCTCCGCACCTCACGTCGTTGGCGTTCAACAACCTGACGCCGCCCCGATCCTCTGGTTCCGAGCGCCTTCTCACGCTCGTCAAGGTCCTCCAACTCAACCTTGTGACGAGTTGCCAACGGAATCTGGGAACCATCGATCAACTCCTGAATCTCGGCCACGACCACCGCCACAGCAGCTCCGGTTCCGTCGAGACGGTCCGGCACCGACCTCCAGGCCTCCCTTCGCCCCATGAATGCCGGGTCCTCTGCCAGAAGACGGGCCCGATCCAGCCGCCCGGACGCTGCCACGGCCAGGGCATCGGCCAGTTCCTCGTCGACCGAGTCGGCGACCAGGGCCTGCGCAACCACCTCGTTTGTCAGCGGTGGGAATTCAACCCGCACACATCGCGAGGCGACGGTGACGTGCTCCTCGGGAACTTCCTCAGCCAACAGGACGAAGACCGTGGAGGCCGGTGGTTCCTCGATGGTCTTCAAGAGGCCGGCAGCGGCCTCTGGCTCCGCCGTTTCGAACCGGTCGACAACGATCACCTTTCGTGCCGCCTCCACCGGCGACCTCGACCCCTCTCGCGTAATCGAAGCCGTTTCAGCGACAAGCAGTGCCCTGCCTTCAGGCTGGATCAGGACCAGGTCGGGATGAAGGCCCTCGACTGCAAGACGCCTGTGCCGATCTGCCCCTGCGTCACCCGGGCCGTCGGTGTCACCTGCGAACAGGGCGCCGGCAAACGCCCGGGCCGCCTCCATGCGACCCGTTCCGGGCGGACCCACGAACATGTACGCATGCACCGGGGCGGAAGCTGCATCCCGGAGCAGACTGACCGCCTCGGGCTGACCGACGACCGTCGCCCAGAGCTCGTCTCTGTTCACGATCCGGCCAGGCGGTCGGCAACGGCGACCGACACACGACCCGCCACCTCCTCGACGGAACCGTTGCCGTCGACCACCACCAGCCGGTCCGGGTCGGAGGCGGCCATGTCCCGGTAGGCCGCAATCACCCGGCCCCTGAAGTCGTTGCCCGCCTGCTCGATACGGTCGAGGGCCCCACCGAGGCGTTCACGCGCCGTGCCGTCGTCGACATCGATCACGATCACCAGGTCGGCGGCCAACCCATCGGTTGCAAAGGCCGAGACGGCGGCTACCTCAGCAGCCCCGAGTCCGCGCCCGTAGCCCTGATAGGCGACCGAGGACTCGATGAAGCGGTCGGTAACCACGTCGTGCCCTGAATCGAGCGCGGGCCTGACCACCTCGGCCACGTGCTGGGCCCTCGCCGCTGCGATGAGGAGGGCCTCGGCGCGATCAACCGGACGCTCGCCGTCGGGATCCAGAACCATCGACCTGATCATCTCGCCCAGAGGCGTACCACCGGGTTCCCGGGTGAGCACGGCACCGAGACGATCGGCCAGCAGGCGTGCCTGGGTGGACTTGCCGGTTCCGTCTGCGCCCTCGACGGCGATGAGGCGGCCCTTCACCGGCCTTCCTCCCGACTGGATGCGGCGATCCGGGTGATGCCCGAGCGGAGGGATATGACCGAAACCGCCCCAGACGCAAGGATGATCAGTGCAGCAAGCCACAAGGTCAGGCGGACACCAGGAACGTCGACTCCGAATCCGAGGAGTTCGATGTGGCGATCCCACAGGACGCTCGAGAGGCGATCAAGGCCGTCTTCAATCAGGGGCCCGACGACCAGCGCCAACAGCACGCATGCCCGTACGAGCAGGTAGAGCGTTGAGAAGATACGACCACGCAGGTGATCCTCGACGTTCTCATGCAGGAGCGTGAAGCCGAGCACATAGACGGCACCCGCACACACACCGATACCGAACACCATTGAGATCGAGATGTGAACCTGGCCAATCGATGCCGCTGCCGCCAAGAATCCACCTGCGCCGAAAAGCGACCAGGTGAAGAGGCGTGGCCTGTCTACCCGGCGTTGCGCCCAGGACAGGAGCATCACCCCCACGGCCACACCGACCCCGAGGGCCGAGATCAACACGCCAAGACCGGACTTGCCGGCACCCAGGACCTCGTCGGCGTAGATCGCCCCAAGCGGAACGAGCATGCCACCACCGATGAGGCCGGTAGCCAGGCCCATGTTGACGGTGCGAACCACCGGGTTGACGAAGATGAACTGCCAGCCCTCGCGCAGCTCTGCGATCGGGTCGGCCAACTTGGCCCTACGCAACTTGGCCGCGTCCCTCTCCGACTTCGGGCGGCGGGGCAGGGCCAGCGTCCAGATAAGGAACCCGGTCACGGCGAACGACAGCGCGTTGAAATAGAAGGCCAGGCCCATGTCGTCGAGCCTCAGGTTGTCGGCCCATGAGGAGCTGAACAGGGCTGTGGAGAGCCGACCGAACAGCGCCATCAGAGCTGCCCCAACCGGGAAGGTCCCGTAGGCAGCCACCAGAGAGAGGGAGTTGGCCCGCGCCAGATACTCGGCCGGTACCAGGTTCGGCACCGATGCCTCCTTGGCCGGCGACCAGAGCATCGTGAAGGCCTCGAGCGCGAGGGATGCCAGGAACAGACCCCACAGCTCCTCGACGAACGGAAGGCTCAGCATCACAAGAGCCCTGCCGACGTCGCAGGTAACCATGACCCGCTTGCGGTCCCAGCGGTCGACGAGCACCCCGGCAATCGGGCCGAAGAAGAAGCCGGGGACTATCCGGGCTGCCAGAACCAGGCTCAGCGCAGCACCCTCGGATCCGGAGCCAAGGCGGATTGCAAGGATGCTTATCGCCAGCAGCCCGAGCCAGTCGCCGGTCGCCGAGATGACCTGGGCAAACCAGAGCCGGGTGAACTCGGGGGACCCAAACATACGGATGTGCAGGTCGGGCCTGTCGGTGTCAGATTCAGGCCCGTCATCGAGATGCAGGAGGCTCACGAACTCGTCGCCCGGGGTCGAGTTGTCCCCCGGGTGAGGCGGTTCTCCACCCGTTGCTTCGGTCACCCTCCCACTCTAGGAGAGCCTGCGGGGAGCGGGCCGGGAATCACCGACACCTCGACCACCCGGCCCACCGGTCGATCACTTCTTCCGGGAGGCGCGCTTCTTCTTTCCGGGAGGACCCTTGGCTCGGCGATCAGCCAGGAGCTCAGCGGCCCGCTCGTCTGTCAGTTCCTCGACCGAATCCCCGCGACCGAGCGAGGCGTTGTACTCGCCATCGGTCACATACGGTCCCCAGTTGCCATCCTTGAGGATGATTGTCTTCCCGCTCTCGGGATCTGCGCCCAACTCGCGAAGAGGCGGCTTTGCTGTCGACCTTCCCCGACGTTTCGGTTGTGCAAGAACGGCCAGGCAATCCTCGAGGGTGACCGTAAGCAGCTGCTCCTCGGTGGTCAGGCTGCGGCTGTCGCTCCCCTTCTTCAGGTATGGGCCGAAGCGACCGTTCTGAACGGTTATCTCGACACCGTCAGCCGGGTCGACTCCCACAGTCCTCGGCAGGCTCAGAAGTTCGAGTGCATCCTGCAGGGTGAGCCTCTCAAGGGTCATGGTCTGGAACAGCGAGGCCGTCCTGGGCCTTGGCCGCGCATCTGCGGTGGCAATCTCGTCGACCTCTTCCAGCATTGCGCCGACATTGTCGAATCCGGCGACGGCCAACACCAGATCGTCGAGGTTCCTGATCCGTTCGGAGTTGTCGTCACCGCCGGCCCTCAACTCAGTGAGGTAGCCAGAGTCGTCGAGAGCAATGCGGAGCGCCTCTGCCGGTCCTTCTGTACTACGGGACACAAGGACCTCGCGTAGTTCCAGAAAGGAGCGAATACCGGCCAGCGGTCTACCGGTCACCCCGGCCTCCTCGGCATGACCGAGGGCATCAAGAAACCCGTCGCCGTCCTGTACAGCAAACTCGTTGATCCGCTCCATGGCACCTTTGCCGACACCCCTTCGAGGGGTGTTGATGACCCGTCTGAACGCAGCCTCGTCATCGGACCCCGCTGCAAGGCGCAGGTATGACATGGCCACCTTCATTTCGGTACGGCGCAACGGCAGCGCCATCAACGCGGTCATCTCCGGGCTCAGCCTTATCTGCTCAGGAGGCCTGCCCAGGGAAACATACGGCCCGAAGCGACCCGACCTGGCAATAACTGGAAGGCCCGTCTCGGGGTCGTCGCCGAGCACCCTCTCAACCGGGGTGTCGAGGAACTCAAGTGCGCGTTCCACGGTCAACTCGTCGGGCGCCAGGTCATCGGGGATCGACGCTGTCCTGTCGCCAACCTGTACATAGGGGCCGAACTTGCCGAACCGTGCAACCACCTCCTCGCCATCGGGGGTCACCCCTAGCGGAACAGTGCTCACAGCCCTGGCGTCGATATCGCCGAGACGTCCTGTGACCTTCTCGAGCAGGCCAATATCGTCAGATGATCCGAAGTAGAAACTCCTCAGCCACGGAACCTTCTCAGCCGACCCATCGGCGATCCCGTCGAGGTCAGACTCCATCGAGGCGGTGAAGTCGTAGTCGACGAGCCGCGGAAAGTGGGATTCCAGCAGGGTGGTTACAGCAAATGCGCTGAGGGTTGGAACCAGCGCCGAACCCTTCTTCCAGACGTAGTCGCGTCCCTGGATGGTCTCCATGATCGAGGCATAGGTCGACGGTCTGCCGACACCGAGTTCCTCGAGTCGCTTTACCAGTGATGCCTCGGTGAAACGGGACGGAGGCTGGGTGGTGTGGCCCTCGGGTGTCGCCTCGACCACCACGACAGGGTCACCGACGTCGACGGCTGGGAGGATCCCGCCATCGCCATCATCGTCAGTGTTCCGGTCGTCGGAATCGTCGGCGTACACGCGACGAAAACCCTGATGGGTGATAACCGTCCCGCTGGTGGCGAACGTGACCTCGCTCGTGGAATTGGCGCCATCGGAGGTTCCGACCACGCGTATCTGAACGGTTTCGCCCACGGCATCGGTCATCTGCGACGCAAGCGTGCGCTGCCAGACCATCTCGTAGGCCCGCGCCTCGGATCGCGGCAGCTCTGGGGCAACCTCGTCGGGATGCCTGAACCGGTCTCCTGCGGGCCTGATCGCCTCATGCGCCTCCTGTGCATTTCGCACCTTCTTCTGGAAGGTCCGGGGGGATTCCGGCAGGTGGTCGTCGCCGAACAGTTCGCTGATCTGGGCGCGGGCAGCCCTCACGGCCGTGTTCGACAGCGTGGTGCTGTCGGTCCTCATGTAGGTGATGTAGCCCTTCTGGTAGAGGCCCTGGGCGGCGTGCATCGCCATCGCCGCCGACATCCTCAGGCGCCTACCGGCCTCCTGTTGGTAGGTGGAGGTGATGAACGGTGCCGCAGGTCGACGCCGATAGGGCTTGGCCTCAACTGACCCGACCTCGAGCGACCGGTCAACGAGCCCGTCTGCAAGGTCGTGTGCAGCCGCCTCGTCGAGGACAACGGCTCCCTCCCGGCTGAGGGCTCCATCGTCGTCGAAGTCCCGGCCTGTGGCCACGCGGGCTCCGTCGACCTCGATCAGCGACGAGGCGAACGTCTCGGAGGCATCTGTTGACATCTGGACCTTCAGATCCCAGTAGCCAGCTGTCTGGAATGCCATACGCTCACGCTCACGCTCCACGACGATCCGGGTTGCCACGCTCTGTACCCGGCCTGCCGACAGCCCCTTGGAGATCATCTTCCAGAGAACCGGTGAGAGCTCGTAACCGTAGAGACGGTCAAGGATCCTCCGGGTCTCCTGCGCGTTGACGAGCCCCTCGTCTATATCGCGGGTCTGGCTCAGAGCGTCGGTTATGGCCTTGTTGGTGATCTCGTGAAAGACCATGCGGTGTACCGGCACCTTCGGCTTGAGGACCTCGAGCAGGTGCCAGGCGATCGCCTCACCCTCACGATCCTCATCTGTTGCAAGGTAGAGCTGGTCCGCTCCCTTCAGCAACGACCTCAGCCTCGTGATGTGCTCCTTCTTGTCGCGCGACACGATGTAGAGCGGCTCGAAGTCGTTCTCGACGTCGATGCCGAGCTTCGCCCACTTCTTGTCGCGGTGGCTGACCGGGATGTCAGCCGCCCGCATCGGCAGGTCGCGGACATGGCCGATCGACGACTCAACCCTGAAACCATCACCCAGATAGCCGGCGATGGTCTTTGCCTTGGCAGGTGACTCGACGATTACCAGGGAGTAGGACATCAGGGATTCCGATCGATGCTGACGGAGTCCACAGGTGTTGCGACGGGTGGTTCATTGGAACCCGGGCCGGCCGGTTGGGGGCCCACCGGTTTGGCGCCGTAGAGGATCGCCGATCCGAGCAGGGCAGCCACAGCAGAAGCTACAAGGATGCCGATCTTGGCCTCGTCCTGCAGGAGCGGAGCGTCAAAGGCGAGGCCGGTGATGAACAGCGAGACAGTAAAACCGATCCCGGCCATCGCCGAGATACCGACCACGTGCCTCGTTGTCGCCCCGGCGGGCAGCGAGCAGAGACCCAGGCGCACGGCCAGAAGGGTGAACGCGGACACCCCCACCAGTTTCCCGAGCACAAGGCCGAGGGCTACGCCGATGCTGATTCCAGAAGACACGGCGGTGCCCACAGAGTCGCCGCTGATCTCGATTCCGGCGTTTGCAAGGGCGAAGACAGGAAGAATCAAGAAGGCGCTGACAGGGTGGAGCAGGTTCTCCAGCCGCTCCGTGACCGGAACGGTCTCGCTGAGGTGGAACTTCGCCAACTTGACGGTTGCGACGTCGCCCTCACCGGCTATTACAGGGCCGACCGATTCAGAGGCATGATCACCTTGCAGCAGAGGCACGGCCGGCGCCAGAAGACCCATGATTACACCGGCGATCGTGGTGTGCACGCCGGACATGAACACCGAGTACCACAGGACGATTCCCAGAGCGACGTACAGCGGTGCGTACCGGATCCTGGAACGGGCCATCGCGACCACGCCGATGATGGAGACACCGCCGAGGAAGAGCCACCCTGGCTCCAGGTTCGACGTGTAGAAGAGCGCTATCACGAGAATTGCGCCGATGTCGTCGACGATCGCGAGGGTCAGGAGGAACACCTTCAGGGGTGTCGGCACCCGGCTCCCGAGCAGCGACACGACACCAACGGCAAACGCTATGTCGGTGGCCATCGGGATTCCCCAACCGGCCGATGCCTCACCGTCACCGGCAAACGCCAGGTAGATGAGTGCGGGCACGACCATTCCACCGAGAGCAGCCAGAGCCGGAAGGAGGGCTGCGCGAAAGCGACGCATCTCTCCTGTTACAAGCTCGCGTTTGATCTCGAGGCCCACCACAAAGAAGAAGATGACCATCAGGACGTCGTTCACGAACTGGCCCAGGGTAAGTGGGTGGCCGTTGTGCTCCAGCGCTACCAGGTCGCCGATCCCCATGTGGATCTCGGTGCGCCACAGATCGTGATAGGAGGCCGACCAGGGGGAGTTGGCCCAAAAGAGGGCCACCATGGTGGCAACGATCAACAGAACTCCACCGGCCGCCTCGATACCGAGGAACCGCATCATGGGACGTCCCACGGCACGTGCCAAGGGTCTGTCGCTCCCAAGCCATGTGTGTTGGGGGTGGGGTGGGGTGCCTGTCATGGTGAGAACCTGCTCAGGATCTGAGCGGCAGAAACCGTAGTGGTCGTCGAGTGACTTCACACCCATCCACTTGGATCGGCTCCCTTGGGCCGGTGAAGGACCCGCCTGCGGTCAGTCCCCAAAGTGAACAATGAGGCGGACGGCTGTCCCGTTGCCGTGGGACTCCACAATCGTCTCGTCGGTCAGGTGATGCATCAGCGAGACGCCCAGGCCGGACTCGTAGCGGAGCCGGTCCGGTGAATCGACATCGGGCAGGGGCGAGAGGGAGTTCGGGTCGAATCCGGGTCCGCTGTCCGCGACCTCCACCTCGATCTGGCTGGCCGAGAGGTCGCAGCGGATAATCACACGGTCCTCTACGCCTGACTGGCCGTGGGCCTCCATGGCGTTGGTGGCGGCCTCGGACACCGCCAGGCGAAGATCGGAGACCCGCTCGGGTTTCAGGTTCGCTCCGGTAGACGCTGTCGCCCCCACGACCGACCGGACCATCTGCAGGTACTCGGGCGCTGCGGGCACACGGAGTTCCACGATGCCCGACATGATCAGACCTGAACCGGGGTGCCGACAGCCGAGTCGATGTCGACATGGAACGTGAAGACGCGATCCAGGTCACACATCTCAAAGACACGCAGGACCCGCTGCTCACTACAGACCAGCAGCAGGTGGCCATCATGGGACCTCACCCGTCGCAGGGCACCAATGACCGAACCGAGGCCTGCGGAGTCGATGAAGTCCACCCCTGACAGGTCGATCACCAGGTTGTTGTGTCCGTCGGCGACCGCTGCCACCACGGCCTGGCGCAACATGGGGGAAGTCCCAAGATCGAGTTCGCCGGTCATCGCCAACACAACCCACTGGTTCCTCAGGGAGCGACGGATTTCGGAGAACAACGGACCTCCAGTGGGCTAGATGGCCAGAGCCCACGCTAGACGACAACCGGTTGCCTCCAGCGACCGGCACCAACAGGCTCATCCGGCCTCGCGGCGCATGGTGACCGTGGCGGTGAGGGTCACCTCGGGAAGCAACGGCCCCACCAACGGCACCTCGGTGCGAGCCACGTGTACGACCTTCACCGTGACCCTGTCGCCATCGACGCTGCGCGTGATCTGGCTGTCGCGGGGCGACAGGCCACTGGAGCCAATGACGGCATCCTCGACGTCGCGTGTGGACCCACCTGTGGCAGCCACCCTGACACCCTCACGGGCGGAGTGTTGGACCAGCACGGCCGAACGAACTACCAGACCGACCTGGACAAGACCCAGCGCAAGAACAACCACGACCGGTAGAACCAACGCAAGTTCAACGGTGGCCTGGCCCTCGTCGGGACGGTTGGCTCGGCGCCTCACGCCACCTTGTCGATCAGGGAGTTGAGTACCTTGTCGAACAGGCCGGTGATCTTGTCGGTGCCGGTCGCCCAACTGGTCACGAGAATGGCGATCGTTGCCGCCCCCAGAATCAACAGGACGTATTCGGCAGTGGTCTGACCCTCGTCGTCGAGGGTCAGAAGTCGGATGTGGAATCGGGTGAGCAGAGCCCGCACGGGGCACCTCCAGTTTCTTTCAGGATCAGGCGACACCTGTCCGGTTGGACGGATCGCGACGGGGAAGCGTTCACAGGTCAAGTTCCAGTTGGGAGAGGGCGTCTCCGACCATGGGAACGACCGACAGCAACACGAACGCCGGCAGCACACAGGTGACGAGGGGAAAGAGCATCCGCACCGGCACCTTTCTGGCGCGGACCTCGGCGCGCCGCCGGGCACGCAACCTGAGATCGGCCGCAGCCGCCTCCAGCGCAGGCCCTACCGGTGCACCGTGCCTCACAGCGGCAACCAGCGCCGCCACAAGGGGTCTCCCGGGTTCTCCCAGAACGGGTCGAAGGCCATCGACCGCATCTGCAAGCGACATTCCCTGTTCTGTTCGGCGGACGGCATCAACCACCGCCGCCGAGGCAGGGCCGTTTCCCCTGACGGCAGCCTCGGCTAGAGCCCTTCCAACCGGGAACCCTGCACCGACACCAAGTCGAACCAGCCCCGCCAGCCAGGGCAGCTCGTCGACTACCGCCTCTGCCTCGGCGCGCTCATCCCTACGCCGCCGCCACCAGGGAACCGCCCATGCGAGAGCACCGACAAGCACGGCAAGGAACGGCTGGATGAACAACAACGCCATAAAGAGCACCACTGACCTGCCCAGGCGCCTGTCGAGCGACTGGTCCTCCGGGCGTTGGAGCCGCGACCGTAGATACCGGCCGAGACGGTCAAGGGGACCCACCCGGTCGGGCCTGGTTCTGATGGCCACCCGTGCTCCTGCAAGTCGATGGGCGGGCCTGCGAAAGCGCCACGCGAGCACCAGAACCACCACCATCCAGCCGATCGCAGCAAGGCTCACCGGTCCACCGCCGTCAGGTGCCACATCCACCAGAGGCCTACGGCGTCGAGCAGCAGACCAACGACAACGATCAACAGCCCTGACCCCGAACCAACGAAGCCAGATGATCGGAACGGGGTCATGATCACCGCGAAGGCCAGCGGGGCGAGGGCCACCACTGCAGCCGAGGCACGGGCCTGGGTCGCCAGGGCCTGGGCCTCCTCGGCCACGGCCTCCTCGTCGCGGAGGGCTTCGGCTAACGATCCGAGTAGTCCCGCCAGCTCACCGCCGGCCATCGTGGCCAGGTCGACAGCTGCGACAATCAACCCGACACGAGTGCCCGGCCTACGTTCCCTCCACCTCTCGAGGGCTGTTCCAACGGGAGCACCGGCCCTGAGGTCGCCGGTGAGGGTCTTCAGGTCGTCTCCCAGTGGTCCTCCAGCAGCCGACGCCTCGGCCAGGGCCGAGGTGAGGGTCGCACCCGACTGGAGGGAGCGCACCAGCTCATCGAGCATCGCAGGAAGAGCGGCGTCGACCCTGCGCGACTGCGACCTCCACTTCTCGAGAACCCGGTGGAGAGAACCTCTCGTGCCCTCACGCCATGGCCGCCGGGTGACCATCGGCGGTGGCACGAGGGCCGAGGCGACGGCCAGCACCGCTGCAACCAGCAACCAACCCGGAGTGACCGGAACAAGGGCAGATGCCACATGAACACCGCTCACCGGCCCCAACGCCGTCCGTCCGAGGGTTCCCCTGCATCGAGCACCATGCCGTCTGATACGAGCGACCGGCACGCCGGAGACTCGCCGGCGGGTCTCACCTCGAGGACATCGCTCACGCTTCGCGACACCCCGGTTCTGGTCATGTGCACGATCAGGTCGACGCTGCCGGCCACCATGGACTCGGCCACAGTGGCCGAGAGACCAGGTGCCGCCAGCAGGACCATGTTGGCCAGGCGCTGGAGGGCATCGGCGGCGCTGTTGGCGTGGCAGGTCGAGAGCGAACCGTCGTGCCCGGTGTTGAGGGCCTGGAGCATGTCGAATGCCTCGGCCCCGCGAACCTCTCCAACAACGATTCTGTCTGGACGCATACGCAGGGAATTTCGGACCAGGTCCCTCACGGTGACCTCTCCCACACCTTCACAGTTGGGCGGGCGTGCCTCGAGCCTGACGACGTGGGTGGCGTCGAGCGAAAGTTCAGCGGCATCCTCGACCGATACGAGACGCTCGGTCGGATCGACTGCACCGGCCAGAGCACCCAACAGCGTGGTCTTTCCTGATCCGGTTCCGCCGCTGACAACCACGTTGCACCGGAGTTGGACGATTCGGTGCAGCAGGGTTGCAACGGCGGGAGCTGCCATGTCGTCGATTCCGAAGCGGACGTTGCCGAAGCGTCGGATCGTTATGCACGGGCCGTCCACAGCTATCGGGGGCACCACCACATTCACCCTTGATCCGTCGAGCAGGCGTCCGTCGGCCCAGGGGCTGGACCGGTCAACACGGCGGCCCGTGGGCGCAACCACCCGCTCGACCAGGCGATCCAGTTCGGCCGACTCCAGCCTGACCTCGGTCCGTTCGAGCACCCCCTGGCGCTCGACGTAGACGGCATCGGGTCCGTTGACCATCACCTCTGTCACCGACTTGTCGGCGAACAGGGTTTCAAGCGCTCCCAGCCCGCTAATACGGGCAAGGACATCATCGACAACCTGTCTTCGTGCCGCTGGACCGAGAAGCGGTTCGCGCCTGGCCACAACCGCTTCGACGAGCGTGAACGGGTCAGGTGCCGAATCGGCCCCAAGTAGGTCCAGGACCTCGCCATGGACCGCTGTCACGAGGCCGGTCATCTCGCTGACCCCATGGCCCTCAACAGAGAGCGGGGAGACCTCCGGGCAAGCAGCCCGGAGTCGACGGCCCGGGCTATTGCCGGGTCGACGAGGACCTGTGTGGAAACCGGGGCGCCAACGACGGCCTCGACGTCTGCACTGTCGAGAGCCCGACCGGGTTCGACCACCAGGACGACCTCGGTGGGGCGACGTACCTGACGACCAACCCGGCGCAGGGACAGGTAACAGGCCCTTGTCACGAGAACAGAGCGGGTGGCAAGTTCGAGCAATGGATCTATCAGGTCCAATGGCGGCCCGCCCGGAGGCATCGCTGTCCAGAGGTCTCCTGCATCGACGACAACCAGTTCGGTCCTCTCGCCGAGGCTGGAGACGAGCAGGGCCAGTCGGGCTGGATCGGCCGATTCCCAGCCGGCAACTCCGCGGCTGACGACCCTCGCTCCGCCGTGAACCTCAACAGCCAGACCGTCGATGGCCTCGGTTCCCGCACCCCCGGTGGCCGAACACCAGTCGGCGATGCCGGAACCGGACCCGTCAACGCCAAGTACCGCCGACAGGTCACCGGCAAGATCGAGAAGCAGGGGCCTGTCACCCCGGCGGGAGGCTTCGAGAGCGATCGCAGCAGATACGACCGTGGTCCCAGCGCCACCCTTCAGAGACCAACAGACGACCACCATGACGCCTCCCGACGTACGAAATCACAGTGGGGGAAGCAGGGACTACCAGATGGGGGTCGTGCCGGCACGCTACCCGGCACCTTCGACGGACCCAACGGAAGACGTGGTGAACCTTCATACCTGTCGCACATTCCACCCCGGTATCGGCGAGGCCAGCCACAAGGTCGTAGGATCACTGCCGTGGAGGCGGCATTCTTCGACCTCGACAAGACGATCATCGCCCGGGCCTCGATGGCCGCCTATGTCCCTGCGCTACGGCGAGCCGGATACCTCAACGCCCCCATGGCTGCACGTGCCGCATGGGGACAGCTCCTGTTCCGCTTCTTCGGCGCCGACGAGAACAAAATGGACAAGGCCAGGCGTACAGCGCTGAAGCTGGCTGCCGGATGGGAACAGGATGGCCTGAGGCGCCTGGCCCGTGACCATCTCACCGAGTTGATCGAGCCGATCGTGTACGACGAGGCACTCGACCTTCTGGAACATCACAGATCCGAGGGACGCATGCTCGTGCTGGTCTCGGCCGCTCCGATCGAGATCGTCGAACCCATGGCAGCCCACCTGCAGATGGAAAAGGCCATCGCCACAACCCCCCTGATCGACTCCGGCGGCTGCTACACGGGTGGGGTCGAATTCTATGCCCACGGGCCCGACAAGGCAGACGCTATAACGAGGCTGGCAGAAGAGGAGAGCCTGGATCTCGCCGGGTCCTGGGCCTACTCGGACTCGATCACCGACCTACCGATGCTGGAGTCGGTCGGCCACCCGGTTGTGGTCAACCCCGACCGGGATCTCAGGCGTGAGGCGGCGCGGCGCGAGTGGCCGGTTCTGGAGTTCGAGAATCCGGTGGCCCTGGGGGACCGCATCCCTATCGACCGGAACTGGATCCTCGCAACGACCATCACGTTTGCCGTCTTCTTCGGGGTGATATCGACGATCAGGCGGTTCCGACGCCGCGCCTGACCAGGTGGCCGACCCGTCAGATTGAGCGGACCTTGCGCACGGCCACGGCCACGAGTGCCGCCAGGGCTGCGAGCATCACGAACTTCTTCATGCCAGTGATGATAGGGCCAGACAGCCCCCCATTGGCCAGCCGCCCACCAGTTTGCGTTCCGGCTGTGTGCAAACCGCTCCGCGGCCCGTACTGTCACCACCGGAGGTGTCTGAGTACCTGGTGGGCTCCCCCGCCTTCAAAGCGGGTGGGACGGGCGATCCCCGTCCGGCGGGTTCGATTCCCGTCCACCTCCGCCACGCCTCCGCTGCGGGAGGTATGAGCCGCTGACTGGAGCGACCGGTCAGACTGCGAGCAGGTCGCGGGCCCCCGTGTCGCTGCTCGGGTGACGCAACTTCGACATCGCCCGGGCCTCGATCTGGCGAATTCTCTCTCTGGTCAACTCAAAGTGATCGCCCACCTCTTCCAAGGTGCGGGGTTCACCACGGTCAAGACCGAAACGCAGTTTCAGGATCTCGCGTTCACGGTTGTCCAGGGGTGCCAGAAGACGGCTTATCTCTTCGGGCAGGAGCGCCGTGGCGGCAACCTCAAAGGGTGAGTCGGCCGACCTGTCCTCGACCACATCGCCCAGTTCGGCATCGCCGTCCTCACGGAGTGGTTCGCTCAGTGAAAGGGGCTCAGCTGCGAAACGGAGCGCCTCGGTGACCTTGTCCTCGGTCATCTCCACCTCGACGGCCAACTCTGCGATCGTGGCCGGACGACCGAAACGGAGTTCCAGGCGGGAACGGGCCTTTTGCAGGCGAGCGAGGGTGTCGCCTGCGTGGACCGGCAACCGGATTGTGCGACCGGTGTTGGCGATGCCCCGGGTGATGGCCTGACGGATCCACCAGGTTGCGTAGGTTGAGAACTTGAAGCCCTTGCGCCAGTCGAACTTCTCGACGGCGTGCATGAGACCCAGGTTGCCCTCCTGGATGAGGTCGAGGAGCGGAAGCCCCGAGGCCTGGTACTTCTTTGCGATCGACACCACCAGGCGCAGGTTCGACTGCACGAATGTTCTGACCGCCTCGTCTCCCCGGCGGAGGTTGCGGCGCATCTCGCGCCTCCGTGCAGGTGTGAGGCTGTCGCCGGCCTTGTCGAGTTCCTGCCTTGCGGCGGCACCCTTTTCGATCTGCTGGGCGAGGCGCACCTCGCCCTCCTTTGTCAGGAGGGGGTACTGACCTATGTCGGTGAGATACAGCCTGACGAGGTCTTCCTCGTCCCGTTCTACCCGCTCCTTGGCCACCTTGCGTCTCCTCCTGCCGGGGGAGCACCACCAGCGGCTACGCCATTTCGCCGCCTCGGATGCTCACCGAGTTCTGATCGCCTTGTAGATCCGGGGAGGTTGTGCAACAGCAGTCCTGCCCACCCCGGTAGCGGGTCACCCTATCGACCGGTTCGTGCGGCACCACGCGATTATGTGACGGCCGTCACGGCTAGTCGGGAGAGGGTCAACCGCGGTACCTGTTGACGATCGGGAGACGCCTGTCCCTGCCGAAGCCCTTGCGGCTGACCCTGGTTCCGGGTGGCGTCTGGCGTCGCTTGAACTCGGCCAGGTCTACGAGACGGGTGACCCGGTCGACCATCTCGCCACCGAATCCATCGGCCACGAGGTCGGCCCTGGTCCGGTCACCTTCTATGTAGGCCTCAAGGAGGGGGTCGAGTACCTCATACGGGGGAAGGCTCTGATCGTCGCGCTGGTCGGGTCGCAGTTCGGCCGAGGGTGGCTTTGAAATGATGTTCTCGGAGATGACCGGGCCACCGGGCTGGCTGTTTCGCCACCTCGCCAACTCGTACACGGTGAGCTTGTAGATGTCCTTGATCACGGCGAAGGCTCCGGCGGTGTCGCCGTAGAGGGTCGAGTAGCCGACCGCCGACTCGCTCTTGTTCCCGGTGGTCAACACCAGCCAGCCCGAGGCGTTGGCATGCGCCATGAGCAGGACCCCTCTGATTCGGGCCTGGAGGTTTTCGTCGGTCGACCCCACAGGTACCTCGCCAAGGGATTCCTCGAGGAGGGCGAGAAGTGAGGCGTGGGCGGCCTCGATGTGAATGGTTCGGCGGTCGATCCCGAGGGTGGCCGCAAGGTCATTGGCATCGGCGATCGAATGCCCGCTCGAGTAGCGGGACGGCATTAGCACGGCGTGTACGTGGTCGGCACCGAGGGCGTCGGCTGCGATGGCTGCAACCAGGGCCGAGTCGATACCGCCGGAGAGGCCCAGGCATACGTCGGTGAAACCGCTCTTCGTCACGTAGTCACGGGTTGCGGTAACAAGCACCCCGTACAACTCGGCAGACGGGTCGAGTGGGTCGATCGGTGGTGGCACGACGTGGTCGGTGCGGTCAACCGGCCCCGAGACCCTGACGGTCAACAGGTTGGTCTCAGATGCGGGAACGTCGTCGATGTCGATATCGACGATCACGACGGCCTCTTCGAACCTGGGAGCTCTGGCGACAATCCGACCTGCCGGATCGGCGACCATGGATCCGCCATCGAACACCAGCTCATCCTGGCCTCCAACCAGGTTCACGTACACGACGGGCACCCCGGACGAGGCTGCAGTAGCGGCCACCACTGCCTCGCGCTCGGCCAACATGCCCCGATGGAACGGCGACCCGTTGATGGCAACCAGCAACTCGGCTCCACCTTCCACAAGGCTGCCCACCGGGCTGTCGGCCACCCAGAGGTCCTCACAGACCACGAATCCGACCCGGATGCCTCCGATCTCGTAGAGGCGTAGCGGCTCGACACCGGGCACGAAGTGGCGCGCCTCGTCGAACACGTCGTAGTTCGGTAGCGCCCGCTTGTGGTAGACGCCGACCACCCCGCCGTCGTGGCACACCGCTGCAGCGTTTTGCACGCCGTCTGCACTCGAGTCCCTTGGTGTGCCGTCTGGAAAGCCGATTACCAGGGCACAGCTGCCGCTGGACGCAGCCACCGCCTCGACAGCGGAACGACAGTCTGAGACGAACCCGGGCTTTAGAACCAGGTCCTCAAGGGGATAGCCGGCAACGGTCATTTCAGGGAAGACGGCAAGATCGCATCCGGAGACCTGATCAAGTACGCCGCGTATGCGCTCGACGTTTCCGTCAAGGTCGCCGACGACCGAGTTGGTCTGGACCATGGCGACGCGCACCCGGCTCATGGGTGCAGCGTACCGAGGGAGCCGCAAAACGGCCGAGGCCCCCGGCGGGGGAACCGGTGGCCTGGCAGAAATCTGTTCCTGGTGGGGTCAGGCGCCGTGGCCTTCACTCCCATGGTCCATGCCACCGGGGCTCATGCCACACATGCCGCCCATACCGCTCATGCCCTCGGGCATCTCACCGTTCATACGTGCCGTGATCCGCTCGCTCAGACCGGAGAGCATCTCGTCGGCCCTTGCCTGGTCGATCCTTCCGTCGACTACAGCCTCGCCGATGTGTTCGCCGGCGAACCCGAGCTGCTGTGCGATGAGGCCATCAAGGTCGTCGCCAGCCAGTTCGGCGATTGTGGCTCCGTCCTGCAACTGGGACCTCAGACCCTCGCTGTCGAGCCCCTGAAACTCGGCTGTGGCAGCCAGACGCTCGTCGTGCCCGGCGCCACCGTGGCCGGCCGCACCGGTAGCCACGGCTGCATCGTGTTGATCATGGGCCGCCGGAACCTCTGTATCTACTTCGGTCTGGGCACCGGCCACCGTTACGAGCGACACGACCATTGAGGCGGCCGCAATGACCACCGAGCCGATCACCAGACCGGCAGTCGTGCCTCCACTCAGGTCTATCTTCTTCATCTGCGGACTCTCCTGTCCTCGGGTACAGGTGAATGATCGTCAGACGAGATGATTCCCTTGAGATGACCCTGTTAGGGGTGTGTTATCAACCTCCGGTTGGGCCAGAGACGCGAGAGGGCCCCGGGTGCAACCCGGGGCCCTTGTCTCGAATGCAGTGCAGCTACCCGGCAAGTGCCTCACAGCACGTGTTGGTGATCAGGCGGGTGACCACATAGGGGTCCATGTTGGCGTTGGGCCTGCGGTCCTCGATGTAGCCCTTCTGGTCGATGGCCACCTGCCACGGGATTCGGACGGAGGCACCACGGTCGGACACGCCGTAGTTGTACTGGTCGAAGCGCTGGGTCTCGTGCTCGCCGGTGAGGCGCTCCTCGGAACCGTGGCCGTACCCCGCCATGTGTTCGGCAACCTTGCCGTCGGCACCGAGGGACTCGCATGCCGCGATGATCGGGTCATAGCCCTCTCGCATTGCCCTCGTGGAAAAGTTGGTGTGTGCTCCGGCACCATTCCAGTCGCCCTTGATGGGCTTGGCATCGATCGAGGCGTCCACGCCGAACTCCTCGGCGATGCGGTACAGCAGGTAACGGGCCATCCAGACCTGGTCGCTGACACTCACGGTGTCGCAGGGTCCGATCTGGAACTCCCACTGGCCGAGCATCACCTCGGCGTTGGTGCCGGAGATCTCGAGGCCGGCATCGATACAGGCCTGGGTGTGGGCCTCGACGATCTCGCGGCCGGCTATCTCAATGGCACCCACACCGCAGTAGTAGGGGCCCTGCGGGGCCGGGTAGCCCTCGACCGGCCATCCCAGCGGGCGCCCCTCCTGGAAGAAGGTGTACTCCTGTTCGATGCCGAAGATCGGCTCCTGGTCGCTGTACCTGTCGAGCGACTCGACGCAGGCTGCGCGTGTGTTGGTGGGATGGGGTGTCATCTCACCGTCGGGCAGGCAGACGTCGCACAGCACCAGCACGTCGTCGCCGCCGCGGATGGGGTCGGGGCACGAGAACACCGGCCGGAGGACACAGTCGGAGTTGTCACCTGGAGCCTGGTTTGTGCTTGAGCCATCGAACCCCCAGATCGGGTAGTCGGCGGTTCCGTCGGCGAGGATCTTGGTCTTGGAACGGACGTACGGCAACGGTGTCGTGCCGTCGATCCAGATGTACTCAGCCCTTATGGCCATTGTCTGCACTCTCCAGATAGGCCGTCCTGTGGGACGGCAGGGTTGGTGGAACGGTTCATCCGGCAGGATACGCCGGGTCGCCATCACGATGCCGCCATGGGGTTTCGGTGCTGTTGCCCAACTGTGAACGGCGTATGAACGACCTGGATCCCGCTGGCGGTATGCGTCCGGATCCTCCATGCTTGTGGTGTGGATGAGGCAGGGAAGGTCAGGCAGTCGGGCCAGCAGGACTACGTGCTGCGAACGGTGGAAGAGCGCGGTGTCCGTCTGGTGCGCCTCTGGTTCACCGACGTGTTGGGACGGCACAAGTCTGTGGCGATCTCCCCGGCCGAGCTGGAAACGGTGTTCGAGGAGGGTCTGCAGTTCGATGGATCGGCCATCGACGGCTTCAGCCGGGTGCAGGAGAGCGACGTGCTGGCCCGCCCTGATGCCAGCACGTTCGAGCTTCTCCCCTGGGCGGCACCTGACGAACCTTCGGGCACCGTGTTCTGCGACATCACCAACCTGGACGGCTCGCCGTTCGAGGGGGACCCGAGGCAGGTTCTGCGACGCAACCTGGACCGGGCCCATGCCGCCGGCTTCAAGATGTTCTGCGCACCAGAGGTCGAGTTCTTCTACCTCGCCCAGAACACCGGACAACCGGTGCTTCTGGACCAGGCCTCCTACTTCGACCTGACCACTGCCGATGTCTCGTCGGACCTGCGCAAGCGCACCCTCCACATGCTCGAGGCTCTCTCCATCCCGGTCGAGTACTCATTCCACGAGGACGCTCCCAGCCAGCACGAGATCGACCTGCAGTACACCGATGCCCTGACGATGGCTGATTCTGTGATGACGCTCCGTCTGGCCGTCAAGAAGATCGCCATGGAGGGCGGCGTCTACGCCACGTTCATGCCCAAGCCCCTGAACGGGATTCAGGGTTCGGGCATGCACACACACCTTTCCCTATTCCGCGATGGCTCCAACGCCTTCTTCGACGGCGATGACGAGCACGGCCTCTCGGCCACCGCCCGGTCGTTCATAGCTGGCCTGCTCCACCACTCCCGGGAGATAACGGCGGTAACCAACCAGCTGGTCAACTCGTACAAACGGATCAACGAAGGCTACGAGGCTCCCCGCTACGTGTCCTGGGCGCGCAACAACCGTTCAGCGCTGGTCCGGGTGCCGGTTACCAGGACCGGCAGGCCCGACTCGACGCGGGTCGAGTACCGGGCACTCGATCCGGCCTGCAATCCGTACCTGGCGTTCTCAGTGCTGCTCGCGGCTGGGCTGCGCGGTGTCGAGGAGGGGTACGATCTTCCCCCGGAGGCTGCGGTGAGCCTCGACGAGTTGAGCCGCAGCGAGCAACGTGACCTCGGGGTGGCGAGCCTCCCCACCAACCTTTCCGAGGCCCTTGACGAGATGGAGGAGTCCGAGTTGGTACGAGACGCCCTCGGCGACCACATCTTCGAGTGGTTCCTGCGCAACAAGCGCGCCGAGTGGTCCAACTACCAGCGCCAGGTGACTCCTTTCGAGCTGGAGCAGTACCTGCCCAACTGGTGACGGTTGGAATGACAGCCTCATGAACCCCCTCCTCGTCTTCCCCGACCCGCCACCACCCGAGTTGGCCCAGTGCCTCGACCTCGGCGCCTGGACCTGGAAGGCCGTCGATGACCCCGATCAGGTCTTGCCCGACGAACCCGACGAGGGTTGGGCCGGCGCGATCGTGTCCGGGGACATCGACACCGACGGAGCAATCCGAATGTGTAGGCGACTCAGAATGGGGGAAACGCCGCTTGAGCCGCTGTTGTTTCTGATCGGTGGTACCCAGTTGGCCGACTTGGAAGCCCGCTACGACCTGTTCGACGACTTCTGCCTGTTGCCCATCAGGCCCGCTGAGCTGGAAGCCCGCCTACAGCACCTCTTCTGGCGGTCCGGTCGGGGTACCCGACCAGAGCTGGTGGAGTACGGGCCACTGGCCCTCAACCTGGAGACGTACCAGGCCGCTGTCGACGGCCAGCCACTGGACCTCACCTACATGGAGTACGAACTCCTCAAGTTCCTGGCATCCAGTCCGGGCAAGGTGTTCACCCGCGAGACCCTGTTGAGCAGGGTCTGGGGCTACGACTACTACGGAGGAGCACGAACCGTCGACGTCCACATTCGCCGCCTGAGGGCCAAGCTGGGTGAGGAACACGCTGGCCTGATTCACACCGTCAGATCGGTCGGTTACCGGTTCGGCCAGTCCCGGTGGGGAATCTGAGCCTGAGGTCAGTCAGAAGGGGGACCGGCCCAGGGGTCGGCCTCGCTCACCTCGAGCAATTCCGAGTCCTCGTGAGCTGAGTCCACATCGCGCTTCAACAGCCTGCCGAGAAAGGCCGCTCCGGCAGCACCGCTCACAAGCACCCCTACCGGGATGACGATGACCAGCACGATGATCATTACCACTACTCCTGCCATCTACCCAGTCTGCCACGCCGGGTCGTGATCCGGGGAGGTCGGTCAACTGCCCGTCGGCCAGTCGGCTGGGGTTCCCCGGTGTATCCAGGTGGCGGCGGCAACGGCCGCGAAGACTGCATCGGAACCGTTGCGGGGCCGCTCATCATCATCCTGTTCGATAGTTACCTCGATGCGGGGGGTGTCCCCCGCCCTCACAATCCCGAACGACCTCACGGTCAGGTCAGACACGATGCCGGCATCATCGACGGCCAACGACTCCGAGGTGACCCAACTCCACGCCATGTGGGCTGCACCGATGCAGTAGGAGCGCAGCACGGTGGTGTCCAACGGATCCCCGCAGCGGACCGTGACGCTGATCAGGTCGTCGGTGACCTCAGCTTCTGCAACGGAGCCGTCTGGTGAGACAACCGGCCCCACAGACCCGCGTGCTCCAGCCAACAACACGATGGCCTCAGCCCATCCGGCGGCACGAATCACGGCCGATGTGGGTGGTCCGGCCACGTCGACCTCCTCGACTGTCAGATCCGACGCCACTGCTCTGATCGCCTCTGCGATTCCAGGGGTTCTCACGACCCTCATAACCCCCGTGCCGTCGGCCATGGCGCCGCCGGCTACAGGTGGTCTCTTGGGCCCCAGATGCACAGTGTCCTCGCGTGACATCAGGGCCAGAACCGCCCGTCCGTGCTCATCGGCCAACTCCCTCGCCACCCCTCCAACGAACGAGGTGGCCTTGCCTCCGAAGGCGCCACCGTTGGCCAGTGGACTGGACGGCTCGCCTCCGGGTTCACACCATGCCGAGTCGGTCTCGAGGTAGGCGGGTTCGACCCAGGTCGTGCGAAGTACCGCGTCCCATGGGCCCGGGGGGGCATCAACAGGTGGCACCGAGTCAACCGTGGTTCGTCGACCCTGGACCTTGCCGACTACCTGACGGGCCTCGTGGAGCGTCTCAGCGACCACCCACCGGCCTGATCGGTCGGGAACTGCAACCAGGGCACCGGCGGGTGCCGTGTCGGCGGCGAAACCACCCTGCCCGAGTGCAACCTCATTGCCGACAGCCTGAACGGACCGACCCTCGATAGTCGCCCTTTCGGCGGCCCGGTCCGTGAGGCGCGGAGCCTCGTCATCACCGAATGCGTCCCATGCCTCGATCACGGTCTGCCATCCGGTGCATCGACAGAGGTGCGCGGCAAGTGACCTGGTAACCCGATCTGTGTCGGTGGTCTCCGCTGAGAGAAGTCCGGAGAACCTCACGATGATCCCCGGTGTGCAGAACCCGCACTGGCTACCACCGGTCCGGGTGAATGCGTTGGCCCATCTGGTCCTCTCGTCGGCCTCGAGGCCGTCGAGGGTTGTCACCGTCCGGCCTGCCACGCGCCGGGCGGGTGTCACGCACGAGACCCTGGGCTGCCCGTCGACCAGCACGGTGCAGCAGCCGCACTGGCCCTGTGGGCTGCAGCCGTCCTTGGGTGAGGTCACCCCCAGTTGGTCGCGGAGGACGTCGAGAAGGGACCGTCCGTCATCTGGAACAGCCACCTCAGACCCGTCGACCGTGACCACAAACCCGTCAGATCCGCTTCCGGTCTGCCGCCTGTCCTGTTTCCCCATGTGGTGAGTGTGCCTCAGAGTCCGGCCGCAGACGAATCGGTACCCTACGACCAATGACCCCTCAACGACGGTTGCTGAGCCGACGCCAGGCACTTGCAGGCATTGTCGGTGCGTCCGGGGGTCTCGTTCTCTTCGGGTGCGGCAGCGAGGAGTCGGTGGCTCCTTCCCCGACCGCACCGAGCGGCGGCATGTCGCTGGGAGCCCGGTTCGCCGATGGATTTCAGGCACCAACCGTGATTACCGCCGGAACGCCACAGAGGGCCCCCTACGTGCTGATCGGTGCCGACGGCTGGCCCGCCACCGAGGTCCCGGACCTGATCGAGTTGACCGTTACCAGCGGCGACGAGGTGGTCTTTGCTGGCATCGTCGGTCGCCACGGCGAACCGAATGCCATTCCCTACTTTCCCCTGGTGTTCACACCTCCTGCGGCCGGCGACTACTCGGTCCGGGGAACCGGCCTGCCGGGGCGCCACCGGTTGCGCGTGACCGATGCCGACAGGTTGGGCCTCATTCAGGTCGGTGACCCGATGCGACCCGTCGATTCACCGACCCTCGCCGACCCGCACGGTGTCAGTCCGATCTGCACGAGACCCAACGGCCCGTGCCCACTGCACCAGGTGACCGTCGCCGAGGCCATTGTTCGTCCCGGACCGACGGCAATGCTGATTTCGACGCCACGGTTCTGCCAGACCGACGTGTGCGGTCCGGCGCTGGAGGTCCTGATTGCGGCGACCGGCAACCTTGACCCCTCATGGTCTGTGGTGCACGCCGAGGTCTACGTGGCACCAGAGGACAACGACTTCGGCCTCACCCCCACCGTTGCCGCCTACGACCTCTCGTTTGAACCGAGCCTCGTGGTGGCAGATGCCGATGGGATCGTGACGGCGATTCTGCACTTCACAATGGACACAACCGAGGTGCGCTCAGCTCTCGACTCTGCAACCTGACGGCGCCCACCGCGGTGGGCAGATTCGGTCTAGGAGGAGTTCTTTCCGCAGCCGCAGCCACTCTGCGTATTTGGGTTGTCGATGGAGAACCCGGCTTCGGCAAGGTTGTCGGTGTAGTCGAGGGTTGCGCCCACAAGCAGTTCGGCGCTGGACGGGTCGACCACGACCCTTACGCTGCCGAAGACCGCCTCGACATCGTCTGGGGCCGTATCGGAGTCGAAGTACATCTCGTAGCTGTTACCCGAACAGCCGCCGGGCCGAACCGTGACCCGCAGGGCAACGTCGGCTTCTTCCTCGGCGGCAATCAACTCGCCGACCTTTGTGGTTGCCGTTTTGGTGAGGGTGATCATCGTGTCCCCGTTCGCGATCAGTTGAAGTCAGGCGGCTCATCCTACCAACGGCCCCAGTCCAAATATAGGGCCCGGGAAGAAAGTTGACAGCGTCGACATAGGATCGGGGCATGCGTGACGCCCGCACCGGTGAGCACCCACCAGATGGACGTCCGAGCGCGGACGAGCCATCCCCCGAGCAGGTTCTCGAGTTGCTACGTGGCGTGATCGATCCGGAGTTGGGTTCCAACATCGTCGAACTCGGCATGGCTAAGGACGTCGTTGTCGAACCCGGTGGCCTGGTCGACGTGACCATCGCCCTCACAACATCGGGTTGCCCGTTGCGAGCCCAGATCCAACGCGACGTCAGGGCCCGCATCGAAGGGTTGCCCGGCGTGACAAAGGTCCACATCACCTGGACCGAACTCACCGCTGAGGAGAAGATGGCGACCATGGCGAAGGCCCGCTGGAACGTCAGTCAGGACGCACCCGAGACCGAAATTCCGGCGACCACGAGGGTGCTGATGATCGCCTCGGGCAAGGGCGGTGTGGGCAAGTCGTCGGTCACCGTGAATCTGGCGGCCTCCATGGCACAGCGGGGCTTCACGGTCGGTGTCATGGATGCCGACATCTGGGGCTTCTCCATTCCACGGATGCTTGGCATCGAGGGCCGTCTGGGTGGTTCACCTGAGGCCGGCAAGATCGACCCGATCCAGATTCCCGTTGGCGAGGGACTCCTGAAGGTCGTATCCATGGGCTTCCTGGTTGAGCGCGAGGAGACGGCCCTGATGTGGCGCGGTCTGATGCTGAACCGGGCGGTACAGCACTTCTGCGAGGACGTGGCCTGGGGTTCCATGGACTACCTGCTCATCGACATGCCGCCGGGTACCGGCGATGTGCAGATGGGTCTGGCCCGGATGCTGCCCCGGTCCGAGATGATCATCGTCACCACGCCTGCCCTGGCCGCACAGAAGGTTGCCGTACGGGTGGCCGGAATGGGAAGGAACAACTACCTGCGGATCGTCGGCGTGATCGAGAACATGGGTGCCTTCGTCGCTCCCGATGGGCAAGAGCACCTGCTCTTCGGCAAGGGTGGTGGCCGGGCGCTGGCCGACGACCTCGGTGCCCCGCTGCTCGGCAGCATCCCATTGGACGTGGCTGTCGCCCACGGCGGCGACACCGGGCAGCCCGTGGCTCTGGGCGATGGCCCCGCTGCCGATGCCTACACGGCAGTGGTTGACCTGATCATCGCCGAGGCGGCACCACCGATGGAGATGGCGGGCTGCAGTGCACGCCTGTTGGCTGTTGCGGAGCAGGCACTTGACGAGGCAGACCTCTGACCCGCAGGGTCCACCAACCCAACTACGGACCTACCCGTCGTCTGTTGACCCGAGTTCTCCGATACCGGGATCGACCTCGGTTGACTGTGCCTCGACGATGTTGCCTCCGCCCCTGTAGCCAAAGTGCCACGAGACGGGTTGCTGAGAAGCGGCCCGACTGCTGAGGCCTCTGGAAACCACACCGCGGATCAGTGCCCTGGTGGGGGGAAACAGCAGGGAAAGGCCGAGTGCGTCGGTGGCGAATCCGGGCGTGAGCATCAGGACCCCGGCGAACAGCACCAGCAGGCCGTCGACCAGTTCCCGCCCAGGCACCCGACCGAGGGCCAGTTCCGACTGGGCCCGGGCGAGGATGCCCATACCCTCGCGTTTCACCATCGCAGCGCCGATGACGCTCACGAGAATCAGCAGGGCAACCGTGTTGAGACCACCTACAACATCGGCTACCTGAACGATCAGGTAGATCTCGGCAATCGGCGTGACTATGAACACGAGTAACAGGATCAGGAACACGGACACAATGCTACGAGGCCCACCACCTCGCAGGCACGCGGCTCTCGTAGGGGCGCAGAGGCTCTCACGGTCGTATCCTCGCCACATCATGGCCTCCCCTGATGAGACCCGCTCCGACGCCCCGCCTACGCCGGAATCACGACCCCCCTCGGTCGACAGGCTGGCGCGGGCCATCGCCGACGTGGATCTGCCCCACCCTCTCCTCGTCGATGCGGCACGCTCCGCCGTCGCCTCTGGCGACCCTGCGACTGCCGAGCAGAGGGCACGGGATATCGCTGGTGAGCAGGCTCGAAGCCTCCTCACCAGCGTGGTGAACGCAACCGGCGTGCTCCTCCACACGAACATGGGCCGCTCACCCTGGATGAACCTTCCCGGTCATGGGTCCGACCGCTACTCCAGCCTGGAGTTGGACCTGGACTCGGGTGAGCGCGGCTCCCGCCAGGACCGGGCACCGCGTCTGCTGGCCCGGATGTGTGGTGCGGAATCGGCAATGGTCGTGAACAACTGCGCCGCCGCCGTTCTCCTGGCCCTTGCCGCTCTGGCTGACGGCCGGGGGGTGGTCGTTTCACGCGGCGAGTTGGTCGAGATCGGGGGCGGGTTCCGCATCCCCGAGGTGATGTCACAGTCCGGAGCCGATCTGCTCGAAGTTGGAACCACCAACCGCACCCGGCTGGCCGACTTCGAACAGGCCATCGACGGTAACGACGTGGCCCTTGCACTGAGCGTGCACCGCTCCAACTACCGGATCACCGGGTTCACCGAGAGCGTGGCCGCCTGTGACCTGACGGGTCTGGGCGTTCCGGTTCTCGCCGACCTCGGGTCGGGGCTGGTCGATTCGGCCTGCCAGTGGCTCGATGATGGCCCACCTTCGTGGCTGGAGGGCGAGCCGGCCGTGCGACAGACGCTGGAGGCCGGTGTCGACCTGGTGACCTTCTCGGGCGACAAGCTCCTGGGTGGCCCCCAGGCCGGCATCATCGCCGGCCGAGCCGATCTGGTAGCCCGGTGTGCGGCTCATCCGCTGGCCCGGGCACTGCGTCCGGGAAGCCTCGTGCTGAGCTCCCTCCAGGAGCTGGCCCTCGCCTATCTGGCCCGTGACGGACGGTCCATTCCGTTCTGGCGGATGGCAACGATTCCGGTAGAGGAACTGCGGCGCAGGGCATCGGCGATCTCGGTGGATCTCGCCGCCGACACCATGGCCGTGCCCGGTGGTGGCACGCTTCCCGGGGTTGAGATTCCCTCAGTCGGCCTGATGATCCCGGGCGACCGTGTCGCCGAGCTGCGGACCGGCACGCCTCCCGTAATCGCCCGGGTGCACGACGGATCTACCGTGATCGACCTACGCACCGTGCACCCCCACGACGACGACGTGGTTCGGGCAGCGGTCAACCGCCTTACCTGAGCAGACGATGCACGTTGTCGCCACTGCCGGACACGTGGACCACGGCAAGTCGACCCTGGTTCAGGCGCTGACGGGAACCGACCCGGACCGGTTCGCCGAGGAGAAGGCCCGCGGCCTCACAATCGACCTGGGTTTCGCGATGACCACGCTTCCCTCGGGCGCGACCCTCTCGCTGGTGGACGTGCCGGGGCATGTCAGGTTCATCAAGAACATGCTGGCCGGGGTGGGGGCGGTCGACGCCTGCCTTTTCGTTGTTGCCGCCACCGAGGGCTGGAAACCCCAGTCCGAGGAGCACCTGCGCATCCTTGAACTGCTGGGCATACGCCACGGCATCGTCGCCCTGACAAAGGTCGGTGCAGCGGAACCCGATCTGGTTGATCTGGCACGCCTGGAGATCGAGGAACAGGTTAAGGGCACCTTCCTGGAGGGGGCGCCGGTGATCGGAGTCGATTCTCCGACCGGGATAGGCATCGATGAGATCAGGGCAGCGGTTGACGAGATGCTCGCCGCCACGCCGACTTCGGCCGATCTTGACCGGCCACGCCTCTGGGTGGACAGGGCGTTTGCAGCCAAGGGTGCTGGAACGGTCGTGACCGGAACCCTCACCGGTGGGCGGTTGCGGGTGGGGGACGAGCTGGAGTTGAACCCGGGACGGCGAACGGTCAGGGTCCGGACGCTCCAGAACCACCACGCCGAACACGGGGAACTACCACCCGGAACCAGGTGTGCGATCAACCTCGTGGGGGTATCCCACGATCAGGTGGAGCGCGGCGACGTTCTGACCCGACCGGACCAGTGGCACCTGACAACCGTGGTGGATGCCTCGCTGCAGGTTCTGGACCGCCTTGACCATCCTGTGTCACGTCGGGGTGCTCACGTCGTCTACCTGGGGGCGGGAGAGCATCCCTGTCGCCTGAGGGTGCTCGGCCCCGACGTCCTCGAACCCGGAGCCCAGGGGTCCGTCCGCCTGTTCCTGCCGGAGGCCCTGCCCCTGCTTCCAGGGGACAGGTTCGTGCTTCGGGAGAGCGGCCGGGCAGAGACAGTGGGTGGCGGCGAGGTCCTGGACGTCGACCCTCGCGAGCGGGCCTCGAGTGCAAGGCCTGACAGGTCGGTCGACCGGGTGGTCGCCGAGCGTGGCTGGGTGCCAGCCGATGAACTTTTACGCCTCACGGGTACAAGACGGGAGCCGAACGTGGCCACCTGGGTGGTCGACCCCGTCGCCCTCAACGACACGCTGGAGTGGCTACGTGGTGCGGTCGAGGGAGCTGGCCCGCTGGGTCTCGACCTGGCGACCCTTGACGACCATCAACGGGCAGCCATCGACCTGCTGGCGGATGTGACGGTCGAGGGGGGCCGCCTTGTAGCCACTGGAGCCAGCGACCCTCTTGCGGACCATCCCTTCCCCCTCCTTCTCGCTGCCACACCGTTCGCTCCGCCGCCACCCGACGGGGTCGACCGGGCAGAGCTTCGAGAGATGGTTCGTCGAGGCATCGTGGTGGAACAGGACGGCCTGTTCTTTGCCGCCTCGGCGATCGAGGCTGCCGCAGCATTGGCTGCACGCCTCCTCGTGGATTCACCAGATGGCTTCACCGTGTCGGCCTTCAGGGAGGCCGCAGGCAATACCCGGAAACATGCCATGCCACTGTTGGCCAGACTGGATGGAACCGGGATGACGAGACGACGTGACGATGTGAGGATTGCCGGACCCCGGTTGCGTCAGGTGGACGACGACCCTGCGTAGACGACTGTCAGGCGGACATGCCCAGCAGGGCACGCCGCTCACGTTCGTTGGTTCCGCCCCAGACACCATGGACCTCGCGGATTCCGACGGCGTAGTCGAGGCAGTCGTTCATGACCTGGCACCTGGAGCAGACGGCCTTGGCCCGAACCTCGCGGCTCTGCTTCTCGTCACGTCGTTCACCGCGTATGGGTGGAAAGAACTCGCCGGAATGCGGGCCGCGGCAGGCAGCCATCGCCTCCCACTGACGACAGGTCAACTCGGCAGCCATTCGTCACCCCCTGATAGGTGCAACCGAACCTAGAACGCTCTGCCTGTTGCCACAAGAGGGCATCCCGCAGCGGACCGCCAGGGGGACCAGCGATCGCGCTCCTGGTGGTGGTTCAGCTTCTGACTGCGCGCTCTCTGTGGTCGCGAGCCGCTCCGACCTCAGGCTCGACCTCCAGCCAGAGTCCTTCTACAGCCACGACCCTGATCGGCTCTCCCGGTTGAATCGGCGTGGCCCGATTCGTCCGGGCCTTCCAGACAGCCCCACGGACCTCGACGGTTCCATTGGGTGACAGGTCGTCAACCGCCGTACCGGCCTCGCCGATGATCCATTCACGGCCGATGGTCGGCGTCGAGAACCGGGTCCGCACCATGGTCGGCATTCCGCCGGCGAGGCCCAGAGCAGTGCCGACGACCCCGGTTGCCAGCGCGATCCAGCCGACCTGTGTGCCATCGAACAGGAACACGGAGCCGACCACCAGGCTGACCGTGCCGATAACGGTCCAGGCGCGGGGCACTCCGGCCTGGATGTCGATCGCGTAGCCGATCATGGCAAATACCAGGACCCCGACGGCCCAGGCCCTTCCGGGAAGAACCGCCAGCCCGTACGAGGCCAACAGCAGTGACGCTGCACCGATGACCCCGGCGATGCCAACGCCGGCAGTGAAGAACTCGAAGACAAGGAGGCCCATTCCGACCAGCAACAGGAGGTAGGCGACAGGCGGGCTGGCAACCGTGTGGAACACCTGATCGGTGATGCTGAGTTGCCGGAATCGGGTCCGGGTGACCGGCTCGACCATCGGCTTGTCGCCGGAGTCGTCCACGAGCACCTCGAAGCCGTCGAGCCCGACCAGGTGCTCGAGCAGCACCGGTGCCGATCGGGCAAGACCCCGGCCGACAGCATCGTCGTAGCCGACCATCGAGCCAACCAGGTCGGAATCGGACGGCAGGCCGAACGGTGTGCCGAACCTGCTCGTAGAAAGGGACAACTCGCCCAGATTGCCGATGGCTGACCCCGGTGAGATACCGATGTCGTCACCAAGTGCAACCAGTTGGGCTGCACGACCGGTTACCTCGGCTCCGGCGGGGCCGATCCAAAACGACACGGGGACCGGCGAACTCACCACCAGATCGGCTAGAGCGGAGAGGGCGTCGTCGTCGACTACGGCCCCGTTGCTGTCGATCTGGAAGACCACGGCAACCATCGTTGCCGGATCGACACCTCGCAGGGTCTCGGCCATCATCTCCGTCAGAACGGGATCCAAGAGACCGTTTACCTCTACGACGTCGACCGTACCCGGATCGTGGCCATCGGATTCGTGCTCGTCGCCGTGGGCGGCCGCTGATCCGACCAGCAGGAACAGGCCGGCCAGCGCGACAAGAACTGCAGTCGAGACCCTGCGCATTGTGGAAACCCGGGTCTCAGGTGGCTTCGGGTTCACCGAGGGCCAGCACGGCCTCTTCGACGGACTCCATTACGGGCACGATCCGGTCAAAGCCGGTCGTGTGGAGGAGCCTCGTGAGTGCAGGCCTGTTGCAAGCAACGGCCACGTCACCGTCATTCTCACGCGCCCGCCTGATGCCGCCGATCAACGCACCGAGCCCTGCCGAATCCATGAAGGGAACGTCTGACAGGTCGACGAGAACGTACTTCTCCTCGCCCAACTCGGTAAGCGCCTCGCGGAACTGGGCGACGGTGTACGCATCGAGTTCTCCGGCGGGGCGACAGAGCACATATCCGTCATGATGTTCGACCGTGATATCCAGCACCATCGACTCCTTGTCGCCTCGGGTGTACCCGTAGTCGGATCGTAGACCGACAGAGCACCCTTGGACTACCGCCGGCGCGAAACACCAACGTGCCATCAGTCACCGGGGGACCACGCAGGCCGATACGATCGCCGCCGTGTCGACAGTCCTGGTGGCTACAACAGCCGATCACGTACACGACGAACTGGAGGCCTCGTTGGGAGGCCAGAGCCGCATCGTCCGTGTGACGGGTGGCAGCGAGGTCCTCGATGCCGTCCGCGAGCACCAGCCTGACCTGGTCGTCCTGGACCTCCAGATCGGAAACATGGGCGGAATGGCGGCCTGCCTGGACCTGAGGCTGGAACAGCGGGCAGACCGCATTCCGACCCAGCGTGTGCTGATGCTTCTGGACCGGGATGCCGACACCTGGCTGGCTGGTCAGGCGGAGGCCGACGCCTGGATCGTCAAGCCATTGAACCCGATGGAACTGCGCCAGACGGCATCGGCCGTGATGGCCGGCGACCCGACCTGACCGACCGAGGATCGACAACCGGACCGCATTTGGCCGGATAGATGGAGCCCGACGGCGGTACCCTTCTCGACCTACACGGGTAGTGGCGCAGGTTGGTAGCGCGCCTCGTTCGGGACGAGGAGGTCGTGGGTTCAAATCCCGCCTACCCGACCAGGGGGCCTCGGCAGGTTATTGAAATCGGCTCGGCAGGTTTCGACCACACAGGGTGACCGACCCCGAACCGAAGAGGGTGCCGCCCTCACATCTCACTGAGACTTCCTGTCATACGCCTGACCGTCCGTGTCGTAACCGTCGGCGCACGAATCCTTACCTCCAGGATCTCCTACATGTCGGCCGCGGCGGATACTGACGGTTCTGGGTTCGAGTCCCAGGGGGCGCACCACCATTCGCAGAAAGTGCCGCGTGTGTTGTCCCCAAGATGATCGCTCCGGGACGGGGGCATAGCAAGCGTTACGGGCTCTGGCCACCGCCTAGACAACGTCCCGAACCCGACGGAGTGGTCTTCCCTCGGGTTCAGACCAGCCAGTGCACCGAGGCAGGCGAACGAGTTGCGGCCACCTTGGTTAACCCGTCTTGCGGACAATCCACGCTTCTTCGATCGGCCATTGTCTCGCCCAGTCAAGGCTTGCGTACGGAAAGCGGCTTTCTTCGGCGCCAATAGGTGGTTGAAGTTCGATGAGGTTCTCGACTTCGAACCCGCAGGCGTGCAGGAGCCGGATGCGGTCACCATGGGAGATGTGGAACTCGACCCCCGGATCATCGGGCCACTCAAGGCGATGCATGCCGAATTGCGGGCGCTGCAACCGGTCACCGGTTGGCGAGTCGTCGTCGTGCACGCAAAGCACCATCAACACGGAGTTCCCTAGGAACGCCAGGCGGCCACCAGGGCGCAACACCCTCGCCGCCTCGGGAAGCCACCGGTACGGATCACACCAGATGCTCGCTCCGTACTCAGAGATCGCAAAGTCGAAGCTCTCGTCGGCGAACGGCAAACTCTCCGCGTCGCCATGAATGAGCGGAAACCGTAGGTCGAACTCTTTTTGGAAACTCACCGCAGTCGCCAGTTGTGCCGCCGAGTTGTCGATCCCGACCGGTCGTCCACCCCGTCGCGCCAACCACGCCGAAACGTAAGCCGTTCCACACCCCAATTCGATCACATCGCCACCATCGAAAGGGTCGATCAATCCAACCTCAGCCTCTGGGACGCCGTAAATCCCCCATTGGGGCTGATCGTCACCCCAGGCCCGCCGGCCAGCCGCCACCCACTCGTCAGCCCAACCATCCCAGACGGCCCGGTTAGACCGGACATGGTCCGGAGCCAACCCATTATTCATCACGCAATTGAACCACACATCCCATGAACGTGTCCCGGACGGGTGTAGATCGCTGCCCGGGTGGTGGTTCCATTCGTTGCCATGTGTCCCCCTGTCGGAGGGGGCTGCCCCTCGTTCAGCCGGGGGATACTGGAAATAGTCTCGTGCCCTAGGGGGCGCACCACTAAACCCAGAATGGAAAAGCCCAGAAGTCTCAAGTCCCGGCGCAACATCCGCCGACTCAGGAACATGACAGAGACATGGGAACTACACCGAACACCGCCGCCATCTACGTCAGGCGCTCCGCCTTCGACGCTGACAACACCGAGGCCGATGCCTTCTCCAGGAGCATTGCCCGATGTCTAGTCCCGGGAGTGACGCGCGAAGAACTCCCAGATCACTTCAGTAGCTGAGATGTCTTGGCTGATCACCTCTTCGGTCGCCGACTCAGGGGTGGGTTGTCGGCCCGGCCAGGTATGACCGGCGTCTGCGGCCACGTAAAGGACGGTCTCACCGCCAGAGGGACAATCCCACTCCAGACGGGTGGTCATCCCGATCGTCGTTTCGGAGTAGTCCCCGCAACCGTTCCTGTCTGCCCACTGTGACATCGCCTCGTCGACCGACGGTCTGAAGCCAGCTTCACCTTCATAGGGGTTGGTCTCATCCAAGAGTCCGTAGAACCCGGTCATCGGGACCGGTACCAATGTTGGACAACCCATTGGAGGAATGATGCCGGCTACCGGAGCGACCGCTGCGAATTCGACGGCGAGTCGACAAGCGACATCGGTAGACATGTAGCCGCCCCCCGACATCCCGGTGAAGTAATTGCGTGCCGGGTTAATGCAGGTGAGGGTCGCTAGGTCTTCTCGGACCGCTGCAAAGAAGTCGTGATCGGAGTAGGAACTGTCAAGTATCCCTCCGTAGATATTCCAGTTGTTGACCCCGGTCTGGGCGAGTGCTGCCATGGCTGGATTCGTGATGTTGGGAATCACTGCCTGCGGGTAGACCAGAAACCATCCGTCCCGATCGGCAAGAGCATTCCACCCATAGTTCTTGGTGGTAGCCGCCCCTTCCGCGGTCCCGCCTCTTCCGTGCGCAATGAAAACTACGGGGGCTGGCTCAGAGGGATCGTGGCCCAATGGGACATAGAGAAGGTATTCGCGCACTCGGTCGCCAACTTCGACAGTTCGTTCACTCAACCCGGCTTGCAACGGTTCGTCGGGTGGGCAGGTGATCGGCAGCAGGGCCACCGATGGTGCCGTGATTGTCGGTGCTGTGATTGTCGGTGCCGTCGTCGGTGCCGCTGCGGTGCCATCGGTCAACAACGGGAAGCAGCCTCCGATCTGGTCCATTTCGCCGGAGGTAGGGAGGCTTCCCTTGAACTCAAGGACCCGGACCAACCCGAAGAGCCCTACCAGACAGTCAATGACCGCCTGGTTGCCACCCAGGGCTGCCTGGAGGACCTGGGGGGACATGTCACCAGGTGCCAAGCCATCCGTAGGGACAGCAGTTGTTGTGGTGGGGGCAACTGTTGTGGTGGGGGCAACTGTTGTGGTGGGGGCAACTGTTGTGGTGGGGGCAGCTGTTGTAGATGTCGATACGACCGGCTGGGCTCGGTCCTGTCCGTTCTCGAGGGCAGTATTGCCACTGCAGGCAACTGCGGAAGCCAGCACAACAGAGAACGCCAGACCCCTGATCATTGTCAGATAATAGCGTTGATCTATTGCTAACTGGCAGGGTCAAAGGTCCCCATTTCTATGGCTTGTCCTAGGAATTCGAGTTCTTGCATTCGAGTCGATGGTGTGGCGGCCGCCCCTCCCATACCCCGGCGTGATAACCGAAGATGGCCCGCAGGCACCGTTCTACGACTGGAACGAGGCCACGACCTCATGGGTGGAAATAACGTCTTGAACAGGCACATTGACTCTGAGCGTCCTGGCCCGGTGAGTTGATATGAGGGGCACCGAGAGGCGCTGTTCGCCTCGGTTCCGAGTTTGTTAGCCCCTTCCGGGGGGCGTACCACCAAACATCGCTCTTCTCGCTCACTCCGAGTGCTCAAGCCACGTGGGATAGATCTCGCGTTTTACTGGGATAGACGCCGGCCCCGCAGTCCAGAAACCCTTCACACGCTGGGCGAACACAAACCTGCCGAGACCCCACCAGGGGGTCTCGGCAGGTTATTGAAAACGGCTCGGCAGGTTTCAACCACCCAGAGTGGTCGCCTTGGACTTGACCACGGTGTCTGAGGGTTCCCTGGCAAGTGGAGCTCCATGCATGTAGATGACCGTCCGTGTCGGACTGGTTGATGCATGCATCTCAACCATGGAACGCCAGAGGACCGGGATGCTAGTGGCGACCGGGTGCGGCCATCCACGGGCCGGATAGCTACGGTCGGACGATGGCCGATCCCACATCCTCGCCTTCGTTCTTCCTGGACGAGGCGGTCCACGACTACGTGATCTCCCACACAACGCCCGTCGACGACGTGCAGCACTCGCTCATGGATGCCACGGCCAAGCTCGGGCCGGTGGCCAACATGCAGATCGCCCCCGACCAGGGGATGTTCCTCTCCATGCTGGTGTCGGCGATCCGACCGTCGTTCGCCGTGGAGGTCGGCACCTTCACCGGCTACTCGTCACTGGCCATCGCCAGGGCCCTTCCCGAGGGCGGACGCCTGCTCTGCTGCGACGTCTCCGAAGAGTGGACGGCCATGGCCCGCCGCCACTGGTCCATGGCGGGGGTCGACGACCGCATCGACCTCGTGATTGCCCCGGCAGTCGACACCCTGCGGGCCCTCCCGGACGACCGCGTCGTGGACTTCGCGTTCATCGACGCCGACAAGACCGGCTACCTCGACTACTACGGCGAACTCGTGCCCCGCCTCTCGCCCCACGGCCTGATAGTCGTCGACAACGTCCTCTGGTCGGGTCGCGTCGTGGACGACCTGGCGGAGGGCGACGTCGACACGGCCGCCCTCGTCGAGTTCAACGAACGCGTGGCCGACGACGACCGGGTCGAGGTGGTGCTGCTCACTGTCGGCGACGGCGTCACGCTTATACGCCGGCGGACTTGAGTGACCCTGCCGGTCCGGCTGGGGCCAGGCCCCACTGCGCTAATTGGGCTCGGGCCGCCAGTCGAAGCAACTACTACTTGGCTCCAACCAGAGGCCCCGTTTCCCTCATGGGTCTGGACAGAGGACCACTGGGAAGCACCCGTGGCGTACCCCATCACCAACCCAACCGACGACGATCCCATCTACGAGTGGGACGAGGACAGGCGGCGGATCACCGTATCTACACCTCGAGGCTCCGGTGTCGTACCGCCCCTCATAGGGTGGTGTCGATTCAGACGAAGATGACCGACTCCCACAGACGGTCATGGACGTCCACTTCGGGATTCCCGACCCCGAGATCGACGGTCATGTCATCGGTTGATACGACCTCTCCGTCGATTGCTTCGATGAGTTCTATGCCTGTTGTGGCCAAGAGCTCGTCAACCATCAGTTCAACATTGGCACTCCATTCGGCTACGCCGTCGCTTCGGCAATAGACGATTCTGATCCGCTCCATCCGGTTGGCCACATCTGCCAACCCGGATACAAATCGTGAGCCGGCCAGCCCTCTGCCCCCCCAGAGTGCTCCAGCCTCTTCGAAGGCAGAGGAGGTTCCTGCCTGGATCTCTTCAGCGTCTCTCCCCACTGGCCGGTACTTCGGGTCAGGGGCTATTAGCAGCAATTGGCTGTACTCGATCGATGGCGCCCTAATCGATGCATGGTGGACGAATCGGACAGCGAGTTGGCATCCCATGGAGAACCCGATGATATTGACATGGGTGATGTCGCCCAGCCGTACTTCTAGCCATGCCGATGCCCTGTCGAACCGTCTTTTTAGGGAGTCGCCATGTTCCGACCAGTTGTTCCAGTAGGTGGAATCTTCGCACCCGAGTAGCGCTTCCAGGCCGGTGGCCGCAGTGCGGTCACCGTCGTGAATACCCCGATAGCCGTCGAAGACGACTAGGTCCGGACCGGAGGTTCTTACCACGGGTGTTCTAGGCCGTCGTTTACGGCCTTGGTCTGGTTATCCACGTGGATCGCGTAGGTCTGCGCTGTTCATGGGAAGATCTTCGCGCAACGGGTGTACGTATCTACACCTTGGGGCTCCGGTGTCGCCCCGCTCTCCTACCGGGAAGGTAGTTTTTCGGTATCTAGTCACGTTCCCCGGGAGGCGTACCACCAAACATCGCTCTTCTTGCTCACTCCGAGCGGTCAGGCCAACTGGGATAGAAACAGCATCTTGCTGGGATAGACACCGGCCCCGCAACCCAGAAACCCTTCACACGCTGGGCGAACACAAACCTGCCGAGACCCCGCCAGTTTCCCCAGGGCACCGGGCCCGGCGGCTGGCTTCGAAAGTGAACTAGGCCGCCTCTGGGATGGATCTTGTCCCGGACTTGTGCACCGAATCCACAGTGCGCCTACCACTTCCGGCGGCAAGTTCGACTGACTCGGCAACGGTGCGGAGTAGCCGCTCGGTGGGTGCCACCCAGAAGCCTCTTCCAACCGCCTGGTCAACTGCCCTCACAAGGTCGTTCGGCTGTGCCTTCAATACCTTGAGTGCACGGGTTGAGTCATTCATGTTTCACCACCTCGACTTTCGACACACCGGTAGACCGGAGCATCAAGGAACCTGGATTAACGGTTGGTTTCACTAGGCCGATCTGGTGATCGGATGCGCGATTCTGACAGCACCGACACGCGTTTCATCAGAGACTCCTGTCACACTGGACAGTCGTCGGCTGTACCACTCAGGCGCTGGCCAGAGGTGGATTATCGAGGGTGATCATTCCGTGGGGGGTTGCCAGGCGCCGGGCCAGGGTCTCGTCGTCGCTGCTCATGCGCCAGTCCAACAACTCCGCCGCATAGCGGCCCATCTCGGGATGGTCGTGGAGCGGTCGGGTCTCGTTGGGATCCGACTCCAGGTCGTAGAATACCGGTGGCATTCCCGCGAAGTGGACGTACTTGCCTGAGCGGTCCCGGTGCACCGCCAGGTTGCATGAGGTCAGGGGGATGCCGGCCTCGCTGGCGAACACCCTGAAGTCGAACTCCCAGTGGGTCGACGTGCGCCAGTCCTCGGCATCGCCGCCCTCCAGGAACGGCCGAAGTGAACGCCCCTGGCACTGGGCTGGAACCGCCAGACCGGCCAGATCCAGGATTGTGGGCATGATGTCGACGTTCTCGGTGAACTCGTCGACGACCCGGCCACGTGGTCCCCCCAGGGCCGGATACCGGACAATCAGGGGTATGTGGTACGCCTGATCGTGGAAGCCCAACTTGGACATCAGACCATGGTCGCCCAGGAACTCGCCGTGGTCAGAGGAAAAGACGACGATGGTGTCCTCGTCGACCGACAGCCCCGAGAGGGTGTCCACAAGGCGGCCCACCTGGTGGTCGACCTCGGCGAGCATCCCGTAGTAGGTGGCCCGGAGTTGCCGCAGGTCCAGAGGGTCGACGGGCGGGTCGGTGAGTCCCCAGGTGGACATCATCTGGAGGAACGGATGATCGCTGACGGTGGGTGGGATCGGATCGGGTACGTCGACCGGGTCGAACATGTCGTTGTAGGGCTCGGGAACGGTGAACGGCGGATGGGGCCGGTACAGCGAGACGTGCATGAACCATGGGTCACCTGCTCCCACCAGTTCGTGGATGTGTTCTATGGCGGTGTCCACCACAAATGCCGTTTCGGTCTCGTCGGCCGAGAAGGGTGGGGGTGCCCACGAGGCTCCCCTGCCCGCCGGCACGTTGACGTCGTCTCTGGGCCGGAGAAATCGGGAACGGTCCGATATGTCGTGCCCCCTGCCCTCCAGCCACCGGTACCAGGCGTCCCGGGTTTCGGGGAGGAGCAGGGTCTCCTCGTATCCCGGTAGCGGTCCCTCGTAGTCGAACAGGCGTGGATCGTCATCGGTGGTCGTACGCGGATCGATCGTGGTGTCCGTGTAGCCGTAGAGGTGGGGCACGTAGCCGGCGGATCGGGCCTCCAGGGCCAGGTTGGTCAGGCGTGCGTCGAGAGGCGTTCCATTGAACACGGACCGGTGGGTGTGCAGGTAGGTGCCGGTGTGGATGCTGGCCCGGCTGGGCCCACACGGTGAGGCCTGACCGTGGTGTTGTGAGAACCTGACGCCTTCAACAGCCAGAGAGTCAAGACACGGTGTTCGCACCGGGGAATGGCCCGCAGCACCCAGGCAGTCGCCCCTCCACTGGTCTGCCACGATGAACAGCACGTTCGGGCGACGGAGATCGGTGTAGGCCATCGCGAAATCATTGCAGGCCCGTCACCGTGATTCAGATTATCCGCATCGGGTGACCCGCAGTAGTGTCGCCCGATGGTCACCGTCCCCTCGTTCATTCCCACGTCCGGCCGACGGCTGGGCCTGCTGTTGGCAGCAACCGGGATGTTCCTCGTTTCGACCGATGCCGTGCTCATCCGCCTCGCCGACGTGGACGGTGCAACCGTCGCATTCATGAGCGGGCTCTGGTCGACACCGATCATGTGGGCGATCGCCACCAGGAACCTGGGCCGAGACCTCGGGACCCGATTCCATGAATACCGGAACCCTCTCGTCCTGACCGGGGCCATAGGCGCGATCAGCACGACGGCGTTCATAACAGCCGTTACCAAGACCGAGGTGGCCAACGTGGTGGCAATCATCGGCGCCGCTCCGATATTCGCCGCGGTGACCGCCAGGATCGCCCTGAAGGAGCACACCTCCGGACGAACATGGTTGGCCATCGCCGGAGCAATCTCAGGAATCCTCGTGATCGTCGGTGGGTCCATCGCCGGGGGCGGTGCCACAGGAGACCTCCTGGCGGTAGGTGCCATCACCGCCTTCGGGATGAACCTGACCATCTGGCGACGACACCCCGACATGCCCCGGGTGCTGATCATCGCCATGACCGCCATCTGCACCGTTCTTCTGACCGGCCTCATGGCCAACCCACTCAGCCTCGACCGTTCGGGCCTGCTGGCAACGCTGGCAATGGGTGCGGTGTTCGGACCGGCGGCCAGGTTCTGCATGACGACGGCGACCCGGCACGCCTCGGCTGCCGAGGTGAGCCTCTTCACCCCGGTGGAAACAGTCTCGGCGACCCTCTGGGCATGGCTCTGGTTTGACGAGGTGCCCGCAACCCTCACCTTTGCGGGAGGAGCCGTGGTGCTTGCCGCCGTCTTCTACGGTGTTACCGGTCCGGCCAGCGAGACCGCACCACCACCAACCGCACACACCTGAACTATGGCCAACAGAGACGACCCGGTCCTAAACCACCTGACCACCCTCGGCGTTGAGCACGAGGTAATGGCCTGTGACCCCGGCCTTGCCGACACGGCACTCTTCTGTGACGCCTACGGCATCGACCCAGCCGACTCGGCCAACGCAATCCTCGTGGCAGGCAAGGCTGACCCCCGTCCCTACGCGCTCTGCCTGGTTCTTGCCACCTGCAGGCTGGATGTGAACGGCGTCGTCAGGAAGCGGCTTGGAACCCGCAAGGCCTCCTTCGCCGGCGCTGACGAGACCGCCGAACTGACGGGAATGCTCATCGGCGGTGTCACCCCGTTCGGCCTTCCTACCCCGGTCCCGACCTGGATCGACTCCCGGGTCATGGAACGGGTGAGCGTCGTCATCGGTGGAGGTTCACGTGACCGCAAGATCCGCCTTGATCCAGCAGGCCTCCTGGCCCTGTCAGGCGCCGAGGTGGTCGAGGACCTCGCCAGGTCGGCAAATCCCAACTGAACAAGGACCGCGAGAAGCCCGGGTCAGGTGCTGTCGCTTCCGGCCAGGTGCTCGGCGAGGGCGTCACGCGCTGAGCTGGCCGGTGCCGTCTCAACCATGGTCCGAAGCGAGTGTGACCTTCCCACGACCGACAACAGGTCGGCCGCGACCGTGTCAGCCAGACAGAGCAGGTCGATGCGTGAGCCCTCCGTGAGTGGGTCGGCTACCAGCCCGTCGATCACCGGACCGCAGGCCAACTCGGATCGCACCAACTTGAGCGCGGCCGTCTCCAACTCGTCGAGGGCGTCGAGGGCGCGCAACACGTTGGTGGCGTCGGCATCGGACAACATCGCCAAGAGTGTGGGCCACGACCGGTTCCACAACAGGGATACCCGGGCCGTGAAACGCCAGGCCGTACGGTCTGCAACATGGAGTTGGCCGAGGTTCAGAACCTGGTTGAGCGCCTCTACGGTGAGGCTGACCGGGAGCGTGGCGTCGCCCCCACCGTGGCCTGGCTCTGTGAGGAAATGGGTGAACTGGCCCAGGCGGTACGAAAGGGCTCACCCACCGAGCAGCTGCACGAGCTGGGCGATGTGCTGGCCTGGCTGGCAAGCCTCGCCAACCAGATGGACCTGTCACTCGACGATGCGATACAGAGGTACGTAACCGACCCGCCGTAAACCCGGGCTGTGCCGTTGTCTGGTCAGGCCCTGCGGCGTATCAGTTCCTCGGCGATCTGGATTGCATTCAGGGCGGCGCCCTTGCGCAGGTTGTCGCCTGAAAGGAACAACGCCAGGCCGTGTTGGACGGTCTCGTCACGGCGTATCCGGCCCACGATGGTCGGGTCCACTCCGGCCGCATCGAGCGGGGTCGGCACGTCGGCCAGCGACACTCCGGGTGCCTCGGCCAACAGTTCGGTCGCCCTCTCTGGACTGATCGACCTCTCGAAGCGGGCGTTGATGGCCAGCGAGTGCCCGGTGAACACCGGAACACGGACGCAGGTTCCCGAAACCACGAGGTTGGGGATCTCGAGGATCTTGCGGCTCTCGTTGCGCAGCTTCTGTTCCTCGTCGGTCTCACCACGGCCATCGTCGACAAACGAGCCGGCATGTGGCAAGACGTTGAATGCGATGGTGCCGGGAAAGGAGTCGTGCGCGGGAAACGACACGGCCCTGCCGTCGTGGGTCAGAGAGGCTGCATTTCCGATCACGGCCTCGACCTGTCCCGACAGTTCCTCTACACCGGACAGGCCGGCACCCGACACCGCCTGGTAGGTGCTCACTATCAGGGCCTCGAGGCCTGCTTCGGCGTGAAGCGGTGCCAGCACCGGCATGGCCGCCATTGTCGTGCAGTTCGGGTTGGCGACGATTCCCCTGGGAATGTCGTCGAGGGCATGGGCATTCACCTCGGGAACAACCAGCGGCACAGCTGGGTCCATCCGCCAGCCGGACGAGTTGTCAATGACCGTCACACCGGCGGCGGCCATCTTTGGCGCGTGTTCGAGTGAAGCGGTCTTTCCGGCGCTGACGAGCGCCAGGTCGATACCCGACCAGTCGGCCGTTGCCGTGTCCTCGACCACGATCTGGCGGTCCTGCCAGGCGATGGTGCTGCCGGCCGACCTGGCTGAGGCGAAGAAGCGGAGATCGCCTACGGACACCCCGCGCTCGTCGAGAAGGGTGCGCATTACGCCACCCACCTGCCCTGTTGCTCCTACCAGCGCGATGTTCACGGCCAGAAGGCTACCGCTGGAAGGTCGGCGTGGGCCTGACGTTTCCGGGGTCGGTCATCAGACGGGTCAGGTTCGACGCCACCTGCACGCGTCTACCGGTCTGTGGAGAACAGGTCGGCGAAGGTGTCCATGAGGGGATAGCCCGTACCGCAGGATTGCCTGACAAACGCTGAGAGACGTTGGGCCGAACGATCCAGCGCCTCGGCGTTGGCCATCGGGGATTCGAACATGACGGTAAACAGCTCGCCCCGCAACTCATCGAGGGTGACGCTGTCGGGATCGAGCCTGTCGAGCACGGCGCCGACGTCTGAGTAGACGCTCCGCAGCAGGCCCACGTCGACAGCCATTCCGAGCGGAGCGTTCCGGGCCATCCAGACCAGAAGGTCTCCTGACACGGACAGCAGCGCGTGGAGGTTGCGTGCCTCGTTCCCGGGGCCGTCGGCCAGCAGGTCCTCGATCTGCACTGTCAACAGACCGGCCTCAGTTGCCAGGTCGGCGCAGAACTCGGCCGAGGCCTCAGGCAGGTTCGTGAACCGCTCCACCTCTTCGACTGCGGTAACGGCCGGGACCGTTTCGACGATGGTCGTGTGGGTGGGGGTGGGTACGTTCGGTGGGGATGTGGTCGTGGTCGGCGACGTCGGTGCCGAATCGACCGATAGGTCATCGGAGACAATCGCCTCTCCACAGGCCGAGGCCACCAGAGCCACGACCAGCAGGATGACTGCAGGAACCTTCACGATCCCATCACCGGACCATCTGTGATCAGGCTGCGAGGGGGCTGCCGGTGACACCGGCAATCAGGTCGAACAGCGCCGAGCCCGCCTGCCCGCAACGGGAGACCACGTGTGCCCTGAGCCGTGCGGAGGCAGCATCCAGATCGGCGTCGTCGATGTCTACCTCAGCCTGGACCCTGGTCATGGCGGCGAAGATCGCAGCCAACGCCTCCTCCTCGGTGGACTGGCCATCTATCCCGACTAGTGCCTCGGCCATGATGGTGGCGATCTGGGTGGTGGCATCTCTCACCAGGACGGCATCGGCCCTCTGGGCGGCCGGAACCTCGTCTGCGAGCCACACGAAGATGTCGTCTGACATTGCAAGCAGGTCCACCAGAACCGACGGGTCGGTGAGGTCCCCACCGCTGACGTCCACCTCGATCACGGTGGTCATCATCACGGCCACCTGATCGGCCAGGCCGAAACAGAACTCGGGGAGGTCGGAGCCTTGTGCGGCAACCATTGCCTCAAGGCGGCAGCGCATGAGGTTCCCCATGATCGGGGTCCTTGCCAGGAGGATCGTCATTTCCCGGTCCTCAAGGCCCACTCCGAAGGGATCCTCAAACTGCGCCTCGAGCACGGGCACCAGATCGCCTGAGGTAACCCCCTCCAGCAGGCATTCGACGTCGAGAACCGGAAGGCCAGGGTCATCGGCGAACGCTTCAACCATCCCCTGGCCTACCAGGCTCAAAACCAGGTCACATGCCTCGAGGGCGGCAACGGTCAACTCGGCCTGTTCAGGCAGGGGTCCGAGGGCCGACAGGGCGAGCACCTCATCGGGATCGAGCGATGCGAGCAGGTGGTCCGCCACACACCCGAGGTCGGCGTCACGGAGGTCTCCGAGTACCGAGTCGGAGCCGGCTGCACCGGTCATGAACTGTTCCCGTACATCGCCGGCGGCAGCGGTGGTGGAGGTGGCCTGTTGGGTCGTCGCTGTCGTAGCCACCTGGCCCTCATCTGACGAGGGCTGGTCGGCTCCACAGGCCGAGGCGAATGCAGTCAAGGTCAACAGGACTGCCACCATCCTGGCTCCGAACTTCACGGCAACGGACATGTCGGGCAGGGTACGGGTGATCAACCCCGGCCCGACTGCGACCTGCGAAGTTGGTGTTCTCCGGGTCAGGTTGTCAGTTGCCGGAGAGGCCGAAGTTCTCGTGCAGTGCCTTGACGGCGTCCTCGGCACGGTCCTCGGAGACAACACAGCTGACCCGGATGGCCGAGGTGGAGATCATCTGAATGTTCACCCCGCATTCGGCCAGGGTCTCAAACATGGTTGCCGCAACCCCGGGGTTGGTCCTCATGCCTGCACCGATCACGCTGACCCTGGCGATGGCGGAGTCACTCGTCACGCCGGCGGCCCCGATCTCAGTTGCAAGAGATCCCCCGGTCGACATGGCCCTGTCCAGGTCATCGTGGGGAACCGTGAACGAGATGTCAGTGACCCCTTCGGTTGAGACGTTCTGGACAATCATGTCGATGTTGATTCCCGACCCGGCCAGTTCACGAAAGACCCGCGCGGCAATGCCGGGCTGATCGGGCACGCCGCTGATCGTCATCTTCGCCTCGGACGTGTCGTGGGTGACCGCCGAGATAATTGCCTGCTCCATGTCGGGTTCCTCCTCATCGACCCAGGTTCCCTCCTGCCAGGTGAACGCAGACCGGACGTGCAGGCGTACCCCGTGGGTACGCGCATACTCGACCGACCGCATCGCCGGCTTGGGACAACCTGTGGCCGTCATCTCCAACAACTCATCAAATGAGATTCGATCCATCCGCTTTGCCGTCGGGACGACACGCGGGTCGGTGGTGAACACCCCGGTTACGTCCGTGTAGAGCTCGCAGGCATCGGCGTCGAGGGCATGTGCCAGAGCCACAGCTGTGGTGTCGGACCCGCCACGACCGAGGAAGGTCACATCGTTGTCGGTTGACACGCCCTGGGATCCGCCGACGACCGGGATCCGTCCGGTATCGAGGGCGGCCCTGACACGGTCCGGTCGGACCTCGAGGATCTTGGCGTTCCTGTGTTCGGTGTCGGTGAGAAAGCCTGCCTGGCTGCCGGTGAAGGAGTCGGCTGGGAGGTCCAGGTCGTGGAGTGCCATGCACATGAGCGCCATGGCCTTGCGCTCGCCGGCGGTGATGAGCATGTCCATCTCGCGACCGGGGTGGGTCGACGAGACGTCGTCTGCGAGGCGCAGCAGGCTGTCGGTCTCGTTGCCCATGGCCGAGACGACGAGCACCACCTGGTTGCCCTGCCTGACGGTCCTGGCCACGTGGTCGGCAACGGCACGGATGCGGTCGGGGTCACCGACCGCCGTACCACCGAATTTCTGTACCAGCAGTGCCACGGGGAACAACGCTACCTGCGCCACCCCACCCGACAGCGGGCCATTTGCCCTACCGGCCGGTATCCGGGTGCCTGGACGGGTCCTGATAGGGCCACCCGTTGTTAGGGTGCCGACCCATGGCAGACAAGATCCGTCGTCCCGCAGGCCCGACAGCAGCTGAGCGTTTCTCGACACGAACACGCGTCCTTGCAGGCCTTCTCGCCTTTGTGATGCTGGGAAGCCTGGTGACGGTCACGGTCATGGGATTCATCGCAGACGGCGAGGACAACGGAGGCACCGCCGATGCGGGCACGGCTCAGGTGACCCCCGCCGCCACGACGGTCATTGCCACCGAATGCCCGTCACACGACAAGACCGCCGGCCAGATCCTCCTCTTCGAACACCAGCCGCCGTTCTGCCTGGATGCGTCATCCACCTATACGGCCGTGTTCGATACGACCGAGGGCGAAATCAAGGTGGTACTCGACACTGTCCGAACGCCGAACACAGCCAACAACTTCGTCGTGCTCGCCGACTACGGCTACTACGACGACACCCTCCTGTTCCGCCTGGATCCGACCATCGCCATCATCCAGGGCGGAGCACCACATACGAACGACTGGTCCGATCGGGGTCCCGGCTACACGATCGCCGACGAGGGTGGCCTGTTCCGGCAGTCAACCAACGGAATGCTGGGCCCCTTCACCTATGAACCCGGGCAGCTCATAATGGCCCGCTCCGCCGGCCCCAACAGCTCCGGAGCCCAGTTCTTCTTCTCGTCAGGCCCCGAGGTCGGGCGGCTAGACGGCCAGGGCAGCTACATCGTGTTCGGCGACACCGATGCGGCCGGCCTCGCCGTGCTGGAGCAGATCATGGACCTCTACGAGCTCGACCCGAGCTCCCCCTATGGCGGTGGGCCGACCCGCGAGGTCACGGTGCGCTCTGTGACAATCGTCGCCACCGACGGGTAGCTCCCCCACCTGATCCGAGCCGGGGACCTCATGCCAATCAAGCCTCCGGAGAGCACATGGGTGTTTCCACCGGCCCACACGGCTGACGAGCACGGCGTCGTCGGTATCGGGGCCGATGTGGACCCGGGGACCCTGTTGGGTGCGTACAGGTCGGGGATGTTCCCGATGCCGTTGGAGCCGGGCGGACCAATGGCATGGTGGTCGCCGGATCCGCGTGGCGTGCTCGTCCCGGGTGATCTGTCGATCAGCAGGTCGCTTCGCAGTTCCTGCAGGCGTTACGAGATAAGGGTGGACACCGCCTTTTCAGAGGTGATGGCCGGATGTGCCGACCCTTCGAGGGACCGTGGCTGGATCGACCACAGGATCATGGAGGCCTACCAGCAACTGCATGTCCTGGGCTGGGCCCATTCGGTCGAGGCGTGGGACGAGGACGGCCTGGCCGGCGGCCTCTACGGCGTGTCCATCGGAGGCCTGTTCGCCGGCGAGTCGATGTTCCACCAGAGGACCGACGCTTCAAAGGCCGCACTGGTGGGGCTTGTGGGAATCCTCGGGGACGACCCGAACAGGCTCATCGACGTGCAGTGGTGCACCGACCACCTTGCGGGCCTGGGTGCCATCGAGATCGACAGGGACGAGTACCTGGAATGCCTGCCCGGGTTGCTGGGCGCACAGGGACCGATCTGGCCCCCTCAGCGTGGCTGATTCGGGGTCAGCGGCTGGTTCGACGGGGTGGTTCCGTGTGCCTGTCGAGCCACCACCTTCCGGAGAACCTCCAGACCGGGGTGGATGTCTCTACCGGTACGGGTGGGTCCGGCCAGAGTTCCCCGAAAGCGATGCGAATGGCCTCCAGTTCGGCCGGAGAGGCACCGGGTGCCACGAGTTCAATGCCTTCAGGCGTCTCGGTCGGAGCCATCGCTAGAGAGGCACGTTTCCGTGCTTGCGTCGGGGGAGTTCCTCGTGCTTGGTGGTCAACATCTCGAGCCCTGCGATCAGCCTGATACGGGTGTCAGCGGGATCGATCACGTCGTCGACGTAGCCACGTTCGGCGGCAACGTACGGGTTGGCGAACTTCTCCATGTACTCGTCAACGAGTTCCTCGCGTCGGGCAGCCGGGTCGGCTGACTGCTCCAGTTCCCGTCGGTGGAGGATCTCGACGGCACCCTGTGGACCCATCACGGCAAGCTCGGCCGAGGGCCAGGCCAACGACAGGTCTGAGCCGACGGACTTGGAGTCCATGACCACGTAGGCGCCGCCGTAGGCCTTGCGGGTGATCACCTGGATGCGTGGAACGGTGGCCTCGCAGTAGGCGTAGAGCAGTTTGGCGCCGTGCCTGATTATGCCTCCGTGCTCCTGATCGACCCCGGGTAGAAAGCCCGGTACGTCGACGAACGTGATCAGGGGGATGTTGAAGGCGTCGCATGTTCGCACGAACCGGGCCGCCTTCTCAGAGGCCATCATGTCGAGTACGCCGGCGAAGCGCATGGGCTGGTTGCCCACGACACCGACGCTGCGTCCGTTCAACCGCCCGTACCCACAGACGATATTTTGTGCCCACGAATCGTGGTACTCGAGGAACTCGCCGTTGTCGAGAACCACCTCGATCACGGTGCGCATGTCGTAGGGGAGGTTGGGGCTGTCGGGCATCAGGTCGTTCAGTTCGGGACAACTCCGGTCGGCATCATCCTGGGGGTCGACGACCGGCGCCGACTCAAGGTTGTTGGATGGCAGGTAGGAAAGCAGGACCTTCACCTCGTCGAGGACCTGCTTTTCATCGTCGCAGACAAACGACGCCACACCGGACTTGGTGGCATGGCTTCCGGCTCCACCGAGTTCCTCGAGCGTCACCTCTTCGCCGGTGACGGTCCGCACGACATCGGGGCCGGTGATGAACATGTGTGACTTCTCTCTGACCATGAAGATGAAGTCGGTCATTGCCGGGCTGTACACGGCTCCACCGGCGCACGGCCCGAGGATGACGCTGATCTGGGGGATCACGCCCGATGCCTGGACGTTGCGCCAGAAGATGCCGCCGTAGCCATCCAGGCTGACGACGCCCTCCTGGATTCGTGCACCGGCGCCATCGTTCAGGCCGATCATCGGTGCACCGACAGAGGTTGCGAGGTCCATGACCTTGTGGAGCTTTTCGGCGAACACCTCACCGAGGGCGCCTCCGAAGACCGTGAAGTCCTGGGAGAAGACGAATACCTTGCGGCCGTCGACCGTTCCCCATCCGGTAATCACCCCGTCGGTGTAGGGGCGTTCCTCGATCCCGCTTTCGTGGGCCCTGTGTCGCACGAGCATGTCGAGTTCGTGGAAGGAGCCGTCGTCGAGGAAGTAGTCGATCCGTTCGCGGGCGAGCATCTTGCCCTTGTCGTGCTGCCGCTTGACCGCTCGTTCGGATCCTGCATGCAGTGCTGCCTCGCGACGATCGTTGAGGTCGTCGAGGCGTTCACTCATCGTGTGCTCGGCCATGGTGGCCACAGGGTACCGAACGGATCCGGTAGCGCCGAAACTGTGTGTCAGTTGCGGGTCTCGGCCAGCTTCCCTGCACGCTCCGCCAGGCGGGGTGCGTCGAGGTGGGTACACATGGTGACGAGGTGGTCGAGTGGTCCGGTCCAGTGCAGTTCATCGACGTCGGCCATGACGGGTGCGTCGAGGTCCAGCGTGGCGAGGCGGCGGTAGAGGAGGGCGTCGGAGCGGTGTTCGACAAGGGTTTCGGCCAGGCGTTCGGCTCCCCTCACCTTGATGTCCCAGTCGTCGTGGCTGTCGGGTACGTGGTCGATGTGCCCGTACCTGGACAGCACCGTTGCCGAGGATCGGGCACCCCAGCCCGCAAGCCCGGGGATCCCGTCTGCGGAGTCGCCGACGAGGGCCAGCCAGTCGGGGATGGACGGTGGTGTGACACCGAACTTGTCTACAACGCCGTCCCAGTCATAGACGATTTCGCGGCGGCGGTCGAACTGCACGATGCGGGCATCGGCTGAGACGCACTGGGCGAGGTCCTTGTCGGGTGTGCAGATGAGCACGCGCTCAACCCGTTGGTCTGCGGCGGCCTTCACCGCGGCTGCTCCCATGGCGTCGTCGGCCTCGTGTTCGACCATCGGGAACACGGTAAATCCGGCTGCGTCGAGGAGTGCCTCGAACAGTGCAAACTGGGCAAAGAGTTCTGGTGGGGTGCCCTCGCCTGTCTTGTAGCCGTCGAAGAGGCGGTTCCGAAATGAGTCGATGACATGGTCCGTGGCAACGCCCACGTGTGTGGCACCGGCTTCGAGGAGGCGGATCATCGAGCCCAGCGCCCCGCGGGCGGCGGCTACCTCGACGCCCTCGTCTGTCACGTGCGATGGCACCGCAAAGTGGTGGCGAAACAGTTCGTAGGTTCCGTCTACGAGGTGGACCTCCATGGATGCTGCCCGGTCAGGCTGGATCCTCGACCAGTTCGATCAGGGTGCCGAATGATCCCCTGGGGTGTACGAAGGCGACGGTGGTCCCCCGGGAGCCGGCTCTGGGCTCTTCGTCGATGGCCCTGCCGCCAGCTGCCACGACAGAGGCAAGGGCGGCTGCGCAGCTGTCGACGCGGTATCCGATGTGGTGGATGCCTTCTCCACGCCTTTCCAGGAAGACCGCTATCGGTGAATCAGATCGAGTCGGCGTGGTCAACTGGATGAACGAACCACCAACATCCAGCAGGGCCTCCTCGACACCGTCGCTGTCGACGACCTCGCGGTGGTACACCTCGGCCCCGAATGCCCTTTGGTGGTAGTCGATGGCGGCCTCCAGGTCGTGGACGGCAATGGCCACATGGTCGATCCGGGTCAGGAGCACGAGGCCATCTCCCTGCGGGCTTTTTCTGATTGTCCCCAACTTGTCATAACCTTGTCACTGTTGTAATGTAATCGCAACACGTTGGGATATCCCCTCCACCCAACCCGGAAGCGCTCCCTGACACGGCCGATGTTGCCCGCAACGGCCCCGGGGGGCGTTTCCGCGTTCTGACCCTGATCGGGTTGTCCACAGCCCGGTCATCGGTGACCGTTCCCCTCGTCGGGCCCACCGGCAAGGTGCCGCCTGCCCTCGAGGGCCCTCCCTAGGGTCAACTCGTCGGCGTACTCGAGATCTCCGCCGACCGGAAGACCGCTGGCGATCCTGGTCACCTCCACACCGAGGGGCCCGATCAGGCGAGCCAGATACATAGCCGTCGCCTCGCCCTCGATGTTCGGGTTGGTCGCCAGGATTACCTCGGTGACCGACTCCTCGTCCATCCGCCCGAGCAGCTCGGCGACCCTGAGTTGATCTGGGCCGATCCCGTCGATCGGGCTGATAGCACCGCCGAGTACGTGGTACCGACCACGAAACCCACCGGTCCGCTCAAGGGCCACGATGTCACGAGGCTCCTCGACCACGCAGAGCATGCCGGCCTCGCGCCGCGCGTCGGAGCAGATGAGGCAGAGGGGCTCCTCGCTGATGTTGAAACATCGCTCGCAGAAGCGGATTCGCTCCTTCATCTCGCTGATCGCCTCGGCAAGGCGCGTGGCGTCCTCGGTGGGTGACTTCAGTATGTGGAATGCCAGCCTCTGGGCTGACTTGGGGCCGATACCGGGCAGCCGGCCGAGCTCGTCGATCACCTTCTGGACGGCGTCGGCGTACACGGGTGTCAGACCCCCGCCGCTGGTCGGCGACAGGCCCCGACGCCGGTCATGTCGGATCCACCAGGGATGCACCCGGAAACGCCTCGGTCAACTTCTCGACCGCTGATCCGTCGGAGTCGTCAGCATCGACGAGCTCATCGGGATCAATCACCTCATCGGAGACATCGGTCGAACTGCTGGACACGGGCTTTGTCGGAGACGCCTTTCTGCCGGGTGCGACCTGCGTGTCATCAACGGTCAGGGTCACCGGAATGGGAACCCCGAACCTTGCCGCAAGCACCGATTCGACCTCGGCAACCAACTCGGCACACCGACGACGGTGGGGCTCGTTCGGTAGGGCCATGATCGCTGAGCCGTCCTGGACTGCCACGAACCGGGCAGCCGAGAATCTGGCACGGGCCTTCCTGGGGAGCATTTCGCTGAGGTCCTCGTCCCAGGCCGCAACCAGGTCATCGCTGGTGGGTAGGTCGGCCTCTGATGCGGGCTGATCAGTACCGGAAGGCTCTGTCGGGGCTGCCTGGGACGACTCTCGAGAGGCCGATCCCTGGGACTGCGGTGGTGATGGCGGCGGAAGCGGCGGCTGGGAGGTACCGGCCTGTGCCAGGGTCGCCCGCGCTGTCGCCGCCGGGCCTGCCGCATGTGGTGCAGGTGGCTGAGGTGGAGGAGCCGCTGCCCTGGCCCTGGGTGGGCCGGCATCTGCCAGGGCCCTCTCCAGCTTGTCGATGCGCCTTGTAAGGGCCTCGACAACCGTCTGGTCAGAACCCCCGGAAGAGGCGGGCGAGGTCAACCTGACCAGTGCAACCTCGAGATCGACCCGCGGATCAGGGGCACGACGCATGGCAACCAGGGCCGAACCGAGGGTCTCAAGTGCACCGGTAATCATCGCCGGAGTCACCTGTTCGGCAAAGGAGCGGGCACGATCCCGATCGGCGTCGGCCAGCTGTTCAGGTGGAACACCCATGGCGACGAGGAAGGCCTCTCGCAGTGCTGCCAGTAACGCCTCGCCGAGCACACGTGGCTCGCGTCCCCGACCGATACCGGCGGCCAGAGCCCCGAGGGCTGCTCCGGCATCGGCTGTAGCGAGTGCAGTGAGCAGATCGGCAACGGTTGTGTCGTCGGTGGTCACCCCTCCGGCTACGACCCGGTCCAGCGCAGAAAGGGCATCGCGGGCCGAACCGCGGGCCGACCGGACGGCGTGGGCCATACCCTCGTCGTCGACGTCCAGGCCGGCGTCAGCCACCACGTCGGCTACCAGCGACCCGAGGGTCTCAGCCGAGAGGAGATTCAACTCAAGGTGCTGGGCCCGACTGCGGATTGTCTCGACGACCTTGTGCGGCTCTGTGGTGGCCAGCACGAAGACGACATGGTCGGGTGGCTCCTCGAGCGTCTTGAGGAGGGCGTTCTCGGCACCGGATGTGAGCATGTGCACCTCGTCGAGCAGGTACACCTTGGTTCGGCCGGGCGTTCCGAGGGCCACCTTTCCCAGCAGGTCGCGCATGTCGTCGACCTTGTTGTTTGAGGCAGCATCGAGTTCATGCAGGTCAAAGGAGGTGCCGGCATCTACCGCCAGACAGGGCTCACACTCACAGCAGGGCTCACCATCGACGGGAGCCAGACAGTTGAGGGCCTTGGCGAGAATGCGGGCAGCGGTTGTCTTGCCGGTGCCACGCGGGCCGCTGAGCAGGTAGGCGTGCTGTACCCGATCGTCGCGCACTGCGTTGCGCAGTGCGGCGACGACGTGTTCCTGGCCCCTGATCTCGCTGAAGCGACGGGGTCGGAAACGACGGTAGAGAGACGTGTACTCCATGCCCTGCCGAGCCTACAGCCGGGCCGCGACACGATCAGTTGGCGAACGGCGGAGGGAGTGGGATTCGAACCCACGGTGACTGTGAAGCCACACACGCTTTCCAAGCGTGCCGAATCGGCCGCTCTCGCATCCCTCCCGGGCCCCACCCCTGGGTGGGTTCCGGGCGACAAGGGTATCGTTGCTCCGCACCCGTTCTGGAGTGTGGCGGTCGGGTCCTGTGCGACCGGGGCCCGTGAACCGGGTCAGGGCCGGAAGGCAGCAGCCCTCAGCGGAACCCCCGGGGTGCCGCAGACCACCTGGCCGCCACTCTCGAGGACGGGTGTCGCGCTCAGGGGGGCCTATCGTCGGCGCCATGAACCCGCATCCGGAAGAACCGGCCTCACTCTCAGACGACGATCTGATGGCATTGGCGCTGGCCGAGGCCCATCGGGCCGGCGAGCAGGGTGAGGTACCGGTCGGAGCAGTCGTGGTGGCTGGCGGGCGAATCGTGGCCAGCCGGCACAACGAGAGGGAGGCCACAGGTGATCCAACTGCGCATGCCGAGGTGCTGGCCCTGCGCGATGCCGCAGCCGAGTTGGGATCATGGCGTCTCGACGAGGCGACCCTCGTCGTAACGCTGGAGCCTTGTCCCCTCTGCGCCGGTGCGGCATGGGCGTCACGAATCGACAGGGTCGTCTGGGGCGCCCCCAACCCCGACGCAGGGTCGCTGGGATCGCTGTACCACCTGGGTTCCGATCCCAGGCTGAACCACGAGTTCCACGTCACAGCCGGCGTCCGCGGAGACGAATGCGCCGCGCTCCTGACAGACTTCTTCAGCCGGCGTCGAGGTTGACCACGGCCCACCGGTTGGCCCACCTCCGGGCCCTCGTTAGCCTCGCAGGCGGAAGGTTGCCAGAGCGGACGAATGGGGCGGCCTCGAAAGCCGTTGTGGCCTCCGGGTCACCGTGGGTTCGAATCCCACACCTTCCGCCATCTGCCGACCGGCGGCCGGGTCCTAGCCCTCGTGGCGGTACGCGGTCGCCGTGGGCTTGACCGGGCGTGCAAACCAGAGAGGCCTGCGCAGGCCGTCGGGCCCCGGGCCTGGCCGGGTGTTGGCCATCCACTCCTCGAACACGGCATGTGCCGCGTCGGTGTCGACCACCACGTCGCCGTAGGCGTCGCCATCCTGTGCGGGCCCCACGGTCACCCGTTGTAGCCAGCAGTGCATGCCGCTCACCGGGTCGGGCTGCACTGGGAAGGTCAGGTTCTGGTGAACACCGGTGTCGGACCACCAGATCCGCCCGGTGTCGGGGTCGTCGCTCTCGTAGGACTCATGACCGTGTTCGCGTCGGAGCCGCCACCGGCCGTCATGATCACGGTCGATCGACGCCTTACCGGCGGCCCACGATCGGGCCTTGTGCTCGTCGAGGCGCCACCTGCCCATGTGGTGGCTGGCCGCCACCACCCCGGGCCTGATTCCCTCGGTTCTCCAGGCACCTATGACGAAGTGCCCGATCCGGGTGGTGATGCGGACCAGCCCGTTGTCGTCGATACCCAGCTTCTCGGCATCTTCGGGGTGGAGCCAGAGCGGGTGGCGGTGGCTGATCTCGTTCAGCCACTTGCTGTTGGCCGATCTGGTGTGGATGAGCGTGGGGATGCGGAAGGTGGGCACCAGGATGCGCTCTCCGGCGGCGAAGTCCAGGTCCTCCCAGTGCACCTGGCTCTTGATGAAGGTCGGCATGGTGTACTCGGGCCAGCCCCAGTCCTTCATGGTCTCGGAGTAGAACTCCAACTTCTTGGACGGTGTCGGGAAGCCGAACCTGGCCTCGCCGTCGATCTCAACCGCCGGTGAGCCGTCGCCGATGAACGGCATGTGACCCTTGATGTCCCCGAGGGAGTCGTGTGAGCCGGCTGTTCCGGGTCGTCGGTAGACGCCCGCCCCGTCGAGGGTGGCTCCTGCCAGGTCGGCCTCGCCGACGGGCCTTTCATGGACCTCGTACTGGTCGCCCGGGATGGCGAACGCACCCTTGCGACGCATGTACTCGAGGGCGCTGATGCCCTCCTCGGCAGCTGCCTCGGGCAGACCGGGGACGGAGTTCTCAAACAGCATTGTGTAGTACTCGTCGAGCGGAAGGGGCTGTCCGGGTTCATCGCGGCTCTCGAACTGGTTGCGGATTCCCAGCGAGCCGTCGGGGTCGATGCGCCATGAGAGATCGATCCAGAACTCCTGTTCCTCCCACACCTCTCCGGGGTTGGTCTCGTGGGTTCGGTCGACGCTCTGACCCTCCATCTCGGCGTGGCGGCGCAGCACGGGCTGACGGAACCCGACCCACCGGCCCGAATGGGTCTCGAAGCTGGACACGTCGTGGCGCTCGGAGGAGACACCCATTGGGAGCACGTAGTCGGCAAACCACGCCGATTCGTTCCAGGTCGGGGTGAGGGCTACGTGGCAACCGACCTTCTCGGGGTCCTGGAGGACCTCGAGCCAGGTGAACCCATCGGGGTTGGTCCACAGAGGGTTGTAGACGCGTGTGAAGTAGGTGTCGATGTATCCGCGCCCTGATTTCAGGAAGTGGGGCAACAGGATGGACATTTCGTGGTGGGCCAGTGGAAACTCATTGGGCCACGACATCTCGTTCCACCGACCCTGGGGTTCTGGGTGGATCGGGGTGACCGGTATGAACTTGTTCCAGCCGTTGGCGTTGGTTCCGCCAACCGTGCCGACGCTGCCGGTGAGCACGTTCAGGAACTGGAGGCACCTCGACACCTGCCAGCCACCCAGGTTTCCAGCCGATGCTGCCCGCCATGTGTGGGATGCGAGCCCCCCGAGGCCTTCACCGACGATGCCGGCCACTTCGCGGATGACGTCCTCGTCGATGCCACATACCCGTGCGGCCTCCTCGGGGGTGTATTCGGCGTACTGGTCGAGCAGTGCAGCCTCGACGTTGTCAAACACGGGCTCCAGGTCGGGGCGGGTGGCGGTGAGGAAGGTCTCCCAGTTGACCCACCGCCGGAAGAACTCGCGGTCCCAGGTGCCAGCCTCGATGAGCAGTCGGGCGATTGCCAGGAGAAGGAAGGCCTCGGTACCGGGCCATGCCGACAGCCAGTGATCGGCCTGTGAGGCCGTGTTTGAGAGGCGAGGGTCGATGCAGATGATCTTCGCTCCGGCCTCACGACCCTCCATGATCCGCTGGGCGTGCGGGTTGAAGTAGTGGCCGGCCTCGAGGTGGGATGAGATGAGGAAGATCACCTTGGCGTTCGCGAAGTCGGCTGACGGCCGGTCGAATCCCATCCACGTGGCGTAGCCGACCCGGGCTCCGCTGGAACAGATGTTGGTGTGGCTGTTGTGGCCGTCGATACCCCACGAGTGCAGAACCCGTTCCATGTAGGAGTCGTCGCCCATTCGGCCCACGTGGTACATGACCTCATCGTGGCGGTCCTGACGGAAGGCGTCGCCTATCCGGGTGCCGATCTCGTCGAGTGCCTGATCCCAGGAGATGCGTTCCCAGAGGCCGTCGCCACGGTCGCCGACCCGCTTCATCGGATAGAGGATTCGTTCGGGATCGTCGACCTGGTTGATTGTGGCCGGGCCCTTGGCGCAGTTGCGTCCACGGCTCGCAGGGTGCACGGGATTGCCTTCGAACTTGGCGACCTTCCCCGTGTCCTTGTCGACGTATGCCAGCAGACCACAGGTGGCCTCGCAGTTGAAGCAGGTGGTGGGTACGAGGCGGAACCTGCGCCTGACCTTTTCGGGCCATGCCTGGGCGTCGAGGGCGTCGTGGTCGTCCCACTCTCCTTCGGGTGGGTAGGCGGTCAGCACGCTTGTCCTCCGGGCTCGTTCATGACAGTGGCACCGACTGGCCGGCTCTGACGTAGGCATCCTCGTAGGCGAACATCCCCGCCAGAGCCGCTAGTCCTGCCGGGGCGGCGAGGAGGGTGCCGGAGTCGGTCAGCAGGGCTGCAGCCAGGAGCAGGCACGGGAGCGCCAGGCCGGCGACCAGCCAGATTCGGAACTTCTGGCCCTGGTCTCCGTGGGTCAGTTCGGCCAGCGCCATGGTCACGTGCCTCGAATGGCCACCGCGCATCTCGGCCGCTACCAGGATGCCGTTGAGGACGAGCGCTGCGAGGAAGACCCATCGGACGGTCGCCACCTCGGGAATCGTCATGACCAGGTCGAGCACCGAATAGGTAGCACCTCCAGCCACGACCGCCTGGATAAGCAGAACCGGGAGCAGCAGGGGTTCCTGCCAGAGATCACGGCCCTCGCACTGTCCGAACAGGAACGCCGTGTACCCGGCAGTTCCAAGGGCCAGTACCACCGCCGGTACGACAAGGATGGGTAGCACCCCGCCGGCACCGGCGAGGCCCGCCACCCACCATGCCGCAAGGGTGGCTGCAAAGCCAGCGAGGACGTATGCACCCTTGACCAGCCACGACGACCAGTTGCCCCTGGTGATCAGGTAGTGGAACCGGCCGGGCTGTTTCAGGTCACCGACCAGAAGGACGCCTGTGGCTGCGAGGAACGCACCTGCGACCATCGGCGGGACCACGCCGACCGCTGCCTGGTTGTCGCCGTGACCAATGAGGACCAGCAGGGCCGCCATGAGCATCACGCCGGCTGCAACGGCCTTGGTGACCAGGTAGCCCGACACCATTGAGCCCCAGGTGACGGGGTGCCGGGTGGTGTAGACGGTTCGACCCATTTCCTGGCCGTCGTCACGGTTGGGTGCCGCGGCCAGCGACGCCGGGGTGGGCGATGGATGGGAGTCGAGCGTGTCGGACCAGATCATGCCGTCGGACCGGATGGATGACGCCAACGGGTCAAGGGAGGTGGGGTTGGCGTTCTTGTAGATGACCGCCGGGTTCGTGTTCTGGGCTGGGGACCGTACCGATCCGGTGCCGGTCGAGTGCAGTTGCGAAATCTCGGAGTCAGGATCGTCCAGGTCGCCGACCCTGATGGCCTGTGTGGGGCACACGATCACGCACGCCGGCTCGAGACCCTCGGTCACCCGGTGGTTGCAGAAGTTGCACTTGTGGGCCGTGGATGTGGCCGGGTTGATGTAGATGGCGTCGTAGGGGCAGGCGTTCATGCAGCCCTTGCATCCGATGCAGTTGGCGTCGTTGAAGTCGACCACGCCGTTGTCGGCCCGATAGAGGGCCGAGGTGGGACAGATGTCCATGCAGGGTGCGTCCTGGCAGTGGTTGCAGCGCATCACCGAGAAGGACCTGTCGGTGTCGGGGAACGAACCGGTCTCCACGTACTTGAGCCAGGTGCGGTTCACCCCGAGGGGTACGTCGTGTTCGCTCTTGCACGCCACGGTGCAGGCATGGCACCCGATGCAGGTGCCTGAGTCCAGCACGAATCCGAGTCGGGTCACCGTTCCTGCCTGACCTTCGTGTCTCAGACCGTGGCGCTGCGTAGGGCGTGGATGCCGGCGCAGATCAGGTCGAGCAGGTGGTCGAAGGTGTCGTCGAGGTCGAGGGGATGCGGGTGGCCGTCGCCGGATTCGAGGTGGGCGAATCCGTGGAAGGCACTGCGTAGGGAGCGGGCGACGTGCACCTTCTCGTCGTCGCCGAGGTCGTAGGCGGCGAGTGCCTGTGCCAGCACGTGTACGACGCGTTCCACTGCGGCCTCCAGTTCCGGATCGCCTGCGCACGGGTAGCGATCGGTGGCGGCGTACTGACCCGGGTGGTCCCTGACCACGCCTCGCCAGGCAGTTCCCATTGCGCGCACCGCATCGTCTCCGGCGAGGCCGACTGCTGCGTCGGCGAGGCGGCCGGCGATGATCTCGCGGCCCCTCAGGCCGAGGGCCCTGACAAGGGCGTCGTAGCCGTCGACGTGGCGGTAGAGGGCGGGTTGGCGCACACCCAGCTCGGCGGCGACCCTTGTGAGGGTGAGCGCCTCGAACCCCTCGGTGTCGACAAGGCGGGCCGCACAGTCGACAACCTGTGTCGTATCAAGGGTCTGACGTCGCACGGGCTCACACTAGCGTTAGACCCACTCACGGCCAAGTTATGGTCAGATAACTTTTCGTGAATACAGACTGACTTCCCTGCTGGTATCCGGAAGCGGCTCTCAACCCAGTGCCTGTATCCCTGCAACCACCGCTACATCGACGATCTCGTCGGCCGTACAGCCACGCGACAGATCGTGGAGCACCCCGTCAAGGCCCTGGAGGAGGGGACCGATCGCCCTGGCACCGCCCATCCGCTCCGCGACCTTGTAGGCGATGTTCCCAGAGTCAAGGTCCGGGAACACGAAGACGTTGGCCCTACCTGCCACGGCCGAGTTCGGAGCCTTTGCTGCGGCAACCTCAGGGACCCAGGCGGCATCGAACTGCAACTCACCGTCAACGGCAAGGCCCGGAGCCAGGTCTGTAGCCAGCCTGGTCGCCTCCCGCACCTTGTCGACGCGTGCTCCCGCGGCGCTACCCATTGTCGAGTAGGAGAGCATCGCCACCCGGGCCTGCTCCCCGGTCAACTGCTCGAAGGTCCGGGCACTCGATACAGCGATCGATGCCATCTGTGCAGCGTCCGGGTCCGGGACGACCCCGCAGTCAGCGAACACGACCGCCTTACCGTCAGGAAGGACCATGAGCATGCTGCTGCTCACAAGGGAAACTCCCGGCGCAACGCCCATCACCCTCAGGCCTGCACGTAGGACGTCAGCCGTCGGCCTGGTTGCACCGGCGACGGCTGCATCAGCGTGGCCTGCCCTGACGAGGACGGCGGCCGCCACAACCGGGTCGTCGGGATCCAGGCCTGCGGAGCGTGCAGCGGCGACCATCTGAGCAATTGTCGGATCAGCGCAATCGACCACGGGTTCGACCACCACGGCGAGGCCCTTGTCGGTCAGGCGACCTGCAGCCTCATCGGCCCGGGGATCACCCAGGTCGGCCAGGACCACCCTCGCCGGTGACTCGACGGCCCGTGAATACCAGGTGTTCAGGAGGCCCATCATGGAACGAGTTGTACCAGAGGATTCAGCCCTTACCCCGCCACGGGATGAGCCGGGCCTCGAGGAAGCGCATGACCAGGTCCATGGCGACACCGATCACGCCGATGATAATGATGGCGACGACCACGATGTCCATCCTGAAGAACTTGCTGGCAGCAAAGATCGTGGCTCCAAGGCCGGTCGTGGTTCCAGTCAGCTCGGCCGCCACGAGGGTCCCCCAGCAGACACCGAGGGCCACCCTGACACCGGTGAAGATGTCGGGCAGGGCATTGGGCAGGATCACATAGCGCAGGATCTGCCACTTGTTGGCCCCCAGGGAGTAGGCGGCGTGCACCTTGGATCCCTTCACCCCGAGCACGCCGGCTCTGGCGGCGATGATCATGATCCAGATGGCGGCGAAGAAGAGCAGGTTCACCTTCGAGGACTCGCCGATTCCGAACCACACGATGAAAAGTGGAAGGAGGGCAAGGGGCGGAACCGGGCGGAGCAGCTCGACGATCGGATCGAAGAAGCCTCGCAGCCGGTTCGAGAGGCCCATGGCGAAACCAACGGGCACACCCAGGACTATTCCGTATACAAGCCCCTTTATCACGCGGTTGAGGCTGGCGTAGGTGTGGTCCCAGAGGCTCACCCTCCTGTAGCCGTCACTCCAGAACTCGATGAACGCGTCAAGCGTCTGGCGCTGTGAGGGGAAGGTCCTGTCGTTGACGAGGGGTTCCTCGCCCATCTTGATCAGGTACCAGACAGCCATCAGGGTGATCAGAGCGGTGATGCTCCACATCGGAGAACCGCTGACCTCAGAGGCGTCACCGAAGGTGACCGTCTTGCGGGCACTTGCACCCTTACGCCTGAAGAGAAATCCCGGGCCCGGCTTCTCGGTTACGGCACCCTCGTCTTCGTGGTCCATGTCAACGTCATCGATGCTCATGACATGGCCCCCTCGTGGCCCATGATCTGCTCCTCCATCTCCCAGATGAGCGAAAGCAGTTCCTCGCGCTTCTCGATGAACTCGGGTGAGGCCTTCAGCTCACGTGGGTCCACGTGCAGGCCCACCTCTGCGAAAGGGAGTTCGTAGATGCGTTCGATACGCCCCGGACGGGGAGCCATCACGAACAGCTTGTCTCCCAGGTAGAGGGCCTCCTCGACGCTGTGGGTGACGAGCACGATGGACTTGCCGGTCTCCTGCCACAACTTCAGCACGAGACCCTGCATCTTCTCTCGGGTGAGGGCATCGAGGGCCCCGAGGGGTTCATCCATGAGCATGACCTCGGGGTCGTTGGCGAGGCACCTGGCCAGGGCCACCCGCTGCTGCATTCCGCCGGAAAGCTCGTAGATGGCCTTGTCGCCAAAACCCTGCAGGCCGACGGTGTTGAGGAGTTCCTCGACAAGAACCTTGGTCTCGGACTTCTTCTTCCGGTTCATCCGTGGACCGAAGGCGACATTCTGGGCGACGGACTGCCATTCGAACAGGGCCCCCTGCTGGAATACCATTCCCCGTTCCTGACCCGGGCCGTCAATCTGGTCTCCTCCGAGCGTTACCGACCCAGATGTCGGGGCCAGGAACCCGGCAAGGATGTTCAGGAGCGTGGTCTTGCCGCAGCCTGACGGACCGAGGAGTGTCAGCAGGCGACCTGCTTCCAGATCAAACGAGACGTCGTGCAGCGCATGGACCGAACCGCCCTTGGGTAGTTCGTAGATCATGCCCACCTTGTCGACCGACAGGTCCTTCACGATGTTCCCTTCATGTCGCCTACTGGCACCCGCGGATAGTACGCGCCGGTCAGGATCCGTGCCCGCCGACGGCAAGGGTGGCCCGGCCCAACCGGGCCGGGCCACCCTTCAAACCAACTACTTGACCCGCTGCAGGAAGCTGGTGTTCACGAAGGCGTCGTAGCTGTCGAGTGCCTCGGTGATCTCTCCCTGTGCCACGAAGAAGTCCATCTGGTCCTTCATGACCTGCTGGACAGTGCCACCCAGCCACGCATCGGACAACTGCGTTGCCCGGTCCGGGAATGAGAAGGCGTCCAACAGGGCGTTCGAAGGTGCAACCTCCATACCGGCAGCATCAGCGATCGTGGCCTCGAGAGGGCCTCGGTCTGCCGCGTAGGCGGTGTTGGCATCCTCAGTCACCTGCAGGAAGATCTCCACGACCTTCGGGTACTCCTCGCCGAAGTCACCCGTCGTTGAGATGATGTCGAACACGCGGATGCCAATGGCCTCCTGTTCAGAACCGGTCATCACCAGGTTGCCGCCATCGGCAACCATCTGGTTCACAGAACCACCAAACGCACAAGCCAGAGCCACATCACCACTGTTGAACGCCGCCACAGCAGCAGCACCACCCTCAGACGGAATGTGTTCAAACGAACCCAGGTCAACACCCAGATGCTCCAACATCTTCAACAACTTGAAATGCGTCACGTTGCCGATAGGCGCATAAACCTTTTGACCAGCCAGAGACGAAGCCGCATTGGCTGCAGTCACCCCGTAGTCAGGATGCGCAACACAGTTGTCAGCATCGGCATAAGACACAGCCACACCAACAATCTCCAGATCAGAACCGCTCGTCACAAAGTTCGCAAACGGCGTAAGACCCTGCGAATACGAAATGTCGATATCACCAGACTCCATAGCCAGAGCCATATCGCCACCACTGCCAAACGGAAGCCAGTTCACCTTGATACCCAGAGCAGCGTCATAGGTCTCTTCGACCTGAGCGACCTGGTTGGCCGTCGGCCACTCCAGGAAATACGCCACATTCAACTCATCGGGAGTGTCGATCACGACGGGTACGTCGCTGATCCGCTCGAGGAAGCTGGTGTTCACGAAGGCGTCGTAGCTGTCGAGCGCCTCTTTGATCTCTCCCTGCTCCACGAAGAAGTCCATCTGGTCCTTCATGACCTGCTGGACGGTGCCACCCAGCCATGCCTCGGAGAGCTGTGTGGCCCGGTCCGGGAATGAGAAGGCGTTGAGGAGGGCGTTGGAGGGCGCTACCTCCATGCCGGCAGCCTCTGCGATAGTGGCCTCGAGCGGTGCCCTGTTGCCTGCGTAAGCGGCGTTGGCGTCCTCTGTGACCTGCAGGAAGGTATCGACCACACCAGGGTGGTCGGCACCGAACTGGTCGGTGGTCGAGATGATGTCGAACACGCGGATGCCAATGGCCTCCTGTTCAGAACCGGTCATCACCAGGTTGCCGCCATCGGCGATCATCTGGTTGACCGAACCGCCGAACGCACAGGCCAATGCCACGTCACCGCTGTTGAACGCAGCGACAGCGGCAGCACCACCCTCAGACGGAATGTGCTCAACGCTTCCGAGGTCGACACCAAGGTGCTCCAACATCTTCAGCAGCTTGAAGTGGGTCACGTTGCCGATAGGGGCGTAGATCTTCTGACCGGCCAGCGATGTAGCCGCATTGGCTGCAGTCACCCCGTAGTCGGGATGCGCAACACAGTTGTCGGCATCGGCGTAGGACACAGCCACGCCGACGATCTGCAGCGCGGAACCGCTCGTCACAAAGTTCGCAAACGGCGTGAGACCCTGCGAGTACGAGATGTCGATATCACCGGACTCCATGGCCAGGGCCATGTCGCCACCACTGCCAAACGGAAGCCAGTTCACCTTGATACCGAGGGCGGCGTCGTAGGTCTCTTCGACCTGGGCGACCTGGTTGGCCGTCGGCCACTCCAGGAAATACGCCACGTTCAACTCGTCAATGGGCGCTGCCGCTGACGGTGCTGCCGCTTCAACGGTTCCCTGTGGGTTGGCTGTGCCGAAACCTCCTGAGGAGACGTTCTCAAGGAAGCTGGTGTTCACGAAGGCGTCGTAGCTGTCGAGTGCCTCGGTGATCTCTCCCTGTGCCACGAAGAAGTCCATCTGGTCCTTCATGACCTGCTGGACAGTGCCACCCAGCCACGCACCAGACAACTGCACGTCGGCATCAAGGAACGCGAACGCATCCAACAGGGCGTTCGAAGGTGCAACCTCCATACCGGCAGCATCAGCGATCGTGGCCTCAGTTGAGACACGGTTGGCCGCATACACGGTGTTGGCATCCTCAGTCACCTGCAGGAACGCAGTCACAACCTCGGGGTAGGCCTCACCGAAGTCACCCGTGGTCGAGATGATGTCGAACACGCGGATGCCAATGGCCTCCTGTTCAGAACCGGTCATCACCAGGTTGCCGCCATCGGCAACCATCTGGTTCACAGAACCACCAAACGCACAAGCCAGAGCCACATCACCACTGTTGAACGCCGCCACAGCAGCAGCACCACCCTCAGACGGAATGTGTTCAAACGAACCCAGGTCAACACCCAGATGCTCCAACATCTTCAACAACTTGAAATGCGTCACGTTGCCGATAGGCGCATAAACCTTTTGACCAGCCAGAGACGAAGCCGCATTGGCTGCAGTCACCCCGTAGTCAGGATGCGCAACACAGTTGTCAGCATCGGCATAAGACACAGCCACACCAACAATCTCCAGATCAGAACCGCTCGTCACAAAGTTCGCAAACGGCGTAAGACCCTGCGAATACGAAATGTCGATATCACCAGACTCCATAGCCAGAGCCATATCGCCACCACTGCCAAACGGAAGCCAGTTCACCTTGATACCCAGAGCAGCGTCATAGGTCTCTTCGACCTGAGCGACCTGGTTGGCCGTCGGCCACTCCAGGAAATACGCCACATTCAACTCATCCAGACCCGCAGTCGCCTCAGGAGCAACCGTCGTCGGAGGAGCCGTCGTCGCAGCCGAAGCCGCAGTGGCAGCCGTGGTGGCTGCCGGAACGGCATCATCAGCCTCGTCGCTGCCACATGCGGCGGCTACGAGGCCAAACAACATCAGGACTGCAATCAGCCTTTTCATGTTCTTCTCCTTTGTTACGTGCCCGTTCGGACGCGATCTGTCGTTCATTGGTTCTCGCCCAGCCAGGTGTCGACACGGGTGAGCACCCTGTCGACCCTCTCTGTCAGGTCGTCGATCACCTCGGTGTCAGCGACGAGGGGTGGCGAGATCGTGAGGCCCGTGTATCCGCGGTCATCGGGCCGAATGGTCATCTTCTGTTCACGTACGAACCCTCCGAGAACCCCGCCCTGGAGTGCTGATTCCTGGCTTGCGCTGAGGTCAGTGCCGGAATCGCGGTCCTGACAGATATCAACGGCATAAAAAAAGCCGGTACCCCGCACCTCACGTACACACGGATGGCCGTCAATGAGGTCGCTGAGACGATCGGCGAAGTAGCCCTCATGGTCGAGAACGTGCGCCATGATGCCGTCGGCCCGCATTGCCGAAATGTTGGCGACCGCAACAGCGGTCGCCACCGGATGCCCACCGAAGGTGGAGCCATGCACGTAGGAGCCCATTTCGGAGTCGAACACCTCGTCGACCAGTGGCCCTCGGACGACCATGCCGCCGAGTGGCTGGTAGGCCGAGGTGACGCCCTTGGCGAAGGTGATCATGTCGGGCACCACGCCGAAGCGCTCGCTGGCGAACCAGTGGCCGAACCGGCCGAATGAGCAGATCACCTCGTCGGCGCACAGGAGAACGCCGTACCGGTCACAGATGCGACGCAGTTCCTGCCAGTACCCGTCCGGAGGCACCAGCGCACCGCCGCCGTTCTGTACGGGCTCGGCAATGACCATTGCGACCGTTTCAGGTCCTTCGGCCAGGATCATCTCCTCGATCGCCGTCACACACGAGAGGTCGGCTACCGGCGTGCCCTGAGGTGAGGTGCACTGGTTGGTGTTGGCGACGTGGCGAACGCCGTCCCAGAGCATGGGGAGATAGGGGTCGCGGAACTTGGGGATGCCGGTGACGGCGAGGGCGCCGAGGGTGGTGCCGTGGTAGGCCCAGTTCCGTGAGATCACCTTGTACCGGTCGACGTCGCCGCGGGCCAGGTGGTAGTTACGTGCGAACTTGAGGGCCGACTCGACGGCCTCAGAACCTGAACTCACGAAGAACACCTCGCTCAGGTCACCGGGGGCCACCTCGGCGATCATTGAGGCGGCCTCGATCGCCGGTGGATGCGCCGTACCCCAGTTGGTCGAGTAGGCGAGGGTCTCCATCTGCTTGGCGGCTGCGGTTGCAAGGTCGGTGCGGCCGTGTCCGATGTTCACACAGAACAGACCAGCCAGCCCGTCGAGATACCGGTTGCCGTCAGTGTCCCACAGGTAGCAACCGTCGCCGCGCTCGATGATCGGCAGGGAGGCATCACGCCAGGCGGCTCCCTTGGTGAAGTGGGGCAACAGGTGGCGTTGCGCCATGTCACGCTGTCGGTTCATCTCCCCCTCCTTACGGCCTATTTCGCGCCGGTCGGCGCGGGCCTACACTCCTGCGACCAGAACGACATCGTTCCCCACTCTCCCAGGGAGGGTGACCGGAGTCACTGGAGTTATAGACAGTAACATAAGCGCTAAGTTTGCTAACCGCAAGGGGTCGGCGTTTCACGCTGCCCCGCCTACAGGATCGAGAGCGGATCAAGATGGCGAAGGTCATTCCCTCACGTGCGCAGGTAGTCGTGGTCGGAGGTGGAATCGTCGGCGCCAGTGTCGCCTACCACCTCACCGAACTGGGCTGGACCGATGTGGTCCTTCTTGAACGACACACCCTCACCAGCGGCACGACCTGGCATGCCGCAGGCCTGGTAGGTCGGCTGCGGGCAACCCACAACATGACCAGGCTCGCCGCATACACAGCCGACCTCTACGACCGTCTCGAGAACGAGATGGGCCACCCCACCGGTTTCCGGCCTGTCGGATCCGTGAGCCTCGCAGACAACCCCGGCCGCATGGAAGAACTGGTGCGCGGTGCAGGAATGGCCAGGAGCTTCGGGGTCGAGGTGGAGGTTGTGGACGTGGACCGACTCGTCGAGCGCTGGCCACTCATGGACCCCACAGGGGTACTGGGAGGGATCTGGATCCCGGGCGACGCGCAGGCCTCACCTGTCGAGACGACCATGGCCCTTGCCGCAGTGGCAAGGGAGCGCGGGGCCACGGTCATCGAGGGCATCTCCGTCGAACGGATCCTGACGCAGAACGGCCGGGCGGTCGGGGTTGAAACCGACCAGGGTCCGATCGAGTCCGAGTACGTCGTGACCTGCGCCGGCATGTGGTCCCACGAGTTGGGCAGGCAGGCCGGGGTGAACATTCCCCTTCACGCCTGCGAGCACTTCTACCTGGTGACCGAACCAATCCCCGACCTCCCCACAGGCCTGCCCACACTCCGCGACACAGACAACTGCATCTACGTCAAGGAGGACGCCGGACGCCTCCTGGTCGGAGCCTTTGAACCGGTGGCCAAGCCCTTCGGAGCGGGCGGCCCACCGACAGACCGACCCTTCATGCAGTTGGACGAGGACTGGGACCACCTGGCACCCGTCTACGAACGTGCATGTCAGCGGGTACCTGTGCTCGGTGAGATCGGTATTCGACTCTTCTTCAACGGTCCCGAGGCATTCACGCCAGACGACCGCTACCTGCTCGGCGAGACACCGGATCTCGCAAACCACTTCGTTGCAACCGGGTTCAACTCCGTCGGAATCCAGTCAGCCGGTGGCGCCGGCAAGGTTCTGGCGGACTGGATGGTCAACGGCCACCCTCCGATGGACCTGTGGGATGTCGACATCAGACGGATGCAGGGATTCCAGACAAACCGCCGCTACCTGCACGACCGCTCCGTCGAGGCCCTGGGGCTCCTGTATGCAATGCACTGGCCGTTCCGTCAGGTCGAAACGGCACGCGGGGTGAGACGCTCACCGTTCCACGACCGCCTGGCCGACCTGGGTGCCTGCCACGGCGAGGCAGGCGGATGGGAGCGACCCAACTGGTTCGCTCCGGCTGGCGTGAAACCTGTCTACGAGTACTCCTACGGCCGACAGAACTGGTTCGACCACTCGGCCGCCGAACACCGTGCCTGCAGGGAGGGTGTCGCCATGTTCGACCAGTCGTCGCTCGCCAAGCTCCTGGTGCAGGGCCCCGAGGCAGCGACGGTGCTGAACCGCATCTCCTCGGCAGACATCGACGTAGAGCCGGGCACCTCGGTCTACACGACATGGCTGAACGAGCGTGGTGGCATCGAGGCGGACCTCACCGTGAACCGTCTTGACGACGAGAGGTTCCTTGTAGTCACCGCCTTTTCCACACAGGTACGTGACGCCGACTGGATCAGCCGGAACACACAAGACGGTGCCAGGCTCACCGTGTCAGACGTGACCTCGGGCTACTCGGTACTAGGCATCTTCGGCCCCGAGAGCCGCAGCGTGCTCAGTCCCCTCACCGACGCCGACCTGGGCAACGAGTCATTTCCGTTCGGGACAATCCAGGAGATCGACCTTGCATACGCCCGGGTCACGGCGGTCCGACGCACGTACATGGGTGAACTGGGATGGGAACTGTACATACCCACCGAGTTCTCACTCGGGGTGTTTGACCAGGTGTGGGAGACAGGACAACCCATCGGGCTGGTGCCGGCGGGCATGCACGCCATGAACTCACTACGGATGGAGAAGGCCTACCGCCACTGGGGCGACGACATCGCCGACGAGGACACCCCGCTCGAGGCCGGTCTCTCGTGGGGGGTTGACTGGGACAAGCCCGGCGGTTTCATCGGGCGCGAGGCTCTGCTGGCCCAGAGGGACGAGGGCCTGACAAGGCGGCTGGTGCAGTTCCGGCTCGATGACCCCGAACCACTCCTGTACCACGACGAGCCGATCCTGCGCGACGGCGTTCTGGTCGGCCGGACCACCTCTGGCATGTACGGCCACACGGTCGGTGCCGCCCTCGGAATGGGCTACGTCTCACACGAGCGCGGCACCCCCCGTGACGAGGTCATCGCCGCCAACTTTGAACTCGACGTCAACGGCACCAGGGTGTCGGCCACAGCGTCATACCGACCGTTCTACGACCCTGGCAGCGAGCGGATCAGGACCTGATCACACCTCTTCGGCCGGCCATGGTGTGGCCAGAGCCCGCTCGAGCATTCTGGTGAGTGCCGCAACCTCTTCTACCTCCAGCCCTGCGAAGAGGGCTTCCTCCTGCCGGTGCTGGGCCGCATATGCCTCGCTGACCGTGTCGCTCCCCCGGCCTGTCAGCGACACGGTCACAAGGCGCCGGTCGGTGCTCTCACGTGACCTGGCGACCATGCCGTCGCGCTCGAGGGTGTTGACCGCGCTCGAGACCGAGGCCCTCGACAGGCCCGACAGGTGCGCGATCTGGTGGGACTCCATGCTTCCGCAGGCCCAGACCGTGAAGAGAACCCGGAATCCGGCCCAGGTCAGGCCAGCCGGCCTGTGCACGGTGGACTCGACGCGCCGCACGAACCTCGTAGCCGTACGCGAGAGTGCAAACGAGAGGCGGAACAGGTCGAGGTCGACGCCCTTGACCTCAGCGCCGACGCGCTCAGATGCCAACTCGCCGAAACGGTCCGAATCAGCCACCATTGGGCCGACCCTCAGCCAACTGCTGCTGCGAAGCCTACCTCGTCGCCCAGGTAGGCGGCAATCACGGCGGGATCGCGCTGAACCTCGGAGGGTGGACCGGTCGCGATCATCTCGCCGAAGTCCAGCACCATCACACGATCGGCGATGTCCATCACGAGGCCCATGTCGTGTTCGACGAGGATCATCGAGATACCGAGTTCCTGACGGATGTCGAGGATGAACCGGGCCATGTCCTCGGTCTCCTCCAAGTTCATACCCGCAACCGGTTCATCAAGCAGCAGCAGTTCGGGCTGCATCGCGAGAGCGCGCCCCAACTCGACGCGCTTCTGGAACCCGTAGGGCAGGAGAGCCACCGGGTGCTTGCGCCACTCCTCGATCTCGAGGAAGTCGATGAGGTCCTCGACCGCCAGGCGATGCTCCATCTCCTCGCGTCGGGCCGCACCGAACCACAACGAACCGGCCAACCACGACCTCTCCATTCTCACATGGCGTCCCAGGAGGATGTTCTCGAGGACCGTCATGTGCGGGAACAACTCGATATTCTGGAAGGTCCGGGCGATGCCCAACTCGGCCACCCGGTCAGGGCGGGAGCCCATGATGCTCTCACCCTTCCAGCTGATGTCACCCTCCTGGGGCCGGTACACCTGGCTGATCGAGTTGAAGATCGAGGTCTTGCCGGCACCGTTTGGCCCGATGATGGCAAACAGCTCACCGTCGGCCACGTCGAAGGACACGTTGGTGATGGCCTTCACGCCCTTGAACGAGAGGCTGATGTCGTCAACTTGAAGGACAGGTGCTGCTTCGTTCATGACAACCACCGCTTGCGTCGCTTGTAGTGCTTGATGTCTCTGAATGACTTCCGCTCACCCTCGTCTCCATGGAGGCCGAGGTAGAACTCCTGGACGTCCTCGTCGCCGAGCAACTTGGCGGCCGGTCCATCCATCACGACCTTTCCGGTCTCCATGATGTATCCGTAGTCGGCGATTGAGAGCGCCATGACAGCGTTCTGCTCGATCAGGAGGACGCTGGTACCGGCATTGTTGATGTCGACGATGATGTCGCGGATCTGGGCCACCAGCTTGGGGGCCAGCCCCAGCGACGGCTCATCCAGGATCAGGAGCTTGGGGTTGACCATCAGGGCCCGGCCGATGGCGAGCATCTGCTGTTCGCCACCGGACAGGTAGCCGGCGGTGGCCTTCCGGCGGTCGGCCAGTACCGGGAACATGGTCATGACCCGCTCGTGGGCTTCAGCTATCGAGGCCCTGTCGGTGTTCGTTATGCCACCGGTTATCAGGTTCTCATCGACCGTCAACTCGGCGAACACCCGCCGGCCCTCGAGGACCTGGGTGAGCCCGGAGCGCACGATCGCGGACGGTTCCTTCCCGTCGATGCGCTCGCCATCAAAGGTGACCGAACCCTTGGTGATCTCTCCGTCGTGAACGTCGAGCAGGCCTGAGATGGCCCGGGTGGTTGTGGTCTTGCCGGCGCCGTTGGCACCCAGCAGGGCCACGATCTGACCGTCGCCAACCTCAATGGACAGGCCCCGCAGGACCAGAACCACCTCGTTGTAGACAACCTCGAGGTTTGCAACTTCGAGCATGGGATCGTTTCTGTCTGGTCGGTTGGGTCAGGTCGATGGTCCGAGGGGGTGGCCTCTCAGCCACCCCCTCTTTCCATCAGTTTTCGGTTGTTGTCAGGGGGTCATCCTGCGACGAAGCAGGCGCCCTCATAGGTCTGGTCGTTGGTGATGTCTGACACGATCGGGCCGCCACCGAGCAGCACCGAACCAGTCGACCCGCCGCCAGCGACTGTTGCCGCCACGTCGAACAGGTCGGCCTGGATGTCAAACATGTACGACTCACGCACGATGTAGTCGTTGGCATCGCCACCGTAGGACTGGTTCGGAGCCAGACCGGCGTAGTCCACAGCAGTGGAGTTCGCAGCAGCAATCACACCAGCCCTGGTCAGATCACCGGCAGCCGCAGCCGTCTCAAGGATCTGATGGGTAGCCATCGCCTCGGTCCAACCAACCGCATAAACATCAGACAACGGCTTGTCGGGAATACGGGCCTGCAACTCGGCAACCATGTCGACCATGCCGGGTGCATCACCAGCGTTCCACGTCAACGTGTAACCAGACTGCGTGTAATAGGCGTCCAGCAACGGAGCCAGAGGCGTCGCCAACAACATGTAGTTGTAGGTAGGCGAGTTGCCAGACCACTGAGCCGCAAAGCCCTGCGCACCGGCACCACCAAAGATCTCAGCAAAGGTCCCCGGCGTCAGGGTTGTCCACACCATGTTCGCACCAGACTCCAAGAGCCCAGAGATCACAGGCGTCTGATCGGCACCGGGGATCACAGTCCCCTCACCGTCATAGACAACCTCAATACCAAGCGCCTCAGCGGCAATCTTGGCACCAGCGGCACCATCTTGGCCGTACTCACCCGGAAGCGAGATCACAGCCAACTTGCCTTCACCATCAATGAGGTTGTTAGCCATGAAATCAACACCGTTGATCGCCTCGTAACAGTAATTCGTGTACGACTCGAACACGTTCTGACCAAAGTCAGGATCAGGCCAACCCGAATACCAAGACAACGGAATAGCCCCAAGGCCATCCTCGACAAGAGCCTCAGCAATAGCAGCCGTATGCGGCGAACCAGTCGACTGGGACAAGAACACAACACCCTCATCCTCATCGCGCATCACCTCATAGCGCTCCAGATGCGTCGGCACGTCATAGGCGCTATCCAGAACCAGGAACTCAACCTGGCGGCCAGCAATGCCACCAGCCTCGTTCACCATGTCCCAATACGCAGTCTGGGCATCAACAATCTGAATCACCAACGGAGCAAACACACCAGACAGATCCGCAATAGCACCAACACGAATCACATCCTCAGTCACACCAAAGTCATAGGCAATCGGCGGGGCTGCGTAGGCGCCGTCACCGATGTCGTCGTAGGTGATGCTGAATGCGGTACCGAAGTAGCTGGCGTTCAGGGCCGCCAGGGTGCCATCGTCCTTCATGGACTGGAGCGCGGCGTTGAAGGGAGCAACCAGGTCGCTGCCCTCGGTGAAGGCCCAGCCCAGCGGATCTGAGGTGAGGACCTCGTCGATCATTGACACCTGGTCGGCGTTCTCTCCCTGATAGCCCTGACCGGCAACGTCGTCCATGATCACGGCGCACACGTCGCCGGAGATCAGTGCCTGCACGGCAAAGGCGAATGACTCGAAGGCCACGATTCGGGCCTCACCGACCACGTCCACCGAGAGGTCGTAGTTGGTAGTACCGGTCATCGAACCGACGTTGCAGTCGGAGGCCTCGAGGTCGGCACGCGAGCCGATCTCTGCGTTGTCCTTTTGGATCAGGATCTTCTGGTCGGTACTTATGAAGCTGATCGAGAAGTCCACGACCTTGTCGCGTTCCTCGGTGATCGTGATGCCACCACCGGCCATGTCAAACTGGCCCTCACCGGTGGCGATGATCGTGCCGTCCCACACGAACTCCTGGAAACTCGGAACGCAGTTGATCCGGGCACAGACCTCGTCCATGGCGTCGTAATCCCAACCCATAGCCACACCGGTGTCAGCCGGGATGTAGGCGAATGGCAGGTAGGCGTTGTCAACTGCGATCGTGATGACGCGGCCACCCAGGTCGGGCAATACCACAGCCCTCTCACCCGGGGTGGTGGGTACTGATATGGCGCCGGACACGATTTTGGCCTTGAGGTCTTCAAGTTCGCCGACGATGTCGTCGATGAAGCCACCGGCGGTGGAGTAGCCGACGCCGTCGACGGACAGGTCAAAGGATTGACCTCCGGCAACGAAGTTGCCCTCAGCGACCGCCTTGATGGTGTTGAACACCGCCACGTCAACCCGCTTGAGCATCGAGGTGAGGATGTACTCACGCACAGCCTCGTCAGCAGTCGTGTACTGGTCCTGATCGACACCGATAGCCCAGACCTTTGAGCCGGACTCCTCAGAGAACGACTTGGCAGCCTCAAAGAGGCCGGCACCGGAACCACCGGCGGCGTGGTAGACGATGTCAGCACCCTTCTCGAACATAGCCAGAGCAATCTCACGTCCGCGGTCAGGAGCATTGAATCCCGAGAAGTCAGGCGGCTCGCTGATGTACTCGGAGAGCACGTTCGCGTCCGGGTTCGTGGCAGTCACACCGGCGATGAAACCGGCCTCGAACTTACCGATCAGGTCAATCGATACGCCACCAATGAAACCGATTGTGTCGGACTCCGTCTTGAGACCCGCTGCAGCACCGACGAGGAAGGAACCCTCATGCTCGGCAAAGCCCAGCGAGGCAACGTTGGGTGCCTCGACCCAACCGTCGATGATCCCAAACTTGGTGTCGGGGTACTCGGCGGCAACCTCGGTCATCGTGTCGGCGAACAGGAAGCCGACACCGACCACCAGGTCACTGTCGTCGGCCTGAAGCCGGAGCAGTTCAGCACGGTTTGAGCCGTCGCTATTGGGAGATGCATCCGAGATTGACGCACCTAGTTCGTTCTGGCCACGCTCAAGGCCAATGTAGGCGGAGTCGTTGAAGCCTCCGTCACCACGGCCACCAATGTCGAACACCAGACCAACGGTTACGGCCTCGGCCGGTGTTGGTGCTGGTGCGGCGGTTGTGGCCGCTGCGGCCGGTGCGGCCGTTGTGGCGGCCGGCTTAGCCTCTCCTGTATCGCTTCCACAGGCCGAGAAGACCAGGGCGGACCCCAGTACAACGGCGAGCAGTTTTTGCGTTCGCTTGCTCATTTACCCTCCGAAGGATTGTTGCTTCGCTTAGACCGCGAGGGCATAGGTGCCGTACCGCGGAGGGTGAACGCTAGCGCGAAGGTTCCTGTGACGCACGCCTAGGAGAGGTGGCGGGTTGCCCGGCCCTGTCATCTGCCGTCGAGAACGGCCGACAGGGCCAAAAAGCGGGGCAGGGGAAGGCTGGAATCAGCTGTTGCGTCCCACGTTCGGCTTGCGCCCGTGGTTGGCCTTCTTGCGCCTTGCGTTGGCGCGTTGCTTTGAGGTGTGCTTCGACATGAACACGAGGCTACCGGGTCAACCGTCGGGGTCCGCAGGATCGGCCGTAGCCTGCTGGTCCGGTCTGGTCAGCAGGCCGTATGTCGAGTGGCCATTTCCGACTCAATGTCGGTGGCCGGTGCCTCCGGGAGATGTAGTGGAGAGATTTGGTTTCGTAGGACTGCCGAATGCGGGCAAGTCGTCGTTGTACAACGCCCTGGCCGGCGGTGGGGCACTTGCTGCCCCGTACGCGTTTGCCACGACCGACCCGAACATCGGGGTGGCCCGTGTGCCTGATGGGCGCCTGGGTCGGCTCGCCGAGATGAGCAGGTCCCAGAAGGTGGTTCCGGCGACCGTTCAGTTTGCTGACATCGGTGGCCTTGTGGAGGGTGCTGCCCAGGGAGAGGGCCTCGGCAACAAGTTCCTTGCCGGGATACGCGAGGTTGACGCCATCGTCTTTGTTCTGCGGGCATTCCGTGACGGTGACGTTCCCGGCGATTCCGACCCGGTTGCCAATCTGGGGATCGTCGAGGTGGAGTTGGCGCTGTCCGACCTCGACACCGCTGAACGGCAGTTGGACAAGCTGCAGCGGGCCTCCAAGGGCGACCCGTCGATGAAGCCCACGGTTGCTGCCCTTGCTGATGCAGTCGATCTGCTGGGCGCCGGGGTTCCCCTCTACCGGGGAAACCTCTCAGATGATGCCCGCGCCGAGCTCCAGCAGTTCTTCTTGCTCACCAACAAGCCGGTTCTGGCAATCGTGAACCTCGACGAGGAACAGGTGGCTGAACCCGACCAGGTACTGGCGCCTGTTGCAGAGCAGTTAGAGGGTGCCGACGTGATCGGCATGTGCGTGCAGCTCGAGGCCGAGGCGGCGCTGTTGGACGAGGCTGATCGGGTCGAGATGCTCGACGGTCTCGGTCTCGGCGAGGGAGCGCTACCCAGGTTTGTCCAGGCGGCGTACCACCAGCTCGGCCTACGGACCTTCTTCACCACGGGTGAAAAGGAGAGCCGTGCATGGACGTTCCGTGCCGGGTCGTCTGCACCCGAGTGTGCCGGGCGCATTCACACCGATTTCCAGCGCGGGTTCATCCGGGCCGAGACGATCAGGTGGGACACGCTACTCGAGCAGGGTTCCTGGACCGTGGCCCGCGAGGCCGGGCTGGTCAGGAGCGAGGGCAAGGACTACCACCCGGTCGACGGAGACGTCATGGAGTTCCGCTTCAACGTCTGAGTCCCGGTGGATGCTCAGTACATGATGGTGCGGGTCAGGTGGTGTGGCCGAAGGGTGGGGAAGGCGGCGTGGTAGACGCTCCACAGGCGGTAGTCGACCTGTGGGATGACCACCTGCCTGTCTGCAGGCCGGATTGCGTTGATCGCATCTGTAAGCAGTGCTGTGGCGTAGATGGTGTGGGCCCGGATCTCGATCTCCTCGGCGGAGTCCCTGGGGATGAGGTCCTGTGTGGCGATTCGGTGCTCCAGTTCGTCGGTGTAACCGAGGACCTCCATTGCGTTGAGGGCAACCGGCAGGATGTAGTCGGCAAATGCGCTCATGTTGTCGAGGTCACGGATTGACAGGGTCCCGGTTCCCGAGAGGGCCACGTGCAGCGACCAGAGGCAGAGCTGGCCCAACTTGTAGAAGATGACCGGCTTGTCGTTGTAGGTGCTCGTGTCGGCGAACCTCGGGAACTCGCTCGTGAGCCTCTCCAGCAGGCCGTTCCCGTCGGCGTAGGCGGCGGGTTCACAGGATCGGACGAAGTTGTGGAAACGGCCGTCGTATCTGTCGACCAGGACCCTTCCGATCTCGTTGAGTATCTGTGCGCGCTCAGCGAGCATCGGCATCTCGATGCTGCCCTCGAAGATCACAGCCAGGTCGGCTGCCGTGACCTCGGCGAGGAACCCGCCATCGAAGATGGCCGTGCCGCCACGGTGTGCGAGGTGGATCCTGGCGAACATCGCCTCGGCATCGGCCCAGGTGCCTCCGTCGTAGTCGGCCTCGAACCGCTCACCGGACTCGAAGTCCGTGTAGGCGAAGTTGAGCGACGAGGTCAACAGGGTCGCATCGATGATGGTGTCGGGGTCTGGCCCGAAGTTGAAGGGCCCCTCCACTGATCCGTCGGGTGGGGCGAACTCCTCGTAGGCCATCCAGCGCGCCACCCGGTCGACCGCCTCCGCAGACGTTCGAACATGCCTGGATGATTCGACCACCGGCAGCACCGATTGGAGTACCGGCATGTCCCAGGCGCTGATTCGAGGCATCAGTTTCTCTCCTTGTGTTCTGGTTCTGTCGAAGCGTCCCGAGGGCCGGGTCCGTTGTCCGGCGTCGCTGTCAGTATTGTCGGGCCGGGAGTCTGTCTAGCCCGGGAGCGACGAACTATGGCGGTTGGGAGGGTCGGATCCGGTGGCCACGTTCTGGTGGTCGGATCCACGATGATCGACCTGGTTGCGTACACGCAGCGGGTCCCGGAGGCAGGCGAGACCATCGTGGGCGACCGGTTCCAGATGGGTTTTGGTGGGAAGGGGGCCAACCAGGCGGTGATGGCGGCCCTGGCCGGTTCCCGGGTCACGATGGTCAACGCCGTGGGTGAGGATTCCTACGGGGAGATGACCGTGTCGAACCTCGGCTCCTACGGGGTCGACACCGAACATGTCCATGTCGTACCCGGGGAGAGCGGCGTCGCCCCCATCTGGGTGGAGCCCGATGGAACCAACCGGATCATCATCGTTCCCGGTGCCAACAACGGGCTGACCGCCGAGATGGCTACCGACGCCGTCGCCTCATATGCCGACCTGTCTGTGGTGGTAGGCCAGCTTGAGGTTCCCCAGGCAGCCACCGCTGCGGGCTTTACCGAGGCCCGCTCCCGGGGGGTGCTGACCGTCCTCAACCCGGCGCCCGCAGCTGACCTTGAGGCCGGCCTGTTGGCTGTGACCGACTGGCTCATTCCCAACGAGGTCGAGTTTGGGCTGCTGGCCGACGGCGCCGAGCCTGACGATGCCTCTCTCATGGCATTTGCGGAGCGGACCGGAACCCGACTGCTCGTAACGCTGGGCGGCGAGGGTGTGGCCGTGGTCCGTGTCGACGGCTCCGTTTCGAGGATTGCGGCCAACATGGTGGAGGCGGTCGACACCACAGGAGCCGGTGACGCGTTCGTGGGTTCGTTCGTGGCAGGCCTCGCAGCCGGCCTCGACGAGACTGCCTCCATCAGGCTGGGGATGACATGTGCCGGTGAGAGCGTCACCCGCCCCGGCACGCAGACCTCATTTCCCTCCCGCGGTCGGTGTGTGGAGATCATGGCCGCCTGCTCCTGAGCCACGCCCACTGCATCTACGCTTGACCCATGTCATGGTTGGTCTGTGGAGATCGTGTGATGGCCAGCCTTGAGCTGGCCGGGTCCCGATCAGAGCGTCGTCGTGGCCTGCTGGGTCGCGACGGCATCGATGGTGCGATCCTCCTGAAGCCGGCCAGGCGGGTGCACACCGTGGGCATGAGGTTCCCGATAGACGTGGCACATCTTGACTCCGACATGAGGGTGCTTCACACGACGACAATGAACCGTCATCGCATAGGGCGCCACATCAGGGGAGCGCGCTCAATTGTCGAGGCCGAGTCTGGTTCCTTTGAGAGGTGGGGCCTCAAGGTGGGCGATGAGTTGACGGTGCGGGAGTGAGCACGTTGTCCGGGGCCGGGCTGCTCGTTCTCGTTGCCACCCCAATCGGAAACCTCGGTGATCTCTCCCAGAGGGCGGTCGAGGTCTTGTCCGCCGCTGATCTCATTGCCTGCGAGGACACCCGCCGCACGGGCCTACTCCTGAGCCACGCTGGAATCACGGGGTCGAGCCTGTTGCGGGTCGACCAGCACACCGAGGAGGCGGCTGCCGGCAAGGTCATCAGGCGGCTGTCCGAGGGGGCATCCGTGGCGGTCGTGACCGATGCAGGGACACCGGGTATCTCTGATCCCGGCGAACGGCTGGTACGGAGGGTGCTCGACGCCGGCTTTGAGGTGTCGGTGGTGCCCGGGCCGTCTGCGCCGGTTGCGGCACTCGTCATGAGCGGTCTTCCGACCACACGATGGTGCATGGAGGGTTTCCTGCCACGTAGCGGCGCAGCCCGCACCGGGAGGCTTGCCGAGCTGGCGGTCGAGGAGCGCACGATCGTGCTGTTCGAATCGCCCCGCCGTCTGGCGGCAACCCTTGCCGACCTGGCCGGCGCCTTTGGTGCAGAGCGTCCGGTTGCCGTTGCCCGCGAGGTCACCAAGCTCCACGAGGAGGTCTGGAGGGGGACCCTCGCTGGGGCCTCCACTTGGGCAGCGACACCGGTGAAGGGCGAGATCGTCCTGGTAGTTGGTGGTGCCGCTCCCACAGCCGGTGCCGACGACGACCGTATTCGTGTTCTGCTGGCCGAGGCCAGGGGCACCGGTGCCTCGACACGCGACGCAGCCGACGAGGTCGCCAGACGGCTGGGCGTATCGCGTAGGCGCGCCTACAGGCTGGCCCTGGAGATACCGGCCTCATAGACACGTGCTCCGGCGAATGGGCCCAGCGGTAGCCTCGGAGGCCATGTCCACCCCAATCCTCGTCGCCGTTGCCTGGCCCTACGCATCAGGCTCACGCCATCTGGGCCACCTCGCCGGCGCCTACCTTCCTGCCGACGTGTTCGCCCGCTACCAGCGCCTGGCCGGAAACCGGGTGCTGATGGTCTCAGGCTCAGATGTGCACGGAACCCCCATAACGGTTCGTGCCGACGCCGAGGGGGTAACCCCTGCCGACATAGTCGACCGTTACCACGCTGAGTTCGTGAGTGACTGGGACCGTCTAGGTATCAGCTGGGACCTCTACACCTCCACCGGCACACAGAACCACGCCGAGGTGACCCACGACATCTTCCTGCGGCTTCTCCAGAACGGGCACATCGACAAGAGGTCGAGCGAGCAGTACTTCGACCTCGAGGCCGACCGGTTTCTGCCCGACCGCTACATCGAGGGCACCTGCCCCCACTGCGACTATTCCGAGGCCAGGGGAGACCAGTGCGAGGACTGTGGGCGCACCCTCGACCCGGAGGAGCTGATCGATCCCCGCTCCAAGATCACGGGCAGCGAACCCATACTGCGCCAGACCGAGCACTTCTTCCTTCGGCTGTCCGACTTCGAGTCGGACCTCAGCGAGTGGCTGGATGCCCGTGAGGGCTGGCGTCCGCACGTCCTCAACTTCTCGAAGGGCTGGATCGACGACGGCCTGCAGGACCGGGCCATCACCCGCGACCTGGAATGGGGTGTCGATGTTCCCGTCGACGACCTGGGTCCCGGCAAGCGGATCTACGTCTGGTTCGAGGCCGTCATCGGTTATCTGTCGGCCTCCAAGGAGTGGGCCGCCAGCCGGGGAGAACCTGATGCATGGCGCGAGTGGTGGGAGAACGACGACGCACGGTCGGTCTACTTCATCGGCAAGGACAACATCCCGTTCCACACGATCATCTGGCCCGGCATGCTGCTCGGCTACGGAGGTCTCAGCCTGCCGACCGACGTGCCGGCCAACAACTACGTCACGTTCAGCGGGGGCAAGGCTTCTGCAAGCCGTGGCGTGGGCCTCACAATTGGTGAGGGGCTAGCGATGTTCGAGGCCGATGCAATCAGGTACGCCCTTGCTGCGTCGTTCCCCGAGCAAAGCGACACGGACCTGTCTGTGGAGGAGATCGCCCGGCGGGTGAACGAGGAGTTGGTTGCCACGTGGGGGAACCTGGTGAACCGGGTGCTCTCCATGGTGCACCGGACCTGCGGTGGCGAGGTGCCGTCAGCCGACGGCCGCTCAGAAGATGACCTTGCCGTGTTGGCTGCCGTCGACGAGGCCATCGAGCGTGTCGGCGAACAGATCGACCGGGTGGAGTTGAGGGCAGGCATACGGACCGGCATCGAGGCTGCAGCCGCCGTGAACGTGTACCTGAACGCCACCGAGCCGTGGAAGTTGGCCAAGAGCGATCCTGAGCGGGCCGGCGTGGTGCTCGGCACGGCGCTTGCAGCAGTCGCCGGTGTGAGGGTCGCCCTGTCTCCGTACCTTCCGTTCTCAACCGTCCTCCTCGACGGGGTGTTCGGCGAGGTCGCCGGATGGGCCAGGGTGGAACCGGTTCCGGGAACACCCGTTGACAAGCCGACACCGATGTTTGCCAAGGTGGACCTGGCCGAGTTGATGGGCGTCGAACCCGGTGGCGAAGGTTGAGTTCCGGGGATCAGGCTGCCGTAGAGGGCAGTTGGTTCGACAACCACTGCCACCTGGGTAGCGACGCCGAGGAGGCTCTGGAGCGGGCCCGCAGTGCCGGGGTCGTGGGCTTTGTCAACGTCGGAACCGACCTTGACAACAGCCGTGCCGCCATCTCTGTGGCCAGGTCCCATCCAGACGTGTGGGCTACCGCCGGGGTCCATCCACACGAGGCCAGCCACGGAATGAGGGGAATAGAGGACCTGCTCGACGATGACGTGGTCGTGGCAATTGGTGAGACCGGGCTCGACCACCACTATGACCATTCTCCGAGACGGGCACAGGCCGACGTGTTCGCTGCACATGTCGCTCTCGCAAACGAACGTGAGATGCCGATCGTGATCCACACCCGCGAGGCGTGGGAGGAGACCTTCGCCCTGCTGGATACAGAGGGTGTTCCAGAGCGCATGGTGTTCCACTGCTTCACCGGAGGGCCCCAGGAGGCGACTGCATGTGTCGAGCGCGGGGCAATGCTCTCATTCAGCGGAATCGTCACCTTTGCGACGGCCGACGACATTCGTGAGGCTGCGGCCCAGAGTCCACTCGGGCAGGTCATGGTCGAGACGGACTCGCCCTACCTGACACCGGTGCCCCACAGGGGGAAACCCAATGAGCCTGCCAACGTGGCCCTGGTTGGTGCTGCGGTCGCTGCGGCCATGGGGATCGACTCCGGCGAGGTGGCGATGGCTACATCCGAGAACGCCTGGCGCTTCTACGGACTCGGGGAAGCCTCGGGTGGTCGGTGAGATCACCTCGCGCCTGACGTGGTCGGGTGCCCACTGCCACAGCTCGGCAAGTTGCGAATCGGGCGGAAATTTCGTAACTTCCGGGGGTCGCCCTGTGGCTGCGCGCGTTCCTTCACGAAACGGAGGGTCGCCGCTGGGGTGTTGTCCGAGACAGGAGCAGAGGGAAGTTGGCTGAGTTCACCGTCGAGCGGTGGCGTGTGGTTGTAGTGGCGCTCGCCACTGTTGCCGCGCTGCCCCTGTTCGTCATGGAGAATCCTGATTCGACCGGATCGCTGACCGGCGTCGCAGATGCCTCCAACTCGGTGGAGTTGGCCCTGTCGGTGCCGATCGTGGTCGTAGATGCTGCTGTCGGCACTGCAGCATCCGACTGGACAACGCCCACCTCGCCTGCAGATGTCGCCAATCTGGCGGACCGTGCCGAGGCGTGGCATGTCGCCCGTTCAAACCTTCCGACGGTCAACAGGCTGGCTGAGGCTGCACGAAAGTACGAGGCCGAGGCGATTGCTCTGGCTCAGGAGATCGTCGCGGTGGAGTTCGCCGAGCGGGAGGCACTCGACACCATCCTGGCTTCCAAGCAGAAAGAGGCCGACCGGCAGGCAGAGCGGGCGAGGCTGCGTGAAGAGGAAGACAACCGGAGGGCAACGGCAATCAGCACCCCCGGCCCGACGACGACAATTCCATGGGACACGAGGCCCGCTGACGGAGGCCCTTCTGATGAGCAGTGGGAGGCGCTCCGGTACTGCGAGGCCACGGGCGACTACACGGCGGTCAACCCCACCGGCCGCTACCGCGGCGCCTACCAGTTCAGTACCACGACCTGGGACTGGATCGCCGGCCTCTACCACGAGCGCCTGGTAGGTGTCGATCCTGCGGCTGCCGCACCTGCAGACCAGGACGCCATGGCCCACTCGCTCTACCACCTGCGTGGTCGTGGCCAGTGGCCGGTGTGCGGCCGCTACCTGCCGTAATCTCGCCCGGGTGACCCTCACCCGGACCCAGGTCCGGTCGCTGCTGGACCGCCACGGCATAAGTCCCAAGCGCTCGCTCGGGCAGAACTTTGTCGTTGAGCCCAACACCGTCCGGCGAATAGCCGAGTTGGCCGAGGTCGGCGAGGGCGACAGGGTTGTCGAGATCGGGCCCGGGGTCGGGTCGCTGACACTTGCATTGTTGGAGGCGGGGGCATCTGTTGTCGCCATCGAGGTCGATGACGTCCTGGTGGACGTGCTGGCCGAGGTGACCGCCGGCCATCAGCCCGACCGGATTCGGATAGTTCATGGCGATGCGATGGACACCGACTGGGACGATCTGCTCGGGGCGGGTCCGTGGAAGCTGGTTGCGAACCTTCCGTACAACATCTCAGTTCCCCTGATCTGTGACCTCCTCGACGGTGTTCCAGCTATCGGTGAGATGGTCGTGATGGTGCAGCGGGAGGTGGCCGACCGCCTGGTCGCCGGTCCCGGGGACGACGCGTACGGCCTCCCTTCGGTAAAGGTCGCGTACCACGCTGAGGCCCGCGTGCTGGGCAGGGTGCCACCGTCGGTGTTCCTGCCGAGACCCAGGGTTGACTCCGCCCTTGTGGGGCTTCGGCGCCTGTCGGAGCCGGCCACCGACGTCGACCGGGAGGTCCTGTTCCAGGTCGTTCGTGCCGGATTTGGTCAGCGTCGCAAGATGCTGCGGCGATCCCTCAGGGGGATCCTCGACGAGGCGGCGATCGTCGGGTCAGGGGTGGACCCGACGGCGCGCGCCGAGGAACTGGGTCTCGATCAGTGGGCGTCCATGGCCTCTCGGGTTGTCGGGGACGGGTCGTGAACACCGTCCTGACGGCTCCGGCCAAGTTGACCCTCTCGCTCCGCATCACGGGACTACGCGGCGACGGATATCACCTCATCGATGCTGAGATGGTCAGCCTTGATCTGGCTGACTGCCTCACGATCGGACCGGGCGACGGGTTGGAGATGTCTGGCGCGGATGGTGGCCTCGGTGTGCCGTCCGGCGACGACAACCTTGTCAGGCGGGCGCTGTCACTTGCCGGCAGGGAGGCCCATGTGGTGGTCGAGAAGAATATTCCCGCCGGAGCAGGCCTCGGTGGAGGTTCGTCAGATGCGGCGGCGATCCTGCGTTGGGCGGGGGTCTCGGATCTGGTCGCAGCGTCCGGAATCGGCGCCGACGTGGCCTTCTGCCTAGTTGGGGGGCGTGCCCGGGTCTCCGGGATCGGCGAGGTTGTCGAGCCGCTGCCGTTCGAGGACAGGGTCTACTCGCTGTTGATTCCACCTATTGGTTGCCCGACGGGGGCCGTCTACCAGCGGTGGGACGACATGGGTGGGCCCTCTGGTGCGGTCGGAAACGACCTGGAGCCGGCCGTGCTGGACCTGATTCCGGAGATGGCCCGCTGGCGCGACCGCCTCGGAGACGCGACGGGTCAACAGCCGAGGCTGGCCGGAAGTGGAGGTACCTGGTTCGTGGAGGGCGAGTATCCGGGTGATGGGCGACAGGTAGTTCGGACGGTTCCGCCCAGCGTGCCACCAGTCTGAGACCGGGCTACTTGCCTCTCATCCGCTTGGCGCGGGTGCGCTTGAGCATCTTGCGATGCTTCTTCTTGCGCATGCGCTTGCGGCGCTTCTTGATAAGAGATCCCATGACGGCCCGCAGGGTACCGCGCCCGGAGTGGGTAGCGGTCAGTTCGCGGGGATGCCACCTGCCACTACGCTCTGTGCGGTACTGACGGCACCCCGGTGTGCGCCAGTGGCCGGTAGTTCAACTGGCAGAACGCCTGACTTTGGATCAGGAGGTTGCAGGTTCGAGACCTGCCCGGCCAGCCAGCCCGCCCCCGGGTGATCGCTACTCGAGGGTGGCGTACTGGGTTGCCTCGCCGGTGCCCCCGCCCCTGACCTGCTCGGCGGCCTCAGACAGGTCGGCCAGAAACTCGTCGACCGCCTTGGCGTTGCCGGCACTCACCGTCATGTGCAGGCTCGGCGGTGGCCCCTGGCGGTCAAGGTGCCAGCCGCGGTCGGCCATGGCCTCGCCCAGGGCGAACAGGTCGATTCCTCTGGCCCTGTCGGTGATCTCTGGTTCGGCGGACATGGCCAGCAGGTGGTGTACCGGATTGCCGAGAATCCTCAGCCCCTCGATGGCCCGGACACCTTCGCGGATTGCGTCGGCCGTTTCGAGGGTGGTGCGAACCAGGCGCCGGTAGCCGTCGACGCCCAGGTACTGCAGCACCGCCCATGCGGCGGCCATTGGCAGCCCCGAGCGGGTGCCCTGCATGTTGGGGGTTATGTAGCGGCCGGCCAGCCAACCGTCGAAGTCGAAGGTCTGGTAGCGGCGTAGCTCGCGGGAGCGGTGGAGGATCACCGAGACGCCCTTGGGGGCATAGCCCAACTTGTGCAGGTCGGCCGATATCGAGGTCACGCCATCGACCCTGAAATCCCATGGAGGTGTCGTGCGGCCCTCCATCTCGGCAAATGGAAGGACGAACCCGCCCATGCAGGCGTCGACATGGCAACTGGCGCCCACATCGGCGGCCATGGCGGCAACCTCGCCAACAGGGTCGACCGTTCCCTGGGGGTAGGCCGGGGCCGATGCCACGACCAGGGCGGTGTCAGGCCCGACGACATCGGCCATGGCGTCGAGGTCGGTTGTCCACTCGTCGGTGACGGGCACGGTTCGCGTGCGCAGGCCGAACATGTGGGCGCCCTTGTGGAACGCGGCGTGGGCGCTGATCGGCAGGACAATCTCGGGATCGGTCAGGCCCCGCTCGGCTACCGCCCGGTCGCGTGCAGCCAGGACCGCGCAGAGGATGCTCTCGGTTCCCCCACTGGTGAGAAAGCCCGCTGCCTCCGGACCGTGCAGGAGGTCCGCAGTCCAGCCACAGATCTCTGACTGGATGGAGCCGAGAGACGGAAAAGCCAGCGTGTTGAGGGCGTTCTCGTGGAGGTAGAGGCGGGCGGCCTCCTCGGCGACGGCCCGTACGTCCTCTCCTCCGTCGAAGACCAGGGCGAAGGTGCGACCATCGGCCCACCTGACATCGTGGGACCGCTTTGCCGTGAGGTCGGCCAGCACCTCGTCGGCTGGTCGTCCGCTCTCAGGAAGGCCTGTCGGAGGTACGTGGTCGTTCACGGGGCCCGAGCCTACGGCCCTGCTGGAGCGTGGTCTGGCCAGCCGGCCTGTCGAACAGGTGCCACAGGGTTCTGATTGGCGTATGTTCGGCGGTATGCGGGGAAATACCATCCTCGGAGCAGTGCTGGCCACCCTCGCCCTACTGGCCATCGGGGTACTTGTCGCGCTCGCCGCACCGGGCGATCTGGACACCTCGTTCTCGGCCGACGGAATGGTCACCACCGACATCGGAAGCGCCGACAGCGGGCGTGCCGTAGTAGTCCAGTCGGACGGAAAGATCGTGGTTGTTGGCTATGTCCTTGGGGACGGGACGTATGACTTTGCGGTCATGCGATACACCAGCGCCGGTGTTCTTGACACAACTTTTTCAGAGGATGGTCAGGTCACGATTGACATCGACTCAGAGCACGACCTCGCCTATTCAGTCGCTATTCAGGCCGACGGCAAGATCATCGTTGGTGGCGTATCAGGATACGCAAGTGCCAACGCCGAGTTTGGTTTAGCTCGATTGACCTCGGCGGGTGAGTTGGACACCAGTTTTTCGACGGACGGCAAACTCGAAGTTGGGTTTGGTTTTGGTGACGACATCTCGGGCTCGCTTGCCATACAAGACGATGGGCGAGTGGTGGTAGCCGGTTATGGCCACAATGGAACTGACTTCGATTTTGCTATCGCTCGAGTGACAACCGCCGGAGCCCTGGACACCGATTTCTCTGGTGACGGCAAGGTCCTCGTGCCGGTTGGCGCGGGTCATGACTACGGCTATGCGGTAGCGGTGGCCTCGGACGGCGACATCGTGGTGGCTGGCTCATCGCACAACGGCACCGACGACGACGTGGCCGTGGTGCGCCTCACGACGGCCGGGGTGCTCGACACCGCATTCGACTCTGACGGCCTCGTCACCACGGCGATCGGCGGAGCCTCAGACATCGGCCGCAGCCTGGCCATCGCCGCGGACGGTGACATCGTGGTTGCAGGTTCCTCCAACAACGGTGCCAATGAGGACTTCGCGGTTGTTCGCTACTCGGCTGCGGGAGCACTAGACACCTCGTTCGATTCAGATGGGAAAGTGACCTACGGAGTTGGTCCGGCCGACGACAACGGACGTGGTGTCGCCATCCAGGCTGATGGAAAGATCGTCATCGTCGGTGAGAGCGACAACGGCGCCAACGATGACATGGCCGTTCTGCGGCTCACGGCGGCTGGTGCCCTCGACACCGGGTTCAGCGGGGACGGAACCCTCACCACCGGCATCGGCTCGGCCAACGATGTCGGTTACGGGGTTGCGGTCGCATCCACAGGCCGGATCGTGGTGGGAGGGGTCAGCCGTGGTGCCGACGACGACTTTGCCGTGGTCGCCTACACGGGAACGTCGGTTCCGGGTGTGCCTACGGGTCTTGCGGGTGTTGCCGGCAACGCCCAGGTGTCGTTGTCGTGGTCGGCTCCGGGTGACACGGGTGGTTCGGCGATCACGGGTTATCTGGTTGAGTCCTCTTCCGATGCTGGTGTGAGCTGGTCGACGGTGGTGGCTGACACGGGGTCGGCTGTGACGTCGTATGTGGCTACGGGTCTGGTGAACGGCACGACGTACACGTTCAGGGTGTCGGCGATCAACGCAGTCGGAGGGGGAGGCACATCGTCGACCTCGTCCGCGGCACCGACGGCGCCACCTCCACCACCTCCGCCCACCACCACGACAACAACGACGACGTTGGCCCCGACAACCACCACCACAACGACCACGACAACCACGACCACGACGACAACTACGACCCTGCCGCCGACCACGACCACCACCACGACGACGACCATTCCGACCACCACCACGACGACGACCCGGCCACCACCCACAACCACCGTCCCACCGACCACGACCACCGTCCCACCGACCACGACCACCGAACCTCCACCCACGACGACCACGCTCCAGGACGGTGGAATCCCCCCAACACCGACCTACGTGGGCTGACAGCGCAATATCGACCAACTCATCCACCAGTGGGGGACCGCGCGTCATACACTCGGCTTTCGGCACGTCAACCACACCAGCAGCGGAGAAGCGTCGACGCATGGAACTCGTCACGAACAAGAAGCTCTACCTCGTGTCCGGGCGAATCAGCCGCCCCCTCTCCGAGGCGATCGCCGACGAGATGGGTGAGGAACTCGGCGAACCAAACCTGGCCGAGTTCGCCAACGGCGAGATCCACTGCCGCTTCTCGGAGTCAATACGTGGCAGCGACGTGTTCATCATCCAGACCCACTGCAACGTGCCGGGCACCACCATCAACGACTCCCTGATGGAGCAGCTCATCATGGTCGATGCAGCCCGTCGGGCCTCAGCCAAGCGCATCACCGTCGTGTGCCCCCACTACGGGTACGCCCGCCAGGACCGCAAGGCCTCGGGTCGAGAGCCGATCACCGCAAAGCTGGTAGCCAACCTGTTCAAGGCGGCCGGTGCCACCAGGCTGGTTGGCGTCGACCTGCACTCCGGACAGATCCAGGGGTTCTTCGACGGGCCGGTCGACCACCTCACGGCAATGCCCGTCCTCATCGAGCGGCTCAACTCGCTCGATGGTGACCTGACCATCGTGTCACCCGATGCCGGAAGGGTGAAGGTCGCCGAGCGCTATGCAATGCAGCTTCACGCAGACCTGGCCATCGTGCACAAGCGACGCAGCCACTCCGAGTTCAACACCGTCGAGGCCAAAGAGGTGGTCGGAGAGGTTGACGGCAAGGTCTGCATCATTGTCGACGACATGATCGACACGGCCGGCACCATCTGCGCAGCCGCCGACCAGTTGTCAGAGCGGGGAGCGTCAAAGGTCATCGCGGCGACAACGCACGGCATCTTCTCAGGGCCGGCCATGGAGCGGCTCACGGCCTCCTCGATTGAAAAGGTCATAGTCACCGACACCGTGCCCCTGCCGGATGGGACCGATCCCGACTTCGTCGAGGTATTGACCGTTGCCCCGCTCATCGCGAGGGCCATCGGGGCGGTGTTCGCCGATGCCTCGGTCAGTGAGATCTTCGGCGGAAACAACCTGGCCTGAGCCCGACCGGCCCCGGGCCTGTCCGGTGTCGTCAAGGTCCGCCTCGCCCCAGACGCCGGTAGACTCGCCCGTCGGTCCGGTGACCTCCCGGTCCCAAGCCCCCTTCTGCAGGAAGCGTTCCAATGGACGAGATTGTTCTCACAGCTGAAACTGGTCGAAGCACCGGTACCCGACCCAGTCGGCGTAGTCGCACGGCCGGCAAGATCCCGGCGGTCCTCTACGGACTCCAGCAGGAGCCGGTTACCGTTTCCGTCGACTGGCCCGAGCTGCGTAGGGCCATCACCACCGAGGCCGGCCTGAACGCCATCATCCACCTCGAGGTGGGCGGCGAGCGCCACATGTCGATCGTCAAGGAGATCCAGCGTCATCCGGTCCGCCGCGACGTGCTCCACGTGGACTTTGTCAGGATCGATCCCGACCAGGATGTCACCGTCGACGTGTCGATCGTCATGGTCGGCGAGGCCAAGGAGGTCACCGACAACGACGGCATGGTCGACCAGAACCTGTTCACCCTCAGCATCAACGCTGCTCCCGACAACATTCCCACCGAGATCGAGGTCGACATTTCGGCCCTCACCATTGGCGACTCCGTTCGTGTCGGCGATCTGGTGCTCCCCGACCGTGTCACCACCGACGTCGATCCCGACGAAGCGGTTGCGGTCGGCATGATCACCCGCTCCACCCTCGAGGCAATGGCTGCCGAAGAGGCAGCCGAGGAGGCCGCTCTGGCTGCCGAGTTTGGTGTCGAGGGCGAAGATGGCGAGTCAGCGGCGGGCGCCGACGAGGCCTCAGACGAGGACAGCGGCGACACCGACTCCGAATAGGTTGCGGGTCCGGGCATGATCCGGCGGCCCGGAAGGACCAGCCAGGAGAGGCGTGGCGAGCCCGCGTCGCTTCTGGTCATTGGGCTGGGCAACCCCGGGACCAGGTTCGAGGGCACCCGCCACAACGCCGGCGCCGAGGCCGTGGCGCTGCTGGCACAGAGGTACTCCGCCCCGCTACGCAAGTCCAAGGAGTTGGCCCGTGTGGCCGAAATCCGCATCGAAGGCGATCGGGTGGCCCTTGCGGTTCCTCAGACCTTCATGAACGAATCCGGTCAGGCCGTGGCCAAGCTGGTCCACCGTCACGGAATCGACGACCCGGCGAGGATCGTGATTGTCCACGACGAACTGGACCTTCCCGTGGGTGAGCTGAGGGTTAAGTCAGGAGGCGGTCTGGCGGGCCACAACGGACTCCGGTCGATCACCGCACACCTCAAGACCCAGGACTATCTGCGGGTTCGCATAGGTGTAGGCAAGCCCCCCGGCAGGCAGTCGGGTGCAGACCACGTGCTGCGCAGGCCAGGGGCCGCCGAAGCCACCGAGTTGGAGATCGTGGCCCAGGAGGCCGCCGATGCTGTCGAGGTGATCCTGGCTGAGGGGGTCGCCGAGGCCATGTCCCGCTTCAACTCTCGTTCGTGACCCCGTGAGCGGGCAGTTCCTCACCGGCCTTCCCGACCTGCTGGCAGATGAGCCGGCCCTTGCGTCGGTGCTGGGTAGAAGGCACGCAACCCTCGCGGTTCCCGAACCGGCGAGGGCGATTGTGCTCGCCGCAGTTGCACGCCAGGCCGGGCGAAATCCCCTTGTGGTGGCCGTTCCCACCGGAACTGAGGCGGAGTTTCTGGCAGCCGACCTGCGTCTCTACCTGGGCCACGACAATGTGGAGATGTTCCCGGCGTGGGAGACCCTGCCGTTTGAAAGGGTTAGCCCGGGTGTCGAGACAATGGGGCGTCGCCTGCACGTTCTCCACCGGCTGTCGGGCCTCGCCGATCGACCACAGGTTGTCGTCGCATCGGGAAGGGCGCTGGTGCAGCGCCTGGGGCCCGGGGCCGGCGACGTTGAGCCGGTCTTGATTGGACCGGGTGACGTTGTCGACCAGACACTCCTCGTTTCTGACCTGGTGGCTGCGGGTTATCGACGTGAGTACCAGGTGGAGCACCGTGGCGAGGTGGCTGTTAGGGGTTCGATCGTCGATGTCTGGCCATCCACGTCGGAGGCACCGGTACGCATAGACCTCTGGGGTGACGAGGTCGACCGGCTCTGCGAGTTCGGCGTCGCTGACCAGTTGGCGACCATTCCCCGTGCCGAGGTCGAGATCCTGCCCTGCAGGGAGTTGATCCTCGACGGCGAGGTACGTGAGCGGGCTGCTGCGTTGGTGGGAGAGCAGCCGTGGGGTCGCGAGCAGTGGGACCGTCTGTCCAGCGGTGAGCTCTTTGATGGCATGGAGTCGTGGCTGCCGTGGCTCTCCGGCGACGAGAGGGTCCTCTTCGACCTGCTCGACGACGATGCCCTCGTTGTGGCGCTGGAGCCCAGGCGCCTGCGAGACCGGATCGCAGACCTGCAGGCTGAGGAGGAGTCCCTGGCCGACACCCTTGCCGTCACATGGGGTGCCGATGTTGCCGACTTTCCACGTCTCCATACCGGATGGGACCGGCTGTTGGCGCACACGAATGCGCCCGTGTGGACCCTCGATGCGGTCCCCGAGGGTCCAGGGGTCGAGACCATCTCTGCCTCGGGCTGGCATGTCGTTCCCGGTGCCGTCGATGCCGACTCCGGCGGTGCCGTAGGCCGCCTGGCAAACCTCCTCGCTGATGGCATGCGGGTAGTTGTTGTCGCAGATGGAGAGGGGAGCGTCGACCGGCTCAGCCAGCGGCTCCTCGAGTCCGGAATCGAGGTGGCATTGGCCGATTCCGGCACCGACCCCCGGGCGGGTGGAGCCCATCTGGTCGTGGCACCACTCGAGCGGGGCTTCGTTCTTCCATCCTCGGGGCTGGCGGTCGTGACCGAGGCCGAGATAACTGGCCGGCGGCGGACCCGCCGTCGAACGAAGCCCAGGCGCACAGCAGCAGTACGCGTCTTTGAGGACCTGGCCCCCGGTGACTACGTCGTGCACGAACACCATGGTGTCGCCAGGTTCGCCGGCCTCGTGACCCGCACCCTGGGCGGTGTCGAACGCGACTACCTGCTACTCGAGTACAGGGGCGACGACCGCCTCTACCTGCCCACCGACCAGATCGACGTGATCCGTCCACATTCCGGCGGAGAGAAGCCGAGCCTCAGCCGGATGGGTGGATCCGACTGGCAGAAGGCAAAGTCGAAGGTGCGTTCAGCGGTAGCCGAGATCGCCCAGGAACTGGTTCTCCTGTACCAACAGCGCGTTGCCGCAGCCGGCCACGCCTTTGCTGCTGACACCCCGTGGCAGCGCGAGCTGGAGCAGTCCTTCCCCTACCAGGAGACAGCCGACCAGCTCGGAGCCATCGAGGATGTCAAGGCCGATATGGAACGGTCTCTGCCCATGGATCGCCTGGTGTGCGGCGACGTCGGATTCGGCAAGACCGAGGTTGCGGTACGTGCGGTCTTCAAGGCCGTGCAGGACGGCCGTCAGGCGGCGATCCTCGTACCGACCACGCTGCTCGCCCAGCAGCACGGCCAGACCTTCCGGGACCGCTATGCGCCGTACCCGGTGAGGGTCGAGGTTCTGAGCAGGTTCCTGACGCCGGCCGAGGCGAGGCGTGTCGCCGAGGGCCTGGCGGATGGTTCTGTCGACTTGGTGATCGGCACCCACCGGCTCCTCTCAGGCGACATCGTGTTCAAGAACCTGGGCCTGTTGGTGATCGACGAGGAGCAGCACTTCGGTGTCAGCCACAAGGAGAGCATCAAGGCCCTCCGGTCAGACGTCGACGTGCTGACACTTACGGCAACGCCCATTCCACGCACGCTCGAGATGTCGCTCACCGGTATCCGCGACCTGAGCCTCATGAACACACCACCGGCCGACCGGCAGCCGATACTCACATATGTTGGCGGATACGACGAGAGAGCCGTGGCCGAGGCCATCCGCCGCGAGTTGCTACGCGATGGCCAGGTCTTCTTTGTCCACAATCGTGTCTACGACATTGACCAGATAGCCGGCGGCATCCGCGAGCTGGTACCTGAGGCCCGGGTAGCGGTCGCCCACGGACAGATGGACGAGGTGAGCCTCGAGAACGTCGTGATGGACTTCTGGGAGGGTCGTTACGACGTGCTGGTCTGTACCACGATCATCGAATCCGGCATCGACATGCCGACCGTGAACACCCTTGTCGTGGACAGGGCAGACCTGCTCGGCCTCGGGCAGATGCATCAGTTGCGCGGCCGGGTCGGTCGGGCCGGGCAGCGTGCCTACGCCTACCTGTTCACCCCGCCGGACAAGTCCCTCAGCGAGGAGGCCTACGAACGCCTCAGGACCATCGGCGAGACAACCGACCTGGGGTCCGGATTCCGTATTGCCATGCGTGACCTCGAGATCAGGGGTGCAGGCAACCTGCTGGGGACCGGTCAGAGCGGCCACCTGGCAGCCGTCGGCTACGACCTCTACTGTCAGATGGTCACCGAGGCCGTCGACGAGCTGGCCGGCCGGGTTCCCGAGGTGCCAGCCGAGATCAGGGTCGAGGTTCCCGTCGACGCCCACCTCCCCGAGGACTACGTGTTCCGTAGCGACCTGCGTCTCGAGGCCTACAGGAAGTTGGCTGCCGCCGGAACAACCCCCGACGCCGCCAACGTCGACGCGGTGCGCTCCGAGTGGGAGGACCGCTACGGGCCCCTGCCGCCGGCAGCCGAGGCCCTCATAGCCGTAGGCCGTCTGCGGGCACTGTGTGTGGAGAGGGGACTGACCGAGGTGACGGTGGGGCGTGGCCCGGGCCTCGGTGGGCCAGAACGGGTGGCCCGCTGTTCACCTGTCGTGCTGCCCCTGAGCCGCCAGACACGCCTGGCCCGTCTTCACCGGCATGCCATCTACAAGGAGGGGTCGAGGCAGCTGATCCTGCCGGTCGACGGCGACGATCTGGTGGCTGACCTGATGTCGATGATCGAGGACCTCATTCCCGTTGAGGCCGGGTCTGTCGGACCGGGCGGGGCGTCCCCTACTATTGCGGGCTCGTGATGCTCTTTTCCCGCCTGACCCCTCTGCTGCTCGTGACCGCAATGGTCGCCGCAGCGTGTGGCGCCTCCGATGTTGCCCTCGAGGTGGGTGCCACGACCATCGACCGCACGGCCCTTACCCAACTGGTCGAGGACAGCTACGGGCCCGATTCGGTGGGTGCCACAATGAGCACCGACGGCGTGGTCGAGGTGCTCGACCAGATGGTCCGCTACGAGGCTGTAGTCGACATGCTCGCCGAGCACGGTCTCGAGGCTGGCGCCGACGACCTTGATGCAGCACGCGACAGGCTGATCGTTGCCGGACTCGACCCCGAGGCACCGGCCCTCTCAACGCTCATGCGCTGGCAGGCTGCCCTGGACCTGGTAGTGGCCGGCGGTGATTCCGTCAGGGACGCATACGAGGCCGGCGCAGAGGTTGTCGGCCACGACCTGTGCACCAGCCACATACTGGTTGCAGACGAGGTTGAGGCCCTGATGGTGATGGATCGCCTCGGGTCTGGCGAGGACTTCGCCGACCTGGCTGGTGAACTCTCCCAGGACCCCGGTTCGGCCGCCAGGGGCGGCGAGTTGGGTTGTGCGCCGATCGGGTCCTTCGTACCTACCTATGAGCGGGCGGCACTCGGTGCCCTGAGCGAGGGCGACGATCTCGTCGGCCCGGTTCCCAGCCAGTTCGGGTTCCATGTGATCCGCATCGACCAACCGGGGGCAATCGAGCCCGCTCCGTTCGACACCCTCGGCGAACGCCTCCCGGGCGTGATTCTCCACATGGCCACGCTTACCCGCGACATCACCGTCGACCCCCGGTACGGCACGTGGGACAATGCTGTCGGACGGGTCGTACCGCCCGCCGGGCCAGCATCCCCTGATGGCGTCGGCGGGGGTTCCTGACCCGTCGTGGCGCCGACGGTCACCATCGTTGGTCTTGGCCCAGCCGGAAGCGACCTTGCAACGACCGGCACGTTGGAGGCGATCGCCGCCAACGCTGTTCGGTTCGTCAGGACATCGAGGCATCCAGCCGTCACCCTCCTGGGAGACGTAACCACCCTCGACCACCACTACGAGGCAGCGGCATCGTTTGACGAGGTCTACACGGGAATCGTCGACGAGGTGGTCGCCGCCGCCTCCGAGGCCGGATCCGTGCTGTATGCGGTCCCGGGTTCGCCGATGGTCGCCGAGCGGACCGTTGAGATGCTCATCGCTGATGACCGGGTCGACACCGTCGTACTGCCGGCCCTCTCGTTCGCAGACCTGGCATGGACCCGCCTCGGAACAGACCCTCTGACGGCAGGGGTACGCATCGTCGATGCCCACCGCTTTGCGGTCGAGGCGGCGGGCGAGCGTGGCCCGATGCTTGTCGCCCAGGTAGACACCGATGCGGTCCTGGCCGACGTGGTGGCCTCGGTGCCGGATCCCCCAGCGGTACCGGTTACCGTGCTGCAGGGCCTGGGTACAGCCGATGAACTGATCCGAACAGTCCCATGGGACTCCCTGTGTGACGAGGTCCAACCGGACCACCTGACATGTATGTACATCCCGGAGATGGCGCCCCCCATCGCCGTAGAGGTGCAGCGCTTCGTCGAACAGGTCGCCACGCTCAGGGCGGAATGCCCCTGGGACGCCGAACAGACCCACACGTCGCTGCGACCCCACCTCATCGAGGAGGCCTACGAGGTCCTCGAGGCACTCGACGCCTTCGACGAGGAGACAGGCGATGGCAGCGACCACCTCGAGGAGGAGTTGGGAGACCTCCTCTTCCAGGTCGTGTTCCACGCCCGGATAGCGGCCGATGACGGCCGCTTCGACCTGGCCGATGTGGCTCGGGGCATTCACGACAAGCTGCGAAGGCGCCATCCCCACGTGTTCCCGGAATCGGGCGGCCCGTCGGTGGTTGCCGACGATGCCGATGCGGTCATCTCCAACTGGGACCGCATCAAGTCTGCTGAGAAGGGACGCTCCTCCTCGCTTGACGGGATACCACCGGCCCTACCGGCCCTTGCCATGGCCCAGAAGGTGATCAGGCGCTCCCGTGGAACCGGTGTGGCTCCAGATGTGGTCCCTGTCGCACCAGATCTGGGTTCGGCCGGTGTCGACGACGAGCACCTGGGTGATGCGCTGATGGCGCTGGCGGCGTGGGCCGCCGAAAACGGCATTGACGCCGAAGACGCACTACGCGACGCCATCGGGCGCTTCGCAGACGGCGTGAGAGCCGCCGAGGCGCTGGCGGCCGCCGAAGGGGTCGACCTGGCCGTCGCCGACGAGGCCACGCGCGCCCGCTACAGACAGCAGGCTGGCGGTAGCGTTGGTTCCCGAGAGACGGGGTCAAGGTAAGGGAGCGCACGTGAGCAGCATTGATGTCGTCGTAGGCCGACAGGTTCTCGATTCCCGTGGAAACCCGACCGTCGAGGTCGTGGTCATGCTCGAGAGTGGGGCGGCCGGGCGTGCGATGGTGCCCAGCGGTGCCTCCACCGGTCGTTTCGAGGCCGTTGAACTCCGCGACGGTGGCGAACTCTGGGGTGGCAAGGGCGTATCCACGGCTGTCGCCAACGTGAACGGTGAGCTGGCCGCGGCGGTACGTGGCCTCGACGCCAGCGATCAGAGAACTGTCGATCGGGCCCTCCTTGACGCCGACGGGACCGACGACAAGGGACGGCTCGGAGCCAACGCCATCCTGGGCATCTCGCTGGCCGTGGCGCACGCCGCTGCCGACGATGCCGGGGTTGCCCTGTACCGGTACGTGGGCGGCACCAACTCGCACGTGCTTCCTGTTCCGATGCTCAACGTCATCAACGGGGGTGAACACGCCGACAACAATGTCGACATCCAGGAGTTCATGTTCATGCCTGTGGGAGCGGCCTCGTTCAGCGAGGCCCTCCGATGGGGCGTCGAGTGCTACCACACCCTCAGGGGGGTTCTCGCAGGCCGTGGCCTGGCGACAGCAGTCGGTGACGAGGGAGGCTTTGCCCCGAACCTCGGATCCAACGAGGAGGCTGTGCAGTTGCTGGTCGAGGCGATCGGCTCGGCGGGCCTTGAACCCGGAAGCGACGTGGCACTCGCCCTCGACGTGGCATCAACCGAGTTCTTCGCAGACGGGTCCTACGAACTCGCCGGAGAGGGTCGCAGCCTCTCATCCGGTGCCATGGTCGACTACCTGGCCGACCTCTCCGGGCGCTATCCGATCGTTTCAATAGAGGACGGCATGGCAGAAGACGACTGGGACGGCTGGGCCGCACTCACCGAGGCGGTCGGTGACAGCGTCCAGCTGGTTGGCGACGACCTGTTCGTCACAAACACCGAACGGCTTCAGCGGGGAATCGACAGCGGCGTAGCGAACTCCATTCTCGTGAAGGTCAACCAGATCGGAACCCTCACCGAGACCCTCGAGGCCATCGAGTTGGCGACTGCCAACGGCTACACGGCCGTGGTCTCCCACCGGTCCGGCGAGACCGAGGACACCACCATCGCCGACCTTGCGGTAGCCACCAACTGCGGACAGATCAAGACCGGTGCTCCGGCCCGCAGCGACAGGGTCGCAAAGTACAACCAGCTGCTTCGAATCGAGGAGGACCTCGGCGAGGCTGCCGCCTACAGGGGCGGGTCGGCTCTGGCCGGGGGGCCGGACCGCACGGCGTGAAGGCAGCAGGCACGAGGTTTCTGTCGCTCCTCGGGGTGACCCTTGCAGCAGTTGTCGCAACCCTTGCCTTCGGAGTCGTTCCTTTTCGCGACTGGCTTGACCAGCGTCAGGTGAACCAGGACCTCCGGGCCCAGGTTGACGAACTCGAGCAGGCCAACAGGGACTACGAACTCCGGATCGACGCCCTCAACACCGACGAGGAGATCGAGGAGCGTGCCCGCCGTGAGTACAACCTTGTTCTCCCCGACGAGGAGGCATATGCGGTTCTTCCTCCACCCGCACTGGCCCGCCAACTGCCCGGGGTCTGGCCCTTCAACCGCTGACCTGGCACCCGTCCGGTCCTGGCCGGACTCGGGGCCTCGGAGGTGTCGGGGCTAGCGTCACCGACGTTCCACTTCGTAGGTAACCGGCGGCATGCGGTCATCGCCGACTGAACCGATGAAGGCAGATCTAGGCAGACGAGGATTCGCGGCGGTGAGAGCATGACGGTCGTTATCGAGGCATCGGGCCTCGTAAGGCACTTCGGCGACATCGTTGCCGTCGATGGCGTGGACCTGAGTATCGATGAGGGTGAGGTCTTCGGATTCCTCGGCCCCAACGGAGCCGGCAAGTCCACCGTCGTCAGGATGTTGACGACCCTCCTCCACCCCACATCGGGTTCGGCCAGGGTCGGCGGTTGCGATATCAGGACCCAGGCCGGCGACATCCGGAGGATGATCGGCGTGGCCCTCCAGGACGCCGCCATCGATCCGCTCATGACGGGCAGCGAGTTGATCCGACTGCAGGCGGTCCTGCACGGAATACCGCGCTCGGTGATCCGCAGACGTGGCCCCGAACTGCTCGAGAGGGTCGGTCTGACAGCGGCAGTCGACAGGCGGGTCGGAACCTACTCAGGCGGGATGCGCAGACGCCTCGACCTTGCACTCTCGCTCGTGCACGAACCGCAGATCCTGTTTCTCGACGAGCCGACCACGGGGCTGGACCCGACCAGCCGTCAGGCGCTCTGGGCAGAGGTCAGGCGCCTCAACACAGACTTGGGAACAACGGTCTTCCTCACCACGCAGTACCTCGAGGAGGCCGACCAGTTGGCGGGTCGGGTCGCCATCATCGACGAGGGCAGGCTTGTACGCGAGGGAACGCCCACGGAACTGAAGGCCACCGTGGGTGCACCGACCCTCCGGGTTGAGGTCGACCAGGAGCATGTGGCGACAACCCGAGACGTCATGACGGGCTTCGGCGAGGAGCGGCCATCCAGGGAGGGACGCGTCGCCATCGGCCTTTCCGAGGGTGCCGCCCAGGTCGCCGCTGTCGTCCGGGCGCTGGACACAGCGGGGGTGACCGTCATCCACCTCGAGCTGGATGCTCCCAGCCTCGACGACGTCTTTGCACATGCCACGGGACGTCGCCTGGAGGGCTCCGGAGACGAGCAGTGACAGGCTCGGGAATGTCGGGAGTCCTGACCGCCGGCTCCCAGACATGGGAGTTGACACGTCGGTCTGTGGTGGGCGAGAGGCGGCAACTGCTCTCGGTCATGCCGGGGCTCATCTTTCCGCTGTTGCTGGCAGCGGTCTACACCAAGCAGTTCAGCCGGGTCCTCGACATGCCGGGGTTCCCCGAGGTCGACTCGTTCCTGGACTTCATCCTTCCGGCCTGCATTGTCCAGGCGGTCTCGTTCGGAGCCACCGCAGCAGGTTCCGAGCTGGCCCTCGACATTGAGAACGGTTTCCTTGACCGACTTCTGGCATCGCCGGTGGCCCGCTGGCCGATTCTCCTGGGGCGTCTGGCCGGGGCAGCAGTTGTGGCCTCGGTCAAGACCATCGTGATCCTGGCCCTGTTCCTCTTGTTTGGTGCCAGGGTGGCCGGCGGTCCGGCTGCGATGCTCGTGCTCGTGGTGGTGGCGGCCCTGCTGGTGCTCGTCATAGGCGGCCTGGCACAGGTCATGGCGTTTCGGACCGGTTCCCAGGAGGCGGTCGGTGCGACGTTCCCGCTCATCTTCGTCTCCATATTCATGAGCTCGGCGTTCTTCCCGACAAACCTCATGACCGGATGGTTCAAGGTGGTAGCCGAGAACAACCCGCTCTCGTGGATCATCAACCCCGTCCGCCGGCTGGTCATCAACGGCTGGTCCTCGGCAGATGCCATCCAGGCCCTCGGCCTGCCGGCAGCCCTGGCGGCGGTGACGATTTCAGCTGCGGTCATGGCGCTGAACCGGAGGCTTGCGACACCATGAGCACTGCAACCGTTGCCACCGGCGCCGGCCACGGGTTGAACGTGAGCCTCGCAATATGTGTACGGGGCATGCAGCGTCTACGGGCGCGCCCCGTGCTGCTCATACCGACAGTCGTCATGCCGGTCTTCTTCGTGGTCAGCTTCACCGGGGCGTTCAGCTCGCTGACCCGAATTGAGGGTTACGGCACCTCCAACATCTTCAACTGGATGGCTCCGTACGCGGCGCTTCAGGGTGCCGTGTTCGCCGGCGTAGGCGGGGCAATGTCGGCGGCCGACGACATCGAGAACGGCTTCTTTGATCGACTGCTCCTCACCCCGGGTAGCCGGCTTCCGATTCTCGTCGGCACAATCGGCTACAGCGCGGTGCGTTCGTTCATCCCGACCACCGGTGTCCTCGTCGTGGCCGCCCTGGGCGGCCTGGAGTTGCCCGGTGGGGTCCCTGGGCTCGTGAGCCTGTACGTGGCAACGGCTGGAATGGCGGTCGTGTTCTGCCTGATGGGCCTGACGGTGGCCTACCGCCTCCGCTCCCTGCGCTCGATGATGATCGTCCAGGTGATCGGGTTCTCCAGCATGTTCCTGTCCATCGGGCAGGTGCCCATCGACTTCCTGGACGGATGGCTCCACGACGCCGCACGCCTGAACCCGCTCACGAACGTGCTGCGGCTGTCCCGCCAGGGTTTCGTCGGCGAGATGTCATGGGACCTGACCTGGCCGGGGCTCGTGGCGCTCCTCGCCATGACCGTGGTCGGTGGCCTTGCGGCGCTGAGGGCGCTTACAAGGCTGGCTCCGTGAATGCCGACCAGAGGGCGCACCGGGGCTAGAGTTGCACACCGTCGTACCGGTTTCTGGGGCGGTCGACGGACCCGAACGATGAGATGAGAGGAGACCACCGGTGCAGGTGACAGTGAACATCAACGGCGAGTCCGTCTCCCACGACGTCGAGCCGCGGACACTCCTGGTCCACTACATACGCGACCACGCAGGCATGACCGGCACCAACATCGGATGCGACTCATCGTCATGCGGTGCGTGCACGGTCCACCTTGACGGCGAGGCAGTCAAGTCGTGCACCATCCTGGCGGTGCAGGTCGATGGCCAGGACGTGACCACCATCGAGGGCCTCGCCGACGGTGAGACCCTCCACCCGATGCAGCAGGCCTTCCACGAGAACCACGCCCTCCAGTGCGGCTACTGCACCCCGGGAATGGTCATGGCTGCCGTCTCGCTGCTCGACGAGTGCCCTGATCCGACCGAGGAGCAGGTGCGAGAGGGCCTCGAGGGGAACCTCTGCCGCTGCACCGGCTACCACAACATCGTCCAGGCCGTCCTTGAAGCCTCGGGGAGCACGACATGATCCCGGTTGCGTTCGACTACGAGCGGGCTGACTCGGTCGACCATGCCCTGACCCTGCTCGCAGAGCACGGCGACGAGGCAAAGTTGCTTGCCGGTGGCCACTCCCTGCTTCCACTGATGAAGTACCGGTTGGCTGCACCTTCCATGGTCATCGACATTGGCCGAGTGTCTGACCTCTCCTATGTCCGGCAAGACGGTGACCACATCGCCATCGGTGCCCTGACGCGCCATCGTGACGTCGAGGTCAGCGACCTGGTGATCGCCGAGGCCGGGCTGCTGGCTGCGGCGACCGCCAAGGTGGGAGACCCACAGGTACGTCACAGGGGAACCCTCGGTGGTTCGCTGGCCCATGGAGATCCAGCATCGGACCTGCCCGCCACCGTCATCGCCCTCCGCGGCAGCCTGGTGATCAGCGGGCCCGGCGGCAGCCGCGAGGTCCAGGCAGACGACTTCTTCACCGGCTTTCTAGAGACAGACCTCGCCGACGACGAGATGCTCACCGAGGTGCGCATCCCCAGAAGGCCCGACGCGACCTGGTCCTTCCAGAAGTTCAACCGCCGTGCCCAGGACTGGGCGATCGTCGGCGCCGCAGTCGTTGTCGATGGTGGAACCTGCGGTGTGGGTCTCGTCAACATGGATGCACGCCCTGTAAGGGCCGCCGCCGTCGAGGCTGCGGTCGCCTCGGGGGCCTCAGCCGAGGATGCCGCAGCACTGGCCGCCGACGGGCTCGAGCCCACTGCCGACCTGAACGCCTCGGTCGACTACCGCTGCCATCTGGCCCGTGTGCTCACCCGCCGCGGTCTGGAAGAGTCAGGTCGCTGAGCCGAACCGGTTGCGGTAGCCCGGTTGCCGGCAAATGGTGTACGTCCACGCCTCGCTAGCCTGACCTGATGGGCGTTCACGATGTAGCAGCCGTCGACGACGTGGTCGAGGCACTGGCAGGCCGGGACTACCTGGCCGACGAGGGACTTGCCACGGCCATTTTCCTGGCACTCAGGCTGCAGCGCCCCCTGCTGCTCGAGGGCGAGGCCGGGGTCGGCAAGACCGAGGTCGGAAAGGCCCTGGCCTCTTGGGCGGGTGGCGACCTGATCCGCCTGCAGTGTTACGAGGGCCTCGACTCTGCCCAGGCGGTCTACGAGTGGGACTACGCGAAACAGCTCCTCCACCTGCGGGCAGCCGAGGCTGCAGGAACAGCCTCAGGGGCAGATGTGGCCGACCTCGAAGACGAGCTCTACCAGGAGCGCTTTCTAGTTCGCCGCCCCCTCCTGCGCGCACTGGCCACCACCGAAGGCCCACCACCTGTCCTGCTCATCGACGAGGTCGACAGGGCCGACGACGAGTTCGAGGCGTTCCTGCTCGAGATTCTCTCCGACTACGCGATAACGGTTCCAGAGCTTGGAACGTTCACGGCTGAGGTGCCGCCCGTGGTGGTGATCACCTCCAACCGAACACGCGACGTGCACGATGCTCTCAAGCGCCGCTGCATCTACCACTGGGTCGAGCACCCCGGCGTCGACCGAGAGGTCGAGATCCTGCGGGTCCGGGCACCACACGTTCCCGTCTCGCTCGCCAGGGACGTGGCGCTTGTAGCAGCCCAGTTGAGGGAAATGGGCCTGTACAAGCCACCGGGTGTGGCAGAGAGCCTCGACTGGGCAGAGGCTCTCGTGCTGGTCGGGGTCGACGACCTCGACGCGGCAGCCATCGACACCACCATCGGAACGCTCCTCAAGTACCGCGAAGACCAGGATCGGGTCCGTTCCCGGGGGTTCGGCGACCTGCTCAGCTCTGCACGCGGAGCCTGACCAGATGGAGGCCACGGTCGAGCGGACGCTTGACCGACACATGGTCGGCTTCGTAACGGCACTCCGTGCTGCCGGCCTTCCGGTGCCTGTCGGCAGCACCCTGGATTTTGGGCGCGCCCTGGCCGAGGTGGGAGCCGACACCCACAGTGGGGTCTACTGGTCCGGTAGGGCGACCCTTTTGACCAGACCCGAGGACATCGCCGTCTACGACGAGGTGTTCCGCCTCCACTGGCTGGGGGGCATCGTTGATCTCGGGATGACTGCGGACCCAGCCCCGCTCACCCTTCTGCTCGACGATGCACCTGGTGCGGACGAGGCCGACGACGAAACGGATGCTGAGCGTGACGTAATCAGCGTGCGCTACTCCAGGGCCGAGGTCCTGGGAGCAAGAGACTTTGCACAGTGCACCGACGATGAACTCGCCGAGTTGTATGAGCTGATCATGCGAATGCGTGTAGGCGGTGCCCGACGACCGTGCAGGCGTCGGAAGCCTTCTGCCCGACGAGGTCGCCCTGACCTTCGTCGAACCGTGCGCGAGGCGTTACGCACCGGCGGAGAGCCTGTGCGCCGGAGGTTTACAGAGGCCGGAGAGCGGCCACGCCGGCTGGTTCTTCTGCTGGACGTGAGCGGCTCGATGGAGCCCTACGCCCGTGCGCTGGTGAGGTTCGTACACGCAGCCATGGTCGGCCGTCGTGACGTTGAGGCCTTTGCGTTGGGAACCCGTCTGACCCGTCTGACCCGCGAGCTCTCCACCAGGGACCCGGATGCTGCCCTCGCTGCAGCGGCGTTGGCGGTAACCGACTGGTCCGGAGGTACGCGGCTCGGCGAAGGGCTGAGGGAGTTCAACGACTCCTGGGGTGTGCGGGGTATGGCCCGTGGGGCGACCGTTGTCGTGTTGTCCGATGGCTGGGATCGTGGTGACCCCGAGGTCATGGAGGAGCAGATGGCAAGGCTGGCGAGGGTCGCCCATCAGGTGGTCTGGGTGAACCCGCTGAAGGCATCACCCGGCTACGAGCCCCTGGCACGTGGAATGTCGGCAGCCCTGCCCCACGTCGACACGTTTCTCGAGGGCCACAGCCTCAACTCCCTGAAGGCCCTCGCGGAGGCCATCGACGCCTAGCCGGTGTCCACCTAGCCGGTGTTGCGCAGGCCTGCTGCTATTCCGTTGATGGTCAACAGGAGGGCCCTGTGGGCTTCGGGTGAGGCGTCACCCTGGCGGAAGCGGGCGAGCAACTCCACCTGCAGGACGTTCAGGGGGTCGAGATAGGTGTCACGGACCTCAAGGGTGCGGCGCAGGAGAGGTTTGTCGTCGAGCAGGTCGGAGCCTGTGATGAGAGCCACCTGTTCGGCGGTGCGGTCATGCTCGGCGGCCACCAGGTTCAGCAGCGGGTGGAGGTCGGGGTCGACCAGGCGCTCCACGTAGTGGCGCGCGATTGCAAGGTCGGTCTTGGCGAGCGTCATCTCGACGCTTGAGATGAAGGTGCGAAAGAAGCTCCAGCTCTGGTACATGTCGGAGAGGTCGTCGCCGTGTCCGGCAATGCGGGAGGCCTCGAGGCCTGAGCCGGCACCGAACCAACCGGGGATGATCTGACGGGACTGGGTCCACCCGAACACCCACGGGATGGCACGCAGCCCGTCGATGCCGGTTGTCGCCGAAGAGCGGCGCGACGGCCTCGAACCGATGTTCATCGAGCTGAGTTCCTCGACAGGGGTCGAGTCGGTGAAGTACTCGACCAGGCCGGGTGCATCGATGAAGCCCCGGTACGCGTTGTAGGCGGTCTCCGAGACATCGTCCATGATCCCGTACCAGCGGACGACGGTGGCGTCGTCGTGGCGTGGCGTGCGGTGTGCGAGCGAGCTCTCTGTCAGGGCGGCCAGTGCCAGGTTCAGGTTTCTGTTGGCGATTTCGGGAAGGGCGTACTTGTCAGCGATCACCTCGCCCTGCTCGGTGAACTTGACCTGCCCGTCGAGCACCCCGCTGGGCTGGCTGAGAATCGACGCATGGGTGGGACCGCCACCCCTGCCGATGGTCCCGCCCCTGCCGTGGAACACACGGATTGTCACCCCGGTCTCGGCCGACACCTCGCGGATCTGCCGGAGGGCCTTGTGGATCTCCCACTGTGAGGTGGTGATGCCCCCGTCCTTGTTCGAGTCGGAGTAGCCGACCATCACCTCCTGGGTGCCGCCCCGCAACTCGACGAGGCGTCGGTATGGCGCGACCTCCAGTAGAGAGCGGAGAACCGGGCCGATGGACCGCAGATCGTCGATCGTCTCGAACAGGGGGACGAAGCCCAGGCGTGCCATGTCGCGGCCAAGGTCGACAAGGCCCACCTCGCGGGCCAGCAGGACGGGTGCCAGGACGTCGTCGACCCCACGCGTCATGGACACGATGTAGCTCTCGATGACCTCGTCGCCGTCGCGGTCCAGAATCGACCGCAGGGTGCGGAACAGGGCCAGGGCGTCACCCGGGTCCTCCTGATGGGGTGGGGCGAGAGGGCGCCTGCTCTCCAGTTCGGCGGCCAGCAGGTCGGTTCTCTCCGCTGCCGTGGCGTTCACGTAGTCGACGCCGACAGCCGAGAACAGTCGGGCGAGGGTCTCGTGGTGTCGATCGGTGTGTTCACGAATGTCGAGCGTGGCCATGTGGAATCCGACCGCAGCGAGCGTGCGCCGAACCCGGGAGAGGTGACCTTCGGCCAACAGCGCACCGCCGTTTGAGCGGAGTGAGGTGTCCATGACGGCGAGGTCTGCATCCAGTTCGGCCGGGGTGTCGTATGCAGCGGGGCCGGGTGGAACCCTGGCGGTGTCGGCCAGCCGGCGGCCGATGGCCGCACACCTGACCCGGTAGGGCTCGCTGGGGCCGCGTACGGCAACCTGCCCGGGGATCAGGGTGTGGTCGTCACCTACCGCCTCGGACAGTTCGTCAGATATTGCCTGAACCCTGGTGCTCACGCTCAGGTCGTCGCCAAGGTTGACGACTGCCGCCATGAGAAGGTCAAGTGCACGCTGTCGCTGGAGCCCAAGGACCGCCTCGGTCATCTCGGGTGACACGTTGGGGTTGCCATCCCTGTCGCCACCCACCCAGGTGCCGAACCTGATCGGGGAGTGACCGACCTCCATGTGCCCGCCAATCGCCTCGAGGGCGGTGGCCATGTCGTCAAGCAGGTCGGGTACGGCCTCGCGCACCGTCTGGTCAAGGTAGAACAGAACCGATCGGGCCTCGTCGAACGGGTCGGGCCTCTCGTGGCGTATCTCGTCGGTCTGCCAGATGGCCTCGATCAGTTCCTCGATCCGACGGTCGATACGACGTCTGTCGGCCTCGGTCCTGCGGTGTTCGCTGCGGTCCTCGAGGTGGTCGGCGATCGTCGCCAACTTGCTGAGGATCGACCGACGAGACGCCTCGGTCGGGTGCGCCGTGAACACGGGTCGCAACTCGGTCCGGTTGATCAGGTCGGAGATCTCCGACGGTTGAACACCCGCTTCGACGAGGGACCGGATCGTCTCGTCGAAGTGCTTCTCGACGCCGCCGATTCCGGTGTTCAGGTCCTCGATGCGGTGAACCTGCTCGGCCACGTTGGCCAGATGGAAGTACACGGTGAACGCCCGAACCAGCAGAATCGCCTCGTCGTTGTCGGCGCTCCCGAGCAGGTCGGCGAGTTCGCGTGAAACGTCGGTGCCGTCGGCGTCCTGACGGACCCGGCGTGCGAGGGTCCGCACGCGCTCCACGCTGTCGAGCAGGTCGTGGCCGTGCTGTCGGACGAGCGTGTCGCCGAGCTGGGTGCCGAGACGCCTGATATCTGAGCGCAGGGCGGCATCGGTCGTCTCGTGGGTGGGGAGTTGTCGCATCTACACGAAACCTCGTTGCATCTCCCATTCGGTGTCACCCGGACTAGAAAGGACGGTGACAGGGCTTCCGGTTTTTCCGGACGGGGTCGTAACCTACCGCCAACCTTCAGCCCGGTCGGCCCAATATCCCCCAGACAAGAGGGAGCAGCCATGAGCCACACCCGCCATACGCCAGTCCGTCAGCGCCTGCAGCGCAGCGAGTTGGCCGTTCCCGGCTCCAGCCCCGGCATGTTCGAAAAGGCGGCGGCGAGCGATGCTGACTGCGTGTTCCTGGACCTTGAGGACGCCGTAGCTCCGGGTGAAAAGGAGGAGGCACGTGCCAATGTCGTTGGTGCGCTCGGCGACATCGACTGGCGGGGGACCGGCAAGACGATCTCTGTGCGAATCAACGGAGTCAGCTCGCAGTACATGTACCGCGATGTCATCGAGGTCGTTGAACAGGCAGGCGTGCACCTCGACACGATCATGATCCCAATGGTCGGTGTACCCGGTGACGTCTACATGGTTGATGCACTGGTAACTCAGGTCGAGACGGCAATGGGGATGAGGCACCGGATCGGTATCGAGGTCATGATCGAGACAGCGCTGGGTATGGCCAACGTCGAGGCGATTGCCACCTCAAGTGACCGACTGGAGGCGATGCACTTCGGGGTGGCCGACTATGCGGCCAGCTGTGGTGCCAGAACCACCAGCATCGGTGGCCTCAACCCCGACTACCCCGGCGACCAGTGGCACGCAGCCCTCTCCCGGATGCTCGTTGCGTGCAGGGCATATGGTCTTCGGCCGATCGACGGTCCCTTCGGTGACTTCAACGACCCTGACGGCTTCATGCTCGGTGCAAGGCGCGCCGCGGCACTCGGGTACGAGGGCAAGTGGGCAATCCACCCGTCACAGGTTGACCTTGCCAATGAGGTCTTCTCCCCGTCGGCCGAAGAGGTGGAGCGGGCCAGGCAGATCCTGGCGGCACTCGCCGAGGCTGAGGCCGACGGCAGGGGAGCAGCCCAACTCGACGGCCGCATGATCGACGCAGCGTCGGCACGGATGGCCGACAACGTCATGGCTGCTGCGGCCATTGCCGCCAGGGACACGGATTGAGCCCGTGCATCGGGTTGGCGCGAGGGCCATGCCCTAGCCTTCCCCTAGCCTTCCCCCTGTATGCGTGAGATTCTGAATGACCTGAAGCGCTGGCGCAGCCAGGGCAGACGTGTGGCGCTGGCACGTGTAGTCGACCTGGAGGGTTCAGGACCCCGTCTCCCCGGGGCGGCCATGGCAGTTGCCGAAGACGGCGAGGTGGCCGGGTCGGTGTCGGGTGGGTGCGTCGAGGGCGCTGTCGTAACTGCTTCCCTCGAGGTTCTCGCTTCCGGCGAGGGCCGCATGGTCACGTTCGGCTACAGCGATGATGAGGCCTTTGCAGTCGGCTTGACATGTGGCGGAACCATTCACCTGTTTCTCGAGGCGGTCGAAGACCCCACCTGGGCGGCTCTTGACGATCTGGAGGCACTCTGGGATCAGGACTCGCCCTGCTCGCTGGTGACGGTGGTTGAAGGCCCAGGGACCGGATCCAAGCTGCTCGTGCGGCCCGGAGTCAATGGAGGCGACCAGATCCAGGGAACCCTGGGCGAGGCCGAACTGGACAGGGTGGCAGCCCGGGACGCACTCGGAGAGCTGGCCGCCGGCAGGAGCGGCGTGCGCCACTACGGCGAGCACGGCGAGGCCCGTGAGGAGACCGTGCAGGTGTTCGTCGAGTCGTTCGCCCCGCCCCCACAGATGCTGATCTTCGGTGCGGTTGACTTCACCGCGTCGCTGGTGCGCGTGGCCAAGGTCCTCGGCTACCGCGTGACCGTCTGTGATGCACGGGAGGTCTTCGCCACGAGAAAGCGGTTCCCCCTTGCCGACGAGGTGGTTGTCGACTGGCCCAACCGGCTGCTTGATCAGGTCGGGTCCGGCCTGGGGCCCCGCGACGCCGTCTGTGTTCTCACCCACGACAACAAGTTCGACGTGCCAGCCATCGTCTCGGCACTCGAGACCGAGGTCGGATACATCGGGGTCATGGGTTCACGCCGCACCCATGAGAACCGCCTGGAACGGCTGAGGGAGGTCGGCGTCGACGATGCCGGGGTCGAGCGGCTCCGTTCCCCTATCGGCCTCGACATCGGGGCCCGTACCCCCGAGGAGACAGCCATCTCGATTGTGTCCGAGATAATCGCCCTGCGTACCCGTCGCTCAACCCGGGCGCTGTCGGCAACCGACGGCCCCATCCACGATTGAGCCGGATGGAGGCGGCGTGAGTACCGCCGCTGTGATCCTGGCAGCAGGTGGCGGAACCCGCTGGACCGGATCGGGCCACAAGCTGCTGGCCGACTTCCGTGGCCATCCGCTGGTTACCTGGAGCATTGAGGCCGCAGCCGCCGCAGGTCTGGACGAGTTGATAGTTGTCGGCGGTGCTGCGGATCTCAGCGATCTGCTTCCCGACGGGGCGACCCTCCTCAGAAACGACGGCTGGGAGTCCGGCCAGGCAGGGTCGGTACAGGTGGCACTTGCCCATGCCGCCCGGGTTGGCCACGACGCCATCGTGTTGGGTCTCGCCGACACGCCGATGGTTCCAACCTCCGCCTGGCGGGCTGTCGCCGACAATCCAGGTGACCTCGTGACGGCGACCTTCGGAGGGGAGCGCCGGCCACCCGTCAAGGTTGCACAGAGACTCTGGCCCGAACTTCCTGTCAGCGGCGACGGAGGAGCCAGGTCCCTTCTGGCTGGTAGGCCATCGCTGGTCGTGGAAGTAGCGTGCGAAGGTCAGGCCATTGACATCGACACAGTGGAGGATCTCGACAGGTGGAACTGAACAACGAGTTCGAGGTTGACGCCCCCATTGGACAGGTTTGGGCGGTGCTCACCGATGTTGAGCGAATCGCACCCTGCCTTCCAGGAGCCCAGCTTCAGGAGATCGAGGGCGACGAGTTCCGTGGGATCGTCAAGATCAAGGTTGGCCCGATCACAGCCCAGTACAAGGGTGCTGCCTCCTTTGTAGAGCGCGATGACTCCTCCTACAGGGCAGTCCTGCGGGCTGAGGGCCGTGACACCAGGGGAGCAGGCAACGCCGCCGCCGACATAACGGCGCAGCTCGAGGAAACCGAAGGTGGCACAAGGGTCGAGGTAGCAACCGACCTGAAGGTGACGGGCAAGGTCGCCCAGTTCGGTCGCGGTGTGATGGCCGATGTCAGCCGAAAGCTGATGAGCCAGTTCGCTGACAACCTGAGTGAGTTGATTTCCGATGACGCTCCTGATGCTGCCGATGAGGTCGTTCAGCACGTCATCGAGGCACCCGACGAAGTCGAGAGGGTGCGTGTCGTAGACGCCCCCGAGGTCGAGGCGCTGGACCTCCTCGACGCCGCTGGAGCGTCCGTTGTCAAGCGCCTGCTCCCACTTGTCGTGGTGGTAGCCGTCGTCGTGGTTGTGGTCCTGCTCGTCATCTAGTGCGTCGACAACTCAACACCGGCCCCTGATCCCGTGAGTGACGCCGGGCCAACAGAGGCCGACAGGGAACTCGTCGCAGAACTTCTGGGACGCACACCTGGCGGGCGCTTCGAAGTTGTCGTACGTGACGATGCCGGCCTGCCTGTAGTCATTCGCAACCACCCCCTGCTTGACAGCGGCCGCCCGATGCCGACCCTCTACTGGCTGGTCGGTGGAGAGTTGCGCTCGCGGGTCGGGACCCTCGAGTCCACGGGCGGAGTACGCGAGGCCGAGGAGGCCTGTGATCCGGTTGAGTTGGCTGCGGCCCACGACAGGTACGCGGCGGAGCGCGAGGCTGATATTCCAGATGACCATGTCGGACCACGTCCTTCTGCAGGAGTAGGCGGAACCAGGACGGGCGTGAAGTGCCTGCATGCCCACTACGCATGGTTTCTGGCAGGTGGAGACGACCCGGTGGGTCGTTGGGTGCATGACCGGTTGACTGCCCCGGGAGACACCGACCGTGCCTGACCTCGTCGCAGCAGTTGACTGCGGTACCAACTCGACACGCATGCTCATCAGCGACGGCACCCGGAGCATCGAGCGCATCATGCGCATCACCCGCCTCGGCGACGGTGTAGATGCCACAGGGCGCCTTGCACCTGAGGCGATAGAACGCGTCGTGCAGGCCCTGTTGGAGTTCAGGGTGCTGCTTGATCGATACGACGTGCAAAAGGTCAGGGCCACAGCAACCTCGGCCGCAAGGGACTCCGTGAACAGCGACGAGTTCTTCGAGGCTGCCGAGAGGGCCCTCGGGGTGCGCCCCGAACTGCTCAGTGGAATTGATGAGGGCCGGCTCTCCTTTGCCGGCGCCACCGCCGAACTTGACCCGAGTGACGGTCCGTTCCTCGTCCTCGACATCGGAGGTGGATCCACTGAGTTCGTCGTGGGTTCGAGTCATGTCGAGGGTGTCCTCTCGTGCAATGTCGGCTGCGTCAGATTGTCCGAGAAGTGGATCGCCACAGACCCGGCGCTTCCTGAGGAACTCCTGGCGTGCCTGTCCGTGGTGGGTTCCCACATCGATGACGTTGTCCGTGAGGTGCCCTCCGTGTCAGGGGCACGGACACTCGTGGGACTCGCCGGAACGGTCTCGACCGCAGCCGCAGTCGAGTTGGGCCTTGCTGACTACAACCGCGACGAGATCCACCACTTCCGGATCAGCAAGGCTGCTGTCGAGGACGTGTTCCGGACCCTTGCGACCGAGAGCCGCTCAGAGCGCATCCAGAACCCCGGAATGGAAGAGGACCGCGCCGACGTGATCGTCGCAGGCCTCTCGATCCTGGTGAAGGTGATGCGCCAACTCGGGTTCGACGAATGTCTCGTCTCCGAGTCCGACATCCTGGACGGCATTGTCGCCGATCTGGCATGCAGGGGGAGCAGTGACGGTGGGTGAGGTGGGTGAGACCCCGGTGCTGCACGGCAGGCGGGTGACGCTGAGGCCGATCGAGCCGGAGGACTTCGAGGCGTGGCAGGCGGTAAGACGGCGCAACAGGGATCGGCTGGCCACCTGGGAGCCGCTGCGGGTACCGGGGCAGCCCGACCCGGCAGAGGACCGTCAGGCGTTCTCCTCGCGGTGCGGAGCCCGACGAAGAGAACGTCAGCTCGGCACGGGATGGGGTTTCGGGGTGCTTCTCGGCGAGACCTTGATGGGAGAGATGAACCTCTCGAACCTCGTGCGCGGCGCCTTCCACAGCGCACATGTCGGGTACTGGATTGATGAGCAGCAGGCTGGGAGCGGCTACATCCCGGAGGCACTCGTTGTGCTCGCCAGATTCGCGTTCGAGCAACTGGACCTGCACCGCCTCCAGGTGGCGATCGTGCCCCGCAACGCGGCGTCACGGAGGGTCGTGGACAAGGTCGGCCTGCGCTGTGAGGGGCTGGCTGAGCGCTACCTGGAGATCAACGGAGTCTGGGAGGACCATCTCAGGTACGCCATCACCACCGAGGAGTGGAGCGAGCGGTCGGTGGAGCTGAAGCGGGCCTGGCTGGACTGACCGGTCGATCCCGGAACAGGATCAGGACTTGCTGGAGATACGCGACTTCAGGCCCTCGACCATCTCCACGAACGCCGGCTGGTGCATTGACCAGACCTGAGGGCCGATCTCCAATTTGACGGACTCCTCAGAAGCAGTTACCGCAGCGGTCGAGTGCAGGGTCGCCTTGGTCCTCGCCACCAGTTCCTTCGGGTGTGAGGCCGCCAGTTCGGCGTATCCGACAGCGGCATCGACCAGGTCGGTGTCGTCCAAGCACTCCCATGCCACGCCTCTGGCGGCGGCCTCCTCGCCACCGAGCACCTGTTTGAACAGCACCATCGCCTTGGCGGTCTGCAGGTCGGTGATGTTGCGCAGGCGCCAGGTGTGTCCTCCGCCCGGATGCAGGCCAATGGACAGGAACCTGGTGTCAAAGCGTGCCGACTGCGCTGCGACGACCAGATCGCAGGCCAGGACCATGTTCATCCCGGCACCCACGGCGGCCCCGTTGACCGCAGCGACCGTCGGCAGCGTCGAGTGGGCGACCCTGAGGAAGCCGCTGTAGATATCGGGCAGGTCGCCGCCACCATCGGGGTCGGCCTCGCCGGCAGACAACAGGTTGTCGAGCACCGCACCGGCGCAGAACGCTCTTCCGGAACCGGTGAGGACAACAGCGCCGACATCCTCGTCGGCCTCCATATCGTCGAACGCCGCCAGCAGAGCGGTGTTCATCTCCTCGGAAACGACGTTCCGACGATCAGGGTCGTTGAAGGTGAGGATGACCACCCGGCCACGCTGCTCGGTCTCGAGAATGCTCATGGGTGGCATTCTGGCACGGGCCTCCGCTTCCCGACACGCCGGGGGGTGTCGGTAGGGTCGCTGTGATGGACCCGGTCGCCCTGGGGAGGTTCCCCGCCCTACGAGTACGCAACTACCGGCTCTTCTGGATTGGCGGCCTTATCTCCAACAACGGGAGGTGGGTCCAGTTCGTAGCCACCTACTACGTGATCTTCCAGATGACCGGATCCGCCGCCTGGATCGGTGCAGCCGGGTTTGCCTCGTTCATCCCGATGCTTCTGGTCAACCCGGTGGCCGGCTACATGTCCGACAACCTGGATCGCCGCAATGCCCTGCTCTGGGCAAGCGCCGCCTCGGCAGCGGTCTCTTCGCTCCTGGTCGTGGCCTGGGTGGTCGGTGTCGATAGCCCGTGGATATGGGTGGGCCTGTTCTTCGCGCGGGGAGCGGTCGCCGGGTTGAGGCTGCCGATCTGGCAGGCATTCGTGTCCGAGTGCGTGCCGCGCCGGCACCTCCGCAATGCCATAACGCTCAACTCAACGCAGTTCAATGCCGCCCGAACCCTTGGCCCCGCTATCGGCGGGCTGGTGATCGGCCTGGCAGGCCCCGGATGGGCGCTGCTTCTGGCCGTTGTGCTGAACGGGCCTGTGATCGTGGCTCTGGGCATGATGGACAGGGCCGACCTCAACAGGCCATCGGGCCCCCCGGGTGCCGGCACCACGGAGGGAAGGTCGATTCTGGCCGACTACCGGGAGTCGATCCGCTACGTGGCTGCTTCGCCCGGAATCAGGACAGCCATCATGACGGTGACCCTCATAGCCACGATCTCCAACCCGATCGTCACACAACTGGTGGTGTTCGCCGAGGAGGTCTTTGAGGTGTCGCCGTTCTGGTTCGGCGTGCTCGGATCAGCCCAGGGCCTGGGTGCGGTCATGGCAGCGCCCCTTGTTGCCGGCGAGTTGGGACGTGTCAGGCGGTCCCGCCTGCAACTGGCGGCCACGGTGGGCTACGGCCTCGCTGTGATGTTGTTTGGTCTGGCTCCGGTGTTCTGGGTTGGATTCCTGGCTCTGGGGGCCATCGGCGCCATGCACCTGACGTCGGCCTCGAACCTGAACTCGTCTGTGCAGCTGCAGGTGGATGACGCCGTGCGCGGTCGGGTCATGGCGATCTACCTGATGGGAGTTCTCGGTACCACTCCGTTCGCGAACCTTGCAATGGGTTGGCTCATCTCGGCATTCGGGCCGAGGCCGGTGGTGACAACCGGGGGCCTGATCATGGTCATCGGCGGCCTGGTCCTGTTTGGAACCGGTCGGCTGCAGCGTCTCGACAACGACTGACATGAAGGTGCCGCCTAGCGGTCGTCGAGTTCCTCGAGGTGTCTGGTTCCCTCGTGGCAGGTGTCGATGACGGGACACCACCGACATGCCGGTCCGACCATCTTGTCGGGGGAGCGGCCACCGTGAAGCAGCGATGTCAGCCTGCCGACCCCGTCGGCGACCCTCGCGATGGTTGCCATCAGCGTCTCCTCGGTGACGACCTCGGGCACGAAGTGTGCCTGATCCAGGTAGTAGGAGGCCAGCAGGCGCGGTGGAACCCCGATGCGGAGCGTTTCGACAAGGGCGTAGAACCGCAGGTCCTCGCGGTGGACTGGGGCGAATCCGCCGGTCTTGAAGTCGACGAGGACCTTGCCGGCCCGTCGACCCTGTGCGGCACCGAGGGTGAGGTCAACCTTGCCGGCCAGAATCAGACGGCCGTCGCACAACTCGGCCCTCAGGCGACTCTCGGTGACGGGCCTCCATGCCGGCTTGAGGGGAGGCCAGCACTCGAGGTACTTGGTGAATGAGTCGAGGGACTCCGACCGCAGTTCGGCCCGGTCGGCCTCGCCGCAGCCGCGCAACCAGTGGCCGAGGCTGCCTGAGTCCTGTTCGAAGCGGGAGAGGGCCTCGTCGATGATGGTCGGGGGTTCGATCTCCCTGCGCCAGTTCACGGCCAACTCGACCGCCTTGTGGACGATGGTGCCCCTTGCGATCGGCACCTTCCATTCGAACTCCTCGGCCTCATCTGCGACAAGCAGGGTTTCGCAGCCGTGAACCTGGGCGAGACGGTGTTTGTGGAGGAACAGGTCTTCGTCCTCGGGAAGGATGTCGAGGTGGGGTGCCGCTGCGGTCTCAAGAGCGGCGCGGAGGTGATGGCGAAGGTCGTCGGCGAAGACCGGGCGGTCCTCGAGTTGTGCGCCGAGTTGTTCCACCACGTCTTGTTGGGCAGGGTTCAGATCATCATCCACACAGGCATTGTCACAGGTGCCTGTGATACTCGTGGGCGATGGATACGACGACACTCAGGTTTGCAGAGGCAGCCCGTTCACTGGGCATGGCGGCAAGGCTCCGTGGGCTTCAGGTGCCCACGTTCAGGAGCCCTCCGGGAATCGCCGATGTCCATAGGTCCATTCGGCGTAGGGAGCAGTCGTCCACCGTGGCGGTGGTGCTCAAGGGCCGACCGTGGGCGGCGGTGGTGGCCGACATGATCGAGGGCATTCTTGTCGCAAACCGGCTCGACAATGGTCGTGCCGACACGGTCCGTTCGGCGCTGTGGCTGGCGGTAGAGGACCCGGCCCTGGCAGCCTGACAAGGCCCCTGGCCTTGTCCCAGGGGCCGAATGGTCCCGCTGTGTGTAGCGTTGCGGGCACGCCCGGGTGGCGGAACTGGTAGACGCAGCGGGCTTAAAACCCGCAGCCGTTTCGACGGCGTGAGTGTTCGAGTCACTCCCCGGGCACTGCCTTGGGGCCCCGGTTTCCGGTACTGGTCGGCTACCTTCTATCCACATGGGCCAAGGTCAGCCTGACAACGACAACCCGGGCGGCATTGTGGCGCCGTCGATCGTGTTCATCGACGAGGCCGGCAGCCTTGCGCCCGACCAGAAGAGGGCTCTCATGGGGGGCAAGGGTGCTTCGCTTGCCCTGATGGCCACAACGCTGTCGCTCCCGGTGCCGCCTGCCTTCACCATCACCACCGAGGTGTGCCGTTCCTACCTCTCCTCAGGTTGGCCACCGGACCTTGATGAGGGTCTTCGTGCGGCAGTGGCAGGTCTTGAGGAACGCACCGGACGCCGTCTGGGTGACCCCGACAACCCCCTCTTGTTGAGTGTCAGGTCGGGGGCGGCCATCTCGATGCCGGGAATGATGGACACCGTCTTGAACCTGGGCCTCAACAGCGAGACGACGGCGGGCCTGGCGGGAGCCACCGATGAACGTTTCGCCCTCGACTCGCACCGTCGGTTCGTGCAGTCCTACGCCGAGGTCGTCCTGAGGGTCGCAGCCGACCTCCCCGAGGTGGTGGCATCGGCTGTCCGGGAGGCAGGTGTCGACCACGAGTTCGACCTCGAGCCCGGAATGCTCTCAGAGCTGATCGCCGACCTGCGCCAGATCGTGGCGGACCAGCCCGGGGCAACGCTTCCCGACGATCCGTTCGAACAACTGCGCACATCCGTCGCTGCCGTGTTCGACTCCTGGATGGGTGAGCGGGCAGTCGAGTACAGGAGGCGCGAGGGGATCGACGGAGACATCGGAACGGCCTGCACCATCCAGGCCATGGTGTTCGGCAACCGCGACGACTCCTCAGGCAGCGGCGTCGTGTTCACGCGTGACCCGGCAACCGGCGAGAACCACTCCACCGGCGACTACCTGCCCGGTGCTCAGGGAGAGGACGTCGTGTCGGGCACCCACGCCACACTCCCGATCGACGACTTCTCCAGGCTCATGCCCGAACAGGGAGCCGAGCTGGATCGTGCACTTGAGTTGCTGGAGGACCACTACCGGGACATGTGCGATGTCGAGTTCACCGTCGAACAGGGTCATCTGCACATCCTCCAGTGCCGTGTCGGCAAGCGCACCGGAGCCGCCGCCATCCGGATCGCCAGCCAACTGGTTGAGGACCCGGGTGTCTCCCTCACAAGGGCCGAGGCGGTAGCCCGCATCACCCCCGACCACCTGTCCCAGGTGTTGCACGTGGGTTTCGCCGAGACAGACACCCCCGAGGTCACACACGGGCTGGGGGCATCTCCGGGAGCGGCCGTCGGGCGCGCCTATATGACCACCGAAGGCGCAATCGACGCGGTTGAACGTGGCGAGCAGGTGATCCTCGTGAGACGAGAGACCTCGCCCGACGACGTGGCCGCCATGGCCGTCGTGGAGGGAATCCTGACCTCCCATGGTGGTCTGGTCAGCCACGCTGCCGTCGTGGCCCGCGGTTGGGGAACTCCCTGTGTCTGTGGGGCCGAGCAGGTAGAGGTCGCCGATGACCACTTCCGGGTCGGAGACGTCGTCGTCACCGAGGGCGACACCATCTCGATCGATGGAACCACCGGCTCTGTGACCCTGGGCGGCAGGGGTGTCGTCGAGTCGGTGGTGCCGCCCGAACTCGACCTGATCCTGGACTGGGCCGACGAGATCGCCTCTGGAAACCTTGCGGTCAGGGCAAACGCGGACACAGCCGAAGACGCAGCAACTGCCCGCGAGGCTGGCGCGGTCGGGATCGGCCTGTGTCGGACCGAGCACATGTTCCTGAGCCCCGATCGGCTACCCCTTGTCAGGGCGATGATCCTGGCCGAGACCGCCGAGGCCGAAACAGAGGCTCTGGAGCAGCTTGGGACCGCCCAGCAGGCGGACTTCGAGGGCATCCTCGATGTGATGGACGGTCTGCCGGTGACGGTGCGGCTCCTGGACCCACCCCTGCATGAGTTCCTGCCCGACATCGGAGACCTGGTTGTCGACGAGGCCAGGGGCGACCTCGACCCGGAAGGACAGGCGCTGCTCAAGTCAGCCCGTTACTGGACCGAGGTCAACCCGATGATGGGAACCCGGGGGGTACGCCTGGCCCACCTTCGCCCCGGCCTCTATCGGATGCAGGCGAAGGCCCTGTTCTCAGCGGTCATGGCCCGATGTGCGGCAGGCGGAGACCCTCTTGTCGAGGTCATGATCCCGCTTACGGTCTCCGGTCCCGAGTTGGCCCTGGCCATCGAGTGGGTCAGGGAGGCGGCAGCAGATGTCGGAATGGGAGAGGCACCCCCGGTGGGCACCATGATCGAGACACCCAGAGCAGCCCTGCTCGCCGGAGACCTCGCCGGGCACGCCGACTTTTTCTCAGTTGGCAGCAACGACCTGACCCAGTTGACCTTCGGGTTCTCCCGCGACGACGTCGAGGGTCGATTCATGGACCTATACCTGGACCGGGGGCTGCTCGACCACAATCCATTCGAACACCTCGACGACGCGGCAGTCGGGGAGTTGGTCGACCTGGCTGTGCAACGCGGGCGGGGCGCCAAGCCGGGCCTCAAGGTGGGGGTCTGCGGTGAGCACGCCGGCGACCCCCGCTCGATTCCACGCCTGCTGGCGGCTGGTGTCGACTACCTGTCGTGCTCACCCGCCCGACTGCCTACGGCACGCCTTGCAGCTGCCCACGCCGTTCTGGAAACGGCTACTCCAGGGCGTGGGAGTCTGAGGCGATGAGCATGGAGTTCTCAGTCACGGCATCGGGTGGATGCCACTGTGGTCGGGTGCGGTACAGGGTCCTCGGCCCGCTGCGCCCAGTAGTCAACTGCCACTGCGACCCGTGTCGTCGGATCACCGGCCATTTTCTGGCGGCAACTTCCGCCCAACTCGGAGACGTGTTGTTCGACTCCGACGAGACCCTCACCTGGTACCACCCGACTGACACGGTGCAGTACGGGTTCTGCGACCGTTGCGGGTCCACCCTGTTCTGGCGGGCCGACGACAAGGCCAGGTCACTGTCGATCGCCGCTGGAACCCTCGACCAGCCGACAGGTCTGACAACGGACCTGGCGCTGTTCGGCGATGATGCCGGCGACTACCACAACCTCGACACGAGCATCGAGACCGTTCCTGGAGACCGTTAGAACCGGGCCCTCATGGCTGCTGGTTCAGGACCCACGTTGTCGGCAACCTACGCTCAACGGGTGGACCTGAGCGTCGAGGACAGGCAACGGTTGGCAGGAGATGCGGGCCCGGCCGCCCGCTTGGCCATGCGGATCGTCGTGCGCCTGGCCGAGTCGATGGGGGTCGACCGACTGCTCGACATCACGGGCGCCCACGTCGACTCGTGTCTCTACCACGGGCAGTCGGGGCTGGACTTTGCCGGACGCCTCGTCGAGGGTGGTGCCTCGGTCGCCGTACCGACCACGCTCAACGTCTCCTCGTTGGACCTGTTGCATCCCGAACTGCACCGGGGGGATGAGGCCGAGGGCGAAGCCGCTCGACGGCTGGCGGAGATGTACGAGAAGATGGGTTGTCAACCGACCTGGACGTGCGCGCCGTACCACCTTGAGAACCGTCCGTCATTGGGTGAACAGGTGGCCTGGGCCGAGTCGAATGCCATCGTCTTTGCCAACTCGGTGCTGGGTGCCCGCACGGCCCGCTACGGGGACCTGATCGACATTTCCGCAGCTATCACAGGCCGGGTACCCGCGGCCGGCCTGCACCTCGATGAGAACCGTCGTGCCACGATCCTTATTCGACTCCAAGATATTTCCCCAGACCTGCTCAACATTGATCAGGTCTATCCGCTACTCGGGACGGTCGTCGGAGCAGCCTCGGGTAGCCGGGTTCCCGTGATCGACGGCCTGCCCACGGCCCTCAGCGAGGTGAGGTTGCGGGCCCTCGGTGCCGGCGCGGCAACAGCCGGCAGCGTCGGTATGTTCCATTCCGTCGGCAACACACCGGAGGCGCCAACCCTCGAGGCGGCTCTGGGCGGGCGGGAGCCACACGAGGTCGTGGAGGTGACCGCCAGCGACCTGCGGGCTGCTCGTGACCGACTCTGCACCGCCTCGGGATCAGCGCTGTCAAGCGTCTGTCTCGGCACCCCCCACTACTCGGTCGACGAGTTCCAGAACCTGGTGACCCTCCTGACGGGCAGACGGGTTCACACCGACGTGGACTTCTATGTGTCGACGGGACGCTCGGTGCTCGCCGAACTGGAGCTGCGGGGGTGGGCCGACCTGCTGCGGTCTGCCGGTGTGACCCTTGTGGTCGACACCTGCACCTACGTGTCGGCAGTGCTCGCTGACACGACCGGGACGGCTATGACAGACTCGGCCAAGTGGGCCTGGTACGCACCCGGCAACCTCGGGGTCGACGTCGTGTTCGCCGGAACCTCCGAGTGTGTCGAGTCGGCTGTGGCCGGCAAGGTGCTTCTCGATGAGACGGTGTGGTCAGGTGTCTGAACACCCGGTTGTCGTGGTGGCCGGCTCGGCAACCGGTGAGGTGCTCTGCCTTGATGAGCCGCTCAGCTTCTGGGGCGGTGTCGATCCCCGAACCGGGGAGATAGTCGACCGGCACCATCCACAGCGTGGCTGCACGGTCGCCGGGAGGGTCCTGGTCATGCCCTCGGGGCGTGGGTCCAGCTCCTCCAGCTCGCTCCTGCTCGAGGCAATCCGAAACGGCTCGGCCCCCGTGGCGCTTCTTGTCCGCCGGGCAGACGAGATTCTCTCGCTCGGGGCGATTGTGGCTGACGAGTTGTACGGGCGCTCCCTCCCTGTCGTTGTGCTCGATAGTGCCACCTACTCGTCTCTGATGACGGGCGAGACGGTTGCCGTGGGGGAGGATGGGTCGCTGAACCGACAATCCGACTCCGTCGACGACGGTCCGGACAACACGACCGGAGGCTGACAATGCGCTACCTGAACCCGGAGGAGGTGCGTGCCGCACTGCCGATGCCAGATGCCATCGAGTCGATGGTCCATGCCTTCGGAGGTGACCGTGAGGCGCCGAACCGGATGCTCCTCGGGGTTTCCCTGTTCATGCCCGGCCGCCTCGACTCCTACACGGGGGTCAAGGTGGTCTCGTCGATTCCCGGGGACCCTGCCGGAATCGTTGCCGTATTCGACGAGTCGGGCCACCCTCTGGGCCTGGTCGACGGCCCCACGTTGTCGGCAATCCGCACGGCTGCGGCACCCGGTCTGGCAACGGACCAGATGGCCCCGCCGGATGCATGTGTTCTGGCGATGCTCGGGGCGGGAGCCATGGCTGCCGACCAGGTGGCTGCGGTCAGGGCGGTGCGACCCATCGGGGAGGTGCTCGTCTGGAGTCGTACTGAGGCGTCCGCCCGGGCCCTCGCCGACCAGGTCGGAGGCCAGGTCGTGCTTGATGCAGACGAGGCGGTGGCGCGGGCGGATGTGGTGAGCACCGCCACACCGTCAAGGTCTCCGCTGTTTGAGGTCTCCTCCCTGCAGCCCGGTACGCACGTGAACGCTGTCGGAGCCTTCACCCCGGAAATGGTCGAGATCCCGGGCGAGGTGGTCGAGGCGGCCTTCGTCGTCGTCGATGACAGGGAGGCCGCTGCGGTCGAGGCGGGAGACCTTTTGAGGGTGGGCCGTCAACCAGACGCCGACATGGCAGACCTGATAGCCGGTAGGGCAGCACCGTCGAGCGAGCCGTTCACCCTCTTCAAGTCGGTGGGCATAGCGTCACAGGACATCGCGGCCGCAGTCAGGGCGCTCTCGAACGCTGAGCACCAGAATCTGGGGACTGTCCTCTAGGGGGCGTGCTCAGGCTTCTTTCGGGATCCAGACCTCGACTCCCACCCCGAGCCCGTCCGCGATGCGGTTGACGTAGGCGTAGTAGGCGGTGACCTCGACGATGTCGAGGATGTCCCGGTCGCTGAAGCCGGCCCTGCGAAGTCGGCCCACGTCGGATTCGACGACCTTGCCCGGTTCTCGTGTGAGCTTCGTGGCCATCTCAAGCATCGCCTGTCTCTCTGGGGAGATGTCGGCCGTTGACCAGTCGGACTCGATGGCGGCAGCCAGATCGTCATCGTGGAGCAGTCGGCGCAGACCGCGCCGGTGGTGGGTTACTCAGTAGTGGCACTCGTTTTCGAGGCTCACAACCAGGGCGATCATCTCCCTCTCGACCTTGCGAAGGGTGGCTGTTCCAGCCATTGCCGATTCGTAGAGGCTCTGGTGGGCGGCAAGGCCCCGTGGGTTGAGCGAGTGAACGGCCATGATGTGGTCGACACGCCCGTGACCGGGGTCGACGACCCTGCCGTACAACTCGGCGAGCTGCCCTCCGCCGGGTTCCCAGTCGTCGTCTGGAACCGTCTCAATCCAAGCCATGGAACGAGTCTCGCGCACAGTTTCCTGTCAGCGTGACCTCAGCGGATCAGACGGAAAGGGAGTGCTCCAGGAGCCTGTCGTAGAGCGGGCGTGCTGCTTCGAGTACCGGTTCCAGACCTGTGGGAATGGGGTCGTCGCTCGGGATTCCGGCCAGAAAGCCGGTGGAGGCGTGTGCATTGGCGTACCAGTGGACCGCCCATGTCCCGTCCTCGGGTTTGGGTCCTGACGGCCACGACAACATGGCGTCCTCGAAGTCGACATCGAGCATCGAGCACATCTTCCGGAGCATTGCCGCAGGATCGGCAAGCAGTGCTGCAGAGTCGACGACTATCGGGTCGTCGCCCTCGCCGAGAATCGAATCAAGCAACTCGACCTGGGACTCGAGGCCTGTATCGCCGAGGTTGACGTCGGGGATGTTCACGCTCAGCGAGCGGAGCACATGGCGTGGATCTCGGATCAGGAGAACGTTGCGACACTCACGGAGAAATGCCGTTTCCAGGTCGATCAGGTGGTGGCTCATCATCTTGAAGAAGGCGATCGGCCTGGGGTGGGGGCCCAGGATCAGGTCACGGACGACCGCGTTGCCGTCGGGATCCTGGTTGGCGAGTGTTTCCACCCGGCCCGGATGCTCCCTGCCGCTGACCCTCAGGTAGTGGGCGTAGATGGGCTCGTCGAACACGACCGTGTCGGTTCGTTGCCTGAAGGAGTACATGAGGGCCGTAGAGATGTTCCTCGGTCCCGACCAGCAGTTGATGCGCAGCGTCACGGGCCCGTCTGGCTCACAGTCCGACCGAGGCGGCCACGGCCCGGCCGTAGAGGTCGTTCAGACGGGAGGTGACCGGGCCGCGGGTTCCGGTGCCTATGGTGCGCCCGTCGACCTCGGAAACGGGGGTCAGGCCACCGAACGTGCCCGTGACGAACGCCTCGTCGGCTGAGTACACGTCGGTCAGGGAGAAGGGTTGCTCCCTTGTGGTGATGCCCGCCGCTGCCGCCTCCTCGAGCACCACGGCGCGGGTTATGCCGTGCAGGTTGTAGTGGCCGGTCGAGGTCCAGAGTTCACCGGACCTCACAACGAAGAAGTTGGTTGCGTTGCAGGTGGCGACTGCCCCTGTTGGATCAAGCATCAGTGCCTCGTCGGCTCCGGCGCGTGTGGCCTGGATCAAGGCGATCACCTCGTGCAGCTTGGAGTGTGAGTTGAGGCGCTGGTCGAGGGTGTCGGGTGGTGGTCGGCGAACGGTCGCCGTGAAGAGCGAAACGCCCTGGTCGGACACGGCCGGGTCGGCGGTCTTGTGCTCGGCGATGATGACCACGTTGGGTCCGTCGACGACGTTGGCCGGATGCTGAGATGGCGTTGTCTTGTCGCCTCTGGTGACCATCAGCCGCACGTGCACCGAGTCGTGCATGTCGTTTTCGTCGACGGTTGACCTGAGGGCATCGGCGACCTCGGCCCGGGTCATCCGTATGTCGAGGTCGATTGCAGCCAGTCCGGCGAAGAGGCGGTCGAGGTGGCGGTCAAGGAAGGCGAAGCTGTCATTGTGGAGTCGTATTCCCTCCCAGACCCCGTCGCCCACCAGGAAGCCGCTGTCAAAGACGGAGATCTTCGCATCAGGCCTGGGATGGAAGACCCCGTTGATGTAGATCTGGACGGTGGCGTTACGTGGGTCGGGAAGTGCCTGATGTGTGCTGCGGCCTACACCCGACCGGTCGTTCTGTTTCATGGCCGGGATGCTATCGGTGGTGCCTCTGGCAGGGATAGTGGGGTGCGCCGGGGTGTTGGAGCGCACGTGTAGGTGCGCTACGGTGCCTCTCGCAGCATCAGGGGTCTGTTCCCAGTCGTCTGTGGTCGTGCCCCTCTGGTGCGCGGCGACGGTCGGCGTAGTCGGCGGGGTTCCGGTGGGACCATTCATTGCTTCGTAGGGGGTAGTTGGTTGACAGCGACGATCGAGAGGAAGTCGGCCCGTCAGGTCTCCAAGGTCGACCGGTTCCTCACCCTCATCAGGGTCTTCCTGGTATCCCTGATTGTCATCGGGGTGCTCGCCTTCATCGCTCAACAGGTGGCGCCCGACAATCCCTTCGCCCGCTGGCGTAATCCCGATGCCGTCGGCCTGACCGGCGACCAGTTCAAGGGCCTGCTCATGTCCGGGCTCTCACAGGGAGCCATGTACGGGCTGATCGCCCTCGGCTACTCGATGGTCTACGGGGTGCTGGGCTTCATCAACTTCGCCCACGGCGAGGTCTTCATGGCCGGTGCCATGACCGGGTTCATCGCATCAGACAAGTTCTCTGAGAGTGGCATGTGGGAGAGCAATTTCCTCCTGTCGCTGGCCATCATCATCATCCTGGCGATCATGGTCTCGACGCTCGCCGCCGTCCTGATGGAAAGGGTTGCATACAGGCCCCTCCGGGACTCACCACGGCTCATCCCGCTCATCACCTCTATCGGTGTGTCCTTCTTCATCCAGAATGCGGTTATGGGCGTGTTCGGGCCATCCACCAAGAGCTATCCGCAGCTTCCACAGTGGTTGTCCAAGCAGAGGTCCATTCTGACATTTGAGATCGCCGGCACAAAGCTGCTGGTCCTACTTGTGGCAGCGGTGTCCATGGGCGGACTCTGGTACCTGGTTGAACGGACCAAGACCGGCAAGGCCATGCGTGCGGTGGCCGAGGACAAGGAGATCGCCGCCCTCATGGGCATCAACGTGAACCGCACCATCGTCACGACGTTCGCCGTTGGTGGGGCCATGGCCGGCATTGCCGGCATCCTCTGGGGGCTGCTGTTCCGCAGCGTCACCCACATGACCGGATTCCTTCCGGGAATCAAGGCGTTCACAGCCGCCGTTGTTGGTGGAATAGGCAACCTGCCCGGAGCAATGGTTGGCGGCATCTCGCTGGGATCTGCGGAGTCGCTGGCTCCGCTGGTGATCCTCGAACCCCTCGGGGTTCCCGGAGTCTCGCAACTGAAGGACGCTGTGGCGTTCACCGTTCTGGTGCTGGTCCTCCTGTTCAAGCCGTCCGGCCTGTTCGGTGAGCAGCTCTCAGCCGAGGACAGGGCATGAGCGCCACGATGACCTCATCGACTGCATCGTCATCCGGGTCCGTCAATCGGGCGTCTGTGGCCGACCAGGACTGGCGAAAGATCGGAAAGTGGGGCGGACTCTGCACCCTGGCTCTTGTGCTGGTGTCGCTGATCGGCATGCCCGTCGGTCTTGACCGCCGCATCCTCATCCATCCGGTTCTGAGCCTCGGATACCTCTCGCTGCTCTGGATACCGCTGATGCTCGGCTTCGTTGTCTCAAAGCGGGTGGAACTGGAGGGCGTGGAGTCGCCCGAGCCAGGAGGTCGTGACCTTGTGGCCGGTGCCCTGACGGGGCTCGTGGGCGGGGTCGGTATGGCCGTGTTCATGTTGGCCCTCAACACCTTCAACATCCGTGATCCGCTGGTCAACTGGAGCCCGCAGCTGCTGGAGTTGCTCAACTATGGCCGTGGCCTCGGCTTTGGCGTAGCGGCGTGGATCGTGGCGTGTTGCGTCCTGGGGCTGCTGGGGTCAGCGATCCATGTGGTTTCGGCCGATGTGCGACGCGTGGTCTCCTTTTCCGCCTTCGGCCTGCTTGCCTTTGCCGTGTTGGAGGGCGCTATCTCCGACCTGTCTGAGGGATTCGGCCTCGAGTTCCTGACCGATTCCATCTACGCCAAGAGGGGTGGCGTCACAATCGTCTGGTCGATCGTGTTGGCAGTGGTCATCGGGGGCGTGTCGGTGTTGACCAAGGGCAGGCTCAAGGCGGCGAAGGCCAACTACAGCGAGTTGGAGGGCCCCGAGCGCAAGCGGGCATCCAGAATCCTCTTCGTTGTGGTGGCTCTGCTGATCGTCATACTTCCCCTCTTCCTCGGCACGATCATGAACGAGCTCCTGGCAAACGTCGGTTTGTTCCTGCTTCTGGCTCTCGGCCTGAACATCGTGGTCGGCCTTGCCGGAATTCTGGATCTCGGGTACGTGGCCTTCTTCGCTGTCGGGGGTTACACCACGGCCGTCCTGACCTCTCCCGACTCACCGTTCTTTGCCCCTGAACTCCATTTTGGGATCACCCTCGTGATCGTCGTCGTGTTCGCCGGAATCGTCGGCCTGGTCATCGGTGCGCCCGTGATCAGGATGCGCGGCGACTACCTGGCAATCGTCACCCTCGGCTTCGGCGAGATCATCCGCCTGTTGTTCATGTCTGACTGGTTGAAGCCCTACTTCGGAGGCGCTCAGGGGATCACCAACGTTCCCGGTGTCGACCTGGGCTTCATCACCATCAAGGGAACTGACCCCAGATCGGTCTTCTACCTGGTACTGGTGTTTTGTGCCCTGGCCATCTACATCTCATGGCGCCTTCAGGCATCTCGTCTCGGGAGGGCCTGGATGGCCATCCGTGAGGACGAGAAGGTCGCCGAGGCGATGGGTATCAACACGGTCAACACCAAGCTCCTGGCTTTTGTGGTCGGTGCAGTCCTGGCGTCGTTCAGCGGCGCGATTCTCGTTGCCAAGGTCGGTTCGGTTTTCCCGAACAGCTTCATGATCCTTGTTTCGATCATCATCCTGGTTGTTGTGATCGTGGGTGGAATGGGCAATATCGCCGGTGTCCTCGTGGGTTCGTTCGTGTTGATCGGCATTCTGGGTGGGCCTAGGCAGCCTGGTCTGCTCCACGAGTTCCAGTCGTTCAAGTTGCTGATCTACGGCGCCCTGCTGGTCTTCATGATGCTCCAGCGACCCGAAGGTCTCGTACCGAGCGCCCGACGCAGTCAGGAGCTCCACCAGGAGGAGTTCCTCCAGGATGTCTGGTTCAAGGGCGAGGAGCACGAGGCAGAGGAACATGAGGCCGAAGAGCACGAGGCTGCGTCCCACGAGGGGAGCGACGCATGAGCCACCTCATGGAGATCCGTGACCTGAAGATCACCTTCGGTGGCCTGGATGCCCTGTCGGGTCTCAACTTCCACGTCGACGAGGGAGAGATCGTCAGCGTGATCGGCCCGAACGGTGCCGGAAAGACCACCTTCTTCAATGCCATCACAGGCCTGGTGGATCCAACAGAGGGCGACATTCTCTTCGATGACGAGTCGATCCTGGGGTTGGAGCCGCATCAGGTAACCGGCCTTGGGATTGCACGCACATTTCAGAACGTGCGGCTGTTCCCCAACATGACCGTTCTCGAAAACATCATGGTCGCACAGCACTGCCGTACCTCGCAGTTGGTCTTTGGGGCGCTGCTCCAGACGGCAGCTTTCAAGCAGGAGGAAAGGGAGATTGAGGAGCATGCCAAGGAGGTCCTGGCCTTCTTTGGTTCACGCCTCGTCGGTTACCGCTACGACCAGCCGGCCTTCGTTCTCTCCTATGCCAACCGGAGGCGGTTGGAGATAGCACGGGCAATGGCCACCCAGCCCCGCCTGATGCTGCTCGACGAGCCGGTCGCTGGAATGAACCCGATGGAGACCGCCGAGTTGACCGCCCTCATTGGTCGGCTCCGCTCAGAGTGGGGCTTCACGATCGTCATGATCGAACACGACATGCGCGTGGTGAGAGACGTATCGGACCGGGTGGTCGTATTGGACCACGGTGTACCGATCGCCCAGGGCTCCTACGACGAGGTGTCGACCAACCCCGATGTTGTCGAGGCCTACCTCGGACGACCAGCAGAGGATGAGGCATGAGCGTGGCGGACGACGCAGCGATGGGTCAGGCGCCTGGAGGCGACCGGGTGGCACTGTTGGAGTTCCGCAATGTGAACACGCACTACGGCGCCGTCCACATTCTCAAGGACGTCAACCTCGCCATCTACCCGGGAGAGCTTGTCTGCCTGCTGGGGGGAAACGCCAGCGGAAAGACCACAACGCTCAAAGCGCTTCTGGGGATGGTCACACCCACCTCGGGAGACGTGGTGCTCCATGGCGAGGTGGTCAACAACAAGCCGATCAGCTACCGGGTGGAGAACGGGGTGACGATGGTCCCTGAGAACCGTCGCCTCTTCAAGCGGCTAAGCGTCAAGGAGAACCTCGTTCTGGGCGCCTACCTGCGCAGCGACAAGGATGGGATCGAGGCTGACCTGCAGCACGTGTTCGAGTTGTTCCCACGGGTCGAGGAGCGGCTCTCCCAGAAGGCCGGGACCCTCTCTGGTGGCGAGCAGCAGATGGTCGCCATCGGACGTGCGCTCATGTCGAGGCCAACGGTCCTGTTGATGGACGAGCCCTCCATGGGTCTGGCTCCGGCGCTTGTCCAGCAGAACTTCGATCTCATCCAGCAGATCAACGAGGAGGGGATGGCGGTGTTCATGGTTGAACAGAACGCCAACATGGCCCTCTCCATCGCCGACCGGGGGTGGGTGCTCCAGACCGGCATGGTGGTGCTGGACGACTCCGCAAAGTCGCTGCTTGCCAACCCCGAGATGAGGGCCGCCTACCTCGGCGAGACCTGAGCAGCCGGTCGCCCCAGGCGATCGCCATCAGATGATTGCCGACTCCTGGAACGGCTTCCCGGCTGCGATTCGGGCATAGCCCAGCTGGCTCAGGTCGATGCTCGTGTATTCGCCGTAGGTGAGCAGTTCGGCAACGGCCCGTCCAACTCCGGGAGCCTGTTGCAGCCCGTGGCCACTGAAGCCGTTGGCCAGGATGAGGTTCTCCACCGGATGGGCGGGGCCGACGACTGCGTTCTGGTCGATGACGTTGTAGGCATAGTGCCCGGCCCAGGAGTGCGTGACCCTGAGGCGGTCGAAGCTGGGTATCCGCTCGGCCAGAACGGGCCAGATCAGATCCTCGAACTCCTCGTGCACGACCGTGAGGTCGTCGGCATCGACGGCAACGTCATCTGTGGGAGGGGCACCGGCGAGGAAGTAGGGGGGTTCTGAGCGCACGTAGACCCCAGACGGGTCGACGATCATCGGCAGGTTGCGTTCGGCCGGTTCGGCAGCGTCAAATACGAACACCGACCGGTTGCGGGCCTCTACAGGTAGGGGGATACCGGCCATGTCGGCAATGGTGGCGGAGCGTGGGCCAGCGGCATTCACCACGTGGCTGCACCGGACTGTTCGGCCGCTCTCCAGTTGGACGGCCAGTACCCGGTTGTCCTCCACCTGCAGGTCCACGACCCTGTCGGTCGTGTAATCGACCCCGTTGTGTCGGGCACGTTGGCGCAGCCCCCACATGAGGGCGAAGGCGTCGAAGGTTCCCTCTCCGCTCACCCCGATACTCCCGCCGGAGAGGTCGTCTACAGCCAGATAGGGGAACCGTTGACCGAGTTGTTCGCGGTCCATCAAGGTTATGTCGGCACCACAGGCGGACTGGATCTGGTGGTTGGCCTCGAGTGTGGCCCATCCCGACTCGGGGGCAAGGAAGAGGTAACCGGTGTCCCTGTAGCAGAGGTCGGGCGACTCGCCACCGACCTCGACAAGATCGTTGAAGTCGTTGAGGAACTGTGTGCCGAAAAGCGACAACTCCACGTTCACCGGGTTCGAGAACTGGTGTCGGATGCTCGCACACGACAGGGTCGTCGATGAGAGTGCATAGGTAGGATCCGGCTCCACCACCAGAACCGTGCCCGTGTAGTCGGGGTTCTCCGAGAGGAAGTAGGCGACTGCGCTGCCGATCACGGCACCACCGACGATGATGGTGTCGAAGCGATCTGCTGGCATCAGGTTTGCCGGTCTGGCAGCGTCTGTCTGTGACCCTGGGTCAGTCCAGGTCGGCCAGGTCGGGGAAATCGCTCGGAGGCATGATGTCGACGGTTGCCGAACGCTGCTGTGCGAGCATCCCGCCATCTACCTTCAACACGTCGCCGGTCATGTAGCGGGCGTCGTCGGAGGCAAGGAACAGGGCAGGGCCTGCCATGTCGTCGGGATAACCGGGCCGTCCGAGCGGGATGTTCTCGCCCCGGAGCGCCGCTTCCTCGTCTGACATGCCGACGGTGTCGATGGCGCCGGGGACGAGGGCGAACACCCTGATTCCGTAGGGCCCCAGATCGAGGGCCATGGCGCGGGTCAGCGCCTCGATTCCGCCCTTGGAGGCGTCGTAGGCGCTGAATGCCCGGTGGGCCCGGGTGGCACCGCCGGACGACATGTTGATGATCACCCCGGCACCCTTGTCGGCCATGATGCGGGCCGCACGGTGCGAGCAGAGGAAGTGCCCGGTCAGGTTCACATCGATTATGCGCCGCCACCACGCCTCGTCGGCCTCGAAGAAGTGGAGCATCGGGCTGACAATGCCGGCGTTGTTGACCAGCACGTCGACTGTTCCGTAGGCATCGAGTGCCGTGTCGAAGATGGATGCCACCTGAGCGCTGTCTGAGACATCAGCCACGGCCCCGGCGGCGGTGCCTCCGGCGGAGAGAATGTGGTCGACCACCTCTGCGACCACATCGGCGTCGATGTCGTTCACGACAACGTGGGCACCTGCACCGGCGAACCGCTCGGCGATTGCCCGGCCGATGCCCCGTCCTGCGCCGGTGACCACGACCACCTGACCTTCGTGTGCCGTGCCCATGATGTTGCCTTCCTGTCAGACCTGATTGAAGAAACTGTGCACCGAGTCGACGAGTGCCTGAGCCTGCCCTGCATCGACATCGAGATGGGTAACGATACGCATGGTGGGCTTCCACGGCCACAGCAGCAGGCCGTCGGCAGCCAGATGGGCTGCAAGGGCGTCGTGGTGATCCGCGGGAGGAGTCAGCCAGACCATGTTGGTCGCCTGACTGACCCCCAGTCCCTCAACCTGGCGGAACCCGTCGGCGATGAGGGCGGCGTTCTCGTGGTCTACAGCAAGCCGGTCCACGTGGTGGTCGAGGGCGTACAGGCAGGCGGCAGCCATGTGGCCCACCTGTCGCATGCCGCCTCCGAGCATCTTGCGCAGACGGAATGCACGTGCGATCGATTCACCATCGCCAACGAGCATGGCGCCCATGGGGGCTCCAAGTCCCTTGGAAAGGCAGATGGAGGCCGTGTCGACGTTCTGGATGATGTCGGCCACCGGAACGTCGAGGGCTGTGGCGGCGTTGAACAGGCGGGCCCCGTCAAGGTGTACCGAGAGGCCACAGTCCCGGGCGGTCGCGGCCAGGTCGTCTATCAGGTCGACCGGTTGTGGGGAGCCGTTGACGGTGTTCTCGAGACACAACAGGTGGGTTACCGGGTGGTGCTGGTCAGGTTCCTTGACTGCACTCCGGACGGCCTCGGGGGTGAAGGAGCCGTTCTCATCGGTTTCGATCGGCCACGGAACCGCACCGCCGAGGGCTGCCGTGCCGGACACCTCGTTGATGAGGATGTGGTAGTTGCGTCCGATGATGTACTCGTCGCCGCGCTGGCAGTGGCTGAGGACCGCTGCGAGGTTGCTCTGGGTTGCAGCAGGAAAGAAGAGGGCAGCCTCCTTTCCGGTCAGGCCGGCCATGTGGTCCTGCAGGGCATTGACTGTCGGGTCCTCGCCGTACACGTCGTCGCCGACGTCTGCTGAGGCGATGGCTGCACGCATCCCGGGGGTTGCCTTCGTGACGGTGTCGCTGCGGAAGTCGGCCAGCGTCGGCACCTGTTCGCTCACTGTCAGACCCCTATCTCCTCATGAACCGGTGTACCCGGACTCGGTCCACCGGTCCGGGAAGGCTACCCCCCTGTCGGTAGGGGTCACTGCGTCGAAAGGCCCGGTACGGATGGTAGGGGTGTGGCCATCTAGGTTCGACCTTCAGGGGAGCGTGGAGACGTTCCTGCGATGTGTGGATCCAGCGAGGAGAACCATGACAGAGGTACACGGCACCACGGCAGAGGGCTTCACGGGGGTGACCGAGGCATTCCAGCGGAACTTCGACGAGTTTGGCGAGGTGGGTGCGGCCTGCTGTGTCTACGTGGATGGTGTCCCGGTTGTTGACGTCTGGGGAGGCCTTGCCGACCAGGCATCGGGTCGTGCATGGGAGAGCGACACGCTGCAACTGCACTTTTCGACCACCAAGGGGCTGGCAGCCATCTGCGCCGCGATGCTCTACGAGCGTGGCCTGCTGGACTACGAGGCTCCCGTGTCACAGTACTGGCCGGAGTTCGCCGGCGGTGGCAAGGGGGGCATAACCGTCGCCCAGTGCATGAGTCACCGTTCGGGGCTGGCGGCAGTCGACACACCGTTGACCCTGGACGAGATATGGGCTGTGGAACCAGTGCTGCGGGCCATTGAGGCACAAGAACCGCTATGGGAGCCGGGATCCGCAAACGGCTACCACGCCATCACCTACGGCTGGATCGTCGGCGAGGTCGTCCGGCGTATAGACGGCCGCACCCTGGGTGCGTTCCTGGCCGAGGAGGTGTCCGGACCGCTGGGAGCGGAGTCCTACATCGGCCTACCCGAATCCGAGGAGGGTCGCGTGGCGACGCTGCTCAACTCGCCGCCGCCTGCCACCCAGGAGGAACTCGAGTTGATGATGGCTGTAATGGGGCCCGGCACCATGGGCTTCAGAGCGCTAACCATGGACGGGGCAATTCCGTTCGGAGCCCCCGAGAACCCCTTCAACGCTCGCGAGATGCACGCCACCGAGATGCCGGCGGCCAACGGGATCAGCGAGGCCCGTGCCCTGGCCCGCATCTACGCAGCCACGGTCGGTGACGTCGACGGTATCCGGCTTGTCTCAGATGACACGGTGCGCCACGTCCGCTCCGAGCGATCGAGGGGGCCTGACCTGAGCCTCGTAGCCGAGTGTGCATGGGGCCTGGGCTTCATGCGCAACCTGGAGGTGAACCCGATGCTGACAGGGGAGTCCTACGGTCACCCCGGGGCTGGTGGGTCGATCGCCTTCGGTGACCTCGAGAACGGTGTCGGCTTCGCCTACGTGATGAACCAGATGGGAGGCGGGATCGCCGGAGACCCGCGCGCCAACGGCCTGATCGAGGCGCTCAGGTCCTGCCTCTGAGCCTGCTCGCTGCAGGTCAGACAGTGGCTGTCCGCGGTTCTGGTGCCCGTGCGGGCACACTGGACCCATGAGAACCGATGCCAACGAGGAACGGATGGGCCTGTTTCTCGACTACGAGAACCTGGCGATAGGCGCGAGAGAGAGCCTCGGGCTGAAGAGCTTCGACTTTGCTCCGATCGCACGCGCCATGGCCGAGAGGGGACGCGTCGTCTACCGACGGGCCTACGCCGACTGGTCCGGTTTCGACGAGGACCGTCGCCACCTCACCCGCCATCAGGTTGAGCTGGTCGAGATACCGCAGCGAATGGGTGCCGCCAGGAAGAACGCCGCCGATATCAAGATGGTCGTAGACGCCCTTGAGCTGGCCTTCGAACGTGACTACGTGACGACCTTCGTGCTTTGCACGGGCGACAGTGACTTCACGCCGTTGGTGCAGAAGTTGCGTGAGCTGGATCGTCGGGTAATCGGTATCGGGGTACGTGATTCCACCTCGAACCTGCTGCCGCCGGCCTGCGACGAGTTCCTGTTCTACGACCGCCTGGAGGGGGTCGAGGCAAGTCGAGAGGCCAGCCGGGAGGCCAGCCGCGGCGGGGGTACGAAGTCCGAGGCGCCGACCGGCGACACCCCGTCTGTCGAGGATCCCAGCCTTGATGAGCTGGTGATATCCACGCTCGCAGGCATGCAGGGCTCGCATGAGGATGTACGTGCCTCGACCCTCAAGCGGGCGATCCTGCGTATCGATCCCACTTTCACCGAGTCTGACCATGGCTTCCGCGGCTTCACCGAGTTGCTGCGCCATCTGGCCGACCGTCGGGTAGTTGAGCTGGTGGGGGCCAAGCGTGACCCCGAGGTTGATCTGGTCACAGGTGACGGGCCCGCCCAGGTGGCGTTTGACCTGTTGGCAGCGGTGGTTGCCGATACCGGTGGTGGCCGAAAGAAGGGCGTGGCAATGTCGGGCCTCAAGACCGAGTTGCGCCGGCGTGACGACGGTTTCAGCGAGCGGGCGCTCGGCTACAGCGGTTTCCTGCAGTTCTGCAGGGCGGCCGCCGCCAGGGACCTTGTGGCGATGGAATGGGACGACAAGCGGGGTGACTATCTTCTCTCGCCGAGTGGCTAGTAGGAAGGTAGGTAGGTCCAGCAGGTAGGCCAACAGGTAGGCCAACAGGTCAGCAAACCAGCAGACAAGACGGAAACGAGGGAGTTCAGGTGGGAGAATCGACGGGAGACTCGACCGGAAACAGGACGGACATCGGTCGTGTTCCGGAGCGTGGTGTTGTTGACCGGGCTGCGATTGAGGCTGTGCTCGACGAGGGCATGATCGCCCATGTCGGCCTGGTTGCCGGAGAGGGCGAGGCCGCCCACCCCGTTGTCATCCCGATGCTCTACGCGCGGCTTGGTGACCGCCTGCTGCTGCACGGGTCGCCGGCAAGTCGCCTGCTGCGGACGGCGAAGTCTGGTGTCGAGGTGTGTGTCACCGTGACCCTGTTGGACGGCCTGGTTCTGGCACGCTCGGCCATGCACCACTCCATGAACTACCGCTCGGTGGTGGTGTTCGGTACCGCCACCGAGGTCACCGACTGGGACGACAAGGTTGCGGCACTGGACCGGCTGACCGACCACGTGCTGCCCGGTCGGATGGCCGTGCTGCGACCCCACACCGACAAGGAGGTGCGCGGCACCACGGTTCTCTCCCTGTCGCTCGAGGAGTGCTCGATGAAGGTGCGGACGGGGCCACCGGTCGACGATGCCGAGGACATGGATGCAGGCGTCTGGGCCGGTGTTCTGCCCCTGGGTGTGGCAGCCGGCGTTCCGGAGCCAGACCCGCTGATGCCTCCGAGGGAGGTTCCCGACCAGGTGGCAGCGTGGAGCCGGGGCGCCGTCTAGCCCGGTATGGCTAGTCACCTGAGCGGTGCCTCACAGAATCGTCAGGCGGCCTTCGGAAGGACAATGAAGGCGAACGCCACGTAGTGGAGTACTGCTGCGGCCACCGTGAGCACGTGGAAGACCTCGTGGAAGCCGAAGGTGTCAGGCCATGGATCGGGGCGGCGTAGGGCGAACACGATTCCGCCGGCGGTGTAGAGAAGTCCGCCGATGAGCAGCAGCAGGAATCCAGCCACCCCCAGGTTCTGCCAGGCGTCGGCAACCACTGGCAGGAGGCTCCAGCCGACCACCAGGTAGGGGAGTGCGACAAGCGGGGTAGGGGCATCCCTGTTGCGCAGGCGCACGACTGCGCCGATCAGGGCTCCTCCCCAGACCATCGGCAGCACGATCTTCATCGCCCAGGGCGAGAGGGCGAACACCGCCACCGGGGTGTAGGTGGCTGCAATCGCAACGAAGATCGTGATGTGGTCGAGGCGCTGCATGATGAGCTGCCCCCTCTGACCCCAGTCGATCCGGTGGTAGAGGGCAGAGACGCCGAACAGGGCCACAATCGAGAGGCTGTAGAGGGCAGTGATGAACCGGGGCCAGATGCCCGGCGCCATCACGATCATGATCGGAGCGAGGGTAAGTGAAGCGGTGAACGCCGAGCGGTGTGAGACGCCCCGCAGGAGCGGCTTGGGAGGCACGGGGTAGTCGGAGAGCTTCTTCACGGAACCTAGACCCTAGGGGCCCCGGCGGGTGGCTCAGCGGGGGTTCGTCTCGTAGGCGACCGATCTGTGGCGGATCGTCAGGATCCTCACGGTGCGACCGTTGTCGACAATCTGGTAGATGATCCGGTAGGCGCCTATTCGAAGAGAGGAGAGACCCCTGAGGCGCCCCCGAAGTGCCTTGCCGGCACCTGGATCGCGCTCGAGGAGTCCAATGGATTCCCTGACCATCTCTGCCAGGCGCCAGGGCAGGGTCTCGGTGTCCCTGCGTGCCCGGCGGCCGAGCACGACGCGGGTCACTGGTCGTCGGGTTGTCGTGCGTCCATTTCGGCCTCGAACTCGGCGAGTGTTATGAAGTCTCCCCTGGCAAAGTCGGCGAGGCTTTCTTCAATTGCAGCCATGGTGTCGGGATCGGACAGGATCTCGGCTGTTTCCTCGAGGGCCTCGTACTCGTCGATGCCAATGAGGGTCGCCTCGGGTCGTCCGTTTCTGGTCACGACGACATGTTCGCCGCTACGTGCGACACCGTCGAGCAGGCTTGAGAGTTCAGCCCTGAACTGACGGACGGAAACGGTTCTTGCCATGCCACCAGAGTAGATGATGTTGCTAGGTATGTGTACGGAACTGTGTACACAGTTTGTTGTTATTGGATTGGCACACCGGGCCCCCGGATCGGGCAGACTCTGCGGGTTCGTGACGGCTGTTCGGGGGAGGTTGGCAGGTGGGTGAGCAGGCATGTTGAACGACAGCCACGATTTCGTGATCGTCGGCGGCGGATCAGCCGGTTGCGCCCTGGCCAACCGCCTCAGCGCAGACCCCTCGAACCGGGTGCTCGTGATCGAGGCCGGTCGCCCGGACTACCGGTGGGACGTCTTCATCCACATGCCTGCCGCCCTTTCCTTCGGCATCGGGAACAGGTTCTACGACTGGAAGTACGAGTCCGAGCCGGAACCCGAAATGGGCGGCCGCCGCGTCTACCACGCACGCGGCAAGGTGCTGGGCGGTTCGTCGAGCATCAACGGCATGATCTTCCAGCGGGGCAACCCGATGGACTACGACCGGTGGGCTGACACCCCCGGCTGCGAGGACTGGGACTACGCCCACTGCCTTCCCTACTTCCGGCGCATGGAGACCTGTCTGGCCGGAGAGGACGACTGGCGTGGTGGTGGGGGTCCCCTGGTGCTCGAACGTGGACCCGCCACCAGCCCGCTGTTCCGCTCCTTCTTCGAGGCGGTGCAACAGGCAGGTCACCCCCTGACCGACGATGTCAACGGCTACCGTCAGGAGGGCTTCAACGCATTTGACCGGAACGTCCACCGGGGTCGGCGTCTGTCGGCTGCGAGGGCCTACCTGCACCCCGTGATGGACCGCCCGAACCTTGAGGTGGTTACCCGGGCGCACGCCACGAGGATCCTGTTCGAGGGGACACGTGCAGTCGGGGTCGAGTACCAGCGTCGCGGCAGGCGCACCAGGAGCGTGGCACGAGCCGCCGAGGTGATCCTGTGTGGCGGGGCGATCAACACGCCGCAGTTGCTTCAGCTCTCCGGGATCGGTCCGGCTGCGGTTCTGGCTGACGCCGGCGTCGAGCAGTTGGTGGACCTGTCGGGTGTGGGCGAGAACCTTCAGGACCACCTTGAGGTCTACGTGCAGTACGCATGCACCAAACCGGTTTCGATGGCGCCGTACCTGGCAATGTGGCGTCGCCCGTGGGTCGGCCTGCAGTGGCTGTTCCGGCGTGGCCCCGGCGCCACAAACCACTTCGAGGCTGGCGGCTTCCTGCGTGGCAACGAGGACGTGGGCTGGCCCAACCTGATGTTCCACTTCCTGCCTATCGCCATCCGGTATGACGGCTCGGTGCCTTCCGCCGGTCACGGATACCAGTTCCACATCGGCCCCATGTTCTCCAACTCCCGCGGATGGGTCCGGATCAGGTCAGACGATCCGTTTGAGAAGCCCAGAATGCTCTTCAACTACCTGTCCACTCCCGAGGATCGTCGCGAGTGGGCCGAGGCAGTCGCAGTGGCGCGCAACATCATGGGCCAGGCGGCCTTCGACGAGTTCAACGGGGGTGAGCTGTCACCGGGGCCAGAGGTGCAGGGCGACGAGGCGATCCTGGAATGGGTACGCCGCGACGCCGAAACAGCGTTGCACCCTTCGTGCACCGCACGCATGGGGACCGACGAGATGGCAGTGGTCGACCCGAGGTCAATGCGGGTACACGGAACCGAGGGCCTGCGGGTGGTCGACGCCTCGGTCATGCCGACCCTCACAAACGGCAACATCTACGCTCCCGTGATGATGACCGCCGAGAAGGCCGCCGACCTAATTCTCGGGAACGAGCCGCTGCCACCATCGTCGGCGCTGCAGTATCGACACGGTGAGAGCGAGGTTGACCGGTGAGTTTCACGATTGGCCTTGGGGCCAGGATCCGCAAGTCGCCGTTCTACGAGGCGATGTCCGCTCACGGGATGACGTATGCGAGCGTCTACAACAAGATGGTCCTGCCGGAGTCGTTCGGGGACCCCGATGCCGAGTACACGGCGCTTGTAGAGCGTGTGTCCCTGTGGGACGTGGCGTGTGAGCGTCAGGTTGAGGTGGTGGGGCCGGACGCATTCGAACTGGTGCAGTACGTCTCGGCCCGCGACATGGCCGGGTGTGCCGTCGGCCGGGTGCGCTATGCGCCGATCTGTGACCACGAGGGAACGCTGATCAATGATCCGATGATCCTGAAGTTGGCCGAGGACCGCTTCTGGTTCTCCATCGCAGACAGCGACCTGCTGTTGTGGATACGGGCTATCGGTGCCGAGCGGGGGCTGGACTGTCGGGTCTTTGAGCCCGACGTGTCGCCACTGGGGGTGCAGGGACCGCGGGCCGACGACGTGCTGGCCGACATGTTGGGCGAGTGGGTGCGCGACGTTCCCTTCTTCGGATTCGTAGAGGTGGAGCACGAGGGGATTCCCTTCGTGCTGTGCCGGTCGGGGTGGAGTGGACAGGGCGGGTTCGAACTGTTCCTGACCGATGGTTCACGGGGCAACGACCTGTGGAAGGCCGTGTGGGAGGCGGGTGGGCCCTATGGCATCCACCCCGGTGGCCCGATGTCTGATGAGCGAATCGAGTCGGGGCTGTTTTCGTATGGGACCGACTGCGGGGGTGACGCCACGCCGCTGGAGGTGGGCCTGGGGCGGTTCTTGTCCCTTGACCGGGAGGATGACTTCGTCGGTAGGTCGGCCCTGTTGGCCGAACGTGAGCGGGGCCCGGCGCGGAGGCTGGTGAAGGTGCTGCTGTCGGGTGAGCGTCTGGCTGTGCCGAGTGAGCACCCGTGGCCGGTTTACGCCGGCGGTGCCGGCGGTCCTGGAAAGCAGGTGGGAACCGTGCGGTCGGCGGTGTGGTCGCCGAAGCACAGCTCGAACCTGGCGCTGGCTCTGGTGTCGTCTGAGGTGGCCGGGGGCGGGTTCGTGACGGTGACGCCCGAGGGCGACGAGTTGGAGGCGAGCCACCTGGCGTACTTCGGGGAGTAGGCAGGCGGGAAGCAGGCGGGAAGCAGGCGGGAAGCAGGCGGGCAGCGGGTGGGGAGTCTCAGCCACTGTCACACCCCTTCTCTACAGTTGAGCCATGTTCAGATTTGATGGCGAGGTCGAGAAGCTGGTTGGAGAGATGGCCCACGAGGAGCTCGGTGACCTCTCGACAGACGGTGTCGACTCCCGTCTGGTCAGGTGCCAGCACCTCAAGTCGGCCGTCTCTGCCTACGAGGCCCGCCTCATCCGGCACGGAGAGACACTCGTCGAACACATGGGCATGCGGCCGGCCTCGGCGGCCCACCTCTCGGCCACGCTGGGTGTGTCGGCCCGTGAGGCCCGTGCAACCGTGAAGGTGGCTGAGGCTCTCAAGGCGGTGCCCGCCGCCGAGGACGCCCTCGCCGCCGGAGAGATCACCACCGGCCACGTAGACATACTGGCACGCTGTCTCCCCGTAGAGCACCGCAGGGCGGCAGCAGTTGAGCCGGGCCTGATCGAGGCTGCCCGTGGCCAGAGTGTCGACCGTTTCCGCCGTACCGTCGACGACTTCGTTCGAGCCCAGTCCGGTGACCTTGATGGCGCCGAGCGTGCCCGCCGTCAACATGAACGTCGCCGGGCCTCTGTGTTCACCGACGATGATGGCATGGTTCGCATTGATGCTGTTCTTCCTCCTGAGACCGGTGCCGTTGTCTCTTCCCAGCTGGGCCGTATCCAAGACGAGATGCATCGGGGCAGTGCTCAGGTTTTCAGCACAGCCGGTCAGCGGGCAGCTGATGCGCTTGTCGAGATGGCAAGGCGGGCTGCGGGCGGGGTCTCTGGCAGGTCGTCCTCAGGTTCGGCCCGGACCGAGATGGTCGTCACCGTAGACCTCGCGTGGCTGACAGGTCAGGTCGACGCTGCAGCAGACGAGGGTGTCCTGCCACGTTGTGAGATACCCGGCATGGGGGAGTTGGCACCCGCTACCGCCCGCCGGTTGGCTTGCGAGGCTGCAATCATTCCGATGGTCATGGGCGGTGCCTCGCAGCCACTCGATGTGGGTCGTCGGCGCTACCGCATTACACCAGCCCAGCGCCTGGCCCTGGTGGTCCGCGACGGTGGCTGTGTGTGGCCGGGCTGCGACCGTCCACCCGGCTGGTGCGAGGCCCACCACCTCGATGAGTGGCTTCGCGACGACGGCCCCACCGACCTCGCAAACCTGGCCCTGCTGTGCAGCCGCCACCACCACGATGTCCACGAGGGCGGCCGGGTACTGGAGCAAAGCGACGGTGAGCAGGGGCCATGGCAGGTCAGGCTGGGCTTGTCACCACCAAGGGCCCCAGCCGCGTAGTGGAGTGCGAGGCGTGTAGCGGGGCCTGCTAGGCGTTCAGGTGTACCCCTGGAGACTGCGGGTAGCCAGAGGGTGCCTGGAGGATGGGCGTGACACGTAGCCGGGGCGGACGTTCGCTCTCAGAATGCCAGCCTCATGGCGGTGTCATTCTTCATGCCCCGGCCTACATCAGGAGCATGTCTCCTGTTGAGGCAGGCACCTGTTGGATCTGGGAGTAGGGCTACATCTTCAGCCCGCCGCTACACCCGTGCCAGCAGGGTTCCAGTTCCGATTCCGCCGCCGCAGCACATGGTGATCAGGGCGTGGTCCGCTCCTGTTCGCTGCAGTTCGTGCACGGCCTTCGTGGTGAGAATCGCACCCGTACCGCCGAGCGGGTGGCCGAGGGCGATCGCACCACCGTTCGGGTTCACCCGTTCCATGTCGGGTCCGAACTCCTTCTCCCATGCCAGCACAACTGAGGCGAACGCCTCGTTGATCTCGACCACGTCGATGTCGTCGATGGACATCGAGTTGTCGGCGAGCAGCCTGGCTGTGGCGCCGATTGGGCCCGTCAACATGAGTTCGGGGTCTGAACCGATCAGGCATGTATCGACGAACCGGGCAATGGGAGTGACCCCCAGTGCCTCCGCCTTGGCGGCGGTCATCAGCAGCAGTGCCCCGGCTCCGTCAGAGATCTGTGACGAGGTGGCGGCTGTGTGTACGCCGTCTTCACGGCCGGTGGGGCGAAGGCCGGCAAGTGTTTCCATGCTGGTGTCGCGGAGGCCCTCGTCGCGGCTGATGGTGGTGGTCTCGCCGGTGGGAGAGCCGTCCTCATCCATGACAGGAGCCTCAACGGGAACGATCTGGGTTCCGAAACGGTCCTCTTCCCAGGCCCGAGCCGCCCGGTCCTGGGACATCTTTCCGAAGGTATCGCAGTCCTCGCGGGTGATTCCCCACTGGTCGGCGATTCGCTCGGAGCCTTCGAACTGGGTGGTGAACTCGTAGTGCTCAAAGTAGTTGTGGTTGATCGGTAGGCCGGAGTCCGGATCCTTTGGGGTGGTTGCACCGAACTTGACCCGGCTCATCAACTCCACCCCACAGCCAACGGCGACATCGACGGTGCCGGAGGCGACGAGTGCATAGGCCAGGTTGGTGGCCTGCTGGGAGGAGCCGCACTGCGTATCAACCGTGGTGGCGGGAACATCAATTGGCAGACCTGCGGTCAGCCATGCCGTGCGGGTGACGTTCATGGACTGCATGCCGACCTGGCCCACACAACCACCCACCACCTGGCCGACCTCGAGTGGGTCGACACCGGAACGGTCGAACAGGGCCCTCTGGACCGTGCCGAGCACGTCAACGGAGTGGCATGTGGAGAGGCCACCACCGCGCCTGCCGATCGGGGTTCGAACAGCCTCGGCGATCACTACCTGGTTTGGAGATGTCACTGCGTGCTCCTGGGGGTCGGGTCTGGCAGGCCTGCTGGCTGGTCCTGCGTGCACCGGACCCTACAGTTGGTCGGGTGGAGAACAGGAAGTGGGCAGGAAGGTCGCTGGCCAGCAAGTCAGGCAGCAAGTCAGGCAGCGAGTCGGGCAGAGACTCAGGTGCAGACCACGTCGGGGTGGGGTCGTGGTGAGTGCTGACGCAGGCGCCCACAGCCACCACTCCCACGGGAGGCTCGGCGCCGGCCCGGTACTGCGCTGGGCGCTGGCGGCAAACGGGTTGTTGCTGGTCGTTCAGGTAGTCGGAGCGGTCCTGTTCGGGTCCCTCGCCCTGCTTGCCGACACGGTCCACCAGGGATCTGACGTCTTCGCCCTCATGGTGGCCTTGGTTGCCATGTCCCTCTCGGCCCGAGCACCCAGCGACAGGTACAGCTTCGGTCTGAGGCGTGCAGAGGTGATGGCGGCCCTCTTGAACGCTGTGTTGCTGGTAGTTGCCGCAGGCTGGATATTCGTGGAGGCGTCACGGCGCATCAGCGACCCGCCCGAGGTGTCGGGGTGGGGGGTGTTCACGGTGGCCGTCATCGGGCTCTTCGTCAACGGCGGTAGTGCATGGATGCTTCAGCGAAGCGGCGACCGGAGCCTGAACGTCTCTGGAGCGGCACTGCACCTGCTCAGCGACGCAGCCGGGTCCTTCGGAGTTCTGATCGCCGGTCTTGCCGTTGTGTTCTGGGATGCGGCCTGGGTTGATCCCACAGTGTCGTTCCTGATTGCCGGGCTGGTTCTGTGGTCTGGCGTGAGGCTCGTCAGTCACACCACCCGCATCCTGTTTGAGGGAACGCCTGCCGGAGTCGACAACAATGAGTTGACCAGTGCCATGACATCCCATGAGAGCGTCGATGATGTCCACCACCTGCACGTCTGGGCGGTGGACTCGACGATGGTTGCACTGAGTGCCCATGTGGTGGTGGCCGCCGACAGCCTCCACGACGCGCAGGTGGTTGGAGCAGAGCTGGAGAGGCGCCTGGAGGGTCTCCTCGGGGGATCGGGTTCGGCCCATGTGACCCTGGCGCTTGAATGCCACCCGTGTGGCGAGGGTCACGACGTGGATGGTGGCTCGAGAACCAGCTGGGAGCAGGGTGACTGCGTGACCTGAGATCGGATCTCATTCCAGGACCAGGACCAGGACCAGTACTTGGGCAGGCTCGTTTCGGCTAGATGGGCAGCCCACCTGTGGCGGATGCCGTGCTGCCGTGGTCCTTGTAGGCGGCGATGGTCCGCTGGGCGATGCGCATCTGGTGGATCTCGTCGGCACCGTCGGCGAAGCGGGCCCAGCGTGCGTGCTGGTACATGTGGGCTAGGGGGGTGTCTGTGGAGTAGCCGAGGGCGCCGTGGACCTGGATGGAACGGTCGATGATGCGGTTCAGGCTGTTCGCCACGAAGTGCTTTGCCATCGAGACCTCCGACTTGAAGTCGTCGCCACGGTCGATCTTGTAGGCGGCGTGGAGCACCATCAGCTTCGACTGGTAGAGCTCCATGGCGGAGTCGGCGATCATCCACTGGATTCCCTGTTTCTCTGCCAGAACAGATCCGTGGCTGTAGCGCTCAAGGGAGCGGGCAACCATCAGGTCCAGAGCGGTCTCGGCCTGGGCGATCCACCTCATGCAGTGGGCCAGACGGGCCGGGCCAAGGCGGTATTGACCGAGTAGGTGACCCTGGCCGCGGCCGCCCAGCATCTGGGACTCATGTACCCGCAGGTCCTCGATGAGGATCTCGGAGTGTCCGGTTGAGCCGTGCATGGTCTCGATCTGGCGGACCTCGTTCCAGCCCTCGTGGGGCAGGTCAACGAGGAATGCCGTGTTTGCAGCCTGGGGCAGGTCGGGGTCGTCCTCGGTCCGGGCGATGAGGATGGCGAAGCTGGCCCGGTGGGCGTTCGAAATGAACCACTTGTGACCGTTGATCACCCACTCCTCACCATCCTGGTACCCGGTGGTCCGGATGAGGGTCGGGTCTGATCCGGCTACCTCCGGCTCTGTCATGGCGAAACATGACCACGTTCGACCGTCGCACAGGGGCCTGAGGTAGCGCTTCTTTTGATCATCGGTGGCCCAGTGGAGGAGGGTGTGCATGTTGCCCTCGTCGGGGGCCTGGCAGTTGAACACCCAGGGCCCGTAGTAGGAGCGTGCGGCCTCTGCCTGCACCATGGCGAGCTCGACGTGGCCGAGCCCCATGCCGCCCCACTCCTCTGGCATGTGGGGCAGCCAGATGCCGGCCTTGTGGGCCTGCTTTCTCAGGGAGATGAGGATCTCCAGACGGGTCCTGCCGGAAGTGCCCTCGTCTGAGCCCGTGGCCTGCCCGCTGGTCTGGCTTGTCGCCTGCTTACTGGCCTGCTCTTCCAACTCCACCTCTGCCGGCCTGATCACCTCATTCACAAAACCGCGTACGCGGTCGCGCAGAGCCTCAAGTTCAGGAGAGAAGCTGAAGTCGATGCTCATGCTGGTCCTGCGTGACAGCCTGGCAGCCTGGTCCTCTACAGGCTCTCTACAGGCTCTTCCCGGGTCGTCCGGGTCCCTCCGCTGCTGCCCCCCTCATGTCGGAGTTGAGTTGGGCGTCGGCCATCAGGCCGGCCATCACGTCGGTCAGGTCTGCCGGGTCGTCGGGTTGGGTTGCCGTCGGCCCCAGATGCCACTGCTCGGCGATGCCAAGTTGGCTGCCATGAACGTCAAACACCCTGCCGGTCACGTTCTGGGCGGCCTCACTGCAGAGCCACACGGTTGGCACTGCTATCCAGCGTGGGCTCATCGCCTCCCTGGTCTCCTCGTCCATTGATTCCCAGCCCGCCAGACCTGAGGTCATACGTGTGAATGCACCGGGGGCCAGGCAGTTCACCGTCACCCCGTACCGGACGAGCTCCATGGCGCTGATGACCGTGAATGCGGCGATCCCAGCCTTGGCAGCGCCGTAGTTGCACTGCCCGACGTTTCCGTAGATGCCCGATGGTGAGGACGTGTTGATGATCCGACCGAAGAGTTCCTCCGGGGCGTAGTCACCCGACTTGGCCTTCTCCCTCCAGTGGACGGCTGCGTGGTGGGCGGGAGCGAATGTTCCCTTCAGGTGGACGTCGATTACGGCGTCCCAGTCGGATTCCGACATCGAAAAGACCATCCGGTCCCGGAGGATTCCTGCGTTGTTCACGAGAATGTCAAGGCGTCCCCAGGTGTCGATGGCCTGTTGGATCATGGCGCCGGCGGCATCGAAGTCAGCAACGTTTGCACCGTTCACGACCGCCTCTCCACCCATGGCCTCGATCTCGGCCACGACCTCCTGGGCCGGCGACAGGTCGGTTCCCGAGCCGGCGGCATCGCCCCCGAGGTCGTTCACCACGACCTTTGCGCCGTTCTCGGCGAGGAGGAGGGCGTGTTCGCGCCCGATGCCCCGGCCTGCACCGGTGACGATTGCTACACGGCCTTCACAGAGATTGCCCATGGTTGATGTCGCTCCTGATTGTTGGGGAGATGGAGGATGGTGCCACAGATGGGTCCTGAGACGCCTCGGGCACGCCCGGACAGCCTGCCATCTGTCGGCTCGCCCGGACCAACCGGAGATGGCAGAGCCGGTGTAGGAAGGGATGGAGTCGTTGAGGGGGAGAGCATGAGGTGAGGTACGAAAGGCGCTCATGCGTGGGAAGTAGGGTCGGCAGTCCCGTCCAGATGACAGGAGAGAAGAACATGGTCAGGTGTGCGTTCATTGGGCTTGGTGTGATGGGGTACCCGATGGCTGGCCACCTTCAGGCGGCTGGCCATGAGGTCACCGTCTACAACCGCACGGGATCAAGGGCCGAGGCGTGGGTTGGGGAGCATGGCGGGGCGATGGCAGCGACCCCGGCCGAGGCGGCTGAGGCGGCCGAGGGTGCCGATGCGGTGATGATGTGTGTTGGCAACGATGACGATGTCAGGTCGGTCGTATTCGGCGAGACCGGTGTCCTGACCGGTATGGCCGATTCCGGGAGGCCTGCGACCCTCGTTGATCACACCACGGCGTCAGCCGAGGTGGCCCGGGAGGTGGCCGCAGCGGCTTCCGAAATGGGTATTGGCTTCGTGGATGCTCCGGTCTCGGGTGGACAGGCCGGTGCAGAGAACGGGCAGCTCAGCGTCATGTGCGGCGGAGACCCAGAGGTGTTCGAAGGCATCCGGCCCGTAATAGACGCCTATGCCAGGGCAACGGTTCTGGTTGGGCCTGTCGGCCACGGCCAGCTCACGAAGATGGTCAACCAGATCTGCATCGGAGGCCTCATCCAGGGTCTTGCCGAGGCACTCGACTTTGCCCGCAGGGCCGGCCTCGACCTTGAACAGGTTCTGGCGGCTATCAGCAAGGGGGCATCGGGCTCATGGCAGATGGACAACCGTGCCCGCACAATGCTGGAGCGCCACTTCGACCACGGGTTTGCCATCGACTGGATGCGCAAGGACTTCGGCATCGTGTTCGACGAGGCGGAGCGGCTGGGCGCCTCGCTGCCGTTCACCGAACTGGCTGACAGGAACTATGAGCAACTCCAGGAGCAGGGCCACGGCAGGTGGGACACCTCGGCGGTGATAGAGCTCCTGCGCGAGGACTGAGCCGCAGGGAACTCGGGCAGGCAGGTTGCGGGACCGGGTGGCTATGCCAGGATCTGCGACAGGAAGAGCTTGGTGCGGTCCTCGGTCGGGTTGGTGAAGAAGTGCTCGGGTGTGCCTACCTCGACGATCTGGCCCTCCTCCATGAAGATGATCCGGTCGGCCACCTCCTTGGCGAAGCCCATTTCGTGGGTGACCACCATCATTGTCATGCCTGAGAGCGCAAGGTTCTTCATTACGTCGAGGACCTCCTTGATCATCTCAGGGTCCAACGCAGAGGTGGGTTCGTCGAAGAGCATGATCTTGGGTTCCATGGCCAGGGCTCTGGCAATAGCCACCCGCTGTTGCTGACCACCCGACAACTGTCCGGGGAACTTGTCTGCCTGCTCGGGGATTCCGACAAGTTCCAGTAGGGCCTGGGCCTGTTCCTCGGCCTCGGCCTTGGACTTCTTTCGTACCCAGATCGGGGCCAGGCTGACGTTGTCGCGGACCTTCAGGTGGGGGAACAGGTTGAACTGCTGGAAGACCATGCCCACCTCGGACCGGACCTTTTCGATGTTGCGCAGGTCGTTGCTGAGTTCCACGCCATCGACGACTATCAAACCCTCCTGGTGCTCCTCCAGGCGGTTGATGCAGCGGATCCAGGTGGACTTGCCGGAACCCGATGGCCCAAGGACGACAACGACTTCTTGTTCCTTGATGGTCGCCGAGACACCTTCGAGCGCCTGGAAGTCGCCATACCACTTGGACACGCCCTCGCAGACGATCATGTCCTTCGCGCTGCTCAGATCGCGGCCGCTGCGTGCAGCACCGCCAGAGTCAGTGCCCGTTTCGGTTTCGGTCACATCGGTCACATCGGTCATGTCGGTTAGCCCTCTTGTTGGCGAAGCCCGCAGCGGGAAACTGGCGGCTGGTGGATCAGTTGGGAAGGGTCGGGTGTTGGTCTCTGGAACATTACGGCGATCACTGTTCTCCGAGGCCTACGCGCTTCTCGATGCGCATGCTGGCCTTGGACATGGAATAGGAGATCACCCAGTAGATGAGCGATATGACCATGAGGTTCTCACGGGTGCTTCCCATGAACGCGGTCTGGTTGGGAATGATCGCCTTGGCCACGAAGAGCAGGTCGAAAAGGCCAATGATGATCAGGAGGGAGGTCTCCTTGAATGTGCCGATGACCTGGCCCACGAGAGGCGGAATAGCCACCCTGAGGGCCTGTGGCAGGACGATGAACACGGTCTTTTGCGAGGTTGTCATCCCCACGGCTTCTGCGGCCTCGTGCTGTCCGCGGGTGACCGACTGGATTCCGCCACGAACGTTTTCGGCCAGGTAGGCGGAGGCGAACAAGGCGTAGCCGATCGTGACCGCAGCGACCTCGGAGAGATCCATCCCGTCTGGCAGGAAGAGGGGAACCATCACGCTGAAGAAGATGAGGATCGTGATCAGGGGGACACCCCGCACGAACTCGATGAACCATGTCGCCAGAAGCCTGAAGATAGGCATGTTGGAGGTGCGGGCCAGTGCCAGCATCACGCCCAGCGGGAATGACACCAGCAGGGTGAAGAAGGCCACCATGAGCGTCATCGAGAAGCCGCCGAGGAAGAACTGGCCTGGTACGGGAGCGGTTGAGGGGGTGTTGATCGCTGTGATCAGCCATGACACGAATACGGCTGTGCCTGTCCAGATAGCGACGTAGTTGTGCCGGGTTCGGCGGTCCCCGCTGAAGGTCGGCCCGGCAAGCGAGAAAATCGCCAGGAGAAGCATGAAGATGCGGATGACCATGCGCATGGGCATCAGGAATGATCCAAATGCCAGGAACAGGACTGTCACGGCGACTATCCGTCCCACCTCGCCGGTCTCCGGATTGGTCAGCCAGAACAGGAGGGCACTGCCCAGAACTGCGAACACCAGGAAGATGGGTATGTCGGTCGAGAGCACGTGGCCCATGTCGAAGTCGGGGTCGCGGAGCACGAGGAACAACAGGAGTATCGGTGTGAGAATCCATGCCAGAACCAGCGAGGTTCGGGCCACCTTGGCCGGGATGCGGTCCCGGAGGAGCAGGCCGACTCCGTAGGCGGCGACAGCGATGAGCAACATGATTGTCCAGGGCAGTTTGGTGGTCAGGTCCACCGTTCCGGGTTCTGCCAGGATCTTGGGAGTCCGGTCGCTAACGAAGCTGTGGTGGCCATAGGGGATGACCCACAGGGAGAGGGCAGCCAGGCCGCATACGCCTACCAGAAGAGACAGGGAGCTGACCGAGCGGTCCTTTGAGGTCCTGGAGACGGAGAGGCCTGATGCCAGCAGGAAGACCGCCACGGCAAGCCAGGACAGCCGGGCACTTCCGCTGAACGGAGCCAGCAGCGCGGACAGCGTGACGAACACTCCGAGCGCTGTCACCCGCTTGCCGACGTCTGGTACCGGAACTCTGGAGCCGGCTCGCCAGACGGCGATGGAAAGGCCCGTGAGGATGAGGAACGCTGCCACGCTGAACCAGACACGCAGGTACTGGTCGGCCGGGTAGGCGTGGGTCATCAGGAGGCGCAGGTTCACTGCAGTCGCATTCCACTGGCGCAGAGGGTTGAAGATGAACCCCAGCAGGCCGCGCAGCATCACGATGATCAGAAGGCCCGCAGCCACCGTGAGGGCCGAGTTGAACACGTTTGAGAACAGGTTCTTCTTGAGCCACTCGCGGGGAGGCAGGTGTTCCTCGACAGGGGGAGAAGCGTCGGGGCGCGGCATGGGGTAGAAGCTGCCGATCTCGGCGCCAGCACCGGCGAACTCGCTCATACGGTCACCTCCCCATGGTCAGGCTCGGTCATCGCTCCACCAACTTCATCCGTACGTTGTAGTAGTTGACGACGACAGAGATGGTCAGAGAGGTAGCCAGGTAGAAGAGCATCCATATCGCCACAACTGGAAGAGTCTTTCCGGTCTGGTTGTAGACGGTCTGACCTACCTGGACGATGTCGCTGTAGCCCACGGCAATGGCCAGCGAGGTGTTCTTTGTGAGGTTCAGGTACTGGTTACCCAGTGGGGGGAGGATGACACGGATGGCCTGGGGAAGAATGATGTGGCGCAGGGACTGGCTGCGGTGCAGGCCTACTGCACTCGCTGCTTCTGTCTGCCCCTTTGGAACAGCCAGGATTCCGCCGCGGACGATCTCGCCGATGAACGCCGAGGTGTAGAACACCACCCCGAAGAACACCGCAGCGAAACCGACGGTCATTGTCAGGCCGTTGATCCCGTAGTTGGCGAACTTGCCGGGCTTGACGATGTCAGGCCGCATGGCGTCAAACGGCCGGGCGGCTCCGTCCACGTTGAACTTGGTTTCGATCACCCTGAAGAGGTCTGATCCGCTGTTCAGGATCCACGAGGAGAGACCTGTCCAGTAGATGGCCACTGTGACCGCCATGAGAGCGGCGATTGCCGTGAAGATAATCCGGAAGTAGTCGTCGTCGGAAAGGGCGAGGTGTCCGACGGCGCTGCGCCGTCCGGCCAGGAACTCTCGTATCCAGCGTCCGGCCAGAAGTACGGCTGTCGCCGAGAGAAGTACCTGAGGTAGCAGGATCGGCAGGCTGTCCAACAGGCTTGCAACTGCGCCCATGATCGGTTCGATGAAGCCGAACAGGGGATGGATGAACAGGCCGACCATGCCGAACACGGCGAGGGTTCCAAGTGACCATAGAACCGGTGAGGTGTTGGCACCGGACTCGTTGTGGAGGTCGACGCGGCGTCGCCGTACATAGTGGGCTGCAAGACCGCCCACGAGCATCACCGTGGCCCACTGGTAGAAGCCGTCGGCGATGAACACACGCGGCATCGCGAGGCCCTTGTTGGATATGTGAAGCCAGCCGTTGATGGGGCCGGTGTCCATGTCCACGCGGGGCAGGACTGCAAGGACTGAGAAGTAGAAGATGATCTGAACCAGCAGGGGGATGTTGCGGAGGGTCTCGACCCAGATCGTGGCGAGACGCCTGATCAGCCAGTTGTTGGAGAGCCTGGCAAGGCCCACGACGACACCGAGCAGGGTGGCGAAGACTATGCCGACGATGGCCATCCTCAGGGTGTTGACCATGCCGACCCAGAGCGCCCGACCGCCGGTGGCCGGGTGTGTGTCGATGCCCTCGCTGAGCTGGATGTCGGGCGGCCGCTCCAGGAAGTCGAACCCGATGTTGATGTTACGGGCGGTCAGGTTGTCGCCCGCCTGGGTTGCCAGAAACCAGAGAGAGGCGAGCACCAGAACGAGCGTGGCGACCTGTGCCGTCCACTTGACCACGACGGCGTCACGCCAGAGCGGCACGCGTTGCGAGACCGCTTCGTGGGTGCTTGAGGCCTGGTTGGTGGGTGCGGTCATGTTTCTCGGAAGGTGATGGTGTCTGGGAAGGAACCCTGATGGTTGATCAGGACCGGATGGAAACTACATGTACCGGACCGACTCTGCCGGAATCGGGCAGCGGAACGGGGCAACCGGTCCGGTATGCGGAAGGTCCCGCTGCCTGGAGGTGCATTGCACCCCCGGACAGCGGGACCATCACGCGTATCTCAGGAAACTGCTACTGGGTAGCTGTTGCCTGGTTACCTTTCCAACTGCTCGCTTAGCGTGCAGGCGGCGAGTAGATGAGGCCGCCTTCCTTCCAGTTGGCGTTAGCTGAACCCTCGCGGACGAGGCCCACCGGGTTCAGGTTGGAGTTGTAGATGTCGGTGTAGTTACCGACCTGCTTGATGACGTTGTAGAAAGCATCTGCGCTCAACCCCATCGTGGTCTGCAACTCGCCGTCACCACCCAGGAGGCGGCCGATCTCGCCGGGCTCACCCAGGAAGTCATCGACGTTTGCCGAGTTCACGCCGTACTCGTCGGCGATGATCGTGGCGTACACGGTCCAGTTGACGGCGTCAGCCCATGCGGAGTCGTTCTGGCCGTAAACCGGGCCGAGGGGCTCCTTGGAGATGGGTGTCGGCGGGAAGATTACCCACTCTTCGTCGGCAGGCTGCTGCTTGACCTTGCGGCCAACCAGTGCGGAACCGTCGGTGGTGGAGATGTCGCAGCCACCGTCGAGGAACTGCTGCCAGACCTCGTCGCCGGTCTCATACGAGTTGAGCGTGATGTTCACGCCGCCAAGCTCGGCTGCCTCTGCGATGTTCTTCTCAGTTGTGGTACCAGCGTTGGTGCAGACGACTGCGCCCTCAAGGTCGGCGATACCTGAGGTACCGGAGAACCCGTCGGAGACACGGCCCATAAGCTGCTGTCCGTCGTAGTAGGTGGTGGGACCGAAGTCCATGCCCACATCGGTGTCACGGCTCTGGGTCCAGGTCGAGTTGCGCATGAGCACGTCGATATCACCAGTCTGAACTGCTGTGAACCGCTCTGCTGCGGTCAACGCCATGAACATGACGGCGTTGGCATCACCAAGGACGGCTGCTGCTACTGCACGGCAGTAGTCGGCGTCGAAACCTGTGACCGAACCATCGGCCTGGGTCTCTGAGAACGCCACAGCGCTACCGCTTACACCACAATTGAGCGTGCCACGCGCCTGAACGGCGTCGAGCAGGCTTCCGCCCTGCACAACCTCGACCTCTGCGGCCGTGGTGGCCGGTGCGGCCGTGGTGGCCGCTGCAGTCGTGGGCGCAGCCGTTGCGGCTGGTGCTGCCGTGGTGGCCGGTGCTGCCGGTGTGTCGTCGCTGTCATCGCTGCCGCATGCGGCGGCAATGACACCAATCGACAGGAACAGTGCAAGCAGCCTTACAAGCTTGCTCTTCTGCATATGAACCCCTCCGATTCGTCTTTCGACTCAATCTGATTGATCATCCGTGCAGGCAGTCCGATTAGGACGAGGTGCGCGGATGGCTACCCATCGTTGGGTAACAGACATTCACGCTAGGTGCCCGTGATCACACTGGCAACCCGACAGGGGGGGGGTACGCGTGCATTCAGCGCCGTCTGGCGGTGCCTCTACTCCTGGGAGTGGGTAGGTGAAGGCGTTGTGGGAGCATGGAGCCATGCCGGTTGATCCAGCGGAGTCAATGGATGTATCCGGGGACACGCTGGGTGCTACCGGTGCCAACACCGTTCAGACCGTTACGGGTCCGATTCCGACCGCCGATCTGGGGCGGACGCTCATGCATGAGCACCTCAGTATCGGCTATGCGGGTTTCGAGGCCCATTCCAGCCGTCCGGGTCCCGGTAGGGCCGAAATGGTTGCTGTGTGCACGGAGAGGATCAGGCAACTACAGGACCTGGGCTACTCCTCGATGCTCGACCCCTGCCCGTCTGACCTGGGGCGCGATGTGGACCTGATGGTCGAGGTTGCCGAGGCGACCGGTTTCAACATCGTCTGCGCGACCGGCCTCTACAAGGAGGAGGAGGGTGGCACGGCCTACTGGCACTTCAGGGCCCAGTTCGATGACGTCGGTGCCGTCATGGCCGACCAGTTCATCTCGGAGTTGACAGACGGTGTCGGCAGCACCGGTGTGAGGCCGGGGATCATCAAGTGTGCGACCGGTCCGGGGGCAATGACCGACTACGAGCGGACGGTGTTTGATGCGGCTGCGGCAGCGTCGGTTGCGACTGGTGCACCGGTGACCACACACACCGACAGGGGAACGATGGGGGGCCTGCAACAGGATGTGCTCACGGCCGCAGGGGTGCCGGCGAACCGGGTGATCATTGGGCACTCATGTGGCAGCACAGATACCGGCTACCACATGGGGATTGCGGCAGGGGGCAGCTACCTGGGCTTTGACAGGTTCGGCATCGGCACGCTCATGCCCGATGTCGACAGGGTGGCCTCGCTGGTACGCCTGTTCGAGCAGGGAGCCGGCGACAGGGTGGTCGTCAGCCACGACTCCGTCTGGTGCTGGAGGGGTGAGCCCTTTCCACCAGCGCTGGCCGGACGTGTCAGCGACCTGTTCGACCCAACCCGCTTCGACCGCGAAATCGTGCCGATGCTGCACGACAGCGGTGTGACCGATGAGCAGATCGAGATGCTCGTGGTCGACAACCCCCGGAGGTTCTTCGAGGGCGTGCCGCTAGCGGAACTGGGGACCTAGTTGGAAGGTCGGTCTGAGAGTTGCTCGTGAGATCCACGGCGGGTCAGGGCCGCCGCAGCCAGGGCTGCTCCGACAACCCCACCTGAGGAGGAGAGCACCAGGTCGCCGACGGTGTCGTCGTAGGTGAGCTGCAGGCCGGTGGTGCCCATCTCCTGGATGATCCACTCGACCCCCTCCCACGCAATGATTGCAAGTGCCCCGAATCCGGAGCCGAGGAGCACGAGGTTCCAGCGGGCGAGTCTGGCCGGCCGCAGGAACAGGACCATCGCTGCCACCAGGAACGTCCAGTTCACGAAGTGGAGGATGTCGTCGAACTGCTCGAAGGTGTCGTAGAGGTTCACGAGGTTGCCGGCCAGGTCCAAAACGAACGGGATCACGAGCAGGGCATCGGCCAGGTAGGGGTAGGTGGAGCGTGGTGTGGTGTCAGGAACCTGGCGTCCACGCGTCATCCACCAGACAATGGGAACGATGAGCGCCGACAGCGGATAGCCAACGGCCCGCTCAGGCCATCCCTTACCCGCAACCCCCGGTATCTCGGGAAACAGGAGGCCTGCAACGAGACATGCTGCGAGTGCAGCCTTTACGGCCCACATGGCCAGCCGTTCACGACCTGTTGACGCTGCCGGCTCCGGTTCTCTCTGTGTCACGCGTTCTCGGTCCCTCCATCTGCCCGATCGGGCATTCCTAGTTGACCTGCTTCGCCATTCCCTCCCAGTAGGGGGCCCGGAGCTTGAACTTCTGGAGCTTGCCTGTGGCGGTGCGCGCCAGCTCGTCGCGGAACTCGACTGATGTCGGGCACTTGAAGTGCGCCAAACTGTCACGACAGTGGTCGATCAGGTCCTGCTCGCCGGGAAGGTCCGCACCTTGATTCCCTGGATCGTCCGAATCTCCGACATCGGCCAGGACGACCAGGGCCTTGATGGTCTCGCCCCACTTCTCGTCAGGAACCCCGATGACGGCCACCTCGGCGACAGCTGGATGTGAGAAGAGGCAGTCCTCGACCTCGATGGACGACACGTTCTCACCGCCCGAGATGATCACATCCTTTTTGCGGTCGGTGATGGTGACGTAGTTGTCGTCGCCGATCACCGCTCCGTCTCCGGTGTGGAACCAGCCATCTGCCAGGGCTGCTGCGGTCTCCTCGGGTTGGTCCCAGTAGCTCTTGAGCACGTGGTTCGTACAGGTGAGGAGCTCACCATCGGGTGCCGTGTCGATGCTCACGCCGAGCGCCGGGGCTCCGGCGCGCGACAGCATTGAAGCCCGCTCGCCGGCATCCAGGTGGTCCCACTCTGAACGGTTCCTGTTCATGGTGACCAGGGGAGCGGTTTCGGTGAGGCCGTAGATCTGGATGAACTCCCAGCCCAGTTCGGTCTCAACCCTCTCTATGGTCCTCGTGGGTGGTGGTGCGCCTGCGACGACTATCCGCATGGTGCCTGAGCCTGGAATCGGACCGTCCCAGTCAGCTGCCGCATCCAGGACGGCAGAGATCACGGCCGGAGCCCCACACAGCAGCGTCACACCGTGGTGTTCGATGCGGCGCAGTATCTCGGGCCCGTCCACCTTGCGCAGGACAATGTGCTGGCCACCCATTGCCGTCACCGCATACGGCATCCCCCAGCCGTTGCAGTGGAACATCGGCAGCGTGTGGAGGTAGACGTCCCGGTCGTTGACCCCGGTGTGCCAGCCGAACACGGCTGCGTTCAGCCAGAGGTTCCGGTGGGTCATCTCCACGCCCTTGGGGCGGGCTGTCGTGCCGCTGGTGTAGTTGATGGTTGCCGTTGCCCCCTCGTCGGGTGTCCATGGACGGGGCTCGGCACCTTCGTTCATGCCCCGGTTGAAGAGGGCGTCGGACTCCTCGCCGGCCATTAGCCGGTGCTTCACCTTTATATCGCCCAGATCCTCCTCGAGTTCCGGGTCCATGATCAGGACCTCGGCGCCGGAGTGGTCGACTATGAACTGCACCTCTTCGCGGTTAAGCCTGAAGTTGATCGGAACTCCAACCCGTCCGAAGGCACTCGTTCCGAAGAGGAACACGAGCAGGCGGGCCGTGTTGTGAGAGACCATCGCTACCCGGGCGCCCAGTTCCAGGCCCAGGTCATCGAGCCCGACGGCCATCGAACGCGCCAGGTCGGCGGTGCGTCGGTACGTGAGGTTGGTCAGCGGCGATGCGGGTTGTTCCGGTTCGTCGATGATTGCGACGCGGTCGCCGTAGACGAGCTCGGCACGCCGCAGGTGATCGGCGACTGTGAGCGGAATCTCCATTGTTTGCCCTTCTGGTTACGACAGGTCAGTGGAGACTAGTAGCCACTGGCGGGCTGGATACCAGCGCTGGAGCATGAGCTGGTGCGCCTACGCTGCTGGCATACAGCGAGAGGAAAGCGTGATGGCAGGCATTTCAGGCGAGGATCAGGTGCTGGCTGAGTTCCGGGCCAGCATCGACAACATCGACGCAGCCATGATCCACCTTCTGGCTGAGCGCTTCAGGGTCACCCGCCAGGTGGGTGTCTACAAGGCCGAGGCCGGCCTGCCGCCGGCTGACCCCGAGCGGGAGGCCGAGCAGATCGAACGCATGCGGGGCATGGCCGAGGCTGCCGGTATCGACCCGGTGTTCTCCGAGAAGTTCCTGAGGTTCGTGATCGACGAGGTCATCAGGCACCACCTGTCGGCCGGGGACTAGTTGGCGGCCGCGGCCTCTCTGGCTTCCTCTCTGTCCTTCGCCACCTCGTCCAGGTCGGCGTACTCCTCGCCGGTGTCGACCCAGTTCTCAAACTCGATTACGCCGATATCGGTGAAGCGGTCACGCAGCCAGCCGTCGCCAGCATCCAACAAACCCAACTTCTTGCAGTTGGGGACGATCTTTGAGAACAGCAGTCGCTGGAAGATGCGCAGTTCGTCGGGCATGCCGAGCTGGAACTTGACCATTTCCTTTACGTCTACGCCGAAGCGCTCCCACATCTCCTGGCGCATGAAGCGGTCGCGCATTCGCAGGGCTGCCTCAAAGGCGAACTCCTGGCGGTCCCGGAGCTCGGCGACCGTCAACTGCTGGTACACCTCCTGGAGGCTGATCACCCCGAAGGCCACGTGGCGGGCCTCGTCACTCATCACGTAGCGGAGCAGCTTCTTGAGTAGCGGTTCCTCGATGGTCTGGTGCATGAAGCCGAATGCCGCCAGGGCAAGGCCCTCAACCATTATCTGCATGCCCAGGTAGGTCATGTCCCAGCGGCTGTCGTTGAGGATGTCGTCGAGCAGCAGGCCCAGGTGGGTGTTGCATGGGTACTTGATTCCGTCCAGCTTGGTGTCCAGGTACTGGGCGAACACCTCTACGTGTCGGGCCTCGTCGACCACCTGGGTGGCGGCGTAGTACTTGGCGTCTATCCATGGGACCGTCTCGACGATCTTGGCGGTGCAGAGCAGGGCGCCCTGCTCGCCGTGCATGAACTGGGCCAGGCTCCAGTTGAGCGACTCGACACCGACCTCTGCCCATTCGGCATCGTTGAACTTGTGGAGCGGCGACTCCGGGTTCTCCGCGAAGTACTGCACCTCGAGGGGGTCTGCTGGGGCGAGGGTCTTGTACGGGTCCACGTCGATGGACCAGTCCAGGTCGGTCTGGCCGTTCCATTGTGATGTCTTGGCCTTTTCGTAGAGCTTGTCGAGCGCAGCCCTCTCGCCCTTGTCGTAGTTCCAGGTGAAGATGGCGTCGGCGTTGTCCTCCACTGTGTGGATCACGCTGGCTACGTCCTGATTCCAGACCGAGTATTCGGCAATGCGGTCCGGGTCGTTGGCGTATGTCTCAAGATCGAATGCCCGGCTGAGGGGGTTTTCGGCCGTTGGTGCATTCTCGGTGGTTGTCACTCTGTTTCTCCTGTTTGTCGGGGGGTGCCCGGTGGTGGGTTGGCCTGGTCGTTGGGCGAACGCTGCTGGCTGGCCGGAACCGCCAGGGATCCGATGACCCTGTCGATAACCGTGGTCCACGTGTCGGACTCGGGTAGGTCCAGGCCCATTACGCGGGTGAGGGTCATGCCGAAGCCGATGGCGTGTGCGAGGCGGACGGTTGCGAACCGGTCGAGATCCGGGTCGAAGACCCCGTCTGTGGTGGCCTCATCGACGAGCTCTGCCAGCCTGGCGTCTTCGTCCTCGACACGTCTGCGGATGGCTGCGGCCAACTCAGGGTCACGCCGGCCTGCCACGATGGCTTCGAGGAAGAGGCCGTACCCCCTGGGCAGGTCGTCGACAAGGTGGGCTCCCAACGAGGACAGCACGTCTGTGGCCGACTCGCCGGGGTGGTCCGACCGGAGCAGCTGCTGAATCTCGTCGGGTACGTGCAGGTCGACGGCGGCCAGCAGCATCTCGGCCTTGCCGGTGTAGCGGCTGTAGATGGCTCCTGTGGTTACCCCGGCCCGCCGCGCGATCTCGGCGACGCCGGCCCGTTCGTATCCCTGTTCTGCGAACACCTCTGCGGCGGCATGCAACAGGATCTCGGTCAGGTCCTCGCCCGTTGGAGCGTCGTCTGCTGCAGGGGGTGGAGCGTCGCCAGAAACCACGCGCTGCGACGGGTCAGACCCGGTCCCCACTACAACCATCCAGCGATGATAATGCTTGTTATCCATATGTCAAGCTGGGATGGCACTGGCTGAGTCGTGGTCTGAGTCGAGGAATGAGTCGTGGGCTGAGTCGAGTAATGAGGCCGAATCCGACCTCAGGGTCTAGGGTCGGCCACTCGACGAACCGGGACCAACGGAGCGGCCATGTCAATCACCATGAAACTCGGAGTGAGCATCTTTCCGTGCTCCTACACGATCCCACCGGCAGAGTTGGCGGTAGCCCTCGAGCAGCGTGGATTCGAGTCGCTCTGGTTTGCAGAGCACAGCCATATTCCGGTGGGCCGTACCGCTCCATGGCCCGGTGGGCCCGTGTTGCCACAGATGTACTACGACACCATGGACCCCTTCGTGTGCCTCAGCGCAGCAGCGGCGGTGACAAGTGAGCTCAAGTTGGCCACCGGTATCGCACTGGTTGTCCAGCGTGACCCGATCCATCTCGCCAAGTTGGTGACGAGCATCGACGTGCTGTCAGGGGGCAGGTTCCTCTTCGGCGTCGGAGCCGGCTGGGGCTTTGAGGAGATGGCAAACCACGGCACCGACCATGAGAGGCGTTTCGGGCTGATGCGTGAGCGGATTGAGGCCATGAAGGAGATCTGGGCCTCAGAACAGGCCGAGTACCACGGCGAACAGGTCGACTTCGACCCCATCTTCCAGAACCCCAAGCCGCTCCAGAAGCCCCATCCGCCCATCCACGTTGGTGGGGTCATGCCGGGCGGCCTGAAGAGGGCCGTGCGGTACGGGAACGGCTGGATACCGATTGCCGGTCGCGGCGAGTTCAACCCGTCGGCATGGCTGACGGCGAGAGACGAGGAGTGCGAGCGGGCGGGTCGCGATCCAGCCGAGGTCGAGGTGAGCGTGTACGGAGCACCCCACGAACGTGCTGTTGTGGAACATGCCCGTTCCCTTGGGGTTGACAGGCTGGTGTTCGGGCTGCCGCCAGACGGTGCCGACGTGGTGCTGCCGATCCTCGACAAGTTGGCGGATCTGGCCGACCTGGGTTAGTCGTCTTCCAGGCTGGGCGGGCTACGCCGGCGGGTCGTCAGCCGCGGGTGGCAGCCAGGTCGTCTGCCAGGGCTCGGCACTGGGCCTTGTCGAGGTTCGTCTCCAGGACCATGCCCGGGAAGTCGCAGCCAAGGGCGACGGGTGGAGTTGACAGGTCAAAGGTCAGATACTGCACTGCCGACAGGCGGTCGGTGCCGACCTGAGATGGGTCGAACCCGGCGTAGGAGCGGTTGCCCTCGTGGTCCAGTGCATAGAGGTGTTCCTGGAGGCCCAGCCACGCCGTGAGCATCTTCCTTCGCTCATCCTCGTCGTCGATTTCGATCAGGAGGGCGCATCCGAGCTGGCCGACTCCACCGAGCAGGCCGTTGTAGGTGTCCAGTTCCTCGGCGATCGAGGCCTCACGGACGATTTTCTCGGCCCTCATGATCTCCTGGATCTGGTAGTGCATCGTGTCGTGGTTCTCGAAGAGGAAGGTCAGGTGCACGCCCAGGTGGATTCGGCGCGGTGCCTTGATGGCCATTGCACCGCTGCGAATCTCGCCACGGTTGTCCTCGTAGGTCTGGTAGTCGACTATCTCCCCACGACGTACGTGGTGAGGGTGTCTCCCTCCTGGAGCGGTCGGCACCTCGGTCATCGGGGGCCTTCCTGATCGACAGGCGTAGGGAAACCGTCGGGCTCATATGCCCTCGCCAAAATCGACATCGGGTGCATGGGTCGACGGCCAGCGTGCTGGGCGAACTGCAGGGCCGCCAGCGGGCAGTCGGTGGCCCACACCTCTGCATCAGGTGAGGCGATGCCGTCAAATGCCTTCTTGCCGATCCTCACCGATACCTCATAGCCCTCGGTCTTCATGGCGAAGGTGCCGTCGTGGCCGCAGCACTCCATGGTCGTGGATGGCCTGACGCCGGGAATGCGACGCAGGAGGTCGCGTCCCTTGAAGCCCACCGCCTGAGCTCGCAGGTGACACGGGGCGTGGTAGCTGACAGTTGTCGGGGTGCTGGCGAAGCCGCCGTCGAAGCGGTCCTCGTCGCGGATGGACCAGAGGAACTCGCTTGGGTCGACGACGGCAGCAGCCAGTGCCTGTGCCCGTGGACGATCCTCTTCGGAGACGAGTTCCGGGTACTCGCGGCGGAGCATCATCGAACAGGTCGGGTTGATTGCCACCACGGACTTTCCTGCATCCACATGGGGCATCAGGCGGTCCAGGTTGATGCTGGCCTTCTTCTGGAGTGTCTCGAGGTCTCCGGACTCCCATGCCGGCATACCGCAGCACTGGAGGCCCTTCTCGCAGGTGACGTCCACGCCGTTTCTGGACAGCACCGACACGGTGTCGTGGCCCACCTCGGGTTCGTTGTGTTCCACGTAGCAGGTGGGGAACACGACGACCTCACCGTCAGAGGGATCGTCGCCGACGAGCCCCTCGTCCTCGGCCCACGATGTGAAGGTGGTGCGGGCGAACCGCGGTAGGTCCTTGTCGGGGTGGATTCCAAGGAGCAGGTCCAGAAAGCGTCGGTGTAACCGGCTCCTGGAGTTGAGTGCGTTGGCCAGCCCACCGGATGCCCTGGCCGCCCTGGCAGTGCGGTCCGGATCACCTAGAACCCGGTCACGCAGGCTCGTCCTGCCGGCCCGGGTCTGCTGTGCCCTGTACCTGTGGACCAGCTTCGGGAAGTCCAGTTGGAAGTCGTGCCCGTCGCGGACGGTGTAGGGGCATTGCACCTCACAGAGCTTGCACTGGAAGCAGGCGTCCATCACCTGGGCGGTCTCGTCGCCGGTGACCAGCCTCACGTTGCCGTCGTGGCGTTCGTCGAGAAATGAGAACAGCGACGGGAAACTGTCGCAGTACTTGAAACACATCCGACATCCGTGGCAGATCTCGAACGTGCGGTTGATCTCCCCCTTGAGGGCGGCTGGGTCCCAGTAGAGGTCGTCTGACGGGTCGTATGTAATCCCGGCGGTCGGGGAGTACGAGATGGAGCCGTGGTCTGATTCCGTCACAGGGAACCTTTGGGCCTGGAGCAAAGGCCGATGGCATGGCCTCCGGCCGCACCTGCCTTCAAGATGGCGGCTGGGTTCAGCTGATCGAGTCGAGCATCGACTGGAACCGACCGGCGTGGGCCTTCTCGGCCTTTGCGAGGGTCTCGAACCAGTCGGCAATCTCATCAAAGCCCTCGTCGCGGGCGGTCCTGGCCATGCCCGGGTACATGTCGGTGTACTCGTGGGTCTCGCCTGCCACCGCTGCGGCCAGGTTCTCGTGGGTGTCGCCGATCGGGAGGCCCGTGGCCGGGTCGCCAACACCCTTGATGTAGTCGAGGTGGCCGTGGGCGTGGCCTGTCTCGCCGTCGGCGGTGTCGCGGAAGTTGCCGGCCACATCGGGGTAGCCCTCGATGTCGGCCACCTTGGCGAAGTAGAGGTAGCGGCGGTTGGCCTGTGACTCGCCGGCGAAGGCGGCCTTAAGGTTCTCGTGCGTCTGGGTTCCGTCGAGGCTCATTGTGATGCTCCTGATCTGGAGATGGTGTGTAGAGGTGATCTTTGGGCGGTATACCGGTCCGGCCATGAGCCTAGGCCCGTAGACCAGCCCTGCACATTCTCCGGAGGCCCGGTCTGTCCAGTTTGAGGGCTTCCCTATGTGCCTCTATGTCCCGTAGACGGGCACGCCGGGGCCCACGATTCCCCTGAAGATCTCGAGCACCTCGCCATCCTCGGCGTGTCGGTCGGTTTCGTCCTTGGAGTAGACGAGCTCGCCGTCGACCCGTACGTCGTAGACGCCCTTGGAACCCGTGACCAGGCGCAGGTCGCTGATGACGTGCTGGTAGTTGGAGAGGAGGTCCCTGACCGCGCTCACGGCGCGAGGTGAATAGTCTCAGGGAACGCAGTAGGTGATCTCGATGCTGTGCATGTCCATGGTGTCTTTCATGCAGGCTGACATTAGCCGCGGGGCCTGCCTCAGGTTGAGGCTCCGGCAACCAGAAGAGATGCCTTGTCCGCCCTAACGGTCGTGCGGCCACCGGGAGGAATCGGTTCCATGGCCTCGCCGTCGGCCCGCAGGTCCCCGGCAGCGCCGGTGCCTCTGGGGTCTTCCAGCAACTCCAGAGAAACTTCGGCAGCCCTGAACATCGAGACTCCGGGGTGGTTCACGTGGGCACCGGTGTCGACCATGCGGAAGGACTGGAGTAGTTCGATCCGGCTCACGTCTCCGACTACACAGATGTCCATGAGGCCGTCGGTCGGCTCGGCACCGGGGCAGATCTCCATGCCGCCCCCGAACCACGCCGTGTTGGCAATGACCACCACTGCCGCAGTGAGGTCGACAGCAGCACCGTCGAGGGTGAGGCGGTAGGTGGTGGGGACCATGCGCGGTATCTCGAGGAGCGTGGCGATCGTGTAGCGGGAGGCACCGCGAGGGAACCGCATTGCGTTGGCCCGACTGTTCACGGCAACTGGGAATCCGGCTATGAGGCTGGTGACGACCGGTCGTTCTGCGCCGGTGATGAGGTTGATGGACACCGGTTCGGAGAGGGCCCGGTCAACGCGTAGGGCCAGATCGCCGTCGAGAAGTCCAAGTGCCCTCGCAGCGTCGTCTCCTGTTCCACACGGGAGGATTCCCAGGATCCGGTCGGTGTCTGCCAGGACAGAGGCAGCCAGGTGGACTGTTCCGTCCCCGCCCATGACGAGGACCCGTTCGGCAGTGGATCCGGCAACGGCCCTGATGCTCTCGTCGGCAGATCCGGCCGCCAGCAGGTCGACACCTGTGTCGCGCTCATGGAGTACGGCCAGGACCTTGTCAAGATCGCGGGTGGCCGTTCCGGAGTGCGCCGCAGGGTTGGCTAGCAGCGCGACCTTCCCGCTGTCCCTGTTGGTCGCCTCTGCCATGGAGACATCATCGCCCATTGCCAGTCCCCATGAGTGCCTTCCATCGGTAGCCTCGCCGCGTATGAGGGACACACCGAACTCCACCTGGCGTCGTTTGACGGTTGTGGTCCTGCTTGTCGGAGTGGCGGCGGCCTGCGGTGGTGCTGCAACTCCGCTGCCAGAACCTGTTGACGGGATGCTCCGGGTGGTCGCCCTGGACACGTTGGACTTCGACCTGGACCAGTACGGGGCCGAAGCCGGCGAGATAACCATTCAGTACGTGCTCGATGGGATGCAGGGCCACTCGCTGGTCGTCGAGGGCCACGAGGACAGCCTCCGCCTGGAGGTCAGCGGTGGGTCGACAGATGTGGGTCAGATCAGCCTTGATGCCGGTCGCTACATCCTCTACTGCGACATACCGGGACACCGTGAGGGTGGCATGGAGGCCCGGTTGCTGGTGGGCTGACTCTTCCCGGATGCGGAGCGACCTGCTTACCTGGACGCGGAGCAACATCCTGACCGGACGCGGAGCGACCCGCCCCAGAGGGACGGGTCGCAGCGTCAGAATGTGTGTGGTGGTTGCTCAGCCCAGGATCTCAAAGAGCACGTAGAGCACCACGGTGATGGCGAATCCGTACTTGATGGTGTCTGTGTGCTTGTCGAGGGTGATCCGGTTCAGGACACCGTCGTATCCGCCCACCTTGCCGAGCGCCGAGAGCTCCATGGCGATCCAGATGACGGCGAACACGATCCAGAGCACAATCCGTGAACCCGAGTCGGGAGTACCGAAGTTGGGACCACCGAAGTGGCTCGGCCACATCATCATGAAGATGAGGGGGATGGAGAACAGGGTGTTGACCCGGCTGGCCCGACCCGCCCGCTTGGCGGCGGCAGGTGCTGCCGGGTCGGCCTCGCCGCCGTCGGCCACTGCCACCGACGAGCCAATCACGATCTGCTGTGCGGGCCAGATAACCATCCAGACGTTGGCTGCCATGGTCGTGCCGAGCAGGGCTCCGAAGAGGATTCCCATTCCCGCTGCGGACTGCCAGTAGGTGGTGCTTGACAGGACCTCCTGGTGGGCCAGGATCCAGATGCCCGACACCCAGGTGAGGGCTGCCGCCCATCGGAACCACCACAGCGTGCGCCAGGTGATCTTGCGGAGGGCCTCACCCCGGGCGGCCTCGCCCATCTCGCCGAAGGCAGAGCCCTGGATGAAGTTGAAGAAGTAGAGGAGGCCTATCCAGGTGATTCCACCCAGGTAGTGGGCGAACCGGCCCATGGCCTGTCCACCTCCGGCAATACCCATCCATTCGCTGAACAGTTCCACAGGGGTCCCCTCTGTTGATGCTTGGCCTACTTGTCAGAATTGCTGCGCGGTTCACAGGATTGTGTGACCGCGACCGGCTAATCATGACACGATCCGGAGCCAGCGCCAACCATCCCGGTCTCAACCTGCAGCCCGATCTCAGTCCACCAGCACGTCGGCGAAGCGGTCGCGGAGCGTCTTCTTGGAGAACTTGCCCACCGATGTCTTGGGCACCTCGTCGATGAACTCGACCCTGTCGGGCATCCACCACTTGACCACCCGTCCGTCCAGCCATGCGAGGATCTCGTCGGCGCTGAGGGTCGCACCCTCGGCGGTCACGACACATGCCATGGCCCGCTCACCCCACCTGGTCGAGGCAATACCGATTACGGCCGCCTCGGCCACGTCGGGGTGCGCCATGATCTCGTTCTCCAGCTCGACCGAGCTGATCCACTCTCCGCCGGACTTGATCAGGTCCTTGGTTCGGTCCACCAGGCGGATGTAGCCCTCGGAGTCTGCGGTCGCCACGTCGCCGGTCCTGAGCCAGCCGTCGTCGGTGAACGAGTCGGCTGAACGGTCGTCGTTGTAGTAGGTGCGGGCGATCCACGGCCCTCGGACCTGTAGTTCGCCTCTGGACTCGCCATCCCAGGCGACCTCCTCGCCCGTGTCGGCATCGGCGATGCGGAAGTCGACCCCTGGTGACACCAGACCGACCGTGGTTCGAAGGTCAGCCTTGGCGTCGTCGTCAAGGTGGTCGAGGGTCGACTTGATCTGGCAGACCGCTGCCAGCGGGCTGGTCTCGGTCATGCCCCATGCCTGTAGCAGGGGCAGGCCCGTTATCTTGCGGTAACCCTCCGAGAGGGTGCGGGGTACGGCTGAGCCTCCGCACGGAATGGCGCGGAGGGCAGAGAGGTCGCGGCCCTCGAGTTCCGGGAGCACACCCATCCAGATCGTGGGGACGCCGGCGGCGAGGCTGACCCCCTCGGTCTCGACGAGGTCGGCGAGGGCGCCGGGGGTGAGGTTGGCTCCCGGCATTACCAGCGTTGCTCCTGTGGCCACACCGGCGTGAGCCAGGCCCCATGAGTTGGCGTGGAACATGGGTACTACCGGCAGGATCACATCCCTCTCGTTCACACCGAGTGTGTCGGCCATCATTGCGCCGAAGGTGTGGAGCACCATCGAGCGGTGCGAGTAGACGACCCCCTTGGGGTCACCCGTGGTTCCCGAGGTGTACATCATCGACCCTGCGCGGTTCTCGTCGACGCGGGTCCACTCCACCGGTGAGGCAGCTTCGAGGAGTTCCTCGTAGTCGTGTACCTCGGCCCTGATGGCGTCGGCGTCGGGTGCCGGAGCGCCGTCGTCCATGAGGACAACGTGTCGCACCGTGTCGAACGTGTCCATGAGCGGCCAGATCAGGCCTGCCACGGACTGGTCGACGAAGATGACCTCGTCCTCGGCGTGGTTGGCGATGTAGGTGAGCTGGTCGGGGAAGAGGCGCAGGTTCAGGGTGTGGGCGACCCTTCCGGTGCAGGGTGGGGCAAAGTAGAGCTCGAGGTGGCGGGAGGTGTTCCATGCGAATGTGGCGACCCGACCGTCGTCGCTGATGCCGAGGTCGTCGAGGACCCCACCCAGGCGACGGGTTCGCTCGCCCCAGTCGCCATAGGACAGGCGCTCCCGGCCGCCTGGTGTTGCCGTCACTATCTGCTTGTCGGCAAACAGGTTGGTGGCGCGGTCGAAGAGGTGGATCAGGGACAGGGGGTTGTCCATCATCAGGCCATCCATTGAAGGTGCTCTCTATTCTGGTCGCTGTTAGAAGGAGTGTCAGTGGGAGTGTCAGTGGGAGTGTCAGTGGGAGTGTCAGTGGGAGTGTCAGTAGGAGTGCGTGTCAGTAGGAGTGCGTGTCAGGCGGTTCCGTGCGCGAGGGCGGCACTGGCCAACTCCACCAGTTCGGCCCTTTCGTCGCTGGTGAGGCACTGCAGGTCGGCCGCCGCAGCCTGGTCGGTCGCGGCCTCGATTGATGCGTGGGCCTCGGGGTCCAGAGGACCACAGGACAGGTCGTTCCAGCCGAACAGGTTGGCGTTGGCCTCACCGCCCTTGGTGAGGACCAGTGCCAGCGGATTGGCTCCGGCCGCCTGGACGACAGTGACGTGTCGGCAGAAACGGAGTTCCCTGGCCACCTGTGTGAGCAGGTAGGCCCGACCCTCCGGGTCTGTCGGTCGTTCCAGATCGCGCCAGCCGGCGAACAGGTCGGCATCGGTGTCGTCGGCTGAGTCGACGACCCGTTCCAGCAACTCGGCGAGGCGAGCGGCGCCCTCGAAGCCGGCCAGGTAGACCCGGCCGCGCTCAACGCACACCTGGCCGTACAGGGGGGCTGCAGCAGACGGGGTGACAGCTGAATCGTCGGCGGACCAGTTGGTGGCAATCGTGTCAGGGTTCCAGAAGAAGGCGGCAGCCACGGCAGCGTCAAGGTCCACATCGCCCATCACCCCCAGACGCCCGAGCACGTAGGTGCCCATTCCCGACGGCAGTCCCAACTCGGCTCCGCGCTTGTAGGCGAGGCCATCAAGCATGAACCTGGCTCCCAGGTCGCCGATCGGCGTGGCTGTGTGGTGGGCGGCGGTCAGTGCATCCATGGCCTGGTCTCCTCAAGGTGGTCGTGCCCGAAGGTGGTGTCTGCTGGGTTCCACCTTCGTGGTTGGGACGGTAGCAAACTGGCTGCGACCGGTCTCAGCCCAGCGTGGATGCAACCCCGAGTCCGATCAGAACCAGGTTGCGTGCGATGTCCCTCCACGAGAGGGACCGGCGGGACCATGCCCCGAAACAGCCACATGCATCGTGGTGGCCTGCCATGAGGCGGCCTGCGATCAGTGTTGTGAAGGCCGCCAGGAGGGCAACAGCGCATGGGCCACCGGTTCGTGGGTTGACAACCAGCAACAGAGCGGTTGCTCCCTCGGTCACGGGTAGCACCACGGCAAGCAGGCGGGGGTTGGGCAGGCCGAAGCCCCGAAGGGTTCTGCGCGTGGCCAGGGGGTCACGGAGCTTGGAACCGGCTGCGACCACGAACACGATGGCCAATACGGCAGCGGCCAAGCTTCCGATACCCCCAGTCATCGATGGTCCACCCTTCTCACCTGTGGGTTCTCAGTAACCGAGGGCCACGTCAACTGTGGCCAGCAGGTCCCTGTGTTCCACGAAGCGCCGTACGTTCTCCTCGACGAACGGGAGGAGCAGAGCGAGGCCGGTCTCTGGTGTGTTGCCGATGTGGGGAGTTATCAGGCAATTCGGAAGGGACCAGAGCGGATGGCCATCGGGTAGGGGTTCCGGGTCGGTGACATCGAGCGCTGCGCCCCCGATGCTGCGCTGGGTGAGGGCTGCTACGAGGTCATCGGTGACGATGTGGCCACCTCGGGCCACGTTCACGATCCAGGCGTCGTCAGGTAGCAGGCCCATCCTGCGTGAGTCGATCATCCCGGTGGTCTCGCGGGTCAGGGCAAGGGCCAGAACCAGGATGTCGGTCTCGGGTAGGACGTCGTCGAGGAGGTCGACGGTGACCGTGTGGTCAGCTCCGGGGAGCGCGGCGCCGCTTCGTCTGACAACAGTCGTCTGGCAGTCAAAGGGTGCAAGCAGGGGCAGGAGGCTGGTAGCGATGCCTCCGCCTCCCAGCACGGTGATACGGGAGTTGGCCAGCTGGCGGCCAGCGGGGCCCGACCAGGTGCTGGCCCGGGAGTAGCCGTGGAGGTTCTTGCAGGTAGCCAGGATGAGCGCCAGCACCGTCTCAGCTACTGCGGGTGCGTAGACCCCCTTGCCACAGGTCCACCTGAGACGGGTGTCGAGGTGGTGTGCGAACGGCTCGATCCCCGCATAGGGCAGTTGCACCCAGCTCAGGGAGTCGGCTCCCTGGATGGTCGACGGGAACAGGTCGGGCCGAGCCGGGTCGGCCCAGACCAGGCCCTCTGCATCTACGGGGTCGACCAGTTCGGCACCAGCCCGTTTGACAGCTGAGCACATCGCCTCGTACATGGGAGGCCTCGTATCGGGAGCCACCGCCACTGGTCGGGTCACCGACAAACCCTACCTACCGGCAGGCTCATCAACCGGGGAGATCCCGGCCGGGGCGAGTTGTTCGTCAGGAGGTGGCAGGGGTACCGGCGTACGGGGCCGGGTCTGCCGCCACAGGGATCTCGGGTCTGGTCCATGCGGTCAACTCCGCAAGGTCGCTGGCAACCTTGCGCCACGCCTCGGGATTCCAACCCTCTGCTGTACCGATGGTGGAGCCGTCATGTCGGATGGCGACAAATGCGGGAAGGGTCGTGAGACCGAGGGATTGAGCGAACCCACGGTCCGGGTCGGCGAGGCAGAGGGTTGACTCGGCAAGCGGTCCCATGAATCTGGCGGCTCCGTCGCTGCCGGTCCCGCTGATCACGAAGGCGACACGAACGTCGGCACCGCTGAACGCGTCAAGGACGCGGCGGGCCGTATCGAGGATCCATGAACTCTCATGGGTGAACGGGTCCAGGACAACGGCAGCCATGTGGAAGGTCGTCAGCCACTCGGAGACGGGACGCGAGGTTCCCTCCAGGCTCTGCAACTGGATCTCGCCAGGGTTCTGGACTGTCTCTGTGTCTGCCACGGCGGATGACGCTAGCGCGCCGGTGTCAGATCCACTGGTTCCTGTCCGGAGGTCCAGAATTCAGCCGTCAACGGTGAGGGCTGCGACGAGGGCACCTACGGCGTCGTCCGCCAGCGCCGACATTTCCTCGTCGGTTCTGTCCTGGATGGGGTGCTCAACGAACACGCGCCGGACCGGTAGGCCGAGGGCCCTGGCCTGGATTTCCGCCGCATCCTCGAACGGGCCGGAGGCCACGAACACGCCTGGAACTCCCCGTCGCTCAAGATCGTCGATGTCGTGCACACTGCACGTCGTACAGGATCCTCAATCGGCGAGCGCTTCGATGACAGCGTCACAGTTGGTCGCAATCTCGTGGCGAAGGTCGACGGGGGCAGGCTTGGCGAAGGTCGGCTTGGCATAGCGCTCAACGCCCGCACCAATCTTCACGAGGTGTTCCTCGAGCCTGTCGAGGAACACGTTTCCGCGTGGCTTGGAGATGTCGAGCAGGCCGACGGTGAGGCCGGCGAGCGTCTCTGCCCGGGGAGTCAGCTCGCGTTCGGCCGGGCGGCCCTCGGCCGTCGGGTCAAGGACCGTCAGGCCGGTCTGGGAAGTGCCTGTCATGGCGTGATCTCCTTCGTTACGGGTTCGCTGCCGGTCGGGCCGTTGACCCAGCCTCCAATTACTGCCGAGAAGAGCCCGGCAGGGCCACCTGCGTGGACGACGAGTAGGCCACCGGGCCGAAACTTGGGCAGGGACATGCCAGTGAAGTCCTGCGGTAGGCCCTCTTCTATTCCTCCGGATCCAATGAGGATGGTGTCGGCATCGACCATCAGGTGGCTTGCCAGTTCCTCCATGAACCGGGAGCGATCCCAGCCGGCATCCCTGTACCTGGCCATGTGCTCCGGGGAGAGCACGAGCATTGCGTCGATCCCCATCACGACACGGGACGAGACTGATCCGAGTAGGGACTGGGCCAGCATGCGGGTCAGCGAGTCGGCTGATCGGCTCTTCTGGTCCATGAGAATATGGGGTCCTTCGCCGGCAAAGGCCGTGACCGTGTTCTGGTCAGGACCGAAACCCCTGTCCTCGGAGAGGCTGGTCCATGGAGAGCCGACCTGGTCCTCGGCGAAGCAGAAGCCCTGCTTTCCCATGTGGCCGAGGGTGGCCCGGTCGATGCCTCCCGGGGCACCACCGCCGACGTTGCGGATCACGAGTTGGACTGCCCTGCCGATGGTGCTGTTGGCCCGGTTGCCGTGCCCGAGAACGTTGATGCCGTGGTTCATCTTGATTTCTGCCGTGATCGGCCCGCTCACGACAAGTACCGGCCCGACCGACATCGTCGTGGCAAGGACGCCGTGCATGTTGAAGTCGTCGGTACACACGGCTTCGAGAGCGGTCAGCACCACTGGCAGGTACTCGGGTAGGCAGCCCGCCATGACGGCGTTGATGGCGACCTTCTCCACCGTGCAGTCGACCAGGTCGGGTGGGACCACAGCCACGAGGTCGGCCGGACTCCGCGATGTGCCGGTGAGCATCCGTTCGACCCTGGCTTCGGTGGGTGGCACGACCGGAAGGCCGTCGGTCCAGCCTCTGTCGAACATGGCCTCGGCGTCATCTTCGAGTGAGGCGATCTGAACATGACGTGACCTGAGTTGTGTGTCGGAGTCGGAGTCGTCACCCGGTGTTCCGTACCTGGCCCTCAGTTCGTCGACCCGCCCGGGGTCGGCTGTGAGCGAACCTCAACCGGGCTTGAACGCCGGCAGGTCGGGGCCAAGGCCGGTCTGGCCGGTCAGGTCCTCCCATGCGTCGCGCATCCAGCCTGTGGTGCGTTCAACCTCCTGACCGCCCTCGAACCGCAGCAGGGTGGGGACGGCCTCAAGGTCGAGCCCCCAACTCACGGAAAGGTCTGTGTCGTCGACAACCCACGGCGCATCGGCGGGGAAGGCCGGGTCGTCCTGGGTGAAGACCGTCAGCCCGGCCCCAGCGGCCAGTTGTTCAAGGACTGGAACCACCAGTTGGCAGGCGGGGCACTCCCGCTTCACCACTGCCACAAGGCCGTCTGTCATCGGGGAGGGACTCACACGGTGAGTATCGCGCACGCCGGTGCCGAGGTGGCCAGCAGGCGGCGAGAGTAGCGACCTTCTTGGGGACTGGACCTGAGACATCTGCCACCTGAGACGTCTGACACACCGCCACAAGTGGAATCAGGCCCACTCCTACCCTCGTACCTGATGGCCGACTCACTTGACGTTCGCTTCTACGGGGTCCGGGGCTCCACCCCCTGCCCGTGTGATGCCAACAAGCGCTACGGCGGCAACACCTCATGTGTCGTGCTGCAGGCTGACGGCGCCGACCCGATCCTCCTGGACATGGGTACCGGCCTCCGCAACTTCGGCATGGAGGTCGATCGTGAAGCCGATCGTGCACACGGGGTGGAAGGTGGGCGGCGGGACATGACGCCTCCGTTCAGGGGAACGGCGCTTGTAAGCCACCTCCACTGGGACCACGTTCAGGGCCTTCCCTTCTTTGGTCCGATCAACCGGCCCGGAGCGCACCTTGACGTGTTCGGACCGGCCGACGGGAACCGCTCCATGGAGGCTGCCTTCGCCTTGTTCATGAACCCGCCCTACTTCCCGATCTGTGTCAACGACCTGGCGGGGAGTGTGTCCTTCAACGACGTCGATGACGGAACCATGTCGATCGGTCCAGCAGTGATCAAGACTCGGCGGGTGCCCCACGTAGGCTTGACCAACGGATACCGGATCGACTGGGGTGGAGTGAGCGTCGCCTACATCAGCGACCACCAGGAACCGGTCGACGACCCCCAGCGGGTGGACGAGGCTGTGCTCGAGTTGGCTGATGGCGTGGATCTCCTGATCCACGATGCCCAGTTCACCACCGAGGAGTTCGCACAGCGGAGCGATTGGGGACACAGCACCGTCGCCTATGCGCTCGAGGTTGCACATCAGGCCTCGGTTGTTGAACTTGCCCTGTTCCACCATGACCCCTCGCACTGCGACGACACGGTCGACGGCTTGCTGGAATGGGCCGGCAGCACCGCCGACGGACTCAACGTGGGTCGGGTGAGCGCACCGGCCGAGGGTCAGACGGTGACGCTGACGGCCGCATGGTCGGCTACTGAGAACGAGCACCAGATTGGCCTCTCCTCGACGGCCTGAACGAGGAGCGTGTCGGGTTACCCTCGCATCTACCTTCATATCGGCAGAGGACAGGGGGACATGTGGAAGCCAGCCAGTACGACCGCTCGGCCCGGAAGGGTGACATCACCCCCGAGGCCTATCGGCAGGTACTCGGACGCTCTCCAACCGGGGTGACCCTCGTTACCGGCATGGACGGCGATGAACCCCTGGCCATCGTCATCGGATCATTCGTGTCGGTCTCGATGGATCCTCCTCTCGTCGGGTTCCTTACCGGTAGCAATGCACGGACCTGGCCTCGAATCAGTGGAGGTGGTTCGTTCTGCGTGAACGTGCTGGCCGACGACCAGGCCGATCTGGCCAATGCCTTCTTTACCCGCGACGGAGACCCCTGGGAGGGAACCGGCTGGGTTCCGGCACTCACCGGTTCTCCCGTCATTCCCTCCTGCGTTGCCAGCATCGACTGTTCTGTCTTTGATGTCATGGAGGCCGGCGATCACCTGTTCGTGGTGGGTGAGGTTGTCGACCTCAGGGACCACGAGACCGGTGGCTCGCCGCTGGTGTTCCTGGGTGGCTCGTACGGTTCCTTCGGCCCCGGTGTCGGTTCGGGTTCCTGATGCCGCTGTACGCGATCGGCGACATCGTCCCTGAGGTTCATCCCACCGCCTACGTCCATCCCGAGGCTGTCCTAATCGGTGCCGTTGTGCTGGGCCCCGAATCGAGCGTCTGGCCCCATGCCGTAATCAGGGCCGACGAGAACCAGATCGTGATCGGGGCGAGGTCTTCGGTGCAGGACAACGCCGTCCTCCACTGCACAGCTGACCTTCCGACGATCGTCGGCGACGATGTGACCCTGGGCCATCTCTGCCACCTCGAGGGTTGCACGATCGAGGACCAGGTCGTTGTCGGTGTCGGGTCCGTGGTCCTCCACGAGGCCCTGGTCGGACGGGGATCGATCGTGGGTGCGAACGCAGTTGTGCGCAACGGCCAGGTTGTTCCACCCCTGTCCATGGCCCTGGGGGTTCCCGCAACCGTCAGGGAGGGCGTGATGGCCGAGGGTGCCAACCTCGAGAACGCCGAGGTCTACGTAGAGAGGGCCCGCCTGTTCGCCTCGGTCCTCCGTCGTCTGGACTGAGGCCGTGGACGGGAGCGCAAACCACCACTACGGGTCCGGTGGCCTGCGTCTTGCGGCGCACCTCGAAACACCTGACCCTGAGGACGCCGTAGCCAACGGTGGTCCGCAGCCCGACGAGCACGTTCCCGCCGTCCTGATCTGCCACGGGTTTCCCAGTGGTCCCGGTGGGGGAGCCAACTCGCCGGCCACGTTCCCCGAGTTGGCCCGAAGGATCTCCAGGCAGTTGGGGTGGGTGGCGATGGTTCCCTACCTGCGTGGAATGCCGGGGTCTGAGGGCAATTTCAGCCTCGATGGCTGGCGCGATGACCTGCTGGCGGCGGCTCGACACCTTCGCGACAGCGACGAGGTCGGAGTGCAGGTGGGTGGCATCTGGGCAGTCGGCTTTGGGACCGGTGCGGGCCTGGCCATCTGTGCTGCAGCTGCAGAGCCGGCGATAAGGGGCGTTGGTGCCCTCGCCACTCCTGCCGACTGGTCCGACTGGGCTGACAACCCGCGCCGACTGCTACTGCACGCACGTGACGCCGGCCTGCTGTCTGACCCGGAGTTTCCCGCCGACTTTCACAGTTGGGCGGGTGCGCTGGCGTCTATCTCCCCGGAGGCATGCGTGGACCAGCTTCGACCGAGGAACCTCCTGTTGGTGCACGGAAGCAACGACAATGCAGTGCCCCCACTGGACGCCCGGGCCCTCGCGGCGGCCCATGGTGCCGCTGACCTGCGCATGATCAGCGGGGCCGGTCACCATCTCCGTCATGACCCGCGGGCGATTGCAGTGCTCCTGGGCTGGTTGGTGCGTCAGCGCCGCCTGAACGGTCGCATCGACTGACGCCGGAGAGTCTGCTTATTCCGTAGACCTCCCTTGAAAACCCGGGTAGAATTGTTACTATCCACGTAGGAGAAATACCCGATGTCGGTACCCGCGGGGCTGATGTCGCGACAGTGGAATATGGAGTCAAATCCAATATGGCACCTACCGAGATCGATCTGGACCTGAGCCGTTACAAGCTGGGCTGGAGCGACGCGGAGGACTACGTCTTCAAGCCCAGAAAGGGCATCAACGAGGCCATGGTCAGGGAGATCTCCGGCATGAAGGGCGAGCCCGACTGGATGACCGAGTTTCGCCTCAAGTCCTTCCAGCGCTTCGACAACCGCCCGATGCCCCGGTGGGGTGGGGACATGTCCGGCATCGACTTCGACGACATCTACTACTACATCAAGCCCACCGAAGGTCAGGTCGATGACTGGGACGATGTTCCCGAGTCCATCAAGAACACCTACGAGAAACTCGGCATTCCCGAGGCCGAGCGCAAGTACCTCGCCGGGGTAACGGCACAGTACGAGTCCGAGGTCGTGTACCACCGAAACCGCGAGGACCTCGAGGCCCAGGGCGTCATCTTCTGTGACATGGACACCGCCCTGCGGGAGCACCCTGAGATCGTCAAGGCCTGGTTCGGCCGGATAATCCCGCCCAACGACAACAAGTTCTCGGCGCTCAACTCGGCCGCATGGAGTGGCGGCTCGTTCATCTACGTACCGCCCGGCGTGAAGGTCGAGATGCCCCTTCAGGCCTACTTCCGCATCAATGCCGAGAACATGGGCCAGTTTGAACGCACGCTGATAATCGCCGACGAGGGCTCCGAGGTCCACTACATCGAGGGCTGCTCCGCACCCGTGTACACAACCGATTCTCTCCACTCGGCGGTCGTCGAGATTGTGGTCAGGCCATCGGCACGCGTCACCTACACGACCATCCAGAACTGGTCCAACAACGTCTACAACCTGGTCACCAAGAGGGCCAGGGTCGAGGCCGAGGGCCACATGGAGTGGATCGACGGCAATATCGGATCGCGTCTCACCATGAAGTATCCGGCAGTGGTGCTGGTGGGTCCCAAGGCATCCGGTGAGGTGCTCTCGGTGGCGTACGCGGGGGCCGGCCAGCATCAGGATGCAGGAGCCAAGATGACCCACGCCGCTCCCGAGACAACATCCAAGATCGTGTCAAAGTCCATTTCAAAGGACGGCGGTCGCACCAGCTACAGGGGTCTCGTGAGGATTGAGGACGACGCATACGGCTGTAAGAGCCATGTCCAGTGCGATGCCCTGATACTCGACGACGACAGCATCTCCGACACCTACCCGTACATGGAGGTCGGAGCCGCCGATGCCGTGGTGGGGCACGAGGCGACTATCTCCAAGGTTGCCGATGATCAGCTCTTCTACCTGATGAGCAGGGGCCTGACCGCCGAACAGTCGATGTCAATGGTCGTGAACGGCTTCATCGAGCCGATTACCCGGACCCTGCCAATGGAGTACGCAGTTGAGTGGAGCCGGTTGATTGAACTGCAGATGGAGGGGTCTGTCGGCTGATCGCCCGGATCGGCTAGGAATACGCCATGCCGATGCGGGAGGACTGCAAGCACTTCGAGAGCCGTAGCTATCCCAACGGCGACACCGTGCGCAAATGCCACCTCGACCTGGCTCCCGAGGCCCCATGGAGGTGCCCCGTCGACTGTCCTTCCTTCCAGAAGCGGCGTATCGACGTGAACTGGAGTCACGGATCGCTGGTGACTCCGGCCACCCCGGATGAGCCGCAGGGCCTGGGCGACGATGACAGCATCGCTGCGCTGCTGGATGCCGCCGAGGACATCATCAACGAGGCTGTGCCCGGCGTGATAGCCGACCTGGATGCTGAACGCGGAATCGGTGGAAAGGTGCGGAAGCGTCTGAGGCAGGGTAGGAAGGGCAAGCGGAACCGGAAGGGCAGACGCCGTCGGTGATGTCGGCGCAGCACATCATGCCGTGACTCTTCCGGATGCGCTCTGGCCCCGGTTGTCAGGGGCGTCAGCGTCCCGGTGAGAGCCTCACCTCGATCAGCGACGGAAGGGGTACGTGGACCATCGAACCGTCCGCGGACCGCAGCATCATGAGGTCCTGACCGAGGCGTTCGAGCGTTCCGGTCTGAGCCGTCGTTGAACCGGCCACCACGATGGTGACCTGTGGCTGGTCGCTGAGGAGTCGTTCCAGCACGCTGTGGAGGTTGGTGTCGCGGATGGGTGTGGGGCGGTCGCCGACCAGGTCCGTGTCGGGTCCAAGGCTGACAAAGGCGATGGAGGTGAGAGCGAGCAGGCTCAATCCACCGTCGTCCAGACGCAACCCGATGAAGTCGGCACCGATCACCTCGATGTGGCCGTTGCGGTGAGCCCCACTCGACAGTGCCACCCCTACGGGGTCACGCCTTTCGGCCAGGTCGGTCAACAGTCCCTGAAGGTGGCCGGCCTCCTCGGAGCGCTGGCGTAGCCACGCCTCGTGCCCGAGTCGACGGACGGCCTCCTCGGCACCGGCCTCTGCCGTGAAGCGCTCGAGCGCCTCAAGTGTCGGCTCGGGAGTGTCCGGTGGGGTCTCCCCGGTCTCCGGTTCGGGTGGCGGGCCACCCGCTTCTGCGACCATGTGTCGAGGGTAGCCGGGACCTTCCGACGACGGGAGGGGTAACCTGTGTACACCCATGCAGGAGACCACCGTCAAGTTGAGCGTTCCCGGTAACGACCTGATGTCGATTCTGGTGGGTGAACACGACGAACTGCTACGGCAGGTCGAGGGGGCCTTTCCCCACGCCGACATCCATGTCCGTGGCAACCAGATCACAATTGACGGTGAGCAGGCCGACGTCGTTCGCCGTGTCTTCGACGAGTTGGTACTGCTTCTGGAGCGTGGTCTGCCCGTCGACTCGCTCACCCTTGAGCGTGCGATCGACATGGTTCGGGCCGATGAGCGTCCCTCTGAGGTTCTGACCAGCGAGATCTTCCGGACATCGCGGGGCAAACCAGTGCGGCCCCGGTCGGCTGGCCAGCAGCGCTACGTCGAGGCCGTTACCGACAACATCATCACCTTCGCGATCGGCCCGGCCGGAACGGGCAAGAGTTGGCTGGCTGTGGCGCTTGCCGTAAGGGCACTTCAGGCTGGTCAGGTTGACCGGATCGTTCTTACCCGTCCGCTGGTAGAGGCGGGCGAGCGGGTCGGGTTCCTGCCCGGCGACCTGATGGCCAAGGTCGACCCCTACTTCCGGCCCCTCTACGACGCCCTCTTTGACATGCTCGACATGGATACGGCCCAGCGTCTCCTCGAGCGCGGCGAGATCGAGGTGGCGCCGCTTGCGTTCATGCGTGGCCGCACCCTCAACAACAGCTTTGTGATCCTCGACGAAGCCCAGAACACCACCCCCGAGCAGATGAAGATGTTTCTGACCAGGCTCGGATTCGGGTCCCGGGTGATCGTTACCGGCGATATCAGCCAGACAGACGTGCCCGGCGGGCGCAGTGGGTTGGCTGACCTCGAGCCCATCCTGGCCAACATCAGCGGCCTTGACTTTGTGTACCTGACCAGTCGAGACGTTGTTAGGCACAGGATCGTCCAGGACATCGTGGAGGCCTATGGGGCAGCAGGTGCCGACGGGGCACCTGGTCCCCGGGCCGAAACGTGAGATGAGGGTGAGCCCACGATGAGAGAGGAACCTCCTGAACCCCGTCCGCGTGTCGTTGTCGACGCGCGGACCATGACGACCGCTGATGGCGTCTCTGGTGACACGTCGCGGTGGGTGGCGCTTGCAGAGCACGTCCTGGTCGACGAGGGTCTGGGTGCTCGTCCAGTCGAGTTGACGGTCCACATGGTCGACGAGGACTCGATAACCGATCTGAACCGTGAGCACATGGGTGCCGATGGACCCACCGACGTTCTGGCGTTCCCGGTCGATGATCCTGCCGAGGTGCCCGGTGACCTGCCGGTGCTCCTTGGTGACGTGGTGATCTGTCCGGCAGTGGCGGCAAGGCAGGCCAAGGGTGTCGACGGTGGCCTTCAGGGGGAAATGTCCCTGCTGCTGGTTCACGGAATACTCCACCTGCTCGGCCACGACCATGCCGAGCACGAGGAGCGCGAGGTAATGCAGCGGCGCGAGGGGGAACTGTTGGCGGGGTTCGGGTTCTGATGGGTGTCACCGAGGTGGTGGGCCTGGTTCTCCTCGTCGTGGCAACCGGTTGCTCGGCTGTGCTGGTTGCAGCCGAGACGAGCATTGTCCACATCGGTCGAGCCAGGGCCGAGGTAATCGGAGATGGTCTGGGCGACGACGACCGTGTCGAGGCATTGCTGGCGCTTCTCGACCGTCGCTCTGAGGCTCTGCGCCCGCTCGTGTTGGCCCTAGTTCTGTGTCGGACAGCTACGGTCGCCCTGGTGGTCAGCTGGGCCTACCAGCGCCCCGGTGCCGGGTGGGTGGTTCCATCGGTCGCCGTGCTCGGGCTGGTTGTCTTCGTGGTCGCCGAGGCGCTTCCGCGCTCGGTCGCACTTCGTCGGACGGACACGGTCGCCCTCCGCTCCGTCGGGGTGGTCGGTCGGCTCGCCTCTGTCGTGCCCCTGCGCTGGCTGGCGACCCTTCTCGCCACGATCTCCGACCGATTGCTGCCAAGGTCCGCCCGCGAGGTCGGCCCGGATGTCACCGAAGAGGAGTTGTTGGCCGTTGCCGACAGGGCACTGGCGACACGCTCAATCGACGAGGAGGAGCACGAGCTCATCGGGTCGGTAATCGCGTTTGGGGACACCTTGGTCAGAGAGGTGATGGTTCCCCGCCCTGACATAGTCGGTGTCGAAAATGGCTGCACTGTGCAGACGGCACTGGAAGAGGCCGTTTCCGGTGGACACAGTCGCATTCCGGTCAGTGGCACCGGGATTGATGACATCGTCGGCGTGGTTCATGTCAAGGATCTGGCAAGGGCCCACCTGGATGGCAGAAGTGACGAACCCGCGGTGCACATGTCGCGTCCTCCGACCTTCATCCCCGAGACCATGAAGGCCGACGACCTCCTGCGTCAGATGCAGTCCGAGCGGTTCCACCTGGCGGTGGTCGTTGATGAGTATGGGGGTACCGCCGGCCTGGTCACCATGGAGGACCTCCTCGAGGAGGTGGTCGGTGAGATCGTCGACGAGTTCGACCTGGAGGAACCGCTGTCCCAGCCACTCGCCGGTGGAGATCTCCGGGTCCACGGACGAATGCCTGTCGACGAACTGAACGACCTGCTCGGCGAGAACCTCCCAGACGGCGACTGGGACACCGTTGGCGGCCTCATCTTCAACGCCCTCGGCCATGTGCCCGAGGTGGGGGAGGCAGTCGAGTTCTCAGGACGTCGTTTCTGTATCGAGCAGGTTGTCGGTCGTCGGATAACGAGGATCCGCGTGGGCGCTCCGGAGGTCAGCCGGTGACCCAGGAGGCCCTGGAGCCAGATGAACTGAATGAACTGAATGAAGAGGTTGGCGGGGAGCCAGCAGTAGAGCCGGGTGCAGGTGAGCCGATGGTCGTTGAGCAGCCCGAGGGTCACCGTTCCGGTTTCGTGACCCTGGTCGGAAGGCCCAACGTGGGCAAGTCAACCCTGTTGAACCAGATGCTGGGCACCAAGGTGACCATCGTGTCCGACAAGCCCCAGACCACCCGTACAGAGGTGCGCGGTGTGTTCACGAGACCCGATGTGCAGGCCGTGTTCTGTGATACCCCGGGAATCCACAAGCCGAGGACCCTCCTGGGTCAGCGACTGAACGACACCGCCCGTGCTGCGCTCGCCGACATGGATGTCGTGCTGTTCCTCGTCGAGGCTGATGGACCCATCGGCAGGGGCGACCGCTATATCGCCGAGAGCCTCCCGCCCGAGAGGACGATTCTTGTACTCAACAAGATCGACTCGGTTGGCCGCGACCATGTGATCGGGCAACTGGTCGCGGCATCAGAGCTGGAGTTCGACGAGTACTTCCCGGTGTCTGCAAAGACCGGTCGGGGAGTAGACGCCCTGCTCGAGCACGTCCTGAAGCGGCTACCGGAGGGTCCGCGTTTCTACCCCGAGGAGATGGTCTCCGATGTTCCCGAGGCGTTCTGGGTGGCCGAACTGGTCAGGGAGCAACTGCTGGCGGTCGTGCGCGAGGAACTCCCGCATTCGATCGCCACCCGGGTGACCGAGTGGGACTGGCCCAGAGTTCGCTGCGAGATTCTTGTTGAGCGTGACTCGCAGAAGGGGATCGTCATCGGCCGGAAGGGGTCGGTCCTCAAAGAGGTCGGAACAAGGGCGCGGGCCCAACTGCCCGAGGGCGTCTTCCTCGAGTTGGTTGTCAAGGTGGACAAGGACTGGCAGCGCCGCCCCAAGGCCCTGGATCGACTGGGTTACTGACTCCGGGGTGGCTGGGTGACTGGCTGAAGGCTCAGGAGAACAGGCTGCCCAGGAATGTTGCGGCCTCTTCGGGGTCTGATGTTCGGCGCATGGGTGGAAGCGCGGTGAGCAGGGCGCCCGAGTAGCGGGCTGCGGAGAGGCGGGGGTCGAGAACAGCTGCCACCCCATGGTCGGTCCGGGAGCGTATGAGGCGGCCAACTCCCTGTGCCAGCCGGAGGGCGCCCAGTGGAAGGTCGACGGCTCCCCATCCATCAAGGCCGGCCCTGTCGCGCCATGCCCTGGTGAGGTGCTCGTCGGGTCGCGGAAACGGAATCCGGTCTATTACGACAAGGCCCAGGGACGGGCCGGGCACATCGATGCCCTGCCAGAAACTGCGGGTGGCGAAGAGGCATGACGACTCGTCGGCGGCGAACTCCTCGAGGAGTGTTCTGGCCGGAAGGTCTCCCTGTTCCAGTATCCGGTACGGCACGAGCGGCCTGATTGCCGTAGCAGCGGTCTGCAGCCGCCTCCAACTGGTGAAAAGGGCGAGCGTGCGTCCACCGCCGGCGCGGATGAGGAACTCCAGTTCTGTGAGCATCGCAGCCGACCAGCCAGGTTCGTCTTCGGAGGGGCTGGGAATGTGCGTCGGGCAGTAGAGAAGGGACTGGGTCTCGTAGTCGAACGGGCTGTCGACGGTGCTGGTGTCGGGCTCGGGCAGCGCAAGGCGTGCGGGGAGGTTGATGGGAACCGTCGCACTTGTCAGGACGGCCGTGCGTAGAGGCCAGAGGTCGCTCGCCAGGCGTGGTCCAACCTCGATTGGTGCGACACGCAGCACCATTCGGGTGCCTGAGCGTTCCACCCACGCCAGGTGGTTGTCTCCGACAACCGTCTGACCGGCTGAGGTGTGTTCACCGAGCTTTCGGAGCAGCTCCCTGGCGAACCGGATGTCGCCTATGAGAGTGCTTCCGGCATTCACCAGACGGGTCAGACGACGGCGCTCTCGCTGGGTTCCCGGGTCGTCGTTGTTCTGGTCGATGTCACGCACGGCCTTTCGAGCAGCGACCAGCACGCGGTCGATCCGGGTCTCTGCCAGATCCAGCACCGGATCGAGGTCTGAGCACGCGTCAGCCACGAGGCGTCTGTCGGGATTATCGGCAAGCCATGTGGAGAACCGTGTAGCCGCATCGTCCAGTCCGGCTGCCAGGTCAGCCTGCTTGAGGGCCGGTCTGGCGAGGCGGGCCAGCCAGCGGAAGCGCCCAGCGGTCAACTGGAATCCGAAGGATGCGGTGAAGACCTCCTCAAGCTGGTGGGCCTCGTCGAATATGACGAGTTCGTGTGGGTTGTCCGGGTGGTCGAGCAGCATGCCGTTGAGGGCCACGTCGATGGCATAGAGGTGGTGGTTCGTGATGCAGATATCGGCGTCGCGGGCGCGTTGTCGTGCTCTGGCGGGGCGGCATTCGGCTGCAAACGGGCACTCAGCCAGCCCGATGCAGTCGTCGGTACCGACGCTGACCGAGGACCAGGTGGCCGGGGTGGGCTCGAACGGGAGGTCCGCACGGTCGCCTGACACGCTCGTGTCTGCCCACTCCAGGATTGAATCGACCTGGGTGTCGTCTGAGCCGTCGGCAAGCCCGTGGAGAGCCTGTTGACGTCCCGGTGCGCGAATCTGGTCCAGGCGCTCGTGGCAGACGTAGTTGTCCCATCCCTTGAGCACCGCATGGCTGAAGGTCCTGTCAAGGTGATTGACGAGCATCGGCAGGTCGGACCTCTCCATCTGGTCCTGGAGTGCCTTGGACCAGGTGGCGATGACGGTCCTGCGACCGGAGAGAATCGCCGGAATCAGGTAGGCGAGGGTCTTTCCTGTTCCAGTGCCCGCCTGGATGACCAGATGATGTTCGGTGTCGATGGCCTCTGCTATCTCGAGGGCCATGGAGCGTTGACCCCTTCGGACCTCGCCTCCGCCCGGCAACGCCCCGGTGACCTCCTCGAGGGCTATTGAAACCTCATCGGCCGTGCTCATCAGGAGGACTCTACGGGCCGACTGCGCCACCGACCGGAGGCAGCGAGGGGGTAGGTTTCGTAGATGCTCTCGTCCGATCTGGATCCCCGACGGATCCCCGTGCACATCGCATGCGTCATGGACGGCAACGGCCGTTGGGCCGAGCAGAGGGGCCTGCCCCGCACGGAGGGCCACACCGCCGGCGAGCAGTCGCTCTTCGACGTTCTCGAGGGAGCCAACGACCTGGGTGTCGGGTGGTTCACGGTGTACGCGTTCTCCACCGAGAACTGGCGACGACCGGCCGACGAGGTTCAGTTCCTGCTCAGGTTCAACGAGCAGATCCTCATCAACCGTCGCGACGAGATGCATGAGCGAAACATGCGCATCCGGTTCATCGGCAGACGCGACCGGCGGGTGCCAAGGCGACTCGTTCGCCTGATAGACGACGCCGAGGAGATGACCCGGGGCAACAGCGGCCTGACCTTCACCGTGGCGTTCAACTACGGGGGCAGGGCCGAGCTGGTCGATGCCGTGCAGCGCCTCGTGGACTCCGGGGTCAGGCGTGTCACCGAGAAGGCCATTGCCAGGAACCTCTACGACCCCGAAATGCCCGACCCTGACCTCGTCATCCGCACCTCTGGCGAGTACCGCATCTCGAACTTTCTTCTCTGGGAGATCGCCTACAGCGAACTTGTGTTCAGCGAGACCCTGTGGCCCGATTTCAGACGCGAGCACCTCTACTCCGCCATCAAGGAGTTTCAGGACCGCGACCGTCGTTTCGGCGGTGTCGGAGAGTCGTGACCCTCTACCGCGACAAGGGCGTGGTGATCCGGACGTGGCGGCTCGGTGAAGCCGACCGGATTGTGGTGCTGCTCACACCGGAGCACGGCAAGGTCCGGGCCGTGGCAAAGGGTGTACGCAAGACCCGCAGCAAGTTCGGCGGCCGCCTTGAGCCGACGAGCCATGTGGACCTCCAGCTCTACGCCGGCAGGGGAGACCTCGGCATCGTCACCCAGGCCGAGACCATCGACCGGTTCGAGAACGTCCGTGCTGACCCCGACCGGTTCAGCGAGGCATCGGCCCTTCTAGAGGTAGTGGACGTTGTCTCCCCCGACGGCGATCCTGACCGTCAGCGCTACGAGATGCTCCTCGGTGCGTTGAGGACCCTCGATCAGAATCCGACCCCTCTGCTGGTTCCGGCCTTTTTCCTGAAGTTGCTTGCCCGCGAGGGGCTGGCACCCCACCTCGACTCATGCGTCAGTTGCGGTTCATCAGGGCCCTTGGTTGCCGTCGAGTTTGGCGAGGGAGGCACGCTCTGTGGGGGCTGTCGACGGGGCCGACCGGTGTCAGATGCGGCACTTGCGGTGATGAGGGCCGTTTTGGGTGGCGGCCTGGTCGATGCCCTGGCGGTGGTTGACCCTGAGGTGTGCACGGAGGTTGATGGCACGGCGACCGCGGCCGTCGAGTACCACCTTGAGCGCCGCATGAAGTCTCGGCGGGCAATGGAGAGGGCCTGACGAGGGCCTGACCTCAGTCGAGGGCGGGAACGACTGGAACCTTGCCGGCCTGGCTCCTGTCGACCACGAGGGTGCCTCCGATCCTGTCGCCGAGACGACGGTGCCCGGCGCTGGTCAGCGTCAACCCAATCTCGACCACCACCATGACCGGTGCCAGCAGGCCGAGAACGGTCGGGATCATCCACGGGAGGGTGCGGCCGACAGATCCGGTCATCCCGGGGAGGCCTCCGTTTGAGCGTCGGACGACACGCAGGCCGGTTACCGCCTTTCCGAGACTGAACCCGGTAAGCGAGGTCAAGAGGACCTGGTTTGCCAGGAAGGCAAGGGTCGGAACCAGCACATGCGTGGCTCCGAGGCCTACGTCGATCTGCCAGGCCTCGTCGCCGATGACGATGCAGCCCTCTTCGGAGGCAAACAGCACGGAGCAGGCGTCGGCGGCAGCGAGGTCGGCTGGAACAGGCCTGCTCTCGGCGCCCGACAGCAAGATGATGGTGAACAGGGTGGCGATTATCAGGTTGTCCAGAACCCACGCGATGAGGCGGCGTCCGAGGACCGCTGTCGGATCGGCGTGGCTGTCAGCGTCGGACTTCTCCATTGGCCCAGTCTGGCCGATCCGGGAGCATCGAGGCTTCCACCCGGGGTGGAACAGTGGCGGGGTATCGGCCGGTACCCTGCAGCGCCATGATCCCGAACGACGAAACCCTCTTCGACAAGGTGGTGAACCTGTCCAAGCGTCGCGGGTTCGTGTTCCAGTCGGCCGACATCTACGGCGGCTTCCGTTCCACCTACGACTACGGACCCATCGGCGTGCTGCTGCTTCGCAACGTGAAGGAGCAGTGGTGGCGCACCATGGTTCAGTTGCGCCACGACGTAGTTGGCCTGGATGCGTCCATCCTCACCCCTCCCGCTGTCTGGGAGGCCTCCGGTCACCTCGCCAACTTCACCGATCCGCTGGTCGACTGCAGGGAATGCGGCGCACGCCATCGTCAGGACAAGCTGGACGACCCCGACACCTGCCCGGCCTGTGGCAAGACCGGTTCCTTCACCGAGGCCCGACACTTCAACCTCATGTTCAAGACCCACGCCGGCCCCATGGCCGACTCTGCAGCCGAGGTCTACCTGCGTCCTGAAACCGCCCAGGGCATGTTCACCAACTTCGCCAACGTGCTCAACACGAGCCGCAAGAAGCCACCGTTCGGGATCGCCCAGATCGGCAAGTCGTTCCGGAACGAGATAACTCCCGGCAACTTCGTGTTCCGAACACGCGAGTTCGAACAGATGGAGATGGAGTTCTTCGTGCCCCCGGACGAGGCCGACGAGTGGTACCGGTACTGGTGCGACGCCAGGCGCGACTGGTACCTGGACCTTGGAATGCCCCAGGATCGCCTACGCCTGCGTGATCACGACTCCGACGAGTTGAGCCACTACTCGACGGCAACCGCCGACGTGGAGTTCCTGTTCCCGTGGGGTTGGGACGAACTTGAGGGAATAGCCAACCGGACCGACTTTGACCTGCTGCGCCATGCCGAGAGTTCCGGAGCGCGCCTCGAGTACCACGACCCGGGTAGCGGCGACAGGTACGTACCCCACGTGATCGAACCGGCTGCTGGAGCCACCCGAACGGCAATGGCGTTCCTGATGGCCGCCTACGACGAGGAGGAGGTCAGGGACGACACCCGCACGGTTCTGCGCCTCGACCACAGGCTGGCCCCCTACAAGGTGGCGGTCCTGCCGCTCTCCAAGAAGGCCGAGTTGATTGATCCGTCCAACGAGGTTCTGGGTCTCCTCCAGCCCCACTGGATGTGCGACTACGACCAGACCCAGGCAATTGGGCGCCGCTATAGGCGCCAGGACGAGATCGGCACGCCGTTCTGCGTGACCATCGATTTTGACACTCTTGATGACCGGGCCGTGACGGTCCGCGAGCGTGACTCCATGGAGCAGGAGCGTGTTCCCATCGAGGGTCTCGTCGAGTACCTCGGCGGGCGTCTCACTTCCTGAGTCAAACCTGAGTTGGCCGGACCCATCCGGTTGTGTCTACAACTCTGGCCAGAGAACCCTGCGACGTCTGGATCTCCGGCCCCTGTCGCCGAGCGCCCACACACGGCGCCATGCGCCGATGTCAGGACCGGTTAGCCCGGGCGAGGTGCCTGCATGTGCCCGCTGTCGTGCCTGCCACCAGTCGTTGGCTGCCTCGTCGCCCAGCGCGGCTACGGCTGCCTCGAGTCTGGAGGCGAAACCGCGGGCATGTTCGCCCTCGGTGGCGAGGAGCGGATCGCCAAAGGTGACCGTCGTGCTGGAACGGCTCGGCAGGAGGTGTCCCTTGCGGAGGATCCGGTCGGTGCCGGCAATGTGCACCGGCACCACCGGGACATTGCAGCGGATGGCCAGGTAGGCGGCGCCACCACGGAAGGGCTGTCCCCAGCCGTCGGGGCTCCGGCCACCTTCAGGAAAGATCAGGACGCTCCAGCCGTCGTCAAGCAGGTCTGCTGCGAGGTTTGCTGACCTTCGGCCCACCTTGGTGCGCTCGATTGGGATGGCGTTGATCAGGAGCGCGGCCAGTGCGCTCCCCAGTCGGGTGGCAAAGAAGTAGTCGGCGGCGGCACCTACGACCACGCGGTGGCGCCACGGCTCGGGTATCGAGGTGAGGAGGAGGGGCGTGTCGGCGTGGCTGTGGTGATTGGCCACGAAGATGACGGGGCCGTCGACGGTGCTGAGGCGGTCGGTTCCCTCGCGGCTTGGCGATGCGACCACCGACATGACGAATCTCATCACGGTCTCGACCAGGGATGCCCTGACTACGCGCGCCGGATACCGCCGCGCCCATGCCGTGTCGTACTCGGCCTTGAGTTGTCGCGTCGGCTGCGGGGGTTCCACACCGGGTGGAATCGGAGCGGCCCGCCACGGAAATCCGAGGCGACCGACCATGGAGCGCAACCTTGCGATCCGCTGGGTCAGCGGGGTCGTGGCCATCAGGTCAGGTTCACCGGTCGCAGGCTCACGTCACGTCCGCCATGAGTAGCGGTGGGTTCTTGAGGTGGGTGATGGTCGGTTGTGGGCCGACGACGTCACCGGCCATCTCCAGGGCGTCTGCCAGCGTGGAGGCCGGCTGGAAGCCAAGCCGCCTGACTGCACGGGTGTCGCCGCCCACGATGATCACCCGACCGACGTGGCTGAGGGCGTGTGCTCCCCAGTACCACATGTAGAACGGGTGCACACCGTGGTAGGCGTATGAGTTGCGGTAGAGGTGGATGTACCACTCGTCCTCGGCGAACCGCTTTTCGTACTTCTTTTCGATCTCTCCCGGGTCGGTTGTGTCGGCCAGCACCTCTTCGAAGAAGTCGATGTAGCTGGGGTGGTGAACCGGGTTGAACTCCCATGGTGTCGGGTGGCTGATGATCACCACGCCACCCTCCCTGACGAGCGGACGTCCCCGGTAGAGGTTGAAGAAGTAACCGAGACCCAGGCACATCACGAGGATCGGGTTCATGATGGAGTTCACGTTGTACGGGCAGATGTAGGGGAGCCCCATGGTGAGGATGTCGGTCTGACCCTCAACGGGTACGAGGTGCTGGCGGTAGACATTTGCCGTTGTCACCTCGTGGACGGCCTCGACCTCGCCAGCCTGCACCGAGGTCATCTCGTAGGGGGCCAACCAAGTGGAGAATGCCTTTCGCTTCAGGTTCGTCGGCATGACCTTCAGCCCCTGCTGCATTGCAAGGAATGAGGCCCGGTCGCGTCCTGACCACTCCCACTCCCGCTTCTGGAGCATCGAGAGCGGTCCCTCCCTGCCGAAGGTGTCGTTGTTGACGGTCGTCTCGATCTGGAAGATCTTGACGCCGGCATCGCGGAGCACCTTGCCCATGCGCCAGTTGGAGGCATGCAGGGCGGACTTGTCGCGATCCATGAATGACGTGGAGTTGAGCATGGTGTGAACGTTGTGGTTGTGGCGCAGGCTGGTGTAGCCGGTGAGGCCCGTGGCGGTGCTCTTGTGGCCGCCGTCCATGGCGACAAGGTTGATGTTGACGTAGATGACGAGGTCGCTCTCGGCTGCCCGCTTGTTGAACTGCACTGCCTCGCCGTGTGGTGTCTCGCCCAGGACGACCATTCCGTCGGGGTCCTCTGCGTCGTGGTTGTAGAGGAGTCCCTTGGGGGCGAATGCGTCGTAGACGCGGTCGCCGACGGCGTGGCGCAGTTCATCCTCGGTCATGCGCCTGTGCAGGGCGAGCGCTGCTATCAGATGGACGTCGTCGACACCGGCCTCTGCAGCGATGTCGAGCACGGCCTCGATGACGCGCTGGCGGATGTCGGGCCGACGCATCGGTGGCAGGGGCAGTGAAATGTCGTCGAAGGCGATTGTCAGCTTCATGTTGGGCCGCAGCAGGGCCGGAAGTGGATCTGAGTCTCCGATGGGGTTCAGGAGGGCGTGGCGGATGGCGCCGTCCGGGTCCGGGAGGCCTTCGAGTGGTTCGGCCGGGTAGATGACCCGGGAGCGGCCTGCCGGGAGTTTCTCCAACCTGAAGCCCTCGCCGTGGTGGAACACGATCGGGGGACTGTTCTTGTCCACGTCCAGGACGAATCCCGGCCGTGGCGCGAGGTGTCTGCCGTTGCTCATTGCCTGTAGCGCTCCTTCTCGTCCCTCAGGTCGAAAGCGATCTTCACTGCACCCCTGCCGCCAGCCGAGGAGGCGTGCTGGATGGCATCCTGATAGCGGTCCAGCGGGTATGTCGCCGAGACCAGGTTTCCCAGGTCGAAGCGGCGAACAAGGTCGAACGCAAGGTCGAACGTGCGTGCGGTGGTGCCGTCGGCCAGAAGTTCTGTGCCGTAGGTGTAGGCGCCGACCAGTTCAAGTTCGCGGTGCCAGAGTGGTGTCAACTCCAGGCTGACGGTGGCTGGCATCCCGACGAGAACGATTCGGCCTCTCGGCCTGGTGATGGCCATGGCGTCGGTGAGGCTGTCAGCGGAACCCACGCAGTCGATTACCACGTCGGCGCCTCCGCTGAGGCGGTCGACGCTGCCGGCATGAGTGTGGCTGCGGGGCTGGGTTCCGGCCTGGCTGACTGCCCGACTTCCTGTCACTCGGCGGACCGCCCGCCGCACCTCGTCGGGGGCTGCGACCATGTCGGCCCCGAGGGTGGCTGCCATGTGGCGCTGTTCGGGGTAGCGGGCCGTGGCGAGGATGGTTCGGGGGTTTGTGTGGGCCCTGAGAGCGGCCAGTGTGAGCAACCCGAGGGTTCCGGATCCGAGGACCACGACGGTTCCGTCCTCTGGCACGTTGGCCATGAGGGCTGCATGGACTCCACATGCAGCCGGCTCGACGATGACGGCGGCCTCGTCGGAGAGGTCGTCGGGAACGGTGTGCAGCTGGCTGCTGTGGGCCCAGAAGGCCGTCGACCATCCTCCGCCCGTGTCATGGCATGAACCTGTCTGAATCCCGGGCTCCAGATCACCGAAGGTGACGTGTTCGCAGTTGCCCAGGTGGCCGTCGCCGCAAGGAGCGCACGTGGGGGTGATGTTTCGGCTGACACATCCGAGGACCGGTTCCAGGACTACCCGGGTGTCGTCGTCCAGGTCGCCGACCACCTCGTGGCCGGGGATGAAGGGAAAGGAGACAAGGGGCTCGAAGTAGCGGGCTGAGCGACCGTTGACGGTTGCCAGATCCGAGCCACAGATTCCGGCGAGCCTCGGTCGGACCCGCACCCAGTCGGAGCCGGGTGGTGCAGGCTGGTCGATGTCGGCCAGCTTTAGTGGGCCGACGCCCGCGCCTCCGCCCGGTGTGACGCTGCCGGCAAGCCTGGCCGCAGCGAACCGGGGGATGTTCCTGTGGAACTCCAGCGCCTTCATCGGCACAACCGCTCTGTCATCGTCATGCGCTGCGTCGGGCCGCTGCCGTCGAGACTGGTGGTGCCAGTGGAAGCAGGCGCCTTGACATGCCGGGGGACTTGGCGAAGTCCTCCACGAGCCAGCCTCGCTTTCTGGCGATGCTGGCCAGACGGGTCTCGGGGTTGACAGCGACCGGGAACCCGACGGCCTCGAGCATCGGAAGGTCGCTGGCCGAGTCGGCGTATGCCACGGACTCCCTCAGGTCCAGGTCGTGCAGGTTTGCGTAGTCGACAAGGGCCTGATAACGGGCCTCACCGGTTGGAGGGGCCGTTTTCATCCGGCCGTCGTAGGCGTCGGTTCCATCAGCCAACTGGGACGTTCCCAGTTCTGAGCTGATGATGTCGTCAAAGAGGGGTCGCAGCGGTTCGACCACGAAGTCGAGTGCGCCGGTGATTAGAACGGTCCTGTGCCCGAGAGCCCGGTGTTCGCGGACCCTGCGGATTCCGGCAGGGAAGGACCTTGAGAGAATCAGGTCGCTGAAGTGCTCGGCAGAGTCCTTGGAAATTCCTGCCTTCGGGGCCCCCTCGTAACGGCGGTAGAAGAAGCGGAGGAAGTCGCTGCGGTCGCGGCGGTCGAGGGCCAACAGCGTCGGGCCTTCGGCAAGGGTCTTGAGAACGAACCGGATTCGGTCGCCTCGCGACAGGTGTCGGCTACCCAGCCAGGCGAAGCTGGCGACCACGTTCGAGGCTATGAGGGTGTTTTCCAGGTCGAAGGCGGCGATGTGGCGCTCCGGGGCCAGAACCCGGTTTCGGAGCCTGGTGGTCCTGTCCTGGACCCCCCTGACCGGGGGCTTCATCGGCACCCGACCCGCCTTGACGACTGACGGCAGGTGGATCTCGGGCACGTAGTGGTCCCAGTCCATTGTGCGGGGGTCAAAGCAGAAGGTCTCGTGATCGCCGGAATCGAGGGTGTCCCACAGGGCGATCAGGCGGTCGAGGAGGTACACCGCCTCACACTCGGCGTAGGCGCCGTACAGGTCCACGTAGCCCATTGCACGTTCGACCAGGTCGCGTTGTTCCTCCAACTTCACGGCCATCTCAGCCTGTCGGCCGCGTATGGGCAGCTTGTCGAGGACCTTGCGGGACAGGTCGAGTGTGGTTCCGGCACGTTCGAGCTGTCGCTTCACCCTCCCCCTGCCGGGGAAAGACCACTCAGGGACCGAGATCGGCTGCCCGTGCTCGTCGTAGATGGGGTTGTCGGTGAACCAGGAGCGAACCAGGTCGACGAGGCGTCCGTAGTGGAGTGGGTTGACGCTGCCAGATGCGACCTGGACGATGTCGGCTCCCTCGATGGGGCCCCGGGCGGCGACTGCGCAGATGGCGGCGACAACGAAGTCCACCGGGATGACGTCGATGGTGCCCTCGGGGACTCCGGGGAACTCCTTGAGAAGACCCCGTGCATAGGAGATGATCACGGGCTCGGCCATACGGAAGCCCCGGATCCAGCCGGGGGAAGGTTCGGCAAGGGCCGATTCGATGATGGAGGGTCGGACGATGCTGACCGGCACATCTCCGGCCGATTCGACGAGGGCCATCTCGCCGAGTGCCTTCGTGTAGGCGTAGGCGTCGGGGAAGCCCAGCGATGCGGCACGGGAGCGCCCGGCCTCGGCCATTCTGTCGTCGACCCAGCGCGACCGAAGTTGCTCGGTCTTGGCTGCCAGAGCGGGTATGCCTGCTGCTCCCAACTCGTCGTGGGCCTCCTTGCGGAAGTCGCCGAGGCTCTCGGGAGAGCGGCTTGCGCCCTCGGTCTCGTGGCGGATGCGCCGGGCGCTCTCCACCTCGAGGCGCCAGTTGACGTCGACGAAGAACGGACTCTCGTCTACAGGTTCCTCGGGTGCCGCCCCTCTACGACTGCCGGCCACGTAGCAGGTCGAGACTGCGACGAGGTGTGGTGTGGTTCCCAGTTCGGCCAGTGTCTCGGTGATCCGTACAGGGCCGAGGAGGTTGACCTCGACCGCCTGGTCCAGGGGTGAGTCGAAGCTGACGATTGCGGCCGAGTGGATCACGATGTCGCATGTGGCGAGTACGGTGCGTCCATCCTCGTCGAGTCCGAGGCCCTCCTCTGAGACGTCGCCGGCGATTGCCGTGATCCGGGTGGACGCCATCTCCTCGAAGGCTTCGTCTCCCAGGCTCACCCTGAGGCGGTCGAAGGCGTCGTTGCGGAGGATGTCGCGGTCGACCCGGCGTTGAGCCCCCCGCCTGCCCGGTCGGACGATGAGAACGAGGGTGCAGTCTGGCACCGAGTGCAGCAGTCGCTCCACGAGGGCGGTGCCGAGAAAGCCTGTACTGCCCGTGATGGCGATGCGGCGACCCGCAAGGGATTCAGCAATCACGACCAGTTGTCTACCAGATGGTCAGGGTATTTACCAGTTGGTAGAGAGCGGCTACCGTGGGCGTGTGAACGACAATGCCGGTGGCAGCACAACTCAGTCTGGAGCCGAGCTCGCAGGAGAGCGGGTTTCCGACCGGGTGCAGGACCGCGTGCAGGAGCGTGTCAACGAGCGCCTCGAGGCCCGTTCCAACACCAAGGCCCAGATTCTGAATGCCGCCCTGGCGTCATTCGGTACAGCCGGCTACGACGGCACCTCACTTGACGACCTGGCACGGGGTCTGGGCATTCGAAAGCAGACGATCCTGTATCACTTCGTGTCCAAGCGTGGCCTGTTGAACGCAGTGGTCGACCGCTGTGCCGGAGACCTCACGGGCGCCATGGACGAGGTGCTGAGCGGAGCCGACCGTGACTGGGAACGCGTTGAGGCCCTTGTCCGCCGGGTGTTCCGAGTAGCACTCGAACAACCGGTGCTGCTCGGCCTCCTCCGCGAGGTGAGCCGGCCAGGATCGCCGGGAACACAGCGCCTGCGCAACCACATGGAACCCATGATGGCAAGGGCCAGGGTGTGGATAGAGGGAGAGATGGCTGCTGGCCGGATGCGCCGTGCAGACGCCCAACTGCTGCTCATCAGCGCCTACTCAACCGTCGTCGGAGTCGCCACCGAGACAGAGGTGCTGCGTGCAGCCGGGATCGAGCCCACGCTTCGCCCGGTGGTGCAGCGCCGCAGGGAACTGCTCAACTTCCTGCGGTCATCCCTCGACCCGAGGGACTGACTCAGCGGGTGGTGTTGCGGCGTCGCCTTGCGTGCCGTTCTACTGCGATGTCGACGAGCCGGTCGATGAGGCCCGGGTAGGACAGCCCGGCCTTCTGCCAGAGTCTCGGATACATCGAGATCGGCGTGAAGCCCGGAATCGTGTTGACCTCGTTCAGGAGCGGGCCGCGTCCGTCAGTAGGGAGGAAGAAGTCAATCCGGGCCATGCCCGAACAGCGCACAGCGGTAAACGCGCGAGCCGCCAGTTCCTGGAACCTGACGATTGTCTCAGGATCGAGATCGGGATCGTCGATCAGCTCGGCGGTTCCATCCTCGTACTTGTCCGCATAGTCGTAGAACTCACCACCGGGACGGACCTCGCCGGGACCCGAAACCTGGGGTACCCGATCTCCGAGCACTGCCAGCTCGATCTCGCGGCCCGTGACGGCCTCTTCGACAACCATCCACTCGTCGTAGGCGGATGCCGCCTCAAGAGCGATCTCAAGGGACGCTGTGTCGGTGGCCTTCATCACACCGATGGAGGACCCCAGGTTGGCCGGCTTTACGAACACGTGTGGTCCCAACTCCGTCAGCAGCCTTGCCAGCAGGGCAGACCGGGCATTGCTACCCGCCGAGCCCAGGTCGTCGACGTGGAGCCCCCGGTAGCGGGCCTGGGGAATACCGTGTCCGTGCAGAATCTCCTTGGTCGCGACCTTGTCCATTGCGAGCGAGGACCCCAGCACGCCGGCACCCACATACGGGACGTCGGCCAACTCGAGGAGGCCCTGAACAGTTCCATCCTCGCCAAGGGGACCGTGCAGGAGTGGGAACACCGCGACCGGTCCAAGCGCAGACAACTCGGCCAGGTGTGGGAGGGGGTCCCATGACGGGCCTGCGGGCTCGAGGCGGTCGGGCAGATCTCCTGAGTCGAGCGCCTCGACCGCAGAGCCGGCGAGGAACCAGCCTCCTTCACGGCTGATCCCGACAGGAAACACCTCGAAGCGTGACCGGTCCACGGCTTCGAGGACGTGACGTGCCGAGACGCAGGAGACCTCATGTTCGGCACTCTGACCACCAAACAGCAGAACCAGGCGTCGCCTCTCCTGCATGTCAGGCGCTCATTTCGGGAAGGTCTTCCACGGCGGCATCGTAGGACGTACCGAGAAGGTGGCGACGGCACCTTGAGGGTGGCACCTCGCGGGCGGTCCGGGCTGGGAGACTCAACCCCGTGAAGTTTCTGGCATCTCAGGTCGCAGCCGCTGTCGACGGAGAACTGCTCGGCGACGACGTCCTACTGGACGGCGCAACACAGGACTCGAGATCGGTTACACCGGGCTGTCTGTTCGTTCCATTGCGTGCCGAGCGGGACGGCCACGACTTCATTGGAGTGGCCCTTGACGCCGGCGCTGTCGCCTACCTGACCGCCAACGCATCCGAGGTCGGTGGTGGAACTGGAATCAGTGTCCGGGACACCGGCATCGCCCTGTCGGCACTCGGCGCGGCCGCCCGGCGTTCCATGAGCATGCCGGTGGTGGGCATCACGGGTTCTGTCGGCAAGACCTCGACAAAGGACATGACCGCGGCCGTTCTTGCCCGGACCGGCCCCGTGCACTCCAGCCCACGGTCGTTCAACAACGAGATCGGAGTACCCCTCACCCTGGTCAACGCGCCGGATGAACCTGCGGTCCTTGTGTTGGAACTCGGCGCCCGTCAGGAGGGCGACATCGCCTCGCTGTGTGGACTGGGCCGCCCCGATGTCGGGGTCATCACAACAGTCGCCGCGGTCCACACGGGGGTAATGGGCTCGGTTGAGGCGGTGGCCAGGACAAAGGGCGAGTTGCTCGACGCCCTTCCGGCCGACGGTTGCGCCGTCCTCAACGCCGATGTCCCTGCGGTCATGGCACAGGCATCTCGTACGCGTGCAAGGCAACTCACCTTCGGAGCAGGGGGCGAGGTCCGGGCATCGGACATCAGCGTCGATGACCACCTCAGGGCATCGTTCCTTCTGGAGTCGCCATGGGGTCGGACCGAGGTCCGCCTGGGGGCTCCGGGGGAGCACATGGTCGACAACGCCCTGGCAGCAGCGGCGGTTGGCCTCGTGCTCGACGTCCCCCTCGGTGAGGTTGCCGGTGGCCTCTCCGAGGCCAGCCTGTCACCGGGACGCATGCAGGTGTCAACCAACCAAGCCGGGGTGGTCGTGGTGAACGACGCCTACAACGCCAACCCGACATCGGTCATGGCGGCACTGCGGGCCCTCTCCTCACTGCCGGCAGGGGGCCGCAGGCTCGCCGTACTGGGTCTTATGGCCGAACTGGGTGGGGAGTCCAGCGATGCCCACCTCCAGGTGGTGGCCGTGGCGCGTGAACTTGGCATAGAGGTGCTCACCGTCGGTACGGACCTCTACGGCGTCGAACCGCTGGGCGGGGTGGGTGAGGCCCTTGACGTGATTGCCGGCCTGAACCTCGGCCAAGGTGACTCGGTGCTGGTCAAGGGCAGCCTCGTGGCCGGCCTTCAGCAACTCGCCGAGAAGCTGGCTGCCACCTGAGAGGAGCAGCTCAGTCTCCGTCGACGGGAAGTTCGGTCGGCCGCAGGGGAGTGTTGCTCTGGTTCCAGACGGCCAACTCCTCGGCGTCACAGGTCCGACAGAGGTGAACCGTCTGCATCGACTGGATTGACAGCTGGGTCCCACGTGACTTGTCGACAATCGACCGAAGTGCCGTTCGCACATCGGTCGAGGAACAGGTTGGACAGGTGGGGGTGAGGTCCCGCTCCCAGACGAGGGAGCAGGCACCGCAGGTGACGGTGATCGTCTCGTCGCCCGGCGGACCGGAGCGGGTGCCGGTCAGGTCATCATCCTCACCGCATCCCGGGCAGCAAATTGCGTCCACGGGCACAAAGGTAGTGGTGGTGGGAGGGCCGGGCACCGGTGCCGCGACAGGGACCTGGCTGTAGCCTCCTCGGTCTGCGGACCGTTAGCTCAGTTGGCTAGAGCGCTCGCCTCACACGCGAGAGGTCACTGGTTCGAGTCCAGTACGGTCCACCACCTGCTTCCCGGCCGGATCACCACCCGTTGGATTCCCACGGGCGGCCTGTGACACACTCCGGGACCAGCCGGATGCCGCGCCGTGGTGTCCGGCCACTGAGCACGAGCGGGGATGCCGTGCAGAACCGGGGGCAACCGATGGCCGAGCAGTACTTCCTTGGAACCGGGACTTCAGAGCGGTTTCCGCTGTGGACCCGTGCAAACGTGGGTGAGGTATTTCCCGACCCGGTGGCAATGAGCTCGTTCGACTTCGCCTTCGCAAATGCCGACGGGATACGCATGGCGGAACTGGGCTGGCGTGACTCGTACGTGAAGATCGGTGCATTCACCGAAGATGAGTTCGATCCCGACCACCCTGTGATCCTCGGGGTATTCGGCGGCTACGCGTACCTCAACGCCTCGATCATGCGCATCTTCGGAGAGCGGGCGCCGGGCCTGTCAGCTGCCGACATCGATGCCCAGTTCTTCGGGGTGCAGCCCGGCATCCCCGACTACGAGCCTCACCCGGATGACGCCGACCCGGAGGCCGAGGCACGCATCGGTGCAACATTCGGCTGGGCGTTGACGACCGACGGCCTGCCCGAGGTCGCAGCAGACGAGGAGACAGTCGATTCGCTGCGTGCACAGAGGCCCGACTTCGGGGAAATGGGGAACCTTGAACTGCTGGAGTGGGCAGAGGGGATCTTGAACAGCAACTTCCGACACCTGTTCGCACAACACCTGTTCGTCACGCTGCTGGCGACGCTTCCAGCCGGCATCATCACCGAGGTCTGCACAGCGCTGGGTCGACCTCAGGACGCCCTGAAGCTGCTGGCCGGCCTGGGTGATGTCGAGTCGGCTGCACCCTCTATGGCCATGTGGGACCTGGGGCGAATGGTCGCATCCAGTGACGCTCTCGGAGCGGAGTTCGACGCCGGGCTTGTTGACCTCGATGGACGGGTACGGGCACTTGTGGACGAATCGGCGGGGACCTTCGTCGCAGCCTTCGATGATTTCCTCTTTTCCTACGGTTGCCGTGGACCCAACGAATGGGAGACCAGTTGCCCGACGTGGGAAACAGACCCGAATCTGGCTCTTGCGGCGGTCGACCGGATGCGCCTCTCGCCTGAGGGGGCGGCCCCTACTGGTAACCAGGCCAGGATGGCAGCTGACCGGGAACGCCTTGGCGCCGAGATGTACGAGATGCTCGGAGCAGACCCGGAGGCCCAGGGCCAGTTCGGAGCTGCTCTGGGGTCAGCCGGGGTGTTCATGCCCGGACGGGAACGCACCAAGACCAACTGCATCAAGCTTGTACACGAGGCACGGATGGCACTGCGGGAGTTCGGCAGGCGGATGGTCGACCTGGGGGTGTTCCCATCTGTTACGAGCTACGGGATGCTGGCATTTGCCGAGAGCCGTCAGATCGTCGAGGACCCGACCGGATGGCGTGAGGTGATCGAGGAGCGGCAGGCCATCTTCGACGAGGTGAGGGAACTCCAGGAGCCGTTCGTGGTGTTCGGCGAGGCTCCAGCGCTGGCTACCTGGGTACGCCGCGATTCCATCGAGGTTGTACCGGTCGGGGCGGGAGAGTCCATACAGGGCATGCCCGGATGTCCCGGTGTGTCCCGCGGAAGGGCCCGTGTCCTGCTCGACAGCCATGATCCGACCGGACTGGAACCTGGCGACGTCCTGGTGGCGCCGCTGACCGATCCCTCGTGGACACCGCTGTTCGTACCCGCATCGGGAGTGGTGGTGGATGTGGGTGCGCCCCTCAGCCACGCCATCATCGTCAGCCGTGAGCTGGGCATTCCCTGTGTTGTGTCGGCAACCGGTGCAACGAAGCGGATACCCGATGGCGCGCTCGTGGAAGTTAACGGCGAGACCGGTGTGGTGACTGTCCTGGCGGGCTGACCCGGCTCCCCTGGGACGGATTTGTGCCGTGCTGGTCCCCTTGAAGGGGACCAGCACGATGGTGGCTCTACTGCTGTGCGGTGCGTGTAGCGGAGGTGCGGCCATCGATTCGACCGATGCGGCGGCGACGACGGTGACGGCTACAACGCTGGCCCCGGTGACCACCACTTCCGTGCTCTCTGCCACGACGGCTGCATCGACATCGACCACGACCACGACAACCGTGCTCTCTGCAACGACGGTTGCATCGACCACTACCACTACCACTACAACCGTGGCCCCGGCCACGACGGTTGCATCGACCACTGCCACGACCACCGCAGCTGTGCCCCCGACGACAGCCGCACCCACGACAACGGCTACACCCACCACAACGGTGGCCCCCGGACCTGGATCGATCGGGCTCCTGAACCGGACCGGCACCTCCAGTGGGGAAATCCAGACCTGGATCAATGCGGCGGAAGCAGGCCTGGCGGGCCGGGAGGCGAACGTCCTCGTGGTGGTCTGGCCGATAGGGGACAACATCAGCGACGAACCCGACTTCGAACGTTTCGACGGTGCGCCGTTCACGGTCAACCAGGTGGTGATGTCCCAGGTTGAGATCGACGACCTGCTCGATCAGATCGATGTATGGCTGCAGGCGGATCCGTGTGCTGGGCGGGACCGCTATCTCCGACAGGACGTGACGCTCCGAACACGGCTCTGGATGGAGGGCGGTGCTGATGCGGCCACGGCACCGGATCCCTGCTTCGAGACGAGGCTGGTCACGGTGGCTGCGAGTCCCGAGTGGTCAGAGGCAAACCTTCGTCACGTCGTCGTCCACGAGCTCTACCATGCCTTCCAGCAGCGACTACCAAACTGGTGCGGGAACCCGGATCTGCCCCGGTTCGACGAGACAAGGTGGGTGGGCGAGGGTGCAGCCGACTACTTCACCTACTCGGTGACAGCAGAACTTGACCGACGATCAGACGCAGTGAGCGAACTGCTCGGCGAGGCACGAGCTTCATATATGGACGGCAGCCCGGACCTACGCGACGGCGCATTCGCCACCAACAGCGGGGCGGCGCTTCGATTGATGGTGGAGAGGGGAGCGCTGGACGAGTCGGCGATCCTTGACGCAAGCCTCTTTCATGATTGCGACTGGTCTGTGCTCCTCGGCGATGCCAACCCTGAGGTCGGCCACGCCAAGGGTGCCTGGTACGAGATCGAAGAGCAGGGTGGGAGCTACGGATTCGGCGCCGGAGCGCTCGCAGGCTGACCGGATCGGTCAGGGGGCGGTTCAGCCTCCCAGGAAGGCCCTGCGCACCTCGGGGTTGTTCAGGAGCTCATCGCCGGTTCCAGTGAAGGTGCACTTCCCGAGTTCCATAACGTAGCCGCGGTGGCTGACGGAGAGGCCCTGCTTGGCGTTCTGTTCGATCATCAGAACGGTCAGGCCGATCTCCTCGTTGAGGCGACCAATTGCATCAAAGATCGACCTGGTAATCGCGGGAGACAGGCCAGCGGATGGCTCGTCCATCAAGACCAGGTCTGGTTCCCACATGAGGGCACGGCCTATCTCGAGCATCCTCTGCTCACCACCGCTCATGGTGCCGGCGGCCTGTTTGGAGCGCTCGGCCAGACGTGGAAACAGGTCGAGTACGTAGTCGATGCGTTCTTGCACCCTGACCTTGTCGGTCTCCAGGTACATGCCCATCTCCAGATTCTCGTAGACGGTCATGTCAGGAAAGACACTGTGTAGTTGGGGAACAATCGTGATCCCCGCCTTCAGGGCGTCCTGCGGGCGCACGTTGGTGATCTCCCGATCATCAAACAGCACCCGGCCCGACCGCACCGGCAGAAAGCCGTAGACAGCCTTGAACACGGTCGACTTGCCAGCACCGTTGGGGCCGATCACACAGACGATCTCCCCTTTGTGGACTGCGACTGTCACCCCATTCAAGATGTCCTGACCGGTCACGTAGCCGGCGTGGATGTCGTGGACCTCGAGGAGGGGTTGGGAGTCAGTCAACATCTGAGCCGCCGTCGTCGCCGAAGTAGGCCTCCAGGACCCGTTCGTCGGACTTGATCTCGTCAGGGGTCCCGTCAGCCATCTTCTTTCCGTAGTTGAGGACGATGACCCGGTCACACAGGTCGCTTATGAACCGTATGTCGTGCTCCACGAGCATCAAGGTCAGGCCCCTGCCGTTCATCTCACGAATCCTGTCCTTGATGGTCTGGATGAGGGTCGGGTTGATTCCCGAGGTGGCTTCGTCCAGGAGGATCAGGTCCGGGTCTGGCATCAGGGTCATGCCCAGTTCCAGAAGGCGCCGCTGGCCACCAGAGAGGATGCCGGCCTTCTCGTGCAGGTGGTGCCCGAGCAGCAGGAAGTCGGCGATTTCGGCCGCTTTGTCGTGCAGGGAGGGATCCGCCTGAGTGAAGGAACGCAGTGTAGGCACCTCTCCCCACTGGCGGCTGAGGAGGAGGTTCTCCTCTACGGTCAGGTCCCTGTAGACCCTGATCACCTGGAATGTCCTGGCAAGACCACGCCGGGCGATCTGGTAGGGCTTGTCTTCGGTGATGTTCTCGCCCTTGAAGAGGATTTCGCCACCGTCGACCTTCTCGACGCCGGTTATGCAGTTGAAGAGGGTGGTTTTGCCGCTGCCGTTTGGACCGATGAGCCCGACGATCTCCCCCTCGTCCACCCTGAAGTCCACCTGATCAACGGCGCATAGTCCTCCGAAGTTCTTCAGGACCCCACGGCCCTCGAGGATGGTCGAGCCGCTCATGATTCGGTCCCATCCGGGTCGGAACCGCCAGCAGTTTCAATCAGGTCGTCCTCGGACTGCTCCTCCCGGTTGCGGTGCAATAGGCGGCTCAGAGGTGTGGCACCGGATCGGTCGGACAGGCTTCCGACGATTCCCTCCGGAACCCACAGGACAAGCGCGATGAGGAGGCCTCCCGTGACGATGAGGTGGTAGTGGAGGAAGTGGGACCACACCAGGTCCCGCAACCAGTAGAACACGACCGAACCGATGACGGGTCCGGCCACCGTGCCGAGACCGCCCAGAATGGTTGCGATGATGATATCGAGGGTCCGCCGCTCGATGAAGACGATGTCGGGGTCTATGAAGGTGTTCTGGTATGCCCACAGGCCACCGACAAGGCCGGTTATGGCGGCAGAGATGGCGAACACGGTGATCTTGTGGAGCGTTGTGTTGATGCCCCGCATATCCGCACCGATCTCATCTTCGCGAATGGCAATGAGGGTGGCGCCGAACTGTGTGCGACGTAGCCACCAGGTCATCGCCACAACCAGGACAGCGAGGATCAGGGTTACGTAGAAGAAGAGGGGCCGGTTCAGGTAGGGGGGAAGCGTCATTCCCTCGCCACCGTCGGTTAGGGGCTTGGCTATCCGGATGATCTCGCGAGTGGCTACGAACGTGGCCAACATGGCAATGGAGAAGTAGGGGCCACGCAGGCGCAGGGTCGCGGAACCGATGAGGAGTGCTGCCACCACGGAGACAACAACGCCTCCAGCGGTCGCCACCGGAAACGAGAGGCCGACCTTGGTCATGAACACACCGGTTCCGTAGGCACCGATGCCGAACCAGACGGCATGTCCAAAGTCGACGTAGCCGGTGAATCCGCCCGTCAGGTTCCAACTTGCGGCCATGGCGATCATCATGAACATCTGCGTGAAGTTGAACAGGAGGGAGTTGGTGACAAAGCCCTCCTGGCCTCTCTCAACTACGAATACGGGCAGGATGGCGAGGACCACGACGGCCAGAGCGGTTAGGAACAGCCCGGCCCTCCTAACCCCAGGGTTGTCGAGGATCAGGTGCCGGCTCACTGGGGGCTCCGTGGCTTGAGACCGCCGAAGAGGCCCTGGGGACGGAGAACCAGCACAATTACCAGCAGCACGAAGGATGAGACGATTCCCACGTTGGTTCCGACCCTGGGAACGAACGTGGCGAGCATCACCTCGATGACACCCACGGCGAGCCCACCGAACAGGGCTCCGGGAATGCTACCGAGGCCTGACAGAGCTGTGATCGTGAAAGCCCTGAGGGTCAGCGGTGCCCCCATGAACGGGTACACGGCCTGGGTGGGGCTGATCATGGCCCCGGCCAGCGCCGTGATCCCGATGGCGATGGCGAACGTGATGGCGTAGACGCGGCCGATCTCGATGCCGACGATGCGGGCGGCCTCGCGGTTCTGTGAGGCCGCCCTGATGCTCTTGCCGAGACGCGAGTGCTTCAGGAACAGGTGAAGCACGAGCATGACGATGAGGGCGGCAATCAGGATTCCGGTCTTGGTCTTGGGGACCGTCACGCCTCCGAGGTCCCAGTAGCCCCTCAGCGAACTCTCCACGGACCGCGGGGTCCCCGAGTAGCTCAACTTGACGACGTTGGAGATGACGATGCTGAACCCGAAGGTGACCAGCAGCGCGATCATGTGGGGTCTTTCAATGACGCGGTTGATGAGAATCCGCTGAACCAGGTAGCCGAAGACCATCATCACCGGGAAGATGACGACCACCGAGAAGATCGGGTCCATTCCGAGGTTTTCCTGCAGGATCCAGGCTCCGTAGGCGCCCAGCATCACGATCTCGCCGTGGGCCAGGTTGATCACCCCCATCACCCCCCAGATGATGGAGAACCCGAGCACCATGATGGCGTAGAAGCCACCCAGCATCACCCCGTTTATGAGGGCCTGGAGAAGTTGGTTCATTTGGTCAGCACTTCACCTGTGGTCAGCGGTCGCGGAGGTACCCGGAGGCGGTTTGGACGAGCAGTATCGAACAGCAGGGGTGTAATGGAGGGGCTGGGCCCCTCCATTACACCTACCTGGTGAGGTCTACCGGTTGTTCCAGTCGGGTGCCGGGTAGATCAGGTCGGCGACGGCTGCGCCTGCTGGTGCGATCACGAGGATCTCACCGCCCTGTACCTGGATGGCTCCCATCGGCTTGGCGATGTTCTTTCCGGTCTCGTCGAACTTGATCGGACCGTAGAAGGTCATCGCGTCCATGTTCCGGAGTGCATCGCGTACAGCGTCGGTGTCTGTTGATGCTGCCGCTTCGATGGCCATCATCAACACCAACGGTGCTGCTGCCGACTCTGCTGCCTGGTATGTGGGCGACTCGCCCCACATGGCCTCGTAGCGGGCTGTGAACTCGCCTGCGGTACCGAAGTACGGATCCTCCCAAGCCATCGAGGCCTCCCACTGGGTTGGCCCGATGATGGTGTTCGCACGATCGCCGATCTCGTTGTAGAAGTCAGGGTTCGATGGACCAACGGTGATGATCATCCCGTCGGGTGCGAAGCCCAGCTCCTCAGCGGCGTTGACGAACAACAAGGCGTCGTTGAAGTGGCCACCACCGACGAAGATGTCGGGGTCAAGGTCACGGAACTTGGTCATGATCCCGGAGACGTCAGCGACGTCTTTGGGATATGTCTCGACTCCGAGAACCTCCAGGTCGTACACCTCTGCCCAGTGGAGGGCACCTTCAAGTACAGACGTCGGGAAAGCCGTGTCCTCGTAGGCAACGACCATTGTCTTCGCACCAGCATCAGCCAGGGCCTTGATGCCTGACTGGGTGTAGTACGAGGCAGGTGTCAACACACCGAACAGGTTCTGGAACCCTCGGGCGAAGACCGACTCAGAAGCACCGTTGGCCTCAACCATGATCAGGCCGTACTGCTCTGCAATGGCACTGGTTGCCTTCGTTAGGCCACTGGAGTACGGGCCGAGCAGGAAGTCGACACCGTCCTCGTTGATCAACTTGTCGATCAGGTTGGCCGCAGTATCCGGGTTGCTCTCATCGTCGTACATGACCAACTCGACGGCGTAGCGGTCGCCGTTGATGTTGATGCCGCCGTACTCGTTGTTCACCCAGTCCAGCCACGTGTTGTAGCCCTGACGGACATCTTCACCCTCACGGGCGTACTTACCCGTCTCAGACACAGCAGCACCAAGACGAATAGTGCCTACCGGCTCTGCGGGTCCACGGTTGTTCCAGTCGGGTGCCGGGTAGATCAGGTCGGCGACGGCTGCGCCTGCTGGTGCGATCACGAGGATCTCACCGCCCTGTACCTGGATGGCTCCCATCGGCTTGGCGATGTTCTTTCCGGTCTCGTCGAACTTGATCGGACCGTAGAAGGTCATCGCGTCCATGTTCCGGAGTGCATCGCGTACAGCGTCGGTGTCTGTTGATGCTGCCGCTTCGATGGCCATCATCAACACCAACGGTGCTGCTGCCGACTCTGCTGCCTGGTATGTGGGCGACTCGCCCCACATGGCCTCGTAGCGGGCTGTGAACTCGCCTGCGGTACCGAAGTACGGATCCTCCCAAGCCATCGAGGCCTCCCACTGGGTTGGCCCGATGATGGTGTTCGCACGATCGCCGATCTCGTTGTAGAAGTCAGGGTTCGATGGACCAACGGTGATGATCATCCCGTCGGGTGCGAAGCCCAGCTCCTCAGCGGCGTTGACGAACAACAAGGCGTCGTTGAAGTGGCCACCACCGACGAAGATGTCGGGGTCAAGGTCACGGAACTTGGTCATGATCCCGGAGACGTCAGCGACGTCTTTGGGATATGTCTCGACTCCGAGAACCTCCAGGTCGTACACCTCTGCCCAGTGGAGGGCACCTTCAAGTACAGACGTCGGGAAAGCCGTGTCCTCGTAGGCAACGACCATTGTCTTCGCACCAGCATCAGCCAGGGCCTTGATGCCTGACTGGGTGTAGTACGAGGCAGGTGTCAACACACCGAACAGGTTCTGGAACCCTCGGGCGAAGACCGACTCAGAAGCACCGTTGGCCTCAACCATGATCAGGCCGTACTGCTCTGCAATGGCACTGGTTGCCTTCGTTAGGCCACTGGAGTACGGGCCGAGCAGGAAGTCGACACCGTCCTCGTTGATCAACTTGTCGATCAGGTTGGCCGCAGTATCCGGGTTGCTCTCATCGTCGTACATGACCAACTCGACGGCGTAGCGGTCGCCGTTGATGTTGATGCCGCCGTACTCGTTGTTCACCCAGTCCAGCCACGTGTTGTAGCCCTGACGGACATCTTCACCCTCACGGGCGTACTTACCCGTCTCAGACACAGCAGCACCAAGACGAATAGTGCCTACAATCCCGGCTGCGATGTCGCCTACCTGGGTGGCTCCCAGAGGTGCGTATTCGTAGACGACGTTGGCTGTTGAGGCCTCGTAGTCGGCGGTGTCGATGTTTTGGATGACGGTGATCTTTGATGACGAACAGTCGCCGTAGGCGTCACAGGCCATCGTGCCGATCAGACCCGAGTAGTCGGTGACACCGTTGAGGTGTTCGCGTACACCGGCCCTGTCGATGATCAATGCACCACCGTCCTCATAGGAGGCTGCAGCGATGGCATCCATCAACAATGCAGCGGCGTCATAGGAATGCGCCCAGAACGGTGCAGCAGGAGACTCGCCGAACTCGGCCTTGTAGTCGGCCAACACGTCAGCGGCTGTCTCACCAGTGGACTGGTTGAAGTTCGAGCCGTACCTGACATCGGGACCAGAAAAGAACATGCCCTGCGTTTCGGCCACAGCCAAGAAATTCGAGTTCAACAAACCATCGGCAGCCATCATGATCGTGTTCTCAAGACCCGACACCGTTGAAGCCTGTTGGACAATGAAATCGCCCTCAGGCTGGAAAATCGGGAAGAACAACATTTCAGGAGAACCAGCAGCCACCTCAGTCAAGACAGGCACCATGTCGCTGTCACCCTTGTTGACAGCAGTGAACCCGGTAACGGTTCCACCACCGGAAGCAAACGCATCAGCAAACGCTGTAGCCAAACCCTCGGTGTAGGGGTCGCCGTCATGAATCGCAGCAGCCGTCGTCACACCCAACACATCCAAAGCAAAGTTCGCAGCAGCAGCACCCTGGTAGAGATCATTGTGAGCTGTGCGGTAGTAGCCGGGGTTGTAGTTCTTGCCCGCAGTACCAGCCAAATCGCTTGTAAGAGCAGGTGACGTGTTCGAACCAGAGATCATCACCATCCCAGCCTCAGAAATCAGAGGCGACGCAGCCGTAGCAGCACCAGAACAACTGGTACCAATCACACCCAGCACATCCTGGTCAGCGACAATGGTCTGAGCCGCAGCCTGACCACCATCAGCAGAACAAAGATCATCCATACCGGTACCAAGATCAACGTCATGGCCACCAATCTGGCCGTAATCCTCAACAGCCATCCTGATGCCGTTCTCATTGGGAATACCCAAGAAAGCCACATCGCCACTGATCGCGTTCAAAGAACGAATCTGGATCGCCTCACCAGGACCAACCTCGACAGTCCCCAAAGACCCATCACCCAGATGCTCACCAACCGTGGAAACCTCCACAGGAGCAGCAGGCGGAGCCGTAGCAGGCGGAGCCGCAGTAGTAGCAGCCCCAGCCGGAGCCGCAGTCGTAGCAGCCGGAGCTGCCTCATCGGCCGCATCGGAGCCACAGGCTCCGGAAATCAAAGTCAACGCCAGCAGTAGAGCCAGCTTCTTGGACCAACGGTTCATTTTGGGATCCCTCCGGTTGCGGTACGTGTCAGGGCGTGCTTCACCCAGACATGGCCTTCTTGGAGTTAAGCAGCAATCAGGCCTGCCGTGAATCAACGGAAGATGAATGCAGGCCCAACTTCCTAAAAAGAACGTAAACGGAATGCTGTCAGGGAGATGGAAAGATGACTAGTCGCCGAACCGGTAGCCCAGGCCGTGCTCGGTATGCAGGTAGGTGGGGTTCCTAGCGTTGTCCTCAAGCTTGCTTCTTAGTCGCCCCACGTAGACACGGAGGTACTCGGCCTCGTCGCCGTAGTCCGGTCCCCAGACATTTCGGAGCAGGTGTTCATGTGACAGCACCTTTCCTCTATTGGCCATGAAACAGTCCAACAGGCGGTACTCGATGCTCGTGAGGCTCATCGGCTGACCTCTGAAGCTGGCCCTCATCGCCTCGGGGTTAATGGTCACCTCCAGAAACGTGACGGCTGGTCGGGCAGAACGTTCGTCGCTCCAGGATGCCCGCCGCAGCACGGCACCCACCCGGGCGATGAGCTCGTCTACCCCGAACGGCTTGACGAGGCAGTCGTCCGCCCCGGCGTCGAGCGCCCTTACGCGGTCGCGTTCCTCGCCGAGGGCGGTGACAACCAGGATCGGGACGATCGACCTCTCCCTGAGGCGTTCGCAGGTCTCCAGGCCATCCATTGCGGGCATCATCAGGTCCAGGATCACCAGATCTGGTTCGCGCTGTTGGAACAGTGCAAGGGCCTCAAAACCCGTTGCGGCGCCTATCGCCTCGTAGCCCCTGGCCTCAAGGTTCCGGACAATGAAGGCACGCATCGGTTGTTCATCGTCGACGACGAGCACAAGTCCTCCAGCCATGTTCAGGTTTCGCTTCCCAGGCTGACAGATGCCTTTTCGAGGGCTGGTAACCGCACGTCAAAGGAGACCCCGGTGGAGAGACGGTGGGCCTTGATGGACCCACCGTGTGCCTCGATGATGCCGCGCGAGATCGCCAGACCCAGGCCCACTCCGCCAGAAGTCTGGGAGAGGTGTCCCTCCAGACGTGTGAAGCGGTCAAATACCGATTCTTCGGTTCCCGGAGGCAACCCGGGCCCGTTGTCGGTCACAGAGATGGTGACGATCTCGTCGGATCTGTCGACACGGATCTGAATTGTCGACTCGGGCGCGTATCTGGCGGAGTTCTCGACCAGGTTTCTGATCACCGTTCCGAGACGGATCCTGTCGCCCCGTACCACCGCTCCTCGCTGCAGCAGGGAGATCTCGACCCTTGATCGGACATCAGAGGGAAACGATGCCACGGTCTCGTCGAGCAGGTCGATGATGTCCACCTCTCTGGCGTTCAACTCAAGTAGGCCACCCTCAATCCGCGACATGTCGAGCAAGTTGGCTACGAGGTTGTTCAGTCTGTCGGTCTCACTGTCGATGACCTGGATGAACTCGCGTTCTGTTTCCCGGTCCCATGACACGTCATCGGCCAGAAGCGTGCTGGCATATGCCTTGATGTTTGCCAGAGGGGCCTTCAGTTCGTGGGACACCGTCGCCAGCAGTGCCTCCTTGGCCCTGTGCAACTCCTTGTCTGAGGTGATGTCCCTCCATTGATGGCAGCGTCCGATCTCCTTACCGTGTTCGTCGGTCACCACGAAGCATGTGATCCACAGATCGCGGAGGCGACCGGTGCCCATGTCTACGACCACCTCTCTTCCCTTATCCGAGTCGTCGGGCGACAGCACATTCTGGGCTTCTGCTCCAGGTGGCAGGATTCTGGCCTCAAGGTGGGAGAGCACCGAATCCTCGGGTCGTCCAACCATCTCCTCCATGGATATGCCGGCGATCTGGGCGGCGGCCGAATTTGCGTAGTAGACGCTGCCATTCAGACCGGTAAGAACCAGCCCTTCGTCGAGGCTTCCAACGACGGCTTCCAGCTGACGTCTCGCCTCGACCAGTTGTTTGTCGGTCTGGGCGAAAAGAGCGGCATTCTCCATTGCCATCGACACGTAGCGGCCAAAGGCCGTGGCCAACTCCATTTCGCTGAAAGAGGCGACGTAGGGATCGGCCTTTTGGATGAGAAGTGCCGCGGGCCTGGCGTGGATTGTCTGCATCGGGACAACGAGGACGTACCGGTAGCCCTCTCTCTCCGCCCTCTCCCTGAAACTTGCGTACAAGAGGTCGGCTCTGGTGTCGGTCACCTGAACAGGTTCGCCGGTGCGAATTGCTCTTGCCGAGGGCGAGTTGGGTGATTGAGGGTCGATCCGGAGGTCCTCGACGAACTCGGCACTCATTCCGCGGCTTGCTTCGATCCGGAACACACCCGCCCGCTCGTCAAGGGTTACCACGGCGCACCTGTCCACTCCGAAAACCTCGTGCACCTGTTCCAGGATCCGCGAGAGGACAGATCGTTCCAGCAGCGAGGATCCCACCGATCTGCTGGCTTCCAGCAGGGCGTTCAGACGGCTGAGCCGCTCACGAATCTGTTCCTCGGCCCCGATTAGAGCCTTGGCCAACTCCCCGAAGTGGTCTTCTCTCAGAGCTACCTCGGTAACTGCCGACAGGTGGGAGGAGCGAATGTCGCTGCGCCACCTGAGGTCCTGTCCGGCTTCGATCAGGTAACGCATTCGATTCCTGAGCGATCGGTCACGACGGCGCCAGAGGATAAGAACACCGGTTGCGCTGAGCGCAGCTAACAGGACTCCGGCTGTCGAAATGGGCCGAGCGGAGGCGAAGGCCTCGTCGGTGGGCCGTGCGGTAACGGTGACAGAACCATCGGCCGCGAGGTGGCGAGCCAACAGCCAGGTGTCTCCTCTGGGGTCTCTTGACGTCGTCCAGTCCGTGGACCAGCCCGATGCTCTGCTGGATACGTAGGTAAGCCAGGGCTTGAGGTCCTCTCTGGCTCCTGTGAGCAGGTGGGCTGAGCCGCCCACGCGGGTAACAGCGCTGTATCCGACAGGACTCCTTCCAGTTGTCGACACCTGTGCTGCCAGCGCAGCGTCGTTGCGGCCGACAGCAGCCTGAAGTTGCCGAGTAGCCAGCCATGAGCCACCCAGGAAGAGGAAGACGAGCAGCACAGCCAGGAGGCTCGCCACTGCGAGGTCGCTTCTTCCTGCGATGGCAGGTGCCCATTTTCTCTGCTCCACGGCTACAGACTATTGACTACCCGGTGGTCGGGCCATGGGGACTCGATGGCACAGTTCCACAGGGGGTGTCCGGCCGTTGCTGAAAGCGCTCGTAGGATCACCGTCGTGGTTGACATTTCTGTCTCTCAAACACGAAGCGATGGCCTCCGACGCCTTCGGGGAGCCGTCGAGTTTGGTTCCTGTTCCCGTGGGGATCTGCTTGGTTCGCCCGTCCGGAGGCCTGTAGTTGACGGTTTCACCGATCCTGTCACAATGTCCCGGGTTTTCGGCCTGAGGGGGGCGGATGTGCAGGACCGGTGGTGCCGCCTCGTTCGGGCTGCATCCAGCAGTCCGACTGCTCTCGGGTTCGTCCAGTCCGACGGTTCGACACGTTCCCTTGCTGTCGGATTAGGGGTCGACGGCGACGCGTTCCTTCGGAATCTCCGTACATGGGGCGCCAGGCGGCCACCGATTGTGGCCACGGTCGAGTCAAAGGGCAAGAAGGCCGCTTCGATTGTGCAGGTGCCGTTGTTGACAGCGTGGCTGCTCTGGGTGGCAGATGCCAGATCTGTCGTCTACCGGGGCATGCAGGGCTACATAGGTGCGGACCGGATCCGCCAGGTTGCGGTGACCCTGATTGCCCACGGTGAGCCGCCACCCGCCGAGAAGGCTCTTTTGCCACTGGATGCCGACCGGCTGATCCGCCTGGCCTCGTCAAGCTGATCTGACCGAAGGCTCAGGAACGCCGGTACTCGAATGGGGACGAGAACGACGGGCTTCCTGAACAGCTGCCTGTCTGGCGCTCGATCCTGAGGGTGTCGTCGTAGACGACCTCGATCAGGAGGCGGTCACTTGAGGCCTGGGAAGCGCTTGACTCGGACGTGAAGGAGCCGTAGCAGTGAATACCTGATCCGGCACTCACCTGAGCGAAGTCACGGTTGACGGTCCCACTGGTCTGCCTGACGAAGATCCAGTAGCCGGCATCTGCAATCGTTGAAGCCACGGAGATGGTCTGTCGGTCCGAGCGCGTGTTGTCGTCTATGAGGGCCAACTGGTCCTGCCACGTTCTGTCCACCTCCGTTGCGGAGTAGAGGCCCTTTGTTGTTCCGGGTACGTCGTTGAGGACCTTGCCGCAACCGACGGCGGTGTCGGCCGGAAACGGTGCACCCAGATGGGATTCCCTTCGAATCCCTTAGAGGAACTGGCTGAGGTCCTCGGTGAACCAGTCCAGCGAACATGCCACCTGCATTGCGTCGCTGGGCTGGGCAGCAGAGTTGGCAAAGGCGAGCGGCGCCATTTCGTTGTCGTAGGCCCACATGTCCAGCTGGGTGTTGGTCGTGTCGAGTCCACCGACGGTCCCCAGCACTTCACCGGCAACTACATCGACGGACACGTCGGCGAATTGAGGTGTCCCAGCGGTACAACTCCCAGGATCTTCTCCCGGGGAACCGGAAGAACCGATAGCGGCCTGTCGGTGCAGGCCGGCAGTGGGGCCGACGGGGACATCATTCCCATCATCATTCCCATCATTCCGGCCATGCCGGAGGGCATCGAATCAGCCATGTCCTCGGCAATGTCCTGGGCCGCCTCGGGCATGGACTCCATCATCTCGCCGGCGGTCTCGGCCATTTCGTCGGGCATCTCGTGGCCGGGATCTGTCTCATCCAGGGAGGCTGGGTGCGTGGTCGTGGCCGGTACGGCTGACGTCTCAGGTGGTGGTGCCGTGGCAGGTGCGGTTTCAGAGGGTGACCCAGTCGTCGTTGTGGCCGCCTGAGAAGGCCCAGGTGGGCCTGGTCGCTCAGGGGGCAATCACCATGAGTGTTCCGGCCGAGATCCTGATCGAAGCCGGCGATTTCGATACCTCGTTGCTGAGCCCACGCCCCATCCCCGGCTCGAGGCACCCGGTTGACAGGGGCCAGCGCAGGCCCGCGGTGGTAATGCCGGTAGCCGGCCCGCCTACAGCCATGAGGCTGACGATTGAGCCGACGGGAAGGTCGAGGTTGAGTTGGTGCCGCACGATCCAGGCTCTGGAGGAGTCCAGAATGAGGTCTATTCTGAGCTCTTTCCAGCGGTCCGATGCGGCTGTGAGTAGGTTTGCCAGGGCGTGGTCAGGCCTACCCGACGTGGTCGCGACGATGGTCACCGATGAGGCTCCCAGTTTCATGACCGAGGCGAGCCCCAGCTCCAGATCGGTCTGGTCCTTGTCGGCCGGGTGGCGTTCCGCCCGGGTGCCCAATGCCTCGAGTGATGCAAGAACCGAGGTGTCGATGGAATCCATGTCGCCGACCACAAGGTCTGGAACCAGGCCCAACACTGAGGCGTTCTGAGCACCCCGGTCGGCGGCGACAACGAGGTCAAATGCCGGCAACGGCCCCACTCCAGTCGGAGGCGGACCGCCGGTGACAAGTAGGGCGTGTCGGCTCGTCATGAGCCGGAGCCGTCCAACTGGATGGACCAGCGGCCGCCGCTCCTGACCAGGCTGAGGTCCAGGCCGAAACAGGCCGACATGGTTGCATTGGTCAAGACATCTTCGATGAGACCAGATGCTGTCGCCCGTCCGTCGACCATGAGAAGAGCGTGGGTGAACCCCGGGGGGATCTCCTCGACATGGTGGGTGACCAGAACCATTGGTGGAGTTGAAGGGTCGACCGCCAGTCCGGCAAGGGTGGCCACGAGGGCTTCTCGGCCGGGAATGTCGAGGGCTGCGGTTGGCTCATCCAGCAACAGGAGTTCCGGATTGGTCATGAGGGTTCTGGCCAGCAGCACACGCTGTCGTTCCCCTGACGACAGCGTGCCAAAGGCCTGGTCAGCCCGGTCTACGCACCCGATCCGCTGCAGCTGCCTCCGGGCCTGCTCATGGTCGGCATTGCTGTAGGTGTGCCACCAGGGCTCGAGGGCCCCGTTCAAAGCGGTCATAACCACATCCACGGACCTGATTCCAGGCCGAAACGAGTCGGCGAGGGCCGCTGACGTGTATCCGACCCGTCTACGCAATGCCCGCACATCGGTGGACCCGAGTAGCTCACCAAGTACCCGTACCGAGCCGGAGGACGGATGAAGGTGGAGGTTCGCGATTCGCAGTAGCGAGCTCTTTCCCGAGCCGTTGGGGCCCAGCACCACCCAGTTCTGTCCGCGGTCCACCCTCCAGTCAACGTCGTGCACCAAGACGGTTCCATCGACGGTCCGGGTGACGGAAATGAGTTCCAGGATCGGCTCTGCCACACCGGGACAATAGATGCCTCTGGCCGGGACTCCCCGCCCGTGGGTCTACATGAGCGAGCGGATCAGCAGGGTGAGAGCGCCGATTGAGGACAATGCGTAGACCGCCGGTGCGATCCAGCCCTTGTCGACGGCACCTCGGAGAGGGTGCGAGATTGCTGCACCTACCAAGAGGGCCGGTACGAGCCATGCGGCGATTATCAGGTCGCCGGTGCCGAAGCGACCGGCCAGAGCCAGTGCTCCGATCGCCAGTGGAGTACCGATCAGGAAATAGGGCGAGAGGGTGGCACGCATCACCGCGCCCGGCACGTCGTGGTAGAGGAGGGCGATCGGGGGTCCGCCGACGGCCACGGTGGTTCCCATGAAGCCACTCAGCCCTCCGGCTATCAGGAGGGTGCGGCGGTTCCGGGCTGGGTGGAGGCCGCTTACCTTCATGCCGACGGCAACGAGCACCAGCATGCCGAACAGGGTTCCGAGCCGCTCTTCGGCAACGACTGTGAGGGCCAGCACCCCGATAAGCATCCCGGGCATTCGTCCGATCAGGGCCCAGGTGAGACCGTGTCGGTCGACATCGCCGCGCTCCCGCATGGTGTAAATGGCGTTCATCACCGGATTCAGCAGCAGCACCGGGCCGGGTACGAAGTCCGGGTTGATGAGTGCGAGGATCGGAACAGCCAGCATGTTGGCGCCAAAGCCGGTTGTTCCCTGCACGGTGGCCGCGATCGCATAGATGAACATCCCCAGCAGGGCCTCCAGAATCGTCACCGTGACACCTCGCTGCCTGTGGGCGCGAGGCTGGCGGCACTCACATCATCCTGCCCGAGCTACGTTCGGCCCGGAGGGCCTCTCCGAAGAGTTCAAGGCCCCGGGCGACGGCGTCGGCCTCCTCGGGCGAGAGAAATGTTCCGATCTCGGCGAGCCGCTCAGCAAGGGCGAGGTCGGCAACCTGGAGTGCGGTATGGCCGGCCTCGGTCAGATGGTGTGTCACCCTGCGTCCGTCATCCGGGTCAGGTCGGCGTTCCACCAACTTTCGACAGACCAGCCCGTCCATCATGGCTGTGACCGATGGTCTGGTCACGTCAAGTCTTCCTGCGAGGTCAGATGGCGCCAGACCCTCCTCGGACAGAAAGACCAGAACCCTGTACTGGGAGAGTCCCAACTCTGTCTTTGAAAGCGGCGCCACAACCTGACGGGCGAGGCGAGAGGCGGCACGGGCGGCCGAGAGGGCGAGTGGGTTCGGAACACTCTCGGTTGCAGCACCGCTGGTCGACGCGTCGTCCATGATCGAGTGAACGTAGTCACGCGGTGGGATGAGGAACGCATCGGGACTCAGGCGTGACGCCTCAGTAGGGTTGTAAGCCAGATGTCGACATCAATGGGCGTCCTCGCCGTAGCAGTTCTGCTGATGGCAAACGCCTTCTTCGTAGCGGCCGAGTTCAGCCTCGTGGCCGTGGACCGTGCGGTTGTCGAGGCAGCAGCCTTGCGCGGCAGTTCCAGAGACAGGCGTGTGCTCAAGTTGCTGACGAGGCTGACAACTCACCTGTCGGGTGCGCAGTTCGGCATCACCTCGTCTGCCCTCATGCTGGGCTTTGTGGCGGAGCCCACCGTTGCACGCCTGCTGACGGGAGAGGATCGGTCGACTGGACTGAGCGTCGTGTTGGCCGTGGTACTGGCGACGATCATGCATCTCGTACTCGGCGAGCAGGTGCCGAAGTACCTGGCAATAGCGTCACCAGATCGCACAGCACGTCGGCTGGCTCCGGTTATCGCCGTCTACGGGGTGCTTACCCGGCCTCTCGTCGTCTTGTTGAACAATGCTGCCAACTGGCTCGTACGTGGCCTCGGAGTGTCTCCGAGGGAGGAACTAGGGGTATCGCACACTCTGGAACAGTTCGAGGCGGTGGTCATGTCCTCCTCCAGTGGCGGCGAGATTAAGGTCGGTGAGGCCGCCCTCCTGAAGCGGTCCATTCGCTTCGGCGATAAGACGGCTGCTGATGCGCTCGTTCCCCGGGTGGAGGTAGAGGCCCTGCGGGTCGATGCCCCGGCGTCGACCCTAATCAGGCGCTGCGTAGATACCGGAATTTCGAGGTTTCCGGTGTTTGGCGACGACCTTGACGACATCGTCGGAGTGGTCCATGTCAAGTCCGTCTACACGGTGCCGATGACAGATCGCTCAAAGGTGTATGTCGGTGACCTGATGCACGATGCACTGGCTGTGCCCGAGACCCGGTCTCTTGAACTCCTGTTGGATGACATGCGGCTGGCCAGAAAGCAGATGGCGGTCGTGGTCGACGAACACGGCGGTACAGCAGGGGTCATCACCATGGAAGACCTCCTCGAGGAGATCGTCGGCGAAATCGACGATGAGCATGATCCCAGGGTGGCCAGGACAAGTGTCCAAGAACCCGGAACCACGGTCATTCCAGGGGGCTTCCATCTGGATGAGGTCGAGGAGGCCAGCGGCTTCCAGGTTCCCGAGGGCCCATACGAGACACTCGCAGGGTTCGTTCTGGCCCGGCTGGGCCACATTCCCGAACCCAGCGAGATGGTTCACGAGGATGGATGGTGCATCGAGGTGGTTGCAGTGGAGGGACGGCGTGTAGCGACCCTCCGTGTGGTGTCACCTGTTGTCGAATCCGATGGGCCCGGCACCGGTGAAGCGCAGGTGGGTCGATGATCCTCCTCGCACTTCTGGCTGTAGCGGTTCTGGTGATCGTCAACGGTCTGTTCGTGGCAACCGAGTTCGCCATCGTCGCCAGCAGGACGGCGATTCTGGATGAGGGCGTCCGAGACGGCCTCCGTGGAGCGGAATCGGCCCGGCGGGCACGAGGCGATCTGCGCCGCCAACTGTCAGGCGCACAGCTTGTGATCACGGTGAGCAGCGTGCTTCTGGGGGTAATCGCCGAACCGGCGATCGGAGACCTGATCCGACCCGCTCTAAACCGAATGGGACTCCCGAGCGGTGTCGTCGCCACTGCCAGCTGGGTGGCGGCAATCGGTTCTGCAGCGGTGCTTCAGATGCTGGTTGGGGAGCTGGTTCCAAAAAACATCGCAATTGCTGAGCCCGAGAAGATCCTGCGCCGCCTGGCCCCGATTCACGGGGTGGTGGTCCGTCTGATCGGCCCGGCTATCTGGTTGCTGGACGGCTTGGCGGCCCTAGCGGTCCGATCGGTCGGACACGAACCGGTTGATGAGCTCGAGGAGGCGATCGGCAAGCCTGAGATGGCTGCGATTCTCGAGGCTTCGCGGCGGGAAGGTCTGATCGAGGACTTCGAGCATGGTCTCCTGGCAGGTGCACTCGACCTGGGCAGGCGTAGCG